>Ga0335070_10000004_pt1 | contig 548315 bp, 469 predicted proteins | sample Lox_Sample_13_FD_206722 | JGI IMG/M metagenome (GOLD analysis project Ga0335070, IMG submission 206722) | Soil microbial communities from Loxahatchee National Wildlife Refuge, Florida, United States - Lox_Sample_1.3 | ecosystem: Environmental > Terrestrial > Soil > Wetlands | place: USA...
TTCCCATTCCCGGATTTCGTCCCGACGCGCTCCGAGAAATGGAGTCGGAGGGAAGCTCCTGGTACAACGGACTCGAAGTAAGCCTGACAAAAAGACTAAGTCACGGTTTGCAGTTTCTCGCGTCGTACACTTTTTCGAAGACCTTGGACACCGACGGAGCGGAAATCAACGGGATCTCTGGGGGAAACACCCTGACCTTTGGTGATCAGAACTCGCCTTCGCAGCGTTGGGGGCCCTCCAGCATTGATCGAACTCACCGCTTTGTATTCAGCACGACATGGTCGCTGCCTAGCCCATCCCGCAAGTCTTTGAGCGTTTTTCTGGGAGGGTGGGAAGCTGCGGCGGTGGTGACTATTCAATCGGGCACGGCGCTCACAATTGCAGACACGAATGCCAACAACGTATTCGGAATAAGCGAAGATCGGGCACAGCTGACCGGCAATTGCACGAAGAATAAGTATGTGAACGGTGGATCCGTGGAATCGAAGTTAAGCCACTATTTCAATACAGCGTGCTTCACGACTCCCCCAGTGATTGGCGCGGACGGAATCGGAACGGGATTCGGCAACAGCGGCACTGGAATCGTGAACGGACCGGGACAGGCCAACCTGGATTTGGCTATTTCCAAGAATTTTGCCCTGCGCTGGCTTACAGATAACGGCAACTTGCAAGTGCGTGCGGAGTTCTACAACGCGTTCAACCATCCCCAATTTTCGAATCCCGATACGAATTTCACTTCTGTCACCTTCGGCGTAATCAGTAGCACTTCGGTGAATCCCCGCGTCGGTCAACTGGCGCTGCGGTTTTCGTTTTAATTGCGGCGCTTCCGGTAAAAGCCGGGAGTGTTCACCGTCATCGGCCCGCCACTTGTTCGCGGGTCATGCGGGCGGCAAGTTCATCCTTGGAAATTTCGAGCGCATCCTTTGGCGTCACTCGCGCGAATAGATCCATGGCGCGCGCAATCACTCCAGTCCAGCCAGTTTGATGGCTGGCTCCCAGGCCGGCGCCGTTGTCTCCGTGGAAGTATTCGTAAAAAAGGATGTAATCCTTCCAGTGGGGATCTTCCTGAAAGATCTTGCTTCCGCCATACACAGGCCGCCGGCCGCTCGAGTCGCGCAGGAAGATGTTGGCAAGACGGCGCGAAATTTCCTTGGCGACTTCGAACAGGGTCATCCGGTTGCCGGAACCCGTTGGGCACTCAACCTTAAAGTCGTCCCCGAAGAACTGGTAGAGATTGATCAGAGAACGGATCAGCAAGACATTGGCCGGCATCCAAATGGGGCCGCGCCAATTGGAATTGCCACCAAACATCCCAGAATCGGACTCGGCCGGTAGATACTCGACTCGATACTCTTGATGTCCCACGTGGAAGGCGTAGGGATGGTCTTGGTGATAGCGGGAAAGGGAACGGATGCCGTAAGGACTAAGAAATTCGTTTTCGTCGAGCATGTACGAAAGGATTTTCTCAATCTTCTCCTTGTTGCAAACCGCGAGAAGCCGCCGGTTGTTATGACCGACAAAAGACTCGCTCGCCGGAGCAATATGCTTTACCAGCTCAGGGTGCCTGCCCATGAAGATATTGACTAACTCCATTAGCCGGGGATGCTTCTTGACGATTCCTCCCTCGAAAACGGTGGACGCGCAAAGGGGCAATAAACCAACCAGCGAACGTATTTTCAAGCGGACTACTTCTCCGTTAGGGAAATGCAGCAGGTCGTAAAAGAATCCATCCGTCGTATCCCACATTTCATCGCGATTCACGCCAATACGATCCATGGCGTAGGTAATCCACAGGAAATGCTCGAGAAAGCGAAAGGCGATCTCCTCGTACATGGGATCCGCCTCGGTGAGAATCAAGGCGATTTCCAGCATGTTCTGGCAGTAAAAGGCCATCCAGGCGGTCCCGTCAGCCTGGTCGAGATGGCCGCCCGTGGGAAGCTGGGCACTGCGGTCGAAGACGCCAATGTTATCCAGGCCTAGAAAACCGCCGGCAAACACATTGCGGCCATCGGGGTCTTTGCGGTTCACCCACCAGTTGAAGTTCAACATGAGTCCTTGGAAGGAACGTTCGAGAAATCGGATGTCCGCGCGTCCTAGCTCTTTTTCAATGGTGTAAAGAAACAGTGTTGCCCAGGCGTGCACCGGCGGATTGACGTCGCTGAAGTTCCATTCGTAAGCGGGAATCTGGCCGTTCGGGTGCGCGTAAAGGTTGCGGAGCATTAGGAGCAATTGTTCTTTTGCGAAATCGAAATCAACCAGCGAGAGCGCTAGAGTGTGAAACGCGAGGTCCCAGGCCGCGTACCATGGGTATTCCCACTTGTCAGGCATCGAGATGATTTCGCGATTCAGCATGTGGAACCATTCGGAATTGCGGCCTTTGCGATGTGTGGAACCAACCAGAGGATGGGCGTCGTGTTCTTCGAGCCAACGGTCCAGATCGAAATAGTAGTATTGTTTGGTCCATAGCATGCCCGCGAGCGCCTGCCGGTGCACGCGGCGCTCATCTTCGGTAAAGGTTTTCGGGGAAATCTTCTGGTAAAATTCGTCGGCGTCGGCCAGGCGTTCGGAGAAGATGGAATCGAAGTTCTGAAAGGGTTGCGTCAGCGCTTGAGCGCTAAGCCGGAGCCGGATCACTTTGGAGCCTTGCGCGGGTACTTCCAAAATGTAATGCGCGGCCGCTTTGGTGCCTTGCTTGGCGGGATTCACGGCTGCCTGATTCTTGGCAATCACATAATCGTGAAAGGCGTCCTTGACGTAGGGCGTCGTGTTAGGCTGGCTCCAAAGCTTCTGGTTATTGCTCTCATTTTCCGTAAAAATCAGCTCGGGCTGTCCGTCACAATACAACGTGAATTCGCCAAGCTGCGGATGGTTGGCTTGCATAGCGCCCTTCTGCCTTTGCTGCAGGATGGGTTTGGGCGCGTCCTTTTCCCAAGACCAGGTGTTACGGAACCACAGTGTGGGAAGCACATGTATAACCGCGGCTTCTGGGCCACGGTTGTGCACCGTGATTTGAATGAGAATGTCCCGGGGATCGTTCTTGGCGTACTCGACGAATACATCGAAGTAGCGATTTTCGTTGAAGATGCCGGTATCAAGCAGTTCGTATTCGAAATCGTGTCGCGTCCGTTTCTGGTTGGTTTCCACCAGGTCGCGGTATGGAAACTCGCGCTGCGGGTATTTGTAGAGAGCTTTCATGTAAGAATGTGTCGGCGTGCTGTCCACGTAGAAGTAATATTCCTTCACGTCCTCGCCATGATTGCCTTCACTGTTGGTTAATCCAAAGAGACGCTCTTTGAGGATCGGGTCACGCCCATTCCAAAGGGCCAAGGCAAAGCAGAGCTGCTGCTGGTCGTCGGAGATGCCAGCCAGGCCGTCTTCTCCCCAGCGATAGGCGCGAGAGCGGGACTGATCGTGGCTAAAGTAATTCCAGGCGTTCCCATCACCGCTGTAATCCTCGCGCACGGTTCCCCATTGGCGTTCACTCAGGTAAGGCCCCCATTGTTTCCATGGGATTCCGAGGTCGCGAGCGTCATTCAGGCGTTTTTGTTCCGTGCAGTCGGTGAAAATTGAGGCTGGTGGATTGATTTTGGATGCCATGTGCGACTCCTCCCAACGCGCGGCGTCTTTCCGCCGTGGCTACAATGCACAATCCTTGAGACGGGGCCCACTGTAAGAACCTACAGGTATTGGTAATGGGACGCCTATAACTAAGAGGGGTCCCCCTCAATTGGTATTGGCATATTTACCAGGTTCCGATCCGAACGACCGCCTGGGTAGAAATCTTCAGCCCCTCTTGAGGGTGAATCTGTCCCACATCGCTCATCCAGGAGTGCGTATATTCGATATTCAGAATACGCCACGCAAACGGGCGGGCGATGACGAGATCGAACCCTCCGCCGGCGGCAATGCTTGGGCCATTCTGCGCGGTCTCGTAAGAATAATCGCTGCGCTTGGGGTAGTGGCCCAGTGATCCCTGCCCGTCATTCCATTCCTGTAATAACTGTTGGCGTAATTGCGAGTTCATAATCTCCATTGTTACTTTGCGACCGCCAAACATCATTTGCGCGTAAGGCGAAAAACGCCGCGAGGCCCTCGGTGCCCAGCGCAGCCCACCTCCATAAAACAGCGAGTCGGCGCTGTAATTGGAATAGGGCATGTGCATGACCAGGCAGCCGCTCACTTCGGTGATTACTTGCCACTTGGGATTTACGCGCGCTGCGCCTGTGCCTCCGCCTCCGATGCAAGACCCGCCGCCAAGGAAGGACTCGTAATAGGGGAAAGCGGTCAACTCGATGTCCGCTTCTTTAGGATATTCGCGGCGAAATTCGACCCCGGGCGGCAGCGACGATCTCTTTTGGTAAATGAACGGTTTTTCTCCGAGTCCGGCTTTGTAATCGGCCACGAGCTGTTTGCGGAGTTCGTAGTTTCCGCCGAAGAGGCCCATGCGTGTCTCGCGCACCCAGGGAGCACGGAACGCCATCATGTTGGCGAAGGTTCTCCCGGGATTGAGGAAGCTGCGGGTGAGAATGATCAGCGGCCGATTCGCGGTGCGATTTTCCAGACCCATGATGGCATAGCGGTCGGCGGCGTCCTCCGCAAGCATCACCACGAAGCCGAGTGTTGGTGTGTCCACCAGGCAAATGAAACCTGGAGAGGCATGTAGCATGACGTTGCCGATGGAGGCTTCGCTGGCCGGGCCAATTTTCCATTGTGTATGCCAGACTGCGCTGAAGGCCATGGATCGCAGCAGGCTGATCCAGTAATCGCGACCGTCACCCCACTGCACGGCCGCGTATCGGGGATCGTTCTGCCGTTCGATAAGACCAAATATGGAGCCTTCCAACGGGTGACCAACGTACGGAGCCATAAAAGTGTCGGAGTCACTCCATCCTCGCAACTCTGAGACCGAATGTGTGTAGTGCTGAAACCAATGTCCATTCAATGTATCGCGCGTGCCTGGTTGTGACGCGAGGTCGAATGTATGCATGATTCCGGTATAGAGAAGCGACTCGCCAAGTGCCGGGGCCCATCGGAATCTGCGATTCTCCGCGGTCTTCTCATCGTTGGACTTTTTCTCAATCGACGCTTCCGAAGCGCGATCGGTCAATTTGTGCGGGTCTTCCGGACGCACGACCGGAATGTCGAACGCGCCCGCATGCACCATGCGCGGAATGTCTGATGCATCCGAATGAAACACCGGGAAAAAGTCGCGAGTTGAAACGAACTCGGTACTCGGGCTGCCGGCAGGCTCCAAGTGCTCTTCAGGAAGCTGTGCGCACAGCAATGTCGGGTAGATACAAAGGGGAAAGAGAAGAATCCTCAATACAATCCCGAGAGACTTCATGCCGTTCAAATCCTCATCGACCCACTTTGGATTTGCTCTCTCTGCTGTAAGAGGCGCATCTCAACAGGACCGAGTAGTTGCGAATTTGCCTTTGGCTGTGGTCCGAAGGCTCCTCGCCAGCAATGTAGTGGCGACCCCCAGGAAGATGAACTGTTAGAACTGTCAGTGCTTCGCGACGCTTCCCGGATTCCCCCACAGAAACAAGCGATGACATGCCTAAACACACCGCGGAGTGCAGGCCTGTAAGTTCTGCCAGTTTTGCCTGTGGCTTAGCCTGCTTATCTTTCGCGGCGAGGCTGTAACAGATCTCGAAAGTGTCCAGAGTCCAGATGAAGCTCAATTGAGACTGTGTCAAGCGCCGTAAACAGTGTGGTGTCTTGACCCATGCGTGAAAAAGGAGCCGGGGATGATGTTCAAGCGAATTCGAATATTGCTGATTCTCTTGCTGATGGTCGGCCAATTGGCCGCACGGCGAACAATCTCCGGGCAGGAGCAAGCTGCGCAAACTCCTAACCTGCAACAAATGCAGAAGAAAATCGACCTACTGGAAAAAGAACTGCAAGAACTGAAAGACGAAATGAAGGTGGCAACGGCTGCGGCTCCCTCTACGGCTAAGGCCAATGTTCCAGCCGAGGAGCTTCCAAAAGAGGCCGTGCCGGGTCCGAGTGTCGAAGTAACCACTGAAACGCGTCAGGCGGAAGAGCATGGCGAAGAGATAAAGCAATCCAATTCACTGAATATTTACGGCTTCGCGATGCTGGACAGCGGCTATAACTTCGGCTCGATTAACCCGAATTGGTCGGATACAGAGCGCCCGACGCAGTTGCCGTCATTCAACGGGGAATTCGGGCCCAATGGCAGCACCTTTTGGGGAGTGCGGCAGACGCGGTTCGGCGTGAAGAGTTCCACGCAAACGGCGCTGGGCGAATTGAAAACGATCTTCGAGTTCGAGCTCTTCGGAACCGGCGCAGACGCGGGCCAGACCACCTTCCGGTTGCGCCACGCTTGGGGAGAGTTAGGCCATTTCGGTGCCGGCCAGACCTGGAGCCCCTTCATGGACATCGATGTCTTCCCGAACTCGCTGGAATATTGGGGACCCAACGGAATGGTATTCTTCCGCAACGTTCAGGTGCGTTGGACGCCGATTCAGGGCAACAGCAACGTCGTCATCGCTCTCGAACGCCCCGGCGCTAGTGCGGACGGCGGCAACTATTCCGACTTCATCGCACTTCAGAACATCGCGCCCCAATTCAAGTGGCCGGACCTGAGCGGGCACGTGCGCATCGCCAGAGACTGGGGCTATATCCAGGTTGGCGCCATTTTGCGCAAGGTCGCGTGGGTGGACACGGCCGGAGCTGAATTCAACCTGAGCGGCACGGCGATCGGCTGGGGCATCAACACCAGCTCGAATCTCAAGTTCACGAAGAACGATACCGGGCGACTCTCGGTCGTCTATGGGAAAGCTATCGAGAACTACATGAACGATGCTCCTGTGGACATCGGCGTAAAAAACACCCCATCGAATCTCGTCAGCCCGATCAAAGGGGTGCCTCTGCCCGTGCTGGGAGTCGTGGCGTTCCTGGATCACAACTGGAGCGAAAAATTCAGCACCTCTGTCGGATATTCCATGGTGAATATCGACAATTCCAACGGCATGGCAGCCAACGCCTATCACCAGGGCCATTACGCGCTCGGCAACCTGCTGTATCACCCCGTTAAGCAGGTCACCATGGGCAGCGAATTTCAATTCGGCCGTCGCGTGAACTTCCTCGACGGATTCAACTACAACGACTACAAGCTGCAATTTTCTTTCCGCTATGACTGGAGCAAGGGCTTCGAGTGGTAGGTCACCCGGCTGAATTTCTTAAATCAATACACAAGAAGAAGGGAATTTTAGGAGGAAACCGATGAGAAACGTGAGTGTTCGATTTAGCAAGCTTGTCGTGGTGACCTATCTCCTCATTACGGTCTGCGTGATTCCCGCCTTAGCACAGAAGCGCAGCCCGGTAGCTCCCAATCGCGAGCGCGTCGAAGCCATTGTGCGAGAAGCTTACGAAAAGTTTCGCAGCGATACGAGTGGGAAGAACGCCGATTACATCCCCTATCTGGCGCAGGTAGATTCCAAACTTTTTGGCGTGTCGGTGGTGACAACAGACAACCAGGTTTTTGAACTCGGAGACGTCAAATACTCGTTCTCCATCCAGTCTATCTCCAAGGTGTATACCCTCGCACTCGCCATGGAAGAACTGGGCGCCGACAAGGTGTTCGATCGAATTGGTTTGGAGCCAACTGGCCGCCCATTCAACTCTGTTTTGGCGGTTGTGGATATGCCGACTCATACGGGCAATGCTTTAGTAAACGCCGGGGCCATTGCAACAACCAGCCTGGTTTCCGGACGCAATGAGGACGAAAAGTGGAACAAGATCCTGGATTTCTACAGCCGGGTCGCTGGTGAAAAACTTTTACTGATCGACGAAGTCTATAAATCGGAAGCGGCGACAAACGCCGGTAACAAGGCTCTTGCCATGCTTCTGGCGAAATACGAACGTATCTATGCCGACCCGTTCGAATCCGTCGACATCTACACCAAGCAGTGCTCCGTGGGCGTGAATGCGACGCAACTTGCGCGCATGGGAGCGGTGCTGGCGAATAACGGCAAAAATCCAGCAACGGGCGAGCAGGTGATCAAGTCCGAGGACGTACCGTACATCTTGTCCACCATGACCATGGCCGGGCTTTATGACGGCTCCGGCGGTTGGGCATGGCATGTTGGCCTGCCTGCCAAGAGTGGTGTAGGCGGAGGAATCGTGGCCATCGTGCCCGGGAAGGGAGCGATCGCTGTATTCGCGCCGCGCCTGGACGAAGCCGGGAACAGCGTGAAAGCGCAGAGGGTTATCGAGTATGTGGCTAATAGACTCGATTTCAACCTCTATTCACCGAGTTCCGTTGGCCTCAAGTAGAAAGCGACCGGTTGAAATCGAACTGGGTTGGCATGGCGAATGGAGAAACCCTTGCTTTCCTGGGTTATTCCGGTCCCATGCATTTGAGAGAGCGAAGCGGTCGGTATCTCACGCTTGGGAGAAAGTACAGTGAGACGTTTCCAAGGGACGATTCGTTTTCACTTGTTTGCTGTAGCCGTCGCATTCTGGATTGCCGGCGGTTTCGCGCACGCCCAGACTGTTGCGCCCGTGACGGAGAACGCCGCGGACACAGCCAAAGCAGCCTCCGAGCTGCTGAACAAAATCGACCTGCTGGTGGAACACAATCAGCAACTGGAAAAGCAGAATCAGGAGTTGATGCAGGAGATCAACTCTCTGCGCCAATTTCTAGCTGAACAATCCGGCAAGGTAACGGTTTCCGCGAAAGCGGCCACTGAGCTGGGTCCCGCAGCCTCTGTGGAGACAGCGCCTCCACTCTCGGCTTCTACAGCACTCACCAGCGTAAGTCGTTCTGAGAATACATCGGCTTCCGATGCATCCTCGGCCGCTGTAAACAAGGACATCCCCGCACAAGAGGTCGAACCCTATAAGTGGGGCCGGTATACTCCCAACTTCGGTTACAAAGTGGCGGAAACCGATCACGGCGATCTCAGCATAAGCATCTACAGCTATGGCCGCTACCTGAATCAATTGGGGCTAAATCCGACTTACACCGATGCGTTCGGTAATGTTAAGAATGTGCAGCAGCGGCAAGATTTTCAGCTTAACAAGGTGCAGATCAAATTTCTCGGCTGGATTATGAGCGAGAAGTTTCGGTACTTCCTCTACGCCTGGACTTCCAACGCCTCGCAGGGCCAAGGGGCCCAAGTGGTACTCGCGGGCAATCTCAATTACTCCTTCCATAAAGCGTTCAGTGTGGGTGTGGGCATTCGGTCGTTGCCCGGAACGCGAAGCGTGGAAGGCAATTTCCCTTTCTGGCTGGGGGTGGATACGCGGTTGATCACGGACGAGTTTTTCCGGCCATCCTATAGCTCTGGCGTGTGGGCCTGGGGTCAAATTGGAAGCAAGCTGGATTACATCGCAATGGTCGCGAATAACCTGAGCACTCTTGGTGTGAGCGCGGCGCAATTGAACAACGGTTTCAATACGGTCTCTTCTTCACTGGTGTGGACTCCGACGACAGGAGAGTTCGGAACCGGGTTTGGAGATTTTGAGCAACACCAAAACCTGGCGACCAGGCTGGGAATTCACTTCACCCGCAGCGACGAGGATACGCAGGAACAGCCGAACAGCAACCAATTCGAAAACACGCAGATCCGGCTGGAAGATGGCACCGTAATCTTCACGCCGAACATTTTTGGTCAGGGCACTACGGTGACCGAGGTGACTTACAAAATGACCTCGTTTGACGCGGGTCTTAAGTACCGCGGCTACTCTCTGGAAGGAGAGTATTTCTGGCGTTGGCTGGACAACTTCAAGGGACCCGGAACCTCGGGTCTTCCAACAATTTTCACACATGGTTTCCAGTTGCAGGCATCGGCCATGCTGGTGCCGAAGTCGCTTCAGGTTTACCTGGGTGGTTCGACGCTGTATGGAAAATATGGAAATCCCTATGATTTTCGGTTTGGGACCAACTACTTCCCATTTCATAACCGAGTTCTCCGGTGGAACAGCGAGTTCCTCTATTTGTATCACTCACCAGTGGGATACACCGCTGTCCCATTCGCTTTGGGGGGAACCGGGCCAGTGTTCCACACCACACTTGAACTTGCTTTCTGAACCGAATCGAGCACCGGAGGCTTAGAAAGGTTGGCTTGGCTTATGCGGCATAGAGATTGGTTGAACAGCAGGCGCTCCGGAGCGCTTACATTGTGCCTGACTGCGTTTCTATTTGCGGGCGCGACAATGGCGCAAACGGGATCTGAGCAGCCGGAATTGAACGATAGTCATTTCCACCTGACGAATTACATCCAGAAGGGAACCGATATCCACGATTTTCTGGCCATCATGGGAAGCAAGGTTGGCCGTGTGGCCTTGTTCGGGATTCCCTTACAGCAACAATGGTCCTACCAAAATTCTGGCGACTTTGCACCGACCTACTATCTTCAGACGGATGCGCCGCTCTACTACTATTCCTTCACGGATGCCTATATCGCGATGGCTTACCGTTCGCTTTCACCTGCGCAACAGACGCGCTTTGATCCCATGATTACAGGATTCAACCCTGCCGACATGTACGCCACCGACCACATCCGCCGGGTGCTAACGACGTTCCCCGGAGTGTTTTCCGGGATCGGCGAGTTCACCATTCATAAGGAGTTTGTTTCTGGGAAAATTCCGGGAGAAACGGCTAGTCTTACCAATCCGGCGCTCGACCGCATTCTTGACTTTGCGGCCGAAGCGGGCCTGGTGGCCCTGATCCACAATGATGTGGACATGCCGTTTCCCAAGGAAGGCGTCGATCCCGTTTACCTGGATCAGATGAAGGGTTTGCTGAAGAGGCATCCGAAGGGGACAATTATCTGGGCACATTGCGGAGTGGGGCGCGTTGTAAGGCCCGTAAAGCAGCACAGCGCCATGTTGGAAAGCATCTTGAGTGATCCGGCCATGCGCAATGTTTACTTTGATATTTCCTGGGACGAAGTGGCCAAATACATCGTGGCCTCGCCGGAGAGCATCCGAATCACGGCCGATCTGATCAATCGCTATCCGGATCGGTTTCTATTCGGGACCGACGAAGTGGCGCCTACAACGCAGGAGAAATATCTGACGATTTACCGGCAATACCAGCCGTTGTGGGAAAAACTAACCCCAGAGGCAAGTGAGATGGTCCGCAAAGGTAACTATGTGCGGGTCTTTGATGAGGCGCGGCGAAAAGTGCGGGATTGGGAGGCGGCACATAAGGCTGCTTTGGACAGTTCGCGACTGTCACCGGATGCGGGCACTGAGTCCACGCTTCCTTGATGGGGATGCGTAATCGCCCTCTCCGGTTTTGAACTAATTTCCAGCCAGCGTGCTAGACTCACCGCCAGAATTCCGCCTGTTGACAGTTCAAACGATTCACATTTCACCAGGAAGGGGAGGCGCGTCATGAAGCTTCGCACGCTGCTCTTCTGCGCGTTCCTATTGTTGTGTCGGCCGGTTGTGGCGCGGGAGAAATCGGACGTTTTGGTTATGAGAAATGGCGACCGCCTGACCTGCGAAATCAAGGGCCTGAGCGCGGATTCGCTCTACGTCAAGCTCGACTATGCTCTGGGAACCATTGCTATCGACTGGTTTAAGGTGGATCACCTGGAAAGCCGGCAGTTGTTTGTGGTGAAGACCGCAGACGGCTATGTCTATTCGGGAACGCTTTCGATGCCGAAGACGGAAGGTGGGCGGCCGGTATCGATTGAAGTGCTGGAGCCAGCTGGTGAGAATGTCGAGCTCCCGCGAGCCAACGTGACGAAGATGGACCAGGACTTCCAGAATTTCTGGCATCGCTTCAATGGCAGCGTTGGATTAGGGGCAATCTACAATAAGGGCAACCAATCCACGCAATACACTCTTTCCACGGATGTGGATTATCCGCGCGAACGGTGGGCGGCTTCTGCAAGCTACGACTCCACTCTTTCCTCCAGTCAAGGTACGTCTCCGGCGACGCGAAATCAGATAGATACCTCTGCCTTTCACTTGATGCGATGGAACAATTGGTATTACAAGGGTGCAGCGGACTTCCTGCAAAGCTCGGAACAGGGCATCGATTTGCAGGCTACGTTTGCAGGAGGAGTCGGCCGTTATTTGAAGAATACGAACCATACCGCGATTACGCTCACGGGAGGTATTGCTTACCAACGGATTTCCTACGCGCAGAGCGTAGTTGTCGCGCCCAGCGAAAATGTGACCTCGGCGTGGTTTAGCGGCCAGGTGAAAATGTTTAGATTCGACAGAACCAATCTTACGATTACCGCCAGCATGTTGCCGGCTCTATCCGATCTTGGACGAGTCCATTTCAACGTGAATTCGTCCTATTACATCAAGATTTGGAGCAAACTCCATTTTGATATTTCGTTTTATGGAAGCTGGGACACGCAACCACCTCCAACTTTTTCCGGAAGCGACTACGGGACCAGCATGGGATTGAACTGGACGTTTGGCAACCGGTAAGGGGTACCCGGGAGGAAATCAAGAAATAGCTTTATGCGAGTAAATTAGAAAATGCTAACGATAATGGAGTTCTTCTGACAACTTGCTGCCACAGGCCTGTTGACGGATGCACCCCGAAAGCGCACTATCCGTTAGCGTCCCCAATGCTCCGCCCGGAGCCAGGTTTTATCACAGCGGCTACCGCAAAAGCTAAGTTTGATTAAGCAACCTGATTGCGTCACGTGCCATCCATCTGCTATTTGTGCACGGGGACGCAAGCCAGACCCCAGGGAGCAAGGCAGATCGACGCCAGCCAGATATTTCGGACCCCGGTAACCATTCTGTTGGTCGAAGATTTCGCTCCCTACCGTGCGTACGTTAGCTCATTGCTCGCGCGCCATTCGCAGCTCAACGTAGTTGATGAAGCGTCGCAAGGGCTTGAAGCGGTAGAAAAAGCGCGCAAATGGAAACCCGATTTGATCCTGATGGACATCGGGCTGCCTCTTTTGAACGGCATCGAGGCAGCCCGGCGAATTCGCGAAGAGAATTCGCATTCACGAATTGTGTTCCTGTCGCAGGATTCTTCTCCTGAATTTGTTGCTGAAGCAATCAAACTGGGAGCCTGCGGCTATGTTTCCAAATCAGACGCCGAAAACGACCTGCTAACGGCGATTGAAACGGTCCTTGCCGGGAAACAGTCTTTCCGCCAGTAAGGCGATCAGCTCTTCTTTTGCTCCGGTGGAAACTTCTTCAGCAGCTTTTTGACCGCCTTGATCACGTTCTTGTCTTTCTTTTCAGGCTTGGCCTTTGGGTCGAGAGTCTTTGAGGCGACCCCTCGCCACACAAGTTGCTTGTTTGCCGGGTCGAACATGCTCAGATCCAGCTGCCCTATATAGACGGTAGAAGTCGAACCATAGGTTGTCGTGGAACTCATTCCCCCGCCGTAGCCATACCACCCACCACCCCAGCCCGGACCATATCCCCATCCAGTATTGTAGGAAGTGAACTGCTTCTCGGTGCCAATGGCTGTTTGGTAAGCGACAAAAAGGTCAGCATTATCGCTATCCGTCTTGGTCATACCTTTGGTGGCGAGTTCAGCATCCACCGCATCGGTAATGCGCTTTGCGGTGAGCGCATCGGGTTGATCGGCGTCCTTGATGGTCACCCATTTATAAGTCTTGTATTTGGAAAAATCCTTGTCCTTATCGAAGTCGTAGCGAACGTCTTGTGCGCTGGCAAGACTGGCACCAAATGCAAACATAAGCAGAAAAAGTGACGCGAGCTTCCTCATTTCCTTCTCCTTGATTCCATCTGAGATTTACTTTGGCGCCGGGCGCCGCCAAACCTTTCACCAGGAATCGTCCGTTTCGTGCCACGTCTTGTCTGGATTGTAGACTTCCATGGCGCGAAATATCTTCAATGTGTCGGGACCAAGATCCTTCTGATAAACGATTCCTTCGTAGCTGACAATGAACGTCTTCACGCCTGTGACGCGGTATTCCGCGGGTGCGGCAGCCAGTGCAAATCCGCCAATCATGGCGCCATTCACGACGAAATCCATGGCCCCCAGAGGCGCGGCGGGGCCCTGCCCTTTCAAAATCTTAAAAAAATAGCCGTGATACGGCTGGCTTTTATCCGTATACCCCTGCTGGAGAGCATCGGCGATTTCCTCGGCAATTGGCCCACCGAGACTTCCGTCGGCGTTGCGCCACACCAGTCCATCGTGCTTACCGGGCGTACTGATAACGCGTTGCGCGTATTGGTTCGCCTCGGCGCTATCGTGCTTTTCCAGGGCGTATTCCAGTTGCGCGTCCACGTAGCCCCGGCAGATCGCGATCGCATCCAGCTCGTTCGATCCGATGCGGCGTCGGAGCACTTCTTCCTGGCCTGCTTTGGTGTCAAACATCCATTCTTTGCCTTTCCGGACGATGGGAATAGGCAAGGGCCACGCGTCGCTGCCGACGACGAGGGTAGCCACCGCAGAATTTTTGGGATTTATAGAGATTTCCGTTTTTTCACGCGCTTTGGCGGCAAATCCGGCGGCATTATTTTTGTCGCGGACGGGATCTTCCGATTCCAGGAGATCTTCGGATGCGGGACCCAGAATCAACTTGAGTGCGGGAACGTCAAAGGTTCCGGCGGCTTGGATGAGTGCATCCGCGGCTTTTTGGGGCGTAGCAAACGTCGTTTGTTGTGGTGTTGACGCCGACGCCGGAGCCGTAGCTGTGGTTTGCGCTAAGCAAGCAGGGCCCGCAGGGCCACTCACCATGGCGACGAGCAACAAGGCGTAGCCGCAGGAGCAGCGCCGCAACCACACACCGTTTACCATTTCATGCCATCTCGGAATCATGAGTTACCTCCGCCTTCCACCGCCACCGCCACCACCACCACGAGAACCGCCGCGTGAGCCGCTCATACTGGACGCTCCTCGTGAGCTGCTTGCGCGGGCGCTGCTGCCGCCGCCGGAAGAACCGCCAAACGCGCCACCCTTGGAGCTTGCGTTCGAGCCCGAAGAGACGCTGCGGTTGCCAACTCGTTCGCTGCCGCCACTTCCTCCTCGATTCGCACTTCGGTCGCTGGTCCCAGCGCTTGGACGATTCCCCGCGCGATCAGTGTTGCTGCCCCGGTTCCCAGCGTTGCTTCGGTCATTTGCATTGTTGCGGCCTCCCCGATCATTGGCGCCACCGGACGCGCGATTCCCCGCACCGGCTTGCTGCCGCTGCCGGGCATTGGCCTGGCGGTTGCCCATGGAATCCCCACGAGCGGTGCCACCGTATTTGCTGGCCGTGGAACGATTGGAGTACGGCGTCCCGCCGCGATGCTGAGGATTGTGCTGCCAACTCTTGTTCCCGTTACCGACGTTGGTGCGGTTTCCGCCGCTGACATTGGTGTTGCGGTTGAAGTTGTTGTTTACGTTGATGTCTATATCGTTGTTCCCCCACCCGCAGGACCCCCAGCCGCCGCCCCAGGCAGCCCCCATTGCCATGCCGACCCCAAAGGAGATGGCCATGCCCGCGGCATAATAGCCCGGCGGCGGGTAAGCGACGGGCGGGTACGGGTACACTGGCGGGCCGTAAACGACGGTGGGATTGTAGCTGGGTACGTAGACAACCTCGGGGCTCGCCTGCTGAATAACGATCACTTCCTTTTTTTCGATGACCTTAGTTTCGACTTTCTGCTGTTCAGTGGATTGCAGATTTCCCTTTTCCTTGGCTTTGGCGCGCATGCGTTGAATCGCGTCCATGACGTCGGATTGTTGTGCCAGGAAAGCGTTCCCGAGATCGGTGGTCCATTGGATGTCGTCGGTCAGACGTTTGACGGCATCGGGAAGTGCGGCCATGGCCTGGACGCTCGAGTCCCAAGGCTGTTTCTGAACGGCTTCCGTCAGAGCTTTGTCTTTCAGATTCGGGTTCTTGGAAAGCCACTGTTGCAGCTGGATGAGCTCGAGCGGATAGGTAGAGGCAGCCAAAACCTGGGCCAGAAGCGAGTCCGGGTAGAGAGCGATGGGGGCTACCAGCGCATCCAACTGGTCATTGGGAATTTTCTGGTCTTCCGATTTTGGTGACGCACTCGCTTCTTGTTGCTGGTACAGGCAGCTGGAACTGGCAGGAATACAGACTAGCATCGCGGCGCAAAGACCCGCTATCAGGCGACTTGGCAAGGAATGCAGTTTCATTTGTCACCTCTGTGCATATTCTCCGACGGTAATACGTGGGAGGCGCTCTGCAGGCCACTGCCAAAAGTTACAGGGGTAGGAAATGGAACTCTAAGGATTCTCTGCCGGCATAGAAACAATCGATTCCAGTATTCGTGGCAGGTCCAATAAAGCCCTGTAAATATTGACAGTTCTGAGCTCAACTCCGATGTCCTACCTTCTGCCCGCATAGTGGCCTGTGAGAAGGGAAGAACGAATAGGTACGCGTGCGCACCAGGTTGGGGAGAGGAAAGATGAAGGCACCGGAATTGCATGCGGCCCGAAGAATCCGCCGGGCAGAGTGGACCCTTCTGGGCGTCGGATTGATGCTTATGGCAGTTTGGGGGAGCGCCCGAATTTACCAGTCGGCGGCTTCCCGTGCGGCGATTGCCAGATTCCAGGAAAAGATGGCCGGCACTTCCAAGCAAAGTCTGTCCCCGGCCGTTGATCCTGCCGTCGGCTCCAAGGTGGACTTTCAACTATGGTCCACGAAACGCATTGTCGCGTATACGGAGAGTCTCTCGCAAAAAGGTGATTTGCCGATTGGCGTCTTGCGTATTCCTTCGTTGAACCTGCAAGCCCCCGTTTTCGATGGCACGGACGATCTTACGCTGAACCGCGGTGTGGGACGAATCCCAGGTACCGCACAAATCGGACAGCCCGGCAATTTAGGGATCGCCGGTCACCGGGACGGATTTTTTCGAGTGCTTAAGGACATCCAGAGGGGAGATCTCGTTCAACTGGACGAAGGCGGAAAAACGGAAGTGTATCTTGTCAAGCAGACCCAGGTCGTCAACCCGGAAGACACCTACGTGCTCGCTCCGACAACCGTTCCCACTCTTACGCTAGTCACCTGTTTCCCATTTTATTTCGTGGGAAGCGCGCCGCAGCGCTTCATTGTGACGGCGGTTGAAAGAAATTCTGGCCAGCCTGATTAGACGGGAGCTGTCTTGATCAGGACCGGCGAGAACATAAAAAGGAGCGAAACGATGATGTCACTCAGGCTTTCACAAGGCATAGTGCGTGGCCTGCTGGTGGGAGGAGCTGTTTGTTTAGCTTCGTTCTGGCCAGTAGCGGCGCAAGTACAGACAAGCAAGACGGTCACCCATGGCGAGCCGACCCACGAGGTCAAGGTAGAACGCGGTGAAGTGGTGTATGTCTCGGGCAACAACTTGGTGGTGAAGTTGGAGAGCGGGGAACTCGAGCACTTCTCGAATGTTCCGGACAGCGTCACCGTCCTTGTTGATGGGCAACACCTGAACGTCCATCAATTGAAACCAGGCATGAAGCTGGAAAGGCAGACCGTCACCACCACAACCCCAAAGGTGATCACAACGGTAGAGACCGTCACCGGCAAGGTATTTCACGTTTCTCCGCCCAATTCCGTCATCCTCACTTTGGACAATGGACAGAACCAGAGATTTACCATCCCAAACGGGCAGAAGTTCATGGTCAATGGCCAGGAAACCGACGCCTTCGCGTTACGGAAAGGAATGGTCGTCTCCGCTCAGAGAGTGACGGAGGTTCCTGCGACTGTGATTACCCAGCAAGTGAAGCGCACCGGCAAGATGCCCCCGCCTCCCCCAGCTCCGAAGGCGGATGTCCCCATGCTGGTGGCAGCCGCACCACCCGCGGAAGCACCAGCAGCCCCAGCAGAGCAGACTCCCGCCAAGCTACCCAAGACCGCGAGTGAACTGCCTCTCATCGGGCTTCTGGGATTTGTGTTTTGTGGGATTTCCCTAGCGTCGATGCTGCTGCGGAAGCTCATCTAAAGCCTTTGCGTGTAGACCAAATTGGAAGAATCCGAAGGGCGGCCTGCGAGCCGCCCTTTTTATTTGAATTCTGAGCATTGAAGAAAGGGCTTTGTTGGATAGGTTTAAACGTTCAGGCAGGCGAATCGTCCACGTCGTATGTGGAGACAAATACATGACCTGCCAGCACTTGCCGAATGGCCGGCAGCAGGTCCAAAGCGACGCGAGGTTTGGTGATATAACCACAAGCGCCAGCGGCCAGGCAGCTTCGCACAAACTCCGCGTCGGAATGGACGGTCACGAAGATCACCTTGGTCGTGCAGCCCATTTCTCGGAGTTCTTCCGCTGCGTCAATCCCGTTCAGAATGGGCATGGAGATGTCCGTAAGGATCAAATCGGGCTTCAGCCGGAGTGCTGCTTCGATAAGGGCGCGTCCATCGGCCACCTTTGCGATGATCTCGAATCCTGGGAACAAAAGGCTTTCCACCATCTCCGAAAAGTGGGGATGGTCGTCAGCTAGAAGCACGCGCACCGGACGCATAGGCAATAGGTACGTCCGTCTTCTCCTTCGTGAAACTGTCAGCTTTACCAGTGTGCTCCTACGCAAAACGTGAATTGAGGTGCTAAGATTTCACTGCTTGTGAGTACCGGGACGATTCAGATACCTGGAGGTATCATGGCGTGCAGGGTTTGTGGCTCGGGCAATCAGGTGACCCTGAGAGCGGAGCTGACGGCTAGCATCCCAAGTCTGCCTGCCGCCAAACTCCCTCCCCTCTATCATTGTCAGGATCTTCGCGCCTGTACAGCTTGTGGCTTCGCTGAACTGCAATTCCCACCCATCCAATTGCAGGAATTGCAGAAGAAGGCTGCAAAGGCCTGAAACCCCATTGGGAGTCGATTTACTGAGCCACTGGCAGAGCAACTGGCTGTTCAATCCGGAATTCGAGGAGGGATTCCGGTGGAATGTTGAGCTGCTCTCCTTTCTTTGATGCTGCTATAGCAGTGCCTCCAGCTGCACCCGCGAGCGTGTCTATGACCACATACCCGACCCCTCTGTAAGAACAAACAGTGTCTCGCCGAGCCAGGGGCTGTTAGGTTGCATTTTGAGTAGCTTCATGCTTTCTGCGCGCCAGAGCCGGTTCTATTCCGAGGCAATCCCTGTTGTTGCCTTGTTGCCCACGATGGGTCAGGCTGCGATTTCCAATCCCGGCATCATATGGTTTGCAGTCGCTCTTTTTGGTGACCCGTGTAACAGATAGATTTCCATTGAAGGTGATAGAGTAGCTTTTCAAAGAACCACAGCGAGTGGAGCATCTTATGACGCGCACCAGAATTATGTTGGCGGATGACCACACGATTCTCGTGGAAGCGTTTCGCAAGCTCCTCGAGCCTCACTACGACGTAGTGGGGGCGGTAGCCGACGGCCGGGCGCTGCTCGATATTGCTCCCCAGCTTAATCCGGAGGTAATCATTCTCGATATCGGTATGCCGCTCATGAATGGATTGGAAGCCGGTCTGCGCCTTAAGGAATTGATGCCAATGGTAAAGCTCGTGATTCTGACGATGAACGATGACCCGGACCTTGCCGTTGAAGCCATGCGCTCGGGAGTTTCGGCGTACCTGCTCAAGAATTCCGCGGCCGAAGAGTTGTTGCGCGCGATCCAGATGGCCCTGAAAGGCAAGACGTATGTGACTCCACTGATCGCGCAGGGGATGCAGGATTCTTTCATCCGGAATCCCGAGGCTACCGGACTGTCAAAAGTGCTGACTCCGCGCCAGCGAGAAGTGGTGCAATTGCTGGCCGAGGGAAAAAGCATGAAAGAAGCTGCCAGCATACTCAAGATCAAAGAGCGGACCGTAGCGTTCCATAAATATAGAGCGATGGAAGAATTAAATGTAACGACCTCCGCGGAGCTAGTGCAATTCGCGATCAAGTCGAAGATCCTCGTGAAGTAGCGGATTTGCCGCATTTTGTTTCCGGTGTCGCTCTGGCAATTCTGCCAGTTTCTCTTCATCCAAAGAAGTTAGAACCTTCGCCCTACCGGGCCAATAAGGGATCCAGCCCCCCACCATGCACACCCCGCAACGACCGCCTGGATCCCTCCTCCTTCTTGTTAGGTACTTGTTCTTGGCACGCCATTCTTTACGTCGCAGTTCACAACGTTTCCAGTCATGAATCGAACCGCTGTCAGTTCTACCAGTGGGAAAGGGTGAGCGGCCCGTCCACCATAAATCCAACCTGCGACCTAGCAACGGAGAAAGAACAGGTCTGAGTCGGCTACCGCCTAATTGCTCCTTGAGTGACTCCCACACGCGATGTGAGCACATGGCGCGGCCAAGGGAATGCCTGGAATTTCATGGTGACTCTAACGCAACTGCCCGTTGCAGGTTGCCCAATCAACCTCGGATCGAGGCTATTTATGAACTGGTATAAAACCCGTTTCACTCTCCTTTCGGTCTTCCTGCTTTCTTTCACGGCACATGCACAAAATGTGAGGACGGAGCACGATCTCCTTGGAGATAAGCAAGTCCCTGCTGATGCCTATTACGGAGTGCAAACGGCGCGAGCATTGGAGAATTTTCAAATTTCGGGTGTGGAGATCAACCACTATCCGGGATTTGTCGAGGCCTGGGCGATCGTCAAGCTGGCCGCAGCGCAGGCGAATACAGACGTCGGAGCGATGAAGTCGGAGAAATTGGCAGCCATCGACAAGGCCTGCAAAGCACTGCTCGCCGGTAAGTATCACGACCAATTTCAGGTGGATTGGTATCAGGGGGGCGCCGGAACGTCCACAAATATGAATGCCAACGAGGTGATCGCAAACATCGCCTTGGAGCTTTCCGGCCACAAAAAAGGTGAGTACCAGTTCGTGGATCCGCATGACGACCTCAACATGTCGCAATCTACGAACGACTCCTATCCGACGGCCATCAAAGTCGCGTTCCTGCTGCGAAATGACAAGCTTATTGATGAACTGCAAAAGCTGGCGAACTCATTCAAGGCGAAAGGCAAAGCCAACCTTGAAGTCGTGAAGATGGGCCGGACGGAGTTGCAGGATGCCGTGCCAATGACCGTAGGGCAGGAGTTCTACGGATACGCCGATGCATTGGAAGGAGAAATCCGGCTGCTGCGGGATGCGGAAAAATATCTCTACCCAGTCAATATGGGTGCAACGGCCATCGGTACTGGGATCAACGTGCCCAAGGGATATCCCGAAAAGTGTGCGGCGCACCTGGCCGAACTCACAGGAAAACCGATTGTTCCTGCTTCGGATATGATCTCAGCCACCTGGGACCAGCAAGGCTTTGTGGTCTACTCGGCGGCCTTGAAGAGTCTGGCGATCAAACTTTCCAAAATCTCGAGTGACCTCATCCTGCTTACTTCGGGTCCACGAGCGGGGTTGTTCGAAATCAATCTGCTCGCCCTGCAGCCGGGTTCTTCCATCATGCCGGGCAAGGTCAATCCCGTTATGCCCGAACTCATGAACATTGTTGCGTTTCGTGTTATGGCCAATGACTACGCGGTGGACCTCGGTGCGCATACCGGTCAACTGGAGCTCAATGCCTATGAACCGCTGGCCGGCCTGGCCGTGATTGAATCACAGGCCCTGCTCTATAACGCTTCGATTGCGTTCCGCGAGAAGTGCATTGACGGCATCACCGTAAACCGTAGAGTGCTTGACCACTACATGGAAACCACAGTCGGCATCGTGACCGCTCTCAATCCGATCATCGGTTATGAAAAAGCCACGGAACTCGCTGAGGAAGCCTACAAAACAAACAAGGGAATTCTTGAAATTATTCGGGAAAAGCACATTCTGACCGAAGCCCAAATTCAGCAACTGTTGGATCCAGTCAAGCTGACGGGCCTCGACAAAGACAAGTACCGGGATAAATAAGCTGTAGCCATCCGAGGGGAGCGACTTGAGCCATGAAATATCGGTTGCGTATTTTCAGTATTTTTCTTCTTTGCTTTTGCTATGTAGCCATTGCTTCCGCACAGAACAAGAACCTTCCAACGGTCGTCGTTCTGGCTACCGGGGGAACAATCGCGGGAGCCGCGGCTAGCGGAACACAAGCCGGATACACCTCGGGTGCCGTCACCATTGACGCCATGCTGGCTGCCGTTCCGGGCATCAAGGATCTGGCCAACATCAAGGGCGAACAGATTTCCAATGTTGGTTCGCAGGACATGAGTTTTGCCATCATGCTGACGGTGGCCAAGCGGTGCAATGAGGTTCTCGCCGACAAGTCGGTGACTGGCGTTGTGATCACGCACGGCACGGACACCATGGAAGAGACTGCTTTCTTCTTGAACCTGGTGGTGAAGAGCGACAAGCCCGTGGTTCTGGTCGGCTCGATGCGGCCGTCAACGGCCATCAGCGCGGATGGACCGCTCAATCTCTATGACGCCGTCGCCGTCGCTGTCGACCCAAATGCCAAGGGGCGGGGGGTGATGGTGGTGATGAACGACTGGATCCACGGCGCGCATTCTCTGACCAAGACGAGCACCACCGCCGTGCAGACTTTCCTCTCGCCATTGCGCGGGCTGGTCGGCGTTTCCACGTATGGCAAAAACGATTTCTACAATTCGCCGACTTGGAAGCACACGCTGAATAGCGAATTCGACGTCTCTAATGTCTCTTCCTTGCCCCGCGTAGACATTTTGTATGCCTATGCCGACATGTCTCCGGACCTAATTGACGCTTCTGTGGGGAATGGGGCGAAAGGGATCGTGATCGCAGGAGTCGGCAATGGCAATATGAACCAAGCTTCGCTCGATGCGGCGGCGAGGGCGGTGAAGAAAGGCGTTGTGGTGGTGAGGAGCAGCCGCGTGGCAACGGGAGCAGTCGGGCGAAACGTGGAAGTCAACGACGATCAATTGGGATTTGTGGCCTCTGACGAACTCAATCCACAGAAATCGCGTATCCTCCTTACACTCGCCCTGCTGAGGCCCAGAAGCAATTCCGAACTTCAACAACTCTTCCAAACCTATTGATCCAAGTGAGTTCGGAGGTAGCGATCCATGATCTGGCTCGAGCTTTGCATCTTGCTGGTCTGCATCCTGGTTGGTGCGCGGCTGGGCGGAATCGCACTGGGGACCGTGGCGGGCTTGGGACTCGCGATCTTTGTATTCTTTTTTGCCATGCCCCCAGGCGGGCCGCCCGGAAGTGTTCTCGGCATGATCATTGCGGTGATAACGGCGCTGGCCGCGATGCAGGCCGCCGGTGGACTGGATTACCTGGTGGCCGTCGCCGAAAAAGTGATGCGGCGGCACGCACAATACATCACCATTGTGGCCCCGCTGGTGACCTACCTGCTTGTTTTTGCCTCGGGAACCACGCATGTAATTTATGCCCTTTTGCCTGTGATTGCGGAAGTCTCGCGCAAAGCCGGGATTCGCCCGGAGCGCCCGATGTCCATCAGCGTGATCGCCGGATTCCAGGGCGTGATTGCCTCGCCGATTTCGGCGGCAACCGTGGCGATGATAGGCTTGCTGGTTCAAAAGAACATTTCGCTTCCGCGCATGCTGCTGGTGATCATACCGTCCACGCTGATCGCCGTCGTGCTGGGCGCACTTGCCGTGGCTTGGCGTGGCAAGGATCTGAAAGACGATCCGGAGTACCAGAATCGGCTGGCCTCCGGCCAGGCGACAACTTCCCAAGAGGCAACACAATTATTACCCGCGCAAATCTCCAGCGCGCGCGGATCCACAGTTCTGTTTCTCGTCGGAATCGCCATTGTCGTCTTGATCGGGATGTTTCCCCAAATCCGGCCGGTCTATCAGACGGTGATCAACGGCGAGGTGGACACTGATCAGGTTGGCATGGGATTCGCAATTATGATTGTCATGCTGGCCATCGCGGCGCTAACGACACTTTTTTTCAAAGCTTCGCCCGAAAAGATGTTGAAGGGCACGATCATGAACAGCGGAGTATCCGCCGTTATTTCCATTCTGGGGGTTGCCTGGCTCGGTTCATCCTTCTTCGAGGGCAATCGCACAACCATCGTCGGCGGAATCTCGCAACTCGTGGGAAACCATCCATGGGCGTTCGGAGCAGGGCTGTTCATATTGTCGAGCATGCTGTTCAGTGCGGCAGCCACGGTGGCTATTCTGATTCCCATCGGATTGGCAGTCGGTTTAAAACCATATCTACTGGTGGCGTTCTACCCTGCGGCCAACAGTGTGTTCTTTTTCCCTACCTACGGAACGCTGTTGGCAGCCGTGTCTTTTGACCAGACCGGTACAACGAAAATCGGCAAGTTTCTTCTCAACCACAGCTTTATGTTGCCCGGATTGGTTACCGTGATTTCCGCGGTTGTGTTGGCCGTGCTGCTCGGCTCGGTCTTTCTTCCCTAAGAGAGCGCCGGGCCCCTGTATGTTTTACCAGTGTCGCCAGCTTGCCAGAAGGTATGTAACTAGGCGTGATTGCGAATTCCTCGACACGCCGGGGGATGTTTTGTTGCGCGCCCTGTTTTTCCTGACGGAGCAGCGGCAAGAAGAGGGTTCCTATGAACGGAAAACACAAATTCCTGCGCGAAGTCTTCCGCTATCTGGCGATCGTTTCCGCGGCCGCGATCCTGCCCGGCGACACACTGCCCTATATGCAATCCTCTTCCCAAACACAATCCACTACCAGCGATGCGGCCTCCACCAAAATTCCTCCGGATCAACTGGACGCCCTGGTGGCGCCAATTGCCCTCTATCCTGATCCATTGCTGGCGCAGACTCTTGCCGCATCAACCTATCCACTCGAACTGATTCAACTTCAGCAATGGTTGGCCAAGAATCCGGGACTCAAAGATAAAGCGCTGGCCGACGCAGTTGCGAAACAGCCCTGGGACCCGAGCATTCAGGCCATGGCGGCGCTACCCGATGTGGTGAAGCGCCTCGCCGACGATATTCAATGGACCACGGATCTCGGCAACGCGTTCCTGGCGCAGCAAAGCGACCTGATGGACGCGGTACAGCGGATGCGCAAGAAGGCTCAGGACAAGGGCAATCTCCAAACGAACGAACAACAAAAGGTGGAGACTAAGGTCATCGAGCAGAAGAGCGTCATCGTCATCGAACAGTCGAATCCCCAGGTTGTCTACGTTCCTTCGTATGATCCGGTGATTGTGTATGGCCCGCCCGTTTACCCTTACCCGCCAATTTACTATCCGCCGCCCGGATATTACGCGGCTGGCTTGGCGATTTCCTTTGGCGTGGGCGTGATGATGGGTGCGTTCTGGAGCGGTGGCTGGGGCTGGGGCTGCGGCTGGGGTGGCAACGATATTGACATCAACGTGGACAACAATTTTAACCGCAACAACAACATCAACCGAGGCGACCGGCCGTCCAACCAGCCGTCGCGCGGCGGCGACCGTGGAGGTGCTGGCAATCGCGGTGGCACCGGCAACCGTGCGTCTACCCAGCCGGCCGGAGGCCGCGGCGGCAATGCCGGCAGCAAATGGCAGCACAACCCGCAGCATCGGGGCGGTGCTCCTTATAAGGACCGCGCAACCACCGACCGTTTTGGAGGCACGACGCGCGGTGATTCCTTGGCCAACCGTAAAGCCAGCGCCCGGCAACAAGTAGGCCGCCAGGGCGGCAACATGGCCAGCACACGTAATGGTGGCGGCCTCAGCAATCGCGCTTCGGGGGGAGCAGGGGGGGGCAACCGTGCTGGCGGTGGACCTGACCGGATCGGCAGTCGGGACCTTTCCCGCGGCGGTGGGGGGAACCGTGACGCATTTGGCGGAGGCTCGCGCGGATCCAAGGGCTACAACGGATCCAGTGCCCGGGCTAGTGGAAGCCGCGGCGCATCCAGCATGGGCTCCCGAGGCGGAGGCTCCCGCGGTGGCGGCGGGCGCCGCAGGTAGAGCCGCTATCTCGAATTCACATAATTCTGAGGCGAAGACATGACTCCAATTACTACAAAAAGCCTAGAAACGAAGATTCGAACGATACTCATCGCGGCTGCCGCCATGCTTCTTACGGTTCCCGCGTGCGTCCACGGACAACAAACAAAGTCCGAAGCCCCGGACATTCCGGTCGCAACAACGCACATGACCTTCGAGAATCCCCAGAGTGCGGCTGACGCCTTGATCGCCGCCGCGGGGAAATTTGATGTAGACGCGCTGGCCTCCATATTTGGCCCCGGGGGCGAAGACATTGTTTTTACGGGGGAATTCCCGCAAGACAAGCAGCGGGCTCTTGACTTTGCCGAGGAAGCAAAGGAAAAGACCAACGTGACCACCGACCCGAAAACCGGCACCCGTGCGTTTCTTCTTGTCGGAAATGAAGATTGGCCGTTTCCCGTTCCTATCGTCAAGCATGGCGACCGGTGGTCGTTTGACGCGCAGGCCGGACGTCAAGAACTTCTTTATCGCCGCATCGGCAGCAATGAACTCGACGCCATTGACGTCTGCCACGGTTATGTCGAAGCCCAATATGACTTTGCATTCCGGAAACGCAATGAGTACGAAGTGAACCAATATGCGCAACGCATCATGAGTACACCGGGCAAGCACGATGGTCTCGCATGGCAGAACGAGGACGGAAGCTGGGGAGGCCCCATTGGGGAGAAGATTGCCCGCGCCATCGAGCAAGGGTATACGACGGGAGCGGAGCCCTATCACGGCTATTTCTTCAAGATCTTGATGGGGCAAGGCCCCGCCGCCCCCATGGGCCAAATGGACTACGTGGTCAAAGGCGTGATGATCGGCGGCTTTGCGCTGGTGGCTGCGCCGGCCGAATATGGCGTCACCGGCGTGAAGACCTTTATCGTCAGCCAGGACGGCGTCGTGTATGAAAAGGACTTTGGACCTGCGACGCTGGACGAATTTGCGAAGATGGAACGCTTCAATCCCGAGAAGTCTTGGACTCCCGTCCCGCAAGATGCCGACGAATGAAGTCGCGACCGATCAGGAGCTGAAAAAAGCCCTTCTATGTTGAGCAGGCGCGTCACTCGAATAGCAGCCCTGTGCCTCTTGGCGCACGCCGCGCTCCCGTCCGCGAGCAGGGGCCAAGCCCCCGTCTTCGAGTTCACTCCGGTGAACAGTTGGATCAAGTTCGACGTGAAAGCATCCGTAGATATCGCCGGTAAATTCGATAAGTGGGATGCCGCCTTAACCTTCACATCTCCCGACGAAACGACAGGTGTTCTGGAGATCAAAATTCAGGGTGACAGCGTGGATACCGGGAGCGGAATGAAAAACGGCAAGCTTAAAGGGAAGGATTTTTTCGACGTGGAACGCAATCCCTTGATCACATTCAAGTCCACAAAGTTTGTGCGCACCGGCCACAATACCTATGAGGTGGATGGTGACTTCACAATACGCGGTATATCAAATCCCGAAAAGTTGACGCTCGTTGTTTCCGGCAGGGGAACGGGCTCGGGTGAGATTAAAGGAAAAATGATCTTCAACCGCAAGGACTATGGGATGAACAAGGGCATTCCCTTCATCTCCATTGCCGACCACGTTGAGGTCAATTTTCACCTCATGGGAAAGCGGGTCAGCGGACCGCCTCTGCTCGATCAATAACGGCAAAGATGACAGTTAACTCGATTGGTTCCCGGACTTCGAATACAAGCTGACCAGTCGAGCGACCAGAACGGCGAGAAAAAGTTGTCCGCCGACACCTTCGACGATGGCGAGGCCACGGGCAATATCACCCTTAGGCACAATGTCGCCATACCCAAGAGTCGCGAGCGTGACAAAACTGAAATAAATCGCACTGGCATGGGAAAAATCACCAGACACGTTGAACGTGCCGGGGACCAAATGCTCGAGAACCCAATACAACACGCCGAAATAAATTCCCGCGAGCAAGTAGGCGCTGAGCGAGGCATAAAGATGTTCGGCACTAATCTGGCTGGCGCTCATGGCGAAGCGCAAGGCCGCAGCAGCGGCCAATAGAGCGATGATGGTCCAAATTCCCATGGTCAGTGCAGATAAGGTCGGCAGATGGAGCCGATCCATGAGGGGCCGCGCCACCCACAGCACTACCATTGCGGCGATCAAGAGTGGCCGGCCCCTCACTGCCTTCAGAGGAAGAATGGCCGCCAGCAAACTCGCCGCGAGCAATGATTCAATGAAATTCCCGCTGCGATGCAAAGCAGCGAATATCGGAGAGCAGGCCAAGGTGAAGAGGAGACTATAGAATAAGACGGCATAGCGGCGGGACAAGTAGCCGCGCGCAAGGTTCGAAATTTTTTCGCCCATGTCATTCATCGAGTTCCGCCTGATTGGGATTGCATCTCATGACTCCTGAGCGATTACTGAATCCTCCTGGAGCCACGCGAGGAATAGCTTGTAGCCGACGGAGAGAAGAACGGCGCCAATAAACAAGCCGATCAGGCCAAAGGTGACGAATCCGCCGATGGCGCCGAGGAAGACAACCGCGATGGGGACTGCAACACCGCGGCCGAGCAAAAGGGGTTTTAGAACGTTGTCCATCAGGGCTACAACAAGGCACCAGACGAGGAAAACGGCGGCCTTGGTGGTGCTGGCAATGGTGAACATGTAAATGACGGTGGGCACGAGTACGAGTGCACCAACCTGCAGTACCGCCGCAATTAGAAACAAGACGGTCCACAAGCCGGCACCGGGCAGGCCAAACAAGAGAAACCCTATGCCGGCAAGAATGGTCTGAATCACGGCTACACCGAGAATGCCCGTGGTGACGCTGCGAATGGTGGCGCCCATCAGTTCCTGGACCTCGGGTCCTTTGTGACCGAACAGGCGGTTACACAGGGAGCAAATCACTTCGTCTGCGTGCTGCGCGTTGGCCAGAAGGACTCCGGAAACGACGATAGCAAGAGTGAATTGAAGAACCGTAAGAGCGAGCCCGGCGGACGCGGAAAAGACTCCAGGAACGATGGCTTTGAGCTGTGGAGCAAGACTGTGAAGCAAGGCGGTCATGTCCGTGGAGGCGCTCGCCCAGAGGCGGTTGAGTGGGGCTCCGATCATTGGCCAGGATGCGACCTTGGCGGGAGGAGGAGGGATGATCAGGGATCCTTCCTTGAAATGCGTCACGATGGCCTGAATGGCATCCACCAGGGTATCCGCGAGGAGGATCACGGGCACAATAAGCAACGCCAGAAGGACAACAGTGAAAAGAACGGCGGAGAGGGTGCCGCGTCCACCGAGCGCGGATTGCAGTTTTTTGAAACCCGGGTAAGCGGAGACGGCAATCAGGACGCCCCAGGTGAGCAGAGGGAGAAAGGGATAGAGGATCAGGAGGCAGGAGGCTACCAGCAGAATGGCGAGGCCAACGTGGATGGAGGATTCCAGCGCCAATTTCACGCGGGACTTATCAAATGCAAGCGGCATGGTCACAACGGTACCCTCCTGGCTAAGAAAAGGAATGTTCCCAAGAGCGTTTGGCGCGCACGCAGATTACAAGAAGTGGAACAGGAGTCTAGTCAGAACCTGAACGGTGGTTTCTGAGCTCATATTTCCTAATCCCTTCGAATGACTCACTGCACTAGCGGACCGCGCGCGGGACTTCGCCCTTTAGAGAGCTTCGCACCTGGTGTTCACGCCGACGCAAGTAGTGCTACTTCAAGGTCGCCAAATAAGCAGCGATGCCCTTTACGTCATCCGCGGTAAGGCTTTTCAGGCTGGAGTGTTTGGGTGACGTGGAGAGCGCCTTCTGAATTTCATCCACGGATTTGCCTTTGATGGAGGGCGATTTCATCGCTGCCTTGCCTCCGGCATCGGCGCCATGACACCCCGCGCACTTTGCTTTGAACGTTTTCTCTCCAGTCGCCTGATCCTGAGCGCGCACAGTCAAGGTGCAGACGCCGACCATCATAGTCATCGCGAACATTAATCGTGCATTTTTCATGTTTACTCCTTTGTTTGCATGGAATGACTGCTCGTCAAAAGGCGTAGCGCACCGATAGCGTGACATTGTTGGCATGGAAGTTTCTGCGCGCATAAGTATCTTGATAGGCGGCAGTCGCATCTTCGTGATAACTGTAGTAGTTCCAGAGAGTCTTACCCGTCCAGTGATTGGCAAATCGCACGTCGAATCCAGCGTAAGGTCCATACCAACTGGAGTTAAGCGACCCATCCACATTCGTAGGAATGGGATTTCCAGGGGTCAAGTTGAGCTGTGAGCCGCTGACGCCGGTCAGGCTCCCCCCTCCGTGTAGCGTCAACCTGTGAATCGGGGTCCAGGAAAGGTCGAGAAATCCGGTGTTGACCTTGCTGGAGTACGGCGATTGCTCTTGGAATAGTCCCGATACGCCAGGACAAGCGGGAAGCCCGGGCAGAGAACCCGTGGCCGTGAAGCAAACCAAGAGCGAGGTGGAGATGTCGTTGTAGTTGTAACCGAGGTCCACGCTAAGCTTCTGATTGGGTAGAAACTGCGCGGCGATCCCGTAGCTATCGTTATGCATTGTGTTCTGTATTCCAGGGACATTGTTCTGGCCATACCACAAACTGATAGTGCCATTCAGGTTCAACCTCTCGGAGGGTCTGTAGTCTGCCTGTAGGCGCACCTGCTGCGAGGTTAGAGGGCTGAGAGGCGTGAAGGTGTGGTTTGCACTCATTACATCGCCATCGACATTGAAACGGAATTTGGGCGAAGGGCGAACCCACAGGCCGAAAAGCGCATGATTTTCGGTGATGTCGGTCTCGCCAGCGGGCGAGAAAGTGCCGGGGAACGAGTAAGAGATCGTACCGTCGACGTTCAGGGTGCACCCTGCAGGCAGGTTGGCTTGGCTCAGCGGCAAGCCAGAATCCACTAGCGTGCAGTTGCCGCGAGCCACGTTGTTGGGAAAATAAATGCCGCTGGTGCTGTTGAAGAAGTTGTCGGAAATTACGCGCGAACGATATTCGTAGCCAAAATAAGCGCCAGCGCGCGGCACGATCTGTACGCGAATCTGGATGGTGTTGGTGAGATCCTGCTGCTTCAAGAAGTTGCTATCCAAATTCAGGGCGACGTCCCCGGCCGAGCTTGTAGTGTGACTGGGTATCGCGTTGAGCACGCCATTGGCAGGAGGAGCGCAGGCAGCGGGGAGCGGCGTTGTCGCGGAAAAAACATTGGGAGCGACAACCATGCTCGGGCTGAAGAACGAGCAGTCCGTTGCGGCGAACTGGGCCGGCTCCTTCCAGTTATTGAAACGCACCGAATCGACCAGGCTGACGGCGTCATTGATGTGCCAGGTAACGCCAAGGTCTGCGAAAACGGCGACGTGGCGCCCGCTCATCGGTCCTGTTTCTGCGAAATTTGTCAAAGTCGCTTTCGAACTGAAACCGGCGAAGTTCTGCTGATAATTGTCAACGGTCAAATCTCCGCCCGTGTAGCTGAAGGTGCCAGCGAAATCCACCTTCTTGAAATAGCTGGATTGGACGGTGACTTTTTCGGTGGGGCTATTCAGCCGGGTGCGCCAATGCAGAAGGTAGCTGGAAAATGCATTGCAAACGGGATTGACAACTCCGCCGGGGGCGAACGTATTGCTGCACGGTTGGCTGCTGGTGTTCCAGGGAAGGCCCAGATCCACGGCCGGGAAGCCCGCTCCCAGAGAGAATTGCTGGTTGTTGTCAACGCTGCCCAGGTCGTTCTTGTAGTAGCTCCAGACTTGGTCGTAACTGATCGTGGTGTGCGGAAGAAAGCGAAGATCCACGCCCAGACGGTAGTTCCGATTATGGACCGAATAGTCCTGGGTCAAGTATTGGTCGGTACCTTCATGAGTGGTGCTGAAGCCCGGGCCGTACATGGTGTTTTGATCGTAGCCAATACGGAAACGGATTTTGGAATCGTGCAAAATCGTAAGGCCGTAGTTCTGCATGTTCCTGGCGGTGTAAAAGGCTGCGGGACTCGTGGCAATCACTGCGGTGTTCAGTACATTAACGGGAGCATTCACAACCGGATTGAAGTCGGGCGGCGCATTCGGCATCAACGTTGGGACATTCAGAGGGTTCGAGAGTAGGGAATAATCCCAGTGATTCTGGTCTTTGCGGAACATGGCATTGAAGTCGTACCACTTGTTTTTCTTGACCCGTAGCTGCGAAACGTTGTTGGGGTCGCCTCCATAGCCGAAATTGCTAAAGAAGAAGTGATCGAAGAACGTGCCGTGGTGATTCAGTGAGTTCATTTCCGTGCTGAAGTCCAGCAAGCGCGGCCCTTGCTGCAAATTGACGAAGGTGTTGTAAGCTTGCTGATCCCCGGTAACATCCGAGAAGCGGTAACCGAATTCAACGGATTGCTTGATGTTGTAGTTGCCTTGATCGATCCCCTTCTGTTCGTCCACCTGCTGAGCGAATGACGCGGGGACGCAAAAAACTGCGAATATCAGAGCCGACCGGAGAAAAGGCATCATGATTGAAGAGAAGTTCTCCCTATTTGGTGCTTCATTCATTCCTAGATTTCGCATGAGCGTTTCCTCCTTTCCTCACGGTGTGAAAAATACCGGGCTGGTGTTGGAGCCATGAATCGCGACGTGGCAGAGCGTACAAGCTTGGTACTTGGTCGATTGGTTGTGGAAGCTCGGCGTACCAGGAGGCCCCGCGGTCGCCGCCTGGGAATGACAACTTATACACAAGAGATTCACTTGGTTTAGCTTTAGCATCCTCTGGTTCGTCGAGCCGTGCGGCGAATGGCAGATAGTGCAACCTTCGATCTTGGCTTCGTGCTGATAGACGAAGGGCCCCTGCTTTTCAGCGTGGCACTTGTAGCAAACCTCGTCATACCCGTTAGCCAGGCGCAGTTGATGGGCCTGGAAACCGCCGTGTGGATTATGGCAGTCTCCGCATTGGAGCAGGCCTTCGTTGACCCGGTGATGAAATGGCCTGGCAAACTCAGCACGGACATCCAGATGACACGAGTAACAGAGCTTCGGCGCGGCCTCTTTCAACAGGAATTCGCTTTCTTTCGCATGGTGCGGGGAGTGGCAATCGATGCAGGAGACGCCGCTTTGCAGGTGCGCCGATCGACCGTAGTTGTTCTGTTCGTGGCTGCTCTGATGGCAATCCAGGCAACGGGCGCTGTTCTGCGCGGGAGACGTGTCCTTGAACGTAAATATCTTGGTTTTGTCCCCTCCACCGTCTACATGGGCCTTCCCGGGCCCGTGACAAGCCTCGCAACCCTGCCATTCGGGGCCCGCGTGCGCGTCGAGTTTGGCCGCCATGGTTGTAGCAAAATGTGGGGTATTCTCGAAGCCTTTATAGATTTCGTCATGGCAGGTCTTGCAGGTCTCCGCGCCAACATACAGGGCTGGATCGGTGGGCCGCACGTACTTAGTCTGACTTGCTGCATTTGTGTCTTTTGTTGCCGGTTTTTTGCCGCCGCAAAGAGTGAAGGGAGTCACGAAGGCACTGAGCAAAGCCGCCAAAACAAAGTGGATGGAATGGAGTCGCAAATGTCTCCTGCCTGGCCTCCGGTCTCGGGGAACTAAGCCTTTGTCCATAAAGTCCCTCCGAAAAAGCTCCTGGCCGCAATGGAAGACCAGGGCGCGATGGGTAGTCGCGCAGATACGCGGGAGCATAGGCCTAGAGGTTTCTAATCGACACCTGTCAAATCTGCCAGATATTGGTGGTCCCAAGGATCATTACGTTCTCCGGCACCCGGCAGCGTGATTGGGGTGGAACGACCCTGTCCGATCCATGCTGGTGTCACCTCCGACGAAGAACGTCATAGAATGACCCCGTGCCTCAAACCACAGATGGTGTCGTTTGCAGGGGAAATCAGCGGTATTCAGTCCCTTAGGTTGGGCTATTTAGACCACCAAGCGCTGTCCGCCGTCGCCGCCGGGGCTGGTCAGTTTCGCAACCCCTTGCCTATCCTGCCAGATCTCCGCCGACCTGTATGTTTTGCCAGTCGCCGTCAATCACAAATGGTCTAAGGTAAAAAAGTCCTGCGAATTTCTATGAACTTACCTGATTTCTTAAAACAAGAGGTGGGCGTCTTTCAGTATTTTTCCGACGAACACCTTCACCAACTAGTGAACAGCTCCCGGGTCTCCTCGTTTGAGGCCAACGAAGCTGTCGCGCACCATGGTGCAGAGGCCACGCATTTTGGGGTTGTGCTGAGCGGCACGATGCTCGCTTCGATTCCGGCGGATGGTGGCCGACAACAAACGCTCGGACAGCTGAAGGCAGGCGAAACGTTTGGCGAGATGGCATTACTGACTGGCGACCCGCTGCTCGCCGATTTTATTGCAGTAACGCCCTGCGAAGTGCTGCAAATTCCGGTTTCGCTCTTTCAGTCGATCATCGTCGCCGAACCACGAGCGGTGCGGCACATATCCCAGACGATCCGAGAACGGATGAAACTCGTTTTCGCCAACCCGGCGAACGCAGCGGCCGCGTTGCAGAAGAGCGAAGACCCTTACGGCCTCAAGCTCAAAGGCGAGCGGCCGGAGAAGATTCTCGTCATAAACTGCGGTTCCTCGTCGCTTAAATACACGTTCTACAACACCCAGGACGAGTCCCATCAAGCCCGTGGCCAGGTGGAGCGCATAGGGATTGACGGCACCAGGCTCAATCACGTTGGCCTCAAAGGTGAGGTAAAAAGGGAATTGCCTAAGTGTGGTTTTACTGAAGCGTTCACAGCGATGATCGCCGAGCTCACCGCCAAGGATACGGGTGTTATCGCCGCTGCGGGCGAAGTCAGCGTCGTAGCGCACCGCGTCGTCCACGGTGGCGAAAGGTTTAGTGAGGGGACTCTCATCACCGACGAAGTGCTCCAGCAGATCGAGGAACTCAATCCACTTGCGCCTTTGCACAATCCAGTGAATGTCGTAGGGATTCGCGAAATGCGGCGGCTATTTCCGGCAGTGCCACATATAGCGGTCTTCGACACAGCGTTTCATCATACGATGCCAGCGTATGCCTACCTCTACGGATTGCCCTACGAGCTTTACGAGCAGAAAGCCGTGCGCCGCTACGGCTTTCATGGCACGTCACATCATTACGTAAACCTACGGGCAGCTCAGTTCTTGGAGCGCAGGCCAAACGAATTACGCCTCGTGAGCTGCCACTTGGGTAACGGGTCGTCCCTTTGTGCCGTGAATCATGGACGTTCAGTGGATACGACGATGGGTTTTACTCCCGCCGAAGGTCTCGTCATGGGCACCCGCTGTGGAGACGTGGACGCGGGCATACTCGCGTTTTTGGAACGCTCGGACAAGGTAACAGCGATTAAGAGCGAAGAAATACTGAACAAGAAAAGCGGCTTACTCGGCTTGTCCGGCATTTCCAGCGACATGCGCGAAATACTCAAGGCTGCCGATAACGGAAATCATCGCGCATTGCTCGCGCTAAAGACATATTGCTATCGCGTGCGGAAATACATCGGAGCCTACGTGGCTTCGATGGGCGGGCTCGACGCCGTGATTTTTACGGGCGGAATCGGCCAGGGCAGCGCGGAAGTCCGCGCTCTGGCACTTCAAGGACTAGATTGCATGGGCATTGTGCTGGATGAGCAGCGCAATCGCGGCCAACACGGATCTGGCGAGGTTTACCCGATCACGACCGACAACTCGAAGGTGACTGCACTGGTCGTTCCGACGGATGAAGAACGCATGATGGCTCGTGAGGCGATGCGCACCGTTAGCCGTCAATACGTCACGAGCGTGTTGAAGGCTCAGAAACATCAGCCTTTTCTAGTCGAGGTTTCGGCACATCACATTCATCTCACTCAGGAACACGTCGAGGCTTTGTTTGGTAAGGGCCATCAACTCACGAAACAGTCGGAACTCTCGCAGCCCGGCCAGTATGCTTGCAAAGAACAACTCGCCATCGTCGGACCTAAGGGCCGCATCGAACGCGTTCGGGTTCTTGGGCCGGCGCGCAAGTACACCCAGATTGAAATTGCGATGACGGAACAGTTTAAGCTCGGCGTACAACCACCAATTCGTGAGAGTGGTGACATCGCTGACACGCCCGGCTGCACGCTGGAAAGTCCGACCGCAAGTGTAAAGGTGGACCGGGGCGTCATCTGCGCGTTGCGTCATATTCATATGACACCCGAAGATGCGCTGCGCTACGGCGTGCGCGACAAATCATTTGTCCGGGTACGCATTGACGGCGACCGTGAACTTGTCTTCGGGGACGTGCTGGTGCGCGTGGACCCGAGTTTCGCTTTGGCCATGCACATTGATACCGACGAAGCCAACGCCGCCAATGTCAGAACCGGCGAACAGGGATTCATTGACGCGATTCAAAGCGAATGACAAAACCACTGAAGATTCGGAGCTAGCATGACAACTCCAACACCTAGAGTTTCACCGGCGGCGTCGACGGACGCCTGGCGCGGATTCAAGCCCGGCCTCTGGCAGCGCGATGTCAATGTGCGCTGGTTCATTCAGCAGAATTACGAGCCTTACGACGGCGATGATAAATTCCTCGCGCCGGCGACCGAACGCACGAAACGGATCTGGAAAACGTTGGAAGATCTGTTTGTTGAAGAACGCAAGAAAGGCGTACTCGACGTTTCGCCCATTCCGAGTTCGATCACCGCGCACTCACCCGGATACATAGACAAAGACAACGAAGTAATTGTCGGACTTCAGACAGACGCGCCACTTAAGCGCGCAATTATGCCTAATGGCGGTCTGCGGATGGTCTTGAGTTCCCTTAAGGCGTACAACTTCGAACCCGATCCGAAAGTCGTGGAAGCCTTCACGAAGTACCGCAAGACCCACAACGAAGGTGTGTTCGACGCCTACACTGCCGACATTCGGGCTTGCCGTAGCTCGCATCTGCTTACCGGGTTACCTGATGCGTATGGCCGAGGAAGAATCATCGGCGATTATCGACGTGTCCCGCTGTATGGAATAAAGCGACTGGTAAAGCACAAAGAAACAGAAAAGGCGGCGCTGGAATCCGAGATGTCTACGGACGACGTTATCCGCGATCGCGAGGAGTTGAGCGAACAAATAAGGGCACTCAAAGAACTACTTGAAATGGCGAAGAGCTATGGGTACGACATTTCGGAACCCGCGAGCACGGCAAGAGAAGCCGTACAGTGGCTTTACTTCGCCTATCTTGCCGCCGTCAAGGAACAGAATGGCGCGGCGATGTCGCTTGGTCGTACCTCAACATTTCTCGACATCTATTTCGCGCGTGATTTAAAGGAAGGCACACTTACTGAATCTCAAGCGCAAGAAACCATCGATGATTTCGTTATCAAGCTTCGAATCGTCCGCTTTCTGCGGACGCCAGAGTATGACGAGTTGTTTGCCGGCGATCCGACTTGGGTAACAGAGTCCATCGGCGGTATGGGCGATGACGGTCGATCCCTGGTGACTAAGACCAGCTTTCGTTTTCTGCAGACGCTATATAACCTCGGTCCAGCGCCGGAGCCAAATCTTACAGTCTGGTATTCGCCTCGATTACCAGAAAACTTCCGCAAGTTCGCTTCCCGAGTCGCCATCGATACCAGCGCACTACAGTTCGAAAGCGACTCCCTGATGCGCGGTGCTTGGGGCGACGATGGTGCGATTGCCTGCTGCGTCTCACCAATGCTGGTTGGTAAACAGATGCAATTCTTCGGCGCGCGCGCAAACCTTGCGAAATGTTTTCTCTACGCGATCAATGGCGGCCGCGATGAAGTCACGGGGAAACAGGTCGGCCCGAAAGTTGAGCCCGTCCAGGGTGTTTATCTTGACTTTGAAGATGTAGCCGGCAAGTTTGAGAAGATGATGGATTGGCTGGCGGGTGTATACGTGAATGCGATGAACGTTATTCACTATATGCACGACAAGTATGCCTATGAACGCATTGAAATGGCGCTGCACGACTATTCACCGGTTCGCACGATGGCGTTCGGAATTGCGGGACTTTCTGTAGTGGCTGATAGTTTGTCAGCTATACGCCACGCGAAAGTTAAGGTCATTCGCGACGAAACTGGACTGGTTGTCGATTATCAAACCGAAGGGGATTTTCCAAAGTTCGGCAATAACGACAACCGGGTAGACCAGCTGGCCGCGGCCGCTGTATCCATGTTCATGAGTAAGTTGCGAAGGTATCCGACATATCGCAACGCAATCCATACCCAATCTGTGCTCACGATTACTTCGAATGTCGTCTATGGCAAGGCCACCGGGCACACGCCGGATGGGCGCCGCAGGGGAGAGCCCTTCGCGCCAGGTGCAAACCCGATGCACGGCCGCGATTCACATGGTGTGATGGCTTCGGCAGCTTCCGTATCGAAGATCCCGTATCGCGACGCTGCCGATGGCATTTCGCTTACCACCACCCTTTTACCGGAGGGTTTGGGCCGCACGTCCGCAGATCAGATTACGAATCTCGTCGGCACGATGGACGCCTTCTTTGGCGGCAGCGGTTATCACCTCAACGTCAATGTTCTCAATCGCTCGACGCTGCTCGACGCAATGGACCACCCCGGGAAATATCCGTCGCTCACCATTCGCGTTTCCGGCTACGCGGTGAACTTCGTGCGCCTTACGCGCGAACAGCAGATGGATGTCATCAATCGCACGTTCCACGGAGCGGCCAGTACACAATGAGTGGACCCGCAAATCCGGAAGTTCCGTTGGTTGCTGCGAGTCCATATGACTTGCGCGTGTCGCTCGGCGAACAAGTCAGTGAGTCTGACGTGCGCGCAGCATTGGCCAGCGGAGAGCTGGGTTTCGTTCATTCCTTCACCACGGGATCAGCGGTCGACGGGCCAGGGGTACGCGTCGTCGCGTGGTTGGCCGGTTGCCAGTTCAGGTGCATCTATTGTCACAACCCAGACACCTGGAGAATGAGCAACGGAATACCCGTTCGGCTCTCGCAGGCGGTGGAACAAATCAAGAAATATCGTCACGACTTAGTGCTAATGAAGGGCGGCCTGACCATCAGCGGAGGGGAACCCCTGATGCAGCATCGATTTGTGCTCAGGGTATTTGCGGAAGCAAAAGCCATGGGCATTCACACCGTACTCGACACCAATGGCTATCTTGGGGACAGGCTCAGTGACTCGGCTCTCGATGCCATCGACCTCGTACTGCTTGATATCAAGGCGATGACGCCAGATCTGCATCAGCGGTACACAGGCATGGGCAATGAGAATGTGATTGGATTTGCCCGCCGCCTCGCCAAGGCACGGAAACCAATTTGGGTACGCTTCGTACTAGTCCCTGCCTGGACGGATGACATTGCGGAGATCCGGCGGATTGCCGAATTTGCGGCGAGCCTCGGCAATGTCGAACGCGTGGACGTACTTCCGTTCCATCAGATGGGACGCTTCAAATGGGAGAAATTGGGGATGGAGTACAAGCTGAAAGATACCCAACCTCCGTCGGCCGCTGTGTTGGAGGAAGCAATCGCGCAATTCCGCGGTGTGGGACTGGATGCATTTTGAGAGCACAGACAAGCCCTGACAGGGAGGAAACCAAAGATGAAAAAACAGAGCTCAATCAGTAACGATGATTTACTACCTAATCTGCCAGCTGGACAATACACTGATATTGACCGTCGATCCTTCATAATGCGCAACGCCGTTATCGGCGCGGCGGCAGTAATGACGGGGCAGGTCTGGACACCAGAAGCGCGGGCACAACAGGCAGCGAGTGAAGCCACGAAGCGGTCGGTTCTGCCTCCACTGGACTCTACTTCGATGTCGTCTGACCTGGACGTGGTCAAACGGGCCAAGGGCCCGGTCATCACGATTCTCGAAGAGTTTTACAAGGTCGGCCCCGGCCCTTCAAGTTCGCATACCATCGGACCAATGCGCATCACCTACGATTTTTATCAACGCTGCACGAAGTTGCCGCAGGATCAACTCGCCCAAGCGACCGGTCTGAAGGTGCATTTGTTCGGTAGTTTGAGTGCCACCGGAAAGGGTCATGGCACCGAGCGCGCCGCGCTGGCGGGACTTATCGGCAAAGAGCCAGCCACCGTGGACCCCTTATTTCTCGATGCAATGAAAGAAAAACCGGACCAGTCTTACCCACTGAAACTTGGCAACAAAACATTCAATCTCTCGCTGGCCGACATTGTTTATGATTCCGCCAAAGGGGAGTTCCCGCATCCGAACACGATGATTTGCAAACTTATGGCTGGCGATAAACCCGTTTACGAACTGGAGTATTACTCGCCGGGCGGTGGCTTTTACGAGTGGAAAGGCTACACCCCACCGAAGAAAGGTCAGCCGAAATATCCCTACTCGACTATGAAAGAACTGCGCGAACATGCTGAAAAAAACAACCTGTCCATCGCGCAGGTCATGATGGCCAACGAACTGTCCGTGTCCGGAAAATCCGCGGAGGAAATCAACGCATTCCTCGACAAGATCACCAACGCGATGCTAGCCACAGTAAAAGCGGGCCTTTCCGTCAAGGAAGGCATGCTGCCGGGGCCGATCAAACTCCACTCCAAAGCGGCGACAGTTTTCGAGCGGGCCCAAGATGACAAATTCCAAAGCGACACAGCTATCGCGCAGGTTTCTGCCTTCGCTCTGGCCGCTTCGGAAGAGAATGCCCGCGGCCACCTGGTCATAACCGCACCTACGGGTGGCTCCGCTGGCGTAATGCCTGCCGTGGTGTATGCGCTGGTCAACAGCCAAAGAAAACTCACGATTGAAAAAACGCGTGAGGGTTTGCTTGCAGGCGCGGCGATTGGTTATTTGTGCAAGCACAACGCCACGCTCTCCGGCGCGGAAGGAGGATGTCAGTCGGAAATCGGCGTTGCATCTGCGATGACTGCCGCATTCATCGCCCAGGTCATGGACAGTTCACCACAGGTCACTGAAAACGCCGCTGAATCCGCGCTCGAACATCACCTCGGCATGACATGCGACCCCGTTGCCGGGTATGTGCAGGTACCATGCATCGAACGTTGTGCCTTTGGTGCCGTCAAGGCCTGGGTTGCGTACATGATTGCTACAAACGAGATCGCGTCCCGTCACCGCGTTGATCTTGACACAACGATCGAGACCCTGGCCGAGACCGGAAAAGATATGAGCACAAAGTATAAGGAAACGAGCGAAGCCGGACTGGCTGCTAATCTTGTGCTTTGCTAAAACACAGACCACAAACCAATATGAAGCCGCGAGCCACCGCTGTTTCAGTAGCTGTCTGGCTCGCCGTGGCAGCCTACTACTTCTTTCAATATGAATTACGCTCCGCGCCGAGTGTTATGATTCCACAATTGACCGAAGGCTTTGGCGTTAACGCACTGAGAATATCGGCCCTTGTGGGTATGTCCTACTACTCCTCTTCGCCAGCGGGAAGCGAGTAAGCACATGGAAGTCATCAAAGCTTTTTTCGAGCAGCAGCCGATGATGGTTTTGTTTCTTACCATAGCTATCGGCTACCTGGTTGGTGAGATCAACATCAAAGGATTCTCTCTCGGCATAGGCGCGGTTTTGTTCGTCGCTCTAGCTATGGGGTGGTTCGCTCCGAAGTCGGTGCCTACCCCGATGATTGGGACACTGGGCCTTGCGCTGTTCCTCTATACGATGGGCTTACAGTACGGGAGACAATTCTTCATCGGCCTGACGAGTCCGAGCGGTCGACGCGCCAATGTGATCGCATTGATCGGCGTGCTTCTGGCCGGTGGGTTCAGTCTAATATTTGTGAAGACGACCAGCATCACCCTTGGACATGCTGCGGGACTATTCGCGGGATCCGGGACCAGCACACCCACGCTCCAAGCGGCCATTGAGGCTTTGCGAAATGACGATCCAGCTGTGGGATATTCGGTTTCTTACCCCTTCGGTGTAGCCGGACCCATCCTGTTTCTATACTTGGCTTTCCTATTCCTGAAACCGAAGATTGAAACCGCTGCGGCGACGGAACTCGAGACGCAGGAGATCAAGGTAAGCAAGGCGGAACTCTTCGGTAAAACGCTTGCCGAGGTGACGGCCACACTCCCCACTGACGTGCAGATTGCGGCCTTGCGCAGGGCCGATCGCAATGAGACGGTTTCCTCCACCACAGTGCTAGCTGAGAACGATGTGCTGCTCGCCGTGGGTGCCAGCAAAGACATACTAGAAAACGTCACTCTGGCCCTGGGCGAACCGGCGCACGGGCGCTTGATCAAGGACCGCGCTCACCTGGATTATCTTCGGGCGTTTGTATCACACCCCGCAGTGGTAGGCAGAGCGTTAGGGGATCTCGAACTGCCGGGTCAGGAGGATTCCGTAGTCGTCCAGGTTCGTCGCGGTGATAGCGACCTTCTAGCTCGGCCTGATCTGGTGCTTGAGTTTGGTGACCGGGTCGGCCTGTTGGCCAATCGCGCAGATTTCTCGGCGATGCGCAGGTTCTTCGGCGACTCGATCAAAGGCACCGCGGAGTTCAGCTACATCACTCTCGGCCTGGGCATGGCGCTCGGTTTCCTGCTCGGCGCAATACAGATACCCATTCCTGGAATAGGAAAGATTGCGGTTGGGCTTGCCGGCGTACTGATCGTTGCCCTGATCCTTGGGCAGTTGCGCCGTGCCGGCGGCCTGAATTGGACCATCCCCCTTTCGGCCAATCTCGCCCTGCGCAATCTCGGACTCACGCTCTTTCTTGCACAGGTCGGGATGTCTTCCGGACCAAAGTTCGCAGCAACGGTAACGCACTACGGATTTGAAATGCTGGGAATGGGGGTGGTGGTCATGGCCGCGCTCATACTTCCAATCATGATTCTAGGCCTGTTTGTCTTTCGAATGCCCTACGACGAGGTGGCAGGCATTGTTGCAGGGGCTTGTGGAAATCCGGCAATTCTGTCTTATTCCAATCGGCTCACCCCGACAGACAAGCCGGAAATCGGCTACGCCATGATTTTTCCCAGCATGACGATCGTGAAAATCCTTTTTGTGGACGTCGTCGCAAGGCTTTTTTGAAATCAAAAACATTTACTAGTCGCCTTGTCAGCCTTGTCGACGAGTTCCTTCAACATATCACGGACACGCTGTAGCACCCGTTGAAGCGGGTTTCGTTCTTTCGTTCAGCAGATTTGCAAGTACCGCATCGAGGCACTGGAACCCAGTTACTCGCGCTCCGCTGGAAAACGTGAATTTCGAAAAGAATCTCATTCACGTTCGTGAAGCGGTTTATGAGGGGAATGTCTCTTCTCCTAAATCCAAAAGCAGAATCCGTGACATTCCGATGGGCCCCTTGTTGCGCCAATGCTTGTCGGAACGCCGGAATGCAGCAACTGCTGACGCATTTGTATTCGCTAGCAGGAACGGTACGCCACTGGACTCGCACAATCTGTTGGGGCGGGTCCTTAAGCCTGCTTGTAAGCGAGCAGGCTTGCCGGCAATTTCGTGGCACAGCTTCCGGCACACGCATGCAACGTTGCTCAGCGACCTCGGCGAATCGCTCAAGACTGCGCAGGCCCAACTCGGGCACGCGCGTCTGAGCACCACCGCGGAGATCTACACGCATGTAGTGCCGGCTTCACAGCGAGCGGCAGTAGAGCGATTAGAACGGGCCGTTTGGCCGCAGTTGGACCCAAATGGACCCAAGTTGGCAGTAGAGCAGGAGCTCGGCAGTAAGCTAATCCAGTGACGTGTCAGAAGTTAAGTGGCGCGCCCGGCCAGATTCGAACTGGCGACCCTCTGCTTAGAAGGCAGACGCTCTATCCAACTGAGCTACGGGCGCGCTGCCTAGGCTCATTGTAACACTGAGATATCGGCCTCCGGGCAGCGGATTGCCAAGGTTTTCCCGATGTCCCTCCTGTGGCAAACTCACCCCACCCTGCGCGGAATGATGGCTGGCGGATGAAGCCGAAAAAATGGACAATGAGCGCAGTTCGGCGAGTCCTATAGCGCGGAATAATTTGTTCTCGATGGAAGTGGCCTGAAAACGTGAAACTGCCCGCACACTTCGGCACACTGATGATGGTCTGCGCGCTTTTTTCCGGCGCGGTGAAATGCACGGCGCAGGATCTTGCACCGCGGGCGTATGTGATCACGCCTACGCGCACAAATGTCATCAATCTCACCTATTCGTACTTCACGGGAAATCTGGAGCTTGATGGAGCGGTGCCGATCACCGGCGCCACGGCAACGACGCACATGCCAATCTTCAGTTACTACCGGAGTTTCAATTTCTTTGGCAGGTCGGCCAACTTTACGGCTGGGGTTCCTTACGCCGTTGGGAATTTTCAAGGCACCATCCAGCAAGCACCCAAGTCCGCTTACCGATCCGGCCTGCTGGATTCCGTGTTTCGAGTTTCGGTGAACCTAAAGGGCGGGCCGGCCATGGCGTATCCGGACTTTCAAAAATGGCGGCAAAAAGTGTTGCTGGGCGTGAGTCTCAAGGTCGTTCCACCCACCGGGCAGTACGATGGGACGCGGCTGCTCAACTGGGGGGCCAACCGCTGGGGGTTCAAGCCGGAATTCGGCTATTCGCAGCGATGGGCTCACTGGCTGCTGGATGGATATGCGGGCGCGTGGTTTTACACGACGAACCCGGAATTCTTCTCGCAAAACCAGTATTACCCTGGAATACGGTCCCAGACCCAGGCGCCGATCGCCGCTTTTGAGGTGCATCTAAGTTATGACGTGAAGCCGCGTTTGTGGTTCTCACTGGATGGTAATTTTTGGTCTGGCGGAAAGACCAGCCTGAATGGAGTGGAAAACGAAATGAGCGAGCAGCGGAGTTCGCGCGTCGGCGTTACGGGTTCCGTGCCGCTGACCAGGCACCAATCGTTCAAAGTCAGTTACAGCCGGGGTGCGTACATTCAATATGGCGGAGATTATCAGAACGTTTCGGTATCGTGGCAGTATTCGTGGCTGGGCTGGCCCAAGCAAAGATAGACACAGTTCGTCTCGTTCCTTCGTTTCCAGATAATTCGTGCTTGCCGATCTCGGATCAGCCTGTTACTGTTTTCTTCTCCAGCCTAACCTGCCCAACCTCTACCAGCCTCAAGCTCAGCCGGAGTTTAAGATCGGCAGTAAATTTGTTTGCCCAAAGCGTGTTCCGGCGCATCTGATCGGATTGGGAAAACAGGGTCTCCCGCGGGGAGGTAACCATGGCCACTTCCAGCCGTTCCACTACCCAGCAACATTTGCATCGGGATCTGCTTGGCGCGCGCGCCATCACGGATGAGTTGTTCCAGATTGTCCGCGAGGATGCGTTATACGAGCGGCCGATTGCGGAGCGGCATCGCATCCTCTTTTATGTTGGCCACCTGGAAGCGTTTGACTGGAATCTTTTCCGCGATTGGCTGTTTGTGCGGCCAATGGAGACTTCCGCGTTCGACAAACTGTTTGCATTCGGGATTGATCCTGTAGGCGGCGGTTTGCCGGAGGACCAGCCCGAGGATTGGCCGTCGCTGCCAGAAGTTCGCGAGTACATAGGTTCGCTGCGGGCCAGAATTGACGAAGCGCTGGAAGACGGGGATTTTTCTTCACCGGGAATGGACGGGCGCGCCCAAGCGGAAACACTGCTTCAAGTAGCCATGGAACACCGCTTGATGCATGCGGAAACCCTGGCCTACATGCTCCACCGGTTGCCGTACGAAAGAAAGATCCGGCAAGTTCAGACCGCAACAACGGAAGATCAAGTGGAAAACGGCCTGATTGAAATTCCAGCGGGACGAGCGACGCTGGGACTGCCGCGCGGGACCGTGCAATTTGGCTGGGACAACGAATTTGAAACTCTGGCGGTGGATGTCCCGCGCTTCCGCATCCAGAAATACATGGTGAGCAACGCTGAATTTCTGACGTTCCTTGAAGATGGCGGCTATGAAGCTCGCGAATTCTGGTCTGCCGAGGACTGGCAATGGAAACAACAAAATGAAATTTGTCACCCGGCGTTCTGGAAACGAGACGGCCGATGTTGGCTCTACCGCGGGATGTTCGAAGAGCAGCCGCTGCCGTTGAACTGGCCGGTGTACGCCAGCCACGCGGAAGCCAGCGCTTATGCGCAGTGGTCGAAGCAGGCGCTTCCCACCGAAGCGCAATGGCATCGCGCCGCGTATGGAACTCCGCAAGGGGAAGCAAGAGAGTACCCCTGGGGCGATGCAGCGCCGAGCGCAAGTTTCGGGAACTTTGATTTTGCGCGTTGGGATCCGGTTCCGGTGAATGCGCATCCGGCGAATGAAAGTGCGTTTGGCGTGGCCGGATTGCTGGGCAACGGCTGGGAATGGACTTCCACAGTGTTTGGGCCGTTTCCGGGCTTTGCGGCATTTCCTTTTTATCCAGGGTATTCCGCCAACTTTTTTGACAACCGGCACTATGTCATGAAGGGGGGATCCTCGCGCACGGCCTCACGCCTGCTGCGGCGTTCTTTCCGCAATTGGTTCCAGCCGCATTACCCGTATGTCTATGTGGGATTTCGCTGCGTGTCCGAGTGAAGTGGAAGCGAAGGGGGCGATGATGCAAGGAACAGCGACGAAAACGGTGGTTTCCAATCAGTTTGCGGCGGAGGTTTGCGCGGGGCTGCTGCGCCCGGGACAAAAAGAGCTGCCCTCGAAATATCTTTACGATGCGGTCGGTTCAGCCTTGTTCGAGGTAATTTGCACTCTACCCGAATACGGTTTAACGCGCTCCGAAGAGCAACTGCTGCAGCGATACGCCCGGGACATCGTGGATCTGCTGCCGCGGCCGGTGGTAGTTGCCGAGCTGGGCAGCGGCACTGGGCGCAAAACGCGCTTGCTTCTGGAAGCGCTGGCGCGCTGGCAATCCACCTGGTATCACCCCATCGAAATTTCGCCCACGGCCCTGGCGGTCTGCCGGCGGGAGTTGCGCGATATCAGCAGCGTGAGCGTAGTTGGGTTTGAGCGCGAATATCTTGACGGCTTGCGGGAGGCGGCCGCGCGGAGGGTTAAGGGCGAGCATCTTCTGGTCCTCTTTTTGGGGAGCACGATTGGGAATTTCGACGGTTCCAGCAGCGCCAGCTTTCTTCTGAAGTTGCGTTCGGTCCTGCAGCCCGGCGATTCGCTTCTGCTGGGGACGGATTTGGTCAAACCGCCTGAAATTCTGATCCCGGCCTACGACGATGCCCTCGGCGTGACGGCGGCCTTTAACCGCAATCTGCTGGCACGTATCAACCGCGAGTTGAAGGCGAGCTTCGATCTGCAGGGATTCGAGCATCGGGCCGTTTTCAACGAGCGGACGCAGAGTGTCGAGATGCATCTGCGCTCCCGGACGCGCCAGGTGGTTACCATTCCCGATGCGGCTGACGAGATTGCGTTTGAGGCGGGGGAGACCATCTGGACAGAGACTTCCCACAAATACTCGCAGGAGGAGTTAGGTCACCTGGCGCAGGAAGCAGGCTTTGCGCCGAAGGCCCAGTGGATTGAGCCGTCGTGGGGATTTGCCGAAAATCTGTGGATAGCGGAGTGAACCTGCCAGGTTTCCAACCTTTTTGGCCCGGAATGAGGCTATTCCATCATTACCTAAGGTACTACGCCGATTGGAACTCCGGCGGTAGTAAGCGATAGCTGCCTCGCCCCTGGAAATTTCGGCACAACGCTAAAAAAGAGCTGGGAGCGCAGTAACCCTCCGAGAACCAGTGTCTTACGGGAAGTGCCGTAGATGCAGCGAGTTCCGGCCGTTTCTCGACATGCCTAAACTTTGGTAACTGTTCCGATAGGAAGCAGGGACGGGTCGCTACCCGCTGCTCTGAACCCGTACTTCCGTCCAGTTGCCCCCCTACAAATCCGTGCGTTACCTCTATACAAGCACCAACTCTCGGTGGAGCGGGTGTACCCGTGGCGCAGCACCTTCGAATCCGGCCAGAAGCCGGATCGAAGCAAGGAGACATCCCGTGTTTCACCATGTCGTATTGCGGTGCAGCGAATGGAAGAGAGGGAGCAGTCCCATGAAGACCCGGAACAGTCGAGAGAAGGGCTTCACTCTGATAGAAAGCGTCGTGGTCATCGGAATCATGATGATTCTGATGGGTATCGCGATCATTCAGAGCTTCGGAAGCCGCGAAGCCTATCAGGCCAACTCGGCGATGGATACGGTGGTCGCGCAGCTTCGCGTGGCACGCGAGTTGGCCATCACGCAGCGGACTAACGTCCAGGTCACTTTTGTTTCCAGCGGCACGACCCAGCAGGTTCAATATCAGGTGCTGAAGCAGCCTGGAACGAATGAGACCAACGGGCCGGTGGTGTCCAGCAGTCTTCCCTCTCAAACCTTGTTCATGCTCACACCCGGCGTGCCGGACACGCCCATGAATTTTGGAAATAACGCAGCCATCTATATCGGAAACACCACCGGCGGCCCGTCGTTCATGGAATTCACCTCCACGGGGCAGTTCACCGACAATACGGGTTTCAACACGCTCAATGGAACGGTGTTCATCGGCGTGCCTGGACAGACGAGCACGGCGCGCGCCGTAACCATCATGGGCGGCACCGGCCGCGTTCGTCCCTACTCTTACATTGGCAAAGGCTGGGTCGAATAGGAGTCCGCATATGAATCGCTCAAAGAAACGCAATCACAAAGGTTTCACGCTGATCGAGACGATGATCGCCATGGTGATTCTGGCGTTCGGGATCCTCTCCCTCTCGGCTGTCTTCACCAGCGGAGTTTCGACTTCCTACAACTCGCAGATCGAGTTTATTGCGCAGCAAAAGGCACAAGAAGCCGTGGAGAGCATTTTCACGGCTCGCGATACACACATCCTCACATGGTCGCAGATCCTCAACGTCAGCCAAGGCGGTGTGTTTCTCGATGGGCCGCAACCAATCCTATCGCCGGGGCCCGACGGTATCGTGGGCACGGCGGATGACGGCCCAACCACGGACTCCATCGTGATAGCGCCTGGACCCGATAACATCTTCGGGACTGCGGATGATGTTCAGATGAGCCTGAGTCCTTGGATGACGCGGACCATCGCTTTTACCAAAGACATAAACGGAACCACGAACCTCAACCAGATCAAAGTCACCATCACCTATACCTACGGTGGCCGGACGAACACATTTGTTCTGACGACCTACATGTCGAACTACGCGTGAGGCTCTCTATGAAAACCAATCAAAAGAAATCCTCCTCCGGCTTCACGATGGTTGAATTGGTGGTGGCCATGGGCGTGACCATGATCATTCTGTACGGCGCGGTTGCAGCCTTTAAGGACGCCCAGCAGACGAACCTGGTGATCACGCAGTCCGCGGACATGACCGAGAATCTCCGCAACGGCCTGAATTTTATTGAACAAGACGTCCAACAAGCGGGAACGGGGATTCCGACGGGCGGCATTCCGATACCCTATACCTCCAATGGGTCTTCCACCAATCCTTGCGGGACCACGGCGCCCATCAATCGTCCGATGCTGGGCGGCAAGACGACCTTCCCGCCCTGCAATTCGGTGATTCCCGCGGTCGAGCCTGGCAACGAGCTTGGGCCGCCGATCACGGCGCCAGATGCTTCCACGGGTACGGTCCAGAATCCCAACAGCATTACGGACGAAATCACGGTTCTCTACGAAGACAACACCTCCGGAATGGAAGCGAAGCCGATCAATCAGCCGAAGACCGTGTCGCCCCCCAGCGCCGGCTGCCCCAACGGATCGCTGCAATTGACTGGAACTCAGCTGCAGATCACCTTTGATTCGAGCTGCGTGGTGATCGGGACGGCCGGCATCCTGATTCAACCGGGCGACCTGATTATGCTGAACAACTCGCTGGGCACCGCGCTGGTGAACGTGACCGGGGTCTCCGGCCAGGTGCTGACGTTTGCTTCCGGTGATCCGTTCAACCTGAATGGGCGCACCGAAACCTCCGGCACGGTGAAGCAGTTGATGACTTCCTCCACCTGCAACGGAGCGCCGAGTTGCTTTCCCGCCACCACGGCCACGCGCATCTGGATGGTTTCCTACTATCTGGACAACGTTTCCGCTCCGCCTTATATCCGCCTGGTCCGCCAGATCAACTTCAATAGTCCGACTCCGGTGGGCGAGACGCTGGAAAACCTGCAGTTCACTTACAACTTCGTTGACGGCGCGACCAATCCGACGAACCAGGCTTCAGTTCCCACGGGTAATTCCGAATCGCAAATTCGGACGGTGAATGTGTGGCTGGGAGCGCGCAGCGCCTACCAGGTGCGCAAGGGCACTAATCAGGCCCTGTTCGCGCGCAATAATCTGATGACGCAAATCAGCCTGCGCAGCATGGCCTACGTCAACAAGTATCAATAAAGAGGAGCCGACTATGAAGTTTACTTCGCTCAGAAAATTGAAGCTCTTGCGGCGTGACTCGGGTATCGCACTCCTGACCACGCTTCTGCTCCTGTTCCTGATGTCCAGCCTGCTGGTGGGCTTCTCGGTGCTGCTGTACTCCAACCAGAAACTTGCCGGATCGAACGACCAGCAGGTCCGCGCGTTTTACGCGGCGGAAGCGGGCATGGAGCAATTGACGGCGGGACTCGGCAATTTGTTCGACCGGACATATTCACCGAGCATCGGCCAGATCAACGCGCTCGAGCTGAATCCGCCGCCTCTTCAAGGCATCTCCTATACCAAGGGTGACGGCTCAGCAGGCTTTCTGATTACCCCACAAGCGGTGGATGGCAACGGCAACCCGGCTCCTACGATCACCACCATTGCCTCGGGCACGTATCAAGGCATGACGGCGATGGCCACGAACTACACGCTGATGGTTAATGCGCGGACGACTTCGGGACAGGAAGTCACCCTGAAGCGCACGACGCAGACGGTCGGCATTCCGATGTTCCAGTTCGGTATCTGGTCAGATACGGACATGGACTTTTTCCCTGGTCCGACGTTTAACTTCGGTGGCCGCACGCATACCAATGGCAACTTGTTCCTGGCCGGTGGCAGTACGTTGACCTTGAGCGATAAGGTGGACGCGTACAAAGACGTGATTCGCTATGAGTTGGAAAATGGTCACGCGACGAGCAGCGGCTACACGGGCACGGTAAACATCACTGTGGCGCCCGGTGGTAGTACATACCGGGCACTGGGCCTGGGTGAAGGCAGCATTCTTGCCGGACTCGGAACGGGCTCGCCAACGCCAAATACCAACTGGCCCACGATTTCGCTGGGAGCGGCGCCCACCTACTATTCGGGCAACCTGCAGAACGGCGCGGGCAGCGCGGCTAAGCAATATGCCGGCTCAGCGAAGCAGTTGAACCTCGGCATTGTCACCATCGGTGGCGGCAGTACACAACAGATCGACCTGATTCGGCGGGCAGAACCCGGAGAAGCCGCCAACATCACAGGCGAGCGTTACTTTGCGCAGGCGAGTCTTCGCGTGTTGTTCTCCGACGATCCGACAGACCTCATGAACCTGCCCTGCATTGATGGCTCGACACAGCCGTTCAATTTGGCGCACATCGCGCAGCTGCCCGCTAACTGGAATGCCTACGCCGATTCCGCAGCGCTGCTTGTGAAAATGAACGCCAATAATGTGACTCCGCTGCCGCTGGCTGCCTCTGGCGCGACCGCCGGTGCATGGAACGCTGCCGACGGCTACATGCAGCCGGGTGGCTACCCGATCGTTAAGGGCTTCCTGAAGATTGAAGAGCAGACCGCCTATGGCGATCCCTGCGGCACCTGGAAGGACGTGACCATTGAGGTGCTGAGTTACGGGTACGTGGGACGCAACATTAACCCTGTGCCGCAATCGCTCAATGGAGCCACACTGAATCCGCAGTGGAGCGGTACAACCGCGCATATGGAATATGGGGCCGCTCCCGGCATTACCTACATGCCCATGAGCGGCGGGAACCCCGTGCAGATGAACTATCAAAACGGGCCAACGTTCCCGAAGACGACGGCGGTAGGGACAGCCTTCACCGCCATCAACACCTCCGCTGCACCCACTTACAACTGCCCCGACCCCCATCCATTGGCGATCATCCGCCTGGAACGCATTCGAGACAATCCGTCGTCGGTGCCGTTTACCTCCAATGCGTTTAACAATACCGTCAAGCCGTATAATCTGCCGGTCACTTCGACGGTCGGTCAGGTTTGCGGTGTGGAACCGAGCACAGGCAAGCTGTACGCCGGATGGACGCCGCAAGTTTACGACTTCTGGCCCAACTCGCTGTTCGACACGCGCGAAGGCACGCTGCGCGACATCTCCATGGACGGCAGCGCTGCGAATCCGCCCCGACCGACGCTGAACGGCATCATGCAATATGTCGAAGTCGACGGCAAAAACCTGACGAACTGGTTCGCCGGCTCGCTCATTAATCCTTATACCGGTGGATCCATTGCAACCTCCGGACCGAACACAAAAGACCCGGTGGTTTCGCCGAACGATTTTGTCCTGTACGTTTCCGATCGCCGAGGTAACTATTCGGGCGGCAAAGTAATTACTGCGTGGCCGCCGCTTTCCTTTACCAAGAACGAGACCGGGGAATATGGCTACAACGACCTGGTGAACGCCTCCAACCCCGCCACCGGCTGCCCGAACAATTCGATGGAAACGGGCGAAGATGTGGACACTACGGGAACGTTCTTCACTTACGGTGCGGATAGCAGTTGGATTCACGACGCAGGTGACGCCACTCTGTCCAATATCCAGAACAGCGGAAGATTGGGGATCTTCGCCACTCTTACAGGAGCCCTGTCCAATCCGATCAACTGCACGACGGTGCCAGCCTACTCTAATACCGACAAGATCTGGCCCTTCCTTCTGGCCGCCAACGCCGCTACGGCTCGCGAAAATCCGCCGCTCTTCTTCCGGCGCGCAGTGAAGATCGTAAATGCTAATAACCTCACCGCGGTGGGCACCTGTCCCAGCGGAGTAAGCTGCGGTTTGACGATTGCCGTGGAGAACCCGGTGTACATCCAGGGCGACTTCAACGCCAACGCGGGCGGCAATGGCTGGAATGACCCAAGCATCCCGAGTTCGGTCGCGGGAGATGCGGTTACATTACTCTCGGATCAATGGAGCGACATTAACTCCTATTCGAGCCCGTACATCCAGAACGCACGCCAGGGCAGCACGACCTGGTACCGCACAGCCGTGATTGGCGGTATAACCGTTCCTTTCCCTCAACCAAGCGGGGCCGCACAGGATTACGGAACCGACGGCGGTGTGCACAACTTCCTGCGCTACATCGAAGCCTGGAGCGGCACGCTGGAATATCAAGGCTCGATCGTGGAGCTCTTCAACAGCCGGCAGGCGAACGGCACGTTCAAGTGCTGCACCACGGTGTACAGCCCGCCGAGCCGCGGCTACAACTTCGACACGAACTTCCTGAACCCGACACTGCTGCCGCCGCGTACGCCGTTGTTCCGCGACGTCAACACCACCGGCTGGACGCGCCTGTTGCTGCCCGGCCAATACCAATAAGGTTTACAATAACAATTCTTCAAACGTCCCGGCCTTGGCCGGGACGTTTGCTTTTGCGCCCTCGCCACGTTATGAATCGATTCGTGGTACTGTGAGAATTACTGCTCGCAGCGTGCCTTTAGCGCTCTTGAAGCCATGAACCCCATCGAAACCCTCAGTTTAGTGCTTGGCGCCGGCTTCTCCTCCGGTCTAAATCTCTACGCGACAATCGCCACGCTGGGCCTTCTGGAGCGGTTTGGCGTCATTCACTTGCCACCCCATTTGCAGATCCTTTCCCATCCGATTGTCCTGGGTGTTGCGGGCTTGCTTTATGTGATGGAGTTTCTGGCGGACAAGGTGCCGTACGTGGATTCGGTGTGGCAGGCCGTGCATACATTTATCCGGCCACCAGCGGCGGCATTGCTGGCGTTCAGCGCGACGGCGGCGGCGCCGGAAGCTTGGCGTTGGGCGGCAGCGCTGCTGGCCGGGGGCATTGCGCTGACCTCGCATGGCACGAAAGCGAGCGCGCGGGCCGCAGCCAACCTGTCGCCGGAGCCGCTGAGCAACTGGGCGCTGAGTTTTGGAGAGGATGTGCTGGCGGTTTGGCTTACGTGGTTTGCCACAACGCATCCGGTTGTGGCCATTGTGGTGGTCAGCGTGCTGTTTGTGGTCTCGCTATACCTGCTCTACCACTTGTTCCACTTCCTGCGGCGCACCCTTCGCAAACTCGCGGAGACGTAGGGTCGCCTTCTGAGGCGGAGCGCTTCAGAAAGTGTTTCCTAGATTATTAGTGAAAGCTACTTGAGATAGCTTGCCAGCCAATCGAGAAACGTCTTGTACCAGAGTTGCGAGTTCTGGGGCTTCAGGACCCAGTGGCCTTCGTCGGGGAAGACCATCAACTTTGAGGGCACACCCTGACGCTGCAGCGCGGTGAAAAATTCCAGCGATTGGGTGTACGGCACGCGATAGTCTCTTTCTCCGGCAATGACCAGCGTCGGCGTCTTGTATTTGCCCAATTCGGCTGCGTAGGTTGAAGGCGACCACTTCTTGTAGTTTTCCGCGGCGTTCCACGGTGTGCCTTGCATGTCGTGCTCTTCGAACCAAAGTTCTTCGGTGGCATACATGGAGAACTTATCGTAGACGCCTGCGTGACTGATGATGGCCTTGAAGCGGTCCGTATGCGTGGCGAGCCAATCGGCCATGTAGCCGCCGTAGGAGCCGCCGGCGGCCGCGAGTTTTGTCTTGTCAATAAAAGAATATTTCGCGACCGCGGCGTCAATGCCCTTCATGACGTCGGTATAGGCGCGGCCACCCCAGTCGTTGGTGATTTCGTCGGTAAACTTCTGACCGTAGCCCGTGGAGCCGCGGCGGTTGATCATCAGCGTGACGTAGCCCGGCGCGGAGAAAACCTGGGCGTTCCAGCGATAGCCCCAGGCGTCCGACCACATCGTTTGCGGGCCGCCATGGAGCAAAACCAGCATCGGATACTTTTTGCCGGCTTCGAACTGCGGCGGCTTGATCAGCATGGCCTCCACTTTCGTGCCTTCCGCTCCTTCAAACCAGAACTTTTCCGGCGCGTTCATTTCCAGAGTGGCGAGAAGCGCGTCGTTCTGATGCGTAATTTGTTTCAGGCCACTGCCGTCACCTGCCGCAACGAAGAGTTCGGCGGGCATCGTCAGGCTGGTGCGCTCGGCGATTAGAGCTTTGCCATCGGCGCTGAAGGCGTAGGCGGCGTTGAAGCCGTCCAGCACTTTTTTCGGCGTGGCTCCGGCTTTGGCCTCCATTGCGTAAACCGGCTGCAGCGTTTCGTTCTCGGCGAGGAAATAGATCGTTTTGCTGTCTGGCGACCAGGAGAGATTCGCGGCGCTGCGATCAAAGCCCTCGGAAAGGTTTTCGCTCTTGCCGGTCTGCCTGTCGTAGAGCATCACGCGCCAGCGGTCGGCTTCATATTCCGCGGTGAGTTGTGCGTGGTAGGCGATGTATTTGCCATCCGGGGAATAGACGGGATTACCGTCGAAGCCGGGATTTGTGGTGATTTTCTTCGGCTCGCCGCCGGAGACGGACACCAGGAAAAGCTCGCCGTTGGTGCTGATCGCTTCTATCTTGTCGGGGACTGCCGTGTAGCAAATTTCCTTGCTGTCCGGGGAAAACGCGATGTCCGTGTCTTCGCCGCGCTGGTCCGGAGGAATATCGTAGTCGGCGTTGGGCGTCAAATCGTGCGCGGGCGCGCCGCCATCGGTGGGCATCAGGAAGAGGTGGCTACGCTTGCCTTCGCTCCAGTGGTCCCAATGGCGGAAGAGCAGGTGATCGTAAACGCGCGCTTTGACCTTGCTCTTTTCTCGCTCTTCGTCGCGCTTCTGGTTGCAGGCATCGTCCTTGCAGTCCAGATAGACCTCGGAGGTGAACGCGATGGTCTTGCCGTCGGGCGACCATTGGAAAAGATCGGCGCCGGTGGAAAGCGTGGTGAGCTTGCGCGCTTCACCACCGTCCATCGAGAGCAGATAGACCTGGGAATTGCCGTCGCGGGAGGAGATGAAAGCCAGCGTTTTGCCGTCCGGCGACCAGGCGGGCGAGTTGTCATGCCCGCTTTGTGTGAGTTGCATCGCTTCGCCGCCTGTGGTGCTGATCACCCAGATATTCCCGGCGTTGCGGTTGGCGTCCATGTCTGGCGTGGAGACGCTGAAGGCGACCCATTTGCCGTCGGGCGAAATCTTGGGCGAGGAGACGCGGTGCAGCTTGATCAAATCGTCGAAGGTGATGGGATGCTTTGCGGGTGACTGCGCTCGAAGAGTCGTGTGCCACGCCAATACCGCGATGACCATCAATCCTGCCAACCTTACAGATTTCATCAGCTTCTCCATGCGCGGCCTTACTTTCGGGCCACGTCTTCTGCGTGCTTCCAAGTTGCGTGAATCGCCCCGCTCAAAACAGAAAATCATCCCATGTTCGGCAAATCGCATCAACCTGGCATTGACGCACCCGCCTGCTTTCGGACAACCATCCAGTGGGCCAGCGCAATCGCCGAAGTGACCGCCATTACGGCGAGTTCGCTGCGGCCGATCTGCGTGGCGAGGGCAATCGAAAACAAAAGCCCCAGGCCCGCGAAGAGGTAGGGGAGAGGCAGTTGGAATTGCGCCGGAAGTTCTTTGCGCCGGCGAAGAATGGGCACTGCCAGCGCCATCGCTGCATAGACAGCGAGGCGCGAAACCGCGGATAGCAGCGCGTTCCATTCGAAATTGCCGATAAGCGCGAAGAAAAAGACCAGCAGCGAATAGATAAGGATGGAGACGTAAGGCGTCCGATATTTCGAGTGCACTGCTCCGAAAAGCGCCGGAAAGTCGCCTTGCTCGGCCAGTGCGAACGTGATGCGGGGCGCGTGCAGGACGTTGGCGCTGAGATAGCCGTAGCCGGAAAGGACCGCGGCCAGCGCGATCGCAGCGGCTCCCGCCGGTCCCAAGAATCGCTGTGCGGCATCGGCCAGCGGGCGTTCGGAAATTCCGGCGGCGGGGAGCGTGGCGATAGTTATGTATTGCACGGCCGTGTACAGGAGACAAACTCCGGCAAGTGCGGAGAGCAAGGCAATCGGCGTGTCGCGCCTGGGATTTTTGGATTCACCGCCGACGAAGAGCGCGCCTTCGAATCCGCCGTAGGCGTAGACAAGCAGGAGCAGCGTTTGAAACCAGGTCTCAGCGGAAACTGGTGTAAGCGTGATTGGAACGCGCAACTCTGGTTTGGCCGCAAGCGCTAGAGCGCCGATGACCACGAAGGCGAGCAGGAAGCCCACCTTCACGACGGTGAAGAAATTGCTGAGATTTTTCCCGGTGGCAACACCAAGGCAATTGAGGATGGCAAGATGTCCCAGGAGGATCAGCAGGAAGAGGAATTTTCCGGGAAGCGTTTCGAGTTGTGGCAGGAATTTGGCCGCATAGCTGCAGACGAGATTTGCCGCAGCGGCCGGGGCGGCGATGCGAGTGAGCCAGGTCATCCAGGCCACCAACAGTCCGGGGAAGCGGCCCAGCGCATCGCGGGCGTAAAGATACAAGCCACCGGTTTGTTCGTAGCGCGAGGAAATTTCCGCGATGCATCCGGCGATGATCAGGATTCCTGCGCCGGCGGCAACGCAACTCAGCGGGCTCCAGCCGCCCAGATTGCGCGCCAGGTCCGCGGGCAGCTTAAAGATGCTGACGCCAACGATGGAGTTCACCATCAGAGCTGTCAGGCTCCAACGGCCGATGGTGCGCACCAGTTTTTGGGGAGTTTGCTCCACGAGGCTTCCTTCTCGGAATTCGGAAGTCTTGCCAGGCTAAAGCCTGGCCACTACATGGTTAGTTCCGAGGCGGCTTCGGCGAAAATGCGGGTGTGGTGGTCGATGTCGGCGGTGGTGGTGTCCGGGCACATGAGGGCCATGTTGTGGAACGGGGTGAGAAGGACGCCGCGGTTGAGGGCGTAGAGGTGGAGGAAACGTTCCATTTCGAAGTCGGCCGCGGCTGCGGATTCGCCTCCATTGCGCGGCGGGCGTTGGCAAAAGGTGTATTCGGCGCGGCAGCCGAGGCGCTGCACGTTCCAAGGCAGGCCATGCTTTTTGATTTCGGCGGCGACGCCTTCGTTGAAGCGTTCGGCGAGCGAAATCATCTTGGCGAAATTCGGCACGGTCAGGATGTTTTCCAGGGTGGCGCGCATGGCGGCGAGTGAAAGCGCGTTGCCTGCCAGCGTGCCGCCGATGCCGCCCACGTCGCAGTCCTCGAGATGGATGCGCGCGGAGATGCGTTGCGCCACTTCTTCACTGCAGCCATAGGTGGCACCGGGGATGCCGCTGCCGATGGCTTTGCCAAAGACGAGCATGTCCGGTTCAAGCTTCCACTCGGCGGTGCATCCGCCGGGACCCGCACAGATCGAATGTGTTTCGTCGGCAATGAAGAGCGAGCCGTAGCGCTTGGCGAGCTGTTGGGCGTTTTTCCAGTAGTCCGGATCGGGCAGAATGATGCCGACGTTGGTCATCGCGGGTTCGGCGAGAATGCAGGCGACGTCGTTGTGCTTGAGAGCGTCCTCGAGGGTGTTGAGATTGTTGAATTCGACGATCCGCGTGGTTTCAGCGGGATCCACCGGAGGGCCGATGTTGCCGCGGCGCGGCCCGACCACGCCGTCGTGCACGGTGGCGAAGGTTTCATCCACGGTGCCGTGATAGCAATAGTGGTAGACAAGGATTTTGGAACGCTGGGTGATTTCGCGGGCGATGCGGATGGAGAAGCGGTTCGCGTCGGTGGCTGTGAGCGTGAACTGCCAGTAAGGCAGACCGAAGCGCTTCTTGAGGTCTTCGCCGACGAAGATCGCATCTTCGGTGGGCAGCATTAGTGTGATGCCGTCCTTAGCGCGGCGGGCGACGGCTTCGGCGACTACATTGGGCGAGTGGCCAGTCATCGCGCCGGTGTCGCCGAGGCAAAGGTCCACGTAGTCTTTACCGTCGGCGCAGGTGAAGTGCGCGCCCTTGGCGTGCGTTACAAACACGGGGAATTCGCCGGCCCACTTTTTCATCCAGTTCATGGGCACGCCGCCGAGGAGCGAGCCCTGCGCGCGGCGATAGAGTTCGCCGGAGCGAGGATGCTCGGCAACGAAGCGGTTGGCCTCGCGTTCCTGCAGCTTTTTTAGTTTTTCTCGACTAATAGTGGTCATGATCTCGCTGAAAAGGCCAAAGGCTAAAGCCTGTGCCACATGGTGCGCCGGTTTTAGCGCAACTCGTGAATGATTTCCTTGACGGCGTTGGCTCCGGAGGCTCCGGTGAGGCCGTTGCCGGGATGCGTGCCGTTGCCGCAGAGGAACAGGCCTTTGACCGGCGTGTGATAGCGCGCCCAATCGAGCACGGGGCGCATGGTGAAAAGCTGGTCGAGCGCCAATTCGCCATGGAAGATGTGGCCGCCGGTGAAGCCGTAAGTGGTCTCAAGGTCGAGCGGCGTAATGACGTGGGCGGCTTCGACAAGATTTGGGAGTTTTGGCGCGTAGGCCGAAAGCGTCTTGATGACGGTGTTCGCAAGTTCACCGCGGCGTTCCTGCCACGTACCGGCCTTCAGCTTGTACGGCGCGAACTGGAAGTAGGCAGAAAGCACGTGCTTGCCTTCCGGCGCGAGCGAAGGATCGAGCAGCGTGGGAATGGTGACGTCGAGCACCGGAGCTTTGGAAATTTCGCCGTATTTCGAGGCGTCGAAGGCTTTCTCGAGATAATCAATTTCGTGGCCGATATGGATGCGGCCGGAAACGGCCTCGCGGAATCCGTCGGGTGCAACGGTATCGGAAAGGGAAGTGAAGTGTGGCAAATCGCCGAGCGCCAGATGCACCTTGGCGACGCTGCCAGCGATGCGGAAGTTCTTCATGCGCATGGCGAAGACGGGATCGAGATTCGCGGGATCCAGCAGCTTGAAAAAGGTGCGCTTGGGGTCCACGCCGGAAATCACCGCGGAGCTTGCGATCTCTTCTCCGTCGGCCAGGACGACGCCGGAGACTGCGCCGTTTTTCGTGCGGATTTCGCGCACCTCTGCGTTGGTGCGGATTTCAGCGCCCGCCGCTTTTGCCGCTTCGGCCAGTGCCCGTGAGAACTCACCCAACCCACCGCGGGGAAACGCGGCCGATCCCACGGGATGTGGATCGGCCGCAGCGCGCAAGAGCAGAAGTGCCGCAGAGCCCGCGGACCATGGGCCAAGGTTCGCCCCGAAAATGCCCCGGGCGGCAATGGCAGCGCGCAGAAGCTCGGAATCAAAAAACTCAGACACAAAATCCGCGGCGGCCATCGGGCCCCAGCGCAGAAGATCGAAGATGCCGGTTTTTCCCAGGCCGCGCACCGATAGCCCGGTGGTAGCCAGATTCCAAAAATCCGAGGCAGTTGGGTGATCGATCGAGGGAGGGGTGATGGAAGTGATGCGGCCAAAGATCTCGGCGATGGTCTCCAGGGACTCTGCAAATTCCGTATAACGCGCGCTGTCTTTTGAGGAAAGGTGGGAGAGGGTGCCGGCAGTTTTCGCAGCGTCGTTGTAAAACAGCAGGCCGCGACCGTCGGGAGCGGGTGCGAAAACACGCGGCTCGGGCTGAATGATGTGCAAATCGAAGCGTTCGAGTTGCAAGTCGCGTGCAATGTCGGCGCGCAGTGGGCCGAGCGTATGCGAGAGTGTGGAAGCCTTGAAACCGGGGTGAAACTCTTCGGTAATGGCGCCGCCGCCGACCTGTTCGCGGCGTTCCAGCACCGTGGGCTTGAATCCGCCTTTGGCCAGATAGAATGCGGTGATCAGCGCATTGTGGCCGCCGCCAATGATCAGAACTTTATCTCCGATAGGCATGGTCAGTTGGCCGCCTTCTTCCACTCTTTGAGGATCACCTGGCTCGCGATGCGGCCGTTGGCACCCATAATGCCGCCGCCGGGATGCGTGGCGGAACCGCACATATAGAGGTTGTGGATCGGCGTGCGGTAGTAGGCCCAGCCGGGAACGGGACGCAGGAAAAAGAGCTGTTCGAGCGAAAGTTCGCCCTGGAAGATGTTGCCCTGTGTGAGGCCGAACTCGCGTTCGAGATCCAGCGGAGTAAGCACCTGCTTGCCGATGATGATGTCCTTGATGTTCGGTGCGTGCTCGGCAATGGTGTTGATCACATTATTGCCAAAGGCTTCGCGGTGATCGTCCCAGGTGCCCTCGGCGAGTTTGTAAGGCGCGTATTGCACGAAGCAGGAGAGTACGTGTTTGCCGGATGGCGCCACGGAAGGATCCGTGAGGCTGGGAATGACCATGTCAATGTAAGGCCGCTGCGAGTAGTGGCCGTATTTGGCGTCGTCGTAGGCGCGCTCCATGTATTCCATGCCCGGAGAAATGGAGATCGCGCCGCGGAGATGCGCGCCCACGCCGGGAATGGCTTTGAAATTGGGCAGCGCGTCGAGCGCTAGATTCACCTTGCCGGAAGAGCCGCGGAATTTGTAGCGCTTCACGCTTTCTACAAAATCGGCAGGCAGATCCTTCGCGTCCATGAACTTGAGGAAGGTGAGATTCGGATCCACGCTGGAGGAGACCACGTTGCAGTGAATCTCCTCGCCGGATTGCAGAGCAACACCGGTAACGCGGCCGCTGGAGGTGAGAATTTTTGCGACCGGGGATTTTGTGCGAATTTCGACGCCCAGTTCGCGCGCCGCGGAGCCGATGGAGTTGGATATCGCGCCGGTGCCGCCCCGGCTGAAGCCCCAGGAGCGGAATGCGCCGTCAATTTCGCCCATGTAGTGATGCAGCAAAACGTAAGCGGTGCCCGGCGAGCGAATGCCGAGGAACGTGCCGATGATGCCGGAGGCGGACATCGTGGCTTTGAGCACGTCGGTCTCGAACCACTGGTCGAGGAAGTCGGCAGCGCTCATGGTCATCAACTGGACCAGCGTGTAGCGTTCGTCGGAGCTGAGTTCGCGGAAGCGCTGCAGCAGGAAGTGGAGCTGCTTCAGGTCCTTCGGATGCAGCGTCGTGGGGTCCGGCGGAATCATCGAAAGCAGCGGCTTCACGAAGCGGCACATCGGCGTCATCATTTTCGAAAATTCGTCGTAAGCCTCGGCATCAAGACGGGAGTGGCGGCGGATTTCACGCTGCGTTTTCGCGTGGTCGTTCACGCGCCACAGGTGATCGCCGTTGAGCATTGGCGAAAAAGTGCCGTCGAGAGGAAGGATTTCCAGGCCGTGGCGTGGAAGATCGAGCTCGCGGATGATTTCCGGGCGCAGGAGAGAGACGACGTACGAGCATTCGGAGAAAAGGAAGCCGGGAACGATCTCTTCGGTAACCGCGGCGCCGCCCAGCACGCCACGGCGTTCCAGCACGAGAACTTTCTTGCCGGCTTTCGCCAGGTAGGCGGCGTTCACAAGCCCGTTGTGACCGCCTCCGATGACGACCACGTCGTAGGACTGAGCCATGCGCTAAAACTCCAGGATGAAGAGGAAGAACGGCAAGCAACAAATAACGCAACATTCTACTGGGAGAGCGCAAGGTTCACAAGCGCAGGCAACCCGGTGAAGTGTTAGGACGGCTTGCAGTGGCGTGAGCGTCGTCACTATAATTCCAGCAACATCGCGAATCGGTTTCAGGGAATCACTCGGGAGGAATCGTGCCGGTAGGAACCGCGTTTCATGAGAGAACCCTGGCTCTGTGCGAGAGCCTGAATTTCAAGGAGTGGTCGGGGTATTACACCGTCGGCGCCTATGAAATGACGCACGAGCACGAGTACAACGCCATCCGCAACTCCTCCGCGCTGATTGATATCACGCCGCTTTTCAAATACCGCCTGACCGGCAAGGACGCAACTAAACTGGTAAACCGCGTGATCACGCGCGATATCAACAAAGTTGCCGTGGACCAGGTGATTTACTGCTGCTGGTGCGATCCGCAGGGCAAGGTGATTGACGACGGCACGATTACACGGCTTGGCGAAAACGACTACCGCTGGACGGCTGCTGATCCCAGCTTGCGCTGGTTTCAGCAGAACGCGCTGGGGCTGGATATACAGATCGAAGACATTTCTGAAAAAGTGGCGGCATTGGCCTTGCAGGGGCCGACTACGGGCAAGTTACTGCACGCCGTGGCAGAGGCCGACATCGCCGGACTGAAATATTTCCGCGTGACGCACGGGAAAATCGCGGGAGTGCCGGTGGACATTTCGCGCACGGGCTATACGGGTGACCTGGGTTATGAGATTTGGGTGTCATGGAAAGACGCGGTGAAGGTTTTCGACGAGTTGATGAACAAAGGCCGCGCATTCGATATTCATCCGGCAGGCATGGTTGCTCTGGATGTGGCGCGCATCGAGGCGGGACTGATCCTGATTGAAGTGGACTACATTTCCAGCAAGAAGGCGCTGATTGAAGAGCAGAAATACACTCCGGGCGAAATCGGGCTGGGCAAGCTGGTGGATTTAAAGAAGGAAAATTTTGTGGGGCGTGACGCGTTAGCGGAAGAAGCGAAGAAGGGTGGCCCCGCGCGGCAACTGGTGGGCCTGGAAGTGAACTGGAGCGAAGTGGAAGCGCACTACGAAAAGATTGGCATGGCGCCGCAGGTGCCAGGGACGGCCTCACGCGTGGCCGTGCCGGTGTATCGGGCGGGGCGGCAGGTGGGGAAGGCGACTTCGACGACGTGGTCGCCCACGCTAAAGCGAATGATTGCGCTGGCGTTGGTGGGTCGCGAGCATGCGGCGGTAGGCTCAACGCTCAGCATGGAATTGACGGTGGAAGCGGCGCGAAAGACGGTTTCGGCGAAAATCGTGTCGCTGCCGTTCTTCAATCCACCGCGGAAGACGGGGCCGGTCGGGCTCTAAGCGAGCTTGACTTTTTCTCTATTGGGTAATCAACGCGTCCGAGTTGATGTGATAGCCCGCCAATAACAAGCGGTCGCCGCTGGCGTGGAAGACAAACTCTTCGCTGGCCTGGTCGTTGTCATATTGCGTGGAGTACGTCAGGCGAATCATCTCTCCCTGGTTCCCGTAATTCAGAAAGAATCCCTTGCGGTCCGCGGACTTCGCAGTTCCCAATTTGCGGTGTACGGCGCTCAGCAGATTTACGAAACGCTCCTGCGAGGTCGCATTCTTCAGCAGATCATCGGAGTTGTTGTAAATACCATCGAAATTGCCGGCATTGAGCTGCGCATGAAAATCATCCACGGCCACTTGGGCCTTTTTCATGTCGGCTTTGGCGCCGCAGCCGCCAAGAATAGAGACGAAAGACGCGAAGAAGATTGCCGTACAGAAAATCCGCTTCATCGGGAGCCCTCCCGAGCCAGAGCCTAGCTGTATTACTCGATAAGGCGATTGTACTTCTTTAAAACGGCGCGGAGCTGGTCGTGGGGGATGGCGGTTACGTGATGATTATCAATGCCGGTCATGGAATCGGCGGCGATCATGGCGTTGACGATGGCTTCCTCGGTGGCTTCAACCACGGCGGCAAACACCGGATCGAGCGAATCGTTCGGCAACATTTTGATATCCGCCACGGATTTCGAGTAGGCCGCATGGAGATTGGCCGTTGAGAAGGCAATGAAGATGTCGCCGGAGCCATCTCCGGAGATGCTCCCGAGGCGGCCAAGACCCAGCGTGGCACGATGGGCCAGGCGCTTGAGTTGGGAAGAGATCAGCGGTGCGTCCGTGGCGACCACGATGATAATGGAGCCGCGCTCGGAAATGTCGGAAGGCTGATAGGCGTAGGGATCTTCGGACGAGATTTCGCGGCCAACGGGGATGCCGGCGATGCGCAGATTCTTACGCGAGCCGAAATTGCATTGCACGAGAACGCCAACGGTGTAGCCGCCTTCTTTTTCAGTGAGCTTTCTCGAAGACGTGCCGATGCCGCCTTTGAAGCCGCTGCAGATCATGCCGGTGCCGCCGCCGACGTTGCCCTCTTCGACGCGGCCGGCTTGCGCGGTGTCAATGGCGTGGAAGGCGTGCTCCGGCTTGACGTGAAAGCCATTGGTGTCGTTGAGCCAGCCGTCCCAGGTTTCGGCAACGACGGGCAGCGACCACCAGTAGCCACTGGCATCCGGCTGGCCGTGAGCGACGCGGTACTGAATGACAGCGTCGCGCACAACACCAACGCTGTGCGTGTTGGTGATCATCACCGGGCCTTCGAGGAAGCCGGATTCCTCGACCCAGGTGGTTCCGGTCATTTCGCCATTGCCATTTTGCGAGAACCATCCGGCGAAGACGGGATCGCTGAGCGAGTCCTTCCCGCGCGGAAGCACGGCGGTGACGCCAGTGCGAACGGGTCCCTTGCCGACAACAAGTTTGCCTTCACCGGATATTAGGGTGGTGTGACCGACCGTGACCCCGGCAACGTCGGTGATGGCGTTGTTGGGGCCAGGATTGCCGTCAAATGGAATACCGAGATCGCGGGCGCGTGGCTTGGCGGCGGATTTTTCTTGCGCGTAGGCGGAGGAGAGCAAAAACAAGGAAGAAACGAGAAGGAAAAGGGACGTGATGCGGCGCATGGAGCGGCTCCGTCAAGCAAGAATGAAGGGTAAAAATACCTGGCCCGAATGCGGTCAAGCCGAAAAGACTTTGGCCAGCGCGTATTGTAATGCATCGGCGATGAGTTGGCACTCTTGCGGGGTGATGATGAAGGGCGGCGCAAGCAGAACATGATCGCCACGCGAGCCGTCCACGGTGCCTTGTGACGGATAGGTGAGGACATTCTTCTCGAGGGCGGCCTGGCGGATTTTTTCGGCGATGCCGGCTTCCTTGGGAAAAGGCTCGCGCGTGGACTTGTCTTTTACAAATTCGACGGCTTGCAAGAGGCCGCGGCCGCGGACCTGACCGACATGGGGATGTGATTCGAGCGGTGAAAGGGCTTTGCGCAGGGATTCGGCCGCAGGTGCGACGCGATCGAAGAGTTTGTGGGCTTCGAGGTAATCGAATACGGCGTTGCCGGCGGCGGTGGCAACCGGATGGGATTGATAGGTGAAGCCATGCATGAAGGCGCCGGTGCCCTTTTCAAAGGCTTCGACGACGCGCGGCGAAATCAGAACGGCGCCAAGGGGCGCGTAGCCGCTGGCGATGCCTTTGCCGGTAAGAATGATGTCGGGCTCGAGTCCCCAGTATTCGCAGGCGAAGGGCTTGCCGGTGCGGCCGAGGCCGCACATCACTTCGTCGGCGATCAGCAGGATGCCGTGCTTGCGACAGATTTCCGCGATGCGCGCGGTGTAACCGTCTACGGCGGGCGCGGAGCCCAGCGTAGCGCCGACGACGGGCTCGAAAATGAAAGCGGCGACAGTGGCGGGATCATTTGCGTTGAGATAGGCGTCGAGGTCATCGGCGCAGGCGAGATTGCATTCGGGATAGGTTTTGCCGAAGGGGCAGTGGTAGCAGAAGCAAGGAACGACGTGGCCCCAGTCTGAGATTAGCGGCAGATATGGCGCTTTACGCCCCACGTTGCCGCTGACCGACATCGCACCGAGTGTGCTGCCGTGATAGCTCTGCTTGCGGGAGACGACGCGGAAACGCGAAGGTTGGCCTGCTTCGAGAAAATACTGGCGAACCAGCTTGATCGCCGTTTCCGTGGCTTCCGAGCCACCGGAGGTGAAGTGGACGCGGCCACCGTTTTGAAAATTGCGCGGAGCGAGGGCGAGCACCCGGGCGGCGAGTTTTTCTGCGGGTTCGGAGTGGAATTGCGAGGTGTGGGCGAAAGCGATGCGGTTGGATTGTTCGGCCATGGCGCGGCCGATTTCGGGAACGCCGTGGCCGATGCTGACGACAGCAGCCTGCCCGGAGGCGTCCAGGTAACGGCGGCCGTCGGCGGCGACGATCCAGGAGCCTTCGCCGCGCACCGCGACGGGATAATCCTTGCGAAGATTACGGGAAAAGAGCGGTGAAGAGCGGATTGCGGCGGTCATAGGAAAATTGTAGCAGAAGGGAAGAACCCGAGTTGTGAGCCTACGATGTCATTCCGAGCGGAGCGAGGAATCTGCTGTTCGCATTCTTCTCGAAAAATCAGATTCCTCGGGCAGACACCGCCCTCGGAATAACAGGAAGGTGGGTTTTCCAAAAACTCCTGCGACGTATCTACCGAGAGGGCGTACCGCATGGGATACTGTTGCGTGGATGGGGAGGAACGATCTTGCGAATTCATTTTTGTGTGCGGCTTGTGGCATTTTTCTGGGCGATCGGACTCGTGAATGGCGCCGGTGTGCTGGCGCAAACAAAAGAGGAGCCGGCGCGGCTAGCCGTGGATTTGCGAGATGCGCCGCGCTATGTGTTTCACGCGCAGCTATCGCTCCCGGTGAAGCCGGGACCGTTAACGCTGGTCTATCCGAAATGGATACCGGGGGATCATTCACCGATTGGGCCGATTACAGACCTGACGGGCTTGAAATTTTCTGTGGATGGAAAAGAAGTGGCGTGGCGGCGCGACACCGTGGATATGTACGCGTTTCACCTGGACATTCCAGCGGGAGCCAGCCGTTTGGAGGCGAAGCTGGATTATTTGTCTCCGGCGGAGCCAACGGGCACGCGGGAGCATCCCGCGGCGACATCGAAGCTGGCGGTGCTCAACTGGTATCTGGTGATTCTGTATCCGCAGGGGACCCGGTCGGACGACCTGACGTATGTGGCGAGTTTGCGGCTGCCGGTAGGCTGGAAGTACGGCACCGCGCTGCCGGTGGCGAAGGAAGAGGGCGGCGAGATTCAATTTCAGCCGGCGACGCTGACCACCGTGATGGATTCGCCGGTGATTGCGGGCCAGTATTTCCGCGACGTGGATTTGTCTCCGAACGATCAGGTGAAGCACACGCTGCACATGGCGGCGGATGGACCTGCCGCGCTGGAGCCGAGCCTTTCCGAGGTGCAGCACCTGCGCCAACTCATTGCCGAAGAGTACGCGCTGTTTGGCGCGCGGCACTATCGCCGCTACGATTTTCTGCTGGCGTTGACGGACCGGATGACTCCGGATGGAGTGGAACATCACGAATCGAGCGATAACCGGACGCCGGAAGGGTTGTTTCTGGATCCGGACGTTCGCGAAATGCATATGGACCTGCTGCCGCATGAATCCACGCATTCGTGGAACGGAAAGTATCGTCGGCCGGAGGGACTGGCGACACCCAATTACCAGGAGCCGATGAAAGGCGATTTGCTGTGGGTGTATGAAGGACTGACACAGTATTACGGGCAGGTGCTGACCGCGCGGGCGGGCTTCTGGACTCCGGAGCGATTCCGGGAAAATCTGGCGGCGACGGCGGCGTATCTCAATGACCGGCCGGGGCGGACGTGGCGGGATTTGCAGGACACGGCCACCGCGGCGCAGCTCTTGTACGGAGCGGCGGAGGAAGGATCGTCGTGGCGCCGGGGCGTGGACTATTACGACGAGAGCACGCTGATCTGGCTGGAGGCGGACACGATCATCCGGCGGGAGACCAAAGGCAAGAAATCGCTGGATGATTTCTGCCGGAGATTTCATGGCGGAGAAAATTCCGGACCCAAGCTGCTGCCGTATACCTTTGACGACGTAGTGGCCACGATGAATGAAGTGACGCCTTACGACTGGCGTAATTTTTTTGAGCAGCGGCTGAAGTCGCACGGGCCGGGAGCGCCGCTGGGCGGGATTGAGAACAGCGGATGGAAATTGGTGTTCAACGAGACGATGAACGAGCACCAGCGGGCTGCGGAGGCTTCAGAATTTACAGTGGATGAGCAGTTCTCGCTGGGGTTGCTGGTGCACGCGCCGGGTGGGCCGGATGGAGGAATGATTGGGGATGTAATTCCCGGATCGCCGGCAGAGAAGGCGGGGCTGGCACCTGGCATGCTTCTGGTGGCGGTGAACGGGCGAAAGTGGAATCCGGAGTTGCTGCGGGACGCGATCCGGCGGGCGAAGGACAGCAAGGAGCCGATTGAATTGCTGGCCCAGAATGGGGACTACTTTCATAGCTACCAGGTGGACTATCACGGCGGAGAGCGATATCCGCACCTGGAGGCGATGGGGGGCAAGGCGGATGTGTTGAGCGAGATCGGGAAGAGGAAGGCTGCGGAAGTGGCGGTGCCGGCGAAATATTAGAGGACCCCGCCCTGCCCATATGTCATTGAATATACAGTTGTTATATTGAACTTCCACAAGTCCTACGTCGGCTGAACGGCCGGTTGATGCCTGGCAGTCCCGGCTAGGTCAGAGCAGGCCGCTACGCGGGAAGAAGGCGGCGTAAAGCCGCCCCTACGAAGAGAAGGTGCGGCGGAAGAGGGCGATGGTGGCGGCGAAGGCTTGGTCGGTGGCTTCGGGGTCGAAGCGGGGGCCTTCGTCGCGAGCGAAAGCGTGCTCGGCGGGGAAAAGTTGCGTCTGGTAGCGCACGCCGGAGCCTCTGAGGCCGCGGTCCACAACTTCGCGGGCATCGCTGGGGATGTGGGGATCGCGCTCGCCGAAGATCATCAGCAGTTCACCACGAATTTCCTTGGCACGGGCAAGAGAACCGGCGTCGGCATCCTGGCCGAGCTTGCCGTTGTGAATGCCGGTGCCATACCAGCAGGCGGTGGCGCGTACATCTGGCTGGAGAGCGGCGCGGAAGGCAAGATGCCCACCAATGCAGAAGCCCATGGCGCCGATTTTCCCGACAGCAACTTTGGGATGTTGCGCCAACCAATCGAGGCCGGAGCGGCAGTCGGCGTCGAAGTCCGCGACGGGGGTCTTTTGGGCATTTTCCAGGCCGCGCGTGCGGCCGGCGTCGTCAAAGGGGATGGCGGTGCCGGGCGGCTCGATGCGGCGATAAATTTCGGGAGCGGCAGCGACGAAGCCATAGCCAGCGAGGCGAATGCAGAAGCGGAGCATGGGTGGGGTGAGTTGAAAGATGTCCGAATAGCACCATATGCCGGGGAATTGGCCGGGCACGTTTGGAGCGGCGACAAACATGCGCATGGGGTTGCCGGCGAGGGGGAGATCCACGTATTCGGAAGTGACAATCATGGGTGTGCCGCGGAAATTTTGGAATAGGCAACCGGCGGAGTCAACAGGATTCACGGCCGTTGGGCTCATGGTACTGTAGAACGAATGCCGCGGTGGCCCGCCCGACCTCCGCGGACGGAGGAAATTCATGTCCGGGCGCCCTTCCATGCAAACGCAAACCGCCCCAATCCGAAATGTGCTGCTGATCGAGCCATCGCCAAAACCCGACGGGGATCTGGCGGGATTGTTTGATCCGCAAGTCTGGGAAGTTCATTACGCCACGGACAATGCCAGCGCGCTGCGATTGGCACAGGAGTCCGCGTTTGATTTGATCGTGACGAATGCCGACACGACGTGCGCGGAAGATGTGGAAATGCTGCGCAGGCTGCGTGCCGTGCGGTCGCACACGCGGGTGATTATCCTTACCAAGCAGTGGATGCCGGGAGACATTCTGAAAGCGATCCGCAACCATGCATTCAGCTATTTTACTTTGCCGATTGCCAAGGCAGATTTGCGGGACCTGATCGAGCATGCGGTGGAAGAGCCGGTATGGGATGACGGGATCGAAACCATTCAGGGAACGCTGGAGCACGTGTTGCTGGCAGTACGCTGCGATTTGAAGACGCTTGACCGGCTGGCGCAGTTCATGCGTGAGATCCCGTTTCTGCCGCCACAGGAAAGCGAGGATGTGGCGTTCGCATTTCGCGAAATCGTGATGAACGCCATGGAACACGGCGGAAAGTTCGATCCTCAGAAATTCGTGGAAATCGGCTATTTGAAATCCAAGCGCATGGTGATGTGCCGGGTTAAGGATCCAGGTGATGGCTTTTCACTGGATGAGATTCGCGTGGCGGAAATAACCGGGCCACTGGTGGACTATGCGGAGCTGACCCGGGAAGGCAAGGACGTTGAGCTGCCCGTTTGCGGGTTGGGCATCTTGATCGCGCAGAAATTCGTGGACGACCTGATTTTCAGCGAAAAGGGAAATGAGGCGTTCCTGATCAAGTATCTGCCACCCGAATCCAAAGCATCGGTTTAAGCAGCGATAAATCTGCTTCCGGGATGAAACCAGGAAGGAACCAGGCAGCATCAAAGCTAGCGGAAACCAGCCAGGAAGGTTTTAGACTGAAAAGCGTGAGCTTCGGACGAACTGTAATAGCGAAGAAACATGGGGCGCGCGGCCACAGTGTTGGAGCGCTGCGAGGGAACATGGCTGGGCTAGGCCTGGCGGTTATTTTGTTCCTCAATTTGCCCGTGGCACGCGCGCAGCAGGATGCCAGTCCCGCTGCAACCTCGAATACGCCCGCCCCTGTTACATCGCCAGCGTCATCTGAAAATACAAGCGCTATTCAATCAGATGTAGCGCAAAGTGGCGTGATTCGCGGAACGATCGTGGACAAAACGGGGACTTTGCTGGGAGGAGTTCATGTCAAGCTGACCCGGGAAGGGGCGACCACGGGCCAGGAAGTTGTTTCCGGGGAAGACGGGCAGTTTGAAATCGTGAATGCTCCTGCGGGTGCGTTTCAACTCACTTTCACAGCTCCCAATTTCAAGGCGCAGACCTATTCGGGCGCGCTGCATGCGGGCGAAGTATTGAACGTGCCGCAAATCTTGCTGGACCTGGCAACGGAAGTGACCACGGTGCGCGTGGAAGAGACGCAGGTGGAGATTGCGCAGGAGCAGATCCGGGAGCAGGAGAAGCAGCGCGTTCTGGGAGTGATTCCCAATTTTTACGTTTCGTATGCGAAGGATGCGGTGCCTCTGAATGCGAAGCAGAAATATGAACTGGCGTGGAAGTCCACGCTGGACCCAGCAACCTTTATCATTACGGGCGCCATTGCGGGAGTGCAGCAGGCGACGAACGCCTACAGCGGTTATGGACAGGGCGCACAGGGCTATGCGAAGCGATATGGGGCGACCTATGCGGACATTACCATCGGAACGTTTATCGGATCGGCGATCCTGCCTTCGGTGATGAAGCAGGACCCGCGTTATTTTTATAAGGGAACGGGGAGTTTCAAATCGCGGTTTAACTATGCGATTGCGAACGCGGTAATCTGCAAGGGCGACAATATGAAGTGGCAAGTGTGCTATTCGAGCCTGCTGGGAAGCCTGGCGGCTGGAGCCATTTCAAATGCGTACTATCCTGCCAGCGATCGCGGCGTGGGCCTGACCTTTCAGAATTTCGGTCTGGGAATCGCGGCGACCGCGGGGGTAAATTTGCTGCAGGAGTTTGTGTTGCGGAACCTGACGCCCCACGCGAAGAAGAACAAGAGCCTGCTGGACCCGGCGACGCCGTAAAGAGCTTCCTACCAGATTTCATCCAAGCACGAAGAATGCGATTAAGAGAATCCCTCTAGGGCTTGAAGCCTTCTCGGGGCTAAAAGCTATGCTCTCCCGTTTCTCCCCACGGAAGAGAGTCCCGGGCTTCCGAGCTGCATTCCGTGCGGCCAAGGAAGTAAATGGCAGGATCAAAGATGAGCCCGCGCTCCAGTTGCAAAGCACTTGCATCAAAAATAAGACTAGACTAGTCTTATATGGCGCAGGAAATCAGCACAAAATTCTGAGGATGAGGTTGAAAGGGTCATGAGAAGAGATGGGTGCGGGTCGTTATTGCAAATAATTTGCAAGAAGCTGCCATTTGCAGCGTTCTTTTGCCTCCTGTGGGCGGGGTTCATTAACGGCCAGGAGGCGCCCTATTTTGTGACCTATTCGGATGCCTTAGAGGAGCCTGGCAATCTGGAAATTTCCTACAAGGGCGTGCAGGCATCGCCCAAGGGAGCCAACACCTTCAACAGTGGAACTCTGGAGTTGGAGTACGGGCTGAAGGGCTGGTGGACGACCGAGGTGTATTTTTCCGGCCAGACCACGCAAAACGATTCCACGCTCTTGACCGGGTTCCGGTGGGAGAACCGCTTTCGGCCACTGATGCGGAATCATTTCATCAATCCGGTGCTCTATGCGGAGTTTGAAGACACGAACGAGGCAGACCGAAGCTTTCTGGAAATCATGAATCACGACTCGATCTCCGATCTTTACGTGAGTAATGCATTGGCGCGGAAGGAGAACGAGAAATCCATGGAGTTGAAGCTGATTCTTTCCAGCAACACGCATGGATGGAATATTTCGGAGAATTTTATTACGGAAAAGGCGATGAACCAGAGCAGTCCATGGGAGTTCGGCTATGCGCTGGGTGTGAGCCGACGGCTGGCGCAGGAGGCGAAGAGCAAGGCATGCGTGTTCTGCCGGGAGAATTTTGCCGGTGGCCTGGAGATGTATGGAGGCTTGGGGACCACAGAGCAATTCGGGTGGAGGCAGACGTCGCAATACCTTAGCCCTACCCTGCAATTTAATCTTCCGCGGGGGCCTTCGATTACGTTTGGGCCGAGCTTTGGGCTGAACGCGAACAGCGTGGGCGTGCTTTGGAGGTTTCAGGTGTCCTACGAGATCGACCAACTTTTTGGCCGCTTCCGGCGGAATGCGCGGTAACCAGGAGAATCCGATGAAGAACAAGAGCGTAATGGGGCTGTGCGCGGTTCTGGCGATGGCGGCGGTGTGCCTGGCGTCTAGCCGGAGTTGGCTGACGTATGTGCCGGAGGCGGAGCGGGTGCGGGTGAATCCGTATGCAGGAAGAGAGGACGCGGTGGCCGCGGGCGCGAAGCTCTACCAGCAGCATTGCGCGTCTTGCCACGGGAACGATGCAGCTGGTTTGCGGACGCGGCCGAGCTTGCGAAGCGCGCGAGTGCAAGGCGCGAAGGATGGAGAACTTTTCTGGTTGTTGAAGAATGGGAGCCTGGCGAAGGGCATGCCGACGTGGGCGGCGCTGCCGGAGCCCATGCGGTGGCAGATCGTGACGTACGTGAAGAGCTTGAGCGGGCCGGACCATGAACGGAAATAAGGCGTGAAGCGGAACGGGTGGCGTTTCTGAAGGTCTTGTCGGAAGATTACGATTACGCTTCAAGGAGGAAAAGGAGAGAGACATGGCGGAATACCTGTTGAAGACCGAGCCTTCGGAATATTCGTTTGCGGATCTGCAGAAGGATGGGGAGACGGTGTGGGACGGCGTCTCGAATCCGGTGGCGTTGAAGAATATGGGCGCGATGAAGGCCGGCGACCGGCTAGTGATTTATCACACGGGAGATGAGAAGAGCGCAGTGGGGACGGCGACGGTGGTGTCACTGGATGCGAAGAATCCGAAGAGTCCGGTGCTGAAGATCAAGGCCGGGAAGGCGATCGGCAAACCGGTGTCGCTTGCAGAGATCAAGGGGCACAAGATCTTTGCGGATTCGCCGCTGGTGCGGATTGGAAGATTGTCCGTGGTGCCGTTGACGAAGGAGCAGTACGGGTTTTTGACGGGGAAATGAAGAAGCAAGGAAGCAAGATGACTCTGTTGAGGTCTTTTTGACAGAGAGCGACAAAGACGAAAGCAGATCCCTCATCCCGCAAAAAGCGCGGGATTCGGGATGACTGAAGGTGATGTCCCGCATTCTTGAGAAGAGACGTCAACACAGTCAAGCAAGATAAGGCTGACGGTCCGATGAGCGGCCGTTATTTGCGCGCGGCGGGTTGGAGGAGATCCCACTTGTTGCCGTAGAGGTCTTCGAAGACGGCGACGGTGCCGTAAGGCTCGTGGCGGGGAGTTTCGAAGAAGCGGACGCCGCGGGACTGATAGGCGTGGTAGTCGCGCCAAAAATCGTCGGTGTGGAGGAAGAGGAATACCCGGCCGCCGGTTTGGTTGCCGATGGTGAGGGATTGCTCGGGAGTGGCCGCTTCGGCAAGGAGGAGAGCGGCGCCTTGCGAGCCGGGCGGGGCGATGAGGAGCCAGCGTTTGTTGTCCGGTAGAGGAGTGTCTTCGAGGAGTTGGAAACCGAGCTTTTGGGTGAAAAAGGCGAGGGCTTCGTCGTAATTGCGGACGACGAGGGTGAGATGGGCGATGGATTGGGGCATAGGCGAGATTATGCCACTTCCCGCAAATTCGAAAAGCGGCACAGAATCAGTGCAATTTGCGATATCTACCAAAATGGCTGGGAATTCAGAATTGTGCACAGGTGGGCTGCTTGTCGGGCTGATTCGATAGCCACTATAATTGAGTGTTGAGGAATCAGGAGGAGAGTGTCATGGCGACTGCGGAAGCGAAGATGCATGTGCCGGAATTTACGAACGAGCCATTTATCGATTTTTCGAATGCAGAGAATCGAAAAAAGATGGAAGAGGCGCTGAAGAAGGTGCGCGCCGAGTTTGGCCACGAGTATCCGATGTGGATTAACGGGCACAAGGTGGTGACGACCGGGAAGAAGAAGTCGACGAACCCGTCGCGGCCTTCGGAAGTGATTGGCGTGTTCCAGGACGCGTCGAAGGAGCAGGCGGCCGAGGCGGTGGAGGTGGCGCACAAGTATTTTGACGTGTGGAAGAAGGTGCCGGCGGAGACGCGGGCGAAGTATTTATTCAAGACGGCGCAGATTGTCCGCGAGCGGAAATTTGAGTATGCGGCGCTGGTTTGCTACGAGGTGGGAAAGAGCTGGGTGGAGGCGGACGCGGACGTCGCCGAGACCATTGATTTTTGCGAGTACTACGGGCGCGAGATGCTGCGGCTGGCGGAACCGGTGAAGTTGACGCCGATGCGCGGCGAACGCAATTACATGATTTATATCCCCCTGGGCGTGGGCGCGGTGATTCCGCCGTGGAATTTTCCGATGGCGATTATGGCGGGCTTGGTGGTGGCTTCGCTGGTGACGGGAAATACCGTGGTGCTGAAGCCGGCGGCTGATTCGCCGACGATTGCGGCGAAGTTTGTGGATGTGTTGCACGAAGCGGGTGTGCCGAAGGAAGCGGTGCAGTTCCTGACCGGATCGGGCGCGGTGATTGGCGACGTGATCGTGCAGCATCCGAAGACGCGGTACATCGGATTTACAGGCTCGAAGGAAGTGGGCCTGCGAATCGCGGAACTGGCGAACAAGCCGCAGCCGGGACAGATCTGGATCAAGCGCACGGTGCTGGAGATGGGCGGCAAGGACGGCATGATTGTGGATGAAGAGGCGGACATTGACGCGGCGGTGGAGGGCACGGCACAGGCGGCGTTTGGATACCAGGGGCAGAAGTGCTCGGCGTGTTCACGCGTGATCGTGAGCGAGAAGATTTACGATACTTTTCTGAACAAGCTGGTGGAGCGGACGAAGAAGATCAAGGTGGGACCAAGCGACGACCCCAGCAATTACATGGGGCCGGTGGTCAGCGAAAACGCGATGAAGGGAATTTTGAACTACATCGAGGTGGGCAAGCAGGAAGGGCGCTTGATGATCGGTGGCGGACGCGCGCCTGGCGATGGCTACTTCATCGAGCCGACGATTATCGCGGACGTGGATCCGAAGGCGCGGCTGGCGCAAGAAGAAGTGTTTGGTCCGGTGCTCGCGGTGATCAAGGCGAAGAACTTCGACCATGCGATGGAGATTGCGAACAATACGGAGTTCGGGTTGACCGGGGCGGTGTATTCGAAGAATCCGGAGAAGATCCGGCGCGCGGAAGAGGATTTCTATGTGGGAAACCTGTATTTGAACCGGAAGTGCACGGGAGCGATGGTGGGCGCGCATCCGTTCGGCGGGTTCAACATGAGCGGAACGGATTCGAAGACCGGCGGGAAGGATTATCTGCTGCTGTTTTTGCAGGCAAAAGCGGTGGCGGAGAAAGTCAGCTGAAGAAACTGAGGTAAAGGAAGTAAAGGACGTAGACGAAGTAAAGGAAAAACGGCCCTTCGCGAGTGGGTCTTAGGAGAAGCATGAGAGACCTAAGAGACCCAGGATGGATAATCGCGAAGGGCTTTTTGTTTTTGTTGCTGGGTGTGACGGCGGCGGGGCTGCTGGTTTTCGAGCGGCCGGAGCTCAAAACAATTGTACTGCTGGCGATTGCGGTTTGGAGTTTTTGCCGGTTTTATTATTTCGGGTTTTATGTGCTGGAGAGGTATGTGGACCCGGAGTACCGGTTTTCGGGAATGGGCTCGATGTTGAGATACGTTTTTTTGCGGTGGAGGCGTCAGAAGGAAGAGAAGATTTAACACAGAGATCACAGAGGAAGAGCATAGAAGGCACGGAGAGTTGCGGGCGGATGCGAATTTGCCCTGATTATGTTTCGGCTGGCTCGGTGCGTGAGACGGCTTTGAGTATTCGATAAACCGGATAGCTGCAGGCGAGGGCGATGAGGGTGAGCAGGGAGTTGGCGCGGTCTTCGCGGATGGCCTCGATGAGGAAGGCGACGGAGCCGAGGAGGGCAAGGGCGGTGGTCCAGGGATAGCCCCAGGCGCGGTAGGGGCGATTCGCTTGAGGGGCGCGGGAGCGGAGAACGAAGAGGGAGACGAAGGAGAGCATGTAGTTGGTGACGAAGAAAAAGGCCAGCATGGCGATGACGCGTTCAAATTTGCCGATGGCGAAGATGACGCCAACGAGGGCGCTGAGGAGAAGCGCGACGGTGGGTGTGCCGCCTTGGTTGATGCGCGTGGCCTGGCGGAAGAAGAGGCCGTCGCGGCTCATAGCGTAGAGGACGCGTGTGCCCATCAGATGAAGCGCGTTCACGGAACTGAAGAGGGAAATGATCATGATGGAGCGGAACACGGTGTCACCGTACTGTCCGAAGACGCGTTGGGCGGCGAGGCCGAGGGAAAAGTCATTGCCGGCGATCTGGCTCATGGGGAGAACATAAAGAACGGCGGCGTTGATGAGGAGATAGATTACGAAAAGTGAGGCGAGGCTGGCGAAGATGGCGCGGGGAATCAGGTAGCCGGGATTCTTGATTTCGTCGCCGAAGTAGATGACGCCGTCCCAGCCGTCGTAAGTGTAGATAGTAGCTTGCATGCCGAGGAGAAGGCCGGTGATGAGAGCGGCGCCCGTGGGAAAGGCGAGGTTGGGGGCGGAAACGGCTTCGGCATGAGCGGCGCGTCCCATGGTGAAGCAGGCCACGACCATCACAAAGAAAACCAGTCCTTTCAGAAGAGTGGTGAAGTTTTGCACTTTGCTGCCCATGTTGACGCTCTTCCACTGCAGCAGGGCGAAGAGGACGATGAGGGCGACGCCGGTGATCTTGATGCGTAAATGGGAATTCAGCAGCGGAAACAGGTGCGCGGAGTATTCGCCAAAGACAATGCCGACGGCGCCGGTGGTGCCGCAGGTGGAAATCCAGTCGCTCCAGCCAACGATGAAGCCGGCATAATCGCCGAGAGCGCGGCGGGAGAAGTTGTATTGTCCGCCGCTGGAAGGGATGAGCGTGCCGAGTTCGGCGAGCTGAAAGGCGCTGACCAGGGCATAAAGGGCGCCGCCGATCCAGACGGCGATGAAGAGCCAGGCGTTGGGGAGGCGAGCGGCGATGTCGCCGGGGGTGCGGACGATGCCTACGCTAATGGAATTGCCAACGGCAACGGCGATGCCGAAGCCGACGCCAAGAATTTGCAGGAGTTTGCCTTTTTCCTTGCGGTAAGGGAGGTGGCCGGGCGATGGTGCAGCGGCGCTGTCAGTCGCAGGAGAATCGGGCAAAGTGGAATCTCAAGTTGGGATGAGTGCGGGGCCATCATACGTTTGTGGGGGAGAAAAGCAAAGAGGTGACTGGTGTTTGGTGACTTGTGACTGGTGTCCGCGGCACAGGCGGGAGTGCCTGTGCACAGAAAGAAGAGCTCACCACAGAGTTAGCAGAGGGGAGCAGAGGCAACGGAGAGCCGGGTGCCAGTGCCTGCGTTTCAGCGGGTGAGCTCGAGTTCGGGGTCGGTGGTGGCGGTGGTTTGCTGGGCAGCGCGTGGCTGGCGGCGCTGCTGATCTTCGAGGAAGTCGGTGAGTTCAAGGCGGAGGTTTCCGGCGTTGGTGGCGTAACTCATGGCGGTGTCCAGATCGATGACGCCGGCGCGAATGAGCTTTTCGATTTCGCCGTCGAAGTACTGCATGCCGTCGTTGGAACCATCGCGCATGGCGTCCAGAAGCGTCTTGCCCTCCCCTTCCCCTTTTTCAATGTACTCGCGGGTGCGCATGGTGGATTTAAGAATTTCGATGACAGCAACGCGGCCTTTTCCATCGACGCGTGGGAGAAGGCGCTGCGAGAGGATATAGCGGAAGGCCTTGGAAAGGCGATTGCGAATGCCCTGCTGATCTTCCATGGGGAAGGCGCCGACGATACGTTCGACGGTTTTGGCGGCGTCAATAGTGTGAAGAGTCGAGAGAACAAGGTGTCCGGTTTCGGAGGCTTCGAGGGCAATTTCGATGGTCTCCCGGTCGCGCATCTCGCCAACGAGGATGACTTTGGGAGCCTGGCGAAGAGCGCCGCGCAGGGCGAGGGCAAAAGTGGGCGTATCGGAATGGAGTTCGCGCTGGTGGATGGTGGCCTTTTTGTGCTTGTGGAGAAATTCGATGGGATCCTCGATGGTGAGGATGTGAAAGGCCTTTTCCTCGTTCATTTTGTCGATGATGGCGGCGAGGGTGGAGGATTTTCCGGAGCCCGTGGGGCCGGTGACGAGAACCACGCCGTTCTTCAGACCGCAGATTTCTTTCAACTGTGCGGGAAGTTTCAGGTCTTCAAAACTCGGAATGCGGTCCGGGATGACGCGCATGACGATGGCGCAGGTGCCACGCTGGCGAAAGATGTTGACGCGGAAGCGGCCGAGGCCTTCCAAGCCGTAGGAGAGGTCGGTGGAGCCTTCCTTTTCGAGTTTGTGGATGGCGTGCTCGTTCTTGGTCATGAGCACGTTGGCAATCTGTTCCGTGTCATGGGCCGTGAGGCGTTCGAGCCCCTTGAATTTTAGTTCGACGAGTTGGCCGCTGACTTCGACTTGCGCCCCGCGGCCCGGCGAGAAGATCAAATCGCTTACATGCTCGCCCGATTTGAGCATGGCGGCGATGAGCTGAGGCACCTGAAACGTGCGGGGCGGAGCTGGAGTGACGGCCGGAGGTGTCGTAGACATGGGTCCCTTGGGTTTGGTCGGTGATTTCTTCCAGAGGCTAGTCTAGGAAGAGAAAAGGGAATCGGCGAGCGTACCGAAGTACAGGTAGCGCCGGTTAGCTATTGGTCAGTCGGCCGATAGTGGAGAAAACGTAAATGGGCGTCTATTGGCCGCGTGAGGTGGAGTCGATGAAGGAGGCGACGTTGGATTTGAGCTTGGCGAGGTCTTCGTCGCGGAGGTACATCATGTGACCGGCTTCATAGCGCCGGTGGTGGATGTTCTTCTGGAGATCGGCGGGCAGGCCGAGATGTTCCGTGGCGTACTCGGATTCGGTGAACGGAGTGGCCAGATCGTAGATGCCGTCTTCCATTTCGACTTGCAGGTGGGTGTTGGTGATGATGGCTGTAGCCAGGTCGAGCATGACGTTGGGAGAGCCTGGGAAGAAGGCGCCGTCGCCGGCGGAGTGCTTCCAGTCCCAACCGCTTTCGCCGAAGTGGGCGAAGACGTGGTATTCGCGGTCGGGATTGTATTTGAGATCCTCGCGAACGTATTGATTGAAGGCGGCTACAAAGGCGCCGCTGATGGCGGTTTCCTGCGGGTCGTAGTCGGCGGAATCGCCGATGAGATTGTAGGTGGGGCCGGAGAAGCGGGCGTCCAGGCGGCCGGTGGTGAGGCCACGGCTGCGCTGCAGCTCCTGCATAAATTGAGGGAGTTTGACGCGGAGGTCGGATTTCAGGATGTAGTCTTCGCTGAGGCCGGTGAAGCGCGCGTATTTTTTGGCGATGGCGGATTTCTCAGCGTCGGGGAGCGTGCTGCCTTTCAGAAGAGCATCGGCGTACTCGCCTTTTGCAAATTTGGTGGCTTCGTCAATGAAGGCGTTGAGGTCGCTGGGGCGGTCGGGAAGAACTTTGTGATACCAGGCCGTGGCGGCATAGCTGGGGAGATAGAGGACGTAGGAGAGATCAACGCCGGGATAGAAGGAGATGGTGCCGAGATCCCAGACGGAAGAGATCATCACGAGGCCGTTGAGATAGAGGTTGTAGCGGGATTGCAGCGTGTTGGCAAGAACGGCGTTGCGGAAGGTGCCGTAACTTTCGCCGATGAGAAACTTGGGAGAGTTCCAGCGGTTGTTGCGGCTGACGTAAGACTCAACGAACTGGGCGAGGGAGCGGCCGTCCTGGTCCACGCCCCAGAAATCCTTGTCCTGCGCTTTGCCGACGGCGCGGCTGAAGCCGGTGCCAACGGGATCGATGAAGACCATATCCGTTTTGTCGAGGAGACAATTGGGATTGTCTTCCAGCTTGTAAGGCGCGGGCGGAGTGACACCAGCGTTCGTGGTGGCGACGCGCTTGGGCCCGAAGGATCCCATGTGCAGCCAGAGGGAAGCCGAGCCGGGGCCGCCGTTATAGACGAAAGCGATGGGACGCTGGGAAAGATCCTTGACGTCGGAGCGAATGTAAGAGGTGAAGAAGATGAGCGCGGTGGGTTCGTCCTTTTCGTTTTTCAGGAGGAGGCTGCCGACGGTGGCTTTGTAGGGGATGACTTGCGAGCCGATCTTGATGGAGTGGTCGGTGGCGGCGGATTCCTCCTTGGGTGGAGCGGCGGGAGCTTCCGCGGGCTTGTCGGCGGGCTTGGCGTCTTTCTCCTGAGCGAGCGCGCCGGGGAGTGAGAAGGCGAGGGCCATGGCAGCGCAAAGCAGTAACGGGCGGGCTTGGGTACGAATCACGGATTTCTCCTTGAAATGCGACTAGCGCTTGTCTCACAAATCGGCACAGGACCGGAGAGGCAATTCCCTCAGGGGCTAAAGCCCAGTGTTTCCAGCTTTTTTAACGTCGGAACTAAAGCTCCGACCCCCTCTACCCTATTTGTGAGATGGCTTCTAGCGGCCTTTTTAGGTTCGACGCATGTTAGCGCATTTTGGGTAGGCGGGGAATTTCGTTAGCTGGGAGTTCTATGAGGATTTGGTTTGCCCCAGGTGGAAGGGAACAGTGCAGGGAGGCGCAGTCGTTGACGAGCCAGTCGGCGCCGGCGGCGAGAAGAGAAGCATCGTCGCTGGTGGTGCGAAGTGCCAGGACGCGGGCGCCAGCGGCTTTGCCGGCACGGGTGCCGGAGGCGGCGTCTTCGATGACAACGCAATCCTGGGGAGGAAAGCCGATGGAGGCTGCGCCTTTGAGATAGGGTTCGGGATGGGGCTTGCCGTTTTGGATGTCGCTGGCGGTGACCAGTTGGCTGACAAGATCCCAGAGGCCCGCGGCGCGGAGGCGGACTTCGGCCAGGTCGCGGGAAGCGGAAGTGACGACCGCTCGGCGTTTCGGAGGAATGGCGGCCAGCAGGGCGCGCGCGCCGGGGAGAGCTACCACGTCGGCGATGTCCTCGATTTCCGCGCGAATCGTCCACTGGAACTCGCGCTGGTGGAACTCCGGAGATTCGTTGGGGAAAAGATCCTGAATGGTGGCAAGGGACGTTCGGCCGTGGGCCAAGGAAATGACGAGCTCGGCATCCAGATGGAAACGCGCGGCCCAGCGCGCCCAGACGCGGGCGATGGCGGCGGTGGAGTCGACAAGGACGCCGTCCATGTCGATGAGCAGGGCGGAACAGGAGATTTGGGTCATGGTTTTCCGAGGCTAGTTAGTATCCTACAGGTCGGAGGATCCCGCGAAATATCTAGACTTAGTCTACAGACTTAGTCTAGTATGGACACATGAAGAAAGCTGTAAATACCCATGAGGCGAAGACGCAACTGTCGCGTTTGTTGAAACGCGTTGCGCTAGGGGAAGAAATTATCATCGCCGTCCGCGGCAAGCCTGCGGCGCGCCTGGTTCCTCTAAAGGACGAAGGGGCGGGACGCAAATTCGGCACTTTTGAAGGGCAGTTTGAAGTGCCCGAGGATTTCGATGCGCCTCTTCCGGACGAGATACTCGACGCATTTGAGGGGAAACTGAAGCGAACGAGAAAAAAGAAATGAGGCTGCTCCTGGATACAAACGTGGTGCTGTGGAGTGCCACGCGGGATCGCAGGCTTAGCCCCCAGACCGTGGAACTCATCAACTCCAGAGAGTCCACGGTCTTTTTTTCGTCGCTAAGCACGTGGGAAATTGTAATCAAGTACGCCCTTGGATATCTCCCGCTTCCGTTGGAACCGGCGGAATTCGTACCAAAGGTAATTGAGGATTTGAAGTTGCAGACTTTGGATATCACGCACAGGCATGCGATCGAGGTGGGACGACTTCCCATGCATCATCGGGACCCGTTTGATCGAATGCTGGTTGCACAGGCGCGAGTAGAAGAAATGACTCTGCTGACCTCCGATCGGAATCTGAGGAAGTACGACGTGGAACAGTTTTATTCGCGCCGGTGAACGCGGGCGGGTTAGTCTTTCCAGAGGCGGAAGCCGCCGAGGAAGGCGTTGGAGTTTTCGCCGAGGCGGGCGCCCTCGGGCAGCGTTTTGAGTTTTTTGCTGTTGCCGCCGCCGATGACAACGTAGTCGGCGTCGAGCGCGGTCTTCAGGAGTTCCACGACTTCGGCGACGTGCTTGCGCCATTTTTTCTTGCCGTGGTGTTCGAGGCCGCGAATGCCGAGATAGTCTTCATAGGTTTTGCCCTTCTTATATTGCAGGTGGGCGAGTTCCATGGGCTGCAGGACGCCGTCCACGATCATGGCGGAGCCGAGGCCGGTGCCGAGGCCGAGAAAGAGCATGCGGCCGCCGTCATAGCTGCCAAGAGCCTGCATAGCGGCGTCGTTAATGATTCTTACCGGGCAGCCAAACGCTTTGGCGAAATCGAACTTCATCCAGCCGCCGCCGAGGTTGTGAGGCTCGCGGAGCGGGCGTCCGTTGATGATGGGGCCGGGATAGCCGAGGGAGATGTGGTCGCAGCCCCAATCCTTGGTGGCGGCTTTCACTTCCTTGACCATGAGGGCGGCGGTCATTTTGGGGCCGGAGGGAATTTTGGTGGGCTCTTTCTGGCCGGTGGCAAGGAGTTTGACGTTGGTGCCGCCGACGTCGATCACCAGGATTTTGTGGGTTTTGGTTTTCTTGGCAGCCTTCATGGAGATTCCTTTGCGATGAGTGAAGGCGCGGCTTTGCCACGGCCTTTCGGGGACTGGATCAATGCGGAATCCTTATATCACAGTCAACTGCAAACTGGATTGCAGGGGCAGGGAAAGGTTACAGGGAGTTTCTGCATTATCGGCGCGCAAGGATTGCGCTGCGGTCAGAGGAAAAATTTGGGGTGGGAGACGGGATTTGAACCCGCGACATTCGGTGCCACAGACCGACGCTCTACCAGCTGAGCTACTCCCACCGCATTCAACTCAGTTTAGCACGGTGGTGGATGGGGAAAAAGAGCGATCAGTGGCTAGCGTCCAGTGATCAGCGATCCGGAATCGGCTGACAGTTGACGGCAAACAGTCCACAGCACCGGGGAACTGGCGAGTGCTGGGTTAGGTCTTAGCAAGGTGGAAACGCGGGGAAACAGGGGACGGAGTTGAGGGGTGGCGGATTGTTAGACTGGGGCGAAGTCGGGTGGCCAGTCTAAAGCTTGGCCACTACATTTCGGAAGGTGGCCGGGCTAAGCCCGGCGCCTACTTTGGGACGATTGGGGATGTGGCCCCGCGCATGAATCCGCAGGCAACAGATCAGGTCCATTTTGATTTGCAGTTGGCGTACGCGCGTCCGGTGATCGCGACAATGGCGATTCTCGGGCTGCTGGAGTTGCGTCCGGCGCGGGACGTGGAGCGGCCGCTGGCGTTTCTGCTGGCGTATGTGGCGGCGGGGATTGTGGTGCTGCTGCTGGAGCGGGTGCTGCGGAAGTTTCGCTGGCGTCTGCCGCTGCTTTGCGACGTGCTGGTGGCGGGGATTTTTCTGTATTTGTCGCCGGAGTTGCTGCCCACGTGGTTTCTGATGTTTTTTGTGGCGTTTGCGGCGGGGTATCGCTGGAATTTACGGTATGCGGCGACGCTGTGTTTTGGGTTGTTGCTGCTGGGATTTGCGCTGGACATGAGCCGCGGGGTGGCCGTGCCAGCGGGGCGAGATCTGGCGTATTCCGTGTCGTTTTTCGTAGCGTCGTTTCTGGGAACGGTGGGGTTGGCGTTCCTGGGGGACAAAAACCGGCAATTTGCTTCGCAGCAGGATTTTTTGTCGCGCATTTCAAACACCATGCACGTGGATCTGGGACTGGCGGAGTCGCTACGCTTGCTGCTGGAGGAGCTTTGCGGCGAGTTTCACACCGAAGGGGCGCTGCTGGCTTACCGGGACACGGACCTGGAGCGGATTTTTCTGTGGCAGTTGAAGTCGGGCGAGGGCGAGCGGCTGGTGCCGGACAATCTGCCTACGACGCGCGCGGACGGATTTTTGCTGGACGATATGGAAGCATCGCTGTGCTGGAATTCGTTTGCGGAGAAAGGCATCGGCTTTGGGTGGGACCGGAGGAACCGCCAGGTGCTGCCGATTGTGCCGCGGATTCCGGGGCCGACGCAGCAGGAGTTCTCCATCAAGAACTTCATTTCCGTGGCCTTCGATCAGGAGGGGCGCGCGGCGGGGCGGCTGTTTTTGCTGAACCGGCGGCCGGGTCAGCCAATGTTTACGAAGGAAGACCTGGCATGGTTTGAGCGCATTTCGAGCCATATCAGCGCCGCGCTGGAGAATGTGTTTCTGCTGCGGCACCTGCGGGCCAGGGCGATTGAATCGGAGCGTTCCCGAATCTCGCGGGATCTGCACGATGGCATTTTACAGACGCTTTTGAGTATCGAGATTCAGATTGACGTGCTGCGGCGGAAGGTTTCGACGCATCCGGAGCAGGTGGAAACGGGATTGGCGGGCTTGCAGCAGACGGTGAGGAATGAGGGTGCGGAGTTGCGGCACATGGTTACGGACCTGCGGCCGCTGCGCGTGCAGTCGGCGGACCTGGTGGATTTGATGCGGGGATTCGCGGAGCGCTTCCGGAACGAGTCCACGCTGGCGCTGGATTTGCTCGTGGATTCGGTGGATTTGCGGGCGCCGGACCGCGTTTGCCGGGAGATTTTCCAGATATACAGAGAAGCACTCAACAACATAAAAAAGCATGCGAAGGCTTCCCATGTCGTGGTAAAACTGTCGCAGGATGACAGCCGGCTCACCCTCGTGGTGGACGATAACGGCGAGGGATTTAGCTTCGCCGGCCGCTTCACCGGGGACGAGCTTGACCGCCTTCGGCTGGGTCCAATTTCCATCAAGGAAAGAACGCGCACGGTTGGCGGGGTGTTGACCGTGGAATCGAACCCGGGGCATGGTGCGCGCTTAACGATCGAGGTACCGCTGGGCTGATATGGCGAAGACCAAACAGCAAATTCGGGTGCTCATGGCGGACGACCACGCGATATTTCGCGATGGGCTCCGTAAGCTGATCGATGGTGATGAAGATATCACCATCGTGGGAGAGGCGCAGAACGGCGCAGAATGCATCAAGCTGCTGGCGAAGCTGAAGCCGGACATTCTGCTGCTGGATCTCCGCATGCCGGATAAAGATGGGCTGGCGGTGCTGGAAGAGGTGAATTTCGACCAGACGCCGACGCGTGTGATCGTGCTGACGGCGGCGGAAGACGACCGCGATGTGGTGCGGGCGATGCGGCTGGGAGCGCGGGGCGTGGTGCTGAAGCAGTCCGCGACGGACTTGCTGGTGAAGAGCATTCACCGCGTGCACGCGGGAGAAATCTGGCTGGACAACCGGATGACGGCGGAAGTAATGAAGGCGTTTGCCAAGTCCTCGGAATCCGGACCGCGGCGCGAGAAGCCGCTGCTTTCCGACCGCGAGAAGGAGATCGTGCAACTGGTGGCGCAGGGCTTCCGAAACAAGGAGATCGGCGAGAAGCTGTTTATCTCCGAGCAGACAGTGAAGAACCACCTGCACAATATCTTCGACAAGCTCGGCGTTTCGGACCGGCTGGAGCTGGCGCTTTACGCGATTCACCACCGGCTGATTGATCAGAATTAGCAGGGCAAGCCGAAATCCACGGAAGAGTTTCGAAACAACGCCGTTTCATACGGCGTTGTTTTTTTTAGGGCCAACCCAGATACCATACTCCATGCTGACATAGCATAAGGTAAAATGACGCATGACCAATACACGTAAAATCACTGTTCAACTACCCGGTGGAGTTGCTTGAAAAAACGCGGCGCGCGAGCGGGACGGGGATCACCCAATCGGTGCGGACCGGACTGCAACTCGTGGCGGCTTCGCAAACGTATGCGAAACTGAGAAGCCTTCGGGGGAAAGTGCGGTTTAGCCGAACTGTGGCCGAGTTGAAAGCCGACCGATGATCGCCGCGGACACGAGCACAATGAATTGCCTACCTGGAAGGAAGCAGCGGCCGCGATGTGGAACCCCTTGATAGGCGCTGGATGAACGACAGGTGGTGGGGATTTTCGGACCTTCGCGCGGAAACAGCGGGTTTGCAGCTCCTGCCTGGTTAGGACTCAAGGAAATTAATCCACGGGAAAGCTTCTAGTGCTTTTGGAGTATTGTGTCTCGATTTTGCTCTCCGTATCCTCCCACGAGCCAGTCGGGGTGTGACCTGCGTCACATAGGCTAGTCTGACGCGGGCCGCGCAAAATCCGTAAAAGGGAACCGCAAACGTTGTGAAAAGCGGCGGAGCACGGGTGTGTCTGCACATTTTTGAATCGGGGAGAGCCGAATGAAATTGTGGTTGCGTTTGTGCTTGTTGGCCGCAGCTCTGTTCTGCATTGGAAGAGTCTCCGCGCAAGGAGTGTCAGCCACATTGCGAGGCACGGTGACCGATCCGAGCGGCGCGGCCGTTTCCGGAGCCCAAATAACGGCGATTCACACAGAAACCGGGCTGCGGCGGACGGCAACCAGCGATGCGCAGGGGGGGTACGTGCTGGTGGCGCTGCCGGTAGGTCATTACCGGCTGGAGGTGCAGGCACAGGGATTTAAAAAGTATGTGCAGGAAGGGATCACGCTGGACGTAAATCAGACGGCGACCGTGGCGACTCACCTGGTGGTGGGAACGGAGAAGCAGCAAGTGGAAGTGACCGCGGATGCGCCGGTGATTGAGACTGCTTCAACCAACCTGGGGCAAACCGTGGGCGAACGGGAAGTGCTGGACTTGCCGCTGAACGGGCGGCATTTCACACAGCTCGGCCTGCTGCAGCCGGGCGTGGCGCCGATGACGCCGGGATTGCTGGAAGCAGGAGGAAGCACGCGCGAAGGGCAAGCGTACGCGGTGAACGGCCAGCGGCCGGAGTCGAACAACTTCCTGATTGATGGGGCGGACAATTTCAATACGGTGGATGGAGGATTTGTGCTGGAGCCGCCGGTGGACGCGATTTCCGAATTTCGGATCCTGACGCACACGGCGAATGCGGAGTTCGGACACAGCACGGGTTCGACGACGAATATCGTCACGCGCTCCGGAAGCAATGAATTTCACGGATCGTTGTGGGAATTCTTCCGGAACGATGCACTGGATGCGAAGAGCTTCTTTGCCGATAGTGTGGAGCCGCTAAAGCGCAATCAGTTTGGAGCCACGTTTGGCGGGCCGATTCGAAAGGACAAGACGTTTGTCTTCGGCTATTACGAAGGGGTAAGGAACCGGCAGGGCGAAACGACGCGGGCCACGGTGCCCTCCGACGCGCAGCGGCAGGGCAATTTTGGAGACTTGTGCACTTCCAGGACGAACTCAAGCGGGAATCCGGACACCTTTGATTCATCGGGCAACTGTGTAACGGCAGGAGGGCAACCCGATCCGGCGGGACAACTGTTCAATTTCTTTGTGCCGCAGAATAGCCCGCCACAATCGATTCCGTTTAATACCCTGCAGAACATTGACCCGATTTCCACGAATTTGCTGCCTTTTTATCCGCATGCGAACTCGGGTCCGTTTACGTTTGTGAGCACGCAGATGCTGACATCGAATATCGACCAGTTCGGCGCGCGCATGGACCACTATTTGACGCAGCGGGACGTGCTGAATTTCCGGTATAGCTTCGGGCAGCGGGACCAGACGGACCCTCTCTCCACGGCAGGCGCGAATGTGCCGGGATTTCCGGTGGGAGAGAACCAAAGGTCTCAGAATTTTGTGGCACAGGAGACGCACACGTTTACTCCGTCGTTGCTGGGAATCTTGCGTTTCTCCTACCTGCGCAACAAATTCTTGTTGGACGAACACTTGAACCATACGGATCCGGCGAGTCTCGGGTTTACCTACGAGCCGTCCCTGGAGGAGGCGATTGGCCCGCCGTTTGTGCAGGTGGGAGGTTACGCTTCGATTGGCGACCCGATCACTGGGCCGCGGAATACGTATCAGAATTCGTATGACATATCTGGCTCGCTTTCGTGGGTGCGGGGACGCCATGAATTCAAGTTCGGCGGCGGGTATCTCTACGACCAGATCAACGTCTTGCAGGGCATTGCCACCAACGGCTTCTTCGTATTTGGGGGATTCCCGCTCAACAGCCTGACCGGCGACTACAGTGGGGCGACGTTCGCTAGCTTTCTGTTTGGGCAGCCGGTGTTCTTCCTGCAGGGGGGTGGGGACTTTTCGCGTGGATTGCGGGGACACGCTTTCAATCTGTACGCGCAGGACACGTGGAAGCTGACGTCGCGGGTGACGATCAACTATGGCTTGCGGTACGAGGTGCCTTCGCCTTACACGGAGATTCGCAACCGGCAAAATTTGTGGATACCCGGGCGGCAATCCGTCGTTTTCCCGACGGCTCCAACGGGATTGCTCTATCCGGGGGACCCGGGCGTGCCAGGAGGCCTGATTCCGACGGAGAGGGACGCCTTTGCCCCGCGCGTGGGCGTGGCCTGGGACGTTGCCGGCAACGGCCAATGGCTGGTCACAACGGCCTACGGAATTTTCTATGATCCCTATTACACCGGCCAGGGCGGGCCGTTGCAGACGCCGATCAGTGCACCGCCGTATTTGCAGACGCCGCAGATCAACCTGCCGAATTTTGCCGATCCATATAATGGGGAGAACCCATTCAATGGCAGCTTCGCACAGCCGATGACGCTGCTAACGTTGGCTCCGGGACTCCGCTTGCCTTATGCCCAGGACTGGAACTTGAACGTCCAGCGCGCTTTCGGGAACGACTGGTTGCTGCAAGTGGGCTACGTGGGAACCAAAGGGACGAAGCTGCCGCGGTTCATCGAGGCGAATCCGACGGTCTACGATCCCAGCTTGTCGTACACGGATAACGTCAACTTCTCCGACCAGCGGCGGTTGTATTCGGGTTGCACCGTGTCGCAGCCGAGCCCATGCACATTTTCCTCCGTGGGCGAGATTGCCGGAATTGCGAATTCCTCGTACAACGCGTTGCAGGCGAGCTTGAAGAAGCGATTCAGCCACGGGTTGTCGGCGCTGATTTCCTACACGTATTCGAAGACGCTGGATGACGCTTCAACGTTCAACATCACGGGGTCGGCATCGCAAAGCGTGGCGGGAGAAAATGATCTGGCGCAGAATCCGTTCGATTTGAAAGGGGAATATGGCCGGTCCATGTTCGACGCGCGGCACCGATTTGTGGCCAGCTACCAGTGGGATTTGCCGTGGTTCAAGCATCCGCAGAACTGGTATGGGCACGTCCTGGGGAACTGGCAGGTGAATGGGATCACGACCTTGATGAGCAACACGCCGTTTACGGTCTATGATTCCAGCAATCCGTCGGCACAAGGCGGTGCACCGGAAATTTCTGGCTTTTACAGCAGCCGGCCAAACCAGATCGGCGATCCGAATTCCGGCGTGTGCGGGAGCAGCGGGGCGGCGGTGCGTTCACCGAATTGCTGGTTCAACACGGGAGCATTTCAGCAGGCTGCGCAGGGGACATTTGGCGACGTAGGACGCAATACACTCAAAGGGCCGGCGTTCCAGCAGTGGGACTTCTCGGCGATCAAGATGATCCCGATTCACGAGCGGATGAACCTGCAGTTCCGGGCGGAGTTCTTCAATATCTTCAACAACGTGAATTTCCGGTTGCCGGATAACGACATTAACTCTCCGACCTTCGGCCAGATCACGGCGGTGCAACCAGGGCGTATCGTGCAGTTGGCACTGAAACTGGCGTTCTAGAGCAGCCTTTACATGACTTAAGGGAGCAAAGGTGGATTGGAGCGGGCGACGTGTGTTTCAGCTCGGTTCACCATCGCCTCCATCTGAAGCGAAGGCTCACCTTACCGGGTCCTAGTACATTCGTACTTTTTTCGCCCTTCAAAAATTTGAATCCCGAGTCCTATTGTTCCCTGGGTACAGCCCGGATACACTTTGCCTTCGATGAGGGAGGCCTGCCTTGACCGGCTCTGAACGCCGCACAACTCAACGCTTTACCATGCGGTTGCCGCTAACCGTCCGATGGACGACGGGGGCAGCTGTTGGGGAAACCACTACCGAATCCCGAGACGTAAGCTCCCGGGGTGTCTACTTCTTCCTAGCCAAGGACGTCAAAGAGGGGTCTCCAGTGGAGATCCTGCTGACGCTGCCGAATGAAATCACGCTGGCCGGGCCGGTGCGCGTGCGCTGCCTGGGGCGCGTGCAACGCACGGAAAACCGTGACGAAGGCAGCGTGGGCGTCGTGGCCGCAATTGAGCGCTACGAGTTTCTGCGGAACAACGAAGAAAGCTAGACGGCGAAGAAACGCCTAAATGGGTTTCTGTACAAGTTCCTTGCTCGCTCACTGCGGAGGCGGGCGGGAATAGCCGGGGTGCCTCGGCCCCTCAGCGGAGCGCCCCGGCTGAAATTTCCTTGGCCAGGATTTCCATCTGCCCGAAAATCAGAAAGCTAGAATCACGGAAAATTCCTGACGCAGTCACATGCGTATCTGTGTGCCCGAAGACGCTAGCGACCGAGGCCGTGGAACAGCAGAAAGCCTGCCAGGGAGTCCTGCCAGCTGTGCGCGAGTATCCCGGGGCGCAATGAGTTTTGCCGCTTAGCCAGCCAGCCCAGCATCCAACCGTAAGTGCCCATCATGATGGCGCGTTTCCACCCCTGGTAGATGTGGCCGAATCCAAACAGGACCGCCGACAAGAACATCGATCCGGGAACATTTCGCGTCCATGCTTCGAACTGCTTTTGCAGATACCCGCGGTAGACAATTTCTTCCGTGACGCCGGCGCTGATTGCCACGAAATACCAGAGATAAAGCTCCAGGTGACTGTGGGGAATCAATCGCGCCAGGGAAGAAGCGGCGGGCGGCAAGCGCAGCAAGGACCGGAAACCAGCAATCACAAAAAGTGAAGCAAACCAGAAGAAGAACGCGATGCTGCAATCCTTCCAAAACTCCCGAACGCTTGCCCATTTTCCGCCGATGAGCGCAATCAGCGAACCTCCGCGCTGACGAAGGCCCCACTCCACATAAAGCAGCATGAGCAGGTTCGCGACAATCAGGGTGCCGAAAAAACGAAGCTGGGAATGAACAGGATTGGACTGCCAGCGCAGGGACGACCGGTAGAAAAGCCAGGTGGCGAAGACGCGATAGAAAAGATAGAGGCCAGTGTGCCAAACCGGAGCAACAGGCTGGTAGGTTGCCGAGGAAGGTGGGTCGGTCATCAGTCCTTATCCAGAAACAAGCTTGTGGATTCTCTCACGCTTTCGCTAAGGGCCAGAGTGTTTGCGAGGCACGCCTGTACCTTGGGGCAGGGGATTTCCACAGGAGGGGTGGGGGATGATGGAGATATCCCGAAACCCACCCTCGGGCCGAGGCATGCGCCTGCCGCATTTGCGGCGGACGGAAAGAAGACTGCGCCGGAGTACCGGCGAAACGAACGATGAACTGGCCGGATTTCAGCAGAAAAAAGCAGCCGGAACGCCTGGCGACTCCGCAGGAGCTTGCGGAATTCGGAGGGGGGCCCGCCGATCCCAGGACGGAATCGCAAATCCTGGCGTTGCTCGAAGAGCAGATGAGCGACGAATTGAAGCACGCAGCGGAGGAAAATGCCGCGAAGGCCAAAGTGCGGGCAATGCGGGAATTGGCGGCGATGCTGGGCCCGGAACCCGCCAAGAGAAGTGCAACGGAAGCAGAGGCACCGAAGGAAGAGGGTGAAGGGCTGAATCCAGGCGAAGATTCCAGGGAAATAACGAGTGAAGCTGAACGTGTGGCGGCGGCGTTTTTTGGCGAGGAGGAAGCGGGCGAGGGAAATAAGGTCCAAGAGGTAAATGAGGTAGAGGAAGTAAAGGAGCTAAAGGAAAAGAGCGCTCGGGCTTGGGCAGAACAAGAAGCACAGGCCAATGTGGCGAAGGAAGCTCCGGTGGAGGAAGAACCAGAGCGAAAGCCGCTTCTGGAAGACGAGATCGAGCTGAAACTCCATCCGGAGGTGGAAGAGGAAGCACCCGCGACCGCGATTGAAGAGCGGCCAAATGAAGGGCAGGAATTGGTTGCGCCAAAGCGGAGCTCAGAAGAAATCGAGACGGTGGCAGTCCCCGCGCAAGCGGCGTTGTTAGCACCCGAAGACACGCGTGAGTTGCGAACGGAATTGCTGGCGGTGGCGGAAGCGCTGGATCAGCACCGCATGTGGGCGGAAACGGGCGGGAAAGAAGGCATCCAGGGCGACTTTGCGGGAGCAAATCTTTGTGACGCGGATTTGACGGGTGTGAATCTGCAAGGCGCGGAGATGGCCAAAGCGAATCTGCGCGGCGCCGATCTTTCGATGGCCAACCTCCGCGGCGCGAGCCTGGTGGAAGCGGACCTGCGGGAAACGAATCTGCTGGGGGCGGAGTTTGGCGGCGCCAACCTGATGGGAGCGAATCTTTATGGCGCGCAGGGACTCTGGGCGGGGCGCCTGGGCGGCACCAATCTTTTTGACGCGACGCTGCCGGAAGCGGTTGGAGCGCTGGATGGCGGGAAGACCATCGGGCAGTTCACGCAATCGGCGCGGCGATTTTATCTGCTGGTGATGGGTTTGTGCGCGGCGGCCTGCGCGTTGGTGGCTTTGACGACCGATGTGCGGTTGCTGTTGGATGAATCAGCGACGGTGACAGCACGCATTCCGAACTTTTTGCCCTTGCAGGGATTTTATATGGGCGCGCCTCTATTGCTGACGGTGCTGTACTTCCGGTTGCAGTTTTTGTTGTTGCGCCTTTGGGGAAGCATGGGCGCGATGCCTGCGGTGTTCCCGGATGGGCAAACTCCGGAAAAGGACGGCTCGTGGTATCTGATGGGGCCGATACGGACGCACCTGCGGTGGACGCGTGATCCGCGTTCGCCTTTAGCGATGGTGGAAGGCGTATTGGCGAAATTATTGGCGTATTGGGCGGTGCCGGCGACGCTGTTTGTATTCTGGTTGCGCTATCTGGTGATGCAGGACTACCGCGGCACGCTGCTGCAGGTGTTTTTGCTGACGCTGGTGGCCGGAGCAGCTTGTGCAATGCCGAAGATGGTGACGCGCGTGCTGCGCCCTGGCGAGTGGACGGATGAAAGTACAAAGCAGTTCTTGCATAGCTTGTTCGCGGCGTTTCGCGTTCCGGCGGCTGTAGGACTTGTGATTTTTCTGCTGTCGCTCGGTGTGATTCGTGGATTCCCGGCGGACCCCAATGTGCGGCCCGACGTTTTGCGAAGCGATCCGCGGCGGTGGGCGTCCACAATGTTCCAGTCACTGGGCTACCGGCCGTATGCGGACGTGACGGAAGAGAGCGTGTCGCCGAACGGGTCTAAACAGCCTGGTGACGGCGAAACGGCTAATGGAACCGGTCCACGCTTGAATGAGATCAATTTGCGGTATTCGCGCGGGTACCGTTCGCAATTTGCGGGCGCGCGCATGTGGAAGGCGAACCTGGAGGGTGCGAGCCTCTCCGAAGCGGATTTTACCGGCGCGAATCTGCGCGAAGCGAATTTGCGAGGCGCGAATCTGGACCACATGCATGCCGCAAAGAGCAACCTGGTTTCGGCCAACGCGCAGGGCGCGACGCTGGCGGGCGCGGACTTTCGGAATGCGGATCTTTCGTTCGCGAATCTGGAAGCGGCAGCGCTGACCACGGCCAATTTTCAGCGGGCGACGCTGTATTCCGTGATCTTGCGGCAGGCGAATCTCTTGCGTGCGGACTTGGGCCATGCCGATTTCCGGGACGTGAGGCTGGAAGGATCGGTGCTCTCGCTGGCTTTGATGGAGCAAACGGACCTTTCGGCGGCGAAGCTGATCGAGGCCAATTTAACCGGGGCGCAGGCCAAGGGAACCATCTTCCTGGAAGCGGATCTGAGCAGGGCTGATCTGCGCGGGGCGGTATTTCCAGGGGCTATTCTACGGCAGGCCAAGCTGGATGGCGCGCGCGTCGAAGGCGCGGATTTTCGCGGCGCGCTCGGTCTGGAAGCCTGGCAGGTGTGCAGCATGCAGGGTTGGCGCAGCGCGCAGTTTGATGCTGACGTGCAGGCCGCCGCGATGCAGAGCTGCGGAAGCGCGCCAAGCGGCCAGTAACCTGAAACCATCTCCATGCAAAAGAAAAGCGGCCCCGCAGTTGTGCCGCAGGGCCGCCGGTAGTCTGTCTGGGATTGGCTGAAGGCGTTAAAGCCTTTTGCGAATCCAACTTCGCCAGGACTTAAAGGCTTGCGCCTTAAGCCTCAGCCACCTCACGTGTGTAGCATAAATCTGAATTTTTCATTTTTTTTGGATCTCCCTCCTTTCCCGTGTAGCCACATAATATTTTCAGGCGGCCGAAATTGCAAAGAGAAAAGTGAGGGTGTGTGAATCCATCTGGTTAACGGCCTGAACGAAGATCAGGCCCCGGGATGGCGTTGTCAAACGCGCGCCGTTTAGCGGTCTTCGCCGAAGAGCTTGATGTCTTCGGGACCTTCGTTGATGGGGCCACGTTCGCGACCCTGGACGACCTGGCGGACCTGCTCGACGATGTCCGGGTTGGCGAGCGTGGTGATGTCACCGGTGTCCATGCGGTTGGAGATGGCGGCCAGAACGCGGCGCATGATTTTGCCGGAGCGCGTCTTGGGCATGTCCGGAACGATGTGCACGCGTTTCGGGCGGGCAATCTTCCCGATCATGGTTTCGATGGTAGCGATCAGTTTTTCGGTGACCGCGCGGTTCGAACGAATCCCAGGCTTCAGCGAGACGTAAATTTCCGGCACGCGGCCCTTGATTTCGTCCACCACGGGGACAACCGCGGCTTCGGCGATTTCGGGAACAGTGAGGCACGCGGATTCAAGTTCCTTGGTGCCGAGGCGGTGGCCGGCGACGTTGATGACGTCGTCCACGCGGCCGAGGATGCGGTAGTAGCCATCGGGAGGCAGCACGGCGCCATCGGCGGCGTAGTAGGGCCAGTCGCGCCAGTCGTGGCTGTGCGGATTCTTGTTGTACTTTTTGTAGTAGTTGTTGACGAAGCGCGTGGGATCGCCCCAGATGGTCTGCATGATGCCCGGCCACGGATTGCGGATGCAGATGTTGCCCGCGGCGTGGGCCTTTGATTCCACTTCTTTACCGTTTTCATCCCAAATCACCGGATAGATGCCGAGGCAAGCGGGTCCGGCGCTGCCGGGCTTCATGGCATCGAGCGCGGGCTTGGTGGTGCAGAGGAAGCCACCGGTTTCCGTTTGCCACCAGGTGTCCACGATGACGGCTTCGCCTTTGCCGACCACTTCGTGATACCAGCGCCAGACTTCTGGTTCGATGGGTTCGCCGACGGTGGTCATGTGCTTGAAGCGGTAGGCATGCTTCTTCGGTTCATCGGAACCCGCTTTACGCAGCATGCGGATGGCGGTGGGTGAAGTATGGAAAATGTTGACGTCAAGGCGTTCGGCAATGCGCCAGGGGCGTCCGGCATCGGGGAATTGCGGCACGCCTTCATAGAGGACGCTGGTGGCGCCGAGAGCGAGCGGGCCATAAACGATGTAAGAATGGCCGGTAATCCAGCCGATATCGGCCATGCACCAGTAGACGTCTTCTGCGTGGATGTCCTGGTAATACCTCGAAGTTCCGGTCACGTAGGCGAGATAGCCGCCGGTGCGGTGCTGGCAGCCCTTGGGCTTGCCGGTGGTGCCGCTGGTGTACATGAGGAAGAGGGGATCTTCGGCGTCCATGGAGACGGGTTCGACAACCTTGTTGCGGTGATCTTTGAGGAGCTCGTCCATGAAGAAGTCGCGTTCGAGGATCATGGGCGTGTCGGAAGAATATTTGTGCGGGTAACGGCGCCAGACCAGGACTTTGTCGATGGGCTGGCCTTCCTTTTTGGCGGTTTCGACGGCAATGTCGGCGCTGGCTTTGTGGTCGATCCAACGGCCGTTGCGATGGTAGCCGTCGGCGTAGATCAGGACGCGGCTGCCGGAATCGGCAGCACGCAGGCCACAGGCTTCGCCGGAGAATCCGCCGAAGACGACGGAGTGGATCACGCCGAGGCGGGCGCAAGCCAGCATGGTGATGGGCAACTCCGGGATCATGGGCATGTGGATGGTGACGCGATCGCCCTTTTGCAGTCCGGCAAAATCGCGGAGCACGGAAGCGACTTCATTCACGCGGCGCCAGAGTTCCTGGAAAGTGATGACTGTGTGGCCTTCGGCTTCGGGTTCCGGAACGAAAATAAACGCGGCCTTGTTTTTATGCTTGGCGAGATGACGATCGACGCAGTTGTAGCTGGCGTTGAGCTTGCCGCCGACAAACCACTTCCAGAAGGGAGGATGGCTGGTGTCCAGCGTGGTGTGCCAATACTGGTCCCAGTGGAGAAGTTCGGCGTATTCGCGGAAGCATTCGGGGAAATTCTTTTCGCTGAAGCGCTCGACGGCGTGAGGATCGTTGAGATTGGCTTGAGCGATGAACCGCGCGGGCGGGCGCACGTAGTCTTCTTCTTTCCAGTGGACCGCGATCTGGGCTTCGTTCGTACCTTGTTTCTTGCTATGCGCTTTTTTGGCAGCGGGCTTCTTGGCAGGCGACTTTGGCACGGCGGCAACTCCTTAGGAGATAAGGACAACTAAAACTCAAGCGAATGGGACGAACGGCGCGGAGCGGCGCTTTGCGGAAGAGCGAGTTGACCATCCTACCCGATGGTCCGGTCCGCCCGAGAGGAAAATAATGCTACGCGGGCAAGCCGCGCGTCAATGCGGCGCTCGGACTAGGCCTCGCCATGGCCCGGCAAGTGTGGCGTCAAGATTTCTTGGCCGCGTCGTATTCCGCCCAGATCAGGGTGCCGTGGGTCTCCTTCAGGAAGATAGTGCCGAAAACCAGAGTGATCGCTGCGACGATCATCGGGTAATACAAGCCGGCATAGATATTTCCTGTTCGGGCGCACAAAGATAAGCCAATGAGCGGCAAAAGTCCTCCGAAGACGCCGTTGCCGATGTGATAGGGAAGCGATAAGCCGGTGTAGCGGATTTTTGCAGGGAATGCTTCCACCAGGTAAGCGGCAATGGGCCCGTAGATCATGCAGACATAGAGCACTTGAATGAATACCAGCAGGACAAGCTTGGTGACATCCGGATTGGCCGCCTCTTTGGCTGCAACTTGTTGCCCGGTGGCGGGGTCCATTGTTTGGGGCGCCAGGCTGATGGCTCCGGTCACCGGATTCTTCGCGGATTTCAGGCCATTGATGTTGTTTCCCGCGGCCACCTGCATGGATTTGTAAATCGGGATGTAGGTCACCACGGCCAGGAGGCACGCTGCCATCATCAACCACTTGCGGCCAACGCGATCCGAAAGAGCGCCAAACAAGGTAAAGAAGGGCATGGCGCAGAGTAGAGCGACGGCCACGATAACGTTGGAGGTTTTGGGGTTTACCTTGAGTACGGTCTGCAGGTAAAACAGCGCATAAAACTGGCCTGTGTACCAGACCACGCCCTGGCCTGCAGTTGCCCCAAAGAGCGAGATGAGTACGCGTTTTAGGTTGTCCCACACGGTGAACGCTTCTGTCAGGGGCTTGGAAGAAGTCATGCCGGAGCTCTTGAGCTGCGAGAAGATCGGCGACTCTTTCATCTTCAGGCGGATATAGAGAGAAATGGTGACAAGGACAATGGAGAGAAGGAAAGGAATGCGCCAGCCCCAGTCGGCAAATTGATCTTTGCTCATAGCCGATTGCGTGCCGAGAACCACCAGCAAGGATATGAACAAACCGAGGGTGGCGGTGATCTGAATGAAGCTGGTGTAGAACCCTCGTTTGCCGTCGGGCACGTGCTCCGCCACGTAAACGGCTGCGCCCCCATATTCACCACCCAGGGCGAGACCTTGAAGGATGCGGATCAGCAGCAGGATGATGGGAGCAAACCAGCCGGCCGTGGCGTAGGTGGGCAGCAGGCCGATGAGCGCCGTGGCGCCACCCATGATCGAGAGGGTCACGATGAAGGCATATTTTCGGCCAACGAGGTCGCCGATGCGTCCGAAAAAGAGCGCTCCGAAGGGACGAACCACAAAGCCGACCGCGAAGGTGGAGAGGTAGGCGATCAGGGCGATGGTGTCATTTCCCTTGGGATAAAACTTCGGGGAAAGATAGACCGCAAGGCTGCCGAAGATATAGAAGTCGTACCATTCGATCATGGTGCCGACGGCGGACGCCATGATGACGCGCCAGATGCTGTAGTCGGCTGGCGCCCTGCCTGCCACTGCGACGGAGTTGGTGGCCATGTTGCCCCCTGGATGTAAAACCTGGGATTACGTGTCCAAGGCCGGAATGAACCGCTAGGCGCTGGTTTGCGGAGTAAAGGCCGGCCAGCAAAAACACAATGCGAGCTTTTCCCGTACTTGCGAGAAAAACCAGCGCTTACACCCGCATATTCCGGTCAGGAACTCCCCGTTCATATATGTAGAGAAGAAGGTTGTCAAGCTGCCGTTTTGAGAACCCCCCAAGTTTGAGTGTGGCGCGGGTGTCAAAAGAGCAGCAGGCGGCGTCTAAGGAAGGAAGAGGGTTGGTGTGGAGAACAGTACGAAATCGAAGGCGTACTAGAATACGATTGAATTGCGTTGTAAAGCGCTCCGGGCAGATGAATCGACTCCTGCGAATTATAGTTCTTGCGATTTCAGGCGGCGGGCTGGCGGCGACCTGCGCGTTGGCCGATGATTGTTGCACGCTGCGCGGGCAGGTGGTGAGCTCCGTGGATGGAGCGCCGGTGCGCGGGGCGTTGGTGCAGTTGAGCGGAGAAGCGCCACAAAGCGCGATGACCGGCGCTGACGGAACGTTTGCCATTGCCAACCTGAAGCCGGGCGATTTCACAGTGCACGCCAGGAAGCCCGGGTATTTCACGCCAGACCAGCTCGAGCCATCCGTGGCCTCCGCGGTGCCGGTTCACCTTGACGCGAACGCGACTCCTCTATTGCTGAAGCTGATCCCCGAGGGAGTGGTCTCCGGACGGATTCTGGATGAGTCGGGCGAACCCGTCGAAGGGATGCAAGTCTGGCTACAAGCGACGAAGAGCCAAAGGCCCGCCAGTATTTTCGCTCAGGGTAGGGGTCCGCAGGGCGTGCAATCAAACGAGCTTGGCGAGTTTCGGATTGCCGGGATTCCCCCGGGAGCATACCTAGTGCTTGCTTCAGCGCAATCGGGGATGAGGTCGGAAATGGCGGTGTCGATTGAGTCCGTGCGTCAAAACAGAAAAGGCTATCCGGTGACCTACTATCCAGGGACTATCAACCAGACCCAGGCGGTGCCCGTCCGCGTGAAGGCGGGTTCTGCGCAGCAGTTGAACATCCGAGTGACGAAACAGCCGTTATACCGGATTGCGGGGCACCTGAACGAAGGGACCACGCCGGGTGGAATCATGGTCATCCTGGTTTCCCAAGCAACCCGCAGCCCTTTTGGAGTGATGCGCGGGAGTTCCGATGGATCGTTTGTTTTTCCGGAGGTTTCGCCCGGGGAGTATCTGCTGTGGGCCGCCGCGGATTCTAATGGAAGCCAGAATGAAGCGGAGATCCGGCTGGGGGCGCGCTATCTGCATGTCACGGGCAATGTTGTGGATCTCTCGATCCCTTTGATGAAAGTGGCAAATGCGGAGATCCAATTGCGGTGGGAGCTTTCGCATGGAACACATGCCGAGGCTCCTGCGCCCAATGAGTCCTTGCCGGTCTTTTTTGAGCGAGTGGATGTACCGCAGGATTCCTTCCAGGCACTACGCTTGAATGGTCCGGAGAACGAGCACGGAGTGGCGCATTCGTTTCTCGAGCCGGGAACTTACCGGCTCAGGGTGCGCCCTGACGCAAAGACTTACGTGGCGCGCGCAACCAGCGGCGGGACGGATCTGCTGCGCGAGGATCTGGTGGTGGGAGCGGGAAGCGCGCCGTCGCCCATCGAGATTGTGTTGCGCGATGACGGAGCCCAGATCGACGGGACAGTGGTTGGGACCGCGGCGATGGAAGAGGGACACGTGTTTGCCGTGCCGGAGAGTGCTCCCAAGCTGGCGGTTTCGGCGGGAGTATCCGCGAACGGCAGCTTCCACTTTGTCAACCTGGCGCCGGGCCGCTATTCGATTGTGGCTTTGCAAAACGCGGAAGCGCTGGACCTGGAGGATGCGCAAAGCGTGTCGCGAGCGGAACGCATGGGCGAATCAACGGAGCTCCAGGCGGACACGACGAGTACACTGCAACTGGAATGGAAGCACTGGGATGAATGAGAGGATGAAGCGCCTGTTGCCAGCCTGTGCGCTGGCGGCATTGCTGCCGGTGGTGGCGGCAGCCCAAATTTATGTTGGCGGCCCCAAACCCATACCGCGCCCAGACGGGCCCTACTCAATCAGCGGAAAAATCGTGAACGGGATGACGGGCGCGCCGGTGCCCGGCGCCGAAGTGGCCATTTCCACAGGAGCCCAGGGTGTTGGGCCGGTGTTTGAGATTGCCGAAAGCGGAGGGGATGGCGGCTTCCGGTTCAACCACCTGCCGGAAGGGAAGTACACGCTGAAAGCAGAGCGGCGGGGATATGCTCCGCAGGCGCTGCTGCAGCATGAAAACTATTGGAGCGGCGTGGCCGTTGGTCCTGGCAATGACGCGCTTCATGTGCGCTTTCCGATCTATCCTTCGGCGGTAATCACCGGGCAAGTGATGGATGAGAACGGGGAAGGGCTGCGCCAAGCGACGGTGAAATTGTGGAAGCGGTCGTTTGATAACGGAAAACTGAGCGTCGAAATGCAGGAGCAGGCCGCGACCGACGACCGGGGAATCTACCGTTTCGACCATCTGCCCGCGGGAAAGTATGCGGTGAGCGTACACGCGAGGCCTTGGTACGCCGCCGGGGCAGGCGGGCAATCGCTGCGCCGTACTGTATTTGAAAGCGATATGTCTCTCGATGAGGAACAACCTGAGTCCATGGATTTACCACAACTGGGAGCAGAGGCAGCGGCATTGCCCGATGTGGTCTATCCGCCGGTTTACTATCCGCGGGGAAACGATTTGGCAGCGGCAAGCTGGTTCGAACTGCAGCCCGGAGAAGAAGAATCGGCGGATTTTCAGTTGGCGCCAATTCCCGGAATTCGATTGCTGGTCCGATACAACAGCGGTAGCCGCGAAGAAGGAAGCGCTCTGGAACTGAGCGAGATGCAAGGAGACGGAGAAGAAGGGGGAAGCCCTTCGGTCGAGGGCAAGGAAATCTCGCCGGGTTTGGTGGAGTTCATCGGACTGACGCCCGGGAGATTCAAAATCAATCTTCCCGTGGGAGAGGACGGAGAGCGCCAGAGCGAAGACCTGGACCTTGGCGCGGATTCGGAATTCGACTTTCGCCAATCGACAAGTTCCAATTTCAAGTGGAGTGCCGAAGTGCAATTTTCCGGAGATCTTGGGAGAAATCCCTGGGGGGCGTTGGAACTGAGAGACGAAACCGGCCGCACATTTGACGCGTCTATCCGCCTTTTGCCGCTTCCGACAGTTGCAACGGATGGCCCACAGGACAAGTCGATCCAGTTTCACCCGATTCCTCCTGCCAAAGGTGTCTACGATGTAGAGTTTCGGGTGCCCGTTGGGGGAACGATTGAATCGATCGAAGCCACCGGAGCGACGGTGAGCGGGCACAGGATCACGACACAAGGCGGCGATGTGCACCTGAAGATCAAAGCCTCCGTGAGCCAGATTTCACTGCTGGGCACGGCGAAGAAAAACGGAGAGCCGTTTGCCGGGGCGATGATGCTGTTGCTGCCGGAGAATGGCGGGCCGCAGCAGGTGCGGAGGGATCAAAGCGATTCGGACGGGACGTTTGCGCTGGCGAATGTGGTGCCGGGAAGGTACAAGTTGCTGGCACTGGAACACGGCTGGGAAATGCCCTGGGCGGACCCGGAGCAGCAGAAGGCGCTGCTGGCAAAGGGTATGGCGATCGAGATTGGGAAGGTCGCGCTGGCGCCAGTGACTGTCGAAGTGCAGTAACCAGTGGCCCGCTGAAGCTTGTCATCCTGAGCGAAGCGAAGGATCTCAAACGATCAGACGACTTGAAGGTTTCTTGGGCTGAGATTCTTCGTGCATCCTCATCGCATGCACTCAGAATGACACAGGTTGAAACGTTAGTTTTGTGAGATGAGCAGGCGGAGTTGTTCCAGGTCGGCCGCGGAGACGTCGGAGACCGCGAAGAAAGAGAAGCCGTTGCTTTGCCACGCGGTCCACTGGTAGCCCTGGGTCGTGCCGGACCCGTTCCAGATAGCGTCGGGCTGCGATTTTTCCACGAAGATATTGATGATGTGCTTGCGGCGGCCGTAGACGAGAGCGGCGACAGTGTGGCCCTGCACCACGTCGAGGCGGCCACCGAGAAGCGGGAAGCCGTCAGCGGCGAAGTCGTGGACCGGCGGGGCGAAATCGAGGCGGCCGTCGAACCAGGGTTTCACGGTGTGCTGGTCCGTGGATTCGACGTCGGTGAGATGGCCGGGCTGCAGCGAACGCAGATGGGCGTCCACCAAGGTTGAGGCGACAAGCTGTGTGGCAGACGCGCCGGGCACGCGGCCAAATTGGCGCCAGCCCACGATGAGCGCGAGAAGCAGAGTCGCCGCGACGGCCAGCCAGCTCCAGGAAATGGGCCGAAGCGGTGCGCGCAAGGGAACCGGCCTGGGATTCGCGGCGCTGACCAAATGATTTTCGCGAAGTGAGCGCGGCGCACGATCGTAGAGATCCGTTTGTTGCAGCGCACGGCGCAGGGACTGCTCGGCATCGAGCTGGCGCTTGCAGTCGGGGCAGGATTCCAGATGTTTTTCGAATGTGACGGCGGCGAGGGCGTCGAGCTCGCCATCAAAATAGGCGTGCAACTGGTTTTGCGAAAGCTCACAGGCCACGGCGAGCCTCCTTAACAGCCGGCTGCGTCAGGGCTTCGCGTAGTTGCTGGCGCGAGCGAGCCAGCGCGGACATCACGGTGCCGATGGGGCGCGCGGTGATTTCGGCGATCTCCTTGTAGGAGCAGCCTTCGAGTTCGCGCAGCACTAGAATTTCGCGAAAGCCCGCGGGCAAGGTTTCGAGCGCGCGCGTGAGCTCTTCGCGATTGCTGCTGGCGATGGCTAGCGTTTCCGGATTGGCTCCTTCTTGCGGCATCAGGTTTTCATCGAACTCCGCGAGATCTTCTCCCTGGCGATTCTGGCGCAGCCAGGTAAAGCAGGTGTTGCGCACAATCTGGAGAAGCCAGGCGCGCGCGTTGCCAGTGCGATAGGTGCCGAAGGCGCGAAAAGCTCGCAGCAGCGCATCCTGCGCGACATCTTCCGCGTCGGCGCGGCTGCGCAGGAGCCAGCGCGCCAGGTTGAACGCGGCGTCCAGATGCGGCAATACGACGGCCTCAAAACGGGCGCGATCGTCTCCTTCCAGCACGTCCAGCCTTTCTCTGCCCTCACAGTGGGTAACTACGGAGTGTTTGATTTTATTCCCTGAAATGCGTTGCAAGGAAAAAATAATTTCTGTGGCGAGGCACCCGATTTTGGGAATAAAAGCAGGCCGCCCGTGGTCTACACGGATGAACGCGTCCACACACGGTGCGGGCTTGCTTCGCCTTTCTCGGCAGGTCCGTGCCGCTTTCCTGGACGCGCCACTCCCGCCAGGATGCGGGCACAAGCGAATTGACAGGAGGCAGCGATGCCGAAAGAAAAAAAAGACGAAATTCTTTACGACCACAATCACGACGGAATCGACCGGCGCGGGTTTTTGAAGTGCATGGCGTGGGCGGGAACCGGAACATTTTGCGTGATGAAAGGCGGGGTGTTGAATTCGTTCAGCCTAAGCCGCTTGGAGGAGTTTGATCCCTCTGCGATGAAGGGGGAATTGAGCTTCGCGCAGATCAGCGACAGCCACATGGGCTTCAACAAACCGGCGAACACGGATGTGGTGGGAACTCTGAAGGCGGCAGTGGGCAAAATCAACGCGCTGAAACACCAGCCGGAGTTCCTGCTGCACACCGGGGATATCAGTCACCTTTCGAAGCCGGAAGAATTCGATACCGTGGATCAGATCCTGAAAGGCTCGGTGGCCAAGCAAGTATTTTTCGTGCCGGGAGAGCACGATGTGATTGGCGACGACGGGAAGCAGTACCTGGAGCGGTACGGGAAGAATACGCAGAGCGGCGGGTGGTACAGCTTTGACACGAAGGGTGTGCACTTTGTCGGACTGGTGAACGTGATGAATCTGAAGGCGGGAGGGCTGGGATCGCTCGGGGCGGAGCAACTCGACTGGCTGGATAAGGATTTGCGGGGGCAGAGTGCGAGCACGCCAGTGGTGGTGTTTGCACACATTCCGCTGTGGAGCGTGTATCCGCAGTGGGGTTGGGGCACGGAAGACAGCGCACAGGCGCTGGGGTATATGAAACGGTTTGGGTCGGTGACGGTGCTGAACGGGCACATTCACCAGACAATGCAGAAAGTGGAGGGAAATGTGACGTTCCACACGGCGACTTCGACTGCGTTTCCACAGCCGCAGCCGGGCAAGGCAGACTCTCCGGGACCGATGAAGGTGCCGGCGGAAGATTTGCGGAAGCTGCTGGGAATTACGGATGTGAAGTTCAAGCGCGGGAAGCATGCGCTGGCGATCGTGGATTCGAGTCTCGAGGAAAACAACCAGAGCGCGCAGTACGACTAATTTCTAAACAAAAAAAGAACAGGAGAATGGAAATGAAAGCAGTAATGAGATTGGCGGGAGTGGTGTGTGCAGTCGGGATGACGTTAGGGATGTCCGCGGGTTCGTCAGCGGATACGGCTCCGGCGAAAGCGCCGGGCGCAACGCAGCAGGTGAAGATCGATAATTTCACTTTTGCTCCAAATGAACTGACCGTGTCCGCGGGAACGACCGTGCAATGGGTGAACCGCGACGATATTCCCCACACGGTGGTCAGCGACGACAAGACTACCTTCAAATCGAAAGCGCTGGATACGGACGACAGCTTTTCCTACACGTTTACGAAAGCGGGCACGTATCCGTATTTTTGCTCAATCCACCCGAAGATGACCGGCAAGGTCGTGGTGCAGTAAGGCCTGCCATGAGCCCCTTCGACTGGCGCAGCGTGCTGCTGGCACGCCATGCGCAGCATGTGGTGCTGATTCACTTTCCCATCGCGCTGTTCATCACGGGGGTGATGTTTGACGTGGTGAGCTTCCCGAGAAAACAGAATCAGTTTGGACAAGTGGCCTTCTATAACTTCTGCGTTGCGGCGATTTCCACGATTCCCGCGCTGGCCACGGGTCTGATCGCCTGGCAGTGGGCGCTGGAGGGCAAACACCTGGAGGGAATCCTGCTGCTGCACTTGATTTTTGCGGTTGCGGCCAGCGTTCTGATCTGGGCTGTTTGCTTATTGGCGTGGCGGGAGCGAAGTTTCGGCGCCTCCCGTGCGGCGATTATTGCCAAATACTCGCTTGAATTTCTAGCGGTCGGCTTGCTCGGTTTGGCGGGTCACCTGGGTGGATTTCTGAGTGGAGTGAATGGAGGTCCGTAGTGGTCTCAAGCGGCCAGTGAATCTCTAGAAATGGAAAGGGGCGCCCGGACTTCGCTGAGCGCCCTTTTTGTTTTGAGTTTGAAGCTACCGGCCCATGTGGCCGCCATGCGGATGCGAGTTGTTCTCTGGCTCGTGCGCCGGCTTTTGGTTCTCCGGCTTCGGATGCGAATTGTTCGGATGGGTGCTGTTCGTGTTGTGAGAGTTATTCGAATGATTCGCGTTCACGTTGTTGGCGTTGGTATGCGATGGTTGCGAATGCTCGGAGGAGCTTGGTGCTCCGGTGTTTGGGTGATTGCCATTGTTCGAAGCAGAGGCGCTGTTGCCGCGGGCGCTGGGCGGACGATCGTTCTGCATCTGCGCGGAACGATTGTTCTGCGAATTGGCAGCCGCGTTCATCGGGCGAGCGGCGGAGACGCCGGGGCCGTGGAAGACGCCGGGCTTGGGAGTCGCGGCCACCGCGGGCTGCCCATGATTTTCGGAGGCGAGCATGCTGCGATCATTGCGCGCCATCTCTTCGTGCTGCGACTGCATGGACGTGGGGGCGATGTGGTGCTCGTTGGCGGCCGCTTGTTCGGCTGCGGTGGGCTGCGCCGTGGTGCCGCCGGTGCCGCCGTTGTAGCTGACGTGGTTGTTGACCGTCGTATTGTTAATGACCGTGTTGTTTACATAAGTGTTATGGATGACGGTGGTGTTCACGTTGGTCACCGCGGTGTTATAGGCAAACACGCCGCCGTGCCATGCGCCGCCGACAAAGCCGACGCCGCCATAGCCGAATCCGTAATTGATGCCGCCGTAGAATCCGACGTGCGGTCCCCAATAACCGGCGTGCCAGATATAGGCGCCGCCACCCCAGCCCCAATAGCCGGGTGTCCAGAGAAAGCCAGGAGTCGGTGCGAGCACCCAAGTTCCGGGAACCCAGTAGTAGCCCAGCGGGCCATACGCCCAATAACCGGGAGTCCAGATGTAACCCGGGGCCGGGCAGACCGGCTGCGCGTAGACCGGCAGGGCAGGCGGGCCGATGTGCACGGAGATGCCGACAGAAACTTGCGCTGGAGCCGAATTGGGAACGGCCAGAAGCAGGAGCCCGAACACAAATAAAGCTACGAACTTATTGATAGCCATAAGAGATTCCTCGTTGGTTGCCAGCCGCTTAGGACCGGGAGCGGCTCGGCGTAAGGCCATTGCTTTCTGCAAGATTTAACCCTGCCCGTGGGCAAAAGTTGCGGGGATCGTAGCCCGGTCTGCTTTGGGTCAAAGCATGCTGGCTCAACGAGTTCGGGAGAGTAGACCAGCTGGGTGACCTGAGGCCTTGCGTAAACTTTAATACCGTTGGAACATTTGCAGGTTAGACTCTGCTGGGAGTGATTCAGGTTTTCCAGAAGGCTTCGCTGCCCGGTTTATGCCAGGATGACGATTGAAGCAGGCTGCTGTACCGTCGCCCACGCAACGCGCAACACCTCTGCTTCGGCCCACGCCCGCACGAAGAAATGTCTGCTGACCAGGAGGTTTTCATGTCCACCACTGCAATGGCCGAACCCCACCCGCCGTTGAATCTGAGCGCATTTGGCAAAGCGCGCGCCACCATTTCCGGAACTCCGTTGAATGCCGAGGAACTTCGCAAGACCGATGCTTTCTGGCGCGCCTGTAATTACCTCATTCTAGGAATGCTCTATCTGCAGGACAATGCGCTGCTGCGCCAGCCGCTGAAACCGGAGCACATCAAGAACCGCCTGCTCGGGCACTGGGGCTCCAGTCCGGGTCTCGCGTTCTGCTACATCCACCTGATGCGCATGATCAAGAAATACGATCTGGACATGATTTTTCTGGCAGGGCCAGGACATGGCGCGCCCGGAGTTCTGGCGCCAGTGTATCTGGAAGGTTCTTACACGGAAATTTATCCGGAAAAAGGGGAAGACGAGGAGGGGCTGCGCGAGTTCTTCAAGCAGTTTTCGTTTCCGGGAGGAATCGGCAGCCATTGCACGCCGGAGACGCCGGGTTCGATTCATGAAGGGGGCGAACTGGGCTACGTGTTGTCCCATGCGTGTGGGGCCGCGTTTGATAATCCGGAATTGATCGTCGCAGCGGTTGTGGGTGACGGCGAATCAGAAACCGGGCCACTGGCTACTTCCTGGCATGTCAACAAATTCCTGAGCCCGGTGCGCGATGGGGCCGTGCTGCCCATCCTCCATTTGAACGGCTACAAGATCAACAATCCCACGTTGTTGGCGCGCATTACGCACGTAGAGCTGGAAAGCCTGCTGCGCGGTTATGGCTGGACACCTTATTTTGTGGAAGGCTCCGAGCATGAAAGCATGCACCAGGCGATGGCGGCGACAGTGGAGCATTGCGTTCAGGAGATTCGCAAGATCCGTGAAGAGGCACGGAGTTCGGGGAATATAGAGCGGCCACTGTGGCCGATGATTGTGCTGCGTTCGCCGAAGGGGTGGACGGCGCCGGGAGGCATTGACGGCCACAAGCTGGAAGGCTTCTGGCGGGCACACCAAGTTCCCATGACGGACGTGAAGAAGAACCCGGAGCGGCTGCGCGAGCTCGAAACATGGATGCGCAGCTACAAGCCCGAAGAACTGTTCGACAAAAACGGCACCTTGCTGGGGGAATTGAAGGAGCTTGCGCCAGCGGGAAACCGCCGGATGGGATCGAATGCCCATGCAAATGGCGGCCGCCTGAAGCGCGACCTGCGGCTGCCGGATTTTCGCCAGTACGGCATCAAGCTGGAAAAGCCGGGCGTGATATCGGCAGAAAATACGCGGCCGCTGGGAAATTTCCTGCGCGACGTGATGAAGGCCAACATGACGAACTTCCGCGTGTTCGGGCCAGATGAAAACACGTCGAACAAACTTGATGCCATTTATCAGGTCAGCAAGAAATTCTGGATTGAGGAATATTTTCCGGAAGATGCAGACGGCGGCGAACTGGCCAAAGACGGCCGCGTGGTGGAGATGCTGAGCGAGCACACTTTGGAAGGCATGCTCGAAGGCTACCTGCTGACTGGGCGCCACGGGTTCTTCTCGACCTACGAGTCGTTTGTGCATGTGATCGATTCGATGTTCAACCAGCATGCGAAATGGCTCTCCATCTGCAACCGGTTGCCGTGGCGCGAAAATGTTGCTTCACTGAACCTGCTGATCACTTCGACGGTGTGGAGACAGGACCATAACGGCTTCACGCACCAGGACCCGGGATTTATCGACGTGGTGGTCAACAAAAGCGCCGAGGTTACGCGCATTTATATGCCGCCGGACATCAATTCGCTGCTTTCCGTGGCGGACCACTGCCTGCGCAGTGAAAACTATGTAAACGTGATCGTCTGCGATAAACAGATGCACCTGCAATACATGAACATGGACGAAGCGATCGTGCATTGCACCAAAGGCATCGGCATCTGGGAAAAGGCGTGCAACGATCAGGGCGTGGAACCAGACCTGGTGATGGCTTCGGCTGGTGATATTCCCACGCAGGAGTCCCTGGCTGCGATTGTCCTGCTGCGCGAGCAGTTCCCGGACTTGAAGATCCGGTACGTCAACGTGGTTGATCTGTTCAAGCTGCAGCCCAGCAAGGACCATCCGCACGGGCTTTCCGACCGCGATTTCAATTCCTTGTTCACGAAGGACAAACCGGTGATTTTCAATTTCCACGGGTATCCGTGGCTGATTCACCGGCTGGCCTACCGGCGGACTAATCACGAGAATTTCCACGTGCGCGGATACAAGGAGAAGGGCAACATCAACACACCGATGGAACTGGCCATTGAGAATGAAATTGACCGGTACAGCCTGGCGATTGACGCGATTGACCGCGTGCCCAAGCTGCAGAAGATCGGCGGACATGCGAAGGAGAAATTCCGCAACTTGCAGATTGAATGCGTCAATTACGCGCACGAGCAGGGCATTGACAAGCCCGAGGTTGCGAACTGGACGTGGCCTTACTAAGCTTCCTATTCTCCGCTTGCCGCCTATGAGGGAAATTGTGGCGCGCGACGAGCAGTGTCTCGCGACCAGACCATCATGAATGTTCTTGTGCTCAACTCGGGCAGTTCAACGCTGAAGTTCCAGCTGATTGCCACGGACATGGAGCAGATCCGGCAGAACGCGGACCGCCGGTTGTGCAAGGGCGTTGTGGAGCGCATCGGGGGCGAAGCCGTAGTGACGGTCGAATCCGAAACGCGCCCGCGCGACGTATTCACCGCTTCTCTCTCCGACCTTTCGAATGCGCTCGACTATCTGGTGCGCTGGATTGCTTCCGAGGCGTCGGGGATCCCGGAAGTGCAGAGCACGGCGGATATTCACGCCGTGGGCCATCGCGTGGTGCACGGGGGCGAGACCTTTTCGGAGTCGGTGGTCATCACGGATCAGGTATTGAAGGGCATTCAGGATTGCATTGATCTGGCTCCGCTGCACAATCCCAACAACGTAAAATGCATTCTGGCGGCCCGGAATCTATTTGGGCCGAAGCTGCCGCAAGTCGCGGTTTTTGACACCTCGTTTCACCATACGATTCCGGAGCAGGCCTATCTTTATGCCTTGCCCTACCATTTGTACCGGCGGCATCACATCCGGCGCTACGGTTTCCATGGAACTTCACATCGTTACGTTGCCTATCAATATCGTGTGCTGGCCAATTTGACGCGGGAGCAGACGAATGTGATCACGCTGCATCTGGGAAACGGATGTTCGGCGGCGGCGATTCGCGGCGGGAGCTCGGTGGATACGTCGATGGGAATGACGCCGCTGGAAGGGTTGGTGATGGGGACGCGCTCAGGTGATGTCGATCCGGCAGTGGTGAATCTGATCGCGACCAAGGAAGGCCTATCCACGCATGACGTGGAAATGCTGCTGAATACACAAGCGGGGCTGCTGGGAATCTCCGGGCTGACGAACGACATGCGCGTGCTGCAGCAGGAATTGAAGGAACACGACGACCGCCGGGTGCGCCTGGCGATCGAAATCTTCAGCTATCGCGCGAAGAAGTACATTGGCGCCTATCTGGCGGCCATGGGCGGCGCCGATGCCATCGTATTTACAGGCGGAATTGGAGAGAACTCGCCGAATGTACGAGCCCGAATTTGCGAGGGTCTGGAATGGTTTGGTTTGAAGCTGGACGAGAAGAAGAACGAAGAGGCCCTGGGCAAACGAGAACGCATCTCCACCGAAGATTCACGCCTGCACGCCTATGTGATTCCCACCGACGAAGAACTTCTCATCGCTCGAGACACGGTTCGCTGCATTCTCGGCGAACCGCATCCTTCCTAGGACTTGTTACTTTTCCAGTGCTGGCAGGGTAAGACGCAATCGCATAAACGGCTCATTCGTCACTGGCCGAACCAGGGGACCAACAAAAACAGGCCGGCTTCCTCTTCGCTAGAGAAGAAGCCGGCAGCAACGATGCGACTGTGTTTCAGTTCACTGTCAGGTTCACTGTTTTCGTGTGACTGTCGCCATTGGCCGTGGCGGTGATGGTCAGTGTATAGCTTCCTTGCGGGGTGCCCGGATCGTGATGGCTTGAGCTGTTGCAGCCTGCGAGGAATGCCCCAGCCAGCAAGAGGAATCCGAGGACGGACGCATAAGCAAACCTTCCGGATCTGCGGTCGCCCGCTCCGCGAGACAGCGCCCAAACGACGAACGCCAGCAACACAATGGTAAGCGGGAAGCCGAAACGGAGCCGGTCGAAGGGACGCCCATCTCTGGGTTCCCCAAAGGGCAAAACCATGGAGGGCGCCGTGGTGGTTACGTTGACCATAAATGTCGCTGGGGAATTGCCACTGATGGTGGCGGAGGGGGATGACGGGGCACAGGTCGCTTCCGAGGGAGCGCCGGAGCAGCTGATGTTTACCGTCCCGCTGAATCCGCCGGCAGGCGTGATCTGGAGGCTATAGGTTGCCGGCTGACCTGCGGTTACCGTTGCGGTGGATGACCCGCCGGAAGCGAGGTCTACCGAGAAGTCAGACGCTGTTCCTGTGAGACCTACGGTTTGCGGGCTGCCCGCCGCGTTGTCGGCAATGGAAACCGATCCGCTGCGTGTGCCGGTTGCCGTTGGCTTGAAGGTGATGTTGATGGTGCACTTCGCGCTGGCGGCGACGCTTCCATTGCAGTTGTCGGCTTCACTGAAATCGCCACTGTTCGCACCGGTGACGGTAATGCCGGAGATGGTGAGTGTCACGTTTCCGGTGTTGGTCAGCGTGACTCCTTGCGCTGTGCTGCTAGTCCCGACGGCTTGTGTGGTAAACGCCAGACTCGTGGGAGACAAGCTCACAACGGGAGCTGCGGCCACGCCCGTGCCGGTCATCGAAATGCTCTGCGGGCTGTTAGCGGCATTGTCGGTGAACTTCAACGAAGCACTTTCCCCGCCGATGGTGCTTGGCGTGAAAGTGACGCTGACCGTGCAAGTGGCGTTTGGCGCTACCGACGCGCTATTGCAGGTGTCCGCGCTAATGGCGAAGTCCGCGGCATTTGTTCCGCTGACGGCCACCGCGGTGAACGTAAGATTCGCGTTGCCGGTGTTGGTCACCGTCACGGTCATCGCAGAGGTTTTTGCACCTTGTGGCTGGCTGCCGAAAGGAAGGCTGGATGGTGAAGGCGTGAAGACCGGAGCAGATGGCGTCCCAGTCCCGGTGAGCGCCAGACTCTGCGGGCTATTTGCCGCGTTGTCGGTGAATTTTAGCGATGCACTTTCCGCACCGAGGATGCTGGGCGTGAAAGTTAGCCCCACACTGCAAGTGGCATTCGGCGCCACCGATGCCGTGTTGCAGGTATTCGAGCTGATTGCGAAGTCGGCTGCATTGGTGCCGGAAATAGCCTCGGCCGAAAAGGTGAGGTTCGCATTGCCCGTGTTTGTCACGGTCACACTCATGACCGCGCTCTTCACGGTTTGCGGCTGATTCCCAAACCCTACACTTAACGGGTTTGGCGATAAAACTGGCGCGGGCGCTACGCCTGTTCCTGTTAGCGCGACGCTTTGCGGACTGCCCGTGGCATTGTCGGTGAATTGAATGGAAGCGCTCTCCGCCCCGGCGGTACTGGGCTTGAAGGTAACGCTGACCGAGCAGGTTGCGCTGGCCGCAACATTGGCGGCGTTGCAGGTGTCCGCGCTGATGGCGAAGTCGGCAGCGTTCGTGCCGCTTAGCGCGACTCCGGTGAAGGTGAGATTGGCGCTGCCGGTATTCGTAATGGTGACGCTCATGGCCGCGCTCTTTACCCCTTCCGTCTCATTGCCGAAGGCAACGGTTGCCGCGGATGGAGAGAAGCCAGGTGCCGGGCCTGTCGACGCCACAGTAAACGCGTAATTGGCTATGCTTCCGATCAAGGAGCTGGTCTGTACCCCGGTAATCGTTGCGGTGGCATCCTGGCCGTCCGTGGCGAAGGCGTAGATGGTGTGGGAGCCATTCGAAAGGGTGGAGGTTGTGCCGCTATAACTTCCTCCTCCTTTGCTGGTCGCCTGGGTCCACGGCCCCTGCAAAGAGTCCACTTGGAAATAAACGGCGTTCACGGGAGGCGCTATGGGAGCAAAGGTGCTGCTGGCCGTGAATGTGAAGGTGGGGGTGGCACTGGAGGTCTGGTTTCCCGTCAGGGGAGTGATCGTAGTGTCCAGCGGAATGGACTGCATTGTCCCACCTCCGCCGATTACAGTCACATTATTGCTGTAGTAGTTCGCCACGTAGATGGTATTGGTCACGGGATTCTCTGCAATGGCACTTGGGCCCATACCCGCGGTAAGCGTCGTTGTAGCGTTCGTGGCGCCGTCGATCACCGTAACGTTTCCACTCGTGGAGTTGGCTACATAAATCTGATTCGTCATTGGATTCACGGTCACGGCAATGGGCCCCTGGGCGTTTGCGTCCGTCACCTTGGTGGTCGCGTTCGTTGCTCCGTCGATCACCGTGACGTCGCCAATGGTGTTAAGCACGTAAATCTTGTTTGTGACCGTATTCAAAGCTACGTCAAATGGCGCGATGAGGTTCGAAGCAATAGTCGTCGTTAGCGTCCCAGTCGTCTCGTCGACCACCTGTACGGTACTGTTCCCACCGATGACGGCGTAAATCGTGTTCGTCACGGGGTTAACCCCTACCGGACCCGCGTTGATCAGCCCCCCCGTGTAAGCCAGTTGGGTCACTGCGTTCGTTGCCCCGTCGATCAGAATGTCCGCGCTTTGGCAAGTCACGTAGATTTTGTTTGTCACTGGATTGACGTAGATGGAGATTGGGTTAAATCCTTGCAGGTGGTTCGGTCCTCCCGCCAGGCCGAGGGATGCCTTCACCATGTTGTTGGTGCCGTCAATTACATCCACGGAACTACCCGTGTCGTACGCCACATAGATCAGATTTGTTGTTGGATTCACGGTTACAGCTACCGGATCCCCTCCAACCAGCACCGATGCAGCCACTGTATCGTTCGAACCGTCCACCACCGTCAAATAGTTATACCCGTCGACGAAATAGATCATATTGGTCAGTGGATTCACTGCGACCGCCACCTGACCCGTGATGGTCGTGAGCGTCTTTGTCGTGTTGGTCTTGCCGTCGATTACCGTAATGCCGTTCGTGCCGTAGAAATTGCCGACATAGATCTTGTTGGTTCTAGGATTCACAGCTATGGCATCCGGGTTAACACCAACGGGCACAGTTGCGGTTACGGTCTGCCCATACAACGGCCCGACGGCGAAAAGCAGGGCCCCCAGAACTGCCAGGTTAACTACCTTGAAGAATTGGCACACCCTCATCACACCCCTCCTGTCGAGTTCGTCGCAGCACGGAATCCGTGGTTGATTGCGACCCGGTTTACGTAGGCAATTTCGGACTAACCTCGGGCGGTAAGTGGCTTTTACTTCTCAAGCCTCCAGGGGTATACTCATGCGCCTTGCCCCCAAGCAACGGACAATACCGGACGGATTAGGACAGGACGCGGGCGTAATCGGACACCATGGGCCAGCAGTGAGATTCTGAGTAGCCAAACATGGAAAACTCGCTGAAAGAGAGTTCCGGCCACCGCCTGAATTCGTGGAAGGAGATTGCCGCCTTCTTCGGTCGGGACGAAAGGACCGTTCGCCGTTGGGAAAAGGATCTGTCCCTTCCGGTGCATCGCATCCCGGGCGGCTCCAAAGGAAGGGTGTTCGCTTTTGAGAGTGAACTCCAGGAATGGCTTCTTACTTCGCAAGCAGCTCAGCAAACGGCTGCATCCCCTGCACCCGAAACAATTGTCGATTCAACTCCCAAGCTAGCTACAGGGGAGGATCTTCGTTTGGGACTTAGGAGGAAGTGGGTTGCTATTCTCGCGATCTGTGTCCTTATGGGGGCTGTTTATGGCGCCTATCATGTAGCTCATAAGTTCCGCGTGCAAGCCTCCGGAGACTCGCGGCCTGTCGCGGGAAATGGCGGTACTGGTAGTGCCGGGAAATCTCAAGCCGAGGACCTTTATCTGGTAGGGCGCTTTTATTGGAACAAGCGAACCCCGGATGATCTCAATCGCGCCGTGGATTACTTCACCCAAGCTATCGTCCGCGACCCGAATTATGCCAAGCCCTATGTCGGACTCGCTGACTGCTACAACCTGTTGCGTGAGTTCAGCGCCATGCCCGCAAACCAGGCCTATCCGCGGGCACTAGCGGCGGCGACGAAGGCCGTCGAACTGGACCAAAGTTCAGCGGATGCGCACACCTCGCTGGCATTTGTGACCTTTTTCTGGAACTGGGATGCTCCAACAGCGGAGCGCGAGTTTCAGCAGGCGCTGGCCCTGAATCCGAATGACGCACGCGCCCACCACTGGTATGCGAGCTTTCTTTTCGCCCAGGGCCGCTATTCTGAGTCACTGGAGCAGATTGAAGCCGCGCGTCGCCTCGACCCCTCCTCCGAAGCGATCCTTGCGGATAAAGGGCTGATACTGAATTACGTGGGACAAACGCAGGCCGGCCTCGACCTGCTGAAACAGCTCGAAGCCGAAGATCCCTCGCTTGCCTCCCCCCATCGATATCTGACGCAAATTTATTTTGACCGGAAGGACTTTCCGAATTATCTGGCTGAGTGGGACAAGGTGGCGGTCCTGACTCACGACGCGCAGGAACTCGCGACGGTGAAAGCAGCCGAACGCGGGTTTTCAAGGCGGGGGTATAGCGGAATGCTCGAGGCGACGCTGGAGTGTCAGAATGCCCTTTACGAGCGAGGAAGCTTGCCCGCATATTCCTTGGCATTGACTTATGCGCGGCTTGGCAACAAACCGGAAGCCTTGCGATACCTGGGAATCGCCTTCGACCAGCGGGAGAGTGCGCTTCTGGCCCTCTCGAATGAACCATCCTTCGCGCTCCTGCATGACGAGCGCAAATACACCGACCTTCTTGCCCAAATCCGATCCTCTCCGAAACCAGCTTCCGCTCCGGTGAACCTGATCCCACAAAGTCATTAGACTCAGTCGAACCTGCGGAACGCCGAGCCCTTAGAAAGAGTGTTATTCAAAGAGAGGGAGGAGCGAATTGGTCGGGGTGCTGGCGGCCAGCTAAGCCCAAGGTGACGGGAATCACATCTACATAGAGCTGATTTTGTGTATCTCCGGACCAGGACTCAGTCTTCAACTGTTGTTTTGCATGATCCTCTTCAAAGCGCAGACGCGCTAAGATTGCGAAGATTACCGACCAATGAGGGGAACATTCATGTTTTGGATTGCAGCAGGCGTTCTCGCGAACCATGTTTCTCGTGGGACATAGCGCCTAGCGAGTTTTAATCGGGGCTTGCCGTGCCTAAAGTCCAGTCTCTAACTCGATTCTCTCTTCGATTCTTTGCCGCTCTCCTTGGTCTTGGCCTACTTGGCTACTTGGTCTTTCGGGCCGGCCCGGGTGAAATTTGGAAGCAGGCGCAGGAAGTCGGCTGGGGCCTGGCTCTCATCATCCTGCTGGGAGGGTTGTCGCAGCTGATCAGAACATGTGCCTGGCGACAGGCGTTAATGTGCGATATCAAAAGGCTCTCCTGGTCTCGCAGCATTGGCGCGCAGCTAGCTTCTGATGCGTGCGGACAACTTGGCTTTGCCGGGAAGTTGCTTGGGGAAGGGGTACGGGTCTCTCTGTTGGGTTCTGCGGTGCCGCTGGCCAGTGGAATCTCCTCCTGTGCCATTGACGGAGGAATGCATCTCTTGACCGCTGCAGTTGTTGCTGTATTGGGGATCAGTATCGCTTTATTGCATTTCCCTATGTCTGGCCAGTGGCGGGTCTACGCATTGCTGCTCGCTGCTGTGCTCATAGCACTGGTGGTCCTGGCGGCCGTGGCCGTGGCAAGCCGCTGGCGGCTGATGGGGAACGCGGCCAGAGCGATTGGGCGATTGCCGCAACTTCACAATTGGATCATCGGCAAAGAGCCGATCATTGACTCAGCTGAAAACAACCTTCTCACCTTTCGGAGCAAAGCGCCTGCCGCTTTCTGGGCGAGCCTGATCTTCAGTTTTTTGTGGCATGCGCTGGCAGTCCTGGAGGTCTATCTTATTTTGCTGTTCATGCGAGCGAAAATCGCCTTGGCGGGCGCGTTTGCGATGGAGGGCCTGACAAAGGTGATCAACCTTGTGGGCGCGCTGAATCCAGGCAACTTGGGGACGTATGAAGGTGGGAATATGCTGATGGCAAGCATGTTCGGCGTGACGGCTACTGCTGGATTGACGTTGGCCTTGTGCCGACGCGCGCGCACCATCTTCTGGGCAGGGGTAGGGGTTGTGTGCATGATCTTGATGAACAGGGCCGGGAGCGCAAAGCAAGACTAGGAGAAGATTTCCGCAAGCCGCGAACGGTGATTCTTTTCGCGATTGGACAAATCGATTTGGAGGGAGAACGCATGCCTTCACCGGCGATCAAGACAATTCTATGGGTGGGCCTTTTGGGGGTGGTTCTCTTTCCGGCCGGCCAAGGCACTTCTCAGGTTGCGGAAAATGCGGCTGAGCCGGACAGGTTTTATCGCGAATTCGTCGGACTTACGGATGAGCAAATCGCCGGGATCCATGAAGGGAAAGCCCTGGCCAAGATTCTCGATTCCCCGACCGCGGATCAGGTTTTCGTTTTCGGCTCGGTCTATGTCCGTTCGACCCCCCAGCGGTATCTCAGATTTGCATCGGATCTCGACGAACTGCGCAAACTCCCCAGTTATCTGGCAATTCAGCAGTTCAGTTCGCCGCCCCAGCTTACGGACCTGGAGGAATTCACCGTCGACGCCGAAGATTTCAAAGAATTGAAGGATTGCAAACCGGAGCATTGCAAATTCCAGCTCCCGGCCGAGCAAATGGAAGAATTCCAACGATTGATTGACTGGTCCGCACCCGATGCTGCCGGCCAGGTGAATCGCCTTGCGCAGAAAATGGCATTGCAGGCCTTGTTGGACTACCAACGAGGGGGCAATGCAGCTCTGGGCGCATACCGCGACAAGGGTCACCCCGCCGCCGTGGCAGAGACCTTCGCCTCATTGGCGGATCGAACCAAGGGACTCCCCGTGTACCTGCCGGAACTCCGCGAATATTTGCTCAACTTTCCCAAGGCAGACTCCAGCAACATCGAAACTAAGTTTTATTGGGAGAAGGTAAATTTCGGTCTCAAGCCGACGTTTCGTATCGTTCAAGCCGTGTTCTATCACGGCAGGTCTTCAGCGGACCCTGTGTATGCAGTTGCGCTGAAGCAGATTTACGCAAGTCATTACTTCGAAACCGCCCTTGATCTGACCGTGTGCGTTAAGGACGTCCAGGTTTCCGATCGTCCCGGCTTTTACCTGATCACGATGAAGGGGTCTCAACAAGCCGGTCTCACCGGACTGAAAGGGAGCATCATACGCAAGGTAGCGGTCGATAAGACTCGCGCTTCGCTTGAGAAGGCATTGACGTCCATCAAACAGAAGCTGGAGTCCGGGACAAGCTAGCGTTACATCCATCCAGGAGGGAAGCCTAAGTTGCGTCCTTAACTCGCGGGGAGGTTGTGACCATGAAACTTTTTCCTGAAGTTGCGGCAGCCATTCTTCTGCTGATACTGACTCTCTGTTTGCAGTGTGTCGGCGTAGCCCTGCTCATTGAATGGTTAAAGCGCGTTCTAACCCGGGACATCCCAAGGTTTGGTCCCGTTCGCTCTGCCGTACTCGTCGTGGAATTGACCATTGCGATTATCTTTCTACACGGGCTGGTAATTCTCCTGTGGGCAAGTTGCTACCGGTCGCGATGCTTCCCGTCATGGGAACTTGCTGTTTACTTCTCGGCGAGCAGTTACGCAACGGTGGGATATGGGGATGTGATTCTCCCCGGCAGTTGGCGACTTTTAGGACCCCTCGAGAGTATGACCGGCGTATTAATGTGTGGAGTGTCGATCTGTCTTGTGTTTGCCACAGTCTCGCGTATGGTCGATCGCGACGTCCAATTTTCCATGCGACAACGGCAAGCCGCCGTTGCTCTGGCAACCCTTGGCAAAGCGGCTGCCCCTTCGAGTGAGCAAACCCATGCCTGAGATAAATACCCAAACCCCGGATTGGCTTCGTCAGATGGAGGTCATCCTCGAGGAACTGAACGAGGGAGTAGTCATTGTCGATGACCAGCTTCGCGTGGTCTTTGCTAACGAAGCATTGATCCGAATGGGACAGTACGCGCGTCAGGAAATACAAGGCCATACGCCGGATGCGATTTTCCCTCCCGAAGATCTTCCCCATCTCAGGCGACAGCACGAATCGGACCACCAGTACGGCCGCAGCCGTAATGAGTTCTACCTTCCACGGAAAGACGGCGCGAAAATCCCGGCGATCTTCAGTGGGCGAGTCATCCGGGGCCCAGACCAGCGGGAGTACGTCGTAGTCACAATAACTGACATCAGCGCGCAGAAAGGAGTTGAGGAACAACTCCGTTCATCGAACTTGCTCCTGGAAGAGCGCCAGAGGGAAATGGAAGCCGACCTCTCGCTGGCGGCGCTCGTCCAGGAGTCGCTCGTGCCGCAAAGCCTGCTTTGGAACGATATCACTGTTGCCACGTATTACAGTCCGGCTCACACCATTGGCGGCGACTTCGGGGTGGTCTTGCCCGATGGTGACGACCAACTAACCATCCTCGTGTGCGATGTGGCGGGCCATGGCATTGGTTCGGCGCTGATGGCGAATCGCATTTATTCCGAAACACTACATCAGTTGGAACGAAAAATAGGGCCGGGCGCCATGCTGCGACACCTTCATGATTTCGTGCACAACCGCCTTGCAATAGACGGTTTTTACTTCACCATGGCCGCCATTCGTTTCAGTTTGCGCGGACGCCGCGCCGCCTTTGCCGCGGGTGGGCATCCACCCGCAATGTTGGTATCAAACGGCCGTATACGCCTGCTTCACTCGCAAAACGGCATCCTCGGGTGTCTGGCGGAGACAGCGCCATCCGGGGGCGTGGACGAAATCGAGCTCACACCTGGCGACCGGGTGGTTCTGTACACGGACGGTCTCGCCGAGGTCTTTAACGATCGTGACGAAATGCTTGATGTCGAAGGCCTTGCCCAGTTGGTCCACGATTCAGCTAACCTATCGTTGCAAAAGATGCGGCAGGCGATCCTCGACGGCGTATCTGCGTGGAGAAACGGCCCTCTCACAGACGACGCGTCTCTCGTTATCGCCGAAGTTCGTTAATCCCGGAACGTGTTTTGTATTTGGCGACGCTGCTATGGGAGGCCCTTAGTACTGGCGAAATGAAAGCAGTGCCTTGATTGGGAGGGGCGCCCAAATGGTTCCCAAGTTGGATGGTGATGGAAATACCGCGCAGGAAGAGTTGCAAGTAATTCAGTAAGTGGTCGGGGCGCCCGGATTTGAACCGGGGGCCTCCTGCGCCCAAGGCAGGCGCGCTACCAGGCTGCGCTACGCCCCGACAAGACTGCACTTTCAATTCTACGGTAATTTTCCAGTTTGTGGCTAATGCGAAAGCAGGTTTGGTGGCGCCGACTCTTCGGGCCGGATTTGGCGTCCGCGATTCGCGTTCGGGGCATGCTTACGCTAGGATGGGGTTAGCCCAACCCAAATACCTGGGATGCAATTGCGAAAGGAAATGGGAATGAAACGCGGAATTCTCGCCACCTTGCTCGGCACCGCTTTGCTCTTTGCCGCCGCCTGTAAATCCAAAACGGACGAAAACGAGGGCATTCGCCAGGGCGTGATGAAACACCTAACCGCCTTGAATATGCTCAATATGGCGAATATGGATGTGAAGGTGACGCAGGCCACGGTCAACGGCAACCAGGCGCAAGCGCAAGTGGAGATTCGTTCGAAGGGCGGAGATCCGAATGCCGCGCCGATGCAGATCGGCTACGACCTGGAAAAGCGCGGCGAAGAATGGGTGGTGCTCAAGACCACTGGCATGGGCGGCGGGATGCAGCATCCGGGGCCCGGAGAAGCGCCCCCGGCGGGTTCGACACCGGGAGCCATGCCGCCCGGGCATCCCAATGTTTCTGGTGGCAGCGGGCAAAACTCCACGACCCATCCCGATTTCAACGCTATTCTGAATAATGCACAGGGCGGCTCGCAGCAAGCGCAGCCATCAACCCCGCCCGCTAGTAATCCTAAGCCATAAGACAACGCAGTCCGGCAAGGATGTTCGGGCTACCCTAATAATCCTGCAAATCTTCTGTTGAAAGAGCCACGCGCACCGCATTCAATACGGCAAAAAGATCGATCAACTCCTGCCCGATAGCGCCCCAGATAGGTGGCAAGTAGCCGAAGGCCGCGGCGATCATGCCAATCAGGCTGGCCGCCATGCCACCCAGAGCGCTTTGCAGAGCGATACGGCGCATGCGGCGGCCGATGTGGATCAGTTCGTCGATTTTGCCGAGCGCAGTCTCCAGCACCACGGCGTCGGCGGCTTCGGTGGTGATGTCGTTCTGCGAGCCGAAGGCTACGCCCACGGTGGCTGCCATCAGCGCGGGAGCGTCGTTGATGCCGTCTCCCACAAACAGGGTGCGCGCCTTGGCCGTTTCTTCTCGGACAATGGTTACTTTTTCTTCCGGGCTTTTTCCGGCGTGAATTTCCCGGATGCCGACGCTTTCGGCCAGATACTTCACTTCGGATTCGCGGTCGCCAGAGACGAGCATGACGCGGGCTACGCCGTGCTTCGGCCGCAAGTGCTGGATAAATGAAGCGGTGTCTTTTCGCGGTGCATCATGGAAGCGGATGGCTGCGGCATATTTATCGTCCACGAAGACGAGGCATTCGAGGCCGCTGGCCAGGGGCGGCAAGGCGTAGCGGCTCGCATCCGTTTTCCCGCGGCCGGTAACGAATACCGTGTGTCCTGCCACGGCGCCGCGCAGCCCTTGCCCTGCCTTTTCGCTGATGCGGTCCACGGGGAGCAGCGGAATGTCCTGGCGCTTGGCGGCCGAAACGATGGCATGTGCCAGCGGGTGCTTGGAATATTGTTCCGCGCTGGCGACGAGCTGCAACAAATTCTGCTCCTGAAATTCAGGTGCGCAGATGATTTCAGTAACCGTGGGCCTGCCGTAGGTGAGCGTGCCGGTTTTGTCGAAGATCAGCGTCTGGCACTTTTCGATCTGCTCGAGCACTGCGGGGTTCTTGATGATGATGGCGCGTCGGGCGGCAAGAGAGATGGCGCCGATAATCGCCGTGGGAATCGCAAGCAGCAGCGGGCACGGCGTGGCAATGACGACGACCGAGAGGAAACGTTCCGAATGGCCGCTGAGGAGCGCGGCGGCGGTGGCTACTCCCAAAGCAAGTGGCGTATACCAGGCGCCGAGTTGATCGCCCAGGCGGCGGAGTTGTGGGCGCTGCTGTTCGGTCTCCTGCATCACTTTCATGATGCGGGCATAGCGGGAGTCCTTTGCGAGCTTTTCTGCGCGAATGGTGATGAGAGCTTCGCCATTGATCGCGCCGGAGATCACATTGGAGCCGGGCGTCTTGGAAATTTCGTAAGGTTCGCCGGTGAGATAGGCTTCGTCCATCACGCCGTGGCCTTCGACGACGACTCCGTCCACGGGGCATATTTCGTGCGGCAAAATGGTTAGTTCGTCGCCGACGCGAATGTCTTCGAGTTTTACCTGGATGAGTTGGCCGCCTTCGCGGCGATGCGCGATGCTCGGGACGCGACGCGCAAGCGCATCGAGGACGGAGGAGGCTCGGGCGGTGGCAAACTCTTCCAGTGCTTCACCGCCGGAGAGCATCAGCACCACGATGGCGGCGACGAGGTATTCTCCCAGAAGAACTGCGGTGACGATGGAAATTCCCGCCAGAAGATCGGAACCGAACTGGCGCGTCGCGAGTTTCTTGACGAGTTCCCAGACCAGGGGAATCCCGCCGATCAGCAGGGCGATAAAGAGAGGAACGTTGTAAGTCAGGGGAGGGAAGCGCAGCGCGTAACGCAGAACCACATGCAAAACTATTGCAACAAGCGTGAACCCGGCTATCAACGTCTCTTTAGAGAAGTTGGAACCTGGCTTCGGTGCATCCAGCATTACTTCCACTTGTCGCATGGCACGCGTGCAAAGTCAAAAGAACCAACTCTGGAGAATTACATGTCTACAGGTGAGTTGTGATACGCACCATCAGCATAGAAATAAGCATCTACTTCATACTCCTGTTCACCGCAATCGAAAAACAGAAATGAATCGTTGTTCTCGATGTGAAACTTGCGCCGAGATGGCCCATCAAAAAGTTTGTTCGTTTTGGTTGCATACAAGAAAAAATTCGATGCCCTAGCGGAATCACCCTTGTCGAGAATCTGAAATTCTTCTTTGAAGTCGGGTCCATCTGGGGTGTAGATCGCCAACCGATACGCCGAGTCTGGTTTCTCGCGAGACACAAGAAGAACGGCGTAAGATCGCCGCTTGTTTTCACGGAATTCCCCGGCCGCGATGCCTGGGCAGTCCGCATACTCTGCCGAAACCCATCGAGCCTTGGCAGAAGGACTTAGATCCGTAATCTCTTGAATTCTCCACGAACCAAACTCGACCATCAGCTTTTGCTGAAATGGATGGGGAAGGGCTTCAGTTGAGCAAGGATTTCGATCTGCTTTTTCGTTCTTTGGTTGCGAATAGGCGGTCACTGGGATCGCAATACATATTGCGATCACGGCAAAAGCCCGAACTAAACTACGGCCATTGGTCGCGCCAATCATACCGTTTTGTCCTTGGAGTAGCAGAGCGATTCCAGGTTGCATTCGGCGCACTTGGGTTTCCGCGCGGCGCAGACTCGGCGGCCGTGCCAGATGAGTTGGTGCGAGAACTGGATCCATTTGTTTTGCGGGATCACTTTCATCAGGTCCTGCTCGATCTTTTTGGGGTCGGTGTTGCGCGTCAGGTCCAGTCGTTGGGAAAGGCGGATGACGTGCGTGTCCACGACCACACCGCTGGTGATTCCGTAGGCCGTACCAAGCACGACGTTGCCGGTTTTGCGAGCGACACCAGGGAGCGTGAGAATCTCTTCCATCGTACGCGGCACTTCGCCGCCGAATTTTTCAATTAGGGCCTTGCTGGCGCCCATGATGGATTTGGTTTTGTTGCGGAAAAAGCCCGTGGGGCGAATCTCTTTCTCCAGTTCAGCGGATGAAGCGTAAGCAAAATCTTCCGGCTTCTTATACTTCTTAAAAAGCTCAGCGGTCACCAGGTTGACACGAACGTCCGTGCACTGAGCGGAGAGGATCGTGGCGATCAGCAACTGGAACGCGTTATCGAACTTCAGTTCGCAAGTCGCGTCCGGATAAGCGGCATCGAGTCCCACGAGGATCGCGGCCACACGCTTTGAGTCGGTCCCTACTGCTGCGCCAGCGGCTTTCTTTACAGAAGCTTTCTTGTTTGATGCCTTGACGACCCTCTTTTTTTTCGAAACCACTTTCTTCTTTGCCGCCATCGCCGCCTCTTCTCTGTGCTCTCTGTGTCCTCTGTGGTGAGAAACTCCCTAGCCCAACACTTCCATCAACCGTCGAAACGCCTTTCCCCGATGACTGTGCTGGCTCTTCTCTTCCGCTCGCAATTCCGCAAAACTTTTCCCCAATGGCGGGAAATAAAAAACCGGATCATATCCAAACCCGCCTTCGCCGCGAGGCACCACGAGAATCTCTCCATCCACTTTTTCGGAGACAACCGCCAAAGCGTGGCCTCTTTCCACTGCCGCAATCACGCAAACAAAGTAAGCGCTTCGCTGCGGCCCGGCAAGCCCCTTCATTTCAGCGAGAAGCTTCGCGATGCGCTGTTCGTTGCTGGCGCCGGCCCCCGCGTACCGTGCCGAAAAAACTCCCGGCGCTCCACCCAGTGCGGGTACAACTAATCCCGAATCGTCCGCGAACACGATGCCCTCGCAGTGCCGGGAGTAGTAAAAGGCTTTTCCTGCGGCATTCTCGGCAAATGTCGGCGCGGTCTCTTCAAACTCGGGAATGCCAGCAAAACCCGGAAGCAATTCCAGCTTCCAGTGTCTTCCGGCGGCTTCCGCCAGAGCGCGGAATTCCTTTAACTTGCCCGCATTGCCCGAAGCCAGATAAAGCTTCCGCGTTTCTTCGGTTAGCATCCTGATCCTGATTTGATTTTTTCTACGCGCAGAGGAATTGTTAACGCTTCCGGCCTAAAAAGCCAGCGGGCAACACTTCGCGCTGCGCTTCGTTCAGGCGCCGGATTCCAGCGGCCGCCAGCGCCAGCAGGTCTTGCATCTCGCTGCCGGCAAAGGGGCGCCCTTCGGCGGTCGCCTGAATCTCCACGAAGTCACCGCTGCCGGTCATCACCACATTCATGTCTACGTCGGCGCGCGCGTCTTCTTCGTAACAGAGGTCGAGCAGCGAAGCGTCGTCGACGATCCCCACGCTTGTGGCCGCCACGGTGTCAATGAGAGGGGAAGTCTTCAGCATGCCCGCGGCGGTGAGCCGCTCCATGGCCAATGCCAGCGCCACGAAAGCGCCGGTAATGGAGGCGGTGCGCGTGCCGCCGTCGGCTTCAATCACGTCGCAATCGAGAAACACCGTACGTTCGCCCAGCGCTTCCTGATCGGTGATAGCCCGCAGGGAACGCCCAATCAGCCGCTGAATTTCCAAAGTGCGGCCGCTTTGTTTGCCGCGAGCCGCTTCACGCGGCGTGCGCTCTTCGGTCGCGCGCGGCAGCATGCCGTACTCGCTGGTCACCCAGCCTTTGCCGCTGCCTTTTAGAAAGCTCGGAACTCCATCGTCCACAGTGGCCGTGCAAATCACACGCGTTTTGCCCAGTTCAATAAGAACGCTGCCTTCCGCCTGAGAGATAAAATCCGGCGTGATCTTGACTGTTCGCAACTGGTCCGCGTGCCTTCCGTCGCCTCGCATGCTTTTCCTCGTTTGCCGCCCGCTTTATTTTATGGGTGCAGCTAGCGCCGTGTAACCCCGCGCACTTTCTCCACGGCCTTTTCGAGCGGAGCCGGAAGAATGGAGGGCGGTGGGGAAGGATACTCCAACTTGATGCCGGTGGCATCCTTGGCGCTCACGCTGAAGGACTGGGTCAAATCGACATGGCCGGCCAGCGTGTCTACTTCCTGGCCGTGAATCAAAATCTTCAGCCGCAGCACCTGGGGCACGTTGGCTTCCAGCGTCCGCACAATCGATTCCACCGCCAATTGCTCGCTTTGGATTCCGGAGGGTGTGGAAGTGCGGAGCTCGTCCGAGAAATCCGCAACGCCAGTGCCATCGGGCAGAATGTAAAAGGCGAGAAGGGCCGCATCAGGCGGCAAGGTACGCAGTTCCGCGTCCACCGGGCCAGCGAGCAGAGTGTTTAGAATCTGCTTGGCCCGCAAGGCGGGATCGTTCGAGAGAGGCAATTCGATGATCACGGGATTCAGCCCGGCTTGCTCGCCGCGCGATCCCCAGAGCATTTTGACCTTTACTTTAGGCTCGCCCGTGGTTGGCGGAGCAACCGGCAAAAGCTCGCGACGCGCCTGCTCGGCCGTCTTCTCCGTCAGGTCTTTCGCCTTGTTCACCTGGCGGCGAAGAGCAGGGAAGTAGAGCGCCGCGGCAATTACGGCTGCCAGCAGGACCCCGCCGAGCCACACGCGCCACTGGACGCTCACGGCTGCACGCTCCCGCCCGGCACGCTCGCGCTCGGCAGCACATAGGATGGACGAAACGCTGCGACGCCCCGCGCAATCGCGTCGGCTACACCGGGCACCATGTTCTCGAGTTCGGCCCGGTTCTGCACGGATACGCTCGAAACCTCCACGGCGATCGCCGGGGCCGCCGTGGTGCGCAGTTGGCGCACTGGAGCTGTCTGCACCGTTTCGGGTGAGCCCTTAAACCGCCGGGCAAGCTCCTGCTGCACCTGGTCGCCCAACTTGCGGCTCAAACTCAAAAAGGGAAGCTGCGCCTGATCCCAGGGGATCAATCCGGTAATGTTTGCCGGAGCGGACGCGTCAGGTTGCACATAAACACGCGCCGTGCCGGCCAGGCCAGTTGAAGCGATGTGCAGGGTAATGAACACGGCGCCGCGCTGCGCGTTGGCCCGTGCCGAACGGTCGTCGAAGGAAGGATTGTCATTTGCTTCGCGGGTCTGGATGACCTGAAAGCCCTGCGCCTCCAGCGCCTTTTTCGTGGCGGCGGCAAATTGCAGGAGCTCGTCGCTCTCGGTAATGCCTTCCGTTCCGTGCGCGCCCTGGTCGGTACCGCCGTGCGCGGGATCCAACACCACGACATTCAAGCCCGCGTGTGACGCCGTAGGAGTTGGAGTTGCAGGCGCCTGCGAAGGCGCAGTAGGGGCCGACGCTGCCTGTGGCTGCTGCGGCGAGCCATGCATCGCCAGCGCGGAAAGCGCCCCGGCAAAAAGTACGCCAGCCAGAAGTTGGGGTAATGCCGGAAGGGATCTCACGTTCAGAAGAATAACAAATCTTTTCCGCCTCGCGGCGTTGAGTCCTGCGCCTAGGCGCGACTTGGTACCCGCGTCTCGAAAGCGGCGCCGAGCCGCCGCACGGCAAAAAAGAAAGCCCGGCTCCGGGGAGCCGGGCTAAGCAAACTGGATTGGGCCAAGTTTAGTCGGCGGTAACGCTCTGAGGAGCGGCTTGCGGTGCAAAGCGCGTCCGGATCTTGTCCGTGCCGTAATACAGGACAAAGCCGGCCACGATGATCAGGACGCCGAAGAGCAGCCCATTCATCCCCAGGATGGTTTCATGGTCGCTCTCCACCAGCGAGAGCAGCAAGAGACCGAAGGGGAAGATGCCGCAGGTGACCGCGCCCGCCATGCCTCCCGGCACGCGGAAAGAGCGCCGCAGCTTGGGTTCGCGGATGCGCAGCACCACCAGCGTGATGAATTCCAGCATCAGTGCCGCCCCGTACAACATAATGTCCAGGGTCACCAGCCGTTTGAAGCCCAAGCCCAGGCAGAGTGCCCAGCAGCCGGCCAAGACGATGATTGCAACCCAGGGAGTTTGGTTTCTCCGGGTTACTTTGCCGAAAATCTTCGGCATCATGCCGTCCTTGGCCATGGCCAGGGGCAGCCGGGAATAGCTCATCACCAGAGCGTTGAACATGCCGAAAGCGCTCATCATGCCGCCGATGGTGACCATGAACCGCAGCCATTCGAAGCCCATGACCTTGCCACCGAGCTGTCCTGCGATGGTGGCCCAGGAACCGTCCTCAGCGAAGGAAGAAGCTGGGATGCCGGTGAAATAGACCGCCAGGAAAGGCAGAACGTAGGTCAGCGAAACTAGGATGACCGCGGCAATCATCGCCCGCGGATAGGTGCGCTGCGGCCGCTCCACCTCTTGGGCGATGGTCGAAGCGTTGTCCCAGCCCATGTAATTCCACATGGCTACGAGCACCGCGCCTAACAATCCGACGCTCGCGCCAGAAGCCGCCGTGTGCGTGTCACCGGTGAATGCGCCCAAACGCTCGGGCGTAAGCAACACAATCAGCCCGAACGGCAGCGACAGCAGAAAGAAAAGCCAGAGAGACGTGATGCCCACGACGCGAATACCCGCCAGATTCAAGGCCGCGCAGGTGACCACCACGAACAAACCCGCATACAGTCCGTGATTCCCCTCGCCGAACCACGGCGACATCTGTTTCAGGTAGAACACGAACAGCGTCGGATAAATAGCCATATCAAAGATGCTGGCAGCCAGCGAAAGCCAGGCTTCCTGGAAGCCCCAGAAATTGCCCAGGCCGCGGCGAACCCACGCGTAGTAGCCGCCTTCTTGCGGCAGCGCGCTCGACAGCTCGCCGATCATGAAGGCCGTCGGCAAGCACCACAGCACCGGCAGAAACAACAGAACCAGAATTCCGCGTCCATATCCCGCGCCAGAGATGATCGCCTCGGTGCCATACGTTCCGCCGGACACCATGAAGAAAGTGGCGGCAACCAGAGGCCAGAGCGTCAGTTTGGCTGTTCTCTTTGCGGAGCTGGAAATTGCTTGGGAAGGGATTTGTGCAGGCAGGGATACGGTACTCAATTTTTTTCTCTCGTCCTCCTCAAGTGACTCTCGCTCTCAAATTGCGCGGAGCAAGCTCACCATTTGAAGAATACAATCTCTGCAACTGCATGCAAGAAAAAAATGAGGTTCCGCGGAAATTTTTTTCAGTGTGATAACCGTACGGAAGTACTAGTCGCGCGCACCCTTGGCGCTCGCTCTCACTCGGCATTCGCCTGTGATACACTCCGCGAAGTTTTTTGCTCGCTCATTCTTTCTCCGGAGTCATACGTATGAAGCTTAGCCTCGGCAGTCTGCTCGCCCTTTTTCTGGTGAGCGGTTCCATTACTCTCGCGCAGCAAGGCGGCGCGCCCGCGCCTGTCACAGTGGACGATCTATTCGGCGTCAAGGAAGCCCACGAGGCGCAGATCACCCCGGACGGGCAGTTCATCGCTTACACGGTCAACTCCATCTCTTTGAAGGAGGACAAAAATGAATCGCGCATCTGGATGATTCCCGCGGGTGGTGGCGATGCTATCTCAATGACATCCGAGGAAGCCTCGTCGTCGCATCCACGGTGGTCTCCGGACGGGAAATTCCTGGCGTTTTTGTCCTCCCGGAAGGACGCGGAAGGTTCCGATGGCAAGACGCAAGTCTATTTGCTGAGCCGAATGGGTGGCGAAGCGCAGCGGGTGAGCAACACGGCGCAGGATGTGGAGGACTTCGAATGGGCGCCGGATGGCAAACGGCTGGTGCTGGTTCTCCGCGATGCCTCGCCGGAAGAGCTGGAAGCTGCCGCCAGCAAAGCGAAAGAGGGCGAGGACGGTGGTTCCAAGAAGTCCAAAGCCCAGCCGCCGTGGGTGATCGACCGGCTGCAGTTTAAATTCGACACCGTTGGCTACCTGGACCGGCGCCGGACCCACCTTTACGTTCTGGATCTGGCCAGCAAGACCCTGCGCCAGGTCTCTTCGGGAGATTTCGATGATTCCCAGCCAGCTTGGTCCCCAGACGGCAAGTATCTGGCATTCCAGAGCAACCGGACCATGCCGGACCCGGATCGCACCTACAACTCGGACATTTACGCGGTGGCTGCCGACAACACGGACCTTGGCGCGCACCTGAAACAAGTAACCAATTTTCCGGGTCAAAAGGAAAATCCGTCCTGGTCTCCGGACTCCCAATGGATTACGTACGAAGCCACCACGGATCTGAAACTCTTTTATTACGCCACGAAACATGTGGCCGTCTCCCCGGCCCAGGGTGGTGAGCCGAAGATTCTGACCAAGGCGTTTGACCGCATGGCCATCCACCCGCGGTTTGCGCCGGATGGCAAGTCCATCTACTTTCTCGCCGATGACGACGGCACGCAGACGCTCGCTCAGGTAACGATCACCGATGGCAAGGTGACACGGGCGATTGGCGGGCGACTGATGATCGATGGTTACACCTTCTCGAAAGACGGCACGCTGGCCGCAACGATCTCCACGACGGACAGGCCCTACGAGCTCTTCACGATTCCCGGGGGCCAACTGACGCGGCTGACGCACCTCAACGACGAATGGCTGACCAAACATAAGCTGGTGAAGGCGGAATACGTCTCCTTCAAGTCCAAGGACGGCACCTTGGTCCATGGCTACCTTTATAAGCCGCCCGACTACGTGGCCGGAAAGAAGTATCCGACCATCCTGCGTCCCCATGGAGGACCGGTGGAGGAGTATCAAGGCGACTTCTTTGACATCCCGCAGCTCTTTGCTGCCAATGGGTACGTCGTCCTGCTGCCGAACCCCCGCGGTTCTTCCGGCTACGGCGAGGAGTTCTGCAAAGCGATCTACGCCGATTGGGGAAACAAGGACTTTCAGGACGACATGGCGTTCGTGGACTGGGCGGTGGCGCAAGGGCTGGCCGATCCAGACAAGCTGGGCGTGGGTGGCTGGTCGTACGGCGGCATTTCCACGGACTTCATCATTGGACAGACCAACCGGTTCAAAGCGGCAATTTCCGGCGCTGGGGCGGCCAACTTCATCAGTATGTGGGGGCATGACCAGTACCAGCGCGAGTATGTGATTGAACTAGGCTATCCGTGGGAGAACCACGCGGCCTGGAATCGCATCGAGAACTTTTACAAGGTGAAAGACATCCTGACGCCTACGCTTTTCGTCGGCGGTAATATTGACGCGAACGTCCCCATCCTCGGCGGCGAGCAGATGTACCTCGCACTGAAGGAACTTGGCCGGGAGACCATGCTGGTGGTCTACCCGGACGAATATCACGAGTTCAAGACGCCTTCCCATATCAAGGACCTGAACGAGCGCTACCTGGCCTGGTACGCGCATTACGTCAAAGCCGACGGCACCCCGGCCCGCCCCGATCAAAGCAGAGAGAAGAAAGCCGCCAACTGAGGGCCAGAATGAGAAAAGGCCGGCTCGCGGAGCCGGCCTCTTCTGTTTCATTCGAGCAAACCTCGGTTATTTGCCGATCTTCTGGCCGATCACTTCGCCGGACACGATGATCTCGACGCGCCGGTTCTGTTTGCGGCCCGCCGCGGTAGCGTTATCTGCCACGGGGTTAGCTTCCCCAAGTCCTGTGGCTGTGATGGTATCGGCGGAGAGCCCCTGGGCAATCAGGAAATTGCGTACGGCATCGGCGCGCTGCTGCGAGAGCTTCATATTGAAGTCAGCCGTGCCGGTCGTGTCCGTGTGCCCTTCGATGGCCAAGTTGAGCCCGGGATGCGCTTGAATGATGCCCGCCAGCTTGGCGAGTTTCAATTGTGCGTCCTGGCTGAGCGCATACTTGCCGGTCTCGAACAGCACGTCAGCCATATTCACGACCAGCCCGCGCGGCGTATCTTTGGTGTCCAGAACCCGATTTAGCTGATCCAGAAGCTGCGCGCGTAAGGCGGCCGCTGCTTTGCGGGCATCTTCAGCCGCTTGCTGTTGGCGTGCCGCTTCCGCCTGGAGCGCTTCCTGCTTGGCCTTCGCGGCAGCGGCTTGCGCGTCGGCTTCGGCCTTGGCCTTGGTCGCTGCGGCGTCTGCTTCTGCCTTCATCTGCGCTTCTTTGGCGGCGGTTAATTCGGCCTGGCGCTTGGCCTCCTCAGCAGCACGCGCGTCGGCTTCCGCTTTGGCTTTGGCCGCTGCGGCAGCCGCAGCCGCGTTCTTTTCTTGCTGGATCTTTTCGGCGACTTGGCGAATCGCGGACATGGCACGCGCATCTTCGGCGAATTGCGTGGTCTGCCGCGCGCTGGAGATGATCTGGTTCTTGTCGGACTTGGACGTCACGGCATTTTCCATCATCTGCAGCGCCCCCTGGGCCTTGCTGAAGATTTCCGGAGCATACTTTTCGGCGCCCCGGTCCTTGGCGATTTCCACCGCGTTGCGCGCCTCGTAGACGTCCAGCGGCGTGGTCTTGAAATCCGGTTTTAGCGCCAGCGGATTACCCGTTCTCTCATACACGTTCAGGAACATCAGCTTGTAATTGGTGTCCGGAAAGACCTTGCCCTTGGTGTTTTTCTTGCGCTCATTTTCGAGCACCACCAGCTCGCTGGGGATGCGCACCGCATAATAGGGCTCCGCGGTGACAATCAGGGAAAAGGTCTGCGAGGCCGTGGTCGCCGATAGCTTGCCTTCACCGTTCTTGTCGATCGGAATTTCGCCCAGATTTCGGACTCCGCCGTCAGGGGTGACCGTCCACAAAACGTAGGTAAGAAATTCCGGTCCCAGCGTCGTGGCTAACGGCATGCCCTTCACCTTGGCTTCAATCGAAGTGCCGCCCTTTTTCGCCTCCACTTTAGCTTCACCGCTGGCGCCACCGGCGGCATGCGTGGCAACCAGATTGATCTTTGTGGATCCCGCGCCAATTTCATAGCCGATGGCCGGCACGGACTTGCTCGTCAAGTTTGTTGCGGGCTCCTGCTCGTTCGTCTGCGCTTGTAAGCGTGCCGTGCACAATAAAAGAGCCGCGCAAGCCAAACTCCGGAAATTCTTCCCTCGCATAATTGCTCTCCCAGTTACGAATGGTCTGATTCAAATCGGGGCATGTTAGACGGAGCCTAAGTGTATACCAAATCTGAGAAATCGTTGCGTGATGAATAACCATCCTACGCATGTCCCTTCAGCGGCAGCTCTGTTGCTGGAAATTTAAGAAGACGCCAATGCGATTTATTTCTCCATGGAACTCTTCCTGCTCTTCCAGAACCATCTCCTGTAAGGGAGCACCATATGGCATCGCTTTGCGCCGGAAAAGAAATCGTCCAGGAAGATCTCTTTCACAAAGGGGAGTGTGTCGCGGCGGCACAACTCCTTTCCGAGGCCATTGCCGATACGCCCTCGGCGATTTTGTGGAACGATTGGGCCGCCGTACAGGCATCCATGGGCCAGTTGCAGGACGCCGAGCGCGGGTTTCGCATGGCGTTACAGTTCGATCCTTTGTCCGTGCAGGCGATGGAAAACCTGGGGGCTTTGCTATTCAGTCGGGAATGCTATGCCGAAGCCGCCCTGCTGCTGCGCCAGGTTCTGCCCGCGGCCAGCGCGGAGAAGCGCCAATTAATCGAGCGCATTCTTGCGAAATGTGATGCGGCGGTCGCGTCTTCCGATAGCGGCGGAGCGCCCGATCTTGGGCCGGCGGGAGGGGTAGGGCAACTCCCGGCGCCTCGCATGGACGACGCACCGCGAACCACTTGGGACCCGAAACTCTCCTACGAAGAATGGTGCAGTTCCGCATTCCGAGGGCGCGTTCCGGTTCCCGGTGTTCGCGTGGCAACGTCCTGGACGGAGGATTCCGAGTGGGGACACCGCGCCTTTGACGCTCTGCTGCGAGTCGAATGCCAGTACGTCGGCAAGCTGCTCGCGGAACTGCGCGACTCCGGCGTCGAGGGAGATATCGCCGAGTTCGGTATCTTCCGGGGCTGGTGGCTTAACTTTTTTTACGAAACATCCGAAGAGCTTGGTTGGCGGCGCCGCATTTATGGCTTTGACAGCTTCGAGGGTCTTTCCGAGCCGCACCCCGAGCACGATCAGGCGTTCTGGAAAAAGGGGCAGTACGCGTGCTCGCTCGAGCAGGTGTCTCGTAACGTTCAGGCCGCCGCGCGCCCCCGCATCAAGCTGGTGAAGGGCTTTTTTGAAAAGAGCCTTCGCGGCGCCGATGCGCTGGTCGCCGGCAAATTCGCCTACGTGCGCATCGATTGCGACATCTATTTGCCCGCGCTGGACTGCTTGCGGTATCTCGGCCCTCGGCTTGCGGACGGAGCAATCCTGGTTTTCGACGACTGGCCGCATCTCCGCGGTTGCGGAGAACAGCGCGCCTTTGAGGAGTGGCTGCCCGCCGTGCCGAACCTGGAATTCGAGTTTCTCTTCTTTGGCCCCATCGGCCATTTCTATCTGCGCGTTCACTATAAGAAATAGTGCTCCCAAGCGGAACGCGGATTTGCTCCGGCTGGGGCCTCGCGCTATCCTCCATTGGTTTCTGGAGGGAAGAGAATGTCCCGCATATTCAGCTGGTCCGCTCTGGTGTATCTGGCCATCGTTGTTCCCGCAGTTATTCCCGTTCATGCGCAACAGTATGATCCACGGCTTTATTCGGAAATGCGCTGGCGCTGCATCGGGCCCTTCCGTGGCGGGCGCACCGTGGCCATCAGCGGCGTGCCGCAGCAGCCCAACGTGTTTTATATGGCAGCAGTCAACGGCGGTGTGTGGAAAACCACGGACTTTGGCAACACCTGGTCTCCCATTTTCGATGACCAGACGTCCGGTTCGGTCGGCGCGCTCGCCGTCGCTCCCTCGGACCCGAACATTTTGTATGTGGGCAGCGGCGAAGGCTTGCAGCGGCCGGACCTGGCTGTCGGCGACGGCCTTTACAAATCTGCCGATGCCGGGAAAACCTGGATGCATCTCGGCCTGCGCGATGCGCAGCAGATTACAGCCATTGTGGTGGATCCCAAAAATCCGGAGCGCGTTTTCGTCGCCGTGGCGGGGCATCCTTATGGGCCCAACACCGAGCGCGGCATATTCCGGTCGCTCGATGGCGGAAAATCGTTCGAAAAGGTTCTGTATAAGGATGAAAACACGGGTGCCGCCGACGTGGTGATGGACACTGGCAACCCGCAGGTTCTATTTGCCGCGCTTTGGGCCGCCCGCGTCGCGCCCTGGGAGGTGCGCAGCGGCGAATCATTTATGATTTCGGGCAGCGGACTCTATAAGTCCACCGACGGCGGAAACACCTGGCGTTCCATCACGAAAGGTCTGCCCGGCAGCGACGACAAGATCGGCCGCATCGGCATCGCCATTGCTCCCAGCAATCCCCTGCGTATGTATCTTTCTCTGGAGGCCGAAAAGGAGCCGGGTATCTACCGCTCAGACGATGCGGGGGAATCCTGGCAGCATGTCAACGAAGACCATCGCATTGGCGGCCGTGGCCCTGGAGCCATGGGCATCGCGGTTTCACCGGACAATCCAGACCTTCTGTATGTGGCGAATACCAGCACCTGGAAATCCACCGACGGCGGCAAAACCTTTGTGGGGTTTAAGGGCGCGCCCGGCGGCGACGACTACCAGCGCATCTGGATCGACCCTCGCAATGCTCACACCATTGCGCTCACCAGCGATCAGGGCGCGGTGATCAGCGTCAATGGTGGGCAGACCTGGAGCAGTTGGTACAACCAGCCGACGGCGCAGTTTTATCACGTCACTACCGACGAACGCTTTCCTTACTGGGTTTATGGCGCGCAGCAGGAGAGCGGTGCGGCCGCAACGCAGAGCCGCAGCGACATGGGCGAAATCAGTTTTCGCGAGTGGAGTCTGCCGGGCATTGAAGAGTACGGCTACATCGCCGTGGACCCGCGCGATTCCAACATTCTCTATGGCGGACGGATCACGCGGACCAATCAGGCGCTGAATGAATATGCAAATGTCTCCCCCGAACCAATCCGCACGGGGGAATATCGCTACAATCGCTCCCTGCCAATCGCGTTTTCACCGTTTGACCCCGGCACGCTCTACTTCGCAGCGAATGTTCTGTTCAAGACCACCGATGGCGGACGCTCCTGGCAGGTGATCAGCCCGGATCTCACGCGGGAGTCGCCGGAAATCCCCGCGAATCTCGGTGCGTTCTCCGCTGGGGATCCGGAAAAGGGGAAGCACCGCGGCACAATCTATGCCCTCGCGCCTTCGTTCAAAGAAACCGGCACGATCTGGGCGGGCACCGACGACGGCTTGGTTCAGATTACCCGCGATGGCGGCAAGAGCTGGAGCAACGTCACACCTGCGCAGCTGACTTCCTGGAGCAAGGTCTCTATTCTCGAAGCTTCGCATTTCGAAGCGGGGACCGTTTACGCGGCGATTAACCGCTTCCGCCTCGACGATCTGAAGCCGCACATCTATCGCACGCGCGACTTCGGCGCCACCTGGCAGGAAATCGTCACCGGCTTGCCCGACAACGCGCCGATCAACGTGATCCGTGAAGATCCGCTGCGTCAGGGGCTCCTCTATGCCGGGTCGGAAACCTCGGTCTTCGTTTCGTTCAACGACGGCGATTCCTGGCAATCGCTGCAGCTCAATCTTCCGCACACTTCCATGCGGGACCTGACCATCCACGGCGACGACCTGATCGTCGGCACGCATGGACGGTCCTTCTGGATTCTCGATGATCTCACTCCGCTGCGCCAACTCAGTAAGGAGGTCGCAAAGTCCGGCGCTTATCTCTTCCAACCTGAAGAAGCGCTGCGCTGGCGTTGGAATCGCAATCCGGACACGCCACTCCCGCCTGAAATGCCTGCGGGGAAAAATCCTCCTGACGGCGCGATCCTCGATTATTACCTCGCCTCCGACGCCAAGGGGCCTGTGACTTTGGAGATTTTGGATTCCACAGGAAAACCCGTGCGGCGTTTCTCCAGCGCGGACCAGCCTTTGGACATGCAGAAAATTGCCGGCGAACATCCCATCCCGATGTACTGGGTACGGCCTTCACAGATTCTATCGGGTGCGCCGGGGATGCACCGTTTCGTCTGGAATCTGCGCCGCGAATCTCCCAAATCGCTGAATCAGGAGTTTCCGATTTCGGCCATCGTCCACGACACGCCGCTGCTGCCGCTCGGAAGTTGGGTGCTGCCCGGCAATTACACCGTGAAGCTCGCCGTCGACGGCCAGGAAATCACGCAGCCGCTGATCGTGAAAATGGATCCCCGCATCAGGACCAGCCCGGCGGATTTGCGGGCCCAAGCGGAGATGGAAGCCGGCGCGGTCGCCGGGATGAACCAGAGCTTTGAGGCCCTCACGCAAGTGGAGTCGGTGCGCGCACAGATCAAGGCTATCTCTCCGAAGGCAAAAGGGAAGCTTGCCGAATCGCTGGAGAACCTCAACAAGCAGTGCGATGCGCTGGCAGGAGCGACGGTCAGCACGTTCTTTGGCACGCCGCCCAGCGGAAAGCAGCCGGAAAATTTCTCCTCCCTCAACCAGCACTTCGGGCAAGTCCTGGCTATTGCGGACTCGGCCGATGCCGCTCCGACCACACAGGCCAGCCGTGTCTACGCGGAACTCAATTCGCAACTTGGCGAAAGGTTGCGCCAATGGCAGGGCATCAAGGAAACCCTACTCCCGGAAATCGTCCGCGGGCTGCAAAGCGCCGGTCTTCCGGCAATTGACCCGAGCAAGCCGTTAAGCGGAGGCTTAAGCAGCGCCGGCGAAGGGGACGACGAACCATAAGTCAGCCGACATCGCTGATTCACGTAAATGATTGAAATAAGACAGAATATTCAAATTATAACTATGGTCAGACCATGGTCTAACCATGGATTGACCATAGTCTGAAGTCATGGTAACATTGCTTTGGCTTTGACTGGAGCTCTGCCATGGAAGAAATTGCCATTTCAAAATTCAAGGCCACCTGCTTGGCCGTACTGGAAAACGTGAAGAAAACAGGTAAGCCCGTGCTGGTAACTCGCTTCGGGCACCCGGTTGCGCAAATCATTCCGCCCGCGCCTGCCAAGCGCATTCCAAAGCTTGGCACTGCAATCGGCGCGTTCGACATCCTCGGGGACATCGTTGGTCCTATCACGGACATTTCGGACTGGGAGGCGGCGCGGGATCCAGAGGAGGGCGATTCCGGCGGGAACAAGTGATGCGGCTTTTGTTGGACACGCACATCTGGCTCTGGATGCTGCGAGAGCCGCACAAGCTGACTTCTTTTGTGCATCAGGCTGTACTCGACCCAGGCAACCAGCTATTTCTGTCGCCGATCAGCATCTGGGAGGTAACCGTACTGCTCGACAAGCACAAAATCCAGATGCAGGAGGACTTCGGTTTGTGGTTTACACGAACGGCGGAAGGCTTGGACCTGAGGGAGGCGGTGCTCAACTGGAAGATCGCCCACGAACTGCGTTTCATTCTGCCGGAGCACAGAGATCCCGCGGACCGCTTCCTGGTCGCCACGGCGATTGCTCATGATCTGGTGTTGGTCACCGCCGACCGGAAGTTGATGGGCGTGCCCGCCCTCAAAGTCCTCGCCAACGCTTAATTGGCCCTCCTGTTTTGTAGGAATTACTTCAGGTACTTCTGGAAGAATCCCGCGCTTCTCTGCATTGCGTCCGCGGCGGCTTCCGGCCGATAGCCTTGCTTGTTGTTGGGATTCTCGAAGGCGTGCCCCGCGCCGTCATAGATCTTGATATCGGCGGTCTTTCCGTCAGTTTTCATGGCCGATTCGAAGGCCTTGACGTCTTTCGCCGGGATTCCCTGGTCGTCGGCGCCAAAATTCCCCAGCACCGGCGCCTTTATCTTGCCAATCAACGCCGGGTCCGAAGGCAACCAGCCATAATTCACAACGCAGGCCGCCAGCTTGGGCTGATCCACGGCGAGTTTGATCGACCAGCTTCCTCCCATGCACCAGCCGATGGAACCGATCTTCGAGCCATTTACATCCGGCCTCGAGCTCAAGTAGGCAAAGGCCGCTTCCAGGTCGCGCAGGCCACGGTCATCCGGCAAGCCGCGCATGAGAATGTGCGCATCGTCGGGTGTAGCAGCCACTTTTCCGCGATAAAGGTCCACAGCCAGCGCCACGTAGCCTTGCTCGGCGTACTTCTGCGCCTGGTCTTTCACCCAGTCGTTTAGTCCCCACCATTCGTGAATCACCACAATGGCCGGATGCTTGCCACCACCCTCCGGCAGCGCCAGGTACCCGCTTACGGTCTCGTCGCCGCTCTTATAGGTGACCGTTTCAATCTTAGGTGTGGCGGCTCCCCACAAAAGAACCGTAGTGCTCGCCACCAGCAAGATCGTGGCTAAAATGAATTTTTCGCGCCTCATGGTCGGACCCTCCCCGGCCAGTGATTCTACTGGGGAGCCGGCAACGATGCCAGTCCGAGTTGCGAATGACATCGCGGGAATCAGAACATTGGCGATAATTGACAACTAGACAACCCTCGGGGAGAATGCGCCTTCCCATTCCGCTATGAGCCGCAACGCTCTCCAACCTGTTCACCTTCTGCCTCTCCTCCTTCTTGGTATCGCGTTCTTGCCGGCCGATGCACAGTCTCCGGAGCAACGAGTGTCTAATTCTGCGACTATACCCGGCTCCCGGCCCGTTGCAGCGGTGGGTGCATTTTGCGAATCCCCTTCCGGTTCGGCGGCCTCCCCCATGGAAGCTGGCCTCGCGGCGTTCCGCGCGCAGGACTTTCCCTCCGCCGCGGTGAAATTCACCATGGCCACTGGCGCGCTCGCCTCAAAGGGAGCGGCGGCCTACGCTTGGCTCGCACGCGCGGACCTGCACCTTCATCACGTCGAAGAAGCCGAGAGTGCCGCCCGCAAAGCCCTGGAGTTGGACCCCAACCTCGCGGCGGCTCAATCGGCGCTGGCCGAAGTCTACTTTCGCCAGGCGAAATTCGGCGACGCGGACGCTATCGTCAAGAAGTTGGTGCAAGCCGGCACCTCGGATGCGCGCGCCTACCTGACGCTGGCGGAGATCTACTGGGCCACGGCCAATAACCGCGCAGCAAAATCCAACATGGATGCTGCGCACCAGCTTGACCAGGACGATCCCGATATTTCTTTCGCTTGGGCAGAAACTCTTCCGCCCCAGGAGCGCTTGCAGGAATACAAAAAGCTCCTTGCGGCGGGGAATTTCGAAGACGAACGCGAGAAGGAGAGCCTGAAGGTGGAAACCGCCCTGCTGGAAGATCAGCAGCAGCAGCCTTCGCCGGGCTGCAAACTGACGGCAAAAACTCTCCCTATGGAGACCAAACTCGAGACCCTGGCCATTGATGCCAAAACGCTGCGCGGATTTGGCCTCAACGTAAAAGTCAACGACACGCCGTCGAAACTCCTGATCGACACAGGTTCCACCGGCATCCTGATCAACTCAAAAATAGCGGAAAAGGCCGGAGTTATCCGCATCGCCGATTCCCATATTGGCGGCCTGGGAGACCGGGGGCCTTCGCCGGGATATGTGGGTTTCGCCCGGCGATTGCAGGTCGGCGCACTGATTTTCGAAAACTGCCATATCGGCGTCGTGGACAAGAAAGATTCACTGGGTGAGGACGGCCTGATCGGAACCGATGTCTTCGAGGATTTTTTTGTGGACCTTGATTTTCCAAACTACAAGCTGCGGCTTTCCGAGCTTCCGCCCTATCCCGGCGCGGGCGCTTCGGCTCCTGCTCTTCAAGTGCATGCCTCCGCAAAAGACACGTCGCACAACCTCTGGATCCCGCCGCAATTTTCCAGTTATGAACGGGTCTACCGCTTCGGGCATTTCCTGCTGATACCCGGCCAGATCAACGATTCGCCGCCCAAGCTGTTTCTGCTCGACACCGGGGCCTGGGACAATTTCATTTCGCCCGGCGCCGCCAAAGGGTACGTGAAAGTCCATCGGGACGAGGAATCGATCGTGAAAGGATTGAGCGGCAGGATAAATAAAGTGTACTTCACCGGAGACGTAAAGCTCACCTTCGGTCATTTCCAGCAGAAACGCTACGATCTGGCGGCCCTGGACCTTACCGACGTGAGTAACGACGTCGGCACGGAGCTTTCCGCCACGCTGGGCTTCCGTATGCTTTACCTGCTGGAAATGAAAATCGATTATCGCGATCAGTTGGTGGACTTTTCCTACGACCCCAATCGCTTCCACTAGTCCGGGACGCCCTCAACTGGCCGGTTTCTGCAGTTCGTCCAGGGCCGCCAGCACCTCATCGCTATGCTTTTTGACGTCCACGTCGGTCCACACCTTGCGCACTACGCCGTTTGCATCGACAAGAAACGTGTGGCGTGCCGAGATTTTCGCTACTCCCAGATTCAGCACCGAATCATACTTCGCGGAAACCTCCTTGTGGGTATCCGCCAGCAGCTTGAAGGTCAGGCTTTCTTTGGTGCAAAACTCCTGGTGCGATTTTTCATCCTGAACGCTCACGCCAAGTATCACCACATTCTTGGCGTCATACTTTGCCAGATCACGCTGAAAATTGTGTGCTTCAATCGTGCAGCCGCTGGTCATGTCTTTGGGGTAGAAATAGAGCACCACCCATTTGCCTTTGAAATCGTGAAGGCTGACCGGTTTGCCTTCCTGGGAATTCAGAGTGAAATCGGGAGCGGCTGAGCCCACGGCCGGCGCCTTATCTCCGGCGCGAAACTGGGTAACCAGCAAGCCGGCAAGTACAACCACCATCAAGACCCCGCACCAAACCATCCACATACGCTTTGTCCCCATCGTTTTTCCTCTCCCACAGTACAGCCAATGGCAGGTTTTGCCCAAGTCTAACGATGCGGCGGCTGGCAAGAACGGTACGCGGCGGTTTGGCAAACAGGAATGCCGTGACTATTTCTTGCTGACGGGAACCTTGGAAGGAGTTGCTGCCGGATTCGGGTTAGTGGCATAGCGCTTCGCTTCGGGACTCCGGGAACTCCAGTCCGCGGGCGGAAACGCTACCCGCCAGAAACGCGGGTTGGGCTTCCGGAACTCAACACCGACCTCCGGCACCCCATTCGGCCCTTCATTTACGTCCATCACCGAGCAATGCTCTTCTTCCCCGGTGGCGATATTTTTCAGGCTCAGCAACTGGCCCACCTGCACGGCTTCCCGCAACTGAATCAACGCTCCATGCGCATTCACGATCACGGTGTTGGTGTGCTCGGCGAAAGCTGTGTTATCCGCGCGCTTGCCGGTAACGCGCAGCGGCACCGAAAGCAGGACGCGTTGACTGCGTCGTTGATTGGAGGATGCGGTGGGGCGAAGGTTCGGTGTGGACATGATTGCCCTCTCACTAATGGATGTCGGCATGCATGGCAAGAACCATTAGGGAAGCGGCCCTGAAAAATCTTGGAGAACTCTCAGAAGATGCGAATTTCTGATTGCGGAGACTTCGGTTCCGGGGACTCTTTCCATAGGGTGCGGCAAGTTGCCATTTTCCTGAAACGAAACCACTTCCAGGATTCTGCGCGACTTGCTTGGTGGCTTCGAAAAAGCGATTCGATTCGGCGCTGGCCCCTATGCACCGCATGGGCAAGTTTTACAAACTTCCTGATTCCACTCACCTGTTCCTTGCAGCAGCAGCCTGTTCCGGTTTGGAATTTCCCTCCCGTTTTCACTAGCTTCGCTTTTCACAATTCCTTCCGCGCCACGGATTTCTTCTTGCCATGAAACTCCGTCCTAAGATGCTTCTCGTCTTTGCCGCTACCGTGGCGGGAGGCATGGTCATTCTCTATTTCCTTTCTCGGGATCTCCTGCTCTCCAGCTTCCAAAAGCTGGAGGTCGATCAGATGAAACAAAACGTCGACTACAGCCTGAACGGCCTGAGCCTGGAGTACGCGGCGCTCGAGCGTACGACGAATGACTACGCTTACTGGGACCGCACCTATAACTACATGCTGAATCCAGTGGCGAATGTGGACATCGGCCAGGAATTCCAGAACGGCACCATGGAAGGGCTGGGCCTGAATCTGATCGTCCTACGCGACGTGCAGGGGAGAATCGCTTATGCAAAGGCCTACGATACGGACAAGCGCGCCGAAATCGCCGTTCCCCTCGATTTTCTGCAGCAGCTTTTCTCCCGTCCGGAAATGGATTTGGCAAAAATCGCGCGCTCCCCTTGCGACGGACTGCTGGCCTTCCCTGATGGCGCGTATATCGCGTCCTTTCGGCCGATCCTGAACTCGCAGCGAGGCGGCGAGCCCCTCGGTATTTTCTTGGCCGCTCGAAAATTCGACGATAGCGGGGCCACGCGAATCAGCGACCTGACGCGCACTTCCATCGAGTTTCGGCGAGTGAACGATCCGGCCAGCCCGAGGATTACCGGATCGCTTCCGTTTTCTTGGCGCAGAATCCCGGCGAGATCGCAGTCCACGCCATTCGCCGCAACACGGTTGCCGGCTACGTGCTGGTGCCCGATCTCTTCGGTAATCCGTTATTCATTCTCCGCGTGGACACCCCGCGCCCGATCTACGAGCGAGGAAAACTCAGCCAGTTCTATCTGTTTGGCACCGTTTTTGTCGGTGCGGTGCTCTCTTCGCTCGTCATTCTCTTCTTTCTCCAGCGTTTCGTCCTCTCCCCGCTGAGCGGCTTGAGCCGGGAAGTCCGCAGCATCGGCAAGCGAAAGACAATCGCGGAGCGCGTCCATATTTCCGGGCGTGACGAACTCTCGAGCCTTGCCGTCAGCATCAACGGCATGCTGGACGAACTTGAGCGCAGCCAGAAGCAATTCCTGTTTTTGACGGAAAACATTCACCAGATTTTCTGGATCAAGGACGCGAAAACCGGCCGCTACGACTATGTCAGCAGTGCCTTCGAGCGCATCACCGGGCGCCCGGCTTGCAGCCTGCTTCAGGATTCCTCCTCCTGGCTGGAACTTCTGCTTCCCGAGGATCGTCCAGTTGTGGACCGCATGCTGGCTACGCAGGCCCAGGCACGGCCCACCGAGGCGTACTACCGGTGGCGCACGGCCGACGGCTCGATCCGCTGGCTTTGGGATCGGTCCTTCCCGCGGCTCGGCGCCAACGGACAACACGAACAGGTCACCGGCCTCACCGAAGACATCACCGACTTCAAGCGAAATGAAGAAGCGCTGCTCTCGGCGCAGCTTGATCTCGAGCGCCGCGTCGCGGAACGAACCGCGGAGCTCGCCGAGCGCAGCGAACTGATTAATCTTCTGGTGGAGTCCGCCCCGGGCGCTATGTACGGCATCGACGCCGAAGGGAACTGCACCTTCTTCAATCCGGCAGGGTTGCGTCTTCTGGGCTATCAGAACGCCGGCGAACTGCTGGGAAAGAAATCACACGACGTGGTGCACCACACAAAGGCGGATGGCGCTCCCTATCCGCGCGAAGAGTGCCCCGTCTCCCGCAGCCTTCGCGACGGTCAAGATGCCTTTGTGGACGACGAAGTCTTCTGGCGCAAAGACGGAACAAGTTTCCCGGTGGAGTACAGCTCCCGGCAGATCCGGCGCAACGGAAAAATCGTCGGCGCCGTGGTCTCTTTTGTGGACATCACCCATCGCAAGCGCCAGGACATGGAACTCCGCCACAGCCAGAAACTCGAAGCTGTCGGCCGCCTGGCCGCGGGTATCGCCCACGAAATCAACACGCCCATCCAGTTTGTCGGCGACAATACGCGGTTCCTCCAGACTTCCTTTCAGGACGAATTAAAACTCATCCACAAATATCAGGAACTGCACGCTGCGGTTTCCAACGGCATTGCTCCTGGGCAGTTGCTGGAAGATATAGGCAAAATCCGGGAACAGGCGGACTGGGAATATCTCGAGCAGGAGATTCCCCGCGCCATGCAGCAAATGCTCGAAGGCCTCGGCCGGGTTTCCACAATCGTCCGGGGTATGAAGGAGTTTTCTCATGTCGATCGCACCAATGAAAAGGCGCCGGGCGACATCAATCGCGCTTTGGAAAGCACCCTCATCGTTGCCCGCAACGAACTCAAATACGTCGCGGATGTGGAAACGCATTTCGGCGAACTTCCTCCCGTCATCTGCCATCTTGGCGATTTGAATCAGGTGTTTCTCAACTTGCTGGTCAATGCGGCCCATGCCATCGAAGACGTAGTGAAAGCAGCGAATGGCAAAGGCAAAATCGTCGTCCGCACCAGAAAAGACGGCGACTTTGTGGAGATCTCCATCTCTGATTCCGGCGTGGGTATCCCAGAAGATATTCGCGAGAAAATCTTTGATCCGTTTTTTACCACCAAGGGTGTGGGGAAGGGAACCGGCCAGGGCCTGGCGCTTGCCCGCGCCATCGTCGTGGAAAAACACAACGGAACGCTCACCTTTGAAACGCAGCCCGGCAAAGGCACCACTTTTTTTATCCGGTTACCGCTTTCGGGAGTCCCCACGCGCGAGGAGGCGCTGGCACGATGAAACGTATTCTTTTTGTGGACGACGAAGTCAGCATTCTGGACGGCCTCAAGCGCATGCTTCGCCCGATGCGCAACGAATGGGATATGTCCTTCGCGCCGGGTGGGGAAGCCGCGCTTTCCATGCTGGAGGCCACCCCCTTTGACGTTATCGTCTCGGACATGCGCATGCCCGGGATGGACGGCGCCACGTTGCTCGAAATCGTCCGCGAGAAATATCCCAGCCTGCTCCGCATCATTCTCTCCGGCTATACGGAACTTCAGGCCTCGCTGCGCGCCGTTCCCGTGGCCCACCAGTTCCTCCTGAAACCCTGCGACCCTGAAATGCTGCGGGCCGGCATTGCCCGCGCCACCAGCCTCGGCGAAGTCCTGGACAGCAAAATGCTCACGAGCCTCGTGGGCGCTTTGCGGGATCTTCCCTCGCTGCCGCGCGTTTTTTCCGAACTCAAGGCTGCATTAGCGCAATCTAACGTCTCGATCGAACGCATCAGCCAGATTGTCGAGCAGGACGTCGCCCTCAGCGCCAAATTACTGCAGTTGGTGAACTCCGCTTTCTTCGGCCTTGCGCGGGACGTCACCAACGTCAAGACCGCCGTCAGTTGCCTCGGCATCAGCGTTCTACACGATCTGGTGCTCACACTGGAAGTGTTCCGTTCATTTACGGCCAATGATTACGTTTCCGTCGAATACCTGGAAGAGTTCCATCACCACGCACAACTCTCCGCGCGAATTGCCGCCGGGATCGTCCAGAAGACACAGGTCCCGCCGGCCGTAGTGCTCGCCGCTCTCCTGCACGATGTCGGCAAACTGGTGATCGCGGAACGTACCCCTTCCCATTTTGCGCGGGCTCTGGCCCAGGCTCACGAAGAGGTAAAACCTCTCTATGAAATTGAAGAGCGCCTGATCCATATTTCGCACGCGGAGGTCGGCGCCTACCTGCTGAGCCTCTGGGGCCTCCCCTACGCGGTGGTGGAAGCCGTTGCGCATCATCATCATCCGCGTCGCGTGCATCCAAACGGACTGGATATGGTTCTCCTCGTCTACATCACAAACCTTCTGGCTCACGAGCGCGAAGCCATGGAGCAGGGCACTCCGCCGCCCTCTTTTGATCAGGAACTCCTGCAGGAGGCCGGCATCGCGGACAAAATCCCGGAATGGCGAAAAATCGCGGAGGCCGCCTCGCTCCCGAACATGCCGGTCACCATCTAGGTTTTCGTTTACCACGCTGCATAACCTATATTAGGAACGATGGAACCTGCCGCTCCTTTCTGGTTCTCCGAACCGTTCCTTACACTGGCGCTGGCCTCTGTGTTTTTGCTCCTGGCCGCGCTGGTGCCACATGCTTCCGAGCGTTTCTTTCGTCTTGTCGAGCGATTCTTCTCCCGGCTTGCCGGCCAGAAAAAGCTGGCTATTTTCTTCCTCTTTCTGGTTGTTGTGCTGTTGCGCCTTGCTCTGCTGAACCAGTTGCCGGCTCCGAACCCGGGAATTCACGACGAATTCAGCTACTTGCTGATGGGAGACACCTTCGCGCATGGCCGCCTTGCCAATCCCACGCATCCTCTCTGGCGCAGCTTTGAATCTTTTCACATCCTCTGGTTTCCCACTTACGCTTCGAAGTATCCGCCAGCACAGGGTGCAATTCTGGCGCTAGGCCAACTGCTGGGCCATCCGTGGATCGGCGTCCTTCTCAGCGCCGCGGCTATGCCGGCGGCTTTTGTCTGGATGCTGCAAGCCTGGATGCCTGCGCGCTGGGCGTTTCTTGCGGGCGTTCTCGCGGCGGCGAAGCTGTGTGTGGCGTGTTACTGGATCAATAGCTATTGGGGAGGCGCGGCGGCGGCCATTGGCGGCGCTGTAGTTCTCGGAGCGTTTGGCCGTTTGCGGCGCAAGCCAACGCTTGCTGCTGGCGCGTTGCTGGGCCTGGGCGTGGCGATTCTCCTCAATAGCCGCCCCTACGAAAGTCTCTTCTTCTGCGCGCCCATCGCAGTGGCTCTCGTTTTTTGGCTGATCTCGCGGTCAAAAACTTCGCAACGAACTGCATCCTGGAAGACGGTGGTCCTGCCAGCGGCTTCTATCGTTCTGCTCACCTTCTGTGGCCTGGCCTATTACAACTGGCGCGTCACACACGATCCGTTTGACCCTCCGATGGCCTATTCCATTCGCATGAACACTAGAGCGGCCATGTTTCTCTGGCAAACACATCAGTCTCCCGTGCACTACGACATTCCCGAGCTCGATTATTTTTACAACCAGGAGAAGATCAACACCTACGACCACTCGTGGGATGCTCTCCGGGCCGCCTTTAAGGACAAGCTCCTGCACTGCTCGGACACCTTTGCATGGCCTGCTTGCCTGCTCCTGCTTCCCGGCGCTTTTTACATTTATCGCGACAACCGGCTCCGCCTGCTTTTTTACGCTCTGCTGGCCACAGTGTTTGGCTATTGCATCGTGGTGTGGCCCGGACCGCATTATCTTGCGCCGGCCGCTGGCGCATGGTTCGCACTGCTGGTCCTCTGCCTTCGACATTTGCGGACCTGGCGTCCTTTCGGGCGCCCCATTGGCGCCGCTCTCTCCCGCGTGGTTCTTCTGGCCTTGATCCTCGACGTCTCCCAGCTGGCCTGGCTGCGGGTTTCCGATCCACAAGGCTGGGGTGGCTGGGGATTAATCGACCGCGCGCAACTCAAAGACACGCTGGAGGCGACGCCGGGTAAGCACGTTGTCTTGGTCCGCTACGGCCCGGATCACAGCGTGCACGAAGAGTGGGTCTATAACGGCGCCGATATCGACTCTTCCAAGGTGATTTGGGCGCGCGATCTGCCGGGCGAGCGCAACGATCGTCTTCTGGCCTACTATCCCGATCGCACCATCTGGCGCGTATGCCCGGAAACCAGCGAGGTTACTCTTTTTCGCCAGCCGGCTCCGGCAAACGCAAACGTTTCCCAAGCGGCGCCAGTTCGCAAACCCTAAACCCAGCTTGTCGCCGCGGTAGTCCGCGCCCTATACTCGCTCTTGCTCTATTTCGGGAGAAACTTCCGTGCTCAATCGCCGGCTGTCCTTCGTTCTGCTGTGCCAGATTTTCGCCACTGCGACTTTCGCCCAGAAGCCACAAGCCGTGCAGAACGACCGCCAGGTCCTTCAGGAAATTCTCCAGCAGACCTACCAACCTTCTCTTGTCGGAAAGCAGTTGATGGGGTTCGGTGGCGAAACAGACATTCGCCGGGCCGGGACGATTGTGGTGATCCAGCGCCCGGGCCTTTATGGCTCGCTGCTTCACAGCGAACCCGCCTCCAGCTCCATCACTGGACTCAAGTGCGAGCTTTTTCGCGGGCACAAGGACTATGAAGTTCCGGCTGGCGAGCGCTATTACGTCACCTCGGTTGCAGTATCTTCAAGCACGGTTCTGGTGGGACTCATCAGCGCACGGGGTATTCCCACACAAGCGGGCGTCGGACGCGTCTGGACAACCCTCTCTTTTAATTTTCCCGATCAAGTTCTGGCGACTGCCGATAAAGAAACGGTCTTTCGCGCGTTCGATCAGTGGTTTATTCCCGAAGGCCGCGGCGTCACCACGGCTCCCGTGGCCGCCCCGGTAGCGGCTCCCAGCGCTGCTCCCGCTGCCTCCCCCGTGACACCGCCTCCGGCGGCCAGCTCGCCACCCGCGACTACTCCGGCTGTCGCCCCCATGCCTGCTCCCGCGGCTGCTTCTACATCAGGTGCTTCCCGCGTGAACATTAAATCGGACCCCGCCGGCGCCGAAATTTATCTCGATGGCGAAATGGTGGGCTCCACTCCCTCTACCTTGGTGATTCCTTCGGGTCGCCACATCATTCGGATCCACGCGGATGGTCATGCGGACTGGGAACGAAACCTTAATATTCTGCCCGGCAGCGAAATTACGCTTTCCGCCAACCTCAATAAAAACTGAAGTTCCTGCGCTGAGGATTTGAGTTTCCCAAATCGTCCGGCCGCGCCATACTAGCGCTCTCGCTATGGTTCAGCGTTTCCACTCTTCCGATCTGCGCGAACTCCTGGCAAAAGCCAACGAGGAAAAGTCCGGCGACCAGCTCGCCGGGATTGCCGCCACCTCCGAACGCGAACGCGTCGCGGCGAAATGCGCGCTTGCCGATCTGCCGCTCATCGATCTTTTGAACTACCCCGTTATTCCCCCCGAAACTGACGAAGTGACCCGGCTCATTCTCGATTCCCACGACGCGACTGCCTTCCAACCCCTCCGTAGCTTGACCGTCGGTGAGTTCCGCGAATTTCTTCTCGATGAGCAAACCGACGATGCCGAGATCAAGCCGCTGCAGGCAGGCATCCTGCCCGAAATGGCCGCAGCCGTCGCAAAACTCATGAGCAACAAGGACCTCGTCCTTGCCGCCTCCAAAATCCGCAATGTCACGCGCTGCCGCAACACTCTCGGAGAACGCGACGTGCTCGGCATCCGCCTCCAGCCCAATCATCCTTCCGATGATGTCGGCGGCATTCTCCTCGCGGCGTTTGATGGTTTGCTCTATGGCTGCGGCGATGCCGTCATCGGGGTGAATCCCGCCACCGATTCCGTCGCCACGGTGACGGCGATTCTTCGCGCGTTGGATCGTCTGATCACTGCGTTCGGCATTCCCACGCAGGCCTGCTGCCTCGCCCACATCACCACGCAACTGGCCTGCCTCGAACAAGGCGCGCCGATTGACCTGCTGTTCCAGTCCGTCGCCGGGACGCAGGCCGCGAACACCAGCTTCGGCATCAACCTAGCCATGTTGAAGGAAGGCCGCGAGCGCGTCCTCGATCACCATCGGACCCGCAATGTCGCCTGGGCCGGCGACCACGTCATGTACTTCGAAACCGGGCAAGGCAGCGCGCTTTCCGCCGAAGCGCATCACGGCGTGGATCAGCTCACCCTAGAATCCCGCGCCTACGGCGTCGCGCGCGCCTTTTCTCCCTTCCTCGTCAACACTGTTGTCGGCTTCATCGGCCCCGAATATCTCTACGACGAGCGCCAGATCATTCGCGCGGGTCTCGAAGACCACTTCATGGGAAAACTTCTCGGCCTGCCCATGGGCTGCGACGTTTGCTACACCAACCACGCCGTTGCCGACCAGAACTCCGCCGACAATCTGTTGCTCCTGCTCGCCGCCGCCGGCTGCAACTATTTTATGGGCGTACCCTGCGCCGACGATGTGATGCTCAACTATCAGTCCACCAGCTTTCACGACGCGCTGGCCGTCCGCAAAATCTTTGGCCTGCGCCCGGCGCCGGAATTTCTGGATTGGCTCGAGCGCTCTGACATTTATCGCGGCGGCCAGCCCCTGCCGCTGGATTCCAGCCATCGCCAAAAGCTCTTGCGCGGACTCGAAGATGTGCTGGAATCTCGCGCATCATCGTCGTGACTTTCAGCAGAACATGGAGTAGTCATTCCGAGCGGAGCGAGGAATCTGTTTTTCGGCCAGGCAACGAGTAATGGACGACGATCACAAAATCAGTTCCACTGCGCACTGGCCGGAGGTCATTCGCAAAATCCGCGCCCGCACCCCGGCGCGCATCTTCGTCGAGCGCGGCGCCGCGTACACCACTTCCACACAACTCGAACTCCGCAGCGCTCACGCCGGCGCCGTGGATGCCGTCTGGGCGGAATTCGACATGAAAAAAGACTTCCCCCCGGAATTTGTCATGCAGCAGAAGTTGTTCCAGGTCTCCAGCAACGCTCCGTCCAAATCCCAGTTTCTCTTAAGACCCGATCAGGGCCGCAACCTAAGCGAAGCCGCAAAGCTTGAAATCGCGCAACGCTGCCCGAAAGCTCTCGACGTGCAAATCGCTATTGGTGACGGCCTCTCCGTTGCCGCCGTCGTTACCCAGGTTCCGCTTCTCCTCCCGTTACTCCAGGAAAGACTGCGTGCTCGCGCCTTTTCCATCGGGCAGACGTTCGCTGTGCGCTATTGCCGCGTCGGCATCATGAATTCCATCGGCGATCTGCTTACGCCGCGCCTGATCATTCTGCTTATTGGAGAACGCCCCGGCCTCGCCACCGCCGAGAGCCTTTCCGCCTATATGGCCTACCATCCCCAATCCGGCCAAACCGATGCCGACCGCAACCTCATCTCCAACATCCACGCTCGTGGCGTCCCTATCCCCGAAGCCGCCGCCCGCATCACCAATCTTGCCGACAAAATCCTCTCGGCCGGCCGAAGCGGCATCTCCATCAAAGAGGATGCTCCGAAACGGATTCGTTAGCTTGGGTACCGGTTCATTGGGAGAAACTGAGAGGTCAGTACCGCTGAGCAGGTTCGTGGCCCTCAATTGCCAAACTCGCCGCATTTACAGCGGCGAACCGATCCTTGACGCCTAACTTGGCAAACATGTTCGCAAGGTGGAATTTGACTGTTCCTTCGCTGATTCCAAGTTCTTGGCCGATTCTATGATTGGAAAGCTTTTTCTGAACCAAACCAAGAACTTCCCTTTCTCGCGCGGTCAAGCATTTTCCCCGTACGCCGGCGGAGGAATGGAGATGGTTCAATTGGCGAACACACTCTTCAAGCGTTTGGACCGGCGTCCACATTCTCCCTTGTGCGAGAGCTCGGACGGCCGGAGCGAGCTTCGATAGGACCTCTTCGAAGGATAAGCAGCCGTCGGCCCCGGCCGCTAACAGCTCCACCATATTGTTCTGCGAAAAAGAAGCATCAAGAACCAAAATTGCACATTGAGGAGCGTGCGAACGCAATTGCGCGGCATAACTCTTCCAGGGATCGGCCAGTGTGCTGCGGTCAATAATGAACACCACGGGTAAGTCAAACGTAAGAGGGTAAATTGACGTCTCGTGGGTTCGAACGAATTGAACGCCAGGAACGCGGCGAAGAATTCTTCTCAACTCTCGCGCCGCTAGCGGATTGTTTTCAACGAGGTACACCCGGATGATCGGATGGTTTTTCGCATGGAACGCGGACATGGCGTACACCCAATTCCAGCAATGGCTGTGAGTCTACAGTGGTATACGTGACAATTCAACAATTATCACCGGCGGATAGCTGGCCTCTCCTCGTCCTGGCCAGCTTCCGCCTCGGCTAGTTCCTCTTAGGACGTTTCTGCTGTACCGTCCCACACCTGATTTTACGCTTTCGCCGACGCGAGGCGCGGGTGTCACACCTTCGGCTTCGCGCCGGCAAATTGCCGACACTTCGGCGAGTGGAAAGGAATACATCATGGCAACCCAGGCAACACAGACGGCCTATCAAATCCGGCCCGGAGCATCCAATGTGATTCGGGTTTCGGTTCCCGCGGAAACGCTGTTCAATCTCGAGAAAGTACAGCAAATCCAGAAAAGCATTCTCGGACGCGTTGGGTGTCCCGGCTGCTGCTCGGGCTATCATTTTCTTTTCGTGCCCGAACTCAATTTTGCTGTGGACGAAAAGTTGAACATTCGTCCGGTAGTTGGAGGGTCGGAGGAACTCTAGATTGAGCGAGTTCGTCGCCCTCATCACTCTAAGGCAGGGAGTACCCTGATCGTGAGCCGCCGCGGGTCAAAACAAGTTGCCGAGCTCGGGACGGGACTGATCTACATCCCGGGCTCGGAGCCTGTAATCGAGGCTTGCGACCGTTGGATTGACGTTATCGAAATTGAGCCCCAGACCTTTTGGTCCAAAACTCAGTCCGATTCCAGTCCTTATCGGAACAATCTCGACAGGCTGGCCTGGGTACGCTCCTTGGATAAGGCCAAGCTTCTTCATGGTGTGGGCAATCCATTAGGCGGCACCCTCTCCTTGGATTTCGACCAGTTTCCTGCTTTTCGTGAATTTGCAGACGCTTTTCAGCCGTCTTGGGTGAGCGAACATCTCAGTTTCAATCGCGCATCCGATGGCGGGCAGGTGTTTTCGACGGGTTTCTTTCTCCCTCCTTTGCAAACCCATGAGGTTGCCGCCGTTTGCGCGGAAAATATCCGCAAGTTTCAAGACAGCGTGCGTTTGCCGGCCGCTTTTGAGACCGGCGTCAAATACATCAGCAAACAAAAGGCGGAAATGCCGGATGGGGCGTTCTTCCGCGCGGTGGCAGAGCAAGCAGACTGCGCCATACTCCTCGACTTGCACAACCTGTGGACCAATCAATGTAACGGTGGTTACCAGGTCCTTGAAGTTCTATCGCAACTTCCCTTGGAGCGGGTTTGGGAAATCCATTTGGCGGGAGGGGAAGAAATTGGCGGTTGCTGGATTGATGCGCACTCGGGTCTTGTCCCCGCCGGACTCATGCGTATTACCGAAAACGTAGTTCGCCGGCTTCCGAATCTCAAGGCAGTGATTTTCGAGATCATGCCCCAGCACATTCATGCGAAGAATCTGGACTTGGGGCAAATCGCCGATCATCTGCACTGGATGCATGATGTCTGGGAGACTCGGGGCACGGTGATTTCCGGGGGGGATTGCCAGGATCTCCCAATTGTGCCTGACGCTACGTCAAGTCAAGATTCGATTTGTTTGTCTGGGCGGAGTTGGGAAAACGCCGTCGGCCGGCTGGTGGTTGGCAAGGAAGCAGACAGTAACCTCGAACAGGCACTGCAGGCTGATCCCGGTATTGATGTCTTTCGTAATCTGGTTATGAGCATACGAGGCGGTACCCTGCAGGAAGTCCTTCCTCTCACTTGTCGCTACATCATCCTCGAATCGGGGCAGCCCCAATTCCGGCAGTTCATCCAAAGCTATTGTTGCCGGGCATTGCCCTCCTTATTTCCCTCGGACGAAGCCCGTAACTTTGTCGGCCACCTTCGGCGCAGCCAGATCGGAATCAAGCACCTGCTAGAAATTGCGGAGTTTGAACTAGCTGGGATTGAAGCCGAACTTGGCTTGAATCCAGGAGCGGTCCGATTCACCTGCAATCCCGATCTCTTGTTAGCTGCGCTCGCAGCGGGGGAGCTTCCCCGGAATTTGCCGCAGGAAGAGATAGAACTCACGGTAATCCGACAAAGCCATGTTCCTCAGTGAGCTGCCTTTTCCCGAAAATACTTCGGCACAAAGTCCAGGTCCGAAGCCTCATTCACGGCGAGTCCAATCTGAAATGCCATAATGTCCGCTGGAATCGGGCTCTGATAATCGCTCAGACAAGTCCGCAAAACTTCGCCCAAATTCCCGCCTTGTGTCCGCACCTGCCGGTAGATCTTCACGGCGAGCGCCTCCGCAGCGCCTGGCGTCAAAAGGGAAGGAATGCCGGCTTGCAGTTCATCGTAAGAAGCCTCGGCGACATCCAGCCCCCGCTTGCGGCAAAGCATCCGCAGCAAATCAAATCCTTCCCGCGGAGTCGTCGTCGGAAAAAGCGGAATTTTTACGTCCACGCGGCCCGGGCGTTTCAAGTCCACCTCAATCAGATCCGGCCTGCTCGAAGCCAGTACCCAGATCACTTTGCCACGATTCGTGCTGCTTCCCATTTCTTCGGCGAGCATGGAGTATAACCGGCCGCTGACACCGGAATCCCCCGAAGAACCTTCGCGGCGCCCCAGCGACTGGTCCGCCTCATCAATGAACACATAGCACCGCCCAAGCGCATGAACCAACCGAAAAATCTTTTCCAGATTTCCTTCGCTGCTGCCCACCCATTTGTCCCGGAAATTCTTCAGCTTGACGATCGGCACGCCGGCTTCCCCGGCCAGGCATTCCACTAGATACGTTTTGCCGGTGCCAACGGGTCCGCAGAGCAGATAGCCTTTCGGCAGTGCCGCTGTGTCGTTCTTCCGCCAGAGCTCGACGTCCTGTCGCAGCCAGGTCTTGATCTTTTCCAGGCCATAAATTTCTTCCAGGGTGCGTTTCGAATCGATGAACTCAATCAAGCCACCCGTATCTTTTTCCACCAACTCCCGCTTGATGGCCGAGACGTCCGCCGGCGTCAGGACCGTCCTGGTATGTTCGCGGGTTTTGATCACACTCTCCAACGCACCCAGCGTGCTGCCGGCTAGCTGCGCAGCTGCCGTAGAAAAGTCCGTTTTCAATCCACTGAGCGCAATCGGATAAGCACGGTTCAGCAATTGAAGCGTTTCCGATATCTGACAGGTGTCCGGCAAATCGATCTTGATTTGCGCGGCACGCGGATTTCGCGCCAGCAGCGGATGCAGGTCGTTGAGATTTTCCGTAACTAGAAACGTGGCCAACGAATGGTTGGCCAACAACGCATCCCCGGCCCAATCGCGAATCAGGCAGGCCAGGGCGTTGAGGTCGTAATCCAATCCGCCAGCAAGAGGCGGCACCAAAAGGTCCGCGTCCTTGAGGATGCAACCGATCTGAATGGAAGGTTGATTCAGTCGCGTCAGGTTCGCGCAGTAGCGAAAGTACCGCGTCAGCGTTTCAATCGCTGGACGCGGCGCTCTCCAGTCCTTCTGACTCTCTTCAAAGTGCGGCCACTTCGCAAAAGCCTCCGCACCTTTTTCCACCCGGATTCCGTTACCAAGGTCGTAACTCAAGACGACGTCAAACCGGGAGAGAAGAGCACTTAGGAGAAAATCCGGCAGAGAGGCCAGGCGCGCGGCGGGCGAGGCCGGAAGCAGCATGCGATCCCCGATATTTCCATAAACAATAAATTGCCCGGTGGCATTGCTTTCGTAGAGCTCAATCAGATTTTGCGCCCAATCCGGCAGCTTAAGCGCAATGCTCTGCCCGGTTGGCGGCGTTGCTGGCGGCACGGTGGAAGTTTGATTTTCCGTCATGCGCTTTCTCTCGCCGTTGACCTTCCCGGCGTTCGTGTCGATCCAAAATCCCGGTCCAAATCCGCTACAGCCGATTCGGCATCCCCGAAGATGCCCCCGCTGACCAGATCGCTCGCCAGCTCAAGGTCGCTCGAAATGGTTTGCGGTTTTCCCTGCATCGCCGCGTTATCCAGCAGCAGGTCCACCTGGGATTCCACACGTGTCAGATCGCTCTCCACTTCTTGTAGAGACTGCTCGCGCCGCTCGAGACTAGCCTGCCTCCGCTTTAAGATCTCCAACGTCGCTGCCTTTGACTGGCGCAGAGCGGCATTTTCGCCTGCGTTTTCCAGCCCTCGTTGCAACGTTGCGATCTTATCGGCAAGGCTTTGTGGCGTGTCTTCTGTGCCCGCTGTTAACAAATGAAACCGTGCAATCAGCAGTTTTAAGTAAACCCACTTGAGGTTACTGAGCGCTTCGCGATTTGTATCGATCACAAATCCCTCAGCCTGCGAACTCCGGTAGACATCCAGAATCTTCTCGCACTTTTTCTCGAGATCGCCGAGCCGCTTCCGATAGTCCGCGGGCAACCCGTCAATCAGAGCCTTGCGCTTCGCGTCGGCGTCGCCATCCGAATCCGCCTGCGCAGCCGCATCCACATAGTTTTGAAAACGCTTGTTGAAGGCCAGCGTGGGAAGAATCGTAGCCTCGGCGGCAAGCCCCAGGAGCCAGAAGGCGGGATGCCCGAATCCGAGAATTCCGAACGCCGCGGTTAGCAACGCATTTACGGGTACCCGGCCCAGCAGCGGAACGTCCGCTCCCACCAGGAACGCTGCCTTTAGATAGCGCAACACGATAGCTTCATTCTAGCGCAGCGTCAGTTCTTTTCGGTCTGCGGCCCCATCGATTTCACGGGAGCCTCTGGCGTTGCCGATTGCCCACTGCTCGCACTGGGATCGAGCGCGATCCCTTCTTTCGCCGCAAAATCCGCCAACGCCTGGTCTGCCAGCGCGTTCTGCTCTGCCTCTTTCAATTGCACCCCAGACATGTCCATCGAATCTCTCGCCACACGCGCGCGTCCCGCCGCCTTGTTGCGCTCTTCTTCCACCATGGTTTGCAGGCGGTCAAGCGTGTCCCCGGAGCCTCCGATGGAGGTAATCATTCCAGCGGCCATCTCCGTCAACTCCGCCATCGCCTTCTTCATCCTCATATCGCTGATGCTGGACTTCAGCGATTCGATCTTCGCCTTCGCGTTGCTGACGGCCACGTCCCGCGCCTTCAGCAAGTCCTTGTAGGTGGTCTCCGCCTGTTCCAGTTGCTTGCGGTTTTCGGTGAGCTCGCGTTGCACGGTTTGCAACCGGAGCGCATACTGCCCCGCCGCCGCCCGGTTTCCCGCCTTGAGGTTTGCCGATGTTTTGGCCCGCAAGTCGCGTTCTTCCGCCTCAAGCTTCCTTACCTGGCTCATCAGGCTCTCGCAAAGCCCCGCATGCGACGCCAACCCCTGGTTATACTGCGCGATCTGCTTACGCAGATTTTCCGTCTCTACTTCCAGGAGGGCCTCCGGATTTTGCCGCTCCAGTCCGGAGATAAACAACCCGAAAAAGCCGCGTATCAGATTTGCAAGCCTCTCAAACATGTTGGCGTCCTCTCCCTTCTCCGCGTCTCGTACGACACCCTGCCATCTTCAAAGTTCTTCGGATTACCTTCCCGACTGGCTGCGCTGCCAGCTTTGCAACAGGTTGCTGACCACTTCCGCGTGCGGTGCTTCGCAGATCTTCTGAAGGTCCACGCGAATCCCATAATCCGCGTACTTCACAAACGGGCTGTCCGGAAATTTCACGGCCACGTTCGGATTGGCCGGCCGGAATCCATGAATGAGCGACTCTTTCTGAATCGGCTCGCTCAGCAAAAACGAAAGAAAAGTTTCCGCCGCCTTGCGCTGCTCCTTCGTACTCCAGGGAGCGTCAATGATGTAATACGGATTGTCGTTCCAAGCATTGTATTCGGGATAAGCAACCCGTAGTTGCCCCCAGCGTCCTTCCGCGTTCTTCAGATAATCGATGGCCACGTTCTCGTACACAATCAATCCATCGTAAGAAGAAGGCCCTTTCAACACCATCTCCCGCATCATATTCCCGGTGCTGTTGGATAGCCCGCTAATCCCTCGCTCGAACGTCTGCAGCCAGTTCTGAAAGCCCACATCCACCACGTCTTTCAATTCCAGGTCCCGCGTTTTCTTTTGGTACGAATAGGCCGCCAGGACGATGGTCATTAATCCCGAATTGGATTCGTTTGGATGTGTGTGCCCGAATTTGAAGAGTCCCCATTCAGGCTTTTGCGCGATGGCGTCCCAGCCGCCTTTCTCCTGCAACGCCTGCCCAATCGTCGCAAAGGATACCGTCTTGTATTTTTGCACGAAAGATTGGTATCGCTCGTCCCAGAAGACAAACACCATCGGCGTGAGCGCCAGCGGTTCCTCTTTCAAAATTGGATTCTGGCTGTACTTTACCTGCCATTCCTGCACGAAAGCATCCTTATAGAGGGCGCTTGCCGGTGACCACACGTTGATCCGCTGGTCTCCCCCAAGCAGTGCGTGCGCTCCTTCCAGCGATCCCATGGGAATCAAATTGACCCTGATTCGCTTCCCGTCGCTGGTTTTTGCAAACTCCTGGACCGCCCATTCCAGCCATCGCTGTTTCTCCGTCCCGTAGGCAATGCCAATTTCAACCTGCGAGCCCCCACCGAACGTATCCAGCACCGAGCCACCGCTGGCGGAACTCGGTTTCGAAGCGCCGCTCCCGCGATTCTGTACAAAGAGGTAAAAGGCGCCCGCCAGGCACGCGCCCACGAAGAGAAGAACAAATGCCTTTCCAAGAGGTGTGAGTTTCGGTCCGTCAGCCATGTGCAGTCAATTTACCCTGTCGCACGTATCTTTCCAACGTCTTAGAAAAACGTCGAAATATCGCGAAATACCTCGACAATATTTTTCGGATCGCCCTGATAGGACTTGGCCTGTGTGACGTCGGCAATCTGTTTCAGAATATCTTTTCGCGCGTCTTTTCCATACGCGATCGTGAATACATGAATCGCACGTGTCTCCCCGTTATACTTGAGCCGCTGCATCAGTTCCTCAAGTTTCATCTGGCTCTGCGTATCTTCTCCATCCGTTAGCACCACCACCGCCTGGATCTTGTTGTCGCCCCCGTTCTTCGCCGCCATCTGCTGGTAGGCGGAGTCGATCGAGTCATACAAAGCCGTTCCGCCACCCGCGAAGAGCGAATCGATCTGCTGCACCAATTGCTGCCGTTGGTCCTTCACCGGGGCATTCTGCTGCGCCCAGTGCAGGGAAGTGCTGAACGGCAAGAACGAGAAGGTGTCGCCGTCATCGAGAAGTTGCACCAACTGCTTGGCCCCCTCCTTCGCGTTCTGCATCTTTCCCGCTTCCGCCATGCTGCCGGAGGTATCCAGCACCAGCGTCACATCGGAATGCTTCTTCTCCACCTTCCACATCTGCAGGATGGCGTTGATGATTTCGGGGGAGGGAACCTCCAGAGTTGTCTTCGGTTCTTTCGGATCGATGCCGTGGGCTTCATCCAGCGGAGCCGCCAGCGGCACATCCAGCGAAGCGGGCCGGAATCCATATTGCATCGCCTTGGCCTGCTGCTCACGTCCCAGCAAGTACTGAATGTAGATCTTCGCCGCCTCGCGATGCTCCGGAGTCACCCAATCGCGCTCCACGATGCCCACCGGATGGTCGCTCCAGAACGTGCCTTCCTTTGGATAAATGGCCACCACGGGAAACGCCAGATTGTTTTCGCTGTACGATTCCACCACCATACTTTCGTACAGCACCGCTGCCGAAAGATACTCCGGGCCGTTGGCAAACATCTTTCGCCCAAAGAATCCCGTCGAGCTTCCGTAGTGCACCACGCTCTGCTCTACCCCGCCCACAAATTCCCGCACCTGCGGCTTGTCGAGGTCGGCCAACTTCAACCCCGCCGTTTTTCCGGAGGCGGCATAAGCTTCGGCGATCAAGGAAATCAAGCCGCTGTTGCTGTACTCCGGATGGGTGTGCCCGAATTTGAACTTGCCCCACTGCGCGTAGCCGTATGCTTCCCAGCCCTTCTTGTTCCTCGCCAAGGACAGAATGTCCGCCCAGCCAATCGGCTTCTTGCCCCAACCAATGGCCTCCGCCATTGGTTTCCACATCGCAATCACCACGGGTGACAAAACCAGATTGTCCGTGCTGCTGATCAAATCTTTCCCGGTCTTCGAGCGCGATTCGGCGTTTCCCAACTTGATAAAGGCCGCCGATGCCGGGCTGGCCAAGTGTGCCTGCAATTGGCCCGAAAGGATGTTTTCAATCGTCTCGCCGGAGCCCATGGGAATGGCGCGAACAAAGATGGGCTTGCCGCTCTTCGTTTTCGTCCGGTTGCGATTGAATTCGTTGGTTACTTCGGTGATCCACTTTTCCTTTTCTGATCCATAGGGAAAGACGAGTTCCAACGCCCCCTGTGGGGCGGAGGCAGCCGGTTCCGTTTCAGAGGGGATGTTTTTCTTGCAGCCTGTTGGCAGAAACACGAAGGCCAACAAGGTGATCAGGAAAAGGCTCAGCGGGTGGAGGGGAAGGGAGCGAAGTCTCGCCCACAGTATTTTTGCAGCAGCTGCGAGTTTTGGCCGACCGGGGAAAATATTGCCTCACGGCCCAGCAAGAACCAGGTTGGGCAATCCTATACGGAACTACGCACTAAAGTTGCAAAGATTTCAGTGATTCTAAGCCGAAACCTCCGCGCTAATGTTACAAACGTGTTACACGCATGCCAAGCGTGATAAAATAGCAGTTCAGGGGGCGACACGGTTTCGACGGAAGCTGTCGCGTCCCGGAGGCATGCCGGGGGCCAACCACCCGTAATCGGCTGGAAACTTAGAACTGCCAACAACAACTTGGCACTTGCTGCTTAATTAATTAAGCGCACGCTCCCCCGGGCTTTGCTCATGGGCCCGGTCAGGAGCGTCATACAGTGAGCTGGCCTGAGCCTTTCGGTCCGTAAGGCTCGGGCGAGAACCATCGGACTAGCCAGCTGCGTTTCTTGCTCGTTCCAAGCGCGGAGGGCGAAACTAACGAACTGAGATAAGCATGTAGGCTCCGTGGCGTAGCGCTTTTCGGACGGGGGTTCAACTCCCCCCGCCTCCACCATCTCTTCAAAATGTCCGGGGATTTTCCTGCCCGGTAGACTCTGCCGGTTCTGCGCCCTCACCAGGCAAAACGTGCCGAGTTGATCTCCCGCCTGCTCTTTCATTTCAATTTAAATCCCTCGGAGTCAGTGGATTGCCTCGGTTGCCGACATCCCCTTGTTTGGCGTCCGGCGTGCCTTTGCATAGCTGGTCGCCAGACGTTCATTCGTCTGATTGCGCCTCCGGAAGGGAGAACCACATGCCTGCACTCGCAATCGCCAACACCGTACTCTCGCAGCTTGAAGCGCTGGCTCAAAACAAGTCGTCCCGGTTAAATGGAAGCTTCCAGCAACTCAGCCAGGACCTGCAGACCGGAAATCTGGCGCAAGCGCAGAGCGACTTTTCGTCACTGCAGCAATTGCTTCCGGGCAGCGCACAGAATTCCTTGGCCGCTTCGTCTGCCATCTCCCCTAACTCCAATCCGTTGGCCACTGCAGTTTCGCAACTCGCCAAGGATCTGAAGTCCGGGAATGCCACGGCCGCGCAATCCGACCTGGCCAACGTCCAGCAGGATGTCCAGCAACTCCGCCAGAAGGGCGCCGGGCACTCTCATCACCACCATCATCCCGTCAGCGAGGACTCCCCGTCGCAACCCTCTTCCGGCCAGAACCCGATCTCCACGCTCTTCGATCAGCTTGGCCAATCCTTGCAAGCCGGCAATCTCGGCGCTGCCCAGCAGGCCTACGCCTCGCTCCAGCAAGACTTCCAGCAGTTCGGCCTGGGCGCTTCCACTATCTCGACGTCCAACTCGCCTTCCAGCAAACTCAGCGTCTCCGCCTGATTGGCGTAAAATCATAACCAGCAACAGGAAAAGCGCTGACTTTCATGCCAGCGCTTTTTTGCCTCGTCCGGTGACTACACCGACATCTTCCGCTTCCAATATCAGTGCTATAAGGTAGTACACTCCGATAATGCGTTATCTCCGGCATGCAATAGCTGCTTTGCTAGTTTTCTTGACGCTCGCAGCCTCCACTCACACCTGTTCCTGGGACTACCTAATTTGGATCCCTCGATCTCAGGACGCTGACCCGCTTTATCGATTCATTCGCGACGGGAAAGCTGGATATATCGACAACACCGGCACAATTGTTGTTCCTCCAACACTCGAGTTTTATGGAAATTCAGGGGAGGAGTTCCACGATGGACTGCTTCAGCTGGGAGTGTCCGATTCGCAATACATTGACCGAGCGGGTAGGAAGCCCTTCTCTAAGGAATTCTATTCGAGTTGGGATTTTTCGGACGGACTTGCTGCTGCCATGGAAACCGACGGCGGTAAATGGGGTTACATCAACACCAAAGGCGAGTTTGCGATAAGCCCGCGATTCGCATCTTCCCCCACTGATTATGTCTGGCCCTTTGAAAATGGCTTCGCAAGGATTGAAGTCAGTGGGAAAATTGGCTACATCGATCATACGGGCAACTTCACGATCCCTCCCACGCTTTTGGGTGGGGACTCGTTTCACGAGGGTTATGCGCGAGTGGTTGTAGAAGGCCCCTGTGTGATGATGAATTCCGGCCCTTGCTCTGCCCCAGCGGTTCTCCCTCACGGGGCGGGAGGGGACTCTTCTCTGCCGGGTTGTAAATTTACTTTCGTAGATACCTCAGGCAGGATCATCACCGACCTCAGATTCAACTCGGCACGGTGGTTCTCAGGGGGGCTCGCTCCCGTTCAAATCGGTAAGCTCTGGGGTTACATTGACACATCCGGGAAACTTGCCATCCCTCCGCAGTTTGAAAATGCTGAGCCCTTTTCAGATGACTTGGGTCTGGTTTCTTTGAACCATCTATTCGGCTACGTGGATCAGACAGGTGCGTTTGTTATCCAGCCTCAGTTCAAGAATGCAGAGAACTTTGCGGATGGTCTCGCCCTAATCGGTGATCAGGATTCGGGATACTCGTATATCAACAAGACCGGTCAGCAGGCTTTTCCCGGCAAGTTCATTCTCGCCAGTTCTTTCTTTAAAGGGCTCGCGCACGTCATGCTGTCAGAAACCCCTTCTGGCGAGGATTCGCGGGAAGAGACATTCGCGTACATCGACACTGCCGGCGAGCGCGTTTTCACTTATTCCTACACGATTGAGTAGGGACAGGCATTGCGAGCAGCTCCTTTGACGATCTCCACCATCCAAGCCACGTTCCCCGACCTCGATGCGCTCTTCGAGATGATGCGCCACATGCAACTCGACGATCCCTGGGAGGAAGCGTTCCACGAGTCGACCGTTCGCGCCAACCTCGCCGAGTTGCTCCACAATCCGGTCTACGGCGTCATCTATATCGTCCGCGAGGCGTCCACCCCTATCGGCTATCTGGTGATCTGCTTCGATTACAGCCTGGAATACCGCGGCAAGGGCGCCTGGATTGACGAACTCTTCGTTGAATCTACCCATCGCGGGGAGGGAATTGGCACCCAGCTCCTGGACCTGGCTGAGCAAGTCTCCAAAGAGCACAACGCCAGGGTTCTGCACTTAGAGGTCAACCACGGTAACCCTGCTATAGAACTCTACCGCCGCCGCGGCTTTTCCGACCACCACCGCTACCTGATGTCCAAACCACTCGACCAGTAGGATTCCAAACAAGGGCACCCGGATTGAGCCAACCCCTCTTGCTCACAGCTAAAGGCTAACGGCTGTCCGCTCTAAGCCGCAGGCTACCAGCATTCCGCCAACCCTCCAGCGCCAACTCCTCATCACCCGTTTAGACACACCTCTCCCCCAACCCGTTGACGCTCCTCCCCCCACCCCCCAAAATGGCAAAACGGGAGAAAACCGGGCAAGACTGCCCCTCCATACCGGTATGTCACCTGAATCCAACGCGGTCGAACAGGCTGTCGCGCGCGCTCTTCGCGATAATCTCGAGCGCATCCAGCACACCAGCGACGAGCTCCAGCAGGCCATCAACGACATCGTTGCCGCTTGCTCCAGCACCAAGCCCACCAACGCTCTCCCGCCCATGTTGCGTGCGCAAACCGCTGCCGCTTCGCTCGCCGCAGCCCTCGAAGTTCTTTCGCGCTTCACTGCGCTTTCTCTCCAGCCCGGCCCACGAAGCCCGCTGGAAGAGAAGATTACGGAAGCCGTCGGCAAGGCTGCTGCGGTGCCTGAACCCACTCCGGCACGCCCGGCTCCCGGCGTTCCCGAACCCCAGGCTGCCGTGCCGCGTCTCGCTCCTACCCCGACGCATGTTCATCCGCCTGCGCCAGCGCCAGCGCCTCGCGTCGAGCCGCCTCCTCCGCCACCGGCGCCGGTGGAAGCGGAGCTTCCCATCCCCGAATCCGTCGCGTCCGGCGAAGCTGGATTCGACGTCAACCAGTTGACTCCTGAGGAACAAGAGCTTCATCGCCGCGCGAATCGCGTTGCGAAAGTGTCCATGCAGGATATTAAAATGTTAAGGCCGGAACAGGTTAAGCTGGGCCGCCAAAACAAGGATATCTGCATCCGATTGAAAGACGACATTGAGAAAGCTCATCGCGAGTACGATCGTAGATTCAAACCCATCATGGATCACCCGGTGGATTACTTCTATCGCTGGATGGTCGAAATTCTTGCCGAAGGCGACGCTTCCGCCCTCGGCGAATATCCTTACGCCACAGCCACTAAGTCCCGCTAGCTCCACCAAACATTCCACGTGGCACCGGCATTCCTGCCTATGCAGCCGGTCGAATGCTTCCCCCGTTTCCAATTCCGAGCCTTATCCAACGCTTCGATTTTCCTCTTTTGCTGCCAAATCAGTTCTTGCAGCGCTCATTATTTTTTCTCTTTCTTTCTCTCTCTCCGCGCAAACCAGCAAAAAGAAAAAAACTCCCGCGCATCCCAAATCCCCTGCCTGCGCCACCGGCTGCAAACCCGAAACCACCACTCCTGCACTCGACGCGCAAACTCCCGAAGACGCCGCTTTACAAAAAGAGTTGGGTGAGCTTGCTCGCGAACTGCATCGCGGCACTCCCGGCTCTTACGAGAAGCTCGCTGCTTTCGTGAACAAGAATTCCTCCAGCGTTTGGGGACAACGCGCCGCGCTCGCTCTTGGCTACGACGATTACTCCCACAACAAAGCACAGCAATCCCTGACCTGGCTGCAAAAAGCCAAGCCGGACACACTCCTGCTGGAATACACCCTGTTCTGGACCGCGCAGTCCGAACGCGCTCTCAACAAAAATGGCGCGGCGGCAGTGGACTACGCGCGAATTGTGAAGGACTACCCTGCCACCGCCATCAAGGAGCAGGTTCTCGAGGCCTACGTTCCCACCGCCGTTTCCATCGGCAGTCCGCAGGACGCCCTCGATGCGCTGGCAACCTATCCCGCCACTGGTTCCAGGCCCACACTGCTGCTGGCCCGTGCCCGCGCCGAAGAAGCCGCGCACAAATTTGTTCCTGCCGCCAAGGATTATCAGGCCCTCTACTACAAATATCCGCTCGCCGACGAATCCAAGGACGCAGGCGCGGCCCTTTCGCGCCTCAACAAACAGCTACACAACGAGTTTCCCTACGCCACCGCCGAGCTTCAGGATCAGCGCGCGCAAAGTTTCTACGACGCTCGCAAATGGCGCGAAGCCCGCGTCGAATACGACAAGCTGGCCGCGATGCTCAAGGAGCCTGCGAATCCCACGCGCCAGCGGGCGCTGGTGCGCTCCGCCGAATGCCGCCAGCATCCCAAAGCCGTGCCGTATCTCTTTACGAAATTAAACACGCCCGATCCGGAAGCTGACGCCGAACGCCTCTACGATCTTTCCCAGGCCTGGCGCTCGGAGAAAAACGAAGTCCAGATGCTCACGGCCATCGAAAAAACGGCCGAGAAATATCCGCAGAGCCGCTATACCGAAGAAGCGCTTATGGCCGCCGGCAATTACTATTGGGTTGAACTCGACCGTCCCAAGGCAGCCACCTATTACCAGCGCGTCCTCGACGGTTTCCCCGCCGGGAAAAACGCCTACAACGCTGAATGGCGCATCGCCTGGGTCGCCTTTATCCAGCGCCAGCCCTACACCAGCGAGAAAATGACCAATTTTCTCCGCAAATATCCGACCAACGGTGCCGCTGTGAACGCGCTCTATTGGCTGGGCCGCGATGCCGAACGCGGCGGAAATCCCGCGCACGCCCGAGCCTACTATCAGAAGGCCATCGAACGTTTTCCCACCACCTATTTCGCGCACGCCGCCGAACTTCGCCTCGCGAAACTTCCGGCCGGTGACCCCGATCCCGTGGATGCTCTTGCACAAATTCCTGCGGCTCCGGCGTTGCGCCCCTTCGACGAGCCTGTCGCTCCCAACGTTCTTGACCGCTGGAATCGCGCCCAGGCCCTGCGCACCATCGCCTTTGATGCTTCGGCCGAGCTTGAACTTAAAGCCGCCTACGCCGCCACTGCCTCGCCGCGCTTCCTCGTGGAAGCCGCGCAGGCCGCCTTCGATCAGGGGCACTTCGCCAGCGGCATGAACTATGGCCGCATGGCCGTTCCGAATTTTGACGCTCGCAAACTGGGCGATGTCCCCCCCAATGTCTGGAAAGTTCTGTTCCCGTTCCCCTATGAATCGATCATTCGCCACGAAGCCGCGCGCAACAATTTCGATCCTATGTTCGCTGCCGGTTTAATCCGCCAGGAATCCACCTTCCAGGCCGACGCTGTCTCTCATGCCAATGCCATCGGCTTGATGCAGATTCTCCCCAAAACCGGCCGCCTGCTTGCCCGCCAGCTCAAGATTCGTTACACCCGTACCACGCTCTACGATCCAAACGAGAACATCGCAATCGGTATGCTCTATATCGCGAATCTCACGCGCTCCACTGGCAGCCCCGAATATGCCGCCGCTGCCTACAACGCCGGTGAAGACCGTATCGCCCTCTGGAAATCCGAGCGCACTTATGACGAAATCCCCGAACTCGTCGAATCCATCCCCTTCACGGAAACCCGCGAGTACGTGCAAATCGTCCTGCGCAACGCGGACATGTACCGCGCTCTCTACGGCGACATCTCCAAGCCCACCGTCTCCGCTGCTACTCCGGAATCACCGAGCCGTTCGCTCGCGCAAGCCCGCTAAATTGGCTCTGATCAAAGTGGACCGTGACGGGAACATCGTCCTCACCTTTGGCAAAATCAACTCGCTCGGTTACGACCCGCATAGCGTCGCCAGCGGCGGGCTGAACTCACCTTATGACGCGAAGCGCATCGGCGACTACACCGGCATCACGCCGCCGTTCGACCACGATCACGACCGCGACAACGACTGATCTCCCCAGCCAGTCCCCGCAGCATGGAGCGGCCGTGTCTGGGCGGCCGGCCGCTCCACACTCCTATCCGAACTTTTCTCTGTGCCCTCGGTGTCCTCTGTGGTGAAATCCCCTTCTTCTCTTCCTCTTTGCTGGGATTGTCTGTATCGGTAGAAGTCTATTCTCCTGCTGCTGCTTTGCTACAATCTTTCAATGTCCACCCCTGAAACCAACATGGCCCACATCGCTCGCCGCATGCTTTCCGCCAAGGCCGAGCAGTTCACCGAATCCGTCATCCGCGAAATGACGCGCCTCGCGATGAAGCACAATGCCGTCAATCTCTCACAAGGTTTCCCCGATTTCGCGGCTCCGGAAGAAATAAAGGAAGCTGCCCGCCAGGCCATCACCGACGACATCAACCAGTACGCCATCACGTGGGGCGCCAAGCCGCTGCGTGATGCCGTCATCGAAAAATTCGCCCGCACCCAGCACGTTACTTACGATCCCGAACGCGAAATCACCATCTGCTGCGGTTCCACCGAAGCGATGATGTCCGCCATGATGGCCATCATCAATCCAGGCGATGAAATCGTAGTGTTTGAGCCGTTCTACGAAAATTACGGTCCCGACGCGATCCTATCCGGCGCCACGCCGCGCTTTGTCAAAATGCGCCCGCCGAAAGATGAAAAGTCTTATTGGTCGTTTGACGAAAGGGAACTCGCCGCCGCTTTCGGTCCGCACACCAAGGCCATCATTCTCAACACGCCCAACAATCCCACCGGAAAAGTCTTCACCCGCGCCGAGCTTGAATTCATCCGCGATCTCTGCGTGCGCTGGAACGTCTACTGTGTTACTGACGAAATCTACGAGCACATCCTCTACGACGGCACTGAGCACGTCTCCATGGCGCAGATCCCCGGCATGCGCGAGCGCACCATCGTCATCAACGGCATGTCCAAAACCTATAGCGTCACCGGTTGGCGCGTCGGCTGGGCCTTAGCTCCTCCGGACACCACCCAAGCCATCCGCAAGGTCCACGACTTTCTCACCGTTGGCGCCGCCGCGCCGCTGCAGCAAGCCGGCGCCCTGGCGCTCAAACTGCCCCAAACCTATTACGACAAGCTCGCCTCTTCGTACGTCGCCAAGCGCGAGCGACTTCTCAACATCCTCTCTGCATCCGGTTTCACCGTCTACAAGCCCCGCGGCGCTTACTACATCATGACCGACATCTCCCGCTTCCATTTCGACGAGGCAAAATATCCCGCCGGCTCCCGCGACGTCTCCTTCGCCAAATACCTCGTCGAAACCATTGGCGTCGCTTGCGTCCCCGGCTCCAGCTTCTACAACGATGCCCAGGATGGCGCCTCCCAGGTCCGCTTCACCTTTTGCAAAAAAGAAGAAACCCTCGCCGCTGCCGAAGCGCGCCTGGCGAACCTTCACTTGTAGGCGCCGGGCATTTGCCCAGCACGGAATTTCTTTTATGCTAAACTCGCGGTGATTGGAAAAGGAATTTCCCCGTGCCTCTTGAACTCTCTCTCATCCCCGCCAACACCACTCTCGAATCCAACTCCGTCGGCGAGGCCATCGAAATCTCCGCGTCCGAATCCCGCACCTTCTTCTGCGTTCTTACCATCACTGAGCAACTCGAGCAGGAATCTCTGGACGTCTCCATCTGGGGTTCTCCCGACGGCCAGGAATTCGGCAAGCTGCCGCTTCTAAAATTTCCCCAGCAATTTTATAGCGGCAACACGAAGATGATCCTCGACGTCACGCTGCGCCCCGAAGTGAAATTCCTCCGCGCCCGCTGGGACCTCAACCGATGGGGCCGCGTCTCTCCCGCTCCGCGATTTGTCGCCGGCCTCCAGATGGAAGAAATTCCCCCCATGTCCCGCGACACCACCACGCGCCGCGCCATCCTCGCCCCTAAATGACTCGCTAGCACCCGCATCTTGCGGGCAAGCTCTTTTCCTACCGCTGGTGTTCCGCGAGCACACTTCGAGCAGGGGCGGTCCCACGCCAGTCCGTCCGAACGCACACCTATGCTGTTTCTTATTCTTCCGTTGCTGATGGCTAACGGCTGTTAGCTTATTTTAGGGGCGAGAGACTGTGGTCGGTTGCCCTGTGGTGGTCAATCTCCCGCCCCGCGAGTGGTCTTGCCGATATAGACGAATTCTTTTCGAAAATGTTTCCGGCTAACGAAAGATTTTTCAACGAATCGTGGGGATTCCAAATCGCCCGGTGATGTCATTCCGACTGGGAGCGGCGCCGCCTTTTCCAGCCGCGAAGCCGAGGAATCGCGGCACCACTACAACCCATTTGCCTTCCGCGAGTTACATCTTGAGGCTGCGCAATCAAATCGCCACGCTGTCCAGATACCGCGCCACGCTGGCTTTCCATTTGAACTTATCGGTTATCGCCTGCTGCAGCGATTGCGCCGCCGCTGGCTCGCCGTGCGTCAGGTACACCTGCTTCGGTGGGGCTTGCAGTCCCGTCAACCAGCGCAACAATTCGCTCTTCCCCGCGTGTGCTGAAAACTGCCCCATCTCCACAATCTCCGCGCGTACCGGAACCACCTGTCCGAACAAAATCAGCGTTTTGGCCCCATCCTGCAGCGCCCGGCCACGCGTCCCCTCCGCCTGGAATCCGCCCAGGATCACGCAATTTCGCGCATCGCCCAGCCGCTGCGCCAGGTGGTGTAGTACGCGTCCTCCGGTCACCATTCCACTGGCTGAGATGATGATGCAGGGCGTCTTCACCGCATTGATGGCTTTGGATTCTTCCACGCTCCGCGTCAGGTGAAATTCGCGCACGTTCAGCGGGTCCCCCCCGTTCTGCTCGTCCCGCGCAAAAGCCACGTCGTGGTCTTCCTTGTACTTCAAATAAAGATCCGTTGCGTTCAGCGCCATCGGGCTATCCACATACACCGGCAGCTTCGGTATGCGCTGCAAATCTTCCAGTTGCCGCAGGTAGTACATGAACGTCTGCGTCCGTCCGATCGCAAACGCCGGAATCACGATCGAGCCACCCCGCTTCACCACTCGATTTACGATATCGCTCAGCAATTGCAGCGGATCGCCCGCCTCGTGCTCCCGGTCGCCATAAGTGGACTCGCAGAGCAGCGCATCAATCTGTTTTGCCGCTGGGGTCATTGGGTCCTTCAGAATCGGCTGGTCGTAACGCCCGACATCCCCGGAGAACACCACCACGCTCTTCTTCCCATTCTCGGTGATCGTCAATTCCAGGCTGGAGGAGCCAAGGATGTGCCCCGCGTCGTACGACTCAAAGTGAAATTCCGGCGACACATCAAAACCGCCCGAGCGCGGCATGGGCTTCAGCAGTTGCAGCACGGGCTCCACATCATCCGAGGTATAGAGCGACTTCGGGTCCGGATGCTTGCTCCACTTGTGCTGGATCGCATCCTTCGTCTCTTCTTCCTGCAGATGCCCGGAATCCTTCAGCAGAATGCCAGTTAGATCAATCGTCGCCGGATTCGCATAAATCGTCTTCCGGTAGCCGTCGCGCACCAGCACCGGCAGCCATCCCGTGTGGTCCAGATGCGCGTGTGTCAGCACCAGGTAATCGATCGTCTTCGGATCCACCGGCAGGGGATTCCAGTTCCGCTGCTTCAGGTCGTCCGTCCCCTGAAACAACCCGCAGTCAATCAGCAGCTTCTTGCCCGCCGCCTCCACCAAATACTTTGAACCCGTTACACACCCAGCCGCGCCCAAGAATGTCAGTTTCGCCATGGTCCCAGCATTCTACCCGAACTTCCTCTCTCGCATGTTACTGGCAACCCTTCGATGATTCTCCCCGCATTCTCAACTCTCATTGCGGTTCATGGAATCAAGGATGACTGGCCGCTTGCCGCAAATACTCATTCACCTGCTTTTCCCATTCCGGGCCGGAGCCCCGATCCCCTTCCGCCATGTGCCTCACGTGCTCATCGGCCTCTGCGTTCAGTGCTGTCCGGTCGTATTCCACATCGACCCGCGTGCTATCTCCGGCCGCCGTTAGCTGCAGGCTAATCACCGTCACCAGCGCATCCGGAATCACATACACGTATTGCACCCGCCCGGTCTTCCAATCCAGTTGTGTATTGACCCACGTTGCCTTCAGATGGCTGTGCGCCACTTCGAACACCATCCCCTGCACGTCCGCGGCGGGAAGGGGATAGATAAACTTGGGGTCCCACCCAGGCGCCCACACGCGCTCCTTGTCCGCTCCAAAAAGCGGCGCCACAATGCTCATCGGGCCCTGCGCCATGAACGAAAATCGCTCTTCCGTGTGAACGCGCTCCGCATCTGCCGCGCCGTGGCCGTGGTGTCCGCCGTGGATTGCCTTGTGGAGCGCCACCGTTCCCCTGGGTATGGCCATCGCCGCCGCTCCACACGCCAATCCCACCAGAAAAACCAGCCAACGATTCATGGCGTCTTCTCCTTCAACTTGTGGCTGTCGGTTGCCCGCAGCGTCATTCCGTAGATTTTCTTCAGCTCTGCAATTTGCCCCAGCGACTCCTTGCTGAGAGGCGCTTTTCCTTCGAAGGCGTGTAGCACGATTCCTTCCAGCAGATCCCCCAGCGTCAAGTCTTTCAACTCCGCAAACGCCTTCAAAACCTTCAGCAGGCGTTTCTCGATCCGCACTCCGGTCTGCACCCGCTCGACTTCAATCATGCTTCCTCCGTGGTGGTACATATGTACCAAAGTACCAAACAAAGATCAAGATTTGGCTTATTCTCCCCGAATTCCACTTCGCCGCTCCCCTGGCCGCAAACTCCGAACCTTATTCCTGGTTTATTTACAGCGCGTCATGTAGGGGTGGCTTTAAGCCGCCCTCTCCGCTAAACGTGTGATAGAATGAAATATCTCCGGTGGGGCCGTGGCGCAGCTGGGAGCGCGCCTCGATGGCATCGAGGAGGTCGTGGGTTCGAACCCCATCGGCTCCACCAAACTTCTACTGAGTTTCAAAGCCGCCAGACTTTCCTAATCCTATCTAAAGTTTCTCCGCCGAACTGCCGATAACCTCCCTACGAAGGAGGCTGTCCTCGATGTCTTTTCCTAAACTTTTCTCATCTTCACTGCTCGTTTTGTCCTGTTCCGCTGTGGCCTTTCTAGGGTGCAACAATGCGTCCAACTCTTCCGGCACTACCAACTCCGCCGTCCGCAACTACAACGGCACCGCCTCGGTCGGCGACTTCCTCACCATTTCCATTGATTCCACCACCAACACCATCACCTACGACAACCTCACCAACGGCGAAACGGGTTCCGTCCCCTACACGGTCAATTCCGACGGCACCTACTCCATCACCGATCCCCAAGGCAATCTTCTTTCCGCCTACGAGCTTCCGGGCTTCGCGCTTGTCGTCGAAGCCGCCAATGCCGGACCCAACAAAAACGCCGCCGCGCTGATCACCGCGATCGAGTCTGCTCCGGCCAGCATCTCCAGCTTCGCCGGAAAAGATTACAACTACATGCAGTTCCGCACCGCCGCGGGCGGCATCGAAATCGGGAGCGTCTCCATCGATGCGCAGGGTAGCATCACGCACGATGCCTACTCCCCGATGGCGCTCATCTGGGGCGACAATCAATATTTCAGCAGTGGGACCTTTCCGGCTTCCAGCATCGCCGAAGACTCCTCGGGCGATTTCTTCACGATCACCGAACAAAACTCCGCCACCGATGTTGTCTTCGGCACGCAAAACGGCCTCTGGGCCGTGGACACTGGCAACGGCGCCATCCTCGGCCTGCCCAAGGCCGCTTCCAAATCCTTCGATCCTGCCTCCGCCGGCACCTACAAGGCCCTCATCTACGAAAAAGCCAACGCCACCACAGGCCAGGGAAATGTGGAAACCGGCACACCTTCGCAGGGTGCCGGAACGCTCACCGTCTCTTCCGCCGGCCTCATCACCATCACGGACAGCCAGAACAATGTCCTCGCCACCGGCACGCTGGTCGCCGTCGCCGACTCCTCTTACCTCTACGATGGCACCCAAAATAAACTCAACGACCCCTGCAATGGACTCTTCACTGTTCGCACTGCGACGATCAACTCCCAACAGGATCTTTTCGTCTCCTTCCAGGGGAACGCCGTCATCTTCGGCAGTTTCCAGTCGGCCTTGCCCGGCCAAAACTCAAATCCGTATACCTATTTTTACGGCGTGGGCCTCAAGTAAGCCTCCGCAGAGAAACCCATGGCCGGCCACCATGGCGAGGTGGCCCGGCCTGCCTTTTGCTCGGTTTTTTTCGAGCATGCCTCTTGTTAACTCCAATTATTGCTATTAGTTGAAGAGGAATTCGCCCGCCGTGACCCGAGTCACTTCTTTCCTCCTCCTTTCCCCGTATCTTCGACTGGACAATCCCTGCGGCCTTCCGGTATCCTCTCGCTTCCACCGCTAGACCGCTGGATCATCCAAGGAGTCTTCTTCATGTCATCGCCGGTAGTTTCGGAAAGATTTAGAGCTGTCGTATGTCGTCACTGTGGCAAGCCGATTCGTGTTCCGGCACTTGTCACTCGGCGGGAGAGCCAGTTTCAAGAAATTTCGGATTCCAGCAGCGCGCAGTATCAACTCATTTCCCGAGTCTTTAATGTCCGTTGCCGCTGCTGCGAACGTGAATCTGTATACTCCATCAACCAGATCGTGGAATTTTCCCATCCTGCTGCTTGTCCCGAGTCCAATCGCACGGCCGCCGCGGTCTAGCGATTTTTTCCAGGCTTCTTACTGGTAGGTTTTTTCTTAGCAAAGCAGAAGCGGCACGACTGGTGTCGTGCCGCTCTCTTACGTCCGGCAATCTTGATTTGCTTCTCAGGCCGCCACCTTCTTCACGCTTACCGGCAGCTCCTTCTTCATGATTGTTCGGTAAGTCCTCACTACCTCGTTTGCCGAAAGTTCCGGTTCATTCCCGAAGCTGTTCGGCTCCGCATGCAGCAAAATGTCGTCCATGGACACCACGCCAGCCAGATTCTTTGTTGCGTCCACCACGGGCAGCCGGCGTACGTGCCCCTCTCTCATCGTCTGCAGCGCCATGTGCACGTCATCCTCGGGATTGCACAAATACACTTTCCTTTGTACTACTTCCTCCACGCGCACTTCTCCCGCGGGCTGATTTCGTGTTCCCAGCGCCACGCAGATGTCCCGGTCGGTGACCACGCCGCACACCTTCTTTTCCGCGTCCACCACCGGTAGGAATCCGCAATTGCCTTTCCACATCAGTTCCGTTGCCATTCCCAGGTTCGCCTGGAGCGATATGCAATACGGCGTCCCCATCATCACATCCTTCACTTTCATAGCCCCTCCTTCCCGCTTGGTTCACTTCTTTCATGCAGCACAAGCATTCCTGCCTGTGCACCCGAGCCAAAGGCTCCATCTTGTTCAATCGCTAGCGTCAAACCCCTACTGCTTCGTCCCTGCAACCCGTACCACCTCCACTGAACAGTGTGCGTGCAGCGCCACCGATTCACTCACGCTTCCCATCACGTACCGGTCGAATCCCCGGCGGCCGTGTGAACCCACCACGATCAGGTCCGCTCCCCACAGGTCTGCCATTCCCAGAATGGCCCGCGCCGGCGATTCCTGCGATTCAGTCAATTCTGCGCTCACCTTCAAGCCGCCTTTTCGGATCAACTCCATGCCTTTTCCTGCCGCCGCTTTGGCTTGCGCTTCATTCGCTTGATTGATTTCCGCCAGTACATCCGAGGGATAGTAGGGATACGCGCCCGTAATCATCGGTAGCTCCGGGCATGCCATCACGCGGATTTCCGTGCCTTCCGGCCACGGCCTCGCGGCAACCTGTTGCAACGCCGCTTCGGCAAATTCCGATCCGTCCGTTGCTACCAGCACGCGCATCCCTTCGCCATCTTTTTTCGCTTTATCCTTGCCTGGCCGGACGATCTCCACCGAGCATGGCGCGTGCCGCAACACCGCTTGCACTGTGCTTCCCACCAACAGGCGTCCGAAGGCGCCTCGCCCATGCGAACCCATGACGATCAGATTCGCTTTCCAGTCACTCGCTGCCCGCGGAATTCCATGCCGCGGATTCTCCATCACAATTTCCGTTCGTAGCTGCAGCCCGGTGTTTTTGAGCTGTTCCACGCTTTCATCCAGACCCGATTGCGCGTCTTTCTTGGCTTCGGCCAGTATCAGAGGAGCCTTGGTAAAAAAGAAGGGATCAATCGCAGTCAGCAGACAACACTCGCTGCCCGCGGGCCAGGGCCGAGCGCCCACTTCCCGCAACACAGCATCCGAACCAGTCGAGCCATCCAAAGCCACAAGGAGTTTCATAGGACACCTCCGCCCTAAACGACACACATTGCCCATCTGCTTGCACTTGCCCTTGCCTGGGCAGTCTCTCAATGTTCGGGGGATTGGCCGCTCAGGCACGGCGGCGGGTTGTTCGGTGTGAGGGCAGGATCATGACCTGGTACGGACCTGGCAGGAAGTTGTGGGAGCCCTCACACCAAACCAGTCCGTAAAGTAGATGTGCAGCTCCACTGCCATCTCTCTAGTTCTTTTCTCACTTTTACAACGTGTTGTATCGTCATTACTTGCGGACCAGTCTTCCGTATAGTCCCTCTCGTGCGCCAAGCCTCTCTGAGCCTTCCCGCCCAATTCCTGGCGATTTTCCCCACTTTATTGCTTCCCCTGAGTGCTTTCCCGAGGCAAAATACCGGCTTCCAACAACCTATGCCGCCTCTCTCCCAATCCGCACCCGCCACGCGTTTTATCGCGAGACTCTTCGCTTCGCTTGCTCTGCTCTTTTTCGTGGTGTATTCGCTGGATTTCACCTGGTATCACTTGCGCCTGGTGGTTCCGCGCCTCGGAGCTCCCACCTCCTCCGTCCACCGCCTCCGCCTTCTGGCCATTCCAGACAAGGGCAACAAAACCGACTACCAGATCGACGCCATCCGCCCCGAAGAGGACGTCCCCTGCACCCGCACTCTCTTCCCCCATTCCAACCAACAACCCTGCTGGTACGTCTCTCGCCACGCCAACGACCCCATCTCCATGTAATTCGCAACCCGTTTCGCGCGCCACAGTCAAAGAAGAAGCCGCCAGCATCCGCGCCCTGCTGTGCTGGCGGCCTTCGCTTTTCCTGCACTTATTGTGGCGGAAGTCCCCCGCTCGTCGGCACGCTTACATTTCCCGCTCCACTCAACGCCGTGCCCAGCGAATATCCCGTCTTCCCGCTTCCCGGCGTAATAAACGGGGTCAGCGCCACCACCGCGGAATTTGCCCCGTTATAAACCGCGGTCAGCCCATCGGTCTGCTCGTACGTCAGATTGTCCGCCGGGAATAAATCAATCCCCGCGAACACCGTGTTCCCCGGTGTGATTCCCGGGATGGCTCGCGCCAGCGTCCGGTGCTCCGATTCCACTCCCTGAATGGCCGACGCCACCTGCGCAAAATACGCCAGATCCCTCTGGTGATAGGGTTTTCCGGATGGGTCCTTCTGCTCACGCTCATACGGCTCGAGCTTCGCCGCCATCTCGCTGAACTCATGCACCGCTGTCAGATACGCCCCGATGAATGCATTCTCCAGCGCCAGCAAAATCGGCAAGAAATTGTTCAGGTTGTCGAACGTACCCGTCGGAAAATAGAACGTCTGCACCGGGTCCTTCCCTGGCGTTGTGCCGCCCGTCAATTCGCGCAGCAAATTCGCGTGCGCAATTTCCGCCGACAGCGCCCCTTGCAGATAGCCCACGTTGGCCAGGCTCGCCGGATTGCTTAGCGTTCCCCCAGGGCCCGCCAGATTGGGGTCCTGAATCACACCCCCGATCAGTGAGTTGTAATACATCGTCGTCGCCAGATCCTCCGCAATCAGCGCCGCGGTAAAGATCTGCTGCGCCGTGTCCGAATTTTTCTCGTCCTTGTCGCCCCGGTCATCGTCGTCCCGCCGCGAACCCAAGGTGTCTTTCGCGAAAGCGGTCCCGCCTAATAATCCCAACGAAGTGAACCCCGCCGTCGCCCATCCGCTTTTCACCAGAAAACTTCTCCGGCCCACTTCTCCGTTCAGCCATCCCGCATTGCGATCTTTCGTTTCCATGAAATTTCCCCTCTTTCTAAATTGGAGACACACCCTGCCCCCACTCGCGCAAGCTACTTCTCTTCATACTGTTGTAGTAGGCGCGAGAGAGGTTTCCGCCCAAGTCACCTCTCCCGCGTTGCTTACGAAACGGAACTGTGTGGTTCCAACCCGAGTACGCCACCCATCGCCGCTTCAGATTTCAAATTGAGGAGAATTATTCAGGTTTTTTACAACAGACCACTGCCTTCCACTTGCCTCAGCTCGCCCCCACCAGCACCTTCGGCCCGGTCGGCTGTGGCACTCCACCTGCCGGTTCCACGGTCACCGCAAACGCCTTCACTTCCGTGTTCAGCGGCACCGTGGCGGTCCACAATTGCCGCGTTCCATGCGCCGGCGCAAAAATCCCTGCGCTGATCGGCGGCCCTTCCTTCGGCACCAGCCACATCTGATAAATCTTATCCGCGGGCAAGGGAGGCAGCTCCGCGGTATACACCACCATCCCCCGCTTTGCGTTGTACCGCACCATCCCCGTCGCTTTTTCCGTCTCCGCCGCCAGCTTCACGGACACCGTATCCGGCGACGACAGCAGATCCACCAGCAACTCCGTCCGCTGCCGCTCGTTTGTCATCTCCACAATCCGGTGATTCGCGCCTGCCAAGTCGCCGGCAAGCCTCTGGTTCTCTCGCCACTCCCAAACGGTGGCGATCACTAGCATCGCAGCCACCGGCACCAGCACCCATTGCCACAAGTTCGTCTTCGCAGGGACCGGGCGCGCGCGGGATGGCTCCGCGGAAGCGCTCTGTGCCGGCTCTGTTTTCTTTGGCCAGCGGTACGTCTCTTCGCGTACCTTCTCCGCGCGAATCTTCGCGAACAGCTCCGCCTTAATCGTCGCCGCCGGCCTCTCCTGAGGCGCGTTCAACCCCAGTAGCGCAGCCTGTCCGCGTGCTTCCGCCAGCTTCGCCGTGCACTCCGCGCATTCTGCCGCGTGTGCCAGCAAAGCGGCGCGCTCCTCCACCGGCATCGCTCCTGCCGCCAGCAAAAGCAGCTCTTCCGCCGTAATGTGCGTTCCGTTCGTCAACTCAGCACCTGCTTCAGCGTCTCCATCGCCGATCGGATCCGTGTCTTCACCGTTCCCAGGGGTTGTCCCGTCTTCTCCGCAATCTCCGTGTGCGACATCCCTTCGAAATACGCAAACTCCACCGCCTGCCTTTGTGCCTCGGGCAGGCTCCCCATTACGCTGCGTACTTTATCCAGCAGGAGATTCTGTGCCGCCGAGGATTCCAGATTCACCTTCAGCGTTATTCCATTCTCATCCAACTCTTCCGTCTTTCCCGTTTTTCGCCGCAACCGCGAAATCGCCCGGTTCCTCGCCGCCACCAGCAGCCATCCCGCCAGCGAGCCCCGCGCTGCGTCGAACCGCTCCGCCGTTCGCCAGATCTGGTAGAACAAATCCTGCAAAATCTCCTCGGCTGCTCCCGTGTCCCGCAAAATCCGCTTGGCCTCCGAAAACACCAATCCGCTGTATCGGTCGTAGAGCGCGGACAGCGCCGCTTCGTCCTTCCGGACCACCCGCTCCAGCAACGACCAATCACTCACCCATTCGCCAACGCTGCCTTCCGGCGTCACGGCACCTCAATCCGGCTCGCAAACCACAACCCAAATCCCGCCAAAATCTTTACGCCCGCTCACCGTATAGTACGCGACTCCTGCCCCTCTTGGATGCCTGCCCCTATTTCTTTCCGGGGCGTCGCGCGCGCTGTTTCTTCGAAACAGACTTGATCACCATCGTTCGTTTCGCCCGGGGATCAATCGGCTTCTTCGCACGATGGAGCGCTACGTTGATCAACTCCAGGATCTCCGGCTCATCCAGCATTCCTGGCTTCGTCAGCTTGATGTGCCGCGCCACGTTTCCGCTGCCTTCCAGGCGTTTCCCCGGATCAGGCAGTCCTGCTCCCTGCAGGAAAAACAAACTTACATATTTCGGATACAGCACAATCGAGAACACCGCTTCCGACGCCTTCTCGCTTGGCCCAAATCCCATCACCAGCGCGTTGTAGTTGTCGTATATCAATTCCACCGCCCCTGGCACCAATTCCCTCATCTGCGCAATCGCCTGCGTTGCCTCTCGCGCGACCTTCGCGTCGTATTTCGCCAAAAACCCTCGCCACTCTTTCTCCGCCGTCATTGTCTCCCCATTCCGCTTTCCGCCTGGTAGCACAGACTTCCGCCTGTGTTTTTTCGTCCTCGCCTTACCTGGCAGAAACCTGTCCTTCCGTCCCTCTTCCAATTTCCTCCTAATTCCTATATGTAGGTCCCTCAGGAGGTAGCCTCATGCTCCCTGCGTGTCGTTCGGCCTTCCTGGTGCTAGCTTCGCTCTTATTCTTCCTTCACTCTTCTCCGCAGTCTCCGGCTCCCGCCGCCGATCCCAAGGCCGAAATTCTCGCCTTTAACGAAAAATTCATCAATGCTCACCTGCGCATGGATAACCCCGCCATCATCAATATGTGGGCCGAGGACGGCGTCAGTCTTCTCCCCAGCATGGCCCCTCTCGCCGGCCGCGCGGCCATCGGCAAATTCATCAACGACATCTCCGCGCAGATGCCCGGCTATAAAATCGTCCGCGAAAAAATCGACTTCCGCGACATCCAGGTTTCTGGCGACTGGGCCTCCGAATGGGGCCTCGAAACACAAGGCCTGCAGCCTCCCAATCAACCCGTCATGGAAGGCTATGGCAAACTCCTCTTCGTCTTGCACAAGGACTCATCCGGCGAGTGGAAAATCCAGCAGGAGATGTGGAACGCCAACCCCAAGCCATGAAGCGCGGAGCACGGGCTTTAGCTTTTGCGCCCAATCCGAAGCCGCTGTTCAATGAATCTTGAGGGTGCCCCACCCTTGGTTTTTAAGGGTGGGCTCTTACGTTCTAACACTCAGACCCTCTTTCCTTTGCGCCCTCTGCGTCTCTGCGTTGGGCTTCCCACTATTACTTCGAATCGGCATTAATTGCTTACTTCTCTTAATCTCTTCTCCAAATATCTCTTCTCGCTCTCATTCGTCACCAGCCCCAGCGCTCTCTCATACTCCTTCGCCGCTTCGGTAAATCTCCCCAACCGCCTATGCATATCCGCACGGGCCGCATGCAGCAAATGATAATTCTCCAGGTCGCTCGAAGCCCCCAGCTCCTCCATCAACGCCAATCCTTGCTCCGGCCCTTCCGCCATTGCCACTGCCACCGCGCGGTTCAGCGCCACCACCGGCGAAGGGTGCAGCCGCTCCAGCTGTCCATAAAGCCGCACAATTTCTCGCCAATTCGTCTCCTCCGCTCGCGCCGCGCGGCAGTGCACCGCCGCAATCGCCGCTTGCAACGCCATCGGCCCCGGCGAACCCTCCATTGCCTCCTGCGCCAGCGGCAGCGCCTCGGCAATCTGCTCGCGTTTCCACTTCCCGCGGTCCTGCTCTTCCAACACCACAATCTCGCCGGCTTGATCCGTGCGCGCTTCGCGTCGTGCATCATGCAACAGCATCAGCGCCAGCAGCGCCATCGCCTCCCGCGGCGGATAGGGCGCCGTCAGGCTGACCACTAGCCGCGCCAATCGAATCGCCTCGCTGCACAAATCCCCGCGCAGCAGGGAACTCCCGCGCGTCGCCGCATAGCCCTCGTTGAAAACCAGGTAAATCACGGTCAGCACTGCTTCCAGCCGAGCTTCCATCTCCCGGAGTTCCGGCACCGCGTAGGGAATCTTTGCATCGCGAATTTTTCGTTTCGCCCGTACCAGTCGCTGCGCCATCGTCGTCGAGGAAGTTAGAAACGCCCTCGCAATTTCGTCCGTTTCCAACCCGCACAAAGTCCGCAATGTCAGCGCTACTTGCGCTTCCAACGCCAGCGCCGGGTGGCAACACGTGAAAATCAGCCGCAGCCGGTCATCGGGAATTTCGCTGGTGTCGTAATCCGGCGTCCGCGCCTCGGTTCCCAATTCGGAATTCCCATAGAGCGCCAGCTTCTCCGCATAACGTCCCTGGCGCCGGATCCGGTCAATCGCCTTGTTCTTCGCCGTCTGGATGATCCAGGCCCGCGGATTGTCCGGGACTCCGCCTTCTTCCCATTGGTCCACCGCGGCTGTAAAGGCTTCTTGTGCACATTCCTCGGCTAAGTCAAAATCCCCCAGCAGCCGGATCAGGGTGGCCACAATTCGACCCCATTCGGTGCGGTACGCGGTTTCAACGGCGTTGGCGGCGGGGGAAGTCATGTTCAATCCCGATTATCTTACGGCACTCTTGTCGATTTTGTTTCCGCCCGTTCGTCTAACCCACAGAGTTGGGAATTGGCGTGCTCTTGTCTGCCCGTGCTTGCCCAACACTCGGCGTTCGAGGCGTGAAACAACCCTGGCTCGGCGCGTAAGATTGAAATGTCCGGAGGGGTGGCACCACCTCCAACCCTAGGAGCCCTATGAAATACATGCTCATGATGTACTTCGCCGAAGACACGGCCCCCACAGAGGAGCAGCGCCAGCACTGCTACATCGAATCCACGGCCTTCGCCAACAAGCTCCAGGAACAGGGCAAATTCCTCGGCGCCGCACCGCTTCAGCCCACCTCCACCGCCACCAGCCTGCGCCTCGAAAACGGCAAACGCGTCGTCACCGACGGCCCTTTCGCCGAAACTCGCGAACAACTCGGCGGCTTCTTTCTCATTGAAGCCAAAGACCTTGACGATGCCATCGAAATCGCCTCGCAGGTCCCAGCAGGACGCTGGGGCACTGTCGAAATCCGTCCCCTCGTCGAAGTGCAAGGCCTCCCCAAAGTTTGAAGGCCTCCCTGTCGATTTGGCAGTTCGTCGTTCGTCTTAGGAATAGAAGTCGCCAAAGGAGATCGCTGCATGCGTTTCATGATGATCGTCAAAGCCAATAAAGACAGCGAGGCGGGTGTCATGCCTGGGGAAGAACTTCTCGCCGCCATGGCCAAATACAACGAGGAACTCGCCAATGCCGGAGTCCTGGTTGACCTGGCCGGATTGCAATCCAGCGCCAAAGGTTTCCGCGTTCGCATCCCTTCCTCCGGTGAGCGTACCGTGACCGACGGCCCTTTCGCCGAAACCAAGGAACTCATCGCCGGCTACTGGATCATCAACGTTAAATCCAGAGCCGAAGCCATCGCCTGGGCCAAACGCGTTCCCGGCCCGCACGGTCCCAACGAAGAATGCGAGATTGAAGTCCGCCAGTTTTTCGAACTGGAAGACTTCGCTCCCAGTGATGCTGTCGAGCACCACAAAAAAGTCGGTCAACAACTCGCCGCAACCAAAAAGGGAACCGCCGCCTGAAGCGTGGCACAGACACTCCTGTACGTGCAGCCACGCACGAGTACAAATCAAACCTCTAGAAACGGAAGTCCAAGGAACCTCTGATGCAAAAAATCGTCACCTTCCTGTGGTTCAATGATCAAGCCGAAGAAGCCGTCAACTTCTACGTCTCCCTCTTCAAGAATTCCAAAGTAGGCAAGATCACGCGCTATGGCGACGCCGGTCCGGGTCCCAAAGGCTCCGCCATGGGCATCAACTTTCAGTTGGAGGGCCAGGAATATTACGCCCTCAACGGCGGCCCGCACTTCAAATTCACCCCAGCGATTTCGCTCTTCGTAAATTGCGAAACGCAGGAAGAAGTCGACGAACTCTGGAACAAACTCTCCGCCGGCGGCCGCGAAGATCGCTGCGGCTGGCTCACCGACAAGTACGGCCTTTCCTGGCAGATCATTCCCAAAATCCTTGGAGAACTTCTGGGCCACAGCGATCCGCAAGTCGCCCAGCGCGCCATGAAGGCCATGCTCCAAATGTCCAAAATCGATATCCAGAAGCTCCGGCAAGCAGCCGCCGAAGCAAAGAGTTCCGCCACTTCCGGCACCTGAGCAGTCCTAAGTCTTAGGCCGTAAATCGTAAGCCAAAGACACAAATTCAAAATGACCGGCTTACGGCTTATGGCTAACAGCGGATAGCTTTCAAAAAAAGGAGAATCCCAATGCAATTCAATACCTATCTCTACTTCAACGGCAACTGCGAAGAGGCTTTCCGCTTCTATGAACAGCTTTTCGGCGGAAAAATCGAGGCCATGTTTCCCCACGAAGGCTCTCCCGCTGCCTCTCAGGTTCCCCCGGAGTGGCAGAAGAAAATCCTGCACGCGCGCATGACCATCGGCGACGCCGTCCTCATGGCTTCTGATGCGCCTCCAGGACGCTTCCAAAAGCAACAAGGCTTCTCCATCAACATCAACCTGGGCGACGCCGCAAAGGCCGAGAAGATCTTTAACTCGCTCGCCAAAGACGCCACGGTCGTCACCATGCCCTTCGGCGAAACCTTCTGGGCCCATCGTTTCGGCATGCTCACCGACCGCTTCGGCATCCCGTGGATGTTTAATGTGGAAAAAGCTGCCCCGGCCCAAGCCTGAGCTTCCGATTTTCCGAATATTTTCGTATTGTTTCTCTGCCTTTCGGAGGCCCTGCTTATGTCACCAGACTCGCTGACCGCGGCCGTCTCTAAACCCGCTCTTTGGACCGGCCGCGTCCTCAGTTCCATCATCGTTTTGTTGCTTCTTCTCGACAGCGTCATGAAATTCATGAAGCCGCAGCCCGTTATTGACGCCTTCGCGCGCCTCGGCATCCCCCTTGCCTTGGATGTGGCGATCGGCGTGGTGCTGCTGATCTGCGTGGCCTTGTACGCCATACCCCAAACTTCTGTTCTGGGTGCCATCCTGCTCACCGGCTATCTCGGTGGCGCGATCATGTCCCATCTGCGTGTCGGCGACCCGCTCTTCAGTCACGCTTTGTTCTCAAGCTATCTAGGCATCATCGTGTGGCTCGCTCTTTGGCTGCGCGAACCGCGCCTCCGCGCCCTCACCCCTTTCCGAACCTGACGTACGGGCTTCTGGACTACCGACTACTAACTACCGACTACTAACTACCGACTACTAACTACGACTACTGACTTCCAAGAAAAACTTCACCACGGGAGAAACACAATGAGCACCATCCGCGTCCTGGTCGGCACTCACAAAGGCGCTTTCGTCCTCACGGCCGATGGCAAACGTGAAAACTGGCAAGTCTCCGGCCCGCACTTCGCCGGATGGGATATCTATCACTTGAAAGGATCCCCCGCCGATCCCAATCGCATCTACTGCTCGCAAACCAGCGGCTGGTTCGGCCAGGTGATTCAGCGCTCCGACGACGGTGGTAAAACCTGGTTCCAGCCCGGCACGCCCCCCGGCGAAACCGCCGGCCCAGGTGGCATGCCCAAGGGCGAATCCAACAAATTTGTCTACGACACTTCCGCCGAATCCGGCGCGCCGCTCACCACGCACCAGTGGTACGACGGCACCCAGCATCCCTGGGAGTTCAAGCGTGTCTGGCACCTCGAGCCCTCGCTTACCGATCCCAACACCGTCTATGCCGGGGTCGAAGACGCTGCGCTCTTTAAATCCACCGACGGCGGCAAGTCCTGGCAGGAACTCGCCGGACTCCGCGGCCACGGCACCGGCCCAAAGTGGCAACCCGGTGCAGGTGGTATGGGACTCCACACCATCATCCTCGATCCCCAAAATCCCAATCGCATCTATATCGCCATCTCAGCTGCCGGTGCTTTTCGCACCGAAGACGGCGGCAAAACCTGGACGCCCATCAACCGCGGCCTGGTTTCTCCATACATCCCAGACCCCAACGCCGAAGTCGGCCACTGCGTTCACCACGTCGCCATTCATCCTTCGAAGCCGGACACGCTCTTCATGCAAAAGCACTGGGACGTCATGCGCAGCGACAACGCTGGCGACCAGTGGCACGAAGTGAGCGGTAATCTTCCCACTGATTTTGGCTTCGTGATTGACGTCCACGCGCATCAGCCCGAAACGATTTATGTTGTGCCTATCAAGAGCGACAGCGAGCACTATCCGCTCGACGGCAAGCTTCGCGTCTATCGCAGCAAGTCTGGTGGCAACGAGTGGGAGCCTCTCACCAAAGGCCTTCCGCAGGAAAATTGCTACGTCAACGTTCTCCGCGATGCCATGTGTGTGGATACGCTCGACGATTGCGGCATCTACTTCGGCACCACCGGCGGCCAGGTCTACGTCTCTCCCGACGGCGGTGATACCTGGCGCACCATCGCTCGCGATCTCCCCGCCGTTCTCTCCGTGGAAGTCCAGACTCTCCCATGAACGGCGATTGCGCTATGCTTTCTGTGTAGGAACCACCACTCCATGATCCGCGTCACTTTGCCAGCCCATCTCCGCACTCTCGCGCAAGTCTCCGGAGAAGTCTGCCTGGAAGTTCGCGGCCCCGTTACCCAGCGCTCCATCCTCGACGCCCTGGAAGCGCAATATCCCATGCTGCGCGGCACTATCCGCGATCATGTCACCTTCGAGCGCCGCCCCTTCTTGCGCTTCTTCGCGTGCGCCGAGGATTTCTCCCTCACCTCGCCCGACGCGCCGCTTCCACCTGAAATCGCCACTGGTGCCGAACCCTTCATGATCGTCGGCGCCATCGCCGGCGGCTGATTTCCAGACTGTCATCCCGACCGGAGGCCAGCGCGGTTTGCTGGCCGAAGTGGAGGGATCGCGGCAACTCTTCAAAAAAATGTCGGCCCAATCAACTGGCGCCGCTGCAATTTCTATTTTCCAATTTCCATTTTCTAATTTCTGCTTCTCCGCAATTCCCACGCCAGATACGCCACCACCGCCAGATTCACCACCAACACCACCACCTTGCCCCAGGTTGGGTGCACATAAATTTCGTACACTTCCACGGGCACCAGAATCCCCGTCGTCACAATCGTCAAATATTCCGCCCAGCGCTGCTTCAGCGCCAGGCCCGTGCCCTCCAGAAAACGCAGCCCCGCGTAGAAAAACGTCCCCACGCTCAATTCGCGCAGTTTGTGCTCGTCCACGTTCGCAAGCTTTTGCATCACCCAAAGCAAATAACGGTTGTGCGGATCCATCCGCAGCAAATCAATCCAGTGCGTTACCTCTTTTTCCCAATCCGAGTGCAACGCGTGGCGCACCCCAAAGCCGATCGCCAGCAGGCCCAGCCCCTCCAAAAATTTGAAAACCGCGATCACCATCAGACCGCGGCTCTTTTTCTTCCCGCTTGGCGAGTTTGTCATCTATCTCGACTCTATCACGCCCTCCTATCGCTCGCGGCTTGCCTTCACGGACTTCTCCAATTGACCGATTGCCAGGCTCAGGTTCGCCTGCGCCCACGCCAGCGGGGTGTGTTCGTTCCACACATACGTCCCGTTTTTCAGAAAATATAGTTCGGGACATTCGCCCCGCTCGTTGATCTGCGCGATCGCGCGGTTAAGGTGCAGTAATTGCAACTCCAGCAGTTCGGCGCGTTCCGGCTGCTGCAAAAACTGCTGCCCGTATATCACCGAAAGCAGCGGATCAAATAAACACCACTGTGCCTCGCATCCGGGCCGCAAAAAAGCGTCCCGCAATCCAACCCGGTCGCTGAAATCCGCGCTCCGCACTTCCGGTGAAAACCACTCATGGTAGTCCTGGCAAAAATAGGAGTCCCCCACATAGCGCCGGATTCCGATCTTTCCCGCCAGCCGGGCCCGCACCAGCGAGACGATCAGATGCTTCAGATCCGGCCGTTTCACGAGTTCGAGAGGATATAACAGGAACAGCAGCGCGCCATCCGCATCCCGTTCCGGCGGAGCCTCCAGTGGCAACTGTTTCGACAGTGTGCGTTCACCTTTATCAATCAACTCCTGCAACATCTTCCGAGTCACGCCGGCGATCCGCCCGCCCTTCCACAGATAATCGGCCATGGCAAACAGCCCGGCCATCACCGCACCAACGCTCGACGAGTTAACCTTCCGCGCTTCTTCCCACGCACCGCTGTCCCGGTCGTTCCAATATTCAATCGCGCGAAAATATTTCGGAAAATAGGCGTACAGCTCTCTTTCTTCGCCAGTCAGCGGATAGCCTGCCTCATTCGCCAACCGGAAGCGCAGCCACAGCGTCATTCCCAGCGCATCGTTTTGCGCGTGCGGCCACTTTTCGTCGTTTTCCCGCAATGTTTCCACGTCGAACCGGATGTGCGGCCGCTCCTGCACATCCTCTTTTCGCGCGGGCTTTCGCAGGATGGCCTCAAACCGCTTCGTCTGCGTCGCCAGAAATTTCCCCAGCCCGCGCGAAGTGCGCAGCGCCGACTCCGCGTTTCCGCTCTGCCACACCGAATGCGCCACCATCGCGTTGTCCCGCAACCAGGCATTCTGATAACCCGTCGCTGAACCCGGCGCCTGGCTGGCGCTCGCCGCATAAATCCCGTGCGCGTTCGGCACAACCCGCAGCGTCCCCGCGCGCTCCAGCTTCTCCCGCAGCAACGGCAGTTGCTGCTTCAGTTCGCCGGCCTGTAACTCCGCAAAAAATCTCTCCATCATCTCTTCTCTGCGCCCTCTGCGTCTCTGCGTTAAGCTCTTTCCTCCTCTTTTCTACTTCTTCGCCTTCGGCGGAAACTCCTTGAACGACTTCGTCACCAGCTCATTCACTTCCTTGTCCATCTCTTTCAGCGCTTTGTCCCGGTCCTTGAATGTCTTGCTGTACGTCGCCTCCCACACTGGCTTTTTTGTCTTCGCATCCACCAGGTGAAACTCAATCACGCCATTCACCTTCAGCCACGTGGAAGGCGCCAGCGTCGGGCCGTTTCCCAGGCCGTAGCCTGGATCCATGCTCGCCGTGGTCTCTGGTCCCGCGCCGGCCTGACTCGCGCCCCCGGCTTTCATATCCAGGTTTCCGCCGCCGTCGTAATAAACGTAAAAATCGGGATTCTCCTGTACTTCCATAAAGCCCTTCGACTTCAGCAGTTCGTTCACGTTCCGCACGATTTTCTTGTCCATCATGTAATTCGTGTCCGGATTCTGCTGCGTCGTCAGCCGGTTCTCCCGCCACTTATAGTTCTTGTGCTCCGCGAAGTCATACTTGTCGTCAAAGTTGGTGCTCACCTTTTGCGCCCGTGCCCCCAGCGCCAGTGCCGCCGCGCACACCACCACCACCGCCCACCGCTTCACCTTTGTATTCATGGTTCGACGCTCCGTTCCTCGCTCTCGCCTGCTGCGCCGGATTATATCGGTTTGCGCCCCGCGATTCCCCCGCGCAGGTGCTTCAGGTTCTACTTGGGAACCTGGCTTGGGTTTCTCCTTCGTCTCCCCGAAATATAGTTCATTAAGTTCCGTTCTCATGTCGATTCGGCCACACCCCGTTCGACGTATCAGCAGAGAGCTAGTAGGATAGCGGGCAACAGTGATCCAACTGTGCTCCAACTGCGCTCTCAATCTGAGTTCAAAGGAGATTTCGCAATGCGATTCATGATCATCGGCAAAGCAACCCCAGAGTCAGAAAAAGAAGGCGCCCTCCCCGATCCACAGCTCATGGCCGAGATGGGCGAGTTCAACGAAGAACTGGTCAAGGCTGGCATCCTGCTCGCCTCCGATGGCCTCCATCCCAGCTCCAAAGGCGCACGCGTCAAATTCTCCGGCAAGTCTCGTATCGTCATCGACGGCCCCTTTACCGAGACCAAGGAACTCATCGCCGGCTTCCAGATCTGGCAGGTCAAGTCCCTCGAAGAGGCCATCGAGTGGGTCAAACGTTCCCCCAACTGTAGCCCCAACGGCGTTGGCGAAGTCGAAATCCGCCAAGTCTATGAGATGGAAGATTTCGCACCCATCCTGTCCGAAGAGCAGATCCAGCACAAAGTCGAGCTCCGAGCTGAGCTGCCAAATCAAACGGCCAACAAATAGCCGCTCTCGCACGTGTAGGGGCGGCTTCAGGCCGCCTTCGATCGCCGCGTTGCAGGGCTGGGGGTCGCAGCTTTACCTCCGACATGAAAATGCAGCGAAAAGTGGGCTTCAGCCCCTGAGGAATTGCCGCGCCGCGTGGTGCCCCAGGTTCGGTTTGCGAACCTGGGTCTTGCGTCTCTTTTCCGCTTCCTGTTATCTGCTAGCGGACATCCGCTATCCAATACGCGCTATCCACTCTTTACGCGCCGGCGGCCTTCGGCTTTTCAAACACTCCCGCGATGTGCCGGTTGACTTCTTCGTAGTATTCCGGGTGCTTCGCCAGCAGCGTCCCAATCTCCTGCGCCAGCGGACTATCCTCCGCCCACGCCTTCAACTGGTCGGGAAACATCGGCGCTAGCAGCGGCTTGGCCGCATTCAGCAATCTCTGCAATTCCATCTGATCCGGGTTTTCGGCTGCGCTCATTGGGCAATCCTCCATGGTTTTGAAAAATGAATGGCAAAGGATACTTCCGGGCGGCGGGAGTCCCGGAGCATAGCACCACCCGCCATTCCCCGGTAGCGCTTTGTTTCCAGCCGCCCTGCTGCTGCGGCGGGATCACGAATTGCCCGTGTAGGGGCGGCTTTATGCCGCCTTCTTTCCCAATCTCTTCCTTCTTCTATGTAGCGCTGGCCTTTATGCCAGCCTCTTCGCGCCCCGCATGAATCTGCCGGAGTCAGGAGAAGGACCGGAGAACCCAAGACCCAGGTTTTAAACCAAACCTGGCCACCCGGCTGCGGCGGGATCACGAAATTACCCGTGTAGGGGCGGCTTTACGCCGCCTTCTTTCCCAATCTCTTCCTTCTTCTATGTAGCGCTGGCGTTTATGCCAGCCTCTTCGCGCCCCGGATGAATCTGCCAGAGTCAGCAGCAAGACCGGAGAACCCAAGACCCAGGTTTCAAAACCAAACCTGGGGCACCCGGCCGAGGTTATAAACTCTGGATCGCACCCAATAGCCTTCCGATATCTGGGTGCGCTGCATCCAAATCAATGGTTTCCGAGATTTTCTTGTGGATAAAAGGCTTTTTGAAGGGTGCGTCTGTGTTTGCATTTAGCGGAATTGTCTTGCTGCCTATCAAACGCCTGATCTGCGAGAGAGTATATCCCTTGGTGTAGTCCTTCTTTTCATCCACTGCGGACAATATCTTGCCTATTGTCTCCTTGCTCGATTCTACAGCCAGTGAATACTCAAGATCTGAGGTAAAGACAAAAACGTCGATGCCGGCTGACTTGAAAAATGTCGTGGCAGTCTCGGCGACTTTGGTATAAGCCTCTTCGTCCTTGTCTATAGCATCGTCTACTTCCTTTAGGAAGTTATTTTCGCGGGTCAGGGTGTATCCCGCTTCTTTTATCCCTCGGATCACGGCTCGTTCCCCAGAAGTTGTGAGTGAGTCGAAATCTGTCACAACAAGAGGGCGAATCCCAGCTGTGTTCCAAGCGCGGATCATCCGAAGATACGGTGAAAAATTCCTGTTTCCCGCTGCAGAGAGGACTGTAAAGCCGTACGATCGCGGTCCGAATTTTTTGTGCAGCAGCCTCTCAATCACCAATCGGTCGGAGTCCCCTTCAACAAGTATGAGCTTGTCTGCGAAAAACAATTTGCTATTAACATCGTCGCTGTAGGCATCAAAGATCTCTTGGTCGCGGGTGGACGCGATGTACGGCGTGTGAAGCGCCGAGTACTGTTTCTCTTTCCTAACAAAACCCAATTTTGTAAATGGTGTCTCGCTCACAATGTACGGGCTGTGCGTAGTGAGGAGGAATCTGACGTTGTTGCCACGGGCCTTGCATATCGAGTTATATAGTTCCTTCTGCTTCTGGGGATGGAGGAAGGCCTCTGGTTCCTCGATAGCGAACAGAAATTCGACCGCGGGTTCAGCTTGCGCCTGCTGAACAATTCTATGTAAGGCAAGAAGCACCGCACTTTGGACCCCTGACCCCGCCTCGGCGAGTCCGATGGTTGCATCCTCGTTTTCTGTGACCTGGAACGCCAGGCGCAGGTTGTTCATGATCCACTCGCCGACGTCTTGAACTTCGATGTCGAACTTTAAAGCAAAGGTATGCTGCGGGTCGAAGCCCAAGTGCTTTGCGATGTCTGGGATCAGGGTCTTGTCGACGAATGGCTTGATGGTTTCCGTGACGCTATCCCGTATATCCTTTAGAGCTCTGTATTCCTTTGGGGTACCTCCTGCTTTTTTCGGGATTATCTTCGAAAGGCCGTAGGTCTCCAACGTGCGAGAAAGAAGTCGCTGAAAACTTCTCGACGTAGCGTCCCTGAGGGCAGGAATTAGCAGAAAGCGATTGCGGTTGCGGAGTGTCTGGAGCGTTTGTAATGCCGATTCGGTGGTTTGCGGATTCCTAACTATCTTGTCGTGAATAACAAAGGTCAAATCCGCTCGAACAGTTATGAAGAGTTGTTTAGCGGTGCCGCTATCGTCATAGTGCAGGGTGATTCGCCGGGCCTTGGCGTTGACTGGGAAAACTGGTAAGAGCCGCTCCGCTAGGTCCGGATGCAGCTTGCTAATAGCGCTTGCCGTGGCGTCGCTTGGTGGGTCTAGGTAATTTAGGACTATGTCCAGCGCTTTGAGTATTGAGGATTTTCCGTGGTCGTTCTGCCCGATCAGTACCCAGGTTTTGTCGATGTCGAATGTTAGACTCTTGAATGACTTTATGTAAGAGAACTCAAATGCGGTTAGTCGCATGTTGCCTCTTCACTCGCGGGACCTTAGGGATAGACGAGACGTTATCGCATATATTAGCGCTACGAGAAGCAGTAGGGAATCCCGTCTGTACCGGATTTCCAGTTATTTGGTGTTGATTGCGTTTCGAATATCGTCGATTTGCGGTTCGATCTCTTTTAGTCGGTTGTGGATACTGGTCGCCCAATAGTCAAAATAACAGAAGGCCAAAATGAGGACGACAAGGTCGCCCTCGACAATGTTGTGGTGCTTTGAGAATCCGATTAGGTCTAGCAGCGGAGGTAAAAGGTAAAATCCACAATACAAGTGACTAAAACGAGGGCAAGCTTTGTCCGCTGGTTTTGTTTTTGCATTGTCTTTGTTGTCATCGGCGCATGGTCTGGATAAAGAGTGACCGTGAGTTACGTATGGTACTCTTAAACACAGGGTGGTACCCAATGGATTGGTTCTGGAACTGGGGCGGCGAGTGTTTTGGATACCGCGTAGACGACCGGCTCTTCACCTATTTTGGCTTGCAAATCGGCCGTTTCGACGGCGATGAAGTGTATGGGGCCGACGGGTGCTATCTCGGTGAGATTATGAACACAAACCGGCTTATCACCCACAAAGGCAAGAAGAGTTGGCGGCACTCGAGCTTCGGACCGATGCGCAGCGGCTCATACGCACGCTACGCGAATTACGTTGGTTATGCAATGTATGCGGGCTACGAGGATTTTCCGTCGCCTGATGAGTTCAGGTAGGCCGGGTGCCCCAGGTTCGGTTTGTGAACCTGGGGCTTGGGTTTCTCTCCGCCTCATTCCTCCTGATCATTGATCTCTGATTCCTGGCATCCGAAATTCCGAAGCTAATGGCTTACGGCTAATAGCTTACGGCTTACAGCTAATAGCTATTAGCTGAACTCTCCTCCATTCGAACGTCCCGAGTACCAACACCACTTTTTGCCCAACAAATTACTTGTCAATACCCTTTACTTGTGTTATACTTTCTCCGTGTCCAACAAACGGCCCCTCACGCCCGCCTTCCCCATCTGCCGCTACTCTTTTCGCCGATGGACGCCGCTGTGCCCAGCCCGCCTCTCCCGATGCCAGCGGACTCTGCTACACCCACGCTCACATGCCGCCCCGCCCTCTCCGCCGCTCCGATCTGATTCGCGAACTCTCCGCCCCCGATAACGCACCGCCCGACCCCTCCCGCATCCATCGCTTCCTGGCCAAGCTCCCCCGCGCCTTCGCCGAAGGCCTCATCACTCGCGAAGACCTGCGCTGCTACCGTTACCTTTCTCAGGTCATGCTCGAAATCGCCAACGACTGCCAACCCGGCAAGCCCCGCAAATCCCCAGCCCACAAAAACATTCTCGAAGCCCAGCATGTCTTCGACGACGAGCCCATCCCCAGCGAACTCGAAAATGACCACCTGCTCACCTATCCCGCTCGCTCCTAAGTACTTACGCCCACTCTGCACCCCCAATCTGCTAACCCCTTTATTTCCCACACATGCCAGCCTGCAACCTATCCCCCTTATTTCCAATCCCTTCCAGCAGGGGGGTGGGGTAGGGGGTACCTGCCCCAACCAACGCTCTTCTCTGCCTCCGCTCAGCGCCCTCTGCGCCTCTGCGTTATCTTCTTCTCCCTCTTCTTCTTCTCTCGCCACTCGTCACTTCGCCATGGGTCCTATTGCTCTTCCTCGCCCCAGGTGCCACAATCACCAAATTGCTGGCTTTTACGGCCCGAAATGCCGCAGGGCGAGAAAGGCACTCGACCTGCGCTACAGGGTGAAGAAACATTCCGCCGCTCTTCGGTGTCTAATATCAAGAGCGGACAAAGGTTGGGGCGCTCCAGCCGTAACGACGCCCAACCCGACATTGCCAGCAGGCCCTCCAGCGAGCCTGAGGTTGCGGATCGCAGGTGGGGCGGAAAGGCCGACCGTGTCCGATTGGGCCAGCGCCCTCTCGTGGGGTAACGACGAAAGCGAACTCGTCACCGAACTGCAAGCTGGCTCGGAGACCGCGTTCGACTGGCTCGTCAACCACTACCATGCTCCCGTCTACAACCTGATCCTCGGGATGCTGGGAGACACGGCGGATGCCGCCGACGCCGCTCAGGAAGTTTTCTTGAAAGCCTTCAAAGGAATTCGCAGCTTTCGCCAGGGCAGTTCGCTGAAGACCTGGCTTTACCGCATTGCCATTCGCGAAGCCCTGAATCACCGCCGCTGGTTCAAGCGCCACAATCAGAAAAACGTTTCGATTGATGCCGAGCCGGAAGATGGCTCCGCTCCTCTGGATATCGAAGACCTGGGCGCCACGCCCTTTGATCAACTGGCTTCCCACGAAATCCAAGTCGCCGTGCAGAGCGCGCTGCAACAGGTGCCGGATGTGTTCCGCAGCGCGGTGATCCTGCGCGACATCGAAGGCTTGAGCTACGAAGAGGTGGCCGAAGTGCTCGATTGCAGCGTAGGCACGGTGAAGTCCCGCATCCTGCGAGGCCGCCGCCATCTGAAGGAAATTCTGGATCCGTTGCTGGGTGAAAAGCCCTGTGCCTCCGGTTCCGCTGAACGCCGCAACCGGGAACGCGATACGCAAGCGCCTGAAGCCGAATGGCGCGCCGCCGAAGCGTCCCGCAACGTCGCCGCCACGAGTTATGGTTCCGCCGATCAAGTCGGTCTGCAATTCGCCTATGTTCGCGTGAACTCGCCGGCTCCGGCAGAAAGTCAGACGCGCCCGCAGACAGCGCGCGAGGATCTCCCATGACGTGCGACCGTGTACAGCGGCGTCTCGCCGGGTATCTCGACGACGGCAGTGTTTCCGCAAGCCGCTCTTCGGAGCGTGACGCGGTGCGCCAGCATCTGGAAGGCTGCGAAGCGTGCCGCGAAGAGTTGCAACGCTACCGGAAAATGGCGGTGATGATGTCCCGCGTGCCGCGCGCGGTCCCTCCCGCGGATCTGGCGGTGAAGATTAAAGTGGCCGCTTCGCAGGCTCAGGGCACGCAGGATTGGGCCGGGCGCTGGCAGCGCATCAAGGACCGCACCGAAATTCTGCTGGATAACGTGTTCCGTCCGCTGACGGTTCCGGCGACCGGCGGATTTTTCTCCGCCATCATCATCTTCGTTTTTGTGCTGCACATCATTCTGCCTGGCATCACCGTGCAGGCCGATCCTAACGACACGCCCACGGGATTGCTGCAGCCCGCCGAGCTGATTGCGTTGTCCGATATGCCGGCAACGCCGCTGGAGCCGCAGCCCGACGCGCAGATCCAGCACGATTTGCTGGTGGATGTGGTGGTGGACGCGCATGGCCAGATGTCCACCTACGACATTATTGATGGCCCGAACACGCCGGACATCCGCCACGAGCTCGACCAGGTGCTGCTCTTCTCCCGCTTCCGCCCAATGCTGAGCTTCGGCCGGCCCATCCCCGGCGGCCACGTGGTGCTCAGCTTCAGCGCCGTCCACGTCCGCGGCTAAATGTAGTGGCCGGGCTTTAGACCGGCGTTCTCTTTCCACTGTTTTTGTCATTGGCCGGTCTAAAGCCCGGCCACTACATCCTGTCCTATAGTCCAGCTTCCTCTTTCCCAACCTCTCCGCCACGCGCCCGCATCCTTTTTTACGTCCTCGTGTTCAACTATCTCGAGGACTCTCGAATGCGCTCCAACTCGCGTCACATCGCTGCTATCTCCGCGCTGCTGCTGTGTGCTGCGCTGCTGCCGCCGGTGCTGCGCGCGGCTTCGTCTCCTCCGCCCGCGAACACGCCGGAAGGCATCTTGTTCAACTCTGCCAATCGTGACCGCGCTGCCGCTGGCCTTCCACCATTTCAGTGGGACCCCAACCTTGCCGACGCCGCACGCGCGCACGCGCAGGCAATGGTGCAGCGCAACACGCTTTCTCACCAGTTTCCCGGCGAACCGGCGTTGCAGGATCGAGCGCGCCAGGCCGGAGCGCGCTTCAGCATGATTGCGGAGAACGTCGCCGAAGGTCCGAACGCTTCCGGATTGCACGTGCAGTGGATGAATTCCTCGGCGCACCGCGCCAACCTGCTGGATGCGGACTTGAACTCCATCGGCATCGCGGTGATGCAGCGCGGCAACGTGCTCTTTGCCGTCGAGGACTTTTCCGTTGGCGTGCCGCAGCTCACGCTTGCGGAGCAAGAGAATGAAGTGCGTTCCCAGTTGGCAGGTTACGGTTTGCAGGTGCTTGGCGACTCCGCCGATGCGCGGAAGACTTGCGCCGTGGATCGCGGCTGGTCTGGCGCGCGGCCGGGCGCGGTGCTGCGCTATGAAATGGGTGACCTGAGCCAGCTTCCGGAAGAGGTGGAGCAGAAAGCGCGCAGCGGCAAGTTTCACTCAGCGGCCGTTGGCGCCTGCGAAGCGACGGGATCGGCGACGTTTGCGCGGTTCCGGATTGCGATTGTGTTCTACTGAGGGGAAGCATTCGTAGTTCAAGAGTTCAAGGCGAAGAGCGGCTAACAGCTAACAGTGCTACAACTGACAGAACTCTTAGCTAACTGCTAACGGCTCATAACTTCTGACTGCCGACTACCAGCTACCGACTACCGACCTCCTGCTTCTCCCCTTTGCGTTTTGGCCTGAAAACGGTACACTTTTCGCATGACGTCCTCGTTCTATTCGTACGCGTGGCGATTTACGTACCGGAGCAACCGGCAGCGAGGGGCCATCGCCTAGATCGAGCGCATCACAGGATTTCTGGCCCACTCGCAAAGAGTGGGCTTTTTCATTTTAGGGCCACGAATCTAGAAACACGACGCAAGCGAAACGCAGCACGTGAAAGGGAGCTGACCGCCATGATTATCTCGATGAAGCTGCACTCCACGAAAGAAGAGATCGAACAGGTGACCGGCATCGTGCACCACTTCGGCTACAAGGTGCACTCGATTGAAGGCGAAGAGCGCGTGGTGATTGGCGTGGTGGGCGTGGGCGACGTGACGCATTGCCTGGAATCGGTGGAGGCGCTGCCGCAGGTGGAAAAAGTGGTGCGTATCACCGCTCCCTATAAATTTGTAAGCAAGGAGTTCCGCCCGGGACGCACGCGGATTCGCGTGAATGGCACGGAGATTGGCGGCGACGAGTTTGTGGTGATGGCCGGACCGTGCTCGGTGGAGAACGAAGAGCAGATCATGCGCGCGGCGGAAGGCGTGGCCAAGGCGGGCGCGAAACTGCTGCGCGGGGGAGCGTTCAAGCCGCGGACTTCGCCTTACGATTTTCAGGGCATGGAAGAAGAAGGGCTGAAACTGCTGCAAAAGGCGAAGAAGGCCACAGGGCTGGCGATTGTCACCGAAGTGATGGGGGACAACCAGGTGGAGTTGGTGGCGCAGTATGCGGATGTGCTGCAAGTGGGCGCCCGGAATATGCAGAACTTCATGCTGCTGAAGGCGCTGGGGAAGTGCGGGAAGCCGGTGCTGCTGAAGCGCGGGCTGAGCAGCAGTATCAAGGAGTTGTTGATGAGCGCGGAATACATCACCGCGCACGGGAATCCGGACGTGATTTTGTGCGAACGCGGAATTCGCACATTTGAGACCGCGACGCGCAATACGTGCGACATTTCGGCGATTCCGGTGCTGAATGAGTTGACGCACCTGCCGGTGATTCTCGATCCGAGCCACGCCACGGGCAAGCGGAGTCTGGTCCCGGCGATTGCGCGCGCCGGCGTTGCTGTCGGCGCCGATGGCCTCATCGTGGAAGCGCACCCGGCGCCGGAACGCGCCGTAAGCGATGGCGCACAGTCGCTGGACTTGACGCAGTTCGCCAAGATGATGGCGGAGCTGCAACCCTACATCGCGCTGTGGAAAGATTCGCGACAGAAAGAAGCGCTGGCCACCGCTACCGCACGCTAAGCGCTCAGGTCAAGCATGTCATATGGATGGAGTCGCAGTAAGCCAAAACCGCAGAAACGGTGCTGGTGTGGGAGTGGCAAGAAGGAAAAGAACTGTCACGGCAAGAGGGCGGACTCAAGTCTACCACCTCCTATGCGTGACATTGCCGCAGGAGCTAGTCTGCGCGGGATAACAAGTGCGCCAGAAATCTCAGTTCATCCGTGGGGAGTGCCGGGTGAGGAGCACAAGATTATCGTGGCCCCCGTTTTCAAAGGCACCGCGGGACCGACTGACGCGGATATTCGAGGCCAGCCGGGAAAGTATCGCGTCCAATTTTTGCTGGCCCGACCGGGGTATCCAATTAGAAAAGAACGAGAACATGCGTTCATAGATAGTCTAGTTGGGACCTCGCACATCAGGATCGTGAAGCCGGAAGCCGCGCGGGGTTTGAATGATGCCGAGCGAATAGTGCTTCAGCTGCTTGGCAAAACTTATCAGATTATCGGAATCGCTGACAAGGACGGGTTCCTAGGAAAACTTGTTTGCGAATTGGATGCAGAGGGCAACCAAGCGGCGGAGACAGAAGCATATGGTTCGGTTGCACCATTCTTGAGTGCTTGGTCTATGAACATCGACGTGCCGATCCACGTCGAAACAATACAAGTCACGGACCTAACGACACATGTGAGTTATCTGCGAGTTGTGACCCCTCATTTTGAGATGAATTTCGGAGGTGGAACGCATCCATTCTTCCTCGACGAATTTTGTCAGTACGCCAGTATCTATCGGGAGGGATTGAATACGAACAGCGCATTTTACCGTTTCCTGTGCTTTTACAAAATAATCGAAAGCCTGATTGCGAAGCGCGGCCGGGAGGCAAAGGCCAAGAAATTGGCTGGTCAAGACCCTCGCCGCTCATACGAAGTGATTCCTGAGAAGGTAGGGGACACTTTGCATCTTCTGAAGAGGCTGTATCCGTGGCGCGGCACGTGGGGATCAAATGGCGCTCACGCACATCTTTCCATCTGAGGTGCTGGGGGAAAAGGTTACTGCAATCCGTGACAAACACTTTAGACCTCTCCGGCTTGGGATCGCTCACGCGTTGCTAGACACAGGTGAGATCACTGTCATACTAGACAAAATGGAGTACATCCAGGCCTTGAACAAATGGTTACCACTGTGCCGAATTTGTGCGCGGTGGATGCTGTTGAATGACTTTCCTCGTGAGTGCTCGCTCGCAATGAAATAGGAGCTTGACGTGAGACTCGAGGACTCCAACAACCCGGGTTCCCAACACCGGAACCCGGGGCCCCAGGCCCCCATTTCCGTCAATCATACCTATCTTAAGAACGTCGGAAATTCAGTCAACACACCACTGGCCCAAGCATGAGATGGCCGCTAGTGGTTTTGTGCTATTGCTGCGGGGGTGTGGTTCGGGCACGCTGCCGCGATATTTTTGCGTGTACAGGGGAAAACTTTGGCGGAAGAAGCGGGGGAATTTGCGGAGCTCGAGAGCGGAGTTGCGGGGGGAAGTGTGTTAAATGCGGGTGTGGACGAGCGGGACGCGAATTACTACGGATGGCGGGTGGTGTTGGCGGCGTGTTCTGGGGTGATGGGCGGATTTGGGTCGCTGTTTGTCTATACGTTTGCGATTTTTGTGAAGCCGCTGAATGCGGCGTTTGGGTGGAGCCGCGAAGGGGTTTCGCTGGGGTTTGGACTGGCGGCCATCACACTGGGACTGTGTTCGCCACTGCTGGGGAGATTGCTGGACAAGTTTGGACCGCGGCGAATTATTTTGCCGTGTGTGGCGGTGTTTGGTTGCGGAGTAGCGTCGTTCGCGTTGCTGGGGCCGGGGATCTGGCAGTTTTATGCGACGTGCGTGGTGATCGGGCTGGTGGGGAATGGAGCGGCGCATCTGGCGTATGCGCGGTCGATTTCGAGCTGGTTTCAGAAGAGATTGGGGACGGCGCTGGCGTTGGTGATGCTGGGCGCGGGATTGGGCGCGATGATTCTGCCCGTGGTGGCGCAGGCCATCGTGAGCCACTGGGGGTGGAGGGCGGCATATGCGACGCTGGGCGGACTGGCGCTGCTGCTGGGGTTGCCGCTGAGCTGGCGGTACATTGCGGAGCGGGGACCGGTGCGGGCGCAGGCGGAGCCGGTAGTGCATACGGGCATGACATGGCAGGAGGGGCTGCGGACGTATTCGTTCTGGATCATTGTGGCGATTTTGTTTGCGGGATCGATCAGCATGAACGGGTCGATCACACATCTTTCGGCGCTGCTGACGGATCGCGGGGTGACGGCGGGGCAAGCGGCGTTGTGCGCCTCGGTGTTGGGGGCGTCGAGCGTGTTTGGGCGGCTCGGCACGGGATGGCTGCTGGACCGGTTTTTCGGCGCGCGGGTGGCGTTTTTTGTGGGATTAATCAGCGCGGCGGGAATCTTTCTGCTGGCGCGGGCAAGCGGATTTGGAACGGGAATCTTTGCGGCGGCGTTGATAGGGATTGGCGCGGGCGGGGAGGCGGCGATTACGCCGTATTTGCTGACGCGGTATTTTGGATTGCGGGCGTTTTCAACGCTGTATGGATTGACGTGGACGTTTTATGCGGCGGCGGGAGCGACAGGGCCGGTGATTCTGGGAAGGGCGTACGATTCGACGGGATCGTATAGCGCGCTGTTGATGTTGCTGGCGGTGGTGCTGGCGGTGGCGGCAGGGATGAATTTGTTGTTGCCGAAATATGGCGAGATTGCTGCGGCGGGCAGGAATCCGTAATCAGAAATCAGTAATCACCCTCTCGATACTTCCCTGAGACGTGCCGCAGTGATATTCTCTGCGCGATATCCATGTCAACGGATTTAATCCAAACAACCCGGCCACCCGCTCAATGCGCCCATCGGCCAACCTCTGCGACCCGATCGAATCTTAGACGTTGGCTGCTTCTTGCCGGGACTGCGGCGTTCATTCAATTTATCGGCGGTCTCCTGGCGGATTTTGTATTTGGTCCTATCGCTGTGAGCATCGCGCGCATTCCGGCTGCCACGTCGAACAATGAGTGGGGTGTTTTCGTGGCGTTTGTAATTCAAAATGGATTAGTGGCCATTGGTTTTGGGATCGCTGGAAGAGTACTGAAAGATGTTTTAGCAGATACCTGGTTCTATACCTGTTGGCTGATCAATTCAACGACGGCGCTAGCAGTGATTTACGCGTACTTTCGGCTATTGATCGACGGAAAATCAAGCCCGTCCTTGTATCACAGCATTGGTGGAGACGCCGCCCATGCGATTTGGATTTTAGTAGTGGCCATCGGCGCGGTCTTGCCACTATCGACCTATTTTGAATTTCGATTCTGCGAGATGAACCAACCCTGAGGGCCGCTTGGACACCTTCCACCGAGCAGATTGCCAGATAAAAACTAATCAGCAGTTGGAATATTTCCAGTAGCGGGGTTTGCCTTTGGCGATTTGGGAGAGGGCTTGGGCGAGGCGTTTTTGGAGGGTTTCGGGGCGCTTGGCTTCGGCGATCCAATCGGCGTATTCGCGGCGGCAGCTTGGGGTGAAGGCGGCGAAAGCTTTGGCGGCGGCTTTGTCTTTTTTGAGTGCGGCGGCGAGCGCGGGAGGAATGCGAACGGGGCGTGGCTTGGAGGGGCGCGGGCGCATGGAGCGGTCGATGGATTGGGTGCGCTGGCCGGAGGCGACGAGTTCGCCGGCGAGGCGCATATAGGCGAGCAGGTGTTTGTCGCTGGGCAGGTCTTTCATGGAAGTGATGCGGCCGAGGGTGCCCATGGCGTCGCTGGCGGTGTGGCCGTTTTTGGCGAGAGCTTTCTTCATTTCCGTGCCCCAAAAACCGAAGGCGCAGTGCTGCTTGAAGGCGGCCATGTTGGCGAGAATCACGCCCTGCTGAACGAAGAAGGGCATGCTCCACTTGATGGATTCTGTGGCCTGGGGACAAGCCTGATGCATGAGATTGCGGAGATGATGGAGGATCGGTTGGGCGAAGGGCGCGGCCTTTTCGATGTAGGCGTCAACGCGCGGGTCAGTATGTATTTCGGGCACAGGGGCTCCTCGGGCGGCAGGGAACGAGTTTACACAAAATCGAAAATGGGGAATAGAAATTAGGGGAGAGTTAAAGAGTTGAAGGTTCAAGGGTTCAAAGTTCAAGAGGCAAGGGGACGCCGGAGTCTATTCGGACTCCGGCGTGTTTTGCTCTTGAGCGAGGTTGTGAGCGCGCTCGTCGATTTGTTCCTTGAGGGATTTACCTTCCGGGGAGGAAGGCTCGGGGGCGTTGCCCTGTTTGAGGTCTTCGATAATGCGGCGAAGGCGCTGGGCGCGTTCGATTTGGCCCTGCTGGGCGTGGGAAGTGTCGTCTGCCATGATGGACTCCTGGCTGGGGCGCTCGAAATGCCGAAAAATTCCAGCGAGACTATTTTAGCTCTTTGGAGTAGTAGGAGCGGAGCGATTTTGCACGCGCGGCGCTGGAGCGAGCCAGCGGAGATTCGCCTTTTCCAACGGCGGCAGCGCGTGCCGCCAGAGGCGCTTTGGTGCGATAGTGCTTTTCCTTGAGCAGATCACGGACTTTGCCGTCAATGATTTCGCGGAGGCTCTTGCCGTTGTTGTTTGAGATGACACCAAGGTCACGAAGCTGCGTCTTACCGTTTTCCACGATGATTTGGTACCAGTGGTTGTCCACGGGATTTCCGAAGCTGACGTAGCCGCCTTCCAGAACGGTATGAGGCGCCTTGATACTGCCGCGGAAGCTGTATTGAACGCCGGTGCCACCGTTGGGATCGTAGTAGTGGGAGGTAATGAAGTCGGAGAGCATGACGCCATTTACCTCATAGGAAAAGGATTGATCCTCGCATGGATCGCAGACTTCGACGAGATAGGTGACGCGGGAAAGAGAGTTGACTGGTTCTGGAGAACCCGTGGGAGGCGGGCCGGCGACAGTGCGATTGCCGAAAGGATCGGCGAGCATCTCCAGAGTTTCGTGACTGGCGGTGAGCTCCCAGCCTGAGTCGGCCTGGACGAGGGAGAAGGGCTGGCCGTGGTCGTCGGTGTGGAAGCCAGCGGCGCCGGGCTGCTGGATATCGTCACGGATGATGACGGGCCAATAGTCTACGGGAACGGCTTCGAGATTTTCAAAGGCGTCGACGGTGGCGTTGATGTTCCAAAGCGGTCCGAAATCGCGCGTGACCTGTTTTTGGATGGCGGCCGCGACGCTGCTGACTTGGGCCAATGTGACCGAAGGACTATCGGGAACAATGGCGACGTGCGGGGTCAAGGTACTCATAGCCGCTCCTTTTTGAAGAAGTTCTAGCTGGGAAACCTGCGAGAAACTGAGGTAAGCGGATTCAAACAGGGAAGAGCTTGAATCCGGAAACCGTCAAATCTGGGATACGTGTATGACCCCGCGTAAGAGATATGTCAAGTAAAATATGACTAACGAAATTGGGCGAGTCGGAGAGGAAGGAGGGGATCGCGTTCCGAAATGGAAGCTGGGAGCGGCAAAAGAGAAAATGCAGATCCCTCATCCCGCAAAAAGCGCGGGATTCGGGATGACCAACACCGGAGAGATTTATGGCGATTTATGGCTACCCGTACGTGTTGAGAAGTGTGCCGGAGGTGTCCGGTGAGCCGCCGCCGATGACGGAAGATTCGTTCAGTTGGGCTTCGGCTTTGGCCTTTTGCAGGGTTGCGGCGGTGTTTTGGGGAGCTTGGGAGGACGAGGTTTGCCCGGTTTGCTCCAGGAAACGCTGCAGGAGATCGGCACCGTTGGCGGCAGAAATGGCGTTCACAGGGATGGGCCTCCTTTGGACACGCGATACGCGTGTAATGGAAGTGATCGGCAGGAACCGCGAAAGCTTTAGGGTGATTAGAGAAAATTTAGAGAGAGAAGTCCGGCTATAATGTCCCCTGATGCCGAGACAACGGAGCCTTCTTGCCAAGATCTGGGGGATGTTTGCGCGGGTGTTTCCGCGCTGCAGTGTGATTTCCCAGGCGATTGCGTTCAACGTGTTTCTGGCGTTTTTTCCGACGCTGCTGCTGGCGGTGGGGCTGGCGTCGAGCTGGATCGGCACGCGCGCGGCGCTGATGGACACGATCCGCGATTTCACGGAGTTTCTTCCACCGGGGAGCCAAGGAATTGTGGCGGAATTTTTGACCAGGCGTGGCCCGGACGTCTGGAGATTAGCGCTGTTGGGGTGGATTGGGAGCCTGATTGGCGGCTCGCAGGTGATGAAGCTGGTGATGGACGGCATTCACCTGATTTACGGCGATGAAGAGAAGCTGGGATTTTTGCACCGGCAGTTGCGCGGGTTACTGCTGCTGTTGATTACAGTCGCGCCGATTCTGATCGCTGGGATTTTGGGAGTATTCGGGCGGCCGCTGCGGCACTGGTTTGTGGGGATTGTGGGGAAGCACGCACTGGTGAATGGAATCTGGCTGGTGTTTTTTCCCCTGGTAGCGATGATTCTGGCGATGCTGGCGCTGGCGGTGATTTATTGGGTGGCGCGGCCGGACCGGAAAGAGCGATTGTGGGAGGTGTTACCGGGAGCAGTGGTGGCGACGCTGCTGTGGTGGCTGGTGAATGCGGCGTTTGGATTTTATGTGCGGCGGGTGTCGTACAGCGTGTTATATGGCGGGCTGGCGGCGGTGATTGGTTTGATGATCTGGATGCAGATTTCCGCGGTGATTGTGTTGCTGGGGGCGGCTTGGAACGCGGAAGAGGCTGCGCAACGGGCAGGGTAAACAGTCGAGTTAATGGCGTTGCGTTGACCGGTGGGTAGGCGGGGCGTATAGTCAGGGCATCCCACCCGCGCGAGGTGCCTCGCAAAGTGTGCCTGTGGGCGATGAAAGGCGAGGCTGCGAATGGGGACTAGGGAAGGGATGAACCCGCGATTGCCTGTACGTAATCTTTTGCGCCACCCCTGTCCGGTGGTGGGTGTTTCTCTCTTGTTGTTACTTCTTGCTTCGCCTGGCTGCGGGCAGAATACGGGAAGCTCTCCTCCGGCGGCCTCCGGCACACCCTCTTCCAGCAATGCAGTTGCTCCCAATGCGCAGGACGCGGCCGCCAAGCCTAAGGCGGAGCCTGCGAGCGAAATTTCACAAACCGATACATCGGCGACGTTCAAAGTTCGTGTGAACCTGGTGCAGGTGCGCGTGATCGTACGCGATCCCAGCGGCAAAGCGGTGGGAGACCTAAAGCGCGAGGATTTTCTGCTCTACGACCAGGGGAAACTGCAGAGTATCGCGAATTTTTCCGTGGAGACTCCGGAAAGCCGGAAGCAGAGATCGGCGGCGGCTGCGCAGACACAAGATGACGCGCCGGCGGGCACCGCGAAGCCAATTACCCTGCCGGAGCGATTTGTGGCGCTGGTGTTCGACGACATTCATTTGAGCATTCAGGATGCGGTGTATGTGCGCGACCAGGCAGGCCATTTTCTGGATACCACCGGGCCCAATGACCGCGTGGCGATTTACAGCACTTCGGGGCAGAACACGGTGGAATTTACAGCCGACAAGGCAGCATTGCACCGCGCCATTTTGGGGATTATTCCGCACCCGTTGACTCCGCAGCCGCTCGGCGCCGAATGCCCGGAAATCACTTATTACATGGCTGATCAAATCGAAAACAAGAATGATTCGAATGTAAGGAGCGTGGCCATCGAAGAGACCGTGCAGTGCGCCTTCAGCGGGGATGAGTCGAAGCAGTCGATGGCGGCCACGATTGTGGAGTCTGCTGCGTTGAGAGCGCTGAACTACGGGGACACCGAGAACAACTACACCTACCGTCATCTGGAGGATGTATTGCGGCGGATGTCCACGATGCCGGGGGAGCGCGTGATGGTGCTGGTTTCGCCGGGTTTTATCCTGGCGAATTCCTACCTGGACGAATCGGGAATCATTGACCGGGCGAACCGCGCCAACGTGGTGATCCACACACTGGATGCGAGAGGGCTTTATGTGCCGGAGGTGATGGGAGACATATCGCGGCCGTCGTCGGATTCGTTTCGCACCGGGGGATACAAGACGCTATACCGCGTGGATTCGCAATTCGAAAACGAATTTGTGTTGAGCGATTTTGCTTACGGCACGGGTGGAATGTTTTTCCATAATTCCAACGACTTGAAGCACGGCTTGGAATTAGAAGGACTGGCGCCGGACATTTCCTACGTTCTGGGTTTTTCCCCGCAAATCCAAAAAATGGATGGGCGATATCACGAGCTGAACGTGAAGCTGGCAAAAAAGACGAAATATTCGATCCAGGCGCGGAGAGGATATTTTGCTCCCAAGAAGGTGGATGATCCGGCGGAGCTGGCGAAACAGGAAATTCAGGAGGCAATCTTCTCGCAGGAAGAGATCAGCGATCTGCCGCTGGATTTGCAGACGCAGTATTTCAAAGGCGACGCGGCGGACGCGCGGCTGAGCGTGGTGTCACGCGTGGGCTTGAAAAACGTGCATTTCCGCAAGGCGGACGGGCGAAGCTGGAACGATCTGACATTGGCGACGGCAATTTTCGACGAGAACGGCAACTTTGTGACAGGCGGAGAGAAGACGGTAAAGATGCAACTGCTGGACCGGACGTATGAAAAGCTGACGCAGACCGGGCTGACGGTGAAGACGAGTTTTGCGGTGAAGCCGGGAAGATATTTGGTGCGGCAGGTGGTGAGGGATTCGGAAGGTTCGCAGATGGCCGCGCGGAATGGCGCGGTGGAGATTCCTTTTTAGGGGGCAGGTCATGAAAAGGGAAAGCCGGTGGAGGAGATATTTCGCAGCAGGCATGCTGCTGAGCGGGCTGGCCACGTCTTTCGCGGGGAAAGCTGGGGCGCAGGAGCCCGGCAAGCCCGCGGCCCCGGGGCAGCAGCAACCGGTGGCGACCGCGCCGCCGATTCGCTCCGAGTCACGGCTGGTGTTGGTGGATGCCGTGGTGACCGACAAAAAAGGGAACTACATCCACGATTTGAAGCAGCAGGACTTCAAGGTGTACGAGGACAACAAAGAGCATCCAGTGGCGAGCTTTTCGTTTGGCAGCGACCCTTCGGCGCCCGTAGGTTCGCAGAAGCATTACATGGTTCTGTTTTTCGATAATTCCTCAATGGCGCCGCCGGATCAGATTCAGGCGCGGGCAGCGGCGACGAAGTTCATCGAGCAAAGCGAAGTGACCGACCGGCTGATCGCCGTGGTGGACTTCGGCGGAACGCTGACGATCCGGCAGAACTTTACGGCGGATACGGCGCGGCTAAAGGCTGCGGTGAGCGGCATCCGGAACGGAAACGTGGAATCCAACGTGCCGGCGGATAGCGGAACGATGGTAGCGTCCATTGCGGGTCCCTCCAATTTCCAGAAGTCGGAAGCGGATTTTGCGGCGCGAAATACACTGCTCTCAATACGCACTTTGGCGAAAAATCTGCGCACGGTGCCGGGCCGGAAGATGCTCGTGTACTTCTCGGCTGGATTTCCGACCGATGACCCGGAGCGTATTTCGGAGCTGACGGCGACGATTGATGCGTGCAACAAGTCCAATGTTTCCGTGTATCCGATTGATGTGCGTGGATTAGTCGCAGGAAGTCCTCCCATGTCGCAAGAGCGGGACCCGGAGACCGGAATGCGGTCGGCGCAGGCAAAGCCGGCAGTGCGGCCAGCCGGAAACGGGCGATACGCGCGGCTGGTGTTGGCGGCCTACCATGCGGACGCAGCAATGGAGCCGCAGAAGCCGGGCGGCGGCGGTGGTGGAGGAGGACACCCGGGAGGCGGAGGTGCTCCGGGTGGAGGAGGCACCACGGGCGGCGGTGGAACTGGAGGCGGGAAAGGCGGAACTGGAGGCGGGAAAGGCGGAACTGGTGGGACAGGAGGTACTGGCGGCACCGGCGGGAACGGAGGACATGGGACGTCAGGTGGAGGTTCGACGGGAGGCGGAACGCGGCCGATTAGTTCGCCTTACAATAACTATTACAACCCGAACACGGCTCCGCGGACGATCCTGCCGCAAATACCGGATACGGCCACCAATCAGCAGTTGATGTTGGCGCTGGCCGAAGGGACCGGCGGCTTCGCCACGCTGAACACGAATGATCTGCTGGGTGGACTCAACCGCATTGCGAGAGAACAAAACGAATTTTATCTTCTTGGATATGTGCCGCCGGAAAGTCCGGAAGGAAGCTGCCACACGATTAAAGTGAAGATGGAGCATGGCGGAATGCAAGTGCGCTCGCGCAGCGGTTATTGCAACGTAAGGCCAACGAATCCACTGGACGGTAAGCCGATCGAAAAGCAGATGGAGATGCAGGCGTCGGGCAGCCAGCCAGGAACGATCAAGGGTTCACTCCAGGCGCCGTTCTTTTATTCCGGACCGAACGTGGCGCAGGTAAACCTGGCGTTGCAGATTCCGGGAGATTCCGTGGTGTTCAACAAGGACAAGGGGAAGTATCACGCTACCGTCAATGTACTTGGTCTAGCGTACAAATCGGATGGAAGTGTGGGGGCACGATTCAACGACACATTGAATTTCGACATGGAGAAGGATGAATCGAAGGAGTTCGCGAAGAAGCCGTATCTTTACCAGAACCAGTTCGATGCGGCGCCGGGAACGTACAAGCTTTCGGTGGTGCTGACTTCGGGGGGCGAGGGATTTGCGAAGTTCGAGACACCATTGGTGATTGAGCCCTATGATGGACAGAAATTTACGCTGGGCGGAGTGGTGCTCTCTAACACAATTCAGCCCGTCAATCAGATTCCCACCGATGTGGACGCCTCTTTGCTGGAAGACCGCACCCCTATGATCATCAAGGGAATGCAGATTACGCCAGCGGCGGATTACAACTTCAAGAAGACGGACAAAGTGATTTTATATTCGCAGCTCTACGCACCGCTGCTGACTTCGCAGACGCCGCCGCGCGTCGCGGCAGGCTACAGCATCGTGGATTCTTCCAACAAACAGGTGTTTTTCTCGGGCGGAGTGCCGCTGGATGAGTTCATTCAGAAGGGAAATGCGGTGGTGCCGTTTGGGCTTGTAATTAAGGTGCAGGATCTGGCGCCGGGCAGCTACAAGCTAGTCTTGCAGGCGGCCGATGGGGCGCACAACCAGGCGCCGTCGCGCGTGACGGCGTTTACCGTGACCAACTAATAGAGCGGCTCGCCTTGCAAGGCGGGACCATAGAAGAAAAGTGCTGCACCACCGTCTTCGCTATTGTTTCGTAACACCTGTACTTCGTGGCAGCAACTTTTGGCGGCGGCGAGGGTTAGTCTGGGTATTATGCCAACGCTGGTGCTCTTTCCTCCCCGGACTGTCTCCCAGCCACGGGTGAATTGCACGCCGCGAGCACTCCTGGCGGCCACGCTTTCCCTTTCCACCCTGCTGACATTGACTCCGCAGACTTCGTTTGCCGTGCCCGCGACCGCCGGGGACAAAAAGAAGCCGCCACAGGACCCGGTGTTAAAGGGGCTGCCGATAACGGAGCTTTCTACCGACGAGGCTATCTTGCATGCGCTGAACCGGCTGGCCTATGGGCCGCGTCCGGGAGATATGGACCGCATCAAGCAGATGGGGTTGGCGAAGTGGATTGATCAGCAACTGAATCCCAAGACGATTGACGATTCGGCGGTGGAAGCACGGCTGGAGATTTATCCCACGTTGAAGATGTCCACCCCGCAATTACTGGTGGAATATCCGCAGCCTAAGCAGCAACCAAAGCCGCCGCAACAGAACGCACAGAACCAGAATCAGGAGCAACGGCCGGGCGATGCGGCGGCAGCGGTGATCCGTCAGGACATGCAGAGCAACAAGGCGCCGGCGGCGAATGCGGCGCAGGCTGATCCGGTGCAGCAGGCTTCGCAGGGCGCGGATGCGGCGATTAGCAGCATGGCGTCGGAGATGGACACCCCTGGCTCGTCCGCGAAATCGACGGATGCGAACATGGTGGCGAGCAACGCGGATACGCCATCGCCAATGAAGCTCGACCCGGCGACACGCGGCGCCAAGCGCGATGCCCTGGGGATGGATCCGAACGTGGTTCCGAAGGCGATTTCCGACGACAGCAGGCGGCCGCAGCGCGTGGTGGAAGAACTAGCCATGGCGAAGACGCTGCGGGCAATTTACAGCGAGCGGCAGTTGCAGCAGGTGATGGACGATTTCTGGTTCAACCACTTCAATGTTTATGCGGGAAAAGGCGAGGTGAAGTGGTACCTCACGTCGTATGAGCGCGATGTGATTGCGCCGCATGCTTTCGGAAAGTTTCGCGACCTGGTGACGGCGACGGCGAAGAGCCCGGCGATGCTGTTTTACCTGGACAATTTTCTGAGCGTCGATCCGAATGCAGCGCAGCGGCTGGCACAGGAGCGCGCGATGCGGCAGCAGATGCGGCACCCCTATGGTCATCCACCGCGACCCGTACCACAACTAGGACAGAACAAGAAGCAGGATCGCGGGCTGAACGAAAACTATGGCCGGGAGTTGATGGAACTGCACACGCTGGGCGTGGACGGCGGATACACGCAGAAGGACGTAACGGAAGTGGCGCGGTGCTTTACGGGCTGGACGATCGAAAAGCCGCGGGAGATGGCGCAATTCAAGTTTGACGACAAGATGCATGATCCTTATCCGAAGATGGTGCTGGGAAAGAAAATTCACGCAGGAGGGATGAAGGACGGCGAGGAAGTGATTGAGTTGCTGAGCAAGAATCCGAATACCGCGAAATTTGTTTCGACCAAGCTGGCGCGGCGGTTTGTTTCGGATACGCCGCCACCGGCGCTGGTGGATCGCATGGCGAAGAGTTTTCTGAAGAGCGACGGCGACATCCACGAAGTGATGCGTGCGATGATCTATTCGCCGGAGTTCTGGTCGCGGGACGCGTACCGGGCCAAGGTGAAGACGCCGTATGAACTGGTGGTTTCGTCGGTGCGCGCGCTGGGAACGGACGTGGATACGCCGATGCCGCTGGTTGGATGGGTCGGACGAATTGGCGAGCCGCTCTATCAGTGCCAGCCGCCGACAGGATATGCGGACAAGGCGGACGCCTGGGTGAACACGGGCGCGCTGCTCAACCGGCTGAATTTTTCGCTGGCGCTGGCTGGTAATAAAGTGCGCGGGTCGCGGAGCGACGTGACGGCGCTGCTGGGTACGGATACGACGGGGGAGCCCAAGGGGGCGCTGGATCGGGCCGTGCAGGTTTTTCTGGGCGGGCAAGTGGCGCCCACCACGGTGGAGACGCTGGAGAAACAGTTGGAGAATCCGCAAGTGGTGCAGGCGAAATTGGACGATCCGGTGAAGCAGGTGGATCTGGGCGTGGTGACGGGATTGGTGCTGGGCGCGCCAGAGTTTCAGCGAAGATAGATATTGGAGATCGGATATCCGATATCCGAAAGAGGTTGCGATGGGCTACGAATGTTGCGAAGGGCGGAGAGCGGCGAGATTTTCGCGGCGCTTTTTCATGAAGCAGGGTGGCATTGCGCTGGCCGGGCTGAGCACGATGCCGGCGTTTTTGCAGCGGGCGATTGCCGCGACGCCTTCGGCAGGGAAGAAGCAACTGGTGGTTTTGTTTCAGCGCGGGGCGGCGGATGGACTGAACGTTGTGGTGCCCTTTGGCGAGCCGAATTATTACCGCTTGCGGCCAACGATTGCGATTCCGCAGCCGAAGCGCGGCGGCGGGGATGCGGCGATTGATCTGGATGGATTTTTTGGATTGCACCCGGCGCTGGCGTCGTTTGCGCCGCTGTTCCAGAAGAATGAGTTGGCGATTGTGCATGCCGCGGGTTCGCCGGATCCGACGCGCTCGCACTTTGATGCGCAGGATTTTATGGAATCTGGAACGCCGGGCGTGAAGGCTACACAGGATGGCTGGCTGGACCGCGCGCTGGGAACGATGCCAGAAGAGAACGCTTCGCCGTTCCGCGCCGTGGCGATGGGGCCCAATCTGCCGCGCATGCTGCAGGGCAGCACGGGAGCGATTGCGATTCCGGATTTGCGGCAGTTTAAGGTGCAGCCGCAGTCGGCGGCGATGGTGAACGTGGCCGAAGGCGGGTTTGAAGCGATGTATGCGCAAACGGTGGACCACGCGCTGCATGGCACGGGGACGGAGACATTCGAAGCGATCGATATGCTCCGGAAGATTGACCCCGCGAAGTTTCCGCCGGAAAACGGGGCCGAGTATCCAAAATCGGCGGTGGGGCAACGGCTGCAGCAGATTGCCGTGATGATCAAGGCGAATATCGGACTGGAAGTGATGTTCCTGGATTGCGGCGGCTGGGACAATCACGTCAACGAAGGGAGTACGCAAGGGCAGCTTGCAAATCTGTTGCGCGATCTCAGCGATTCGCTGGCCGCGTTTTATCGCGACATGGGCGACCGGATGGGCGACGTCGTGGTGGTGACGATGAGCGAATTTGGGCGCACCGCGAAAGAGAATGGGAATCGCGGTACGGATCACGGACATGCAAACTGCATGTTTGTGATGGGCGGCGACGTGAAGGGCGGACGCGTTTATGGACAATGGCCCGGATTGAGCGATCACCAGTTGAACGAGGGACGCGATTTGGCGCTGACTACGGATTTCCGCTATGTGATTGGTGAGATTTTGACGAAGCACATGGGCGTGAAAAACCTGGCGCCGGTGTTCCCGGGGTTTGACAATAATCCGCACAAGTTCCCGGCGCTGATCAAGGCGTAATTTGGAGTGCGGGAGCACGGCTCCCGCTTTTACGGATTTAGCGAAACATCAAACTTATCCGGGACGTCTAGTTTATCCATCGGAAAAGAAGCAACAGTTCGAAAAAATGCTCTGTCAGCACTCCGTTTAAACCATGCGGCCGAGCACCACACATATTCGGTTGCCAGGCGTACAAGCCCGTGGCGAACAGGGTTTTGATGAACATAGTTTAGCCGAGCCAGATAAGATCGTTGGAAGGTGAGTTGTGAATCCCAATACTGATACCAGACCCTTCGACCGGCCAGACCCGCTTCCCTATTAATTTCTGCTGCGCTTCGCGAATGAAGTTCTCGAATGAAATTTCTCAGTCCTTGCGGTTTTTCAGACTCACCGATGAAATGATAATGGTTGGAAAAAACGGCCCAGGCTTGGAGTTTCCATCCGTGATGCCCTGCAAGCTCAAGGAGGAGAGTGGTGAGCAACGAAAGCGAGGCAGTAGATTGGAAAAGTGGGGCTTTCTGATAGGTGCCGGCGGTAACCATGTACATGCCGGCTTCGGAAACTCGGTGAATAGGGCTGTGCGGCCAGTCGTGAATCCTCGAAGAGTGAATGCCGGGCATGACTATGGGGAGCGCGAGGGCTGGGCCTCTGCATTTACGATTCAAGAATGTAGCATATAATTAAACTGCCGAATAGCCATAGTAATTTGGGTGTCGGGGCTAAGGCCGCAAAAGCGGGAGCCTGGCTCCCGCACTCCAAAGGAAGAGGGCGGCGTGAAGCCGCCCTATATTTTTGGCGACGAAAGATCTAGTGAGACGCGGAGCCGCGGATGCGCATGCCGTAAAAGGAGCGGTAGACGAAGGTGAAGGAGACGACGAAGAAGACCGCCGCGAGGATGCGCGTGAGGGTCGCGCCAGAGGTGGCTGTGAGTTGCACGGCAAGCTCGACGGCTAGGAGGCCGAAGAGCGTGGTGAACTTGATGACCGGGTTGAGGGCGACGGAGGAAGTGTCTTTGAAGGGATCGCCAACGGTGTCGCCGACGACGGTGGCATCGTGGAGCGGCGTGCCCTTTTGTTTGAGCTCGACTTCGACGATTTTCTTGGCGTTGTCCCAAGCACCGCCGGCGTTGGCCATGAAGATGGCCTGATAGAGACCGAAGATGGCGATGGAGAAGAGGTAGCCAATAAAGAAAAAGGGTTCGAGAAAGGCGAAGGCGAGAGTGGCGAAGAAGACGGCGATGAAGATATTCAACATGCCCTTCTGTGCATACTTGGTGCAGATTTCGACGACTTTCTTGCTGTCTTCGACGCTGGCCTTGGTGACGCCTTCAAGCTTGATGTTGGCCTTGATGAATTCCACCGCGCGGTAAGCGCCAGTGGTGACCGCTTGCGTGGAAGCGCCGGTGAACCAATAGATCATGGCGCCGCCGGTGATGAGGCCGAGGACGAAGGGCGCGTGCAGCAAAGAGAGATGGTTGACGTTCTCGGTGAGGCCGTTGGTGAGGGCCATGATGATGGAGAAGATCATCGTGGTGGCGCCGACGACGGCGGTGCCGATGAGCACGGGCTTGGCGGTGGCCTTGAAGGTGTTGCCGGCGCCGTCATTGGCTTCGAGGAGTTCCTTGGCGCGCTCGAAGTCCACGTCAATGTTGAAGTCTTTCTTGAGCTCGGCTTTGATGTTGGGAACCTGCTCGATCAGGGAGAGTTCGTAGACAGACTGTGCGTTATCGGTGACCGGGCCGTAGGAGTCGACCGCGATGGTGACCGGGCCCATACCAAGGAAGCCGAAAGCCACCAGGCCGAAGGCAAAGACCGCCGGCGCCAGCATCATACCGCCGAGCCCTAAATTGCTGATCAGGTAGCCGAGCGACATGAGCAGAACCATGGCGAGGCCGATGTAATAGGCCGAGAAATTGCCTGCCACGAATCCGGAAAGGATTCCGAGGGAGGCGCCGCCTTCTTCCGCGGAAGTGACGACTTCCTTGACGTGGCGCGATTCGGTGGAGGTGAAGACCTTCACCAACTCTGGGATGACGGCGCCGGCGAGTGTGCCGCAGGAGATGATGGTGGCCAGTTTCCACCATTGGGTGGTGTCGCCACCAAGTTCGGGGATGATGACCGCGGAGATGAGGTAGGTGGCGGCGATCGAAACGAAAGAAGTGATCCACACCAGCGAAGTGAGCGGGGCTTCAAAGTTCATTTTGTCGGCGTTGCCGTATTTGGCTTTGGCGATCACGCCGTTGATGAAGTAGGCCACAGCGCTGGCAATGAGCATGACCAGGCGCATAACGAAGATCCAGACCAGAAGCTGGACTTGCACCTTGGGCTCGCGCACGCCGAGGAGAATGAAGGTAATGAGCGCGACGCCGGTGACGCCATAGGTTTCGAAACCGTCGGCGCTGGGGCCGACCGAGTCCCCCGCGTTGTCGCCGGTGCAATCGGCGATGACGCCGGGGTTGCGCGCGTCGTCTTCCTTGATCTTGAAGACGATTTTCATGAGGTCGGAGCCGATGTCCGCAATCTTGGTGAAAATGCCGCCGGCAATACGCAGGGCGGCTGCGCCGAGCGATTCACCGATGGCGAAGCCGATGAAGCAGGGGCCGGCGTAATCTCCGGGGATGAAGAGGAGGATAAAGAGCATCATCAGGAGTTCCACGCTGATGAGCATCATGCCGATGCTCATGCCAGCCTCGAGCGGCGTGTGATAGATGGGATAGGGCTTGCCGCGGAGTCCGGCGAAGGCAGTGCGGGAGTTGGCGAAGGTGTTGACACGGATACCGAACCAGGCGACGCCGTAGCTTCCGGCGATGCCGACGAGAGAGAAGAGGATGATGATGCCGACGCGCATGGCTTCAAACTTCAGGAGCACGCCGAAGTAGAGGACGATGACGACGGCGATGAAAGTTTCCAGCAGCATGAGGAATTTGCCCTGGGTGACCAGGTAGGTTTTGCAGGTCTCGTAAATCAGCTCGGAGATTTCACGCATGGAGCTGTGGACGGGCATGTTCTTCAGGCGATTGAAGATGGTGAGGCCAAAGAGCAGGCCGAAGACGCAAATCGCCAAGCCGAAGAGCAGGAGCTTGTGGCCGTCAATACCGAGGAAGGTGACCTGGGACAGATCGGGCAGCTTGAGATTTGCTTCGCCGCCGGTGGCTTCCTCCGCAGGCTTGGCGAGCAGTGCGGTACCGCTGACTAGCAGCCATGCAGCGGCTGCCGCAAACTTTTTTGAGAAACCAAGACCGGTGGACTTGGCAGTGTCCATCGCGATGAGCATGAACGATCCTCCGAAAATTTTGATTGGCAGGCGCTTTACCGCGGCCTTCTGTGGCCCACGCCTTGGCAACCTGAACATTTCACACACCCATTCTGTGCAAGAAGGAGCGTGGCTCTCCCTACCCGGGAGCGAACCAACGTCTGCGCGGAGGATTCCCAAAGTTAAAGGAAATCCCGCGATGCAAACAGGACGGGAACATTTCCAACCCCGGCGCGGCCACCCCTCAGACCCTGGGCGGGTCAGGACCACCCCTTGCTACCCTTGAACCACTCATTTGATGCCGCACAGCTCGGGGAGAAGGAAACGAGAATTTATAACATTTCGCTAATAGCGGGTCAAATTCTTTGGTATGCGCTTCCGGCCAATTTGGCGTGTTTTAATTACTGCAAGAGGCGGTTGAGGGAGAGATCCGGCCGTTAGAAAAGTACCGGTTCGGCGTGGTGCCCAGTTGCTTGCGGAACATCGAGATAAAAGCGCTGGGGCTGTTGTATCCAGCGGACAGCGCCGCGGCGGTCACTTTTTCGCCAGAGGCCACCAGGCGCATCCCGTGCAACAGGCGAAACTGCTGTCGCCATTTGCCGAACGTCATTTTCGTTTCGGCTACAAACAGACGCTCGATGGTCCTTTTGCTGCCGCCGCAGTCTTTGCAAAGTTGCTGCAGGGTCCGCGCGTCGCTAGGATCGGCCGCGAGCGTTTCCACGATGCGCATCGCCCGCACATCGGACGGGTTCGGAAGCTGCAAGGGCAAGGATGCTGCTTCCTGCAATTGGTCGGCGATCAGTTCGATAACGCGCCGCTCCCTTGCGATTCGGCGGTTCAGCCGCGCGAAGCTGCACGCATGGAGAATCAGTTGGGTGAGCAAGGGCGATACATTCATCACAAAACATCGTGGGGGCAGCTTCTTCACTGCGCCCGACTGAAAGTAAAGCGTTCGCATGGAGACCGGAGCGGGAATCGCGACCGAGTGCAAGGTGCGGGCCGGAATCCAGACGGCGCGCTGCGGCGGCACCACCCAAAAGCTTTGTTGGGTGCGCAGGGTCATTACGCCGCGCGAGGCGTAGAGAAGCTGGTCCTCCGGGTGAAAATGCTCGGGGATTACGTGCGCCGTGGTGAAGTCGTGCGAAACGCTGGAAACGTGGCAATGCAGCCGGCCGCGCTTATCGTGCAGCATGCTCTGGCATTTTTGCGACATTTCTTGTCACAATAGCGAAAGAATCTTTATCGGGCAAATGGTATTTCTGCTGGGAGTCGGTTGAGTTCAGGGGGTAAACATGTTTGAAGCGGCCACGATGATCGGTTTCATTCTGACGAGGGACTATAAGAAGGCACGCGAATTTTACGAGGGCGTGCTCGGGTGCACGTTTGTCAGCCACGACCAGTTTGCCCTGGTGGTCAAGGCAGGCAAAAATTCCATCCGTATCGTCCAAATGGCGGCGTTCACGCCGCTGCAAAGCACGGTCCTTGGATGGGAAGTGCAGGGAATCGAGGCGGTGATGGATCGGCTGCGCGAGCGCGGGGTGGCGTTTGAGAAGTATCCGTTCGTCCAGGATAAGGAGCGGGGAATCTGGACGACGCCGAACGGGGATAAGGTGGCGTGGTTCAAGGACCCGGATGGGAATGTGCTGGGCGTGTCGGAGCATGTTTCCTAGGGGGTGGCCGAGCTTGAAGAGTTTGTTAGCCAGAGTCACGCCGTAATGGCGGGAGCCGGACTCCCGAACTCCAAACGTTCCGGGTTACGCGTAAACTCAACAGCGGTGGTAATATGTGAGGCTCATTGAGTGTGTGTTTATCTTCTGACCAGGCGAAGACGGGTTCATGAGCAGCGAATCGAGCGGGACGGCTGTGGTAGTTGAGCGCAAGGCACCCTTGCGGCACGACTGGAGCAAGGCCGAGGTGCAGGCGATTTATCGCACGGCTCTGCCGGAGCTGATTTTCCGCGCGCAGGCGGTACACCGCGAGCATCATGAGGCGGACCGCGTGCAGACCTGCCAGCTGATTTCCATCAAGACCGGCGGATGTCCCGAAGATTGCGCGTATTGCCCGCAGAGCGCGCACTATGAAGCGGATGTGGAGCGGCAGGGACTGCTGGATCCGCAGCACGTTCTTTCCGTGGCACGCGATGCGGCGGGGCGCGGGGTGACGCGGTTTTGCATGGGCGCGGCGTGGCGGGAGGCTCCGAACGGGCGCGATTTCGAAAGGGTGCTGGAGATGGTGCGCGGGGTTTCGGCGCTGGGCATGGAGGTTTGCTGCACGCTGGGCATGCTGACGGACGAGCAGGCCGTGCGGCTGAAGGACGCAGGGCTTACAGCGTACAACCACAATTTGGATACTTCGCCGGAGTTTTACGGGTCGATCATCACGACGCGTGTTTATGACGAGCGGCTGCGGACGCTGGCGGCGGTGCGCAAGGCTGGGATTACGGTGTGCTGCGGCGGGATTTTGGGCATGGGGGAGAAGGACACGGACCGAGTCGGTTTGTTGCAGCAGTTGGCGAACCTGAAGCCGCACCCGGAGAGCGTGCCGATCAACATGCTGGTGAGGGTAGAAGGCACGCCGCTGGCGAACATCCCGGCGCTCGACCCGCTGGAGATGGTGCGCGCAATTGCCACGGCGCGTATCCTGATGCCCGTTTCACGCGTGCGGCTGGCCGCGGGACGCAAGCAGCTTTCGCCGGAAGCGGTGACGCTGTGTTTTCTTGCCGGTGCAAATTCGATTTTTGTTGGTGAGAAACTCCTGACTACGCCCAATCCCGGAGCCGATGAGGACGAAGTTTTGCTCCAGAGCCTGGGCATGAAGCCCCTGGAGCCGCATGCCGTCTGACGCGCTTTCTGCCTGGAAAAAGAGGTTGCACGATGGGTTGCGGTCGCTGGAGCAGCGCAACCAGCGGCGGAGCCTGGCTGAGCTTCATGGCGCGAATTTCTGCTCGAATGATTACCTGGGGCTGGCGGAGCATCCGGTCTTGCGAGAGCGGGTAACGGAGGCCGTGCAGCGCGCCGAGAAAATAGGTGGCACGGGTTCGCGACTACTTTCGGGGCATACCGAAGCATGGAGTGGACTGGAAGAGACGTTCGCGGAGTTTGTGGGAACCGAGTCGGCGTTATTTTTTACATCGGGATATGCCGCGAATGCGGGTTTGCTTTCCGCTCTGGTGTGCAAAGATGATGTCATCTTTAGCGACGCGTTGAACCACGCCAGCCTGATTGACGGGATGCGTTTGTCTGGCGCGCGCAGAGTCATCTATCCTCATTTGGATTTGAATGCGCTAGAAGATGCGTTGCGGCAAGAGAGGGACGCACCGTGGCGCAAGCTGATCGTGACCGAGAGCGTTTTCAGCGTGGACGGAGACATCGCGCCCTTGGCGGAGATTGCGGATCTTGCGGAGAAGTATAATGCGGCGCTGATTCTGGATGAAGCGCACGCGACGGCGGTGCACGGGCCGACGGGGCGCGGATTGGCGTGTGCGGCGGGATTGACGCAGCGACTGCTGGCGGTGGTGCATACGTGCGGGAAGGCGCTGGCGTCGGCTGGCGCATTTGTCTGCGGGCCGGCGGTGCTGAAGGAACATCTGGTGAACTGCGCGCGCACGTTTATTTATTCAACGGCGCTGCCGCCCTATATGGTGGAGCAGATTGCAGCGGCGCTGAAGCTTGCCGAGGGAATGGACCGGGAGCGGGGAGCTTTGCTTGCACGGGCACGTGGGTTGCGTGATTCCTTGCGAGCGGAAGGCTTTGAAACCGGCAAGAGCGACAGCCAGATCGTGCCGGTAGTGCTGGGTTCGAATGAAGCAACGCTGGATGCGGCGGAGCATTTGCAGCGCGAAGGATTTGCGGTGCGGGGGATTCGGCCGCCAACGGTACCGCCGGGCGGAGCGCGGTTGCGATTGTCGCTGACCGCACGCGTCGCGGAGACAGAGCTTGCGCGACTGGCGGAAACGCTGGTGGCGTGGCGCTCACACCAAACGATGCAAGTGGCCGCGAGGCACGCATGAGGCGGCATTTCTTTATCACGGGCACGGACACGGGCGTGGGGAAGACCACACTGGCCGCTCTGCTGTGCGCGGCGCTGGATGCGATTTACTGGAAGCCGATTCAGACCGGAACGCTGGAGGGGTCCGACCGCGTGACGGTGATGCGGCTGGCGGGCATCGGCACGGACCGTACGCTGGACGAGGTCTACAAATTTGTGCCGCCGGTTTCGCCGGATCTGGCGGCGCGCTGGGCTGGCGTGGAAATCGATTTGAATCGCATCACGCTGCCGCCAAGCTTGATGAACGACTGGCTGGTGGTGGAAGGCGCGGGCGGCGTGCTGGTGCCCATCAATTCGAAGCAGTTCATGCTGGATATGATGGTGAAATTCAAGCTGCCGGTAATCCTGGCGGCGCGCAGCGGGCTGGGCACGATCAACCACACGCTGCTGACACTGGCGGCTTTGCACGCGGCGGAATTGCCGGTACATGGCGTGGTGCTGATCGGCGATCAGAACCGGGAGAATCGCGACACCATCGAGAAGTTTGGCCATGTGCGCGTCATTGGCGAAATCCCTAAGCTGCCGAATCTCCACCGCACGGCGCTTATGCAGGTCTTCCTGAATCATTTTGACCGATCGGCGTTCGCGCAGTAACGAATGACGAAACCCTCCTGGCTCCATTTCGAGAATGTCTGGCTGCCGTACGCGCAGATGAAGACAACGCCGTTGCCGCTTCCTGTGGTGTCGGCGAAGGGGGTAAGGCTGCGGCTGGAGGATGGACGCGAGCTGATTGACGGCATCGCGAGTTGGTGGACGATGTGCCACGGGTACGGGCATCCGCACATTCTGGAAGCTGTGGAGAAGCAGTTGCGCGAGATGCCGCATGTAATGTTCGGCGGGCTGGCGCATGAACCAGCCTACCGGCTGGCGGCAAGGCTGGCGGCGCTATTGCCCGGGGATTTGCGGCACGTTTTTTTTACGGAGTCGGGTTCGGTGGCCGTGGAAGTGGCCATGAAGATGGCGGTGCAGTTCTGGCTGAACCAGGGCGAGCAGCGTACGAAATTTGTGAGTTTTCGCAACGCGTATCACGGGGATACGTTCGCGGCGATGTCGGTATGTGATCCGGAGGAGGGAATGCACCGGATGTTTCGCGGTGTGTTACCGGAGCAGTTTGTGATGGAGTTGCCGGATTCGGCAGAGAAATTACGCGGGCTGGAGCGGCTGCTGGAGGAGCATCGGCGGGAGATTGGTGCGGTGATTGTGGAGCCGCTGGTGCAGGGCGCGGGTGGAATGAAGTTTCATGAGCCGGAAGTTTGCGCGCAACTCAGGCGGATTTGCGACAAACGCGGATTGCTTCTGATTTTCGATGAGATCTTTACGGGCTTTGGACGCACGGGCTCGATGTTTGCTTGCGAGCAGACTGGAGTTGTGCCGGATATTGTCTGCTTATCGAAGGCGTTGACGGGAGGGACTTTGCCGTTGGCGGCGACGGTGGCGACGGAGAAGGTGTATGCGGCGTTTCTTTCGGATGACGCGGAAGCGGCGTTGATGCACGGGCCGACGTTCATGGCGTATCCGCTGGGATGCGCGGCGGCGAACGCGTCGCTGGATCTTTTTGAGAAAGAGCCGCGGCTTGCGCAGGCTAAAGCAATCGAGGCGCAACTGCGGGAAGAGCTTACGCCTTGCGCGCGCATGAGTGGCGTTCGTCAAGTGCGTGTGAAAGGCGCGATTGGCGTGGTGCAGATGGAAAAGCCAGTGGACGCACTGAGGCTTCGAGCGAAATTTGTGGAGAAAGGCTGCTGGATCAAGCCGTTTGGCGACGTGGTGTACCTTACGCCGCCGCTGGTTATTTCGGCGGCCGATCTTTCGCGGCTGACGCAGGCGATTTGTGAAACCTTGCGCGAGTCTTTAGACTGAAAGCACTTTTTTGAGGACTGTTCCTTGAATCCGAAGATGAGCGGATGGAAGCAGAAGATTGTGACGTTTGCCGGAGCGCTGGGCGGGCCTGGCCTGTTCCTGATTTCTTTCCTCGATTCGTCGGTGCTGACGTTTCCGGTGATCAACGATCTATTGCTGATTGAATTGTGCATGCAGCGCCCGGCATTGATGCCTTTTTATGCGTTCATGGCCGGATCTGGGTCTGTGCTGGGTTGCGTGCTGCTCTATTTTCTCGCGCGCAAGGGTGGGGAAGCGTTTTTTCAACGGAAAGCGGGAGCAAAAGCGGCGGCGGTGCGCGCATGGGTGGAGAAAAACGGTTTTGTGGGCATGTTGATTGCGGCGCTGCTGCCTCCACCGACGCCGTTCAAGATTTTTGTGTTTGCGGCAGGAGTGTTTGAGGTGCCCCTGTGGAGTTTTACGACGGCGATTGCGCTGGCCCGGGCGATCCGGTATCTGGGAATTGGCTATCTGGCGATTCGCTATGGCAACGACGCGCTGCCGTTTCTGAGGACGCACAAGCTGGAAGCGGCGGTAGTGGTTGTGCTGTTCGTTTTGTTCAGCTATCTGATCTCACGGATAATTTTGAAGCCACAGGTGTCACCCAAGGACGCAGCCTAGTAAGGCTCAGCGCAGCCGAACGTTTCGCGCCCAAACGATGTGTTGGCTGGTTACCTGGCCTTTCGAATCCACGAGGATCCGCGCGGCCAAGGCGAGCCGGGATTGCTCTTCCGCTAAATCCCGCACATCCCGAATCACGATTACAGTTTCCAAATCGAAAGTGTCGACGCTGGCCTTGGGGAATCGCGCGGCGGCCACGAATCGCTGGGCGGCCTCTGTTTGTTGAGCGGCGGTGAAGGCTGAAGAGGGCTCGGGTTTATGCACGCACACGGAGGATTCGGAATCGAACCGAGAAGCGTACATCGCCGGAACATCCATGGTGCAGATCTGCGAAGTGGTCTCCGCGATGCCGTGCCAGGTGAATGGCGAGAGCGAATCGGGAAGCGCGGCAACACGGCGCGGAGACTCACCGCGATAAGCATGGGCGTCAAGGCGCGCAGCCGCGGTGGTGTGGAGCGAGAAGCGGACGCCGACGTAAATGCAGAGCAACGCCAGGGCCAGGCGCGCGCCGTTGCGGCCACGAGGGGCTTTGTCCCTGGCGCCAATTTCGGAGCTGACCAGCGCAAAAAGTTCCGGTAACAAAATGCCGGCGATCAATAGGATAAGAATCCAGGGATCGGTGGTGGGAAGAAGGTCGCCGGCAAAACGTGTTTGGCGAAAGGGCCAGAGCAAGGCGATACCCCTGGAAGTGGCGAGATCCGTCAAGACATGTGCGATAGCCGCAATGCACGTTGCGATACCTACGGCTGCGAAACCAGTATTTGCAGGGGCCGCCTTCTGAGGCGGGCTGGATTTGCGGGTAAACAAGACAACCAGCAGCGTGGAAGCCGCGATGATCGCCAGGGTTCCGAGGATGGAATGAGTCCAGGTAAACCGGCCGGAGAGATAAGCATCCGGGCCAAAGAACAAGGTCAGCAAATCGATATCGGCGAGCACGCCTGCAAGAACAACCACACTCACAAAGCGCCACGAGCACCGCGGGAAAAACGCGCGGACCAAGGCGAGAGAAACTAAGAGATGCGTGGCAACGTCCACGGTCAGGATTGTAGCGGAGAGACGACGGTGCTGCCGACAACATCGCGCGGGACAAGGAGTTTCAGCGCTCGCGGCACAATCGAAAATTCCACGGGAAGGCGAGCCAAGGGCTCGCCGTCTACCTGGGCATAGACCGGATTGGAATCCAGGGGCTCGCAGACCAGCGTTTCGGCCTTCCAGAAGTGCACGTCTTCTTCCTTGCGGAGGTTGCCCATCCAGAGAGTCGGCAGATAACTCAGGTAACGCAGGCCGCTTTGCGTGGTCAAAGCCATCACTTCGAATTGGTCTTCGAAGAGGCTGGCTTGGTCGGTAATTTTGAAGGGGCCGCCGTAATTCTTGGTACGGCCGACGACGACAAGCGTCGCTTCGAGCTGGCGGTCGCCGGTGCGAACACGGAAGCGGGGGAAGGTGTAGCGCAGAACTTCACGCGCACCCTGCCACCAGTAGGCAAGGATGCCGACGCGGGCCTTGAGGCCCAAGTCCACGGAGTAGACGATCATGCCGTCCGGGCCGCAACCGGACACACTGAGGAAGTAGCGGGCTTTTTCGGGCTGCTCAAGGGGCTTGGCCAAGCCGAGAGCGATCTCGTGGACTTCGGCGTTGACCAGATGTTTGGCCGCGCGCGGGATGTCCCAAGGGAGATCGAGTTCCTTGGCAAGAATGTTGGCGGTGCCGCCGGGAAGCAGTGCGAGTGGCACGCGATGGCCATTTTGCGCGGTGGCCAGGCCGTTGACGACTTCATTGAGCGTGCCGTCGCCGCCGCAGGCAATCACCAGGCCTCGCCCGTCGCGCGTGGCTTTTTGCGCGATTTCCGTGGCGTGGCCCGGGCCCGTGGTCTCGGCGAGTTCCGCTTCGATGCCGTGTTGGGAGAGATACTTACGAGCTTCGTCGATGCGCTGGCGCCGGCCATTGCCGCCGTTTCCCGCGTTGGGATTGTGAATCAGCAGCGCATTTTGAAATTGGGTTTCCATGTTCCGGAGCACCTGTCATGGCAGATCAATCTGCCCAGAGACACAAGATTCGACAAAGTATTTATTTTAACTGGAAACGGTGGCACACGAGCGGCCAAATAAGAGACTTTTGGGGGATGTTCCCTAACCGAGGATTCAGTTTGGGGGATGGATGGAAACCTCAGAGGCGGAAGCAGGGCTTCCACACTCCGTAGGCTTCCTTTGGGGAGTGACCATGTGCTGAAGATCCGGGCCGAACTCGTCGATCAAGTGGTCGATTACGCTGAGAGGAATGCCCATTCCCCAACGCGAGAACGTCTTGCCGACACCGCGTTCTTCCTGGGGGTAGTAGGTGTTTGAGAGAGCGCTCGCCGCCAGGCTGCCGAGCAGGCCAGACCAGTTGAAGTCGCGGCGGCCGGAGTCAGTGTGGGTGACCAAGGGACGAATTAAAGCATGGGTGAAGCGGCTCGCGAAAGGGCCGGAGCCTTGGCGGTAATAGCGAGGGTCCTGATGCAATACCGAAGGAATCAGGAAGCCGCCGAAGAAGCCTGCGGAGGCCTGATCCGTGTAGCTGGCCGCGAATCGCTTGGCGTAGCCGGAGGCGCCCTGGCCATAGCCTTTCATATCGTTGTTGGCTTGCGCGATGCCGGCGGTCACCGCGGTAAAACCGATGGTGTAAGGGTCGATGGTGTCTTTAACGACGATTTCAAGTTTTTGCTTCGGGGAGAGTTTCGCCGGCTGTTTGCTCTCGGTGATAGTGAAGGTCGGAATGACCCAGAAAATGCGGGGAGGGCGATCGTGAGCGGAGGATTTTGCAGTTGGGGAATCCGGAAGGGCGGTCGGTGACGTTGGCGATTGGGCTTGGGGAGCAGGTTGCGAAGCGTCCTGCGCCCAAGAAGCAGAGACTGGGAGCCAAAAGAGAAGGAGCAAATGAATTAGCCGCGTCTTCATGGGAGTGCTAGCTCCCCAAGGCGGCAGGTTAATGTTTCAGACTGCCGTGAAATGCCCTGCTGCAGCGGATTCGTGGCCGCGCACCAAGTAATACAAAGCCCGGTCAAAAAAGTCGCCGACCTGATAGTTGAGTTCCTGGATGGTGTAAAGCTGCATCGGAATGAGTCCTTCCGGTGTCACGCGATCGCCCGAAAAGTCGATCAGCCCGTGTTCCTTGATAAACGTTCTCAAGTGCTTCTTGATGAGCATCAGGACGTAGACCAATTCGCTGAACGGGATGCCCTGGCGGAAGCGTGTGCGGCCCCAGTCTTCATACTCCTGGCGGACGTCCTCTTCGTTCGGGTCGCCAAGCCACTTGCTCAGGTTCTGATAGGTGGCGGCAATACGAGGTTCAAGCTCCTCCTTGGGAACTTTGCGGAAGGCGCGGGTGTGTTCGCTGGTCTGGATGTCATGCATAACGGCGTGAGTCAAAGACTTGGAGTGATTCTCGATTAACTGGATCAGGCGGTTTGCGAGCATGGGAGTGCCCCTCGTAACGCGAATGTTCGCATGGTTGCACGGCAGAGGCAGCGCATGGAATCACAGGCTTGTGTGACCTGCGATACAAATGTGCAAAAGCCGATAGGGCGTTCCGGGCCACCTGGGCGGCGCGGCTCTAAGGGCGCAGGACACAAGCCAGGGATACGGGTAAAATGACCCGTCGGCGACAGGCCAGCAAACCGGGGCAAGGGAAGCACTCATGGCAAAGGCGGAAATGGGGAAGAAAGACAAGGCAGCTCTAAGGAAAGAAGCGGAAGAGCTTCGCGAGAAGATCCGGCACCACGAGTATCTCTACTATGTGGAGGATGCGCCGGAGATATCGGATGCGAAATTTGACCAGTTGATGGAGCGGCTGAAGGAGATTGAAGCGGCGAATCCGGACCTGGTGACGCCGGATTCGCCGACGGTGCGCGTGGGAGGAACGCCGCGCGAAGGATTTACCACGGTGCGGCACGCGCGGCCGATGCTCAGCCTGGACAACGCGTTTTCTTACGACGCACTGCGGGATTGGGACCGCCGGGTGCGCGAAGGCAGCGGGCGGGAAGAGATTGAGTACATCGCTGAACATAAATTCGACGGGCTAAGCATTTCGCTGCAATACGAAGATGGCGTGCTGGTGAGGGGAGTGACACGCGGGGATGGAAGCACGGGTGAAGACGTGACGCCGAACGTGAAGACGGTGCGATCGATACCGTTGCGGCTGGAGGATGCGGCGATCAAGAAACTGAAACTTGGCAAAAGTTTCGAAGTGCGCGGGGAAATTCTGATGACGCGCAAGGCGTTCGAGGCGTTGAACCGCCAGCAGGAAGAGACAGGCGGAAAGATTTTTGTGAACGCGCGGAATTCGGCCGCAGGCTCGCTTCGCGTGCTGGATCCTTCGATCACCGCACAGCGCAAGCTGGATTTTTTCGCGTACTACCTCTACGTGGATGGGAAGGCGCCGTTTGCGAAGCATTCGGAGTCCCTGGAGGCGCTGAAAAAGCTGCATTTCCGGGCGAGCGACGATTGGGAACTCTGCGACGGGATCGAAGAGGTCATCAAATACTGTGAGAAATGGGATGCAAAGCGGGAAAAGCTGGCGTACGAGATTGACGGCGTGGTGCTGAAGGTGAATTCCACGGCGCTGCAGAACGAGTTGGGTTTCACGGCGAAGGCGCCGCGGTGGGCGGTTGCGTTCAAATATCCGGCGCGTCAGGAAACCACGGTGGTGAACGACATTCTTGTGCAGGTGGGGCGCACGGGCGCGCTGACGCCGGTGGCGGTGCTGGAGCCGGTGCAAGTGGGCGGAGTGACCGTGAGCCGTTCGACGCTGCACAACATGGACGAAATCGAGCGGCTGGGACTGCACATCGGCGACACGGTGCTGATCGAGCGCGCCGGCGAAGTGATCCCGCACGTTTTGCGAGTGGTGAAGGAAGGGAAGAATCGCCGGGCGTTTCACATGCCGAAGAAGTGCCCGGAGTGCGGCAGCGCGATTCATCACGTGGAAGGCGAAGTGGCTTACCGCTGCGTGAATGCCGCTTGCCCGGCAAAGCGCAAAGAATCACTGCTGCATTTTGCGGGGCGCCATGCGATGGATATTGACGGCCTTGGCGACAAGATCGTAGACCAGTTGGTGGACAAGGGGCTGGTGAAGGACGTGGCGGATTTGTATTCGCTTAAGCTGGAGCGGGTGGCGGAGCTGGAGCGCATGGCGGAAAAGTCCGCGCAAAATCTGCTGGAGGAGATTGAGGCCAGCAAAAAGCAGCCTCTTTCGCGGGTGATTTACGCCCTGGGTATCCAGTTTGTGGGGGAACGCACGGGGCAGTTGCTGGCGGAACATTTTGGCTCGCTGGAGGAATTGGCGGAAGCGCCCGCGGAAGAACTGGAGAAGGTGCCGGAAGTGGGGCCTAAGGTGTCCGCGAGCATCGAGGAGTTTTTCAGCGAGGCGGCGAACCGCAAGCTGATCAAAAAGCTGCGCGACGCGGGAGTGCGGCCTGCGGCGGAGAAGCGCGAAGTGAAGAGCGATAAATTCGCCGGGAATACGTTTGTGTTCACCGGAACGCTGGAGCACCGCAGCCGCGAGGAGGCCGGCGAACTGGTGAAGCAGCACGGCGGCAAGGTGAGCGGCTCGGTGAGCAAGAAAACGGATTATGTGGTGGTGGGCGCGGACGCGGGGTCGAAGTACGACAAGGCGAAAGAACTGGGCGTGACGATCCTGAGCGAAGCCGAGTTTGAAAAGCTGATTGGATCCAAATAGGAAGGACTTGCGCTTGTCCATACGTCCCGCAACGCCCGATGATCACGATGCGATTTGGGGAATCCTGGAGCCGATGATTCGCGCGGGGGAAACGTATCCGCTGGCGCGCGATATGGACCGGGCGGCGGCGTTTGCGTTCTGGTTTTCTCCGGAGAAGGAAGTGTTTGTGTGGGAAGAAGGCGGCCGGGTGCAGGGGACATATTTTTTGAAAGCCAATCAACAGGGCGGCGGGGCGCATGTGGCGAATTGCGGATACGTCACGGCAGCGGAAGCGCAAGGGCGGGGAATTGCGCGGGCCATGTGTTTGCATTCGCTGGAGCGGGCGAAAGAGCGTGGGTTTCGGGCGATGCAGTTCAATTTTGTGGTGAGCGCCAACACCCGCGCGGTGAAGCTGTGGTCCGGTCTGGGTTTTGAGACCGTGGGGCGCCTGCCGCTGGTCTTCGAGCATCCGAAGCAGGGATTTGTGGATGCGCTGGTGATGGTCCGGCGGATTTCCTCAGTGTCGTGATGTGTGTACTATACAACTAGGCTAAGGCTAATATAAGTTACGCTGCATGAGCCCTCAACCTCTCCCTGGTAAAAAGCTTCCAAAAGGCACTCTGAAGAAACTAAATCTTGGGCAGGCTTTTGCCGAGTACGACCAGCTACTGGATAAGGAAAACGTTTTTCTAGAAACCCCCGCCCTCAGAGCTGCGCTAGATCTCGCGAGAACAAAGTGTTTCTTCGTGGGAAGGCGAGGCACGGGCAAAACTGCAATTAGCCTCTTTCTCGAAAGAAAATTTCCCGGAAAAGTGATGCCCCTTCTGCCTCAGCTTTTCACACCCTTGGGTCGTTTATTTGAAGGCCATTTAATGCAAGATGTTCACCAGCAGCCGTTCAAGTCGCTTGTTGCCGGCTTCAAACGTGCGCTCTTGGACGAGGTTCTGAAATTCTGGATGCATAGAGGAATCTTTGCATATAGAAGTAATACGCCGGAGCCGCTAACCAGGGAGCGTAATCTTATTGAGGACTTTGACTTCGACTTCCGCTTGTTCACTATCCTTGAGGAGACGCTGGACGCCCTGGCAAAGAATCGAGATAAGGAATGGCTGAGAAACGTTAGTCGCTGGAAGGACATTTCGAATGCAATGGATGTGCTGGCAAGTCCATCGGTCATTCCAACAGTAATAGCCATAGACAGGATTGACGAGTCTTGGGACGGGTCCGATAAGGCTGTCATACTGCTTATGGCCCTTATGCACGCCTGTGTCGAGTTGACTTCTAGCTCAGAATCAATCAAACCACTGTTGTTTCTCCGCGAGAATGTATTTGAGCGGGTGAGGCTTGTAGATAAAGAATTCACACGCTTGGAGACATTTGTAACATCCCTCGAATGGACCAGGGAAATGCTTGTAGAATTTATCGAGCGAAGGTTGAACGCCCCCTTGATCGCTAAGTTTTCACTCCGAGGTGAAACCTGGAACGCCTTCTTTGAGGGCACTACAGGTCAGGACTCGCAAGATTTGGTTTTCGATTACTGTCATTCCAGGCCGAGGGATGTTTTGATTTTTTGCTCCTTCGCAGTTGAGACTGCCCAATCTCGAATGAGGGAAAAGGTCCTTCTTGAGGATATCCTTTACGCGCGAAGAAGGTTTTCTGACAGTCGCTTCAAGGACCTTTGTGACGAATATGCCGACAATTACCCGCAGTTGCAGATGGTACTGACGAGATTTTATGGCCTAGCCGATCGCTTTACGGTAAAAGCGATCGATGACTTCATTAAAAAGCTACTGGTCGACGACGAAATAAAACGGCACTGTGGGAAGTGGATTTTTGGGTACACTCAACCCGATTTGTTTATCCAATTACTGTTCGACATTGGATTCGTAGGGTTGGATGGAGATGGGGAAGAACATTTTCGTTCATCCGGGTCGCAATCCACGACCCCTCCAGCCGTTGGCGTAGGCACTGTTGTGGTGATTCACCCCACTTACCGGGATGCCCTGAACCTCAGAAGTACGCTGCTTACCGGCTTGGACCCGGACGTTCCCCTCCGCGAAAGCGGTCTCCTGGAAGAGCTTCCTGTTGGGTTCTCATTGGACGACTACGACTCGCGCTTGAAGCAGTTACGGGAACAGCTGAAGACCCTCCCTGCGGATGAGGGGCACGCCGAGGAGTATGCCCTTGCAGTGGGTGACGTCATAAAACTGTGCTTGTTTCGTGCGCTGACAAATATTGAGTCAAAGGTGCGAAGCAGCGACGGTCGCGTTATTAGGGACTGGATTGCCTCAAATCATGGGCCGCAAGGCTTTTGGGAGTTGGTTAGGCTTAAGCACGGTGCCACCCAGATTGTGTTCGAGTGCAAAAACTACGAAGACCTTTCTGCGTCGGACTTTCATCAGATTACTTACTACCTTAACGATACTATCGGCCGGTTTGGAATTATGGTCTTCCGTGGTGATGAGATTAAGAAGCATTACTTCGATCACTTAAGGAGAATAGCGAACGACCATAAGGCGGTTGTCATATTTCTAACCGACAGAGATCTGGACGTGTTTCTTAGACAGGCTATTAACGGGAAGTCGAGCGAATCACATATCCAAGAAATATACGATAGGACAGTCAGAGAGATCTCTTAGAACCTTTGCTCAACACAAGTGTTTTAAGGGGCAACTTGCGATAAAATATAATCAGGCGGGTGAGTCGGACGATCGCTGGTCCGGGCGAAGAGAGGCGGCACAAAGCCGCCCCTACAAGCTGGGACGGGAGGAAAGTCCGGACACCACTTCGCGCAAGCGAAGACTACCCCTAGGGCTTCGGCCTTTCGGGGTAAAGGGCAACGCGCCTGGTAACGCCAGGGGAGCCGTTGTAGCGGCCGCCTTTCGAGGCGGGTGTTGAGACGGTTCACGGAAAGTGCCACAGAGAAGATACCGCCGGCGAAGCGTAACCCGGTGGCAGACCGGAGGAAAACCTTCGGAATGTCTGCATGGTTCGCGCGCAGGTAAGGGTGAAAAGGTGGGGTAAGAGCCCACCGCGGCGGCAGCAATGCCGCCGGCAGGGCAAACCCCGCGTGGTGCAAGACCAAATAGGAGGGGAGGGCCGGCCCGGCCCGCTGAGCTTCGGCTCCCGTTCGAGAGGCGCAAGCCGATCGGAATGGAGAACCCTCGGGTAGGTTGCTGGAGCCGCATCGCGAGGTGCGGCCTAGAGGAATGATCGTCGCGGGGCGCTGCTGCAAAGCGGTGCAACGCACAGAATCCGGCTTACAGACTCATCCGCCACTTTTTTCGCTTGTTTCTATTTCCACCACGATTTCCACCACAACTTGGCTTAGTAAGTGATGCGGGCATTGGCGCCGCATCCGGCGACTCCCTCCGGTCTTTCCCGGCGAGAGTTGCTTGCGTGGCCAAACGGGTGGCCGGTCTAAAGCCAGGCCACAGCAGCGAACGCGATTGCGTCAATGTTTATACGATGTCGACTGGTGCCAGCCTGGGGCTTAGCAGGTGGATAAAACCTAACGCGATTAGATACGCCGAAGCAGCGATGAAAAAGGGCAGCATGTAGCTGCCGGTCCATTGCAGGAGATGGCCGACGATCTGGGAGATGAGCATGCCACCGACGGCTCCAGCCATACCGCCGATGCCAACCACGGAGGCGACCGCGCGAGTGGGAAACATATCGGAAACGAGGGTGTAGACATTCGCGGAAAAGCCCTGATGGCCTGCGGCCGCGAGCCCAATCAGCAGAGCGGCAGGCCAGAGGCCGGAAATACGGTAAACACCGGCGACGGGGACGACGCAAAGGGCACAGAGCAACATGGCCCATTTGCGCGCGGCATTCACGGAAAACTCACGGCGAAGGAGAGCGGTGGAGAGCCAGCCACCGGCGACGCTGCCGATATCGGAAATCACATAGATGACGAGAATGGGCAACCCGATTTGCGTCAGGCGCAGACCATGTTCGCGCTGCAGATAGTCTGGAATCCAGAAGAGATAGAACCACCAAATGGGGTCGGTGAGAAACCTCCCGGCGGCCACGGCCAGGGTTTGGCGATGCGGCAGAAGCTGCAGCCAAGGAATGCGGGCGAGCGTCGCGGGCGCCTCGCTTTGAATGTGCTGTCGCTCCGCGTAAGTGCACAGCGGATGCTCTTCGGGTTTGCGGTAAACCAGGAGCCACACCAGCAGCCAGGCAAACCCCAGCGCGCCGGTGAAGACAAATGCGGCTCGCCAGCCAAACCGAGCGGCAATCGAGGGAATGATCAGGGGAGTGACGATTGCACCGAGGTTGGTGCCAGCGTTGAAAATACCCGTGGCCAGGGCGCGCTCTTTGGCAGGGAACCACTCGGCCACGCACTTGATGCTGGCGGGGAATACGCCAGCCTCGCCAAATCCCAGGGCGAAACGCGCCATCATGAATCCACTCAGAGAAGACGCAAAGGCGTGGGCCATAGAGGCCATGCTCCAGAACAGCATGGCCAGGGAGTAGCCGAAGCGGGTTCCCAGGCGGTCAATCCAACGTCCCACGACGAGCATGCCGATGGCATAGGCCGTTTGGAATGTGAAGACCAGATTGCCGTAGTCGATTTCGTTCCAGCCGAATTCGCGCTGCAGGGGGAGCTTCAAAACGCCGAGGACCTGGCGGTCCATGTAGTTTTTGGTGACGCCCAAGAGGAGCAGGGCACAGATCACCCAGCGAAAGCGGCCGGCCAGAAGGCGAGCGATGGAGGAGGCCGAGTTCGCGTTTGCGGCAGTGTTAGGGTGCGGGTCGGGCATGAGCGTCGTGGATGCCACGCACGCTATCACAGAGGATTCGGCAAAACAAAACGCAGATTCCGCCGGTGGCGAAGCTATAATTTCCCACGCATAAGCAAGGATGCAGAAAAAGTGAGCGCAAAAGATATTGCACGGCTGGAAGAGGCGCGCCTGATCGGGCTGGATTGGGGCACAACTTCGCTGCGCGCCTATCTTTTTGGAAAGTCCGGAGAGATTTTGGCGGAGAATTCCGCGCCTTCCGGTGTGATGCACCTGGAAAGATTTTGCCCCGTGGGAGCGCCGGATGCGCCGCGCGAGAATCTGTTCGAAGCCGCGCTGGAAGATATTTGCCGCGACTGGCCCGCGGAGGTGATTTTGCGCTTGCCGGTGATTGCCTGCGGGATGGTGGGCAGTACGGCGGGATGGAAGGAAGCGGCGTACCTGAAGACTCCTGCGGGCGCGGAGGAATTGGCGAGAGCATTGACGAATGTGGAGCGCGCGAAGGGAAGCACAGTGCGGATTGTGCCGGGCGTTTGTGCTTCCGGCCTGGCTGGTTCACAACTGCCTGAAATCATGCGCGGAGAGGAAACGCAGATCGCGGGCATTCTTTCCCAGAAAGAGGGAGGACCGGCGACGCGAAACGACCATCTTCTGGTGGGACTGCCGGGAACGCACTCGAAGTGGGTACAGGTTCGGGATGGAAAAATTGTCTCGTTCGCAACGTTTGTTACCGGCGAATTGTACGGCCTGCTGGCCAGTCATTCGGTGATTGCGAAAACGCAGAAGAAAGCTTCACGTTTTGAAGAGGCAGCGTTTAAAGCGGGCTTGCGGCTTAGCCAGCGACCCAATGCGGAAGCCGCCGGGGGCCTGCTTTCCACCATATTCAGTACGCGCAGCCGCAGGGTGCTGGGTGAGTTGAAGGAAGAAGAGCAACCGGACTATCTTTCGGGATTGCTCATTGGAGAGGAACTTGCGGGCGTGGAGAGGATGCTGCTGCGGGAGAGGTGCAGCCTGCAGGATTTCGCGTCTATCTTGCTGGCCGGGGAACGCGATCTGTGCGTGCGATATCAAGCGGCCTGCAATGTTCTGGGATGGCCGGTGACGGAAATGATCGAGAACGCGACGGTAAGGGGATTGTGGAGTGTGGCGCAGCAGGCGGGGATGGTGCGTTCAGAAACGTGAGGAAGTTACGGGTTGCACCGGCAACGGAGAAGCGTTAACTTGCAACGGGCGTTTTTGGGGAGATCTCAGGGGGAACCATGGAGCGTCGGGAAGTACTTCGGCTGTTAGGAGGAGCAAGCGTATTTTCGGTATTGTCCACGGATTGGCTGGGAGCGACGCTGCAAGCGCAAGTGGCGCAGCAATCGCCCGGTACACTCAAGACGTTTACGCCGCAGCAAAATGACATCGTCGTGGCCATGAGCGAAACGCTGATCCCTGCCACCGACACTCCGGGAGCCAAGGGTGCGCGGGTTAACGAGTTTATTGATCTGATCCTGAGCGAGTGGGCGACGGACGAAGAAAAGTCCGTGTTCCTGGCGGGATTGGCGGATGCCGACCGCCGCACGAATGAGCTGTTTGGTCACGGCTTTGCCGCCGCTTCCCCGAAAGAACAAGCAGCCATCGTGCAAATTTTGGACGACGAACTGGTTACCTACCGCAGTGAAAAGGCATACCAGTGGCAGTGGCACGGCTTCTATGAGATCCGGAAGGCCGAGCCGTTTTTCGAACAGATGCGCCGCCTGACGCTGACCGGCTACTACACCTCTTCCATCGGGCAGGAACAGGAACTCAAGGTGGAAATTATTCCAGGAGCGCTGCATGGTTGCGTGCCGGAGAAGACCGAGGTGAAGCCATGAACTCGGTGAAGAAGCCGGAAACCTATGACGCGATCATCATCGGCTCCGGGATCACCGGGGGCTGGGCGGCAAAAGAACTTACGGAAAAAGGGCTGAAGGTTCTGGTGCTGGAGGCGGGAAGGCCGATCGTTCCGGAACAAGATTATGTGGAGCACGTTCCCGTTTACGAATTGAAGTTTCGCGGAATGACGGACCGCAAAGAATTGTTGAAGACGCAGCCGATCCAGCGGATGTGTTACGCGTGCGAGGAGTGGGGATCGAAATTTTTTGTGAACGATCTGGAAAATCCCTACACGACCGACCCGGACAAGCCTTTTGCGTGGATTCGCGGGCGGCAGGTGGGCGGGAAGTCCATCATGTGGGGACGCCAGTCTTATCGCTGGAGCGATCTGGACTTTGAAGCGAATCTGCGGGACGGGCACGGCGTGGACTGGCCGGTCCGCTACGCGGATATCGCGCCCTGGTACGACTACGTGGAAGACTTCGCGGGGATTTCGGGACAGGCCGAGGGGCTCCCGCAGTTGCCGGACGGGCATTTCCTGCCGGCCATGGAGATGAACTGCGCGGAAATCACGGTGAAAGAGGCCATCGCGCGCCACTTTGGCAGAGATCGTGTGCTCACGATGGGGCGAGCGGCGGTTCTGACGCAGGTGCACAACGGCCGCGCGGCCTGCCACTATTGCGGGCCTTGCCATCGCGGGTGCATCACGCGTTCTTACTTCAGCAGCGTGAATGCCACGCTACCCGCGGCGCAAAAGACGGGCCGGATGACGCTGCGGCCCTTCAGCGTGGTGCACAGCCTGATATTCGATGCCAAGACGCGGCGCATCACCGGCGTCCGCGTAATCGACGGGCAAACGCGCCAGGCGCTGGAATTTCAGGGAAAGATCGTTTTTGTCTGCGCGGGGACGCTGGAATCCACGCGTATTCTGCTGAACTCAGTGACGCCCGAATTTCCCAACGGATTGGCGAACAGCAGCGGGCAACTTGGCAAGAACCTGATGGACCATATCATGGGCGGCGGCGCGGAAGGAGTGATCCCGGGGCACTTGGATCGCGTGCAGTTCGGGAACCGGCCGAATGGGACGTATACGCCACGCTTCAAGAATATTTCCAAGCAGGAAAAAGAGTTTGTCCGGGGTTACGGGTATCAGGGCGGAGCCAGCCGAGAGGGTTGGACACGTGGCATCGAAGCGAGCGGTTACGGCGTCAGTCTGAAGAATTCGCTTCGTCATTACGGGCCGTGGAAGATGAACTTCCACGGATTTGGCGAATGCCTGCCGCGTGAGGACAACTACGTGGAGATCGAGAAAGAAAAGCTGGACACCTGGGGCATCCCGACGCTGAAGATTCATTGCACCTATGGCGCAAACGAGAAGGCTCTTTTGAATGATATGGCGATTGAAGCCGCGGAGATGCTGGCGGTGGCGGGAGCAAGGCAGATACGGACCATAACCTCCGACTATCCTCCCGGGCTCGCGATTCATGAAATGGGAACGGCGCGGATGGGGCGCGATCCTAAAACTTCCGTGTTGAACGCCAACAACCAGGCACACGACGTGAAGAATCTGTTTTTAACCGACGGTGCCTGCATGGCGTCTTCTTCGTGCGTGAATCCTTCGCTTACCTATATGGCGCTGACGGCGCGGGCATGCGACTTTGCCGTTTCGCAGATGAAGAAAGGCGAACTCTAAGCGACTGCGGTGGCTGGCGAGACGATGACTCTCAAGGCGGTTTACCCGGATCTGGCAAATAAAGTGGTGTTTGTGACCGGCGGTGCTTCCGGCATCGGCGCCGCATTGGTGCGGGCGTTCTGCCAGCAAGGCTCGCGGGTGGTGTTCGCGGATATTCTGGAGGAAGAAGCGAAAAAGCTGGAAGCGGACGTGAATCGGGCCGGGAAAGGAAGCGCCCAGTTCATGCGGTGCGATCTGCGGGATGCGGCCGCTTTGGGGAATGTCATAGAGAAAGTGGGCGCGGAAACCGGGAAGATCGCGGTACTGGTGAACAACGCGGGGAACGACGACCGGCATGAGCTGAGCAAGGTGACCCATGAATATTGGAACACACGCATCGAACTGAACCTGCGGCACTACTTTTTTGCGTGCCAGGCGGTGTTGCCGCAGATGAAGGAGTTGCAGCACGGCTCCATTATCAATCTGGGATCTATCATCTGGCGGATCAAGCAGGATGACGCTCCAATCTATTCGGCTTGCAAAGCGGCTATTCATGGGATGACGCGCGCTTTGGCGCCGAGATTTGGAGCGCACGGCGTGCGCGTGAACACACTTTCACCGGGTGCGGTGTGGACGGAACGCCAGATCCGCCTGTGGTACACGCCGGAGATGGAAGCGAAGATGAATGCGAATCAATGCCTGCATGTGAAGGTACTTCCCGAGGATGTGGCAGACATGGCGATGTTTCTGGCGTCAGACGCTTCTTCGAAGTGCACGGCACAGGAATTTATCGTGGATGCAGGTTGGGCCTGAGGCCAAGGAGAAGATGAGCATGAAGGGGCCTGCTATTTTCCTGGCGCAGTTTGCCGCCGATGCGGCGCCGTTCAACACGCTGGACAGCATTTCGGGCTGGGCGGCGAAGCTGGGCTACAAGGGCGTTCAGATTCCGAGCTGGGACGCGCGCATGATGGATCTGGCGCGGGCGGCGGAGAGCAAGGAATATTGCGCGGAGTTGCAAGCCACTGTTGCGCGCCACGGATTGCAGATTTCGGAGCTATCGACGCACCTGCAAGGCCAATTGGTGGCAGTGCATCCGGCTTATGACACGGTGTTCGATGCCTTTGCGCCGGCGAGTGTGCACGGGAATCCCAAAGCGAGACAAGCCTGGGCGGTCGAACAGTTGCGGCTGGCTGCCAAAGCGTCAGCGAATTTAGGACTGAACGCTCACGCCACATTTTCCGGTGCGCTGGCTTGGCCGTATCTTTATCCATGGCCGCCGCGGCCAGCAGGTTTGATTGAAGAGGCGTTCGACGAATTGGCGCGGCGCTGGCGGCCGATTCTGGACGAGTTCGATCGGACGGGCGTGGACGTCTGCTTCGAAATTCATCCTGGCGAGGATTTGCACGACGGCGCGACGTTTGAAATGTTTCTGGATCGCGTGGGAGGTCACCGCCGCGCCAACCTGCTGTTTGATCCAAGTCACTTTGTGTTGCAGCAACTGGATTACCTCGAATATCTGGATCTCTATCACGATCGCATCAAGATGTTTCACGTGAAGGACGCGGAGTTTCTGCCGACGGGGCGCGTTGGTGTTTACGGTGGCTATCAATCGTGGCAACAGCGGGCGGGGAGATTCCGTTCGCCGGGAGATGGGCAAGTGGATTTCCGGGGCGTGTTTTCAAAACTCACGCAGCATGGCTATTCGGGCTGGGCGGTGATTGAGTGGGAATGCTGCATCAAGAGCGCGGAGCAGGGCGCGGCGGAAGGCGCGCCGTTTATCGAGAAGCATATGATTCAAGCGGCGACAGGCGCGTTCGACGATTTTGCGGCGGGAAAGAACGACGTTGCCGGCAACCGCAGGATTCTGGGCATCGAGTAGGTGTTTGTTCGCACTGGAAAATGTTTTGAGACACTACGTTTGTCCGCTACAAGCGGGCGTTATCTAGTGCGATTCGGGCGGCACGTCCGCGCCGCTGGCGCCAACCAGAAAATCGAAATCCGCGCCGACATTCGCTTGCAGCACGTGTTCCACGTAGAGTTTTTTCCAGCCACGCTCGGGAAGCGGCGCGGGTTTCCATTTCGCGAGGCGCGCGGCGAGTTCGGCGTCGGGAATGTCCAGTCGCAATGAGCGGCCTGGCACATCCAAATCCACCCAGTCACCTTCCTGAACCACGGCGAGAGGGCCGCCGGCGGCGGCTTCTGGCGAAACATGCAGGACCACGGTGCCGTAAGCGGTTCCACTCATGCGCGCATCGGAGATGCGCACCACGTCCGTGACGCCTTTGCGAAGCAGCACGCGCGGTATCGGCATGTTGCCGACCTCTGGCATGCCCGGATAGCCTTTCGGACCGCAATTCTTCAGCACCATCACGGAATTTTCGTCCACCGCGAGGTTTTCGTCCTCGACGCGCCGGTGCATTTCCTCGGCATTTTCGAATACGATCGCCCGGCCGCGATGCTTCAGCAGACGCTCGCTGGCTGCCGATGGCTTGATGACCGCGCCATCCGGCGCGAGATTCCCGCGGAGCACGGCGATGCCGGCGTGGGGCTTGAACGGCTCGGAGAAAGTGCGAATGACTTTGCGATTCCAGCATTCGGAAGCCGCGACATTTTCTCCGATGCTGTTGCCATTGGCGGTGAGAGCGTCGCGATGCAAAACGCCGGATTCGGCGAGTTCGCGCAGAATCACGGGAAGCCCGCCGGCGTAGAAAAAATCCTCCATCAGGTGCGCCCCGGATGGCTGCAGATCCAGAAGGCAAGGAAGCTTCGAGCCGAGCTTGTCAAAATCGGCGAGTGTGAGAGGAACGCCGATGCGCCCGGCGATGGCCAGCAGGTGAATCACGGCGTTCGTCGAACCGCCAATGGCGGCATTCGCAAAGATGGCGTTTTCGAAGGCCTGGCGCGTGAGGATGCGAGAAAGCACCAGATCTTCGCGCACCATTTCCACGATGCGCCGGCCGGTGAGTTGCGCCAAAGTATTGCGGCGCGCGTCCACGGCGGGGATAGCCGCGTTGCCAGGGAGGCTTACGCCAAGTGCTTCGACCATGCAGGCCATCGTGGAAGCGGTGCCCATGGTCATGCAGTGTCCCTTTGAGCGGTGCATGCACGACTCGGCTTCGACAAAATCGCAAAGCGGCATGGTGCCCGCTCGCACCTGTTCGGACATTTGCCAAACGCCGGTGCCGGAGCCAAGTTCATGGCCGCGGAATTTTCCATTGAGCATCGGCCCGCCGGACAGGCCGATCGTGGGAAGATTGCAAGACGCGGCGCCCATGATCAGCGACGGGGTGGTTTTGTCGCAGCCCATCAGGAGCACGACACCGTCGATGGGATTTCCGCGGATTGATTCTTCCACGTCCATGCTGACCAGGTTGCGAAAGAACATCGCCGTGGGGCGGATTTGCGTTTCGCCCAGCGACATCACCGGAAATTCCAGCGGGAAGCCGCCCGCTTCCCAGACGCCGCGCTTCACCCATTCGGCCAGGTCGCGAAAGTGCGCGTTGCAGGGAGTGAGCTCCGACCAGGTGTTGCAGATGCCGATCACCGGACGGCCGTCAAAAAGATTTCCTGGATAACCCTGGTTTTTCATCCAACTGCGATGAATGAAGGCGTCACGGCCCGTGCCGCCATACCACGCCTGGCTGCGAAGTTTCTTGTTGGAAGAAGACATGGTGAGTTGTGAGTCCCTTTGGTTGAACTAACTTTCTCAGCGAAGTTCTGCTTAATAACTAGCACCCGCTCCGAAGATATTCAACCGCAAAGCGTGTGGATATACCTGGCTATCCTTCCTTGAAGACCAGGTGACGGGAGATGTCCGCGACGATCTGCTCCGGAGTCTGCGAAATGTCTTCGACAATGGCGGAGGTAGGCTCTTCCAGTGCCGAAAGCTGGCTGGGAATCAAACTAGTTCCTGCGAAATGATGTTGGCGCATGGCGAAGTTCCGAAGCAATTGCTCTGGAGTGGCACGGAGATAGACGAGCGTGACCTGCAAGTTGGCGCACAGGAGATCGCGGTAGCTCTGGCGAAGCGCGGAGCATGCCAGCACAGTGTTCTGGCCGCCTGCATTTTGTCGAAGGAGTTCCTCGTGGATAGCCGTCAGCCAGGGAATACGGTCTGCGTCGGTCAGGGGGATTCCGCGGTGCATCTTTTCGCGGTTGGCGGGCGAGTGGAAATCGTCGGCATCGAGAAAGGACCACGACAGTTTTTGCGCCAACAAGTTGCCGATGGTGGTCTTGCCGGACCCGGCGACGCCCATCACCAGAATGACCATGTGGAATTATCGCACCCTTGGGGCGCGGAAAAGCGGCAACCGGCTCCCGCTCTCCAAAAAGGCGTTGCGCGCGTGCGCGGCGTCGTATACAAAAAGTGCGGAGTTTCCATTGGACAGAGAAGCGAGGCGCGGAGCGATGGCTCACGAAGAGGCGGCAAAATCAAATGCAGGCACAAAGCTCGTCATCCGAAACGTTGGCACTTTATTGAGCGGCGATCTGCAAGAGCCGATTCTGGATGCGGATACGGTGGTGGTGAAAGATGGGCGCATTGCCGCCATTGGCCGCGAAAAGGAAGTTGACACGGAAGGCGCGACTCGCGTGATTGATGCGAACGGCTGCGCGCTGGCGCCTGGATTGATTGATAGCCATGTGCATCCGGTGGCAGGCGATTGGACTCCGCGTCAGAACCAACTGGGCTGGATTGACAGTTGTTTGCACGGCGGCGTGACCTCCATGATTTCCGCGGGGGAAGTGCACACGCCGGGCCGGCCGAAAGATGTGATCGGCCTGAAAGCGATGGCGATAACGGCGCAGCGGTCGTTTGCCGCGCTGCGGCCCAGCGGAGTGAAGGTTTTGGCGGGCGCGCCGGTGATCGAACACGGAATGGTGGAAGAGGATTTTCGTACGCTCGCGGAAGCGGGTGTGCGTTTGCTTGGCGAAGTCGGATTGGGCAGCGTGAAAGATGGGCCAACGGCGCGGCAAATGGTGGCCTGGGCGCGGAAGCACGGCATCCAGAGCACCATTCATACCGGCGGGCCATCGATACCCGGCTCAAGCCTGATTGACAAAGATGTGGTGATGGCGGCCGACGCGGACGTGATCGGCCACATCAACGGTGGTCACACTGCGCTGCCGGATGCGCAGATACGTGCACTGTGCCAGGAATCACCGCGTGCACTGGAGATCGTACATAACGGAAATGAGCGCGCGGCGCTTTTTACGTTACGGACGGCGGCGGAGTTGAAGCAGCTTCACCGTGTGATACTGGGAACTGATGCGCCCGCGGGTTCCGGCGTGCAGCCGCTGGGTATTTTGCGCGTGATTGCGGCGCTCTCGTCGGTAGGAGAAATTCCGGCGGAGATCGTAGTTTGCTTTGCCACGGGAAATACGGCGCGTATGCGCAATCTCGATTGCGGCTTGATCGAAACAGGCCGGGCGGCTGACTTTGTGCTGATGGATGCTCCGCAACATTCGGCGGGAAAGAATGTACTGGAGAGCGTGCGGCTGGGGGACTTGCCGGGGATCGGGATGGTGATTATTGAGGGGGAAGTGAAAGCGGAGCGCAGCCGGAATACGCCACCCGCCACGCGACTGCCGAAAATCGTGAAGTAGAACTGGATATGACACAGGCAGCCTTGTCTGTGCAGCCGATGTGCCACTGGGATCGTTCGCACAGTCAGGAGTGATTGCTCCACATTTTTTGCCACAGCGAAGCCTCGCTAGATGGATCAGCGCAGGCCGTCTTCACCTTTGATCTGATCTTTGGTGAGGCCGCCGACGCGGGGCAAGGGGCGGCCGCTGTCGGTTACGGCAATGGCGACGAGGATTTCATTGGCGCGAGGCGCATCGTTCACGCGAATTTCCATAGCATCGAAATGGCTGCGGACGAAGGCCGCGTCCTTGTGGCCGAGAGGAATATCGAGCGCAACGCCCGGGCCGCCGCGCTTCTTAGAGGAAGGAATCAGCGCGGCACCTTTGCCGAGCGTTTTACGGACGGGCGTGCCAAGTTTGGGATGCAGAATCGCGGCCGCGTGCTCGAGTTCGCCATTTTCTCCGACCGCGGCGGCTTTGCCATAGCTTTCGGCAGAAGGGCCGGGAATGCCGAGCGCGGCGACAGCGCGTTCGGTCAGCAAGGCGCCGAGTTCTTCACCGATTTCCATGAGTTCGGCGAGGTCTTCGACGTAGCGTCCCGCGAATGGGTTTTCGATCACTGCGGCAGCAGCGGCGCGGCGCGTGGGTGGGACGACCGGCTTACCCATTTCGGTGCGGGTCTCTTCGACAAATGTCACGATCTTGCGGATTCTAGATTTCATCGTTGTGCTCTTTTCCCGTCGCGCATCCCAGCCATTGAGGTGACAGCAGCGTTAAGGATTACACCGTAAAAGCGGGAGCCGGGCTCCCGCACTCCATAGAGGGCTGCTTCAGAAGACAGGCTCCAGATTACCGCAAACCGTCTTCGCCCTTGATTTCGGAGGCTTTCAGGCCGCCGACGCGCGCATGCACGCGCGGCCCGGTGGTCATCACCAGGGCCAGGAGAATCTCGTCGGATTTCGGAGCATCGGCGATGCCGACTTCCATGGCGTCAAAGTGACTGCGCACGTAAGAAGCGTTGATGTGCGTGATGGGTACGTCGAGGCGCGTTCCCGGTCCTCCCACTTTTTTCGTGGATGGGACAATGGCCTTGGCGTTGCCAAGAATCTCGCGCATCGCGTAGCCGCCGGGCACGTGCCACAGCGCGCCGTGCTCCAGTTCGCCTGCCTGGCCAACAATCGCTCCTTTACCATAACCTTCCACGGTTTTCGGATCGCCGCCCAGGGACGAAACCAGCGCCGTCGCCATTTCGAGGCCAAGCGGTTTAAGGTCCTCCATAAACCCGGCAATTTCCGGCACATATTTCCCGGCAAATGGATTATGGATTACAACCAGCGCCGCCGCGCGCCGGGCAGGAGTGGAGGCGACCGGTCCGCCTTCATGAAAGACCTCTTCAACGACGATGACGCGCTTGCGAAGCTGCACTTCAGGCATACAAAAGGCTCCTTTGGGGGAGATCAAAAGTTTGCTGGTTCGAAAGGGAGGCGATTCGTGTATGCCCCTGCAAATGGATGGCGGCGGAATGAATGAGCCCCCGCTCACGTAGTGCATTCGCGGCGCACAAGCCTGCTTGCAGCGCGGAGGTAATCTCTGAATTTGTTAACGGACCAACGCTGCGAGTCACCAATAAACCGCCGAGGTCGGAGTCGGGTGCAATATCGCGGGCAGGGACGCGGATGACAGCTTGGTGGCCAGGCAAATCCACAGCGTTGGCGATGATTGTGGCCGCCGCGTCCGCAGTTGCGGCTGTTTCGGCCAGGGTAGTGACCGCGTCGGCGATGCCGAGCGAGAAGCTTCGGCCGCGCCAGCCGCTGGTGGCAATGCCGCGCACGGGAGTTCCGGCAGAAATTTCAACCGAGCCGAAGAGCGAGGGGCGGTCCGGGCGTTCGATCATGCCGATTGTGTAGCTGTAACCGGCAGCGAGATGGAGCGCGATGTCTCCTCCATTGTTGACGTAAGCGCGATCCAACGGGGCCGAGGCGAGCATCGCTTCGAGCACTGTTTCGGCCACCGCGCCCGCGACCGCGGCCATGGGCGTGATGAAGCAACTGCCACTGAATGGTTCTACAGCGGCATACATGCGCTGCGCAATGCTGCCTGATGGGCGAGCCGAATCTCGGGTGACTGGAGCGCGGAGGAGCGGGAGTTCGGAGCAGAGTTCATCCAGGATGCCGACGAAGCTGCGCGCGGCGGCTCCATAAGCGGCCACAACATTTTGGCTTTTGCCGTTTGCTTCAACGATGAGATCGATGGGGCCATCCTGAAGATGCAATCGCCGGCCATCGGGCAGCATGCGGATCAGCGCGGGATCTCTCATGTTTCGCCGCCTCCCACGATGGGTTTTAACGGCCAGGGATTCTGCGGCAGGGGAGCGACCTGGCGTTGGCGCTCTTTTTCTGCCAACACTTCCTTGAGTGGCCGCACGTAGTTCATGTGGCCGCCGAGCAGCGCATAGTCGTCTTTCTTTAAGGTGAATTCGATGGGCGCCACCAGCGCGGGCGTAGGGACATAGCCGAAGGCATTTTCCGGCATACGCGTCACGTCGACCATGAAGGTGATCCCTCCGCCGGGCCAAATGTAAGCGGGTGCGCCGCCGCACGTCACGCGAGTCAGCTTGCGCTTCACCGATTGCGTCAGCCGCACAGGGTTTTCCGTGACGCCGGCGCGCAGCGAGCCTCCCGCGCCGCCCATGAAAAGCACGGTAGCCAGCGCCGGTTCGCAATTTTCCCGAATGCGCAGCACGGATTCCTTCAAGGTTTCCGGCAAGTCTTTTTCCACCGGGCGCAACGATTCGTCAAGCTCGTAATAGGCGTATTGCTCGCCCGTGGTGCTGACCATCAACAGCCGCAGATTTGGCCATGCCAACTTCGTCTTGAACGGTTTGAGAATCGTAAGCGGATTGGAGATGTTGGTGCCACCCCAGCCGGTGCCCGGTTCAGCCACTTGAAAATAACGGCCGGGGGTGGAGCGGCGGCCTTGAATCGCAATGCCGGTTTCGCGCACGCCGAGGAGTTTGCCGGCCTGGTGTTCGCTTAGAACGCCGGTAATGTGGTCGTCCACCACAACGACGTCGTCTACTTTGCCGAACCACTGCTTGGCAAACATACCAATCGTGGCGGAGCCACAGCCCACGCGCATGCGCTCTTCGCGCTGCCCGTTGACGACGGGCGGCTGGCCAGCAGCCACGCGAATGGTGGCGCCATCGTCAATGGTGAGTTCCACTTCCTTGCGGTTGCACAGGTCGAGCAGCGTTTCGCAGGTAATGCGGCCTTCACTCTTCGACCCGCCGGTGAGGTGGCGCACCCCGCCGAGCGAAAGCATCTGCGAACCATATTCGGCGGTGGTGACGTGGCCCACGGGTTCGCCCTGGGCACGCACGAAGTTCCGCTCGGGACCGAGATGCCGGTCCGTATCAATTTTCAACTTCACGCCACAGTAGCTGAAGATGCCCTCGGTCACCACCGTGACCATGTCCACGCCTTCGACTTCGCTGGAAACGATAAATGGCGCGGGCTTGTAGTCGGGATAGGTGGTGCCGGCGCCGATGGCGGTGACGAATGTTTCCGCGCTTTTCATCAACTCGCCGTCCCAAGTGCCTTCGCGTTCAAGGAACGGAACCAGGGGCGTGCCCTGGGACTTCGCGCGGTCGATCAGAATGTGCGGGTCCACGCGGACAAGTTGTCCTTCCACGTTGGCGTAGCGATCGCAGGCGCCGGCATGTCCCCGCTTGATGTAGCAGAGCACCGGGCAGGCGTCGCAGCGGACCGTATCGGGAGGAAAGACTTCAGTCATGCGCGTTCCCCGAATCCGTTTTGTTGATCGCATATGCCAGAATCGCGGCGCGCACCTTATCGGGCGTAGCGGGAAGTTTACGAATGCGAATGCCCGCGGCGTCATAAAGAGCGTTGAGAATCGCGGGCGCGGTGGGGATCAAGGCCTGTTCGCCCACGCCTTTTGCGCCGTAGGGACCCACCGCAGATGGATCTTCGATCAGGATGGATTCAACCGGTGGCATATCGCCAATCGTGGGGATGAGATAGTCGTGAAGATTTTCCCCCTTGCCGGGGAAAAACTCTTCCATCAGCGCCATGCCAAGCCCCTGTGCGGCGCCGCCTTCGATCTGGCCCTCCACGAGTGTGGGGTTGATGGCGCGCCCCACATCATGGGCCGCTGTGAGCCGGAGCACTTTGATGGTGCCGAGTTCGGTGTCCACTTCGATTTCGGCAAGGTGCGCGCCAAAGCCAAAGACGGCGTAGGGGATGCCTTGTCCATCGGCATTGAGCGGCGAGACCGTGGGATCGAAAGTAGTCTCCGCGCTGGCGACGTAACCGCGTTCATCCAGGGGCAATTCCCGAAGAGAAATGGATTTTGTGCGGCCGTTCTCTTCGGTAATCAGAGCTCCGTCCTCCAAACTGAGCTTTGCGCAATCGCAAGCCCCGGCGAGTTTCAGAATCGACTCCCTCAACTGCTGACCGGCAAGAAACGCGGCTTTGCCGCTGACAAAGGTCTGGCGGGAGGCGGAAGTTTTTCCGCAGTCGGGCGTAATGTCGGTATCGCCGGAGAGCAGATCGAATTTTTCGAGTGGCACGCCGAGCGCTTGGGCGCAGATCTGCGTCACCACGGTTGCGGAACCCTGGCCGATGTCCACGGCGCCTTGATGCAGAGCGATTCGGCCATCGCGTTTCAGGCCCACGCGCATCGTGGATGGATTGGGAAGGGAAGTGTTGCCGCAGCCGTACCACATGCCTGCCACGCCAACGCCGCGGCGCAATGGAGCCTTGGTCGTTGCGTTAAATGCAGCCGCTTCCTTGTGCGCTTCCTGCCAGCGACTTCGCAGCGCTTCGAAGCAGGCGCGAATACCAACGCCGTGGCCCAGCACCTGGCCAGTTATCGTCGGGCTGTCGTTGTCGAGCGCGTTTGTGATGCGGAACTCCAGCTTGTCCATGCCCAACTTGTCCGCCAGGGCATCGTAAAGCTGCTCCTGCGCAATGGTTCCTTGGGGTACGCCGAATCCACGAAAGGCCCCGGCAGGGACGAGATGCGTATGAATGGCGCGCGTGATGGCCCGATAGTGCGGGACCTTATAGGGACCTGATGCGTGGATTGGAACGCGGGCAGCGACTGTGGGTCCCCAGGAGGCGTACGCGCCGGTGTTGAAGTCCCCCGCGAAATCCATGGCCACGAGTTTTCCGTCCCGCGTTGCGCCCGCGCGGCAAGAAATCTTGGAAGGATGGCGCTTCGTGGTAGAGCGAACGGATTCCGGCCGCGAATAGACCATGCGCACCGGCCGCCGCAAATGCCAGGCAGCCACAGCGAGAAATGGTTGAAGCGATAGATCGAGCTTCGAGCCAAAGCCACCGCCCACGGCCGTCGGAATAATGCGCACGCTCGATTCAGGGATACCCAAGATGGCGGCAATGTCTTTCAAATCCGTGTAGGGGGCCTGTGTGCACGCCTGCACTTCGATGCGATTGCCCACGCGGCGGGCGAATCCGGCTTCGGGCTCGATGTAGGCATGTTCGATGAAGCCGGTTTCATATTCGGCTTCGACGCATACGTCGGCCGATTGCAGCGCGGCGTCCACATCGCCGTGGACGACGCGACCGCCAACGAGAATATTGTCCGGGCGAGATTCGTGCACAACCGGGGCGCCAGGCAGCAGCGCGTCCTCCGGCAGGAACAATGGTGGGAGCGGTTTCCAGGTCACGGGAAATTCATTGAGGTCGAGAGCGGCAATGGAATCGGATTCGCCAACAATGGCAGCCACGGCTTCCCCCAGAAAGCGCGCTTCGGTCTCCGCGAATACGGGCTGATCGGAAAATTGCGGGATTACGCCGAAACAGTTTTTCCCGGGCACATCTGGTGCGGTGAAGATGCCGTGAATTCCAGGATGCGCTTGTCGGTAGGCTTTTAAGTCGCCAAGGGAGAATGAGGCGCGATGGTGCGGCGAACGGACGACACGAAGTGCGAGCGCGTCTTCGGGCCACTCATCGGCGCCGAAGATCTCCTGGCCAAGGACTTTCTTCGGGCCATCGAGGCGCGTGATGCGCTGGCCAACGGGGCCTCCGCTTGGCGTTGCCGTTGACGCGCCGGCCGATTGGTTTGCCTGCAGCACCGCCGTGACGATCTTGCGATAGCCCGTGCAGCGGCAGAGGACACCGCCCAGCGCATCCAGAACCTGTGCTTCGCTTGGCTGCGGAATCTCGTTCAGGAGGGCGACGGACGATACCAGCATGCCGGGCGTACAAATGCCGCATTGTGCCGCGCCATGCTGCAGGAAGGACTTTTGCAGGAGATCAAAATTGGGCGAAGATTCGCGCAAGCCTTCGATGGTTTCGACGCTCGCGCCGTGCAATTGGCCCACGGCCGTGAGGCAAGCGCAAACGGGTTGTCCGTTCAAGAGCACCGTGCAGGCGCCGCAATCGCCGGCATCGCAGCCAACTTTTGTTCCGTTAAGATGAAATTCTTCGCGGAGAACCCAGGAAAGCCGGGAGCGCGGATCGGATTGGATCGTGCGCACTTCGCCGTTGAGGCGCACGGAAATTTGTGTTGTGGTCTGCGCCTGCGCTCCGGAAGTCATTGCGGGGAGGCCTTCTGCGCGCAGTCTTCCAGAGCGCGTGCGACAAGAATGCGCGCGGCATCGCGGCGGTATTCGGCCGTGGCGCGAACATCGTCAATGGGAGAAAGATGGGCAAGGTGTTCTTGCTTCACCATCTGGCCGATGCCGGGGTGAGCCGCCCTGCCGATCAACGCGTGCTCCAGAGCCGGCAAGCGGAGGGCAGCCGGTGAACAAGAGCCCACGGACACCAATGCTTCCCGGACCTTTCCATCCTGGTCCAAAAGCAAATTCGCGGCGACCATCACGATGGAGATGACCAGATAACGCCGCGCACCCAGCTTCAAGAATGTGGACACGGCAGGCTCCAGCCGCCGTGGTACGCGGATGGAGGTCAATAGTTCGTCTGGCCGCCGCGCCGTTTTTCGGTTTCCCAGGATGAAAGAAGCCAGGGGCAGCGTCCGCGAACCCGCACGAGAGGTAAGCACCACCTCGGCGTCCAAAGCCAGCAGCGCAGCAGCGCCATCCGCGGCGGGAGAAGCATTGCAAAGATTGCCCGCGATAGTAGCCTGATTTTGAATTTGCGCCGAGCCGATTTCCCGCGCTGCCGCTTTCAAGCCATCAAAGCAACGCGGCAGCGGCGCGGCCAGGAGCTCGCTCCATGTGGTCCGCGCTCCGAGATGAAAGCAGCCGTCTTCGATTCGGACGCAGCGAATTTCGTCCAGCGCGGAAATATCGAGAACCGGACCGGTGAGTGGCCGATCTCCAAGCGCCGGAAAAACGTCCGTGCCGCCCGCGAGGATGGTGGGGTGCTGGTCGGCGAGCACATGCAAGGCGTCTTGCAGCGAACTAGGGCGATAGTACAAAAGTCGTAGCTCCAGAAGAAGCGCAAACGAGAACCCTCTACTTCTACAACGTGAAGAGCAATTTGTGAAGGTACTCGCAAGTGTACTCCGCGGAAATCGCGAGGGTTGTGGCAGACTAGAGGACCATGGCGACCGGGTCCCACGGCTCCACAGCAGGCACTGCAGCTTTCCAATTCTCCGGATTCCGGCTGTACCAGATCGCGCGATTCTGCATTGTCTTCTGCACGGAAATGCAGTCGGTGGCCGTGGGTTGGCAGGTTTACGATATTACCCACCGCCCGCTCGATTTGGGTCTCACGGGACTCGTGCAATTTCTTCCCGGTGTAATGCTGTTTCTGGTTGCCGGCCACGCTGCTGACCGATTTAATCGGAAGCATCTTCTTACATTGTGTTACGGAGGCTTTGCGCTTTCTTCGGCGATGCTGCTGGTGGTGGCGGTGCACGCCGAGCGATTGCATGCGGCGGGTTCCGTCGCGCCGATTTTCGCCATTCTTTGCCTGGTCGGGGCGGTGCGCAGCTTCAGCATGCCGGCCAGCCGCGCGCTGCTGCCACAGCTTGTACCGGAGGAACATTTTCAGGGCGCGGTGGCCTGGAACTCCAGCATTTTTCAATTTGCCACCATACTGGGTCCTGCGATGGGCGGCCTGCTGTACGCGTTCTTTCGGGGTCCGGCAGCCGTTTACGCCACGGCACTGTGCGCGGGAACCATCGCCGCCCTCACAACGCTCCGCATCCAACTGCAATCGCCCCCACGCTTGCGCGAACCGTTTTCGCTGAAAACGGTGTTTGCGGGTTTTCACTATATTGGTAAGCACAGGCTGGTGCTGGGCTCGATTTCCCTGGATTTGTTTGCGGTATTGCTGGGCGGAGCGGTGGCTTTACTTCCCGTTTATGCGAAAGAGATTCTGGCGACGGGGCCGTGGGGACTTGGGCTGTTACGGAGCGCTCCTGGAATCGGGGCAGCGGTGATGGCGGTCCTGATTGCCTATAAGCCGATCCGGCGGCGCGCTGGCGCCACGATGCTGTGGTGCGTAGCGGGATTTGGCGTGTTCACGATGGTGTTCGGTTTTTCGCGAAATATCGTGCTCTCGATGATTTCACTGTTCTTTGTAGGAGCGGCGGACATGGTCAGCGTCGTCGTGCGTGGCGTGCTGATCCAGGTGGAGACTCCGGATGCAATGCGCGGGCGCGTTAACGCCGTGGACATGATCTTCATTGGCGCCTCCAATGAATTGGGAGAGTTTGAATCCGGGCTGGCGGCCCAGTGGTTCGGCGCGGTGCCTGCCGTAGTTTTGGGCGGCCTTGGCGCGGTCATTGTCACGGTCCTATGGGCCTGGATGTTCCCCGAATTGCGCCGCGCGGATTCGTTAACACGCAACAATCAGCCGGAACGTGCTTAGCTTGCGAGCGAGTTCAATGGAATTAGTGGACGTGATCGTGGTCGTCGTCGCCAGGCTTGACCGGAGCAGGGGAGGGAACCGCCGGGGAAGCGGCCACAGCAGAGGCAGGCGTGAGTTCCGCCTTGACCGAATCCGGCAGCTTATCGGCATTTTTCACTAACTGGCTGATCTGCCACATCTGGGTGTCACTCAGGCTCTCCCGGTAGCCGGGCATTCCTGTCATGCGGATGCCGCCGGAAATTTTCGCGAAGGACTCCCAGGCTTCGTCGTCGGTCACACCGATGCCGCGGAAGAGTAGCGGAGGCTTGGGAAACATGCCGTTGGCGATAGCGTTGCGGGGTTCGCCGGGCAAACCATGGCAGACCGCGCAATTCTGCCTGTAAAGTTTCGCTCCAGCGAGAAGATTCGGCTCATCCGCAGGGACCGGCGAATTCGCGTGTGGAACCTTGTCCAGATAGGCGTGGAGCGCCATTCCCGCGAACTTGCGTTCGAATGGCATTTCCGGGGCGTTGGTGGCCACGGGCGCGTGGCCGGTGGCGAAATAGAAGTAGGCTCCCAGGAAGACCAGGACAAAACCAAGGATGATTCCCAAAACCACGCCTTTTAGCATGTCTGAAGTGTGCTCCGTCCCTATGATAGTTCCCTAAATTCTGGGAACGCCAAATGCCCGCCTAGTGTACGATGATGCGGGCCGATCTGCACCAGTTTGTCAGGGTTGTCCCAGGACCTGGTGGTTGGGTCCCGGCGGGGCTTTTCGGAGCGTAACTATTTTTCCGGGTCTCGCGTCCTATAGAGCAGACGGCCGCGCGTTGCTATATACCAACGGGAATGGTTTCGCCCCCAGGAAGTCCAACCCCGACCCCGAGGCCAGGCGATACAGAAGTAATGAGCCGATTCGAATAGACAGGAGCATCACCGAATGCCGCCATCCGATTCCATGGATATGCGGGAACCCCGCACCCCAGGTAGCCCATCCGCCGGGGCGACGCATACTGCGTCGGGAAGTCATTGGTGGATTTGGCTGTTAGTGGTCATTTTGGCCGTCGGCGGCTATTGGTATTACCGCAGCAAGAGTAGCCAGGCGAGTTCAGCGGCAGCGGCGAATAGTGGAAAGCCGGGAGGTCCCGGCGGTCCGGCAAGTTTTGTTGTGCCCGTGGTGGTGGCCACCGCCACCCGCGGCGACTTGCCTGTTTTTTACAACGGACTGGGTAATGTGACGGCCTTTAATACCGTAACCGTGCGAACGCGCGTGGACGGCCAGATCGTCAAGATTAACTTCACCGAAGGACAGTACGTCAAAGAAGGCGACTCGCTGCTGGAAATTGACCCGCGTCCCTACCAGGTCCAGCAGGAACAGGCTGAGGGGCAATTGGCCAAGGATCAGGCGCAGCTCAAAGACGCCCAGGTCGACTACGAGCGGTACAAGTTGCTGTATCAAGAAGGCGTCATCCCGAAACAGCAACTGGATACTCAGCAGGCGACCGTAGGCACCAATGAAGGTGCCATCAAAGCGGATCTGGCGACGATCGACAACGCCAAACTCCAGATTATTTATAGTCACATCACCGCGCCGATCAGCGGCCGCGTTGGTCTGCGTCTGGTTGACATTGGCAACATCGTCCACGCGACGGACACCAATGGTTTACTGGTCATTACGCAGTTGCAGCCGATTGCTGTGATTTTCACTTTGCCGCAGGATCAGTTGCCGCAGGTAATGGCGAAGATGCGGCAAGGCACGCTGCAAGTGGAAGCCTACGATCGCGATAACACCACGAAACTTGCCACGGGAAAGCTGCTGACCATAGACAACCAGATTGACACTACCACAGGCACGTACAAGCTGAAGGCCGTGTTCGACAATGCGAAGAATGAACTTTTCCCGAATCAATTCGTCAACACGCATTTGCTGGTGGACACCAAGAAGAACATTGTGCTTGTTCCCACCACAGCCATTCTCCGCGGCACGCAGGGCACTTATGTGTTTGCTGTCGGGTCGGACAATGTGGTGAAGATTCACAATGTCACGCTGGCGGAAACCACCGGCGGTATCACCGGAATCACGGCCGGATTGAACGAGGGCGATGTTGTGGTTACCGACGGCCAGGACAAGTTGCAAGACGGGAGCAAGGTAGAGGCCCGCAAGAGCAATGGCGCGCCTCCTAGCACGAATAAGAGCGCCGCTTCCTCGGCGAATTCGCCGTTTGCGTCGCCCGCCGGAGGACCCGCTCGATGAATCCGTCACGGCCGTTTATTCTGCGGCCTGTCGCCACCACGCTGCTGATGGTGGGCGTGATTCTGGTTGGGCTGGTGGCTTACCGGCAGTTGCCGGTCTCCGCGCTGCCGCAGGTGGATTACCCTACCATCCAGGTGCAGACGTTTTATCCCGGAGGCAGTCCGGATGTGATGGCCTCCTCGGTCACCGCGCCTCTCGAACGTTATTTCGGACAAATTCCCGGGTTGCTGCAGATGACCTCGGCGAGCTCCTATGGAAGCTCGGTGATCACCCTGCAGTTCAATCTCGATTTGAACATTGACGTAGCGGAGCAGGAAGTGCAGGCGGAAATCAACGCCGCTTCCAATTTGCTCCCGCAGGGTCTGCCCAACCCGCCGATTTATAGCAAGGTCAATCCGGCCGACGCGCCGATCCTCACGCTGGCCATCACTTCGCCCACGCTGCCGCTGGTGAAGGTGGAAGACCTGGTGGACACCACGCTGGCACAGAAAATTTCGCAACTCTCCGGGGTTGGCCTGGTGAGCATCAGCGGCGGCCAGCGCCCCGCCGTGCGCGTGCAGGCGAATCCCACCGCGCTAGCGTCTTACGGTTTGAGCCTCGAGGATCTGCGCACAGCGCTGGGAAACGCCAACATTGACCAGGCGAAGGGCACGTTCGACGGCAAGCACCAGGCTTATACCATCGGCGCGAACGACCAGCTACTCACCAGCGACGGCTATAAAAACGTCATCATCGCGTTTCGTAACGGGGCGCCTGTCCGCCTCTCGGATGTCGCCAGTGCCGTGGACAGCGCCGAAAACGTCAAGCAAGCCGCGTGGGCCAACAAGGAACCCGCCGTCATTTTAAACATCCAGCGGCAACCGGGCGCCAACATCATCGGGGTCGTGGACCGCGTGAAAAATATCCTGCCGCAGCTTCAGGCAGCTCTTCCGGCCTCGATTCATGTGAAGATTCTCACCGACCGCACCAACACCATTCGCGCGTCGGTGGCGGACGTGCAATTCACGCTGATGCTCACCATTGCCCTGGTGGTGATGGTGATCTTCCTGTTTCTGCGCAGCCTGCGGGCCACGGTTATTCCCAGTATTGCGGTGCCGCTCTCGATTATTGGCACCTTCGGCGTGATGTACCTGCTGGGCTATTCACTGAACAACCTGTCTTTGATGGCGCTGACGATTTCGACGGGCTTCGTGGTGGACGACGCCATCGTGATGATCGAAAACATCAGCCGTTATATTGAAAGCGGCGATTCGCCGTTGCAGGCGGCGCTGAAGGGTTCCGAGCAGATCGGGTTCACCATCGTTTCGCTGACGGTATCGCTGATCGCCGTGCTGATTCCGTTATTGTTCATGGGCGACATCGTGGGGCGGCTGTTCCGTGAGTTCGCGGTTACCCTGGCCGTGACCATCCTGGTTTCAGCGTTCGTATCCTTGACGTTGACGCCGATGATGTGCGCGAAGCTGCTGCGGCACGAACCAGAAAACGAGCAGGGCTGGTTTTACCGCAAGTCCGAAAAAGTGTTTAACGATGTGATTGCGTTTTACGGACGCACGCTCCAGTTCGTGCTGCGCTATCGCACCACAACGCTTCTCGTCACGATCGCCACGCTCGTTGGCACCATTCTTCTTTATATCTACGTCCCCAAAGGATTTTTCCCGGTGCAGGACACCGGGGTAATCCTGGGCGTTTCCGAAGCGCCGCAAAATGTTTCCTTTGCGGCCATGGCGCAACGCCAGCAGAGTCTCGCTGACGTAATCCTGAAAGACCCCGCGGTGGACAGCCTTTCTTCTTTTATCGGAATTGACGGGACGAACACCACGCTCAACAGCGGACGCATCCAGATCAACCTGAAACCACTAGATGAGCGCAAAATCAGCTCCTCGGATGTTATTCGCAGGCTGCAGCCGGAAATCGCGAAGCTCGACGGAATCACCCTCTTCATGCAACCGGTGCAGGACCTGACCGTGGAAGACCGCGTTGCCCGCACGCAGTTTCAGTATTCGCTGGAGGACGTGGACCCCAAAGAACTGGCATATTGGGTTCCCAAGTTCGTGGACAAGCTGAAAACCCTGCCGGAGCTGCGCGACGTGGCCACCGACCAGCTGAACGACGGCTTGCTCGCCACTTTGACCATCGACCGCGATACCGCTTCGCGTCTCGGCATTTTTCCCGCGGACATTGATAACACGCTTTACGATGCCTTTGGGCAACGCCAGGTATCCACGATCTTCACGCAGTTGAATCAGTATCACGTCGTTCTGGAAGTTGCGGACAATTTCAATCAGAATCCCGATGAGCTGAAAAATATCTACGTAAAATCCTCCAACGGCACGCAGGTGCCGCTCAGCGCCTTCACTCATTTTGAGCCGGGTAGTTCTTCTCTGGTTATCAATCACCAGGCGCAATTCCCGGTGGTTACGATTTCCTTCAACCTCGCGCCAGACGCATCGCTGGGCACGGCCACGCAGCAGATCGAGAAGGCTCGCCAGGATCTCGGCATGCCGCCGAGCATCCAGGCCACGTTCCAGGGGACGGCGGCGGCATTCTTGCGCTCCGTTTCGAATGAGCCGCTGCTGATTCTCGCCGCGCTGATCACCGTCTATATCGTTTTGGGAGTCCTGTACGAGAGTTACATTCACCCGGTCACGATTCTTTCGACGCTGCCGTCCGCGGGCGTTGGCGCGATCCTGGCGCTGCTGCTCTGCCGCACGGAGTTCAGCATCATTTCGCTGATCGGCATCATCCTGCTGATCGGTATCGTCAAGAAAAACGCCATCATGATGATTGACTTCGCGCTGGAAGCGGAGCGCGAGCACGGAAAATCTCCAGTGGACGCAATCTATGAGGCTTGCCTGCTGCGTTTCCGTCCCATCATGATGACCACGATGGCCGCGCTGCTGGGCGGCTTGCCTCTCGCATTGGGCACGGGCGTGGGCTCCGAATTGCGCCGCCCTCTGGGTATCACCATTGTTGGCGGCTTGATCCTCAGCCAGTTGCTGACGCTTTACACCACCCCGGTGGTTTATCTGGCGTTTGATTGGCTGGCCACGCGCTTGAATCTGGGAATTACGAATCCCGCCGAAGAGCCCGCGCACGGAGATTAACGGATGAACTTCCAGTCCAATTTCTCCGCACCGTTTATCCGCCGCCCGGTAGCCACTTCACTGGTCACCCTGGCGATTTTTCTTTCCGGCGCGCTGGCTTTTCGCTATCTGCCCGTGGCGCCTCTGCCGCAGGTCGACCTTCCAACGATCAGCGTGGGCGCAGGACTTCCTGGCGCAAGCCCAGAGACGATGGCATCTTCCGTGGCAACGCCGCTGGAGCGGCAGTTCGGGCGTATCGCCGGCGTCACGCAAATGACCTCTTCTTCCACGCTGGGAAGCACCGGAATCATCTTGCAATTCGATCTGAGCCGCGACATCAATGCCGCGGCACGCGACGTCGAGGCCTCGATCAATGCCGCGCGCAGTCAATTGCCGGCGGGCATCCCCAACCAGCCTTCCTATCGCAAGGTCAACTCCGCGGACTCCCCGATTCTATTGCTGTCTCTTACCTCGGAAACGATTCCAGTGGGCCAAATCTATGACGCCGCAAACTCCATCTTGGCGCAGAAGATTGCACAGGTAGAGGGAGTCGGCCAGGTCTTCGTCTGGGGATCGTCGAGTCCCGGCGTGCGCGTGGAAGCCAATCCGCAGCAATTGAACAGCTACGGCATCAGTCTGGAGCAGGTCCGCAAGGCCCTGCAATCGGCCAACTCGAATCTCGCCAAGGGCGCGCTCTCCAACGGCAATCGCACCTGGGCTATTTCCGACAGCGACCAGCTCTTTAAAGCGAACGAATACGAGTCGCTGATCGTCGCCGGCCACCCCGGTGGAGGTTCCGTTCGCCTTTCGGACATTTCCCAGGTGGTTGATTCGGTGGAGGACATCCGCAATCTGGGCCTCTCCGGCGGAAAGCCCGGCGTCATCATCGCCATTTTCCGGCAACCCGGCGCCAATATGATCGAGTGCGCGGACAAGGTGAAAGCCACGCTGCCCTGGCTTCGCGCTTCGATTTCGCCGTCCTTGAAACTGGGCGTCATCATTGACCGCACCATTGTTATTCGCGCTTCGGTTCATGAAGTCGAACGCACGATGATCATCTCGATCGTGCTCGTGATTCTGGTGGTGTTTGCTTTCCTGCGGAATTACTGGGCTACGGTGATTCCGAGTATTGCCGTGCCGCTGTCGCTGGTGGGTACTTTTGGCGTGATGTATCTGCTGGGCTATAGCCTCGACAATTTGTCTCTCATGGCGCTTACCATTTCCACGGGCTTCGTGGTGGACGATGCCATTGTGGTGATCGAGAACATCGCCCGGCACATGGAAGGCGGCATGGGCGCATACCAGGCCACCATGCAGGGCGCCAGCGAAATCGGCTTCACCGTGCTCTCGATGAGCGCGTCGCTGGTGGCCGTGTTCATCCCGATTTTGATGATGGGCGGCATCGTCGGCAAGCTTTTCCGGGAATTCGCGGTCACGCTCAGCGTGGCCATTGCGGTTTCGATGTTCGTTTCGCTGACTACAACGCCGATGCTATGTGCGCGTTTTCTGCGGCACGATATGAACAAAAAGCATGGTTTTGCTTACCGCATCGCGGAGGGCGCTTTTGACGGCATGCACAAGGGTTACGACCATTCTCTGCGTTTTGTGCTGCGCCACCAATTCATCATTCTCCTGGTGACCATCGGCACCGCATGCCTCAGCGTCTATATGTTCGGCCACGTCAACAAGGGCTTTTTCCCTCAGCAGGACACGGGACGCATCAACGGTTTTATCCAGGCGGATCAGGACACTTCGTTTGTGGAAATGTCCAAGAAGATGCGCGCGTTCACCGAGATTGTCCTTGCGGATCCGGCCATTGATACGGTCACGTCTTTTACCGGCGGCGGAAACGGCACCAGCACCGCGCGCATGTTTGCCCAGTTAAAGCCCATCGAAGAGCGCAAAATTACTTCCGATCAGGTGATTTCCCGCTTGCGCAAAAAAACAGCGGGCATCCCCGGCGCTTCGCTCTTCATGCAGTCCGTGCAGGATGTCACCGTGGGCGGGCGCTTTGGCGGTGCGCAATATCAGTACACCTTGCAGGCGGACAATCTCGACGATTTGTACCATTGGGCCCCGATCATCATGAAGCGCATGCAGCAGATTCCGGAGCTGCGCGACATCAATTCCGATCAACAGAACAAGGGCCTGCAATCGTACCTGGCCATTGACCGCGACACGGCTTCGCGCCTCGGCGTCTCCATGGCGGACATTGACAACACACTGAACGACGCCTTTGGCCAGCGCCAGGTCTCCAATATCTACAAAGGAATCAATCAGTATCACGTTGTGCTGGAAGTGGCGCCCGAATTCCAGGAGAACCCCGAAGGCCTCAACTACATTTACGTGCCTTCCAGCAGCGGCAAAGTCGTTCCGCTCAGCGCCTTTTCCCATTATGAGCACTCGAACACCGCTCTCTCGGTGAATCACCAGGGAATCTTCCCGGCCATCACGATCTCCTTTAATTTGGCGGTGGGCGCTTCGCTGGGCCCCGCGGTCGAGCACATCACGCAAGCCATGCATCAGCTCGGCGTGCCGAACACCGTCCATGCCACGTTCCAGGGCACCGCGCAGGCGTTTCAGGATTCATTGAAGGATTTGCCGCTGTGGATTATCGCGGCGCTCGGGGCGGTTTACATCGTTCTGGGAATTCTGTATGAGAGCTTTATTCATCCCATCACGATTCTCTCCACGATTCCTTCGGCGGGCATCGGCGCGGTGCTGGCCCTGCAGCTCATGCACATGGACCTGAGCATCATCGCCATCATCGGTGTTTTGCTGCTGATTGGCATCGTGAAAAAGAACGCCATCCTGATGATCGATTTTGCCGTGCAAGTGGAGCGCGAAGAGGAGCTCCCGCCGGACCAGGCGATCTATAAGGCGGCTTTGATGCGCTTCCGCCCGATTATGATGACGACCATGGCGGCCATGTTCGGCGCGCTTCCGCTGGCGATCGGCAGCGGCGCGGGCTCGGAAATTCGCAAGCCTTTGGGAATTGCCATTGTTGGCGGCCTGATTCTCAGCCAGATGCTGACGCTGTTTACCACCCCGGTTGTTTACATCTATATGGACCGCTTCCAGATCTGGTTGCGCAGCGCCTTCCGGCGACCTGTGCTTACTCCTTCGGCGGCCCACTCCGACGACTAACGCGAACCCTCAGAAGTGCAGGATGATATCGCTCGCGAAAACGAGCTGTGAATGTTTCGTCCCTGCGTTGTAAGCCGGAAAATCGTAGGCGTGCTCGTAGCGCACTTCCGGGCGGAGAAGCACCGTGCTCCCGATCCAGTGGCCCCAGCCGATCAGATGTTCGGAATAGCGCGTGCGATAGCCGGTTCGCTGCCCTTTGATGTCGTCGAAATACTCGTTTCGAATCGACAGGTAATCACTCTTTGAGAATTCCTTCTCCACATAATTCACCACAGCCCATTCCGGCGCGTAGCACGTCAACTCTGAAGCGGAATTGCAAATGGCCCCGTTTGCGCCGGTGATCAAAAGCGGCGTCGCGGCGGAGTTGTTTGCGTTGGGGACGTTCTTTTCCCACATGTACCAGGATTCGGTGTCGGTGTGCCAGCCGCGTCCCATTTTGTGATACCAGGTGGCGTAATAGGCCTGGACGTTGTTGTACGCGTACTTGCCGGAGTTTGTCGAATTATCGCAGACGTAGACGTTGTCTTTGCCCTCGCGCCACGTGTAGCCAACGCAGGCGTTGAAGGTCGGCTTGGCGTTTGGCTCACCAACCCAGGGGGCGACATCGTTTCCGGCGGAGAGTCCGACTTGCGCCATCCAGTGGTTGTTTAATTTGGCAGTTACGTTGATGCCTGTCTGCGTGTAGGCGTCGTAGGTGTAAAGGATCGAATGACTATAGGTGTAATTATCGGGCGCCAGTTGCGCTTCGATGTCGGGCAGCGAAATATATCGCCCGATCCGAACGTTTACCCCACTCAGAACTTGTCCCCAATATAGGTCCACGTAAGCCATCACCGGGTCGTAGCCGTACCCATTATTTTTCGAGAGCAGTTGCTGGCTGAGATATCCCTTCGCGGTGGTGAACCGGTAGTTCATGCCATAGAGCTGGGTCACCCGGAAGCCCCAGTCGAAGTGATCGTTTTGTACGGTATCGGGCAGGCGGACCTACGCGGCTTCGTATTTCTCTCAAACAGCTTCGCAGAGAGACATAAGGATGTCGTAAGCCGGAAGATAAAAATACATAATCTGTGGAAACGGAAATTTCGATGCAGGCTTGTGGAAAGCTCTCGACTTGCGCGGCGACTACGAACTTCCAATCAGCCAGCCGGTGAGGAACACCAGGACGCCGCCGACGATCACCTGAAAAGCAGCTTGCAGGAACGGCGTGTCCATATAGCGGTGGCGGATATAGCTGATCATGCCGAGTTCGATGGCGACCACTACAATGGCGATGGCCGTAGCCAGACGAAAATCGGAAATCAGAAAGGGGAGGGTGTGCCCCAGTCCACCGGCGGTGGTCATCAGCCCGGTTACCGCGCCGCGAATCCAGGGAGAACCGCGGCCGGTCAGCGAGCCGTCATCGGAAAGCGATTCGGCGAAGCCCATGGAAATGCCCGCGCCCAGGCTGGCGGCCATGCCCACCAGAAACGCGTCCCAACTCTTGTGCGTGGCGAATGCGGCGGCAAACAGCGGTGCCAGTGTGGAAACGGAGCCATCCATCAATCCCGCCAGTCCGGGCTGAACAAACTGCAGCATGAACAAGCGCTGGTGCGATTTTTCCTCGGTTTCTTTGGCTTGCTCGGTCAGGTGTTTTTCTTCGTATTCCCCTGCCGCTTGCGTGTGCTTGCGCTCCTCGTCCGCCAGCATGTTCAGCAGTTCGCGCAGCGAAGCATCGCTTGTAAGGCTTGCGGCGCGCGAATAGAACCGGCTGGCCTCCATCTCCATGATTTCCGCCTGCCGGCGTGCCACCTTCACGCCCAAGGGACGCATCATCCACACGGGCCGACGCTTCAAAAAGCCGCGCACATCCTCGCGGCGAATCGGCGGGATGTGATCGCCAAACCGCTGGCGAAACATGGCCAGCAGCCGGTCGCGATGCCCGGCTTCTTCCGTGCGCATCTCTTCGAACATCTCCGCCGTGGCGGGATAGGACTCGCGCAAGGCGTCTGCGAATTCGCCATAGATTCGCCCGTCCTCCTCCTCGTTGGAAATGGCTACCGCGAGGATCTCTCTTTCGGTCAAATCCTTGAATCGTTTGAGCATCAGGGTGCAACCCTCGAAATAAAGAAGCTAGAGCATCGCACAACTGACTCCCAGAAGCCAAACACCGTCACCGGGAAGGAGAATTCCACAGCGATAGCTGGGTTTTGGTACTTTCGTACTACCATCGAGGCCTGGGAAGTGCTACTTTTTTCCAGGTACGGTTTCCCTATAGGTTTATGGAGCCTGGCCTTTTATCCTTAGTTTGCCGGGATTTACCGGCGCTAGCTCGGTTTGTGGAAAGAGGCAAGACTCCCATGGCGGCCCAGCACGACATCATGACCAAGACCAATACTCCCGACGGAATTGTGACCCCGCGCGCCAAGCATACGGAGCGACGGGGCTGCCGTCGCTGCAAGATCACGCAATTGATGCGTATCCGGCCATCGGATCCTCTCAAGGAACATTTTGAGGACATCCGCGGGTCGCAAAGCGTTTCCCGGACTGGCGTATTCTTTCACTCCAGCGAACCGGCCTACGAAGTGGGGATGCGCCTGTTTGTGACCATGCCCTATTCCAAAGAGCCCTCGGCGATGAGCCATGAGTACCTGGCTGAGGTGGTGCGCCGCGATCCCCTGCCAAACGGCCTGTTTGGCGTAGGCTTCAAAATCCTGATGGAAATGGGCCTGCAGCGCGGATATAGCAACAATTTCCCTTTGCCGCGCTAAGCAAGCTTCTTGAATTTGGAAACGAAAAGGGCGGGTGGCCGAAGCCATCCGCCCTTTTCGCGTTTGGGGGGTGGGGAAACTCGCTTATTTATGTGCGGCCGAGCGCCGTCAGCGTTCGGTGGCGCAACAGGCCAAAATGCCGGTTGAGCGGGTGCCTGCGCTCCAGGAACGTAAAGACGGGAGACCTCCGGGGCGTGAGCTTAGCCATGGCAATGCTGAGGCGTACGTCGCGGCGGGCATACTTCATGCCTGCCAGCAGAGCTTCCCGGGCGTCTTCCTTGCGTCCCGCAGAGAGGTAGACTTCGGCCAGATTCAGATAGAGTTGCGCCTGGTTGCGCTTCATGCGCACGGCGTTGTCACAGAGGCGTTCAGCATCGGCCCATTTCTGCTGCGTGCGGGCCAAAGCGACGCCCAGGTAGGACATGTAATAGGGGTTGTTCTTTTCGAGCTCCGCGGCCTTCTGGATGTGGTTCAAGGCGCGGTTCGCGTAATTGTCTCGCAGCAGGCTAAGCCCGGTCTTGAACTCACGGAAAGCTTCCGTATCCATCATAGCTCCACCTCAGGCAAGGATTCCCCGGGAAGCGCTCGACTTCACTCGCTGGGGCAGGCGCATCCCGCCGGGAAAGGAAGCGCGCGAGAAGAGGGTGAGAACGCACTTTTCTTTCCTGGAACTGAAGGTGAGCGAGATGGCCGAGGAAGTCGTCATTTGCCGGTCAGGTCCCAAACTACGGGTAACGCGGCGCGGAATCTACTGACCGGTCGTACAGTCTTCGTCCAACGTCTTAACGTTCTAGCGGGCCGCGACTCGCAGACAGGTGACTGGTTGAACCATCCCCGCAAGGTATCGATGGGGCGCTGAGTATGGGCCTCGAGCCACTTTCCACCGGCGGTCGCTTGACACCCTGCTTCCGGCGGCCTAAGGTCGGAGACGCAGAAGGTGGAAGTCGCATTCTCCTTCCTGAATTTAGGGCGATTTCCGCCGTGGAGGGACTTCATGCCAATCAGCCTCGTTTCATTATCCCTGGTGGATTCCCCAGTCACTCCCGAAGAAGGACGCAAGATCCTCGAGCGGGATAATTATGTTTGCCAGTATTGCGGACTGGACGGGCGTGCCAGCTTTGAAAATGCACTGGTCATGCGCGTCGATTTCGTGATTCCGCGGGCCCGCAAAGGAAAGAAAGACCCCGGCAACCTGGTAGCATGCTGCGTTCCCTGCAACACCATCAAGGGCAAGCATGTCCATGGCAGCTTTCAGGAAGCCAAGACCAAAGTGCTGGCCAAGCGCGAAGAGTTACGTAAGGGCTGGGAAGCGAAGACCTCGCATCCCAAGGCCAGGGCCGCCGGCGCCTGATTCCTTTAACTCTTGAACCTTGAACTTTTGAACTTCCTCCGTTCATTGACCCCGCGATTGAACTGGCTGCACCTCTGACCAGTAGGAATGCGCCACACGGCGAAGTAGCATTCCCGCCTTGGGATTGTGCCCTCCCGGAGGGGAAGAAGCGAGGTCGCCGTGTACTGCGAGCATTGCGGACTGAAAATTCTTCCGGAACGCCCGATTTGCACGCGATGTGGTAAAACGCCCGCTTACGAATGGGTGCAGTTGATGGGCCTTGCCGTTCTGCTGCTGGCGGCGATAGGCAACGCCGTGGAAAGCTGGATACTTCTGCCGAAATTGGCGGCGGCGCATCCCGGCGGATACTTCTTTCGCGGCTGGCTGTGGGCCGACCGTGAAGCGGGGCTCTACGGCTGGATGCCCTTGGCGGCCGCCCTGCTGGCCTGGGAGTTTCACGTGTGGCGCAAAGTACGGCGCGCTAAGCCTGTCGCCAAGGTGCGGAGCTGGTTGAGCCGTAAGATGCTCACCTTTGTGCTGGCCGCAGGTTTTGCGCCTATTCTGCCGTGGTGGATTCCGGCGGGCCAACCCTCGGAAAAAACCATGACCATGCTGGCGCGCTATCCCGGGCTGCCGTGCGGCATTTCGTGGGGTGCAATTCTGATTGTCGCGACGGTTTTGTGCTGCAAAGGGGAAACGCGCAATCTGCTGCTGGGCCGGGGCAAGGCGCTTTCCCTGATCAGTTTGGGTGCTCTCGCCATGTTCGTTGCCCTGACCCTGGTTGGCTGGGCGCTGACGTAGGTCGAACAAAGGATTCCAGCCGGTGGTGATGGGGCCGGCGGTTTCGAAAGTATCACCTTCAGGGTGCCGCGCCACCGCTTTACTACTCGGATTCTTGCCCTTATCCTGAATCTATGAGCGATCCGCGATTTGGCTTTGCCACGGTGGAAGAGGCGGTCGAAGAGATCCGCCAGGGGCGCATGATCGTCCTCGTGGATGACGAAGACCGCGAAAACGAAGGCGATCTGACCCTGGCGGCGGAGAAGATCACGCCGGAGGCCATTAACTTCATGGCCAAATTCGGCCGTGGGCTGATCTGCCTGGCGCTGACCGAGCAGCGCTGCGACGAATTGAACCTGCCATTGATGTCGCCGATCAATACCTCCACACACGGAACAGCATTCACCGAAGCGATTGACGCCAAGGTCGGCGTCTCCACTGGCATTAGCGCTTCCGACCGCGCGATTACGATTTTGACCGCCATTGACCCCAAGACGCGTCCCCAAGACCTGGCGCGGCCGGGGCATATGTTCCCCCTGCGGGCGCGCAATGGTGGCGTGCTGGTGCGTGCCGGCCAGACGGAGGCCAGCGTAGACCTGGCGCGCATCGCGGGGCTCAATCCCTCTGGCGTGATTTGCGAAATCATGAATGAAGACGGCACGATGTCTCGCGTGCCGCAATTGATGGAGTTTTGCCGAGAGCACGGCCTGAAGATGCTGACGGTGGCGGATCTGATCCGCTATCGCATGCAGCACGAGCGCTACGTGCGCCGGGTGGCCGAAGCCATACTTCCCACGCGTTTCGGCGAATTCCGGATGATCGCCTATGCCAGCGACGTGGACCACGACCAGCACATTGCACTGGTCCGCGGTGAATTGGAGGGTCCTGTGCCTCCCCTGGTGCGCGTGCACTCCCACTGCCTGACGGGCGATGTTTTTGGCTCAACCGCCTGTGATTGTCCGGACCTGATTGAAAAGTCCTTGGATAAGATCGCGCAGGAAAACCGGGGCGTGTTCTTGTATTTACACCACACTGGACGTGGTTTTTCTATTGACGCTCCGGAGACGCCCGGCAAGCTGCCGCAAATTCACTTTCACTCGCGCGGCCAATTGGATCGCGAACCCGCGCGCCAGCGCATGGTGCAGCACGAAAGCGGCATCGGCGCCCAGATTCTGATCGACCTGGGTCTGAAAGACATCCGCGTAGTTACCAATCATCCCAAAAAGGTCGTCGCTCTCGAAGGCTACGGCATTCGTATTGCTGATCAAGTGCCGCTGAATCTGACTATTCCAAAGCCTACCCACCAGCACTTCTAGCGTCCATCTATCATTCTGAAAGCGTCCGAAGAGGGCGCTCGAAGAATCTCATCTTATCAACCTTGCAAGAAGTCCAAGTTGAGATCCTTCAGCCCGAAAGGCTCGGGTTTCAGGATGACGCACTGTTTGTGGTTACACTTTTACGGTTCATCATCTTCGCTGGCATTGGCTGACGGTGCCGTAGGTTGCTTCGGTGGGGTTTTTGCCTGCGGCGCCTTGGGATTTGTGGAAGCACTTTGCGGCGGATTGGCATGCGTTTTTGTGGGCGGCTTGCTCACGGTCAAATATTTGCGCATCTTGTCGAGGCGCTTTTCTCCAATGCCTTTGATGGAAAGCAGATCGTCCACGCTCTTAAACGAGCCATAAGACTTTCGAGTATCGAGAATCTTCTGCGCCGTCGATGGGCCGATGCCCGGCACCTCTTCCAGTTCCGACGCCGTGGCCGTGTTGATATTGATGGGATGCGAGGGTGGCTTCTTTTTTGCGAACAAAGGCTGGCAAAGGCACAGGAAGAGAAGAGTGGCGGAAAGGCAGCGCACGGGGAGGGAAGTACGCCCAAGCATGCCGTGATAATGCCAGAATGACGTTAATAAATCAATAATAGGCTGATAACGCCGCCACTCCAGCGTTACAGTTTGTTGCCCTGGTTGTCGAACGCTTCGTTTGGTCCGAAAAGAGCTGACTGCTCTTCAATTTGCGCCCGGTCGCCAACCACCACAATTTGCATATTCGCCGAATCGAAATATTTACGCGCCGTGGCCATCAGTTCCGCGGGTGCTATCGCTCGAACCTTATCGCGATATGTCTCCAGGTAATCGGCCGGCAATTCGTTCAATTCCACGGTGGAGAATTGCGAGAGTAAGCCTTCCTGTGAAGCAAGTCCCAGCGAGAAAACGCCGGTGAGATAGTTCTGCGCGTCGGCCAGTTCCGTTTCAGGCACCGGCAAGGAACGCAGCTTGTCGATTTCATAGAAAATTTCCGTCAACGATGCAGCAACCACATCATTGCGCACCGCGGCGGACACCGAAAAATACCCGTGTTCCCGCAACGGATGCACGGCGCTGCGGGGGCTGTAGGTATATCCCTTGTCCTCGCGAATATTCATGATCAGGCGTGAATTGAACGCTCCGCCATATAGGCTGTTTGTCAGCCCCAAACGCACCCAATCGGGATGCTTGCGCGTGATGGCGTGGCACCCGGCGAGGATTTGTGTCTGCACCGACCCGGGATTGTGCACCAGATACACGCGGCGGCCTTGTGGTTTCGGCGGGGCAGGGAACTCCTTCGCCAACGGCTTTTTCCCGGACCAGTCGCCAAATGTTTTCTCGATCAATTTCAGCATGGCCTGGGGATCAAAGTCGCCCACCAGCATCAGCAAGGCGTTTTCCGGCGCATAAATCTCCCGATAAGTTCTTTGCAGATCTTCAAGTTTGTAAGCGGCTACCTGAGCCTCGCTGGGTGAGATTTGCGCGTAAGGATGCGCTCCAAACAGCACTTTGCGCAGCCGTTCTCCCGCCAGAAATCCCGGCGACGTGCGCTCCAGCTTTACTTCCTCGAGTTTCTGCCGCCGTTCGCGTTCGAATTCGTTCTCTGGGAACGACGCCTCGCGCGCCAGTTCGTTCACTAACTCCAGCAGCGGCTCGGCGAATTCGCTCAGCCCGCTGAAGCCGATCGCGCTGGTATCTTGCCCGGCGCTGGTGCCCAGATCGGCGCCCATGCCCCGCAGCGCCTCTTCAATCTGCCGGCTGCTGTGGCGCGAGGTGCCTGTGCGCACCAGTGTCGCGGTCATGTCGGCGAGGCCCGTCGAACGGTCGGACGCCTGCGTATTACCCGACCGAAGATAAAGTTCACCGTTGAACTTGGGAATCGAATGCGCTTCGGCCAGCACAACTTCCAGGCCATTCGCGAGCCGTGTGCGCGTTCGCTTCGGCCAGGTTACCGGACGCTCGACGCTCAGTGCGGGGACTGCGAGTGATAATTCCGGAGCTTTGGAAGCCATCACGCAGCCTCCTTGGCGCCCAACGCCGGAGCGCGAAAGACAATCGCGCGATTCTCCGGCATCAGGTATTTCTTCGCCACGCGCTGCACGTCTTCCTTCGTTACGTTGAGAAATCCCTCGAGAATCGAGTTGACGAGTTGCGGATCGTTGTCAAACAGCGTGAAGCACGCCAACAGGTGCATCAAGCCATAGCGCGGCATGTAACCGCCCCGCCCCCCTTCCAGCGTCGAGTAATAATCGGACCGCCATTTGATTTTCAGTTGCTGCAATTCGTCGTCGCTGATGCCGTTCTGCTGAACGCCGCGCAGAACCGCGTCGAACGCGGCCAGCGCCGCTTCGCCGGTGTACTCCGGTTTGTGCAGGATGCGCGTGGTCATCTGCGAAGGTCCGTTGTAGCCAAAAATGTCGTCAATGCCGCCATCGGATTCCACGGCGATCTGCTTTTCCAGCACGAGTTCGCGGTGGATGCGCCCCGCACGGCCGCCATGCAGCGCTTGATCCAGCAGCGCCATGGCGTACCAATCCGGCGTGCGGCGCGGGGGCAAAACGTAGGCAACCGCAATGGCCGGCAGCGTGCCGAATTTTTCCTCCACGTTACCGCGGCGCTCTTCCTTCTGGGGTGGTTCGGCGGGATCGGCAAACGGCGGCGGCGCACCGGTCGGAATGTTGCCAAAATATTTGTCCGCCAGAGCAAAACCGTCCTGTGGCGTCACGTCGCCCAGCATCAACAACACGGCGTTGTTCGGGACATAGTAGGTTTTGAAAAACGTCTGTACGTCGGCGAGATTCGCGGCGTCGAGATCGTGAAAGTCGCCATAAAAATTGTGGGCATTGGCCCAATTCCGGAAAGCGACCGGCGGCATGTCGAGCCAGGGAAAACCGCCGTAGGGCTGGTTCAGCACGTTAACGCGCACCTCCTCCTTGACCACGTCGCGCTGGTTCCGCAGATTCTCGTCGTCCACTTTCAAGGCGCGCATGCGGTCTGCTTCCAGCCAAAGCACGCGTTCCAGCGCGTTGGAGGGCACCGCCTCGTAATAATTGGTCACGTCGTACATCGTGGAGCCGTTCAGCACGCCGCCGCTCGAATTGATCAGCTTGATGTGCTGCATCTTCGGGGCGTTTTCCGAACCTTGAAACATCATGTGTTCGAAAAGATGCGCGAATCCGCTGCGGCCCTGTGGCTCTAGGCGAAAGCCGATTTTGTAATACACGCCGACGGTTACTACCGGCGCGGCCGCGTCCGGCGCAACCACCACGCGCAGGCCGTTCTTCAATGTGCCGTGCTGAATGGGAATGTGCAGTGAACTCAAGCGGAGCCCCCTTTGGATTTGACAATCGCCGCGGTCTGCCGCGGCAGCGATTCGAGTTTTTGCAACATGGCCGCCGGATCATTGGCCAGCACATGTGCGGAAAGCCGGCTGACAGCTTGATACGCTTCCAGAAATTCCGGATGCAGGCGCGCGATGGCGTCCGTGTGCGCCGCGACCACGCCAAAATCGCCGCGGGAAAGCGGCCCGGTCCATGCCTTGTGCGGGCCCCACTTTTCATAGTGATCCAGCACCTGGCGCGATAGAGACAACAGCGCGCGGAGAGCGTCGCGCCGCGGCAGTCCGGCATTTTGCAAAATCTGCACGCCCGCCTCTTCCAGCGAAAGCAGCAGCCCCGAGGCGAACGCTCCCGCCGCGTGATATGCCACTTTGTTTTCCCGCTGGATGTTTACCGGCACGCCGCCTAGTGTCCGAGTGATGGTGCGAGCCACACGCACGGCAGGTGCGTCGCCTTCGATGCCAAACACTTTTCCCTCGAGAGGCGGAACGCTCAATCCATTGAAAGTCTGTAAGGGATGCATGGACGCTGCAAACGCTCCGCATTCCCGAACAGCTTGCAGCATGCCGGCATCGCAAGCCCCACTGGTGTGCAGCACGACCTTTCGGCGAAGCTGTTCGCCGCCTACGCGCGTCAAATCCGCGGCCGTCTCCGGAATCGCGTCATCTGGCACAGAAATCAGGATCACCTTAGCGGCCACAACTTGCGCCGGAATGTGGTCAAACGCATGGCCGGCCCGGATGAACTTCACCGCCTTGCGGGCGCTGGTCTCCGTGCGCGCGGTGACTACGCCGATATTCCACCCGTGCTCGTGCAAGGCGCGGCCCAGTGCGCGTCCCACACGCCCAGCACCAAGAATGGCGAGGCTTTTCTGCATCCATGCTAGGATAACCGAGGCTGGCACTCGACTCCAATCCGCATGCATGCCTTCTGGATCGCTCTTTTTGCTGTTCCCGCTCTTTTCTGGACCACCCATGGTTTGAAAGTTGCATACGGCGCATTGCGTTTGCCTTGGCTCAAGGATTTCGCACCCGCCGCGGATGCCGTTTGCCCGCGCGTTTCGCTGCTCTTTGCGGCCCGCGACGAAGAGGAAAAACTCCCCCGGGCCCTGGCGACCATGGTGGCGATCGACTATCCCAACCTCGAAATCATTGCCGTGGACGATCGTTCCGTGGACGCGACAGGCCGCATTCTGGACGAATTCGCGGCAAAGCATCCGCAATTGCGCGTCATCCACCTCCTGGAACTGCCGCCTGGGTGGCTCGGCAAGCCACATGCACTCCAGAAGGCCTACGAAGCGTCAACTGGCGAGTGGCTTGTCTTTACCGATGCCGATGTGATGTTCCAGTCTGATGCCTTGCGGCGCGTGGCCAGCCTGCTGTGTGCCCGCCACCTGGATCATCTCGCGCTGTTGGGCGATGTCCATCGCAACGGTTTCTGGGACAACGTCCTCATCACTTTTTTCGGCATGAGCTTCCAATTGGTGATTGATTTGAACCAGGTGAGCAATCCGAACTCGCGGACCTACGTCGGCGTGGGCGCCTTTCAGATGCTCAAGCGCAGCGCGTACGAGGCTTGCGGGACGCACCGGCGGCTGGCGATGGAAGTGATTGACGACATGAAGCTGGGAAAACTTGTCAAGCAAGGCGGGTTCAGTTCCGGAGTGGCCGTGGCGCAGAACGCCGTTTCCGTCGAATGGCACATGGGACTGAATAATCTTGTGAAGGGATTGGAGAAGAATTTCTTTGCCGCGGCCGGGTTTCGTTTGAGTGCGGTTGCAAGCCAGATAGGCGGGTTGCTCCTGTTCAACGTGTTGCCATTTGCCGGGTTGCTGTTTGGGACGGGGTGGGTTCGAGCGTTGGCCGTTATCTCGGTTCTGATTGCCGTCTGCTTCCACTTGGGCGGAGATATCGTCATGCGGGTTTCGCCGCTCTATAGCCTCACCTTGCCGCTTGCTGCCCTGGTGTTCAGTTACATCCTTCTGCGTTCCACGGTTATTACGCTGCGTCAGGGAGGCATCTATTGGCGCGGCACCTTTTACAAGCTGGAAGAATTGCGCCGCGGCCTCGTGTGAATCCAGCCGAACCAGAGGTCGGCCACTACGGGGCGGCTTGCGCGCTCTCTTCTTTCCCAAAAACGCCCGACAAATCCTGTTGCTTAAGAGCCTTGATGCGGTCGCGGAGTTGCGCCGCTTTTTCAAACTCGAATTTCTTTGCGGCTTCGCGCATCTGCGTCTCGAGCTGCTTCAGCAATTCGGCGAGCTGCGCTTCAGTCTTTACGTTAGCCGCGGCAGCATCGATTCCGGCGGTATCGAGCGGCACCGTAACGTAATCCGCTTCGACGATGTGGGCCAGCTCCATATCCACACCCTTGACGATCGATTGCGGGGTGATGTTGTTTTCCTTGTTGTAGGCAATCTGCTTCGCGCGCCGCCGGTTCGTTTCGCTGATGGCCTCGTTCATCGAGTCGGTACGCCGGTCGGCATAAAGCATTGCCCGCCCTTCAATATGGCGCGCGCAGCGGCCAATGGTCTGGATCAGCGAGGTTGTACTGCGCAAAAAGCCTTCTTTATCCGCGTCGAGAATGGCCACCAAGGAAACTTCCGGCAGGTCCAGGCCCTCGCGCAGCAGATTGATGCCGATCAGCACGTCAAACTCCCCGCGCCGTAAATCCCGCAGAATCTTGATGCGGTCGAGCGTCTCCACTTCGGAATGCAAATACCGGCACTTCACGCCGATCTCCGAAAAGTATTCGCTCAAATCTTCCGCCATGCGCTTGGTTAGCGTGGTCACCAGCACGCGCTCGTTTTTCTGAGAACGGATGCGAATCTCCTCCAGCAGATCGTCCACCTGGCCCTTCACCGGGCGAATTTCCACTTCCGGATCGACCAGGCCTGTCGGGCGAATCACCTGTTCCACGTACACCCCGCCGGACTTCGTCAACTCGTAAGGCCCTGGCGTTGCCGAAACGTAGATCGCCTGATTGACGCGATTTTCAAATTCTTCGAAAGTCAGCGGCCGGTTGTCCAGCGCCGAGGGCATGCGGAATCCATAATCCACAAGCGTCTGCTTGCGCGAGCGGTCGCCATGAAACATCCCGCGGACCTGCGGCGTGGTCACGTGCGATTCATCAATGAAAAGGATGTAATCCTGCGGCACATAATCGAGCAGCGTGGGCGGCGCTTCTCCCGGCAGACGGCCACTCAGGTGGCGTGAATAATTCTCTACGCCGTGGCAGTAACCGATGGTGCGCATCATCTCCATGTCGAACATGGTGCGCTGAACGAGGCGTTGCGATTCGACAAACTTCCCTTGTTTCTCGAGTTCCTTCTTCCACCAGTCGAGCTCATCCTGAATGCCGACGAGCGCCCGATCGCGCTGCTCCTGCGGCATAACGTAGTGCGTTTTCGGATATATCGTCACGCGCGGCAGGTCTTCATTTCCGGCGCGAATCTCACCGGTCAGCGGATCAATCTGCCGCAGCTTGTCGATCTGGTCGCCCCACATTTCGATGCGATAAGCGTTGTCTTCGTAGGTTGGATAAATTTCGATAATATCGCCGCGGACGCGAAATGTGCCGCGCCGCAGATCTTCGCTGCGCTCGTAGAGGATGTCCACGAAGCGCCGGAGAAGAGCCTCGCGTGACGTCTGCATGCCGCGCTCCAGCATCACCAGCATGCCGTAATAGGCTTCCGGTGAACCGATACCGTAGATGCAGGAAACCGAAGCAACCACAATCACGTCGCGCCGTTCGAACAGCGAACGGGTTGCGCTCATGCGCAGCTTGTCGAGTTCGTCGTTGATCGTCGCCTCTTTTTCGATATAGATGTCCGCGGCGGGTACGTAGGCTTCCGGCTGGTAATAGTCGTAATAGCTGACGAAATATTCGACCGCGTTCTCCGGGAAAAAATGTTTGAACTCGTGGTAGAGCTGTGCGGCAAGCGTTTTGTTGTGGGCAAGGACGAGTGCCGGCCGGTTGGCCTCTTCAATCACCTTGGCCATGGTGAAGGTTTTTCCCGAACCGGTGACGCCGAGCAGCACTTGATGCTTGTCACCGGCTTCCAGCCCACGGGTTAGCTGATCGATGGCGGCGGGCTGATCTCCGCGAGGCTGATAATTGCTGCGCAGTTTGAAATTCATCGTTGGGGTCTCCTGCGGCTTTCCGGGGCAACGGGCAAAGTTCAATTATAGCGCGCCTGGCAAATCGTTTTGCGGCCGGCTATTTTGTGCGGGAAGCGGGCGGCTCGGGAACGAACAAGGTCTCAAAGTGGCTTTTGGCGTCCACGTCGTAATGGACGCCGTTGGTGCCCTCCGTTTTCATCACCGTAACGTCCATGCTCTGCTTCACCTCTTCCGTGGCGCGCAAAACCAGACCGGTCTTCCTCGAAATATAAGCAATCACCTGGTTTTCGCCATGAGCGGAACCGGACGTTTTTAATTCATGCAGGTGAAATTCTTCGGGAGTCGAGTCCTTTGTGGAAGATTTCTGCCTCAGTGTGGACTGAATCAAAAAAACGCCGCAGGTTTCGCCGGGGAGCACGGGACACTTGTCGTCGCGCGCGTAAGTGACTTCCCGTTCCCACACCAGCCCGGCGATCAGCGCGGCGTCCAGTTCCGGCTCCTCGTATTTCCATTTTTCACCCGGCTTCATTCCTTCGGCGGGCAACGTCCAGCCAAACGCAAAGCGCGCCACCCAGAATTGCCAAACCAACCGCTCTTCCGGCGAAAGAGCATCGAGGCCATGGATGCCCCCGAGCTGCCCGCGGTCCAGGATTTCGAATGCGACTCTGGATCTCGGCGTCGTTGCCCGTGGATTGGGTGTATCCGGCCCTGGCAGAAGTTCAACCTGTGCGGCAACCCAGGGCTGTGCCTTGGAGGTTCGCACTTCCTGAACCGACAAACGGACCAGGTTAGAAAGATCGCCCTGAAGCTGCTGGGGGCCGCGTATGCTGGAGACGCGGCTCTCTGTCTTCACAATGCGGTCCACGTGGCCATGGACTTCATACTGCATCGTTTCTCCGCTTTGCAATTTAGGCAGGAAAAGCACCCGCGCGTCGCCCAGCAGGGAGGCAGCACAAAGCAGCATGAGCGCAGCGCTGAGCAGGCCGCAGTTCCTGATCAAGATGTGCCTCCCGATGGCAACTTGCCGATCCTATTCCTGTTTTTTGGCCTGCGCTGCAGCCACGGGTTGCACCGTGGCCACGGGTTTTTCCAATGGGCCCGCCAGGAGAAATACAGGCACCGCCGATATGCGCTTTGTCTTTCGGTCGCCAGGCGCCTCCCGCACAAACGTCAAATTCATCTCCTGCGAAAAACGGAACTCGCCGGAGATGCTCAGTTTCTCGTGCGGATTTTCAAGTTGTAGTGCATCGAATTGCAGAGCGCGATTTTTCACGGTGAATTCGCCCTCGCCGGAAGCCCAGCGGCTCGACCCGGTGCGCGGGGAGGTCCCATCCATGCTTGCCGTCACGTCCCAGCCGTGCAGCTCCACGGGCTTCAGCCAAAGTTGACCACTTCCGGTGAGTTGCCCCAATAGCGCATCGCGCCCGACGCCCGAAGTTGTCAGACGAACTTTTCCGGAAGCCATTCCGCTCCAGCGTTCTGCCCAATGCGCGCCCCAGGGAAACTGGGCCAGATTTGCGCGTTCCACCTCGGCGGAAATTTCATATTGCGGCGGTGCCGAGAACACGGCGTTCATATTTCCGCGCACCATGCCCCCGGCCCATTCTGCGCTTACATCACTGACCTCGAGGTGAAGGTTGTCCAAGGTTATATGCGCGCTTGGATGCGCTAACTTCACTTTTTCGACGGTCAGCGAGTCCACCGTCAGATCACCTTGAGCGGAAATGCGGCGCAACAATTCGCTGGGCTTCGCGAGGGTGGTGGAATTTCCCAACAAAGAGGGAAGAAGACGCTGCAACCAGTTCGGCCGCGCACGAGGACCAAACCACAAGTCGAGATCCGCCGCGTCTAGGCGATCCGCGTGAAGTTGAAATGCCCAACGAGATGTGTCACCCGCAGATCCCGTGGGGGTGGGGGATACATTAATTAGTCCGTTCCACGTGGCGCCCAGTGCTTCGGCCCTCGCAATGTTCATAGTTAAGGTGTGATCCGACCAGGCGGTGCGAATGTCGTCCATCTGAAGAGGCAGATTCATGCCTACCGCCTGCAGCCTGGCTTTTGTCAGCGTGCAGGTTCCGTTCCAATGCGCGGAACCCGCCTGACTGTTCCAGCCTTTCTCGAAAGTGCCCGAAGCTCCGCCGCTCAGTTCCCACCCGGCGTTAAGAGTTCTGCCAAAAGCCGCCGCCGCCTTGAATAGATCAGCGACATCGCTCAACCGCCCGCTAACCAAGAAAAGCTGATTCGCCGTCGGAAGTTCCCGCTGATAGCGGACTTCAATCTGATTCTGCATCAACAGTTCGGCAGGCTCGGCGCCAAGCTTGGTTTTCAGGGGCTTCGCTGGTGGCAAAATCTGTTTTTCAGAGCCATTGAGATACAGGTGGACCGGCAGAATCTGAAACTTTGCTTTCACCGTGCCTCCCTGCATCGGTCCAACGCGCACGGGCTTTGCCAGGCCAGGCACATTCCACTCACCGCCATCGCTGCTGATTTGCGTATCGTCCCAGACCAACGGCCTGCCGTGCATCGCAAAGCTCGCCTGGAAGAACTGTTTGGCCGAAAGACCTTCGTCAACGCCGGATTGAAACGCCCGATACCATGCCAGTAAGTCCTGCGCCTGAATCCCCGAATCTTTTACGCGTAGATCCCACTCGGACATGCCGGCTGTTTTCAAAGATGCCCTGCCTTCGAAATGGGAATGCGGCAAGTCCAGGACCGCGGTCTCTGCGCGCGCGGCTCCAGCAGGCACGTCCCATACTCCATCTAGTTTGACGGTCAAGCTGGGGTTATCGCTTCGCTCGATCAAGTCCCAGCGATGAATTTTTTCCGCGCGGGTACGAATGGAAAATTTCCAGATCCCGGGATTCGCCGCTTCTCCGGCCTCGGGCTTGCCAATACTGACCGTTCCATCCAGCGCAAATTGCCCGCGCACCCCGGAATCATTCCCGGAAATCATGCGAAACAAGTCCGCAATCGAGACTTTGTCCCAGTGCACCTGGATTTGCGCCGGCTGCAAACGCGAGGATGTCCCGGCCACTTCTCCGCGCACCTGAAGGATGCCCGTGGATTGTAGTGTCACGCCGCTGCGCCATGGCTGCGCTTCCAGGCGAAGCTGCCAGCGGCCGGGCACAACCTGCTCCACGCTCCCGGAAACCCCCGTGAACGCAAATGGACGTTTTTCGTCACCGGTCTTGAAGTTAATGCGCCCTTCATCGAATTCGATTTTTTGCAGGTGATTCGTGATTTCCGTGCGGTGCGGCCCATAGGGAACGCCGCCGGATGCGGAAGTTTGCGAGGCGGGCGGAAGCCAACCCTCAAGGTTCCAGCGGCCCTGGTCGTTACGGACCAGGATGAGGCTCGGCCGCGTCAGCGAGATCGTTCCAAAATCAAAATGCCCACGCAGCAAACTCAGCCAGCGGACTCCTGCCGTCAGCTTGTCCGCGCGCAGGAAATATTCCTGGCCAAATGCGGGATCTTCGCTGATGCTCACGCCGTCCACTTCCACTTCCGGGAAGGGAAGAATGTTCATCGAAAAGTCCTTGGCTTCCACGTGTCGCCCGAACGATTTTTCCAAATGGGCCAGCAGGTAGCCGCGCATCCGCCGGTTCCGGAATACGTACGGTAAACCGATCTGCACCAGGAGCAGTAGAACCACTGCTAGAGCAATCCACCTTGCGTAAGCGCGAACGCGAGACATGACGTTGCAGTTTCTCAAAACCTCAGAGCAAAAGACAGGGCCATCCAGAAAGCGACGGCTAGTGCACGGTGTGCAGCATGCGGGCCCAGCGGGTCCGTGAAGGCAGGTGCAGCAGCGTATCGAAGACGCCGAAAACACGCTGAGCGAATGTCGAGTCGGAGTAATCCGTGGCGTTGGCTTCCACGGACCAGTAGATCAGGAAAGGGCGCCCCATAATGGCGTCGCGGTCCACAAATCCCCAGTAGCGGCTGTCGGAGCTGTGGTCCCGATTATCGCCCATGGCAAAGTATTTCCCTGCGGGAACGACGATTTCGTCGCCCTGGATGTATTTACGGATCTCATGTGCCCATTCCGGCTGCACCGGAGGCACAAAGAGTTGGTTGCCGGGCGGAGGAAACGTGTAGTTCAGAGGGTCATAGCCGGAGGCAGTGTCGTGCACCACGTAGGGTTCATTCAAAAGCTTGCCGTTGATGTATACCTGCTGATCCACGACTTTGAGATGGTCACCCGGCAGGCCGATCACGCGCTTAACGAAGTGCGGATGATCCTGATATGGATATTTGAAAACGATGATGTCGCCACGCTGCAAGTCGCGGTAAGGGAGAAATTTGTCGTACCATTGGCGGCGCCCGCCAAAAATAAATTTGTTCACCAGCAGGTGATCCCCTACAAGCAACGTGTTCTCCATGGACGGGGAAGGAATCTTGAAAGCCTGCACGATGAAGGTGGTGCCGAACAAGGCGAGGATCACAGTCACCAGGAGCGACTCAAGGTATTCGGAAAGCGTCGTCGAGTTTTCGTGGTGACTTTCGGGCGCAGGCGGCGGTGCAGCGGGCGTTTCCGGCGGCGCTTCCAGGGTTACCGGCGGCGCGAAGGATTCATCCGGCATTCGGCCCGACCTCTTCTTGCAGGTTTTCGCCATTGGCTTGCAGCTTTTCCAGAGCGCTGCGAGCGGCTTTCTGTTCGGCTTCTTTCTTGGTGCTGCCCTCGGCGCTGGCCAGGCACTCGCCTTTAATCCAGGCTTCCACGCGGAACGTCTTTTGATGATCCGGTCCGGTTTCGCCCGCCAGTCGGTATTCGGCGGGTTGCTCGCCCTTAGCCTGTAACAATTCCTGCAGAGCGCTCTTGCGATCCGATTCGGAAATGCGCTCGCCATCTTCCAGCGCCTGCTCAAAAACACCGCGAGTGAGCAGCGAGCGCACGGGTTCAAGGCCGCCATCCAGGTACATAGCCGCCACCACGGCTTCAAAAGCGTCCGCCAGCAGCGCCGGTTTGTCCCTTCCCCCCGTTTTTTCTTCGCCGCGGCCCAACCGGAGATGATCGCCAAGCTGCAGGCGCCGCGCGGCCATTTCCAGCGAGTGTGCGTTCACAATGCGCGCACGGCTCTTCGAAAGCTGACCTTCGCTCCACTCCGGAAATTTCCGCAACAGGTGCTCGCTGGTAAGCAGTTCCAGAACCGCGTCGCCGAGGAATTCCAGCCGTTCGTTGTCCTGAACCAGGGAACCGGTAAAGGCAATATCCTCGCCGCGGGCCGTGCGCAGCTCCGGAACCGAGGAGCTGTGCGTCAAGGCGCGATCCAGCAGCATCGGGTCCTGAAACACGTACCCGAGGCGTTCCATCAACCGGGCATCGTCCTCGTGGCTCATTGCGCTTGATTCCTGCAGGGCGATTCCTGCCATCACTTCGGGGCGCTCAGCTGAGTCGCTCCGAGCTTCTTGGCCTCATCCACTCCCGATTTGCATGTCGCTTGTAGGCCGCCGGGAATCGCCGCGCACTTCGCATAGGACGCCGCGGCATCGTCGAAATGAGCCGTCTTCTGGTAGGCGATGGCCAGCAAATAGAAGTTCACTGGATCCGGGGTGGGGTCCGACTTGATCGCCTGCTCGAAATTTGGAATTGCCTCCGCATACTTTTGCCGCCGGATGGCTACGATTCCAAGGCCCCCATAAGCCATTGCCGCAGTCTGGTCTTTGGCCTTGGCGAAGTCCGCGTCGCTCAAATCCGTAGGCTTGGGCAAAGTGGGCAACAGGTCCAGGGACTTTTTGCAATACTGCTCGGACTTGTCGAGGCGCTGCATCGGATTCGGGGTGCTGCCATTCATCGCGCGCGGCAGAGTCGAACCCACAATCGCCAGTGTTTGGGGATCATTCGGATTCAGCTCCAGCTCTTTATCCCCAGCCGTCTCCATCTTGTCGATCTGACCCTCCGCGAGATACCCGCGGGTCAGCCAGATGTACACTTCGCTGCGGTACCGGCTCTGCGGATACTTCTGGAGAAAATCCTCGCCCCCCTGGATCTTCTTCTTCACGTCGGCCTGGGGCAGGTCGCGAAACGCCTTGATGGCGGCGTCCTCTTCGGCATTGACGGGTGGGGTTGCGTTATCAATGGTCAGAGGGGTGATTTCCGGTTTTGACTGATCCGGTTGCTGTTGTTGCTGTTGTTGTTGCTGCTGTTGCTGCTTTTTGGCGGGATCCAAAGTCGGAGGGGCATCCTGCGATTGCGCCCTGACCTGGAGGGCGCCGATCAACGCGCTTGCCGCCAAAAACAACAAAACCTTACGTGAAGCTTGACTCATTTCCTTTTCCTCTCTAGGGACGTTCCACGGGTTTCCGAAGGTCCAGGTTGCCCAATTCCTTCTGAGCTGCTTCCTGAGCCTTTGCTGGGGCACCCGGCACAGCCAAGGCCGCCTGATATTCGGATCTGGACTTCTCCAGTGCACCTTCCGCATCCAAAACGCGGGCCAGGTAGACATGAGACCACGCGAGAATCATAGGCTCCTCATTCGCGGCGCGATCAGAGCTGGTCAGCCGCCCGAAGATCTCCTTGGCTTTCTCTCCATCGCGATCCAGCAGCGCCACCAAGCCCAGACCGTACCAGGCGCGGTCCTGGTCCGGATATTTTGCCAGCACCGCCTTGAAGGCGGCCTCGGCCGCGCGCGGATTCCGGTCGGCGATGAAGCGCTCTCCAGCCGTCAACTGCGCGATAACGTCCTGATCGTTCGGGAGGTCGGCGGGTCCACGATGCTTGGGCGCCACGACTTCGCCAGCCAGCTTTTCCTGCGGCTCATCTGGCGCGGCCGGGGCGAAGTGGAGTGCAGTATCCCGGGCCACTTCCGTTTTCACGTCAATCCCGCGAACCAGATCGGGGAAGTAAATCCTCATCGAAGGCTCGCCCTTTTCATAGGCCGTCAGCCCGTCAAAAATCGGACGCACCAGCACATAGCCGTCGGCATCGTTCTTGCTCAGGGCAGCCTCGCGCTCGCTGGGAGAAAGTTTGCGCAGCTTGATTTCCACGGCGCGCACCGTGCACTCGCCAAACCAGGAATTGAAATCGTCTTTCAGTTCGGGAGACAACCGGGGCGCTTTGGCGGCCACGTCATAGACAGGACGCTTGACCACCGTCACGTGGGAGAACATCAGCGGCAACGGATCAAGCAGGAAATGCAGGTAAGCATGGCGCACCACATCGATTGGTATCTCTTCACTACCACTCAAGACGATCGAGTAGTGGTCCCCGTAGTTACGCACACTGGTGATGCGGCCTACCAGCGGCTCCACAATAATCTTGAACGTGCGTGCCTGCCCGGGATCGGAAAGCTGCCGCAGATAGGCGTTGGCCACCAGGACAATCTGCGATATCGGATCGTGCAGGCGATCGATTTCCTGGTTATAGACGGGTTGCACTTGTTTCCACAGTTGTCCGATTTTCTGCTCGGTGTAATAGCTCGAAAGAATTTCGCTGAAGCCTTCCAGGGTGAGCACTTCCGGCGGAAGTTCGTCGCGGCGCAGCACCGGTTGGAATTTCGGCGCCGGTCCAGACACGATGCCGAACCATACGTAGCGCGAGAGCATCGCGCCCGTATCGCGCGACTGATGCTCGCGGTAAAACTGCCGCACCGCGTCCACCGCCGGGCCCTGCTGCCGGCGGAGTTGCTCCCGCAATTGCGCGCGGAATGCGGACCAGTTGTCTGTGCTGATTTCGCTCTCAAATCCCGACGCGTACAAGGCGCACATCGTCGCAAACATGGCCTCGTTGCCGTCCATGGTGATGTTGGTTACCGGGGCTGGGGTTGGTTTGGGAAGAGGACGCTGCGAAGGAGCCTGTGCGCAGGCTGCGGAGGCCCACAGGAAGAGAGAAACCCAAACCAGGCAGAATTTTTCGAAATACTTACGTCTCATTTGGTCTTGCCGCCGCGAGACGTCGTGCCCCGCCGCAGCTCAGGTTGGCCGGCTCATGAGTCTTGGATGGCGGTATCCAGGTCGGATACAGACATACACGAATCGTGGTAACACGGCCATTTTTCAATGTACAGGCGCTCCCGCGGAGAGTCAAGGCAAGCACGCCGCGGAATGCAGCTGGTTCGACCGCCATTAAGTGGATGAAAGGAGGAGCATTTACGTTGTCCGGCAATGCGGACGGCTGCTTTCGGTTTCGGCGCAGGCTTGCACAATTCCAATCTCTTCTGTTACGAATGGGAGTGGACCGCCCGGGAAGGATTCCGTCATGAAGGCACACGTGAGTTCCAGGATTTTGCTGTCGGCTGCAATTTTCAGCCTTTCCTGGGCTATCCCGGCGGGGGCGCAGGTGGGTGGCGATAACCCGCCTAAACAGGAATTGACCAACGCGAACGACACCAAGGCCAGTACCACGGCATCCAGCGCCAAACCAGGCGCCTTGCTGCAGACCAAGAATTTCACGCTCGATGGCGGTAAGGTCTGGACCGACACGGGAATCGCTCTGGAACCCGGACAGCGCCTCGTCCTCACAGCGGAAGGCTCGCTGCGCTACTCCGACGCCAAAACCGACAACGGACCCGAGGGGCTGACGCGAGGCTTTAAGGACCTGATCCGCATCTTGCCCGACAACGACGCGGGCCGCGGTGCAGTGATTGGCAAGATTGGCGACCCGGATATCGCCCAGCCGTTCGTCATCGGCCCTAAAAAGGAAGTCGTTGCACCGATCTCCGGAAAACTCAATATCGGCATCAATCAGGCCGAGTCGGACACGGGAACCGGCTCCTACAAAGTGAAAGTCGAAGTTTACGCTTCCAGCGATACCACGCCCCGCGAAGTTGCCAAGGAAGTACCCAGCCTTCCTGGCATTGACAACAGCCTGTTTGCCAAAATTCCGCGCCGCATCGGCGACAAGGACGGAAATCCCGGCGACATGGTCAATTTCCTGATTCTCGGCGACGAGGATCAGATGAAAAAAGTGTTCACCACCGCCGGTTGGGTCAAGGTGGATGCTGACGTGAAGGCCACGGTCCTTGAGGGTTTCATCGCGAGCATGTCGAAGGAATCGTATTTAACGATGCCTATGAGTCAGCTCTACCTTTTCGGGCGGCCGCAGGATTATGGCTGGGCACACGCCGAGCCCATCACCGTGGTGGCTTCGCGCAACCATCTACGTATCTGGAAAGCGCCCTTTACAGTGAGCGGCCAGATGCTCTGGGTTGGCGCCGCCACGCACGACATTGGCTTCGAAAAAGATCAGCGCAACAACGGCCTCACCCATAAGATCGACCCGGACATTGATCTGGAAAAAGACTACGTGCAGAAAACCCTGTGCGGCACCGGACTGGTTTCCGAGTTCACCCACTTCCTGCCGCAAAATCCGTTGCAGGAAGCCAAGACCGCGACGGGCGGCACATTTCACTCCAATGGACAGGTCCTGATCCTTAAATTGTCAGAGGCGGCAAAGAACTCGAGCTCTTCCGCATCCAATTCCCGTTAGTTTTTTCCTGCAAATGCACAGGCTAAGTCTGTGCTACCTCACGGCTGTTTCGCGAAGTGAAGTCCGGCGCAAGAGCGCCTTTTTGCCGTAGTGCTCGCCTTCCAGGACGCGGGTCTCGCACCAGCCTTTCGGCCCGTCCGCCGAAAGCACGCGCACCGGCTTTCCCACTTCCAGCAGCAGCAGGTGATTGTGCGCAATCATCATGGAAACACCCACATCGTCGCTCAGGGCCGTCAGTCGCTGCCATTCGTCGCGCGATTTTTCATCCACCGGCGCCACCACGCACTCGATTTCCTCTTCCGCTGTTACATAAAGAATCTTGCCCACAATGTCCGCGGTACGCCCGGATTTTGCGCTGACGGGTTTCTCCACTGCGCCTTGCAGCTTGCCGGCGAAGCGATAACCGCGCTTCGGCAGCGTCTCGATGTATCTCGGTTTTGTCGTGCTGTCGCCCAAAGCGTGCCGCAACTTCTTGATTGCCGTGTTCAGGCCATGCTCAAAATCCACGAATGTATCGGCGGGCCACAAGCGCGTTTTCAGTTCTTCGCGCTCCACCACTTCGCCCGGTTTTTCCAGGAGCGCTCCCAGCAATTGCATCGGCAACTGTTGCACTTTGATTTTTCTCTTGCCCTTGTAGAGTTCCCCCGCGCGCAGATCCACGGAAAAGGGTCCGAACGTGACCCGGCTCGCGGCGTCGGTCTTGGCCGTAACTCGCATGACAGTTTGAGTTTTTGCAATATAGCAGACTGAAGCGGACTGCTGCATAACAATCCGGCAACACGCTCGTGGAAGAACGCCCAAGTCTGCACGACGCACCTGGGTGTTTCGATAAAGTCAACGGTATCAACGCGTTGCGAGTGCTTGCGGGTTCAGGAGCAGGCCACCTTTTGTTCACCCGCCATGCATTGTCCTTTTCGCGGCTTTGCGAGAAAGTGCGCACTGTCAGCGGGACGCCAGACGCCAAGCAGCGGCCCGCGGATGAAAGGGAAAGAAGAAACTCCATGTACGGGCCTGACGAACCGCGCGCTTCCGACAAATTGACCACACGTGGGGGTTTCCACGAGATCAAGGGAAGTTTGCGCAATGCTTCCAACCACGATATTCGAGCTTTCCTCTGCGATTTGAAGCTGAGGCCACTGAGCCAGCGCAAGATGCTCTGCCGCTTATTGCGGCGCGCCGCTGCTTTCGCTTCCACAACGGACTCCGCAGTACACCCCGTCGAATCTCACCATATACCCACGCCGTAACCCCACCCCCGTGGCTGGCGTCTTTACGCGCTTGCCAAGGGAACCCTGAACCAGACGAAGCCCGGGCGACCACCCCGGGCTTCGCTCTTTTCGGACGCTCGAATCTGCAACTTTAAGAGAGCCTCTGTGGCGCGGAAACTTTTGTCTGTGTAGAACAAGGAGATGCTGGATCGTTTAGCACAAGCAAGAGCCTCTGTGCCACCGTCCGATTTTGCAGATTAGCTCTGTGTAGCGGCGGTCGCGGAGTCCGCTTGCAGGGGATACAACTGTTGAAACTCCGGGTCGTCGTGCAGCAGCGCGAGGTCCGGATCGCGCCGCGCCCAGACGGAATCTTTGAACCCTGCCTCCCAGGCGCGCTTGATGGTGTCCAGCGCTTCGCGTTTCCGCTGCAGCAGCGCATAGGTGCAAGCGGCGTTGTACAAAATCGAAGCCTCATTCGCGCGCAGCATCATGGCCATGTTCAGTTCGCGAACGGCGTCGTCCACGCGGCCCAAGTCCGCATAGTCGGTGGCCATCAGCACACGGGCTCGCGCATCCTCCGGCACCTGCTTCAGGTGGTTTTCCAGCGCTGCGATGCGGCGGAGCAGAAGATTCCTATGGGCATCTTTCTTGCCGAGAGCTCCCAGCGCATTGGCGATCGGGACGTATGCGTTGTAATCCTCGCCGCTGACCTCCAGCGCCGATTCCATCACGTCGACAATTTCCTGGTAGCGGCCGGCGGAAAAAAGCGCCCGGCAGAGCAGGTAGTAGGCGCCTTCGCAATCGCGTTTCCGCTCAATGGCCTTCTGCACCATGCGCACGGCTTCATCGTGTAACTCGGTGGCATAGAGCACCCACGCCTGGCTGACCATCACTTCAGGCAGGTCCCAGCGCAACGCCACGGCTTTCCCGGAGGCGTTTCGCGCGCGCTCCACCCACACCGTGTCCCGGCTGTAATTGCAATAGAACATCGCGCAAGCGTTGGCGCACGCCGCATAAGCCAGCGCAAAGCTGGCATCAATGGCCACCGCGTTTTCGAACATTTGCAGTGCAAACTCCAGGTCCTGGCGCGTCTGTCTCCGCGCATACCGCTTGCCGCGCAGATAAAGGTCGTACGCCTGCAAATTTTCCGTGGGCTTCAGCGCGATATCTTCGAGTTCCTGCGGCGAAAGCGTGATGCGCAACGCTTCCGCGATTTTCCGGGCAATTTCGTCCTGTACTTCAAAGACGTCCTTCATTTCGCGGTCGTAGCGTTCTGACCACAGCGGGAAATCGGTCTGCGTATCCACGAGTTGCGTGGTGATGCGCAGGCGATTCCCGGCCCGCCGCAGCGATCCGGTCAAAACGTAAGCGGCCTTGAGAATGTTGCCGATCTGCGACGGCGTTGTGGGTTTGTCCCGGAACGCCAGCACCGTTGGACGTGAAAAGGTGTTCAGTCCGCGAATCTTCGAGAGTTCCGTGATGATGTCTTCGGTAATGCCGTCGCGCAGGTATTCGTCTTCCTTCACGCCGCTAAGATTTTCGAAATAGAGGACGGCGACGGACTTGGAAGCGGGCTTCGGAATGCCGGACTTGGTTTCCAGGTGTTCCGCGGCGCGCCTTACGCCGGAGTCGATATTCCTCTTGAGGCGGTTGAGGTCGGTCTTGAGTTCCGTGGCGGACTGGCAGCGCAACGTCCGGTCTTTTTCCAGAAGCTTCGAAAGAATCCGCGCGAACTCCGTCGGGATCGCGGGATTGATGGTATCCAAAGGCTCCGGATCGCGATTCAGGATGGCGTCAAAAATCACGGCGCTGGTGTCTCCCGCAAAGGGAAGCACTCCGCCAGCCATCTGATACAACACGGTGCCGAGCGAAAACAGGTCCGTGCGGGCATCCACCAGTTGCCCGCGCGCCTGTTCCGGCGACATGTACGACACCGTGCCCATGGCCACGCCCGGGGAAGTGAGCTGGTGCTGTGGCTCAATCTTTGTCGAGTTCGGCTCGCTGGCCTGGATTTCTTCCGGCTCGATCTTCACCAGTCCAAAGTCCAGAATCTTCACCGGTCCGCGATCCGTAAGGAAAATATTGGCGGGCTTGATATCGCGATGGACGATCCCCTTGGCATGGGCCGATTCCAGCGCGTCGGCTATTTGCGTGGCGATCGGAAGCAGCTTGTCCAACGGAAAGGTTACGCGGCCCAACTGCTGGGCCAGGGTCTGGCCCTCCAACAGTTCCATGACCAGGAAATTCTGCCCGTCGACCTGTTCGATCGCGTGAATCGTGCAAATGTTCGGGTGGTTGAGCGATGAGGCCGCGCGAGCTTCCCGCTGAAAGCGCTCGATGAGCTGCGTGTTCTGCGCCATCTGCTCCGGCAGGAATTTCAGGGCCACACGCCGGCCCAGCTTTGTGTCCTCGGCTTCATACACCACACCCATGCCACCGCTGGCGATCTTCCGCGTGATGTTGTAATGGGAGACCGTCTGGCCGACCCGCGATTCGCGCTCCGACATGGTTGTTCGATACTAAGCAACGAGGCTGTATGGGTCAAGAACGTTACGCCTAGACTCGACGTACTACGAGTTTTTTGTTTAGGAAGGCATAAGAATCGGTGGCCACTGGTATGGCCAAACTCACCGTGTTAGCGTAGGCGGCCATGAAGCGCACGATATTGCAGCTACTTGCCACTTTCGCCGCAATGCTTTGGGCAATTCCCGCTAGACCTGCGGATCAAACAGAACTTCGCCAGCGCTGGAAGCGGGCGGCGCAAGCCTTTTCCGGTGGAGTGTTGCTGCTGCATTCGAAGACAGCGACGGATTTTCTCTCCGACGGCTACCGGGAAGAGGCGGCGTTCTACTACCTTACGGGTTTGGAAAATTCCCCTGGAACTATCTTCGCCATCGATGGCAAAAGTGGCGATAGCTGGCTATTCGTTCCCAAGCCGCTCTCTGAGCAGAATCAGGGTTTTGACCATGTGGTGGAATGGGGAAAATTCGATGAATTTCTGAACAGCCGAGTCAGCGCAGGCGAGAAAATCTATTACAAGCCCGAAGTGGCCATGTTGCCTGAAAGTCTCGCGGTCAATAAAGACCCTCGAACGCCAGCCTGGATTCAAGTTCTCCAGCAGAAATGGCCCAAGGGGGATTTTCTGCCGGCAGGGAAGAAGCTTTACTCGCTAATGGCCATGGAAAGTCCATCCGAACAAAGGGATTCGAAGACCGCCGCAAATGCCACTGTGATTGCCTTCTTCGCAGGCCTCCGCGCGATTCACCCAGGTGCCAAGCAGCGCGAGGTGGAACTTGCGGTTGTAGATGCATGCTGGAAAAACGCGCGCGGCGTCTCTTTCTGGCCTTGGGCCATGGCCGGGCCGAATAGCGTTTTTCCCAAGCCGTTTGAATCAGACTCTCGCTACGACCACCTGGATTCCGTAATGCAATCCGGCGATTTGGTGCGTCTCGATGTTGGTTGCGAATGGCGCCACTATCAGGGCGATCTTGGACGAACACTTCCGGTTTCGGGCCATTTCACCAAGGATCAGCGCGAAGTGTGGGACATTTTCGTTGCCGCCTATCAGGCAGTGGCCCGTGAATTAAAAGAAGGATTGACGGAGGATCAATGCTTCGAGATATGGAAGAACGAGTTGCTGCGCCACCAAGCGTCCGCAGTCAGCAGTCTGGCACAGCAGGCCATTGCCACGTGGTCGGAGCGAAAGAATGTCCCCTACTGGCAGATGCACACGATGAACCTGGATGCGGGTTACATCGAGGGGCCGCTTCGTGCGGGCATGGTGATTGATTTTGAGCCGATCGCATCCATCGGTGGGCAGGGCTACTACCTTGAGGATATGTATCTTATCGGCAAAGGCGCCGCGGAAGTCCTTACGCCCGGGTTGCCCTACACCGCGGAAGAGATTGAGGCCACCATGGCGGCAAAGCCCTGATTTCCCAGATGAATTATTCAACAACACCAAAGCCGGGTGTGAGATTCGGCCGACCTTACCCGCTTGTGAAACCCACTGCGTAGCGCCCGCGTTTCATTAGCAGGAACGCTCCGCGCTCTCGGACCGCTCCAGTGTGTTCGTCTGGGAGGTTTCTATGAAACCACGCATCCCATTTTTCCTGAGTCTCCTCCTGTTTGTTCCTCTGGCGATGGCCCAGCGCCCGCAGGCTCCAGCGCCCGCCCCACATCCCATGCCACCCGGACCCACGGCGCCCCGCGCCAACCAGGGACACGTCCCGCCGCCGCCCGCTCATCGCGACAACCCGCACTCCAAACCCGAAGTCGAGAAGCACACCAATGGAAAGGTGAATCAGACGCAGCACGTCAACAATGACCACTGGTATGGTCACGACCGCCCCGATGACAAGCGGTATCACGTGGACCATCCCTTCGAACACGGGCGATTCGAGCATTTCGGATCTGACTATCGCTATCGCATCGTCCGTATCGACCGGGATCGTCACTGGTTCTGGTTCCCTGGCGGCTTCTACTTCATGGTGGCCGCCTGGGACTGGCCGATTTGCATGGATTGGTGCTGGGACTGCGACGATGATTTTGTGGTCTACGAAGACCCGGACCACATCGGCTGGTATCTCCTCTACAACGTTCATACCGGCGTTTATGTCCACGTGATGTACATGGGGACTTGAGATAATTCTAGGTTTTCTGCCGAAAGCGCTTCGCGCTCCCCTGAGAGCACGAAGCGCTTTTCCTTTAGAGAAGGGGATTGGTGGGGCGGGATTATCGCAAACAAAAAAGACTTGACGCGCCTATATGTAAGCTGTAACTTACCGTAAGTGGATGCTTACATAAAATCCGGTTTGACGGCTTTGGGCGACCCCACGCGGCTCGCCATCTTCGAGATGCTGGGCAATCAGCCGCTCGCCGTGAACCAGCTTGCCGCCGGGTTGCCTGTCTCTCGCCCAGCCGTCTCCCAGCACCTCCGCGTCCTTAAAGACGCGCGCCTGGTCCGCGACCGCCGCGATGGCACGCGCCGCATCTACGAGCTAAACCCCGAAGGACTGGCCCTTTTGCGCGACCACTTTGCCAAGCTTTGGGACACCAGCCTTCTGGCCTTCAAAAAGTTTGCCGAGGAAAAATACCAACAGGAGAAAAAGCATGACGCCCGAACCCGCACCGACCGCCGCGTACAAAAGAACGATGCACGTAAACGTCCCCATTGATTTTGCCTTCAAGGTCTTTACCGAAAAGATGGGCGCGTGGTGGCCGGCCTCACACCATGTCGGCGGCACTCCGTTCAAGGACATACTGATCGATCCGCGCACCGGAGGCCGCTGGTACGAGATCAATGCCGAAGGGCAAGAGTGCATCTGGGGCAGTGTGCTGGCCTGGGAGCCTCCAAAGAAGGTGGTGCTCTCCTGGCATTTGCAGCCGGACTGGTCGGTGAATATGGACATGGCGCGCGCCAGCGAAGTGGCGCTGGAGTTCATCGCCGAAGGCCCCGAAGAAACGCGCCTGGAATTTGAGCATCGCCACCTGGAACGTCACGGCGCGGGCTGGGAAAAGATGCGCGCGGAGGTGAGTGCGGACGGCGGGTGGCCGATGATTCTGAATCAATTTCTTGCGGCAGCTTCGCGGGAAGGGAAGGCAAGCTGATGAGGGCGCCGATTTTTCTGCGAATTGCTTCTGTACTCACCCTGATTCATTCGATTCTTCACACTATCGGCGGAGTCTTCGGAAAGCCGCTACCGGGGCCCGCCGAACAGGCGGTCGCGGTGATGAAATCCAACCAGTTCTTGCTGATGGGGAATCCGCGCAGCTACTGGGACTTTTATATGGGGCTCGGTCTGGGAGTCACCATCTTCCTCACTGCCGAAGCAGTTGTCTTCTGGCTGCTTGCCTCCTTGGTACGAACCGAAAGTGTCAGACTTCGGCCCATTCTATTCGTCTTCGCCCTTGGCTATTTTGCTTTTGCCGTCAACTCTTTCCGGTACTTCTTTTTTGGACCGGTCGTCACGGAAATTCTAATTGGGCTATGCCTGATTCTCGCGATGCTCGCTTGTAAGGGGCCGTCGCCGAATACGTCTGGCACCTAAGGCAGGCACATAAACCCCATTTTGGGGACGACTTTGCCCATTGCAGGCCTCGTGTAATTCTGGCAGTTTGTCTGTAAAAGATATCTCTGCGAATGTTCCAGATCCGCATAGTTCAGCACGTGGGATGCGAATTTCATGCAAGTTTCATCTCACCTTGCTCTCACTAAAAAATGTAACGCCAAGTCTTGGTCCCGCTTCTAAACAGTGGACGGCCTGCACTGTTTGAGGCCAATTTTGAGGAGGAATTCTGGTATGAGTGAAGCGGCACAGCCGGCGCCTGTCGGCAAAACCCACGATAAACCCCACACTTTTGCATCCAAAGCTTTCGCGGCTCCCAGCGCCACTGGCGCTCTTGGTCCGCTGACCATTTCGCGCCGCGCCCCACGGCCTCAGGACGTCCAGATCGAAATCCTCTTCTGCGGTGTCTGCCACTCCGATCTGCACCAGGCGCGCGACGAGTGGCACAGCGTGATGCCCACCGTCTACCCCTGCGTCCCAGGTCACGAAATTGTCGGCCGCGTCGTCGCCGTTGGCAAGGACGTCAAGAAATTCAAAGAAGGCGATATCGCCGCCGTGGGATGTCTCGTGGACTCCTGCCGCGTCTGCGACAACTGCAAAGCCGGCTATCAGCAGTATTGCCAGAACGGGTTCACGCTCACCTACAACGCCGAAGATAAGTTCCTCGGCGGCGTAACTTATGGCGGCTATTCGGACAGCATCGTCGTGGATGAGGCCTACGTCCTGAAAGTTCCGAACGGTCTGGACCCGGCAGGCACGGCGCCGTTGCTCTGCGCAGGTATCACCACCTATTCGCCGCTGCGCCATTGGCAAGCCGGGAAGGGAAAGAAGGTAGGCGTAGTTGGCCTCGGCGGGCTGGGTCACATGGGCGTGAAGTTTGCCCACGCCTTCGGCGCGCACACCGTTGTTTTCACCACTTCACCCAACAAGACTTCCGATGCCAAGCGTCTTGGTGCGGACGATGTCGTCGTCTCGAAAAACGCCGACGAAATGCAAAAGCATGCCGGTTCGTTCGACTTCATCCTAGACTGCGTGTCCGCGGAACACAATCTGAACGCGTACCTGCAATTGCTGAAGATGGACGGCACACTGACGCTGGTGGGCGCTCCGGAAAAGCCGATGCCGGTCACGTCCTTCAACTTCATTATGGGCCGCCGGCGTCTCTCCGGCTCAGCCATTGGTGGCCTACCCGAAACCCAGGAAATGCTCGATTTCTGCGGGGAGCATGGCATCGTCTCCGACATCGAGCTCATCCCCATCCAGAAAATCAACGAAGCCTACGGCCGCCTCCTCAAAGGCGACGTGAAGTATCGCTTCGTGATCGACAATTCCTCTCTCAAGTAGCGAATAAGAACTCCTTTCGAAACTAAAGAGGCGACCTGATTTCAGGTCGCCTTTTCCACTTTGAAGCCCACAGAGAAGGTAGAGGCGATAGAGCGCCCCCGGGCTAAATTGAGATTCCCGGCTATTCCAGCGGTGGGTCATCTGCGCTGGCCGTGCGGTTTTCTTTCGTATAACGCAAGGTTCCTGTCTCGTCCGTAAAGAAGCTATGGGTTCCACAGTTGGGACGCTTAACTGGGGCAGCTAGCAAGGAATATTTCAGGATTCGACCATCTTCTTCAGGGATACCCTGCTGCAGTGAGAAAACATATCCGTTCTTTACGCCCGAGGCGATTACAGGATCAACCAATCCGGCTCCAGGCGCTGGCCCCAGGGCTTTGAGCGACGGAGCAAAGCCTTGCCTTGGATGTGCTGTGGCGTAATCCCGCTGAGCTCTCGCTATAGTCCGAAGAGTTCCCACGGCACTTAACTCCGGACTCTCAATCCGAGGCGCCAACATCCATGGAAGGACCAACAAGGGTAAGCCGATCAGTGAAATCCAAACACGAACTGTCAGAATGTGCCAATCGTCAGTTTGGCGTTCCATCGAAAGATAAGCCTTAACTGAGCCGGCCAGGAGCGCGATCTGGGTCGCCGCTACCACCAATGAAAAGAACGCGACATACTTGTCTGGCGCGCATTCTTCCGAGTTCTTCCACAGTACCAAGCTCGAAAAGATTAAGACAATGGATCCCCAGCTAACCGCAGTTGCTAAACCGCGCTTAAACGATTCGGGATCGAGACTTTGGGAAGGACGCAGATTCCAAAGTGCGAGAGCGTACAACAGCCAAAGGGGTGAGAGTAGAATAAAAGGAAAAATCACGATCCAGTCGCGGTGTATCCAGACTTCCCTCAGATCAAGCAACAGAAGTGGAATGAGGGTGATTGATAGCGAGACGATGCAACTTATCCTAACGATTTGCAGCCAGCGGTTTGCCATCGCACTTTACGATATCCCCAACTGTTAGACGACTCGGAAGCGGGGCCGGCTTTTGTTGTTCAAAGAAAAAAGGGCGGACACGTGAGTGTCCGCCCTTGGGTTGATTGAGATTCTGGGCTTGCTCGAATCTCGGTTGGGCGGGCCACAAAGCCCGCCTCAGTCTTAGTACATGCCGCCATACCGCCGGGTCCGCTAGGACCGCGGTCAGTTCTTGGAATCAGGCGGCGGCGCTGGTCTCCGTGGCCGCCAGGTCATCTGCACGTGGTTGCTGAGCACGTGTCCGAGACTCGGTTGAGAAGCGGTCGAAGCCGCGAAACTCCCACTGATGAGGATCAATTGTCCACCAGTAGTATTGAAGGCCAGGCCATTGGCACCCCAGCGGATTAATCGAAGTGGATTGCCAGAAACGTTGGGAATCGTAACGGAGTCTAATGGAGTGAAGTGCGTTAGATCGAACACTTCGATGGTGTAATTGTTTGAGCCAGTTTGCGATTGAGTCTGGCCCAGGAAGAAAGCCTTGTTCAGACTGGAATCCGGCACCATCAATCCGGATGCACTGAAAGAGCCGGCGGGAAGTCCAGTAGCGGGATTGATTACGTGTCCGTCGTCCGAATACACCAGACCAGTACCTTTGTCGAAATGAATGCGGATGAAAAACTGGGAAAAAGCTCCGCCCGAGTCCGTGTCAAATACAACTCCAGTCTGACTTACTGTGAGAGTGTAAAAATCAAATCCAGTATCTTCGTTATTCGCTGCATAAAGCGCCGTGGCGTCGCTTCCCCACTGGAGCGAATCGAACAGATGCCCGAATAAACTGACTATCGTCTGAAATGGTCAGGACGTTCGGCTCACTCCCCGCAAATACGGATAAGGTGAGAGTGCCGGTAAGCGGATTCAAAACAGAGATCGTGTTACCAGTGGCTGCCCCCGCCGCGCTTGGAACGGATAGATAAATGACCTGATTTTTCGCGTCCCACACAAGATCATTTGATGCCTGGTTTATGGTCAAAATGCCGCTCGAGGCTCCGCTAATCGTAAATGTCATGGCACCAGAGACGCCTCCACCCGGGGTAGGGTTCGCTACCGTGATGGAGGCCGAGCCCATCGCGGAGATATCGATTGCCTTGATTTGTGCTTGAATTTGCGAACCGGACGAAAACGTAGTTGCCCTTGCACTTCCATTCCATTCCACCGTTGAGGTGGGCACGAATCCCGAGCCCGTTACCGTAAGTGTAAATGACCCTCCGCCGGCCGCTGCTGAATTGGGGCTAATGGAAGTGATGGATGGTGAGGGATTGTTCACGGAGAATTCGGCGGGCAAGGACGTTCCTCCGCCAGGTGCGGGATTGACCACGGTCAAGGGAAACGTGCCGGACGAAGCGATGTCGGAAGCGGCAATTTGAGCCTGGAGTTGCGTGCTGGAGACATAGGTTGTCGGCCGGGCGCTCCCGTTCCATTCCACAATAGATGAGGAAACAAAGCTATTGCCGGTGACGGAAATGTTGAAGAGGGAACCACCGGCGGTCACAGCATTCGGACTCAATCCGGAGATGACTGGTATTGGATTGTTTCCGGAGGGCCCGCTGCCTCCGGAGGACCCGCCGCATGCAGCCAATGTTGTGAATCCCATCAAAATCAGGAAAGCGTTTGCCAAGCGCGAAATTACCGTTCGTGAAGACATTGGAGGGGCCCCAAGAGGAAAATTTGCGCAGTTTGCCGTTCAAGACATGGCAGTTGCGCCATGCGAGTCTACAATATGACCCGTATATATAAAATAACTTAGATGGCGTGGAAAAAGATGTTGTCTTGGCTCTGGTTGCGAGCGCAACCTACTCTTGTTTGTAGTAAAGGTTTTGGGAGTGTCACCAGGAAATTATGAAAAAAAGGGCGGTCGCAATGGCGACCGCCCTTTTAGGGTTATTGGGATGAGGCAGTGTCTTAGTACATGCCGCCCATGCCGCCGGGTCCGCCTGGACCGCCGGCAGCTGCAGCCTTCTTGTCGTCTTCCTTCAGCTCGGCCACCAGCGCTTCGGTGGTGAGCATCAGGCCGGCGATGGACGCGGCGTTCTGCAGCGCCAGCCGGGTGACCTTGGCCGGGTCGATCACGCCCATCTTGACCATGTCGCCATAATCACCGGTGTCCGCATTGAAGCCGAAGTTTTCGTCCTTGGACTCGCGGATCTTGCCGATGACCACGGCGCCTTCGTGACCGGCGTTGAGGGCGATCTGGCGAGCGGGCTCTTCGAGAGCGCGCTTCACGATGCCCACGCCGACCGCTTCGTCGTCGTGCAGCTTCAGCTTGTCGATGGCGTTCAGGCAGCGCAACAGAGCGGTGCCACCGCCGGGAACGATGCCTTCCTCAACCGCCGCGCGGGTAGCGTGCATGGCGTCTTCCACGCGAGCCTTCTTCTCCTTCAGCTCGGTTTCGGTGGCCGCGCCGACCTTGATCACCGCAACGCCGCCGACGAGCTTCGCCAGGCGTTCCTGGAGCTTCTCGCGGTCGTAGTCGCTGGTGGTGATCTCGATCTGCTGGCGGATCTGCTTCACACGGCCTTCGATTTCGCTGGCCTTGCCGGCGCCTTCGACGATCGTGGAATTGTCCTTGTCAATGGTGATTTTCTTGGCCTTGCCGAGGTCTTCGATCTTCACATTCTCGAGCTTGATGCCGAGGTCTTCGGTGATGGCCTTACCGCCGGTCAGCACCGCGATGTCCTCCAGCATGGCCTTGCGGCGATCGCCAAAGCCAGGGGCCTTGACGGCGGCGCACTGCAGCGTGCCGCGCAGCTTGTTCACCACCAGGGTGGCGAGCGCTTCGCCTTCCACGTCCTCGGCGATGATCAGCAGGGGCTTACCGAGTTTGGCAATCTGCTCGAGCAGGGGCAAGAGGTCCTTCATCGAGCTGATCTTCTTCTCATTGATGAGGATCAGCGCGTTTTCCAGGACGCACTCCATGCGCTCCGGATCGGTGACGAAGTAGGGGGAGAGGTAGCCGCGGTCGAACTGCATGCCTTCCACGACTTCCAGTGTGGTGTCCATGGTCTTGGACTCTTCCACGGTGATGACGCCGTCCTTGCCGACCTTCTTCATGGCTTCGGCGATGATGCCGCCGATCTGCTTGTCGTTGTTGGCGGAGATGGTGCCAACCTGGGCGATCATGTCGCCCTTGACGTCTTTGTGGAGTTTCTTGATTTCCTCGACGGCCACTTCAACGGCCTTGTCGATGCCGCGCTTGAGAGCCGTGGGGCTCGCGCCGGCGGCAACCGTCTTCACGCCTTCGCGGAAGATAGCCTGCGCCAGGACGGTGGCGGTGGTGGTGCCGTCACCCGCGACGTCGCTGGTCTTGCTGGCGACTTCGCGAACCATCTGCGCGCCCATGTTCTCGAGGGGGTCACGCAGTTCGATTTCCTTGGCCACGGTCACGCCGTCCTTGGTGATGATCGGCGCACCGAACTTCTTTTCGATCACTGCGTTGCGGCCCTTAGGGCCGAGGGTGATCTTTACCGCATCCGCAAGAGCATTCACGCCGCGAAGAATCGCTTGGCGGGAATTCTCTCCGGTAACAATCTGCTTCGCCATTGGTACATTCCTCCTGAATTTGTTACTAGCTACTGCTTGGATCTGAATCTTTTCTTTGTTTCGTGGAACTGGATGAAAGCGATCAGCGATCAGATATCAGCGAGCAGGAAGCAAGACCTTCGCTTTTGGTTCCTGTTATCTGCTACCTGTTATCTGCTGGCTTCCTTACTTCTTGGCTGCTTTCGCCGCCCCGCCCAACTTCGCGAGGATTTCCTCTTCGCGGAGGATCAGCAGTTCTTCGCCATCGATCTTGATTTCGCTGCCGCTGTACTTGCCGAACAGCACCCGGTCGCCGACGTTGACGTCCAGGGGGATGCGCTCACCCTTCTCGCGCTTGCCCGCGCCGACGGCAATCACTTCGCCCTCTTGCGGTTTTTCTTTCGCGGAGTCGGGGATGATGATCCCACCCTTGACGGTTTCCTTCTCTTCAATGCGCTTCACGATCACGCGGTCGTGGAGCGGAGTCAGATTGACAGACATCTCGAAAAGACCTCCATAGATGATCTTGCGGTTTACCGATCAGACTTGACTGAGGAGAGCAGGAAAGGGAATTAGCACTCCTCGGAGTCGACTGCTAATATAGCAAAATCTCCCATCATGTCAAGCAAAAAGACGCCAATCTGAGTGCGCTCCACTCAGGTTTCGCACTCCGCGGTTCAGAACTATTATGCTTATTTTCAATCGGTTAGGTGTGCCAGATTTTCCTTGCACTTGGCCATTGCCCTGCTCTCTATCTCGGCTATAGACTTCGCAAGCGGGGGCGCATGCTCTGGCTTCTCTATTCTCGCCTCATCCTGCTTACGGCCGGAACGCTGCTGCCGTTCTTTTGGATGTTGGTGATCCTCGGCCATCGCCGGCAGCGCAACTTCGAGCGCATTTTCTTTTTCCTCTGCCTCGCGCTTACCAGCTATTTCGGAGGAAGCCTCCTCGCGCTCAATGCACAGCTTTATTATGGAACCCCTCGCGAAGGCCTCATGCGCTTTTGTTGGGTCGTGGTCTGCCTGGGACTCTGGTTTATTCCACCGCTGGTGATGCACCTCCATGTGGAATATGCGAGCCTTCGGGATCTGCTCCGGGCCAGTGGTGCGCCCACAAAGCAATTAATCGCCTTGTACCTTCCGGCGCTGCTTCTTGCACCGAGACTCCTCTCCGTTCTGAAGCTCAGCCAAGGCATGGATTTTGAACATCCGTCCCATGTGCTTGGCCACTTCTACCAGGGATATCTGGTAGTCTCACTGGCTTTTTGCGCTTTCTGGCAGTTCCGCTTTGCCGCTGTGGCGCCAGATAACGAGCAAAAAGCCTTTCACAAGTCGCTACGGCTGGATTTTTTGCTGCTGCTCGCCTGGCTCACGGTGCTTTTCCTGCTTCCGCGGCGCGTGCCGGATAGCGTTACCACCCTTTTTTCGCTGATCGCTTTTCTCTATGTTCAGGAGCCGCTGTGGAAACTCCTGAGAGGAGTTCAGCGCTCGAACTTTCTGCAGATCGGCCGGCAGCGAAATTTGATATACGCGGTATTCGGCGTGTTTCTCGCGCTGCTTTATTTGAGTTTTGTCCGCCGCGCCAGCGAATGGCTGGAGCCCTTTCTGCCGCCCGCTGCCTCTGCCGCGCTACTTCTGTTTCTTCCAGTGGTTTTCTTCGAACCGCTGCAGCGGCTCGTCCGGCAGTCCTTGCGACAAACTGCGCAGAGTGAGGTCGACCGCGCCCAGAAACTCATCGGCCCCATAAACGATGTCGCACGCCTGGGCGACCAGGAAAAGCTCCGCCGCTTCTGCGAGCAATGGATTGCAGAGCAGTTACAGCTTGCCGAGGCAAAACTCGAGCTCGCGGCCGAGACTCCACCCCTGAGCGATGCCGTGGCTGCCAAAACCGCTTCCGAGGAAGTGTTTCCCATGGGCCGCCTGGGGAAATATCTTGGACGCCTGCGGGTGCGCGGCTTCGGCGCTATGATCTCCGGCGAAACGTACGCCGCCTTGGAATTGATCGCCGAGCAGCTTCCCGCCGCTTTCGACTTGTGCCGCCTCATTGAAGAGAAGCTGCAACTGGAAAGGGAACTAGCGGAGCGCGAGCGGCTGGCCCTGGTGGGCCAGATGGCCGCCAGCATCTCCCACAACCTGAAAAATCCGCTCGGCTCCATCAAGACAATTCTTCAGGTCCAGATGGAAAGTCCGGAACTCCCCATAAACCTCCGCGCGGAAACCCAGATGGTTCTTGAGGAGATTAACCGCCTCTCCGCGAAGCTGAATCAACTCCTCCAGTTCAGCCGTCCAGGTGCCCGCGCTGGCGAGAGCGCCCAGAGTTGCGAGCTTTCGCAAATGTTACAAACTGTCGTTGGAGTCCTTCGCCATTCCGCCGAGGCACGAAACATCTCCCTGCAATTCGCACATGGCAACGGTCAGGTTCGAGTCCGCGTGGGCGAAGAAGCCGCCAACGATATTTTGTCGAATGTGCTGCTCAACGCCATCGAAGCAGCGCCGGAGGGCGGCCATGTTCACCTCGCCATGCATGCCGAAGAAAGATTCTGCATGGTTTTGGTGCAAGATGATGGCCCGGGAATCTCCGTAGCCGACCAAGCCAAGGTCCTGCAGCCCTTCTTCACCACCAAGGCTCGTGGAACTGGACTCGGCCTGGCCATCGTCGATCGCCGGCTGCAGGAAGCGGGTGGTGCGCTCGAAATCAAAAGCCCGGTGGCCGATGGCCGCGGCACCGAGATTCGCCTCCATTTTCCGTTGGAGGCAACCAGGTGACTCTGCCCTTGAGGCAGGCCGCACTGTTTTTTGTATAGGGGATCGGAGCTTCGGCTCCGATATAGCGCTTCAGCAAGTAAGGACCTTCGGACCCTAAGGGATAGACCTGTGGAGGAGCAAGCCGAATGAAAACGATTCTGGTAGTTGACGACGAACCCGCCTCCCGCTACGCGCTGAAGCGCGCCTTGGAGAGCCGTTACCGCATGGTCGAAGCCGACTCCGCCGCCGCCGCTCGCTCGGCGTTGCTCACGGAGAATCCCGACCTGCTCCTCCTCGACGTCGTCCTGCCCGGCGAAGACGGCCTCACCTTTCTAAAATGGCTGCGCAAGGAAGGCCACGAACTCCCCGTCTTGATGGTTTCTGCATTGGACACCGCCAAAACCGCCGTCGAGGCTCTGCAACTGGGCGCGGCGGATTATCTGGTGAAAGGTTTCGAACTGGAAGAACTCCGTCAGCGCGTGGCCAATCTCCTGAAACTGGTTGGCCTGGAGCAAGAGAACGAATCCCTGCGCCGCCGCGTGGCCAGTGAAGGGCAGTTCGGCCAGATGATTGGACGCTCCACCGCCATGCGCAAAGCCTTTGAGATGGCGGATCGCGTCGCGCCCACGGATTCAACGGTGCTGATTCTGGGGGAAAGCGGTACCGGCAAGGATCTACTGGCCCAGGAGATCCACGCAAGGTCGCAGCGTAACGGCAAGCCCTATGTTGCCGTAAATTGCGCAGCCCTCCCGGAATCCCTTATCGAATCCGAACTCTTTGGCTATGAACGCGGGGCTTTCACCGGAGCGGCACAGCAGAAGAAAGGCCGCTTCGAACAGGCCCACGGCGGCACGCTGTTCCTCGACGAAATCGGTGACATGAATCCCGTCACGCAATCCAAGGTACTGCGCGCCCTCGAGAATCGCACCGTCGAGCGCCTGGGCGGCACGCAGTCCATTCCCGTGGACGTGCGCGTCATTAGCGCCACGCACCGCAATCTGCCGCTTGCCATCCGCGACGGCCAATTTCGCGAAGACCTCTTTTATCGTCTACGGGTGATCACCATCGAATTGCCGCCACTGCGTTCGCACAAGGAAGACATCGCCATCCTCGCCGAGTCCTTTGTCCATTTCCACGGACAGCGCTTGGGCCGGACTCCACGCCTCGGTAAAGAAGCCCTCAAGGCTCTCGAACGCTACGATTGGCCCGGTAACATCCGCGAACTCAAAAACTCCATCGAACGCGCCCTGGTCCTCTCTCGGGGCGATGAGCTCTCGGCTTCCGATCTGCCCGAGGAAGTCCTGCACGGCGCGCCTGTGCTCCCCAAAGCCACCGAAGGCGAAGACTTCGGCCTCCGCGAAAAAGACTTTCGTGAAGCGAAGCGCAAGTTCGAAGTTGCCTACCTGCTCCGGCAACTCGGATCCCATCGCTGGAACATTTCGCGCACTGCCGCTACCATTGGCCTCCATCGCCAGAGTTTGCAGGAGCGGCTACGTGAGCTCGGTATTCGGCGTCCCGGCCAGGAAATTCCCGAGGAGGAAGAATGAGCGTTTTTGGCTACGTGCAAGCGGGCGGATGCAGCACGCGCTTTGGCGTGGACAAGGCTCTGGTCGAGTTCAACGGTAAGTCCATGCTGGAGCGTACCTGCGCGCTCCTGGTGCCCATTTGCAAGACGGTGCGCATCATTGCGCCCAGCGAAAAGTATCCACACGCACCGGTTCCCATCGTTACCGACAAATGGCCGGGCGAGGGTCCCTTGGGTGGGATTATCACCGCGCTTTACCACGCCGATGATATGTCCCGCGCGCTCTCGATGGCGCCGGGCATGGCGGAGGAGGCCAGAGCGCATTGCATTATCCTTGGTTGCGACATGCCGTTCCTGAGCCGTGATTTCCTGATGCACCTCCGCGAGCGGGCAATCCGCGGCAAAGCCGAAGTCGTGGTGCCTCAAACCAGCAACGGCCTTGAGCCGCTCTGCGCGTGCTGGCGAACCGACGCCGCCAAGGATCTCCATCGCACCTTCGAACGAGGCGTTCGCAAAGTCACGGAAGCCATGAAACGCCTGAAGATGGAAGTGCTTGACGAGCCGGTCTGGAAACGATTTGATAGCGATGGACGCTTGTTCTGGAACATGAACTCGCCTGAAGATTACGAGGAAGCGCGTAAAATTCTGGAAGTGAAGACCGACCAGGGGCCGATCCGTTGGACGTGAGGCCAGCCAGGAAACGATGAGCGAAGAACTGCAAAACATTGGCTTGACCGACGAAGGGAAGCGCGGCGCCGCGAAGTTCTTTTTCGAATTCCGCAATGTCACGAAAGGTTTTGACGGGCGCGTCGTTCTCAACAACGTCAGCTTCCAGGTGAAGCGGGGAGACACCTGCGTCATCATGGGCCGCAGCGGCGTAGGCAAATCGGTCTCCCTCAAGCACATCATGGGTTTCCTCAAGGCTGATTCCGGCCAGGTCTTCATCGACGGCGAAGACGTCACGCACTACTCCGAGCGGCAGTTTGCAGAAATTCGCCGGAGAGTCACCATGGTTTTCCAGTCCGGTGCGCTCTTTGATTCATTAACCGTTGCCGAAAACATCGCTTTCCCGCTACAAGAACAACCTGGCATCACGGCCGACGACCTGGAGCAGTACGTCGCGAAGCTGGCGAACATGTTTGAAGTCACCGAAGTCCTCGACAAGCTGCCCAGCGAACTTTCCACGGGGATGAAGCGCGCGGTGGCCATGGCCCGTGCGCTGGCGCAAAATCCCGAAGCCATTCTCTACGACGAGCCCACGACGATGGTTGACCCCATCATGGCCGGTCACATGGGCGACCTGATTCTGCGTTTGAAGGAGGCCTATCGCAAAACCTCCATCGTCGTTACGCACGACACACATCTCGCCAAGCGCCTCGCCGACAATGTCGTCTTCTTGCAAGATGGCCGCGCGCAAGTTTTCGCCTCCTGGGCTGAATTTGAGAACTCCAGCGATCCCTTCCTGCACGATTTTCTGCTGCAAGACGAACTCATTCCCGCGCTGGACGTGACCCTGTGACCAGCGCTTCTTCCGCTGCCTCCGATCCTAAATCGCAGCTTCGCAAAACGATGGGTTTCTGGGATGTGCTGCTCTTCAATATCGCTACGGTGCTCGGCCCGCGCTGGATTGCCGCTGCGGGTCACAACGGAACCTCCTCCATCAGCCTCTGGGTGATCGCCGCGTTTTTCTTTTTTGTCCCCGGCGCGTTTGTCATCAACGAACTCTCTTCGCGCTTTCCTGAAGAGGGCGGACTCTATGTCTGGGCCAAGGAGGCCTTCGGCGACTTCCACGGCTTCGTCGCCGGCTGGACTTACTGGGTCTACACCATCTTCTATTTTCCTGGGCTTTTATTGGCCAGCGCCTCGATGAGCGCCTACATCCTGGGAGAAAAAGGCGCCGCCCTCTCGCAAGACACCACGTTTCTTCTGGTTGTATCGTTGGTGCTTCTGCTCGTCGCCGTCCTGCTCAACATCATCGGCTTGAATATCGGCAAGTGGTTGCAAAACGCCGGCGGCGTCGGTACCTACGTCCCTCTGCTGATGCTGGTGGGCATCGCCATTGCAGTTTATTTCCGCCAGGGATCGGCAACCCACTTCACGGCACAAAATATGTTGCCGACCATCAATCTGGACACCGTGAATTTCTGGTCACAGATCGCCTTTGCTTTCACCGGCCTCGAACTCGTTTCGGCCATGAGCGAAGAAGTGCGAGACCCGCGCCGCACCTTGCCTCGTGCGGTTTTCGGCGCCGGTGCCATGATCGCGTTCATGTACATCGTCGGCACCTTTTCCATCTTGGCGCTGGTCCCTGCCTCCGATCTGGATCCCAAGAGCGGCGTTTTTCATGCACTCGCGATCGGCTCAACCTTCTTAAAGGTTGGAATCCTCGGTGTCATTGCTGCAATGTTAGTTACGGTGGGTAACGCCGGGGGAGTTGGCAGCACGGTTGCCGGAATTGCCCGCGTGCCGTTTGTGGTCGGCATTGACCGCTACTTGCCTGCGGCGTTCGGAAAAATTCACCCGAAGTGGAAAACGCCGTACATTTCAATTTTGGTTCAGGCCGGACTTTCCGGTGCCGTGCTCCTGATCAGCCAGATCAACCAGACTACCCGCGATTCGTATCAGCAGTTGATTGACGCCGCCATCATTCTCTATTTCATCCCATTTCTGTATATGTTCCTCGCGGCCATCAAGCTGAGTTATCGCAAGGACCGTTCCTCTGATCCGCACGCCGTCCTGATTCCTGGCGGCAAACTCGGTGTCTGGATCGCCAGCGGCATTGCTTTTTGCGTTACGCTACTTTCGATTGGCTTCTCCGTCTACCCGCCGGGTGACGCCAGCGACCGGCTGAAATTCCAGATTCGTCTTTTGGCCTGGGTGATTGGGGCTTTGGCAGTGGGGCTGACTCTTTACTGGCGTGGCGCGCGGTCCAAAAGCCGATCGAATTCCTGAATTGCGGAATGCTACCATCCTTGTAGCTCAAAAAAGAAGGCAGCGAAACCGTAGTTCTAGAATCCCTGGCGGATCAATTCTTCCACCCTCAAATTTGAAGATGCCTTCGCCCCAGCTCGTGCTTCCAAATGCCGTTCCACGTATTTCCCCAGGACATCGCCTTCCAGGTTCACCGCATCGCCGATTTTCTTGTCGCGGACATTGGTGTGCTCGTACGTAAATGGAATGATCGCGATCTCCGCCACGCGCCCGTTCCAGCGGGCCACCGTCAAGCTGATCCCGTCTATGCTGATTGATCCTTGCGGCACGATATACCGCGCAAACGACTCGGGAACCTCCACGCCATACCACCAGTTCTCGCCTTCGGGTTCCAGCCGTACGACGCGGCCCACTGTGTCCACATGCCCCAGCACAAAGTGGCCGCCAAACTCTTTGCCTGCCGTCAGTGGTTGCTCCAGATTTACGCGCGTCCCTGCGCTCCACTCGCCAATCGATGTCTTCCGCAAGGTTTCGCCGGAAAGATCGGCCGAAAACGCCTCCTTGTCCAGTTCCACCACCGTCAGGCAGCACCCATTCACGGCAATGCTGTTCGAAACCGCCAGATGCTTCGCCACACTCGGCGCATGAAGGGCGAGCCGCCCACCTTCGCCACTCACCTTCAAAGACGCTACCGTGCCCATGTGCTCGATGATGCCTGTAAACATTTTCTGTGCGCTCCGTCACACCGTGAAACATCTTTAGAATAGCGTTTTTCCCCACGGAAATCCTTGACGAACGCCATCCCGCGGAGAAGAATACTGCAATTGGCCACGCTCCGGCCTTCAGGAGCGGCCTATGTTCGAACCGAATCTCAAAGATCCGGACCCGCAATCCAACAAGACTTTCCCGCAAAAAGTATTCTGCATGCAGCACAATCGTGAGGCGCAGGTGGTGGTGGCCACGTGGCCTTACAGCGAAGAGGGCTGGAGCGATTGGCGCGTGATTGATTGTTCGATTCTGCCACCAGGAGCGGTGCATTGCGGCATGGATTGTCTCTCGCAGGCCAAGGTGCAGAACGAATAGAGATTCCGCCGCGCGGAAGCGGCAAGCGATTTTGTCCCCGGATGTAAAGTTGCAACAGGTTCCATCGGACCCCTTCACGTGTCCCAGGCTTCTGTAGGGAGGAAAAGCATGTCGGATCCGGAAATCCTAGATCGCATCTTGCAAACGTGCAGCTACCGCTTTCGCAATCTGGTCTGCCCAAACAAGGAGCGGATCGCCAACATCACCGCCGCCAAGTTCGAGATAGAAGAATCGGACTGGTCGGTGATCGAGTGCTCGCTCCAGCCGAATGGCGAAGTGAAGTGCGGGATGACCTGTCTGCTGCACGACTTCGACGAAAAAGAGTGATGTAGCCCTCGCTGCTGCACTCAGCGACTTTCAGGGTGCGAATTTCTTTTTCGCTTCTTCCTTCCGCAATGTAGCGCTGGCTTTCACGTCAGCTCTTTTCTTTTTCGTTTTCGCGCGACTCCGCGTCCTCTGTGCCTCGGCTTTAATCTTCTTCTCTTTCTTTCTGCTGGTTCATCGCAATCTCCCGCAAGCGCCGCAAATCCAATTTCCCGGTCCCTAAATACGGCAACTGCTCCACTTGAAGAAACTGATCCGGCCGTGGCTTCCACAGCGCCGGCAAATCGCTTTTCGCCAGTTTCTCCAGGCACTCCTTCAGCGCGTCTTCCTTCAAGGTGTGCACCACCACCAGCCGTTCGCCTTTTTTTTCGTCGGGAATCGCGGTTACCGCTAATAGTTGTCCATCGGCATCCAGCAGTTCGTGCAACTTCTCTTCTACCTTGATGTGCGGCACCATTTCGCCGCCGATTTTGCTGAAGCGGCTCAGCCGGTCGGTGATTCGCAAAAAGCCGTCTTCATCCACGGTGGCAATGTCGCCGGTGTTGTACCAGCCATCCTTCAACACGTCCGCGGTTTTCTCCGGCCGATTCAGATAGCCGGCCATCACATTAGGTCCGCGCACGAGCAGCAGCCCTGGTTTGTCCACTGGCAGAGATTCCCCCGTCTCCGGATCAATGATATGTATGCCCACTCCCGGAACCGGGTGCCCAATTGTGCCTCGCTTTGCTCCTATCTGCCGGAAATATGCCGCGCGAAAATCGTAGGTGTTTACGGCCACCACGGGTGAACACTCCGTGCAGCCATAGCCTTCCAGAGGCCGTATGCCAAAGTGGTCTTCGAAAGCTTGCGCGATGCGCTCCGGCAATTTTTCCGCGCCAGCCATTACTATCCGCAAGCTGCCAAATGACTCCGGCGGGCACCTGCGCGTGTAGGAATTCAGGAATGTTGGCGTGGAAATCAGCAAGCTGATGGAGTATTTGCTCACCAGCGCGCCGATCGCCTGCGCATCCAGCGGGCTGGGATGATAAACCACGCCAATGCCCACCACCGGCGGCAGGCACAAAGTGCCCATAAAGCCGAACGAATGGAAAAAGGGTAGTATGCCCAGAATGCTGTCGCCTTTGTGAAGATGGAAAACCTGCTCGACCTGTTCCACATTCGACGCCAGGTTAAAGTGCGAAAGCATCACGCCCTTGGGTTCGCCCGTCGAACCGCTCGAAAAAATGACTGTCGCGATGTCATCCAGTTCGATCCTTCGCTTGCAGCCCAGTGAACGCTCCAGCCAGCGCGCCGGCAACAATTTGGCCGATAACAGCGCAATCAGTTTTTCCGAAAACCGCGGATTCTCCGCCAGATCCTCCACAAAAATCACTTTTCCCGAAGGCTCGATTTTCACCTTTTCCAGGAAGAGCTTTGAGGTCACCACGGTTTGCAATTCGCATTGCCGCGCGCAGGAAGCCAGCGACTCGTTGGAAGTGGTGTAGTTCAAATTGACGGGCACCTTGCCCTGCAGCAAAGCCGCCCAGTTCACCAGCGCTCCGGGAATGGACGGCGGCAGCAGGACACCGACCATGTGCTGGTCTTTCCATAGCGGCCGTAGTCGCCGAGCTAGAAAGATCGTCTTCGTAAGCGCTTCGCCGAAGGTCACTTTCGGCGTGCGTCCGTCGGCCATCGCAAAACGTCTGGAGTGTCGCCGCGCCATCTTGATGAACGAGCGCGTCAGCGGCTTCATGTAGCGCCGGCGCCGCTGGAATGCGTCTACGCCCAATTCCTGCACGGCCATGCGCACTTCGCTGGTGCTCGCCGTCGCCGGAAGCGCCTTGCCGAACGTGACCCGGACAGGGTAGGGAATCTGTCTGGGCAGCTTCCACAAAAAGCGCCCGCCGGAAAAGCTGAAAATCGAGCCCCACAACCCGTCAATGTTTACGGGAATGATGGGGACATCGATACCTTTGACGATGCGCTCAAAGCCCCTGCGGAACGGCAGCAACTGGCCAATGCGCGTGATCTCCCCTTCGGGGAAGATGCATACCACTTCGCCATTGCGCAGCGCATCGGACGCTTCACGCAGTGAATGAATCATCTCCCTTGGTCCCTGGTCCGATGCGATGGGAATGATTTTCAGGATTTTCGCAAATGGTTTGATCAGCGGATGGTCGTAGACGCCCTTGAACATCAGAAATCGGATCGGCCGGTCCGTCGCCGAAATCAGCAGGATGGCATCAACCCAGGACGAATGATTGGGAGTCAACAGCGCGCCGCCGCGCGCCGGAATGTTTTCCTGGCCCTTCAAATCCAGGCGATAGACGGTGTGCGCGGCTATCCAAAGCAGCAGCCGCAGCAGTGAATCCGGCAACAGCCATAGCACATAAGCCAGCGCCGCCAGCGTGCCTACAGACGCCCAAAAAAAGAACGCAAGCGGGCCAAAGTGCAACAGGCGTTCCGCGACGTAATAGACCAGTGAAGCCGTGAGGATGCCGACGAAAGACAGGAGATTTGCGGCCGCAAGAACGCCCCCTCGGTGCTGTTCTTCTGGACGATGCTGCAATAGCGCACTGATGGGTACGATGAAAAATCCGCCGAAAAATCCCAGTGCGGCAAGTAGGCCGAGAACGGCGCCGAAAGAAAGGCCGTGCACCGCCAGCAGAAATCCGAAGACCGTCATGCCGCTCGCGCCAAGTGGGATCAAGCCGTACTCAATCTTGCCCCCCGACAAATAACCCGCCGCCAGGCTCCCAAAGCCGATGCCCACGGCAATGGCAGCTTGCAGGAAGCTGCCCTTGCCGGCCGAAACTCCCAGAACATCACGGCCGTAAAAAACAATGACAAACTGCAGCAAGGCAGCCAGGAAGAAAAAGTAGGTGTTCCCCAGAACCGCAAGCCAGAGGACGCGATCTTGGCGAATCCGTTGGCCTTCCGCCCACAAATCGCCCAGGAAATTAATCTGGAACCTCTTTGCGGGATTCGCGGCGGGGACGCGTGAGATCCCATAACTGGTCGCCAGCCCAACGGCAGACAAACCCAGGAACACAAACCCCGAATATTGCTGTCGCCCGGCAAACCATTCGGAGAGATGCGCGCCCGCGAGTGTTCCTGCGATTGCAGCGAGAAACGTACCTAATTCGATGACGCCGTTACCCCAGGAAAGACGAGTTTCCGGCAGCATCTCGGGAAGGAGCCCATATTTGGAAGGGCCGAAGAGCGCTCCCTGCGTGCTGGCCAGAAACAACGCCACCAGCGAGAGCGGCATGTTCTGCAGCCAGAATGCCGCGATGGCCAGCAGCATCACCGCAATTTCGAAATATTTCGTTCCAATCGTGACGGAACGCTTGCTGTAACGGTCTGCCAGGTAGCCGCCGGTCATGGAGAAGAGAATAAATGGCGCTGCAAACAGCAGTCCGACCATGCGGACCCGGGAGGCCTCTTCATCCGGAGAAAGTTTGGTTTGCAGGGTGATATAGAGAACGAGGAACTTGAGGGCGTTGTCGTTGAAGGCGCCCTGAAATTGCGTGGCAATCAGGCTCCAGAAGCCAGCGCGCCAGGAACGGGGAGCTTCGCTCAAAAGGACAAGACCTCCCTTAGTCGCATCGATTAGAGGCGGTTCGCTAAGAATCCTCGCAAAATCAGCCGGATTTGCACAGTGGATTGTTGATACGAGGTGCTAAGGCAGCACAAAAAGTGTAGCGGCCGTTACAGGTACGCTTCAATGGCCACGTCCGGACCGAGTTGCCGGACGCTCATGATCCGCAAATGCTGTGAGGCAAGCGACGCACCTGTTGCGAAGGGCACGGCCATTTGCCCGGTGATCTTCGGCGCGTAGAAGAGAACGAGTTTGTTCACCACTTCCGCCGCCAGCGCCGCGCCATTTAAGCCGGGTCCAGCCTCAAGCAGCGCGCTGAGAATGTCTCGCCGCCCAAGCTCCTGGAGAACTGCAACGAGGTCCAATTTGTGACGATGGTGTTTCGCACGCACGAGCTCCACGCCCGCATTTTGCAGCTTGCGCGCCTTTGGCGATTTGAGCGACACCGCAGTGAAGACCAGCAAATCGTCATCGACCGTCTGCACAACGCGCGCCTTGGGCGTAAGCCGCAGCTTCGTATCCAGCACCACGCGCAATAATCGCCGCCGGCGGTCCAACCCGCTCCGGTCGGTTAGCAGCGGATCATCGGCGAGAATTGTGCCGATTCCCGTCAGCAGTGCGTCCGAAGCGTGCCGCATCCTGTGCACTTCCGCGCGCGACTCCTCGCTGGTAATCCATGCGTGTTTCTTGCCTTTGCGTGCTTTGGGCAACGCCAGTTGCCCATCCAGCGTTAACGCTGACTTCAGCGTCACAAACGGCCGCCGCGTCTTGATCCAGTGCGAAAACCCTTCATTCAGCCGCTGCGCTTCTGTTTCCAGCAGTCCGCTTTCAACCTGAATCCCCGCCGCTCGCAGCCGTTCAAATCCCCCGGCGCCGTTTTTGGGATTCGGATCCTCCATCGCGCCAACCAAGCGCGTAATACCTGCCGCGATCACCGCCTCGCTACACGGTCCCGTGCGCCCTGTGTGGTTGCAAGGCTCCAGCGTTACGTACATCGTCGCGCCGCGTGCGCGATCCCCCGCTTGCTTCAGCGCCACAATTTCGGCGTGATCGCGCCAATCGTACTGATGAAACCCTTCGCCAACGATCGCGCCATCCTTCACGATCACGCAGCCCACCGTGGGATTGGGGCTGGCCAGGCCAACGCCTTTGCGCGCCAGCTCCAGCGCATGTTCCATGAAACGTTGATCGTGGGAATTCACGGTTTTAATTGAAGAGAGAATCGGCGTAGGTCTGTGCATCGAAGGGCACAAGATCGTTGATCTGCTCGCCCGTCCCGACGAAGCGGATCGGCAAGCCCAGTTCGCGCGAAATGGCCACCACGATGCCACCCTTCGCCGTGCCATCGAGCTTCGTCAAGATTATGCCGGTCACGCCCACCGCCGAAGTGAATTCCCGCGCCTGTGCTAGCCCGTTTTGTCCCGTCGTGGCGTCCATCACCAGCAGCACGTCGTGGGGCGCGCCGGGAATCACCTTCGCCGCCGTTCGCTTCATCTTTTCGAGTTCCTGCATCAGGTTGGACTTGGTGTGCAGCCGCCCCGCCGTGTCCACAATCACCGCATCGGAGCCCCGCGCCTTGGCCGCCGCCATCGCGTCGTAGACCACCGCCGCGGGATCCGAACCCGACTTCTGCTTGATCACTTCCACGCCATTCCGCTGCGCCCAAATTTCCAGTTGCTCAATCGCCGCTGCGCGAAACGTATCCGCCGCGCAAAGCACCACGCTGCGCCCATCCTTACGCAGCCGGTTCGCCAGCTTGCCAATGCTTGTCGTCTTTCCCGCGCCGTTCACGCCCACAATGAAGATCACCCGCGGATCGTTTCCGTTCGCCGGGCCTGCCAGCTTCGGCGTGTTGCCATAGACATTCAACGCGCGAAACACGTGTGCCTTGATCTCTTTTTTCAGTTGCTCGCTGTTGTTCAGCGCGTTCCGCGACATCTGCTCCTTTACGGAGTCCAGAATCTCCCGCGTCGTCTTCACGCCCAGGTCAGCCGAGAGCAGTGCGGTCTCCACATCCTTCAGCACCGAAGGATCGATCTGCCGCCCGCCCTGCGTAATCGTATCCAGCGTGTCGGCAAGCGCTTCCTTCGTCTTGCCGACGGACTCTTTCAGCCGCTCCAGCAGCGTGGGTTCCGGTTTTCCAAAAAGGGTAATCATCAGATTGGTCCGCGCGTGTCAAAAGGCGCGAAAGAAAAGTGTAACAGATTGCCCAGAATGGCGAAGATTCACCCTACAGGAATGACAGGTTTTGGCTTTCGGCAAGCTGAGACAAAAATCGCAGCCGAAGTGAAGGCAGCCAGCAGCATAAACACAAAAAGCCAGAGGTCGTTATGTTGGTCCGTCAGCTTGCGCATTAGAAAGTCCCAAATGTATTGGGTGAAGCCGACGACCAGGCCCACAGCAGTCCCTAATTTGGACGGCGGAACGCCTGGCCGCAACCCAATGACTATCCGCCCAGCCTGCGTCAGTAGTAAGGTCGCTAGAGCGATCAAGAACGCCCAAATTAAAGTTTCGACCGCAAGATATTCAAAGGCTTTATTCCACTTCCCTACGAGGTCCTGGTCGACGTCGTGAAAAATGTAGACAATGACCAAGTTAAGCGAGAGTGCAGATACGAGGATGCCTCGATAGTAGTTAAGTGTGACGCGCCACATAGTAGGCGGGCGAAAGTATACATCAACGTTACGACGTGGAAGTTAGACAGGAAGATCTAGACGTGCACTTCAACTGCCGTCAGCCGCAGCTTCCCGGCTTTCACCGCCGATTCCAGCGCCGCCACTATGGCATCATCAAACTTCGACCCTGACAGCGCCTTAATGCGCCCCAGCGCATACTCCAAGTCCATTGCCGTCTGGTACGGACGGTTCGTTGTCATCGCATCCAGCGTATCGGCCACCGCGATAATCCTTGCCATGCGCGGAATCTGTGGTCCCGTCAATCCATAGGGATACCCACGCCCATCCATGTGCTCGTGGTGCAATTCGATGCCCGGCAGCATCTCTTTCAGTTGCGACACAGGGCGCATGATGTTCGCGCCCTTGGTCGTATGCGTCTTCATGATTTCAAATTCTTCCGGCGTCAGTGAACCCGGCTTCTTTAACACGCGGTCGTCCACGCCGATCTTTCCGACATCATGCAGCAGCGCGGCAATGCGCAGTTTGTCCAGATCCTCGGGAGAAAGCTTCATCTCCTGCGCGATGATCGTGGAATATTTTGCCACGCGCCCGGAATGGCCTCGCGTGTACGGGTCCTTTTCGTCGATTGCGGCTGCCAGCATGCGAATCGAACCGATAAACAGCTCGCGGTTTTCTTCGGCGGCCTGCTTCAGCCGCTCGATGTACTCTTCGATGTCGCTGGCCATCAAGTTGAAATTTTCTGCCAGTTCGCTGATTTCGGCGGCGCCAGCCACAGGAGTGCGTTGGTGAAACTCACCACGGCTGATGGCGCGCGTAGAAGCCGCCAAAGAACGGATCGGCGTGCTGATGCCGACCGCGAAGAAATAACCGAAGAGAATCGCAACCAGCACCACCACGCTGACGAACGCCAGCGCCTGGCGGTTCAATTCCGTTACGCCCGCATCGGCGCGTGCTTCGTCCAGGCTGCGCTCGGCGATCACCGCCCAATCCACTTCGGGGAAAGTGCTATAGGTGCCGACCATTTCCACCGAATGCTTCTGTTCCTTCTCCTGGAAGCGCACGGTTTCCGTGTTCCGCAAGTCCTTGGGTAGGGCCTTGATCTGGGCCACCAGATGAAATTTGTCGCTCAAATCTTCGCCGGGAACGAAGTGTTTAGGATCGGGATGTGCCACAAGGTGCCCATAATGATCGACCACAAATACGTTGCGCCCGCGCACGCTGGCGTCCTGCAAGCGCCGTACGATCGGGTCCAGGGAAACCACCGCCGCCAGCATGCCCGTGAAATTGTCATTCACGTCTTTCAGTGGTACGGCGATCACAAACGCCGGGCGATTGTCGGGAGCCAGAGCCAGAGGATCGCTGCGGAATTTCACGGACTGCACGCAGCTCATGAACGCGCGTTGCAGCGCCTTGGCGACGAAGGGGTCCTGCTCCGCGCGGAAATTTCCCTGCGATGCGCTGGTGCCTTTGCCGTCGCGGCCCACGGCGGTCAGGTAGATGAAGGAATCCCGGTTGGAGTCGACAAAATTTTCCAGGAGCCGCGTGACTTTCGGTTCGTTGACGGGATCGGTCACGTTGTCGATCAGCCCGGTTAACGCGAGAATCTGCCGCTGGCTGATCAGTTGCTGCGTCACGTTAAATTCGAACGATTGCACTTCCTGCGCCAGCGAACGCGTCAATTCCGTTTGCTGGATGCGCTCTGTATCCACGAGTTTTTCCTGGCTAAGTTCCAGCACTTGACGGTGATACAGACCGATAGGGAGCGCGCTCACAAGCAGGAGCGCACCGAGCACAAGCCAGAGGATGCGCACCCGGCCGGAACGGAGGCGCGTCAGGATCGATGGAGCGGTGTCCGCCATCGCAACATCTTCATTGTAGGAGGCTAGGCGCCGCGGCAGGGGCTGGCCCAAAGGACAGGCGACGCGCAAGTGCAACTGGCCGCAAGTACTGGCGGAACTATTCTCTTCGGAGAGGACGCTCCATAATCGCGCGAATCGCTTCGCGCGGGGGATTGCCCAGATGCAGGATGCTGTGCACTTGCTCCGAAATGGGCAGTTCAAGACGGTTTTCGCGGGCCAGCGATAACAAGGCGGCCGTTGTACCAACGCCTTCCGCGACCATGGTCATTCCCGTCAGAATCTCCTGCAACGATCGTCCTTGGCCAAGTTCAAACCCCACGTATCGATTGCGGCTCAGGTTGCCGTAACAAGTCAGAATCAGGTCTCCCATTCCGGCCAGGCCGCCGAGTGTTTCCGCTTTCCCGCCCAGGGCAATTACCAGGCGGCTCATCTCCGCCAATCCCCGCGTGATCAGAGCCGCCAGCGAATTTGCACCGAGCCCAAGGCCCTGGCACGCACCCGCGGCGATGGCCATCACGTTCTTCATCGCGCCTGCCAGTTCCACGCCCAACGGATCATCATTTGTATAGAGCCGGAACGTCGGGCCCGAAAACTCTTCTTGTAGAAATGCGGCCAGCGCCGGATCTTCCGAGGCGATCACCACCGCCGTTGGTTGACCCGCGGCTGCCTCCAACGCGAAGGAGGGACCCGAAAGAACCGCGAGCCGCGGCACAAACCGCGCGTTGATGCCCTGCGCGATCACCTGGCTCATGCGGAAGTGCGTAGCGGGTTCCAGCCCTTTTGTGGCGCTGACGATGCATGCGTCCCGAGGCAAATCGTGCAGCGCCTCTACCAATACACTGCGCACGTGTGCGGAAGGCACCGCACAAATCACGACTTGCGCATCCGGGAGTGTCTCGGACAGCTTCGCGGTAACTTGAACGGCTTGCGGAATTGTGACTCCCGGCAGGTAGCGGGAGTTTTCCCTGCGCGCTTCGATCACTGCCGCCAGTTCGGCATTGCGGGCCCAAAGCCGAATCTGATGCTTGCGCCGGCTGTTCGAAAGCACCACGGCAAGCCCCGTGCCCCAACTGCCAGCGCCGAGAATCGCGATGCGGCTCATGTGGATCCTCCCTTGGACTTCCCAAAGGAATATTTCGCTTCGGTGCCGTCCACCAGCCGCTGCAAGTTCGCATCGTGTTTGAATACCACCAGCGCAGACGCAAACAGGGTCCCGAACGTCACCACCAGCGGCGGCGCATGCCCCGGCGCCCACAAAAAATAGACCAGCAGGGGCATAGCGGCCGCGGCAGCGACCGAACCCAGCGAAACGTAATGCCACATCAGGACAACCGCGAGAAAAAACGTCAGCGCTCCCACTGCCGCTAGTGGCGCCAAGATCAGAAATACACCTAGCGCCGTAGCCACTCCTTTTCCACCTTTGAATTTCAGCCAAACCGGATAGCAATGGCCGATTAATGCCGTGATACCCGCCAGCATCTGAACGGTTGCAGAGTGATCTGAGTTGTGCCCCGCCAACCACACCGCCGCCGCGCCTTTCCCCGCATCCAGCAGCAGCGTAAGAATTCCCGCCGCTGGGCCAGCCACCCTGGCCACGTTCGTGGCGCCAATGTTTCCGCTGCCGGATTTGCGGACGTCGCGTCCGCCAAACAGTTTCGAAAGAATGAGTCCAAAGGGAATGGAGCCGAGCAGATACGCCAGGGCGATCAGCCCCACGTTGGTCGGCGTCAGAAAAGACATGCGGCGTCAGCCCTCCGGAGCGAAACGAACCGTTTGCAACGTAGTGTACTCCGCTCCGCTGGGTTTCAGCTTGCTTTCGATCAGATGGAACTTGGTTGCTGTCAGTCCGCCGAAACTCTGCGTTTGCTTTGTGCGGATGGCTTCCAGCAGTTTTGGGACGATGCCCGGCGGATCGAATCGCGCTAGCGTCAGATGCGGCGTAAATGGCCGCTCTTCCAGCGGGGAACCCAATCGATGAGCCGCATGATCCACATCGCTGGCGAGCGTTTTGAGATTCGCGGAAGCTTCCATGCCGGCCCAAAACACGCGCGGCCGCCTTTCGTGCGGGAAAAATCCCAAGCCGCGAAATTCGAGTTTCACCGGCTCCGGCGAACCGATCTCCGCAAGAACGCGTTGCAGAGCTTCCAATTTCGCTGCCGGTGTTTCACCCAGAAATTTCAGCGTGACGTGCAGATTCTCCGGGCGCACCCATTTCGCTTGTGGCGCAATCCCACGCAGTTCTTGAATTAATGCCGCATAACCCGCGCGAATTTCCTCGGGGATCGCAATGGCGACAAACAGCCGCACGCTTGGCCTCTCAATTTCCGGATTTTAACGCCGCGGTTGCGGCTTGCCTTCGTAGAGGTAATGCACGCGCACCATGTCCAGCGCGATCTGGGATGCATAAAAGCGAATCGCTTCGCGGTCGCCCGGAAGATGTATCAGGCGTTCCTTGGTTCCCGCCGGTGCGGCCAGCGCAATGTGCACCGTGCCCACGGGTTTTTCTTCGCTGCCGCCACCGGGACCCGCAATGCCCGTAATCCCCACGCCAAACGTGCTGCCCACGCTGCGGCGAATCCCTTCCGCCAGTGCAATTGCCACTTCAGCGCTCACCGCGCCTTTCGCCGCAATCAATTCCGCTGGGACTTCCGTCCACGCCGTTTTGCGCTCATTGCTGTAGGAAACCACGCCTCCGAGAAAATAGTTGGAACTCCCGGGAATGCGGGTCAGGCGTTCCGCCAGCAGACCGCCGGTACAGCTTTCCGCCGTTGCGATGGTCGCGCGGTTGGTGGCGAGAAGTTCGGCGACCACCTCTTCGAGCGGCACACCCTTGTGGGCAAAGATCCGGTCCCCGAGAGCCAGTTCAAAGCTGCGAACGATTTCATCGAGAGTCGTTTCGGCTTGCGTCGCGTCGTCGCTCCACATCCGCAGATGGAGCTGAATTTCTCCCGGTGCGGCCAGAATCGTCGTGTTCACGTTCTTGTAGCGGGTGTAAATCGGGCGGATGCGCTCTTCGACATGGGATTCGCCAAGCCCCGTCACGCGCAGTTCGCGATGAAACATGCGCAGGCCGGAAACCCGGCGCTGCAGCCGCGGCATTACCTGCTCGAGGAACAGTGGCTTCAATTCGCGGGGAGGCCCAGGCAGCAACGCCACCAGCCGCCCTTTATCTTCAATCCACAGTCCCGGTGCCGTGCCCCGGGGATTTTCCAGGACCTCGGCACCCTCCGGCACCATCGCCTGGCGCAGATTCACAGCCGGCATGTCTCGCTTGAAGCTCCGGAAGCGCGCCTCAATGGCCCGCACCACTTCCTCATTGCGCTGCAAACGCCGTCCCAGGAGTTCCGCCACCGTTTCACGCGTCAAATCGTCTTCCGTCGGCCCCAGGCCGCCGCTGGCGATCACCACCGGCACGCGGTTTAGCGCATCGCGAAACGCCTCGGCGAGCAGTTCTCGATTGTCGCCAACAATGGTCTTACGCAAAACCTCGATGCCCAGCTTATTCAATTCTTCGGTCAAGAAAAGGGAATTGGTGTCCAACCGGTCCGGTGTGAGAAGTTCCGACCCAACGGCAATGATTTCCGCTTTCATGGGAATTATTGTAGCGATGATTTGACTGTAGTGGCCAGACTTTAGACTGGCCAGGATGGGTTCTTTGCAGCGCAGTTGGCCGATCTAAAGTTCGGCCACTCCATGTTATCCCAACAGCGGCAATCCGCGGACGTTCCAATCGATAGTGAAAAGCGCGCTGTTGGCCGCCAGAATCCCGCGCCCGCTTGGCAACAGTGCCAATCCCACCAGCGCAGGTCCGCTCAACACGTGCTCCGCATGCCCTTGCGGCGAAATGCGCACGATTCCCCTGCGGCCGCCGAGCGACGCCACCACATACAAATTCGTGGCATGGTCAAATGCCAACCCCTGTGGCCGCCCCAGTCCGCGGTAAAACACGTGCACTTCGCCATTCTGCGTAATGCGATACACACGGTCATAACTGGAAGTCGTCGGCCCGCTCACATATAGCTCGCCGCTGGGATGAAACGCCAAGTGGTAGGCCGCCACGGAGGGTTCCAGCGTTGCAAACACGAAAATCTCCCGCTGCGGGCTGATCTTAAAAATGGTTCCGCTGCGGTCGCCCACAAACAGGTTGCCGTGGGGATCAAATGCCAGGCCCGTGGCGATGCCCATGCCTTCAACCCACTGTTCGCTTCGTCCATCGGGCGAAACGCGATGGATCGTACCGTCGTGACGGCACGAAACAAACAAATGCCCATCTGGCCCGAGCGCCAGACCCGTCGGATTCACCAGCGAAGTCACAAACGGTTTCACCGCGTAACTTGCGCTGATCTTGTACAGCGAAACTGGCACCCGCTGGCCACGCGGCCCGCTGAACGTCACATATATATTTCCTTCGGCATCCACCGCCGGATTGGCCACCGGATGCAAATTGTCCGCGATCTGATAGCCGATCGAGACGGGAAATGGCTGGCTCTCTTGCTGTGCCGCAAGTATCTGAATGGAGTTGCCGCTGGCATCTTCCGGCACGCGCGCAATCAGGCGATTGCTGCTGGCCAGCGCCAGCGCTGCTTCCGCTTCGCCAAACCGCACCTGCGGGCGCCCGCCGTGCCGCGAAGTAAACCCGCTGCCGAAAATGGCAATTTCCCCACCGGGAATCGCCGCCGTGGGCGCAATCCGCTCAATGTGGGGAATGCCGTTCTTTTCTGTCGTGGACCCGAACCCGAATTTCATTGGCCTGCCCGTGAATTAAAGCCAATGAAAGTGTAACGCGAGACGCAAACAAATGGCAGCGTACACCCCGGCCATCCAGTCGTCGGCCATGATGCCCCAGCCACCGCGCAGCTTTTCCAGTCGCCGGCAGGGAAATGGTTTGGTGATGTCGAAGATTCGGAACAGCAGAAAACCCGCCAGCAGGAATTTCCAGTTGAGAATGCTCATGCCGCTATAAATCGCAAAGGCAACCGCGTCGTCGGGCCGCACCAGAGTGAGCGGCGTCACCGGAGCCAACCCCAGGATCAACGCCAGATGCACGCCCGATACTTCGTCAATCACCACGTACTGTGGATCTTTCACTCCGGCGTAGGAGGCGACCTGACCCGCCGTGCGCACGCCCAGCAACGCCACCACCAGCCAAACGGCAATCGAGGGCAATAGCAAGAGTACAATTCCGAGCGCGCCGGATCGTAGCGGAAGATCGAGGCCCAATCCGATGCCTGCCACTTTGCTGACGATGAAAAACCAACTCAGGGGATGGGAGATAACAGCCACCAGAAGGCCCACTACGGAACCCCAGGTGCCGGGACCTGGCTTCAGGTATCCGGTTCCCAGGACGGTGGCAAAACGAAAAGCGGAGACCGGCTTCTCCCCGGTCGCTCCCGCCGGAGTTTCGGGCACATCAATGGATGGTTTCATCGTTGTCGCGCGTACCTTCGCGCAATGTGCGGCGGTCCGCCTCGAGAATCTCTTCTTCGTCAAAGATGGGATCGGAGACGACGTATTTCTCCGCGGACCACGCTCCCAGATCCAGTATCCGGCAGCGCTCCGAGCAGAACGGGAAATCCGGATCCTTTTCCGAGTCCGTGGGTTTTTTGCAAATTGGGCAAACGTGTTTCATGTCGAAGAGTAGTTGTACCACCACTCGCCAAGGAAATGTAGGGGCGCCTTTGTAGCACAGCCATTCCTGGCTGTGCACCGATCCACCAGCTACAAGCCGCGCACAGGCAAGGGCAAAGTTACCGCGACAAAGCCTCTACCCAATCACCCTCAGAGCGGCACCCGTTGCAATGCGCGTCAACTTCTCTTCCGGAGCCCCTGCAACTACCGCCTGCCGGATCGCCGGCCGTTCCTGAATCTCCACCACGCGCCCAATCAAATCGTACGCGTCGGTCTTCGTAATCTCGACCTGGACTACATCTCCGGTCCCCGCAATTTCCCCGCTCGGCAACTCGATGTCCGTCAAATAAAGTTTGCCATCAATATCCGGGGCCATCGTTTCCAGCCGCGCTTCCCAAATCAGGGGATTGTCCTTGGACGGCCCTTCCACCAGCGCCGTCTGGGTCTGTCCCTTCAGCCCGCGCAACCGCTCGCGCGAAATCTTTTTCTGCAGCGCCATCAAGCGGTTCTTGCGGTCGGCGATCGTTACCGAATCCACTTTTGTGTCCAATGCGAAGCTTTCCGCATTATCCACGTCCGAATACTCAAACACGCCCATCCAGTCCAGCTTTGCCGCGGCCACAAAATCGTAAAGTTCCTGGAAATCCGCTTCGGTCTCTCCGGGGAAGCCGACGATAAAGCTGGTCCGCAGGGCAACGCCCGGAATCGTCGTCCGCATGCGCTCCAATAATTTCAAGAACGCATCGCCGTTAGAGCCGCGCTTCATCCGTGCCAGCACGTTGCGGCTGGCATGTTGCAGCGGCATGTCAACGTACTTTGCCAGGCGCTCGTGCGCCGCCAGCGTATCCAGCAATTTCTGGGTCACTCGGTTGGGATACGCATACAAAAATCGCACCCACAACAAATCCTCCACTTGCGCCAGGCGCTCCAGAAGTTGCGCCAGGCCGTCGCGCAAGCCCAAGTCTTCGCCGTAGGAGGTCGTGTCTTGCCCGATTAAGGTCACTTCCCGCGTGCCTGCCGCGGCCAGATTCTCCGCTTCGCGCACCACGGACTCAAAACGCCGGCTGCGGAACGCTCCGCGGAGCTCCGGAATGATGCAGAACGTGCACGGATGATCGCAGCCTTCGGCAATCTTGATATACGCCTGATGTTTCGGCGTGGTCAGGATGCGCGGCGTCAAATCGTGGTAAAGAAACGCGGGGGGCTGCGCGGGCAGCATTTTCAGGTCGCCTTCGACCGCCTCGATAATTCGCTCTACTTCACCCGTGCCCACTACGGCATCCACTTCCGGAATCTGCTCCAGAATCTGGTCCCGATAGCGTTCCACCAGGCAGCCCGCCACAATCAGTTTCTTCGCCGCGCCAAACTTTTTGTGCTCGGCCATTTCCAGAATTGCGTCCACCGATTCCTTTTGCGCAGGCTCAATGAAGCTGCAGGTGTTCACCACCAGGATTTCCGCGTCGTCCGCGCGCGGCGTCAGTTCATACCCTTCGCGCGCAAGAATGCCCATCATCACCTCGCTATCCACGAGGTTTTTCGGGCATCCCAGCGAAATAAATCCAACCTTGCGCATACAGTCCAAGCGGCGCCTCAACGCCGAGCCATTAATTTTAGCATGGTCGTGGCGGCTGGCTGGGGATGCCAACAATAAAGTAAGTAAACCTGCCCGGTGCAAAATACACTGGCATTAAAATTAAAGCATATTTACGTATCATATGTTATAGCTGACGTCAGCTAAAACAATGCGTAGATTACTAACATCATTTGATACGCCTTCCTGAAGGAGTTCCTATGAGCAAGTGGCCTGAACAGTTCTGCTTAGCGGTGACTGTTTCGCTGTGCATCGCCTTTACGGTTCCCTTGCAAGCTTCGCCACCAACAACCGCAATCGACCAGACGTGGCACTACGACCCAGCCTTGAAGGCTATGATCGTTACCATCGTCAACACTTCGGACAAGGACATCACTGCGTACAATCTATCGGTGAAGGTAACTCTTTCCAACGGAGTAAATGAGTTTCAGGTGACGCATGATTTCCTAAATGTTGCCACGCTCCTCGATAGTGTAAAGGGCACGCGGGCAGAGCAAGAACTCGCCGAACAGGTTGGGCCACGCAGTCTTCCCGCACGCGGGAGTTATGACGAGAAGATACCAGTAGGTGGAGGCTTCAAGAACTTCGAGGCCGTGCTTGATGTGGTAGTGTTCAGCGACAAAACAGCCGAGGCAACAAACGGCCCGGCCTTGCAGCGATTGATTGCCTCCCGCAAAGCCAAAGCGATGACTATCCAAAAGGCGAATGAAACGATTACGGCAGTTCTTTCCGACACAACTTTAGAATCCCCTCATGCTGACGCCTCTGCCAAGGTGCAAGGTATATGCGATGCCTGGAAGGCTAAGTCTCCTAACGATGCGACGGTTATGAATGAAGGCGAGTTCAAAATCATAATCCAAGACTTGAAGCAAGCTCCCCTGAGACGCGGTAACGCTAGCGAAGCGGACTATCTAAAGTCATACATGGTGCTCAAAGCAAAGGAACAATCTACGTGGATCGAGAACGCACAACTAGTACTGGTCGGAGAGAAGCCATATAAGCCACGACGTCCAAGCTGAGATGGATGCTCTTCTGCCTAATCGGACTTGCGTTTCTCGCCCCGTCTTCCCTTTACGCGCAATCGCAGAACTGCAGCACAACCACCTTCCAACTTACCGGGTACTCGAGTAACAATGATAATTCTCTCAGACCGTCGTTGAATTCATTTCGCTGACAAAACGGAACGAATCTGTTCCAGCAAGGCCTGGAGCCTCGATGCATCGCACGCCGCTCCGCCAAAACGCGCTTGCGCGTAGAGTGTCGTAAACTCGCACACCGGCGCGGCTAATGCCGGTTGCATCTCCAGGGTGGCCGCAAACTCTCCCGCTGTCTGCGTCTCCCTGCGCCGGAATCCCCGCCGCTCCAGCACGCGGAGCATATCCGCATACAGGCGCGAAGCGAGTTGCGGATTGTCCCGCTTTTCCGCCGGCCGCCGAAGTTCCAGCGATAAATTCAGCCACCGGAATAACCACCGGATCCAGTTCATCCGCAAAATCACCAGCAGCAGCACCAGCGCCACCGGGAACAGCATCCGCAGGTTTGCATGCGAATTCTGCCAGGCCATCAGGCCGTTCATCCCGCGTTCCTGCTGCCGCCGGAACCATTCCCGGATCGCCGTGCTGTAATCGGTTGTGCCCTGGCGGACATTTCTCGCCATCAGTGTCTGGTGCGCCCAGTCGTAGTTCACCACCCACTCGTTCCAGTTCAACTGCATCCAGTCCAGATACAGATTCAAGCGTGAAAACATGCCGCGCTGTGTTCCTGCCGCCACCGGGGTGGGGTCGAATACCACCCATCCACTGCCGGGGAAAAACGCCTCCACCCAGCTGTGCGCGTCGCTGGCGCGCACGATGTAGTCTCCTGCGACGTCGTTGTATTCACCGGGCAAAAATCCATTCACTTCGCGCGAAGGAATCCCCAGGGTCCGCAACATCACGGTCATCGCCGAAGCAAAGTATTCGCAATGGCCGGCCTTGGTCACGAACAGGAAGTTGGGCAGGGGATCGGCGCCCGGCTTTCCAACCAGGTTCAACGTGTAGGAAAAATTCCGGTGCAAGTAATTTTCCATCACGATCGCTTTGTCAAAGGGATTGTTAGCCGTCTCCGTGATCTTCCGAGCTAGCTCCGGAATGCGCGCATCGAGATGCTCCGGCAATTGCAAGTAGACGTCTCGAATGTCCTGCGGATAATCGGTGCTCGCCGTGCGCGCTTTGGGGGGACGCGCCGCCGGAAGCAGCGAGACGCCTTCATACCGGATCTGCGCAAAATTTCTGGCCGGATTAGAAATGGAGTCCGTCGAATCCAATTTCAGGGAACTGAAATGCTGCTCACCCGTGTACCGGCTGGGGTCACTTGAAAAATTTCCGCGGAGTTGCATCACTTGCGCGGGCGCGAAAATCGCATCGCTCGCCATCGGCTGCATCAGGATGGTGTAACGCAACTGTCCGACAATGGGCGCTTGCATGGCGTAGGGCGAATTCAAAACCACCCAACCGCCCCCTCCCACGTTCTTCATCTCCACTCGTTTGTCGTCGGTGGTCCACCGGCGCCCGTCAAACGTGGTCAACGCAATGCCTCGCCAGCGCAGCAGGGGATAATCCACGGGGTGGCCGGTTTGCACGCGCATCACCACCGTGTTGTCTTTCTGAATCTCGCCGATCTGTCCGAGTTCCACGCTGTCCGTGAATCCCGTCATTAGTGAAGGCTGAAAGCCGGACTTCGCAAAATAGCCCGCGCTCACGCGAGGAAAAAAGAAAAACAGCAGCGAACCGAAGAAAATCGCGCCAAGAGTCACCGTCATGGCCGCCAGCGAGATGGCCCGATAAAACCGGCGTTCCCGGCCGGTTTCGGCATGAAGCGGCGGGAACACCGTGCCCTGCGCACTGCGGCGAATCTCCAGTCCAAGGAACGTGGCCACCCCGAACATCAGGTAGGCGACGAACAGGAAGAAGAAATTGGTATCCACGGTGAAGACAGCGGAAGCCAGCACCGATGCGAACGACAACATCGCCAGAAAGATGGCGTCGCGGTCGCTGGTTGCACTGAAAAGGCGCAGCACCGTGACGGCGAGCAGAAAATGGACGGCGCCCAGCAAGGAAGCGAACAGGCCCACGTTGACCGTTCCCGTCACCAGGCTGCGCGAGATGAAGAGTGCGTCCAGGGGGAACAAAATTAGAAACACGAGCACTAGCCGTGTGGCCGTGGTTTGCCGCAACTCCGGCCCGTAACCTTTCCACCAACGGAAGCCTTTATAGAGAACTGCAAGGGGGGCCAGAATCGTCGTGAAGATGTCGAGTTTTCCGGTGCTGACCAGGGTAAGCACAGCGGTGAGCACCAGGAAAAACAGCGATGCCCGAAAAAAAGGCTCTGCGGGCAGTTCTTGCGCTCGGGTTGGGGCGGTTGTGGCCACGGTCGAATACCCAGAATATCATTGCGCGGCGCGTGCCCCTTTAGACGCGCGCGTATCAATAAAGGGCTTACTCTTTGTACAGAAGGCGCTTTGCGGCCTCTCTGGCAACTTTGCGGGTCAGGTTGGAAATAGCCAGGCCCGTAACCTCGTCCAGCGGCAGAGCTCTCCCGCCAGAGAATTTCGGCAGAGTTCCTGTGTGGACAAGAAAAGGGAAGACGGTAATGGCGCGGTAGGTCACTGAATGCCTTACGGGTTTGAGTGTTTCGAATTTTTCCGCAGGCTTCCTCCCCTTCAGAATTGATTTTTCCATAAACTTCTTGATTTCTTTTTCTGCGGAATCCGGCTTCACGGGGATCGTTGGAAAATGCCACATCCGCGAGACCAGCGTGGGGACGTCGTTTGCTGCTTTTGAGGCGCTCGATTTCTTCGGTGGTGGCAGCAAGAGGGTCCTGCCCCGCACATCCACCGGCACAAACGCAGCCAGGGCAATTTCCACCGTGTCGCGTTTTGCGCGTTTGGCGGGAATCTCCTCCGTTAGCCCCTTTTTTCGCGCCTCACAATACTCGGCGACGGGGCACAACAAACATTGCGGGGAACGCGGCGTGCAAACCATAGCCCCGAGTTCCATCATGGCCTGGTTCCAGTCGCCCGGAGATTTCTCGGGGAGCAAGCTATCAGCCTTTTTCTGCAGCTTTTGCCACTTGCCATTGGCCCGCAAATCTCCGCGAATGGCGTCCAATCGCGCCAGCACCCGGGCGACGTTACCATCCAGCACGGCCAGCTTTTCCTGGTACACAATGCTCAAAATCGCCGCCGCCGTGTAGGTCCCGATCCCCGGCAACCCCAGCGCTTCTTCCAACATGCTCGGAAAGATTCCACTGTGTTTCGCGACAATCTCCTTCGCCGCCTTCTGCAGATTGCGGGCGCGCGAGTAGTAGCCCAGCCCGGACCAAAGCCGCAGCACTTCTTCTTCCGGCGCTTTGGCTAGCATTTGTACGGTGGGAAATCGGTCCACAAAGCGTTCGTAGTAGGGTATTACGGCGGCCACTCGCGTCTGCTGCAGCATGATCTCCGAAAGCCAGATGCGATAGGGATCGCGAGTACGGCGCCATGGCAAATCGCGTTGAAACTGCGCGAACCATTCCAACAGACCCTTTCGGAAACGCGTCAATTCCTGGCTGCTCGACATGGCGTCCAGTTTCGCATATTCCTGGATATGTCCCGTGGAGTATCAGGCTGTCAGGTCGCTGGCAAAGACGATGTAAGAGGTATTCCACAGCTCCGGTGATATGGAACCCCGGGGCTGGGAGGTCACGATAATCTTGAAAGACTCCGGATCCGCCGCCAATTGGTTGAGGAGTTCCGGCTGTGAATTCGGCGCAACCGGCTGTACCAGCGCCAGATGCCTCAGGATGGCAAAAATGTGTTCCGATGCAGGTGCCAGCGGCGTGGTTGCGTTTACGCTGCGAAATTCCAGCAGCGCGCTGCGTTCGTGAAAATTCCAGGCCAGGGCCGCGCAAAAAGTCACCGCACGCTCAAATCGTTCGCGTTCGGCTTCCGGCGCTCCGCTGATTGCCGCTGGACTCTGCGGATCGAAGACCAGCAAGACGCGGCAATCGTCTTCTCGGGCAAATTCCCGCACCATCAACTCCCCAAAGCGAGCCGAAGCTTTCCAGTGGACGTGCCGCGCGCTGTCGTTTGGCTGATAATCGCGCAGCGCATACAAGTCCTGCCCGCGCCCCTTCGCATTGCTCTCCATCGCGCCTTGCAATCCGGGCAAGACCTCTAGAAACTCCGAAGAAGCCGCCACAGGTGGATAGACCAGCGCCTCAGTGGCAAGATCCAGCCGCCGTGCTTTCTGCAGAAAGCCAAAAGGAAATCGCGTCACAATCCGAAAAGCTTCCTGCCGGAAAAGCCCGCGCTTGGGAAATAACATGGGCACGCTCTGCTTCACCGTTTGTTGCCGTGGCAGATAGGGGAAGTAGACCGGAGTCTCCAGCAGCGCCGCTGCTTGCTGCCCCTTCTGCTTGGTGGCCTCCACGCGCAAGGAAAACGACGGCAGACTCAGTTTTTCATTTTGAAGTTCCACGGAAGCGCGAACCGCCTGGCCCGCGAAGATATGTTCCGGCAAATCGAGTTTCAGTTCGACGCCGGCCAGCGTGATGGAAGACAATATCCCCGACATGAGGATCGAAGCGATAAGGCTTGCGAGTATCAGAAACAGCAGGTTGTTGCCGGTATTGATGGCCGCCAGCGCCACCAGCACGATGCCCAGGATGTAGATCCAGCCTTCGCGCGTGACGCGATACTCCATCCGGTAGCCGATCCACCGCAACGGCGTCCGCTTTGCCAGCGTAGGCACCAGCGTTACCGCCACCCAGGCGGCCACCAGCAGCGCGGTCAGCGCCGATGCACTTGCCAAAAACAGATTGCCCAGCTGGGCCGCTGCACCGGAATAAAGCGCCAGCACCAACGCAATCGTCAGCGCCGCCATAGACAAAAAAAACGCGCGCACTCCAGGCCGGTCGCTTTTTGCCAATAACGATTGGATTGTGGATGTTATCGAGGCCATGGCTCGGAAATCACATCACTGGTCAGAACCAAAAAAGCTTATGGCTAGCAGCTAAAGGCTAACGGCTTTCTTCACAACGGTACGCGGACCGATTCCACAATTTCTCGCAGCACGTTTTCCGTCGTCTCCGACTTCTTCTGCAGCGAAGCATGCCGCGTGCTGGCCACTACGCGGTGCGAAAATACCGCTACCGCGAGTTGCTTGAAATCATCGGGCAGGCAGAAATCGCGGCCGTCCAGGAACGCCCGGGCCTGCGCTGCACGCTGTAACATCAGGGTTCCGCGCGGGCTGACGCCCAGTGCCAACTGGTCGGAGTTGCGCGTGCGGTTCACGATTTCCAGCGCATAGTCGTGCAGGCTGGAGTCCACTTTTACCGTGGTTACCGCCTGCTGCATGGCCAGCACATCAAACACATTCGCCACCGGATCGAGCGATGACGTGGGATCCTCCACCACGCGGCTGCGCAGAATCGCTTTTTCTGTCTCCTGCGAGGGGTAACCCATCTTGATGCGCATCAGGAAGCGGTCGAGTTGCGATTCGGGCAATGGATAGGTGCCGTGGTGCTCCACTGGATTTTGCGTGGCGATCACCAGGAAGGGTTGTGGCAGCTGCATCGTGCGCCCGTCCGCCGTTACCTGGGCTTCGTTCATGGCTTCCAGCAGTGCCGATTGGGTGCGTGGTGTGGTGCGGTTGATTTCGTCGGCCAGCACAACGTTGGCAAAGATGGGGCCTTGGCGAAACTCGAATTCACGGATTTCCGGGTTGTAAACGCTAACTCCGAGCACATCGCTCGGCAAAAGGTCCGATGTGAACTGGATGCGCTGAAAGGTGCACTGGAAAGATTTCGCGATGGCGTGGGCCAGCGTGGTCTTGCCCGTGCCGGGGACGTCCTCAATCAAAAGGTGCCCGCGCGCCAGCAAAGTGATCAGCGCAAGCTGAATGACGTCTTCCTTGCCATAGATAGCCCGCGCAATCGAGCGCTGGAGTTGTGTGACCACCTGAGAGGTCGCGGTCGGCATCGGTTGAAAACCCCGGGTCTTCCTGTTTTAATAGATGTGCGGCGGTGCGACAGCGTTTCTTGCCACAACGTCGCGCCCCTGAAAAAGGCTCACCCGTTTTTAGACGGGCGATTAGCTCAGCGGTTAGAGCGCTCGCCTCACACGCGAGAGGTCAAAGGTTCAAATCCTTTATCGCCCACCATTTCCTTGTATTCTCTCACTGGAATCGAGACTTGCCGCAAAGCGTGCACCTAGTACTGTGTTCAAAAGGACATTTTCAGTCAGGAACTTTGCGCCGTGGCCACCCTGGATTCGCAATCTTCTGGTGAATTCGACCTTTCCGTGCTGGTTGTCGTTCTCCCATAAATATGGGAAACTATGCGCCATGAAGACCACCTTCGAGATACCGGACAACGTCTTCCGGCGCGCCAAGTCCAAAGCGGCCGAGCAGGGTGTTCCTTTGCGCCAGTTCATTACCGAAGCGGTGGAAGAGAAGCTTCGCGAACCGCGGACCTCCGGCGAGAAACCATGGATGAAGTCCTTTGGCAAATTGAAGCATTTGCGCAAGGAGACGGCTCGCATCAACAAGCTGATCGAAGAGGAATTTGAAAAGGTCGAGCCCGAGATGTGGAAATAGGCGAGTTCCTTGATTCTGGACACCAATGCAATTTCTGCCTTTGCCGATGAAGACAAAGGCCTCTTCGAGGTCATTCGTAGCTCTTTGCTGTTGGCCTTGCCCGTGGTTGTGCTTGGCGAATATCGGTATGGCATTGCATCCTCTCGAAACGCATCCGGTTATTTTGCCTGGCTGGAGGAGTTCGTCGGGCGTAGCCGAGTCCTGGATATCGATGAAGCCACTGCTCACCATTACGCATCTGTTCGCGTGGAACTCAAGCGTGCTGGAACCCCAATCCCCGTGAACGACGCGTGGATCGCCGCGCTTGCCCGCCAGCACAATCTGCCCGTCGTCAGCCGCGACCACCACTTCGATTTGGTGCGTAACATCCGCCGCATCTCGTGGTGAGTGCGCGTTCCATTCGGCTTGTGAATGCGTCACAGCCTTTGCCGCAATGCGCTTTATAGTAGAAGGATGCAAACTTTGCTGCGAACCTTTGAATTTCTTTCTCTCAGCTTGTGGCTTGGCGCGGACGCCTTCCTGAGTTTTGTGGTGGCTCCCGGCGCCTTCTCCATACTTGGCAATCGGGACGCGGCCGGGATGATGGTGGGTTATTCCCTGGGGCGGCTGCACTATGCGGGGATTTTTCTGGGATTGATCTTCCTGGTGGCTCGCCTCGCGCGCACGCGGGACTTTGCCAGCTTCACCAGCCTGGCGGCACTCTGCGTCGTATTGATGGTTGTTTTGACTGCCGCTTCGCAATTCACCGTCAGCAACCGCATGGAAGCCTTGAAAAAACAGATGGTTTCCGTGCAGAACACACCGGAGACCGATCCACGCCGCGTGGAGTTCAGCCTGCTTCACCACATTTCCGTGGGCTATGAAGGCGCGGTGCTGCTCCTTGGCTTCGCCGGAATGTTCCTCTTGGTGCGCGAAACCCTCAAACCGTGACGCTCCATGCAGCGGTCGCCCACGGGTTGCCAAGCCGCTTTACCCGCTTGCCGCATAGCCCAGCCGGATCGCTCCCCATCTCCGCCGGTTCACGAACAGAGGCACAGAAAGATCGTGCAATATCTCGCCCGTATCCCGCCGGTAGGTCTGCAACAGAAGCGGCCGGTCGTGCGAAGCGCTCCGCAGCCCCACGCGGTCGTTGAAAATGCGCTTGCTGCGGCTTTGCGACAAATCCAGCTGATAATTTCCCGTCGGTTCCTTGCTGTACTTTAGATTGTGTGTTGGGCAGTAGCCTTCCACGTTGACGGCGATCGCGTAGGAGACCGCCGTGTGCGCCAAAAGAAATTCCTCCAGCAGCGGCCGCAGTGCGCGGTCTGTAAACCCGTCATACTCCGTGTGGTATTTCTTCGGGTTGGTCCCAGGAATCTCTTGATAGCGATTGGAAAACAGTCCCGCTTCCGAAAGTTCATGCCGCAGGATCGCGCTCTCCAGCAGTGCGGACGTCCGCGCGCTCAGCTCCAGCGTATCCCGGTAGAGCGTCTCGTGCAGGCAGCTCACGCCCGCCAGGATCATCTTCTCGAACGACCCTTCACTCTTCGCGTCAATCTCTCCAGCCACCCGCCGCAGTTCTTCTCCTAGCCGGCTAGTCTCCGCGGCGCTTTGCTGGGCGTTCTTTGCGATTTCCACCGCCGCTTGCGCGCTGGAATTTGCGTTCAAGCGGATGTTTGCGATTCGCTGGTGCATGGCAATTGCTGCCTCCAGCACCGCGTTCAGTTCCCGGCCCACTTGTTTCACGGATTCGGCCGAGCGCTTCACTTCCTCTCCCATCGTTCCGATGGATTTGGATGAGCGCTCTGCCTCGCCCCTTACATTCGCCACGGTCGCAGCGATTTTCCGTGCCGCCTCGCTGCTCGAACTTGAAAGTTGGCGCACTTCCGAAGCCACCACCGCGAACCCTTTGCCCACTTCTCCGGCACGCGCTGCTTCAATTGAGGCGTTCAGCGCCAGCAGCCGCGTCTGCGAAGCAATCTGCCCGATTGCCGTCGCCGCTGTCTCAATTCCCTGGATGGCCGCGTGCAATGTTTTGATCGTGGACTGGGCCTCCTCCGCCTGCCGCGCAGCATCGGACATCTGCTCCGCGATTCCGCCCAACGATTTCTGCCCCAGCAATGCGTCGTCGCGCAGCATCGCGGATCCCCCCGGCCTGCTGGGAGACTCCCGTGGTTGCTTCGACGATTGCCGACGAAGTGGCAGCCAGCCCGTTCATGGCGTGACTACAGCTGGCAATCGTAACTGCGGATTGCTGTACCGAATCGCGCAGCGCTTCCAATGCGGTTCCCATTTCGGGTGCAGTTGCCTGGATCGGCGTTTCCGTTGTGCTGGCCATGCGCGACTTGCCTTTCTCTGCTGCCAAGGCAAATAAGCCCAGCGATTGAGAGCACGCTGCATGCCGAAAATTTCTTTGTGGATTAGAGGTTTGTTAGGAAAGGCCAGCCAACGGTTTGTTTCGTTGTTTGGCTGTTTGATTTTGACGAACTACTTGTGTTTCCTTTGCGCTTTCTGTGCCGTCACCTTGCGTTTCCCTTTCTTCCGCACCGGTTTGGGCTTGATCTTGTTCGTCACTTTGTACCCCGCCCGCTCAAACGCTCGCCACATATACCAGCTCGCAACCGTCCGGTACGGCCGCCAGCGCTCGCCAAATTTCAGCAGTTCCTGCGGCTTTGGCATGTGTTTCATGCCGTAGGCCACGGACCAGCCCTTTTTCACGCCCAGGTCATGAATCGGCAGGACGTCCGGCCGACCCAAACGGAAAATTAAGAACATCTCCACGGTCCACGCGCCGATGCCGCGCACCGAAACCAGGCGCTCAACCAGTTCTTCATCCGAAAGCTGCAGCGCCTCATCATGTGTCGGCACAATCCCCGCCAGGGCTTTTTTCGCCAGGTCCTTCATCGCCAGAACTTTTGCGCCCGAAAGTCCAGCCTTCCGCAATTTCGGCGCGGGAATCTTCAACATTTTCTCCGGTGAGGGCGGCCGGTCGTTTTCTCCCAGCGCCTTGATGCGCCCGTAGATCGTGGCGGCAGCCTTTCCAGAGATGGACTGATAGGCGATCGCCTCCAGGAGCACTTCATAGGGCGATTGTCCGGCTTCCGCATCAATCTTAAACGCCGCTGTTTCCGCAATCAGCGCGCGCAAGACGGGGTCGCGCTCTCTCAAGTGCTGGAGCGCCTCTTCTACATCAAATGCTGGTTTTGCTGGTGGAGTATTGATTGTCATGTCCGGCGAAAAACCATAACACGAACCAATTCCCTTGGTAAGACGCGCGGCATGCCTTGGTGGCGCTGGCTTCCAGACGGCAAGCAGTTCAACGTTCGCTTGCCTGCAAGATGCAGGCGTTCCCCGGCTGCGACCGTGCTTAACTCGGCGTATGTGCTAAAATTTATGGTTTATGCAGACAGGAATTATTGGACTACCACAGGTCGGAAAGACCACGCTGTTTCGAATTCTTACCAAGGCTCACATTGACGCCAAGGGCGGCCAGTCCGCACACGTTGGCGTGGCCAAAGTGCCCGAGCCACGGCTCGCGCAATTGGCGAAACTCTACAATCCGAAGAAAATCACCTACGCCACGGTGCAGTACGTTGACCTTCCCGGCGTGCAGAAAGAGCGCATGCGCGAGAGCCTGGCCACGCTCCGCGACGTGGATGCCATCGCCCACGTCATCCGCGTCTTCGACGACCCCAGCGTGCCGCATTCCGAAGGCAGCATTGATCCACTGCGGGATGCCACCAACCTCGATCTCGAGCTGATCCTCTCCGATCACGATCAGGTCTCCAAGCGCCTGGAACGCGTCGAAAAAGACCTGAAGAAAAAGAAAGACCCGCTGCTCGAGCTCGAAAAAACCGTTCTCGAAAAGTGCAAGGCGCATCTCGAAGCCGAAAAGCCCTTGCGCGAACTCGAACTCACCAGCGAAGAGCGCAAGCCCATTGGTGGCTTTCTCTTTCTTTCGCAGCGCCCGATGCTCTATGTGCTGAATCTGGGCGACGACGAAGCCGCCGAACTTGAGAAAGCCGTTGAAAAACACAAGCTCGCTGCGCTGCAAGGCCGCCCCAACACCGCCGTCGTCGCCGTTTGTGGACGCCTCGAAGCCGAGCTAGCCGAGATGGAAGAAAAGGAAGCTGCCGAACTGCTCGCCTCTTATGGCTTGAAAGAACCCGGCCTGAATCGCTTGATTCGCGCCACTTACGATCTGATGGGGCTCATCCAGTATTTCACCGCGGGTGAGCCGGAAGTCCGCGCCTGGACCATTCGCAAGGGTTCCAACGCCGTTAAAGCCGCCGGGGAAATTCACAGCGACATCGAAAAGGGCTTCATTCGCGCCGAAGTCGTCCGCTGCGAGGATCTGCTCGCCGCAGGCTCCATCGCTGCCGCAAAGGAAAAGGCTCAGGTGCGCCTCGAAGGCAAGGACTACATCGTCCAGGAAGGCGATGTTATCCTCTTCCGCCATAGCGGATAAATCCATCCTAAGGTTTTATTTTGTCCGTGTGTGATGGGCTACCGATGAAAGCTCCCAACCATTTTGTTGAAGCTGTGCTCAATGCAAATTTTAAGCTCGCGAACGAACTGCTCTCCTCTGGCATGGACATCAATTCCAGATACGGAGATAGCGGTTGGACAGCCCTTCACTTCTCAGTAGAGGAGCTATCTCTGCAGCCCACTGCATGGCTGTTGGAGAACGGGGCCGATCCAAACCGCCAAGACTCTTCTGGCTGGACCCCTTTACACCTGTTGGTTGACTCGGAGTCCGATTTTGCCAACCAAGAACGGACGGCAGTAGGAGACAATCCCACCTCAACAAAGCTCGTGGCTCTCCTTCTCCAGCACGGTGCGGACCCCAATGCGAGAGCAAATGATGGGACTACGCCTCTGTCAATCGCGCAGTGCTATAGGAACTCGGCGGCCATTGAAATCTTGAAGCGTCAGAGCGATCCGGGTACAGGAAATGGCTAACGAACTTCCAGTTCGCATTGCGCTTGCCGCGATTCTCGGCCTCATCGCCGCCGCCGGAAATCTCATCGGCGGATATTTCGTGGTCTATCGCGAATGGCCGCGCCGCTTTCTGCAATATTTCCTGGCGCTGGGCGCGGGCTACATGCTCGCGGTCGCGCTCGTCGAAGTCATTCCCGAATCCGTAAAACTCAGCGGCCCGAACGCTCTTCTCTGGGTCCTGGCGGGTTTTTTCCTCGTTCATCTTTTCGAGCACACCATTGCACCGCACTTTCATTTCGGCGAAGAGACTCACACCGAGGAAATGCACGGGCACGCCCACCGCACCATCCTGCTCGGCCTGGCCATTCACACGTTCTTTGACGGCGTTGCGATCGCGGCCGGCTTCCTGATTTCCACCTGGCTCGGTTTTCTGATCTTTGTCGCCGTCTTTCTCCACAAGCTCCCGGAAGGCTTTACGGTCGCTTCGGTGGTCATGGCCAGCGGCCGCAGTAAAGCCAAGGCGGTGCGAGCCGCAGGCCTCCTCGGAGCCGCTACGCTCGCCGGAGTTCTCCTAACCAGCCAGCTTCAGGCACAGCTCAAATACGCTCTACCGCTCTCGGGCGGTGTCACGCTCTACGTTGCGGCCACCGACCTGCTTCCAGAGGTCAACAAGGAGCCGAATTGGCGCATGGCGCTCCTGGTTTTCGTTGGCGTGGCTACCATGCTGATTTTAAAGGTCTTATACAATCTCTGATTTTACCTCCTGGTCCCGGTACTCACCCTCCTGGAAACTGCAACTTTTTGAGAACAAAAGTGTTTGGTAAAGTGTGGCGGCCATGGTCAGAACCGACGTCCAACTCATGTTGGATGTGAAAGCTGGCGACGGGACCTCCTTTGAGCTCCTGCTGCAGCGCTATCGCACGCCGCTGGTCAACTTCCTGTATCGCATGGTGCGCAACCGCGAGCAGGCAGAGGACCTCGCGCAGGAAGTATTCCTGCGTGTCTATCGTGCTAGGGAAGACTATGTTCCCAGCGCGAAGTTTACGACGTGGCTGTTCCGCATTGCGACCAACCTCGCCTTGAACTCCGTGCGGGACAACCGGTACCAGAAGCTGGAAGTATCGATCGACGCGCCGGTGACCGTGGACGCCGAAGATGGCGACGAGAGGCCGCTGGATGTTCCGGAGAAGCATCCGAATATCGAGCAGCATCTCGTCGAAGACGCGCGGCGGAAAATGATCCGCCACGCCATCGACAAGTTGCCGGAAAAGCAGCGCGCCGCGGTGCTGCTGCATAAGTACGAAGAGCTGGATTACGCAGAGATTGCGAAGATTCTCAACTGTTCGGAAAGCGCGCTAAAATCGCTGCTCTTCCGGGCATACGAGGCGCTGCGAGTGGAACTAGCCCCGCTGGTGGCGTCGCAGGTGAAACACTGAGGGCAGAGAAGGTGGCAGTTATGAGTTGTGAACGCATGGAAAGCCGAATCCTCGGATACGTGGGCGGCCGACTGAAGGAAAGCGAGCGGTTGGACTTGGAGAAGCATCTTGCCAATTGCGCGCCCTGCCGTCTGCGCGTGGAAGAGTTCAGCGCGGTCTCCGGACTGCTGGACGAACTTCCGTTGATCGAGCCTTCGCCGGAATTCGATACGCGCGTGCATGCGCTGGTGGCCGCAGAACCCGCGCCGAGGGCCAGTTGGTGGGCCTGGCTGCACTTTTCGCCGCGCATTGCTGTGGCCGCTTCGTTTCTGCTGGTGATGGCGCTGTATCTGGGCTATCGCACGGACACGAAGCACGTGGAGCCTTCGATCGATGATCAGGCCATGATGCAGGATCTGCCGGTGCTGGAAGATCACGATGTTCTACAGAATTTTGAACCGTTGAAGACTTTGCCGGCTCCGGTCCAGGCCGAAGACGCCAACGACGAGCAGCCGCAGCAGCAGATGTAGGGTAAGAAGTCATTTCGAGCGAAGCGAGAAATCTGCTTTCTGAGTGGTAGAGAAAGCAGATCCCTCGGGCAGAAGCAGCCCTCGGGATGACAACGAGAGAGGTTAGGACGGAGAGAATCGAAGCAATGCGGTGGCAGAAACTCCAACTCGGTTTGCGGGCCCTCGCAGTGGCGGCTCTGCTTGCGCTGCCGGGCTTGGTCTGCGCGCAAAAACCGCATCCGGACCGTCCGCCGCAGCACCAACCGCAGGCGCACCCGAACCAGCAGCATCCTGCGAATGCGAATCATCCACCCGCAAACCATCCACCTACGAACAACAATGCGGCGCAGCATCCGAACCAGAACCCGAATCCGCACCCGAACGAGAATTTCAATAACGCGGGCAACGGAGCGAACGGCGCGCGCAATGGTTCTGGAGCGAATTACGTCCAGACGCCGCGCCAGCAGTTAGGCGTTGGCGCAGCGCGTCCCTGGGTGGACCAGATGCGCGACCTTTCACCGCAACAACGCGAACAAGTCCTGCAGAACAGCAAAGCATTTCAGAATCTCTCGCCGGATAAGCAGGCCAAGATCCGCCAGCAGTTCAGCCAGTGGGATCGCATGCCGCCGAATCAACAGGCCGATTTGCGTCAAAAGGAAGAGATCTGGCGACACCTCACGCCAGAACAGCAACAGCACATCAAGAACGACGTGCTTCCCAAGTGGCGGCAGACGCCTTGGGATCGCCAGCAGGTTATCAAGCAGAAGCTCGGTGTCCTGCAGCATATGCCGGAGTCCGCGCGGAATCAGCGCCTGAACGATCCGAACTTCACGCGGGGCATGAGTGATGACGAGAAGTCCATGCTGCGGGACCTGAGCCACACGCACGTAGGCGCTCCCGAAGCGCCGTCCGAGTAAGTAGTGGCCGAACTTTAGATCGGCCATCTCGCCTTCTGTCCACCAACTCTCCGCCCTGCTCTCCTCTGCTACTTCCTCGGCGTAAAATCCCGGAGTTCTTTCACGGTTTCCGCATCCAGCCGCTGCAGCAATGCCACCAGCAACTCCAGCGTCTTGTCGTAATCGCCACGGTTCATGATGCCGTTGTGCGCATGGGTGTACCGCACGGGGACGGCCAGCGTGATCGTCGGTACACCGGTCGTGCTTTTTTGAATCTCCGCGGCATTGTCTCCGTAGTTCACTACCAGCTCATCCTGCAGCGGAATGCCTTTCTCCTTGGCGGTTTTCCGCGCCAAGTCCAGAAATTTTCGGTTCGGCAGTTCGCTGCTGTTGAACAAAAAGATTCCCGGCCCGCCGCCCAAAACCTCCTGCGCCAAATCAGGCCGCACTCCGGGAGTATCGTTGGTCACGCCACCTTCGAGAACAATCGCTACGTCCGGCTTGGTCAGAGCTGCCGCCGTGTGCGCGCCTGTCAACCCAGTTTCTTCCTGTACGGTGGCCGTATAAAAAAGCTGATTCGGATGCGAGCCTTTCTGCAAGCGCTGCATCGCCTCGATCAGCAACGCACAGCCCGCGCGATCGTCCCAGGCTTTGCCGAGATAATTCTGCGTACCGTTCAGAATTAAAAACGAAGAGTCCGGCGTAATCGAATCTCCCGGACGGATGCCCATCATTGTCACTTCCTCGGCATTCTTTGCGCCGACATCCAGGAAAACATTGTCGTGATTGTCGTACAGCTTGGTGGCTTCGTCGTTCGAGACCAGATGGTCGTCGCGTACCGTCGAAATCGCATGCACCGCGCCTTTCGACCCCAGAATGACCCAACGCTGGCCGGGCAGCGCCTCATCCACCCAGCCGCCCAAAAGCTGCATGGACAGGAAACCGTCCGGCGTGATGCGCCGCACCATCGCCCCCACTTCGTCCATGTGCGCGTCAATCATGATGCGTGGGCCACTCTTGCCCTGGGCTGCGATCACGGAGCCGAGCCCGTCATAGGAAATTTGGTCGGCCAGCGGCGTCATCCGCTCGACCATAATCTTGCGTACAGGCTCTTCCAATCCAGAGGGTCCCGGAGCATTCGACAGCGTTTGCAGTAGTTCAACGGTTTTATCCTGCGCCCTGGCCGAAACACTCGCGGCGAAGACCAGCAGCACCAGCCCCAGGAAACCGCCCGCCTGTTGCCGCGAACACCCCAAACGCACACGGAAAATCCGCACTGTATCCTCCTGATGTTTCCGAAAGACGCTGGAATCTTCCTATGTGCGTTTCCTTGGGTCAAGCAAACCCAGCGGGGTTCGGCGTGGAAAATCTGCCACAAAAAACTCATTGCGTGTGGTTTTTGTGCATACCAATAACAAGTCTTTCGTATTCCGCACATACAGAGCGCCCACGCAGCAAGTTCTTTATTTGCCTCACATGCCAGAATTCGCATTTTTCGATCGCTCTATGGCCCAATCCCATTCCAAATTGGAACGATTTGCGACCTCTGCGCTCGTTGACAACCCACTGCGTCTCACGGCATCGTGATTCTTTACGGCTCCGCGCATCGAAGTAGCTGGGAGATCCCCAATTTCTGAACTTCCCACACGCTTTCGGGCCCTGAAGCACCGCAACTTCCAGCTTTTTATCATTGGCCAGCTGATTTCGCTGATTGGGACGTGGGTGCAGACCACGGCGCAGCAGTGGCTGGTGTATCGCCTGACGGGTTCGGTGGCCATCCTTGGATTGTTCAGTTTTGCAAACCAGGTGCCGATGTTGCTGTTGGCGTGGATGGGCGGCTACGTGGGCGACCGCTACAACCGGCACCGTGGCGTGATTGTGACGCAAAGCTGCTCCATGGTGCTGGCGTTTCTGCTTGCGGCATTGACGTTGACCCACTCGATTCGCGAGTGGCACCTGATCGTGATCGCGTTTCTCGTCGGCATCGTGAACGCGTTTGATGTGCCGATCCGCCAGGCGTTTTTTGTACAAATGGTGGGCCGGGAAGATCTGCCCAACGCGATTGCGCTGAACTCTTCGATCTTCAATGGCGCGCGCGTTGTGGGCCCGGCGATTGCGGGGATCGCGATTGTATTGGTCGGTGAAGGCTGGTGTTTCTTTCTGAATGGGGTGAGCTTTATCGCTGTATTGGTGGCGCTGCTGATGATGCGGCTCGAGCCATTTGTGCGGAAGCCCGCCGATGAGTCGCCATTACGGAGTTTCGTCGAAGGATTCCGATTTGCGATGCGCGACCTCCCGATTCGATCGGCTTTGTTCATGCTTTGTTTGCTGAGTATGTTTGGCCTGCAGTACTCGGTCTTTTTGCCGATCTATGCTGGAGACATTCTGCACGCAGGGCCGCGGACGTTTAGCTGGTTGATGAGCGCCGCGGGCATCGGTGCGGTATTGGGCGCACTGCAGTTCGCCGCGCGCACGAAGTACACCGGGCTGGCGCGTTGGATTGCCGGAACGTGTACGACATGTGCCGTGGGGTTAATCATCATGTCGTATGCAACCACGTTCTGGCTCTGTGCGTGCGTTTTGTTCATTGTTGGGTTTGCGGCCACTTCCCAGATGGCTGCCACGAACACGATTATTCAGGAGCGCGTGCCGGATGAGCTGCGCAGCCGGTTGATGGCGGTGTATGCGACGATGTTTATGGGCGTGCAGCCGATCGGCGCGCTGCTGGCCGGCGGCGTCGGCAAGCGCATCGGTACGCCGAACACGGTGCTGTTGTTTGGGTGCGCGGTGCTGATTGGGTGCCTCTTCTTCATCTGGAAAGTGGCTGCTCGTACGGGCAAAACTCAGGTCGGCGCCACCGTCGGCGCTTCGGACTAATAACTAGGAAGTCTATGTGGCACAGCCATTCCTGGCTGTGCGAATCGAGCCCATGGCACATGAGGCTGCACAGGCAGGAGTGCCTTTGCCACCCTTATGGATTCGGGCGGTAGAGGTATTGCGGTGCTTCTTGGAGTCTCGAGCCTGATGGTGAATTGATGTCTCTGAGGATGGCGTCGACTTGCGATCTTGTTGGCGCTAGCGAGCAAACGGGATCGGTAGCCGCCGCATTGCCGGTCAGCAGAAAGGCCTGGCAGCGGCAGCCGCCAAAGTCCTGCTGGCGGCGTTCGCAGGATTTGCAAGGCTCCTGCATCCAGTCTTCGCCGCGGAATTTCTGAAATGCCGGCGAGTTTTCCCAGATTTCCTTCAAGGATTTGTCTCGCACATTTTCAAATTGCAATCCGGGGATGACATTAGCGGCATGGCAGGGAAGTACGCTGCCGTCGGGCGAAATGAGCATGAGCTTGCGTCCCCAGCCGCCGACACATGGCTTTGGATATTTGGCGTAGTAATCGGGAACGACGAAGACCAGGCGCGTTTTACCTTTGAGGCGCTCTTCCGCTTCCTTCAGTTTGTTCACGCACTCGTCGAGTTGCTGCTTCGTGGGCATCAACGCGGAGCGATTCGCGAGTCCCCAGCCGTAATACTGCACGCTGGCAAATTCCACGCAACCGGGCTGGTGCTCTTCGACAATTTCCAGCATTTCGTCGAGTTCCTGGATGTTCTGGCGATGAATGACGAAATTGAGTGTGACGCCAATGCGATGGCTCTTCAGCCATTGCAGAACGCGGAGCTTCTGCGGGTGCGAAGTGGTATTGGAGATCTCGCGCGCGGTTTGTTCCGTGGCCCCCTGGAAGCTGAGCTGAAAGTGATCGAGCCCGGCCTCCACCAGGGCGGCGAGTTTTTGTTCATCAAGCGGCAGACCGCTGGTGATCAGGCTGACGTAGAGCCCGGCCTGTCGCGCGGAATGCACGAGTTCGACAATGTCCGGGCGAGCGAGCGGTTCGCCGCCGGTGAAATCTACTTGAAGAACGCCAAGTTTCACCGCTTCCTGGAACAGGCGAACCCAGGTGAGTGTGTCCAGTTCGCGCTCGCGCTTTACAAGCTCCAACGGATTGGAGCAGTAGACGCAGTGCAGCGGGCACCGGTGCGTAAGTTCGGCGACGAGAGCGAGCGGGGTGGGAAAAGTGCTCACAACCTAAAAATCGACGGCGCGTTCTTTGTGGAGAAGTTCGAGATAGCCGAGGAGATCGTTGGTGATGCGCTGCGGTTCGGCTTTGGAGTAGAGTGCGTGCAGTTTTTCGGCGATCTGCTGGACAGTATGTTTTCCGTCGCAGAGCTGGACGATTTCGAGGCTCGGGCCATTGAGGCGCAATGCGCGCTCGGGCATCAAAAGCGTGCGCGGCTGCTGCGATTTTTCGTTGAGGCGCACGCCGGGAGCGAGGCGCGGCGTCGCGGTCATTTCAGGCTTCATGCGGATTCCTTTGCCGGTTGGAAAGCGCCGGGAGGCGGCCAGCCGGGATTTACATACGAAAAATAGAGCGCGTCGAGCTGCGCCCACAGGATATCGCACTTGGCGCGCAGGGCGGCGTGGGCGAGATCCTGCTGCTCGCGCGTCTGTGCGTGCTTCACGCAATAGGCGAGGGCGAATTCGGCGTCTTCGGGCGCCTGCGTCAGGCGGCCCTTGAAATAGTCGAGGCCGGGAACCAGCCAGGGGTAGTGCTCGCGCATGCGATCCATGCGCAGGGCGATCAGCTTGTGGCTGAAAAGCTCAGTTAGTGAAGAGGCGACAGCCTCGAGATGCGAGGTGCGGGAGACAAGCAGAACGTATGCCTGCACGGCATAACGCGTGGCCGGGAGAATGCCTTCGCCGTTGATGGCTTGTTCTCGGGAAAGGCCCGTGGCTTCCACCAGCTTCAGCCATTTTTCGATGCCACCGGGATGTTTGCCATCGCCGTCATGATCGAGGATGCGCTTGCGCCACGCGAGGCGAAAGGCGGGATCCTTGCTGCGCGCGAGGATGGCGGCGTCTTTAATCGGGATGTGCGACTGATAGTAGTAACGATTGAGCGCCCAAGCCTGGAGCTGGCCGCGGGTGAGCTTGCCTTCGTGCATCAGCAGATGGAAGTGATGCTTGTGGTGATAGCGTTCCTCGCCGATGGCGTGAAAGCCGGCGATAAATTCTTTCTCATTGAGAGGCTTGTCGCTTGCGCTGTATTTCATAGCTGGATGTCCATGCCATCGTAGGCGATTTCGAAGCCAGCTTCCAGCACGGAGCGATGTTCTGGAGAGTCTTCGTTGAGAATCGGATTGGTATTGTTGACGTGGAGCAGTATTTTGCGGCCTTTGGCGTCGGCGGGGAACTGCGCCAGGAGGCCGTCGGCCCCGGAAAGCGGGATGTGGCCGATTTCGCGAGCGGTTTTGTTGGTACGGCCGGTTTGCCGGAGTTCATCATTGGACCAGAAGGTGCCGTCGATGAGAGTTACATCGGCAGAGGCGGCCAGCTTTCGCCATTCGTCATTGTGTCCGGCGAGCGAAGGAGCGATGAAAATATTCTTGCCCGCGCACTCGAACAGGAATCCGACGGTAGCGTCGTCGGCGGGCGCGCTGCGGCGGAACTCGTCGCTGACGTAATCGGGATAATCGGCCCCCAGGGGAATGGTGTTGCACACGAACGTAGGCGATTCGCCGGGGCTTTCCGAAAGATGGCAACCGAGGCGACCCTTGCTGGAGAGCACTTGCCATTGCACAGGCGGATCGGCACGTTCCAGCACTTTGAAGATGCGATTTTCCTGGCGCAGCGCGCGCTGAACAGCCGCCGTCGAGAAGATAAAGAAGCTCTGAAATTCCCGCAAATGCAAAAGGCCCATCACACAATCCACGTCAGCGGAGGGAAGAAAGACGCCTCCGATGGGTGACTTGCTGGGGCGATCCGGGGATGGCGCGAGTTCCGGAGCGGAGAGAATCTGCGTGCAGAGATCCGGCGAAGCCCCGACGAGAAACCAGACGTGATTATCCGGAGAAAATGCGATTTGCGTCTGCGTGCGGGGCCTGGCGCGCAGCGTTCCAGCGCGCATACCATTACAGTTGGAACACGCGCAATTCCATTGCGGAAAGCCGCCGCCTGCTGCGGAGCCTAGAATTTTGAGCCTCATGAAAGGATTCTCCAGAGCGAAGAGAAAAGGTTTGGAAGGGGCTGGAGGATCGAGTCAAGGTCCAGACACAAAACGACCCGCCTTAACCCTTCGTCGTGCTCCAGGGTGAACAGGCGGGCCAGAATCTTTGGTTAGAGTTCGGCGTTGGCGTAGGAACTGACTTCGCAGTTCAGATCAATTTCTTCGTGCTTCGGGGTGGTCCATTCCATGGGTGAAGGCTCCTTTGTACGCGAATACTTACACGCCGCTACCCCAATAACGTAACAGAAAGTGCAGAGCAAGAAAACAGGGAAAAGCAAAGTGCGGAGCGCTTGCCGCTGACAGGGAGTGCCACTAGGAGCGAATACAAGGCGAAAGTAGCCGCTGTTTTACTGGCGATTTCGCATCCGGCTTTTCCACTAGCGTCCACAAATTATTCACAAACATTGCGGAATTTGCTTGACATGTTGGCGAATGAGATTAGGATGTGGTGAAAAGTGGGGCTGGGTGGTAATCAGTAGAGTAAAGTAGTAGGGCATAGAGGGCAGTGGTGGACTCGAACTGGCTGAGCCTCGAACGAGACGGAAACCATGAAACTGCGGGGAAATTGTCCAGCGAAGGTGGACGAGAAGGGTCGTCTGAAGATACCCGCCGTGTTTCTCGACGAGCTCAAGGAGTACGGAACGAGTTTTTACATCACCAGTCCGAATGGTGAATCGGCGCGGATCTATCCGCTGAAGGTTTGGAGCGAGATTGAAGACAAGCTCGCCGGCAAGGCGAACTCGAAAGAGAAGCGGCAGTTCCTGATGAGGACCAGCTACTTCGGTCAAGTCGCGGAACTGGATGGGCAGGGCCGGGTGCTGCTGCCATCGCAATTGCGGGATAAGGCGCTGCTGAAAGGCGATGTGGCGGTGCTGGGGATTTCGAACTACCTGGAAGTGATGAACGACGCGCGCGTGGTGGACCAGATGAAGAACGAGCCGTTCACCGACGAGAATGAGGACGCGCTGGGAATTTAGAGGAAGTGGCGAGTGGCGAGCGGCGAATGGCGAGAAGAAGAGAAAGAGCCGGAGAAGAGCAGGGCGCCGCATACGCCGGTTTTAGTGAACGAGGTGCTGGAATGGCTGCGAATCAGGCCGGACGGAATCTACGTAGACGCAACAACGGGAGCGGGCGGACATTCGGCAGCCATCGCCGCGCAGCTGTCATCGGGAAAAGGAAGGTTGATCAGCCTGGACCGGGACGCACAGGCGCTGCAGATCGCGCGGGAGCGGCTGAGAGAGTTTGGGAGTTTGGTGAGTTTCGTCCACTTGCCGTTCTCGAAGATTGCGGAGGCCGCGCAAGGGTTGGGGATAGCGAAGGTGGACGGGGTCTTGGCCGACTTGGGAGTTTCGAGCATGCAGCTTGACCGTCCGGAGCGGGGGTTTTCGTTCCGGGAAGCGGGGCCGTTGGACATGAGGATGAGCAGCGGGGAAGCGGAAGAAGACTCGCTGACGGCAGAAGAGATTGTGAATCGATGGCCGGAGAAGGAACTGGCCGACCTGCTCTACCGGGAAGCGGAAGAGCACGATTCCAGAAGGATCGCCAGGGCGATCGTGAGAGCGCGGCCGATACGCGATACCGCGCACCTGGCAACGGTTGTGGCAGGCGTCCGAAAGCAGTGGGGAAGGCAGAGACTGCATCCCGCAACAAAAACGTTTCTGGCGCTGCGGATAGCGGTGAATCGAGAAGTGGAGGAACTCGGGCAGTTTCTTTTTCGGACCCCTGCCACAATAAATTCAGGCGGACGGTGGGTGATTTTGACGTACCACTCGAGGGAAGACCGCCCGGTGAAACGTGCGTTCCAGGAAGGCGAGAGGGAAGGGACGCTGAGAGTGCTCACCAAACACGTGATTGTGCCCAGCGAAGCAGAGCAGGCAGCGAACCCGAGATCGCGAAGCGCGAAACTCCGGTGCGCGGAGAAGGTGTGAAGATGGCGACAACGTACCGGTGGTGGGAGTTGATTGGCGGCGGGGAAGACTTGCTGCGGGAACCGCGCATCGTGCGCGGGCAGGGTGGCGTGCCGCAGCAGTTGCGCCCGGCACCCGGGAGATTCGGGATGCGCGAGGGGCGCGGGCCGGCGCCGCGGCGGAAGTCCTCGATTGTGGAATTTCACACCGTGAAGCGCATTGATAATTCCCGGCTGGTACGTCGCGTGGAGCCACTGCGACTGCAGGCGTATTACAAAATTGCGGCGCTGGGCGGGGCAGTGGCGCTTTGCCTGATGCTCTACGTTTACCAGCATTTTCGCTGCATTGATTTGAGCTTCCAGTTGGAAGATCTGCGAAGCAAGCAGACACAGGCGCAGGCGCTGAACGGGCAACTGAAGCTGGAGATTGAATCGTGGCGCGATCCGCGCAGGATCAACATGCTGGCGCATCAATTGGGACTGGCGCAGCCGGCAGCGGCACAAGTATTGGAATATTCGGATTTCAACAGCACGCAGGCGGAATCGGCGCGGTTGGCGAGGCCGGTGAGCGCGCAGTGATGCGAAGAACTCAGCCAGGAATGGCTGTACTACAGCGTGAGATTCAAGTCAGGCTTGGCCACCGGAAGGTGTCCGCTAGATTGGCATAGGCTAGAGCCTGTGTTTACGAAAAGCGCCCGCCTCAGAAGGTGGCCGCTACAACGGATCCGGGAACCATGGAGCCAGAAAAAGTCCACGTCCGATTGCTGATCCTGGCCGGCGTGGCGCTCCTATGGATGACAGCCGTTTTCGGGCGGCTCAGCTACCTGCAGTTCATCCGGCACAGCGAGTACTTGGCGCTGGCGATGCGGCAGCAACGCCAGACGATCGAAGTGTTGCCGACGCGCGGGGCGATCTACGACCGGAATCTGCACCCATTGGCGATGAGCGTGCCCGTGCAATCGGCGTTTGCGGTGCCCGCCGAGATTCGGGATAAGGACATGGCAACGCGGCTGCTTGCCGGTGCGCTGCAGATGCCGCAGGACGCAGTCCGCGAAAAGCTCGGCGCCGAGGGCTCCTTCGTCTGGATCAAGCGCAAGCTGGACCAGGATGAAGAGGCCGCCGTCCGCCAACTGAATCTCAAAGGCGTCTATTTCTTCGAAGAAAACAAGCGTTTTTATCCCGCGCGGGACTTGGCATCGCATGTTCTCGGTTTCGTGGACGTGGACGAGCACGGCCTGGGCGGGATCGAGCATGAATACGAAAACCTGATTGGCGGGCGCCCCGAAAAAATCGTGGTGATGAAGGACGCGCGGCAGAAAAAATTCGACGGCCGCCAGGCGCAGATGGATCACGGCGCGAGCGTTGTGCTCACCATTGATGAAAAGATTCAGTACATCGCTGAAACGGAACTGCAAGCAACGATTGAGAAGTTTCACGCGCCGGCAGGAAGCGTGATTGTGCAGGACCCCAACACCGGCGCGATTCTGGCGCTGGCGAACTGGCCGAAGTACAACCCGAATGCCGCAATCGGCGCCGAATCGGAAGCGCGGATGAACCGGGCAATCAGCGCGATTTATGAGCCAGGTTCGACGTTCAAGATTGTGACGTTGTCGGCGGCCTTCGATCAGGGATTGGTCCGCGCGGATGAAGTATTCAACTGCGAGAACGGTTCAATTGTAGTGGCGGGGCACCGGATTCACGACCACAAGCCTTATGGAAATTTGACGGTGGCGGAGATTCTGGCTAATTCGAGCAACGTAGGGACGATCAAGATTGCGTTGCGGCTTGGGCAAGCGGATTTCAATGATTACATTCATGCGTTTGGATTTGGATCTCCGACGGGCATCGATTTGCCGGGAGAAAGCCGCGGACTAGTGTATCGGCTGGATCACTGGGGATCGTTTTCGATTGGCTCGATGTCCATGGGTCAGGAAGTAGGCGTGACGCCACTCCAGATGATCAACGCGGTGTCGGCGATTGCGAATGGCGGATTGCTGTACAAGCCGCACGTGGTGGAAGAGATCAAGCGCGATGAGAGACCGTTACCGCTCGAAGGGCCGTCGGCTCCCGCGGAGCCCCGGCGGGTCATCAAGCCGGAAACGGCGGCGATCATGCGGCAACTCATGGAAGGCGTGATTCTGCGAGGGACGGGAAAGGCGGCGCGTCTGGATGGATGGACGGCAGCAGGGAAAACCGGGACGGCTCAGAAGATCGATCCGACAACCAAGCGATATTTGACGAACAAGGTGATTGCGTCGTTCACGGGATTTGCGCCGATTAATAATCCGGCGGTGACGATTCTGGTTTCGATTGATTCGCCGGCGGGCTGGCCGCATGACGGCGCGACGGTGTCTGCCCCGGCTTTCAAGCGCATTGCCGAGCAGGTGCTGGCCTACCTGGATGTGCCACGCGATGTGCCCCTCAGTCCGAAATTGGTGCAGACCGCCTACCGCGAAACTCCTTCAAGTGAAGCGGCACCAATGGAAGACGACACGCCGGCGGATTTTGCGGCGCAAATAGGGACGCCTGCTCAAGAGGAAAAGGCGAGCTCCGGGATGGTGCAAGTCCCGCAAATGACCGTGGCCGCGGATGAAAGAGGCGATATCGCTGTGCCCGATTTCAAAGGCAAGACGATGCGGGAGGTCGCCGACCTGTGTTTGCAGTTGGGTTTAAACCCGGTGCTGGTTGGCAGCAGCCTTGCAACTCAACAGGTACCAGCGCCCGGGAGCAAGGTACGCCGGGGAGCGAAAGTGACCGTGGAGTTTGGCACCGGACAGACAAAAGCGGCTAAGGCGCACTGAGAAAAGGAATTAGCGGACTAATGAGCAAGGGATTGCATCTGACAGAAGAGGGCGAGCAAGGACAGAGTGTGGCAGAACAGAGACACTCAGCGGGCGTGAAACTGGAGGATCTCCTCGAGGGCGTGGAGTTACGTTCCCGCGCCCCATTGCGGGAAATTACGATCCGACAGGTGACACACGATTCCCGGAAGGTGCAGACAGGCGCACTGTTTGTAGCGATCCTCGGCGTGGCGACAAATGGGACGCTGTATGCAGAGGACGCCGTAGGGAAGGGTGCGGTTGCGGTGTTGAGCGAATCGGCGGCACCGGTGGACTGGCCGAGCGGGATTCCCTGGGTGCAGGTGGCGGAGGCACGGAAGGCGCTGGCGATTTCGGCGGCGAACTTCTTTGGTAAGCCGGCAAATGCGTTGAAGCTGATTGGGGTAACGGGAACCAACGGGAAGACCACGACGACTTCCTTGATTGATTCGATTTTGCGGGCTTCGGGGGCGAAGACGGGGCTGTTTGGAACGATCGAGTATCACACTCCCGCAGGTGTCTATCCTGCGCCGAACACCACGCCGGAGTCGGTAGACCTGCAGCAGTTTTTCGCTGAGATTCGCGATGCGGGTGGAGCGTACGCGACGATGGAGGCGAGTTCACACGCGTTGGCGCTGGACCGGCTGTGGGGCTGCCACTTCGCGGCGACTGTGTTCACCAACCTGACACGCGACCATCTGGATTTTCACAAAAGTTTTGAAAACTATTTTGCGGCCAAGCGGCAGTTGTTTGAGGGCACGGGAGCGGGCGCGCCGGATGTGGCGGTGATCAATACCGATGACGAATGGGGAAAGAAGCTGGCTGGTTTTGCGAAGAAGACGTTTACGTATGGATTGACGAACGGATCGGATTTGAAGGCGAAGAAGTTCGCGCTGAGCTTCAGTGGATTGAATTTTACGGCGCAGACTCCCGCTGGAGCGATTCAGGTGGAGTCGCCGCTGGTGGGCCGGATCAACGTCTACAACATTTTGGCAGCGATTGGAGCAGGAATCGGGCTGGGGATTCCCAACAATGTGATCGAAACAGGCATCCGGAATCTGCACGCGGTGGCCGGCAGATTTCAGCGCGTGGATGCGGGGCAGCCGTTTCTGGTGGTTGTGGATTACGCGCACACCGACGATGCGCTGCAGAACCTGATACGCACGGCGCGGGAGTTGTTGACCAAGGGACGGATTATCACGGTGTTCGGCTGCGGTGGTTCGCGCGACCGGACCAAGCGTCCGATTATGGGAGAGACCTCCGGCCGATTGAGCGATCTGACGATTCTCACCAGCGACAATCCGCGTCAGGAAGATCCGCTGAAAATTATCAGCGACATTGTCGTGGGGATGCAGAAGTCCACGGGGAAATATTTGATTGAGCCTGACCGCACAAAAGCCATTTCGCTGGCGATGGAAGAGGCGCGGCCTGGCGACATTGTTTTGCTGGCCGGAAAGGGACACGAGGACTATCAAGTTTTTGCGGAGCGGACGATTCACCTGGATGACCGGGAAGAGGCGCGGAAGGCGCTGCGTGCACGCGGATATTCCGCGGAGCAGGAAACGGAAAATGGAAAATAAAAAATGGGGAAGAGGCGGCGCAGTTCGGTGAGAGCGCTAGGAAAACGAAGAGTTTGAAGCGGGTTTAGCGGCCCGCTTCACGAGGCGGGCCCTAAGGAGGGCTGCTCTGAATACGCGACGCGATGTGCCGTGCGGAAGAAGAGAACGCTTCGTTCGAACCCTGGGGAAAGCCAACCAATTGAGGCGACTATGCGGTGGACGCTTAAACAAGTGGCTGAAGCGGTGGCAGGAAAGCCGGGGCCAGCAGTGGACGCCATGGCCCGGGTGGCCGGTGTCTCGATTGATTCTCGCACGATACGTCGCGGAGAGCTGTTCATCGCCATACATGGTCCGCGTAACGACGGACACGACTACGTGGCCGACGTCATGGAAAGCGGAGCGGTGGCGGCAGTGGTGGCGGAGCCGGTTGTCTCGCGGTATCCAGGGTGGCTACAAGACCGATGCATCACCGTGCCGGACACGCTCGGAGCGCTGCACGCCCTGGCGCGGGCAGTCCGCCAGCAGTGGGGAAAGAAAATTTGCGGGATCACCGGGTCGGTCGGGAAAACCACTACGAAAGAGATCCTGGCGGCACTGCTGGGCACGAAGCTACGGGTCCTGAAATCCGAAGGAAATTTCAATAACGAGTACGGGCTGCCGCTGACGATTTTCCGGCTGGAAGACGAGCACGACGCGGCGGTGCTCGAGATGGGCATGTCGTTTCCCGGGGAGTTGAAGCGGTTGGCGGCGATTGCGCGGCCGGACGTAGCAATTGAAACGCGGGTGGCTCCGGCGCATTTGATGAATTTTTCAAGCGTGGATGAGATTGCGCTGGCGAAGCGGGAGCTGGTGGAAGGATTGAACGGGAAGAATTCGCTAGCGGTACTGAATGCGGACGATGTGCGGGTGGCGGCGATGGCCGGAATGGCGCCGGGGCGCGTGGTTTTTTACGGCGTGGAGAAGCCCGCCGAGTATCGCGCGGAAGAGATTGAGGACCGCGGGGCGCTGGGATCGGCGTTTACGCTGGTGTTGGGCGGAAAGCGGACACGGATGGAGATGTCTTTGCCGGGGCGGCATGTGGTGGCAAACGCGCTTGCGGCGATGGCGGCGGCCTCCGAATGGAGCATCGGCGTGGAAGAGGCGCGGAACGTCTTGCCGAATCTGAAGACGCCGGCGATGCGTGGAGAATTGATCCGGTTCACGAACGGGTTTGCGTTGATCAACGATGCGTACAACTCGAGTCCCGCGGCGCTGCAGGCGATGAGCAGCCTGCTGGCGGCGACGCCCGGATTTAGGCGGCGGATTCTGGCGGCGGGGGAGATGCGGGAACTGGGGCCAATGTCGGGTCAACTGCACCGTGAGGGCGGAGAGTTCGCGGCCCGAACGGGGAAAATCGATTTTGTAGTGGGTGTGCAGGGTGACGCGCTGCAAATCGTGGAAGGCGCGATCGGGGCCGGAATTCCGCGGGAACGGACGAAATATTTTGGCACGCCGGAAAATGCGGCGGACTTTTTGGCGGGATTTGTAAAGCCCGGGGATCTGCTGCTGGTGAAGGGTTCGCGCAGTGTGAAGATGGAACGCATTGTGGAGTCGCTGCTGGGGCGATTTGCGCCGGAGGATGCGGGCCGGAAGGCTGGGGCGGACCACTAGATGCTCTACTACCTGCTCTATCACACGCTGCAGAAATATTTCAGCCCGCTGAATGTGTTCCGTTACATCACGGTGCGCACGGCCTATGCGAGCTTGACGGCGATGTTTCTGGCGCTGGTGTTCGGGCCGTGGCTGATCCGCAAGCTGCGCGAATTGCAAATCGGGCAATACATCCGGGAGGAAGGGCCGCAGGAGCACAAGAAAAAGGCGGGAACGCCGACGATGGGTGGCGTGCTGATTGTGCTTTCGACGGCGGTGCCGGTGTTGCTGTGGGCGGATTTGTCGAACATGTTTGTATTGCTGGCGCTTTTCGCGCTGGTGGGCTTCGCGGCCATTGGATTTGTGGACGACTACGCGAAGGTGGTCAAGCGGCGGAATCTTGGATTAACCGGAAAGCGAAAGCTGACGTTGCAGTTCAGCGTGAGCCTGATCGTGGGAATCGCGCTGCTGGTTTTGGCGACACACAGCGCTTATTCCACGCAACTGATTGTGCCGTTCGCGAAGCGTTTTCGTCCGGACCTCGTGATTCACGGGCTGTTGAACTCGAGCACACTATGGCCGCTGGCTTTTTTGCCGTTTCTGGCGTTCGTGGCGCTGGTGATTACGGGGAGTTCGAACGCAGTGAATTTGACCGATGGCTTGGACGGACTGGCGATTGGATGCACGGTGATTGCGGCTGGCGCGCTGACGATTTTGACGTATGTGAGCAGCAACTACCGCTGGGCGACTTATCTGGAGATTCAGTACATCCCGCGCGTAGGCGAACTGACGGTGTTTTGCGGGGCGCTGGTGGGCGCGTCGCTGGGATTTCTCTGGTACAACGCGCACCCGGCGGAAGTGTTCATGGGGGATGTGGGGTCGTTGTCGCTGGGCGGCGCGCTGGGAACGATTGCGGTGATCATCAAACAGGAAGTGCTGCTGGTTTTCGTGGGCGGCGTGTTTGTTCTGGAGGCGCTGTCTGTGATTTTGCAGGTGGGGTCGTTCAAATTACGCGGGAAGCGGATTTTCCGGATGGCGCCGATTCATCACCATTTTGAACTGCTGGGGTGGAGCGAGAGCAAGGTGATTGTGAGGTTCTGGATTGCGGCGCTGGTGTTTGCGCTGTTTGCGCTGACGACGCTGAAGCTGCGGTGATGTGGAAACTGGAAAATGGAAAGCGCGGAGAAAGCGCTGAGAAGAAAGATGTGACGGGAAATGCCGGGATCGATTGAGTTGCGGAAGAAGCGGGTGCTGGTGGTGGGGTTGGCGCGGACGGGCCTGGCCACGGCGCTGTTTTGCGCCCGGCACAACGCGATTGTTTCGGCGACGGAAACGCGTAGCGAGGGCGAACTTGGCGATGCGGTAGAAAAATTGCGAGAAGCGGGAGTCGCGCTGGAATTTGGCGGGCACACCGAGAAGATGTTTCTGGCACAGGACCTGATCATTCCCAGCCCGGGAGTGCCGGCGGATGATGCGTTCCTGAAATTGGCGCGAGAGAAGGGAATTACGGTCTGGAGCGAGATTGAGCTGGCGTACCGTTTTTTGGAGGGGAAGCTGATCGGGATTACGGGTTCGAACGGCAAGACGACGACCACCACACTGGTGCACCACATTCTGCAAACTGGGGCGATGAAGTCGTTTCTGGCGGGGAATGTGGGCACGCCGCTGATCGGCGAAGTGGAGAAGATGGATGCGGGGTCGGTGGCGGTGGCGGAGTTGAGCAGCTTTCAGCTGGAACTGATCGCGAAGTTCCGGCCGAACATCGGTGCTCTGCTGAACCTGACGCCTGATCATCTGGACCGGCACAAGACGATGGAAGCCTACGGCGCAGCCAAGGCGAGGATTTTCGAGAATCAGACAGAGATGGATGCGGCCATTTTGAATGCGGACGATGCGGCTTCTTCTCAATATGAACCGAAGAAGTCCCAAGTTTTCTGGTTCAGCCGGACGAAGAGCGTGATGCAGGGCGCCTGCCTGAATGGGGAAGAGATTGTGGTGGTGCACCGAGGGAAGGAAGAGCGAGTGATGAGCGTGGGCGAGATTCCACTTGCCGGGGCCCACAACGTGGAAAACGTGCTGGCGGCGGTGCTGATGGCCCGGCTGGCCGGCGTGGATTCGGCGACGATTGCGAAGGCGGTGAAGTGTTTTCCGGGCGTAGAGCACCGGCTGGAGTTTGTGGCAGAAATTCGCGGTGTGCGCTACTACAACGATTCGAAAGCGACGAATGTGGATGCGACCCTGAAGGCGCTGGGCGCGTTTCCGGGGAGGATTTTAATTGTGTTGGGCGGGAAGGATAAGGGCAGCGATTACACACTGCTGCAAAAACCGCTGCGGGAGAAGGCGATTCTGGCCCTGTTGATTGGAGCGGCGGCGGAAAAGATTGAATCGCAGATTGCGGGCAGCGTGGCGATCGAAAAGGCGGGGACCTTGGAGCGGGCGGTGGAGGCGGCTTCGCAAGCGGCGAAGGCGGGTGACGTGGTGTTGTTGGCGCCAGCTTGCGCGAGTTTTGATCAGTTCCGGAATTATGAGGAGCGGGGACGCGTTTTTAAGGAATTGGTTCGCGGATTGGAAAAGCGAAAATAGAAAATGGAAATTAGAAAATAGAGAAAAGGGAAAAAGGGAAAAAGGGAAAAAGGGAAAAAGCCTAACGCAGAGGCGCAGAGGACGCAGAGAAAGCGCAGAGATGGGGAAGGGAAGAGAGCGGAAATGACGAGGAGAGCGGAAACAGACCGGTGGTTGTTTGTGGTGACGCTGATGTTGTGCCTGACCGGGACGGTGATGATTTTCAGCGCGTCAGCGGTGACGGCGCAGCAGTTGTACGGGCACTCCTACGTGTTCATGCTGCGGCAGGTGGTGTGGCTGCTGGCGGGGCTTGCGGGCATGTTCGGCCTGATGAAGATGGACTATCACCGCCTGCGGGAACCCGGCGTGGTGTACACGGCCCTCTGTTTGGTCGCGGTGCTGCTGATATGCACATTTCTCCTTGACAAGTCGCACGCGACACACCGGTGGATTAAGGTGGGACCGATCAATCTGCAACCGTCGGAGATGACCAAGCTAGTGGTGATCTTGTACCTGGCATGGTTTCTGGATATGAAGCGGCGGGCAGCGACAAGCCTGGAGTTCACAAAGAAGGATCTGGTGCAGACGATTTTGCCGGCGGTGGGGCCGGTGCTGGTGTGCGTGGGGCTGATTGTGCTGCAGCCGGATTTGGGGACGTCCATTGATATTCTGTTGATTGTAACGGCGATTCTATTTGTCGCCGGGCTTTCGTGGAAGTGGCTGGCGGTGGGGGCGGGAACGGCGATGCCGGTGGTGTTTGCGTTGGTGATGTTCGTGTCGTACCGGCACGCGCGCATCATGTCATTTTTGCACCCGGACCAGGATCCGCAGGGAGCGGGGTTCCAGTTGATGCAGTCGCTGATTGCGGTGGGGTCGGGCGGATTCAGCGGCGTGGGATTGATGGAAGGGAAGCAGAAGCTGTTTTATTTGCCTGAAGCGCATACCGACTTTATTTATGCGGTGATTTGCGAGGAATTGGGATTCCTGGGCGCGGTGTTTGTGATTGCGCTGTTCGCTACGTATGGCTGGCGCGGGTTGCGCGCGGCGTTCAATGCGCCGGACCGCTTTGGAAGCATGCTGGCATTGGGCGTGACGGCGATGGTGATGTGCCAGTGCCTGATCAACTTCGCGGTGGTGCTGGGCATGATGCCGACGAAGGGGATTCCGCTGCCGTTTGTGAGCTATGGAGGATCGAGCTTACTGGTGATGCTGTTGGCCACGGGCGTACTATTGAACATTTCCCAGCAGGCGATGCGGCCGGCGTTTCGCGGGTGATGTGGAACAAAAACGAAAAGAGCAAATGGGTAGAGATAATGGTGGTTTTGTTGGTGGAGATTTTGAACTTGGGTGATGGTGGTTCGGCTGCACAAGCCGAAGCCTCTGCTACGGGGATGAGGACGGAGTGAAGTTGCTGATTGCAGGTGGCGGAACGGGTGGACACGTTTTTCCCGCGATGGCGATTGCGCGGGAGTGGATGTCACGAGGCGCGGAACGTGAAGTGGTTCTGGTGGGCACGCAGCGGGGAATTGAGATGAAGCTGGTGCCGCAAGCCGGGCTGCCGCTGGAAACGATTCGCGTCGCGGGATTGAAGGGGAAGGGCGGAACGACGCTGGTGAAGAACCTGGCCATGCTCGGAACGGGGATTGTGGATGCCTTCGGGGTGCTGAAGAAGCACAAGCCGGATGTGGCGTTTGGCGTCGGCGGCTATGCCGCAGGGCCAATGCTGCTGGCGAGTTGGCTGAAGGGAATTCCGAACGTGATTTTCGAGCCGAACGCAGAGCCGGGATTTACCAATAAGGTGGTGGCGCGCTTCGCGAAACGGATTGCGACGGGCTACGAAGTGACGGCAAAGATGTGGGGGGAGAAGGCGGTCCTGACGGGATGCCCGGTGCGCCCGGAATTTTTTTCGATTGAGTCACATTCCATGGGCAACCCATTGCGTTTGTTGATTACCGGCGGCAGTCAAGGCGCGTTGCCCGTGAATCGCGCTTTTGTGGATGCCATGGATCAGCTGGCGGCGCGAAAGAATGAACTGCAGATTGTGCATCAGACCGGAGAACGCGACTATAATGCGGTGAGGACCGCTTACGCGCGGCGCGAAATTTTGGCGGAGGTTGTTCCTTTTCTGACAGACATGGCGGAACGTTTCGCTTGGGCGGACCTGCTGGTCTGCCGGGCCGGAGCGATCACCGCCGCGGAAGTGGCTGCGGCGGGCCGCGCGGCGATTTTCATCCCGTTCGGAAAAGCCACGGACAGCCACCAGTTGCGGAATGCGCAGGCGATGACGAATGCCGGCGCAGGACGGCTGATCACGGAAACGGAACTGACCGGCGAGCGATTGGCGCGCGAGATTTTCTCCCTCCTCGACCAGCCCCGGGAGATTGAAACGCTATCCCAGAATGCGCGGAGGCTTGCCTATCCGCAGGCGGCGCAACAGATTGTGAATTTGATTGAGGAGGCCGCGCGGCGGCGAGTTGAAAGGAACTGACCTACAAACATGATGGTATCGTTTCGCAATTTTCAGAGGATTCATCTGGTGGGGATTGGCGGCATCGGCATGAGCGGCATCGCCGAAGTGCTGCTGACGCTGGGATATTCGGTGTCGGGTTCGGACGTGAAGCCATCGACGATCACGGAGCGGCTTCAGGATCTGGGCGCGACCATCTATGAAGGTCATCAGGCCTCGAACGTGGAAGACGCGCACGTGGTGGTGATTTCGTCGGCGGTCAAGGCGGAGAATCCGGAAGTGGTGGAAGCACACAAGCGGAAGATTCCGGTGATTCCGCGGGCGGAGATGCTGGCGGAGTTGATGCGGCTGAAGTATGGCATCGCCGTTGCAGGCGCCCACGGGAAGACGACCACGACTTCGATAGTGGCTTCGATTTTGGCGGCAGCGCATCTCGACCCCACATTTGTTGTGGGTGGACGCGTGAACCAGGCGGGAACGACGGCGCGCGTGGGCCGCGGCGAATATTTCGTTGTGGAAGCGGACGAGAGCGACCGCAGCTTTTTGATGTACGCGCCAGTGGTGGCGGTGGTGACGACGATTGACCGCGAACACCTGGATCAGTATTCCTCGCTTGAAGACATTCAGGGCGCGTTTATCCAATTTGTGAATCGCGTGCCGTTTTATGGCGCAGCGGTGCTGTGCCTGGATGAACCAAACGTGCAGGCGATCCTGCCGCAAGTGAAGCGCCCGATTATTACCTACGGGACTTCGCCGCAGGCAGACCTGGTGATCAGCGATGTAGAGATGCGGGGAACGGGATCAGAATTTCGCCTGACCTACAAAGGCGACGATCTGGGAATCTTTACGTTGCCGCATCCGCCAGGGATACACAATGTGCGCAACGCGGCGGCGGCAGCGGCGGTGGCGCTTTATCTGAATGTGGCGAGCGACCTGATTCGCGAGGGGTTGGCGAAATTCGCGGGCGTCGGGCGGCGCTTCGATATTAAAGGCACGATTAACGACATTACAGTAGTGGACGATTACGGGCACCACCCGGTGGAGATTCGCGCCACACTGAAAGCAGCGCGCGGCTGCAGCTTCAAACGAGTGCTGGCGCTGTTCCAGCCGCACCGGTACACGCGGACGCAGCATTTATGGGACGAGTTTGAGTGCGCGTTCAACGATGCGGACGTGCTGGCTTTGATCGATATTTACGCGGCGGGCGAAGCGCCAATTTCCGGAATCACAAGCGAGGCGCTGGCGAAGAGCATCCGCGAAGCGGGACACAAGAACGTGCACTACTTCCGGTCGATGCAGGATGCGATTGAGTTTTTGCTGCGCGAGGCGCGGCCGGGTGATGCGGTAATGACCATTGGCGCGGGCAATGTGAGTCGCGCCAGCAATGAATTGATGGTGCTGCTGGGGACGGAATTCCGCGTGGAGGACAATCTGCGACATGCGGATTGAGAATCAACGGATTCAGGAGGCGCTGCCGTTGCTCGGCGTGGAACTGCGGCGCGGTGTGTCGTTGGCGGAGATGACGTCACTCGGGATTGGCGGCACGACGGACCTGCTGCTGATCCGGCGGCACGAAGCGATTCCAGAGCTTTTGATGCTGCTCGACGCACAAAAAGTGCCGCACAAGTTCCTGGGCGGGGGGTCGAATTTGCTGGTGATGGACGGCGAATTGCCTTTTGTGGCGCTGCAACTGGTGAAGGGCGAACCGGAAATTGCCCTGGAGGGGAATATCGCCACGGTGGATGCGGCTGCGGATTTGGGGCGCACGGTGACCTACTGCGCGAAGCACAATCTAGGCGGGATGGGAGGACTAATCGGGGTGCCGGGGACGGTGGGCGGAGCGTTGCGCATGAACGCGGGCGCGTACGGAACTCAGATCGGATCGTATGTGCGGGAAGTGAAGGTGTACCGCGCGGCGGAGCGCAAAATCGAAATCCTCAGGGGCGAACAAATTTCCTTTGAATACCGGCACACTTCGTTTGCACCGGATGATATGATGCTGGCAGTGAAGCTGGAACTTCCCTCCAAACCGTATCCAGAAATTCTCCAAGGCATTCGTATCTGTAATGAAAAGCGGCGTTCAAGCCAGCCGCTAGGGCAGAAGAGCGCCGGATGCATCTTCAAGAACCCGCCGGGTGGGTCGGCCGGACGCATGATCGATGAACTCGGGCTGAAGGGTTTTTCGCATGGCGACGCCCGGGTAAGCGAACGGCATGCGAATTTCTTCGTCAACACGGGGAGGGCCTCGGCGGCGGACATGATGGCGCTGATCGCGGATGTGCGCGAGCGCGTGCAGCAGGCTTATGGGGTGACCCTGGAAAACGAGGTGGTGGTTTGGAACGGATAAAACCCATGCAACGGAATGCTTCCGCTGCGGCGGCGGAGCAGGAGACCTACCGACCGGAACTGGTGACCGACGAGGAGCCGAAGTATCTGCGACGCCAGAAGCCGGTGGAGATTCGCCGGAAGAAACTGGGCGGGCGCGGCTTGTCGTTTTACAAGCGCGTGTTTGTTTGGACGGTGGTGGGCGGCGCGGCGATTGCTGCAACGACGTTCGCGGTGCGCTATGCGCTGTATTCGCCGCAGGTGCTGTTGGTGAAGCCGGACCAGATTGAAGTGAGTGGGAACCACATCGTAGCTCGAGAAGATGTGCAGAAACTTTTTGTGGTGGACCGCAACAAGAGCGTGCTGCGGGTTCCGCTGGACAAGCGGCGCAGCCAGATTCAGGAGATTTCCTGGGTGGAAGACGCCAGTGTGCAGCGCATTCTCCCCAACCGACTCCGGGTCGAGATTACCGAGCGGGCGCCGGTGGCATTTTTCCGGAACGGCAATGAGTTGACGCTGATTGACGCTCACGGCGTGCTGCTGGACCGGCCGGATGGCGAGGATTTTCATTTTCCGATTGTGACGGGAATGTCCGAGGGAATGGCGCGGGAAGAGCGCGAGAAGCGCATGGAGCTGTACGCGGAGTTCATGAAGGACGTGGATCTGGTGAAGCCGGGCTCATCGGAGCGGATGAGTGAGATTGTTTTGGGCAATCCAAAGGATTTGCGCGCGGTGATTACAGGATTGGGCAGCGACGCGGGCGCGCCGGCGGTGACAGTGCACTTTGGACAGGGCGATTTCACCACGAAGTACCGGACGCTGGTGGACAACTTCGCGCATTGGCAGGCGAGCGCCGGGCCGGTCCATGCGATTGATCTTCGGTATTCGCGACAGGTGGTGGTGAACCCCGACACCAGCACCTCTGTGGCGAAGACGAACTAGAGGGGGCGGTTCGAGCGGTTGCAATTGAGGTTGTATGGCGCTGCACGGGCAAGAATGCCTGTGCCACATAAAGGTGCCGGCCTCAGAACGCGGCCGCTACAACTGCTACAGGAGAAGGATCTTGGCAAAGAAAGATAAATACCTGGTCGGGTTGGATATCGGGAGCACGAAGACATGCGTGCTCGTGGCAGAGATGGAAAACGATCAGTTGCGCTTCGTGGCGCTGGGCGCGGCCGAATCGAAGGGGTTGCGCAAAGGCTTGATCGTTAACTTGGATTCTGCGGTGAGTTCGATCCGGCGGGCTGCAGAAGAAGCGGAAGGCGTCGCCAATGTGCCGATCGAAGCGGCGGTGATCGGCGTAGCGGGGACTCATGTGCGTGGCGTAAACAGCCGTGGCGGAATCACGCTGGGAAATCGCGCGCGAGACGTGGAACGCGACGATTTGCGGCGGGCGATTGAAGCGGCGCGGAACATCGCCATGCCCGAAGATCGCGAAGTGGTGCACGTGTTGCCGCACGAGTTTCTGGTCGATGCACAAGAGGGAATTCGTGATCCCGTCGGCATGGTGGGGCAGCGGCTGGAAGCAAATGTGCACTTGGTGACTACGTCCACATCCGCCACACAGAACCTGGTGACCGCAGCGAACAAGGCGGGAATTCATATTGACGACACGATTCTGGAGCCCCTGGCTTCAGCGGAAGCGTGCCTGACGCTGGATGAAAAGGAATTGGGCTGCTGCTTGCTGGATATTGGCGGCGGGACAACGGACTTGGTGGTATATGGAGGCGGAGGAGTGCGCCATTCCGGAACAGTGGCGATTGGCGGCGACCACTTTACCAACGATCTGGCGGTTGGCTTGCGCACGCCAATTCCGGAGGCGGAAAAGATCAAGCACCAGCACGGGTGCGCTTCCAGCGAATTCTTGCGGGACGACGGCGCGATTGAGATTGCCAGTGTAGGCGACCGCCCTCCGCGGACAATTTTCGCGCGCAATCTGACGGACATCATCGAACCGCGGGCCCAGGAATTGCTGGCTATGGTGGAAGACGACCTGCGGCGCGCAGGGTTGGACAGGCAAATTCCCGCGGGGATAGTGCTGACGGGAGGCGGTTCCAAACTGCATGGCTTGGCGGAATTGACCGAACATGTGTTCCAGTTGCCGGTGCGGATTGGCGAGCCAAGGGGAATTCTGGATTTGGCGGAAGATGTGCTGAAGCCGGAATACGCAACAGTAGTGGGATTAGTGCTTTCGGCGGCGAAGAGTCGCCGCGCGGCGACGCAAAAGGGAAATGGGTTTGTTTCGAGATTGAAGGCGATGATTGCCGGGGCGTAGGGGCAGAGGCAGATAATCCAAATAAAGGCTGCCGGGTTTTCCACAGGGTCGGAAAAGTGACTGTGGAATCAGGGGATTGCGAGTTCTATAAAGGATTTGGGACCAGCCGGACAGGAGATAGGCATGACAGCGAAAGACGCAGGAATCCGGATGAGCTTCAGCGAGGAGTTGCAGCCCGCGAAGATCAAGGTGATTGGCGTGGGCGGGGGTGGGTGCAACGCGGTGAATCGCATGATCCGCGCCAAGGTGGAGGGCGTGGAATTCATCACGGCAAACACGGACCTGCAGGCTTTGAAGATGTCGCAGGCGCCGGTGAAGCTGCAGTTGGGCGCCAAGCTGACAAAAGGACTGGGCGCGGGCGCGAATCCCGAGGTCGGGCGCAAAGCGGCGCTGGAAGATACGGACAAGATTATTGAAGCGCTGGAAGGCTCGGACATGATTTTCATCACCTCGGGCCTCGGTGGGGGTACGGGAAGCGGCGCGGCGCCGGTGGTGGCGTCGCTGGCGAGTGAACTGGGCGCGCTGACCGTGGCGGTGGTGACCAAGCCGTTCGCGTTCGAAGGCAAGCGCCGGATGCTGCAGGCGGAACAGGCGCTACAGGATCTGGTCGGCGTGGTGGACACGGTGATCGTGATTCCCAACGAACGCCTGATGGAAACGGTGGAGCGGGGAACGAGCTTCTTTGATGCGTTCCGCATTGCGGACGACATTCTGCGCCAAGCGGTGCAGGGTATTTCGGACATTATTACGGTGCCGGGCATCATTAACCGGGACTTTGCGGATGTGAAGGCTATCATGCATGGGCAAGGCTACGCGGTGATGGGCACCGCCGTAGCGACGGGCGCTTCACGTGCCATTGATGCGGCGAACCGCGCGATTGCCAGCCCGCTGCTGGAAGACAATTCGATCCAGGGCGCGCAGGGCATCCTGATCAATATCTGCGGGAGTTCTTCGCTTTCGCTGCATGAGGTGCACGAGGCTTCCAGCGTGATCCAGAAAGCGGCTCACGAAAACGCGAATATCATTTTCGGCGCGGTGATGGACGAAAACATGAAGGATTCGGTGAAGATCACCGTGATTGCCGCCGGCTTTAAAGAATCGGCGAAGAAGCAGGCGCAGCAGCGGCAGTCGGTGATGCCGAAGACATGGAAAGCGGGGCGTGAAGTACCCGTGCAATCGGAGTTGCCGGTTGCGCCGCCGAACATAGTGCACCAGGTGGCGCAGAATGTGCGGGAAGTTGCGCCGGATGTGCCCAAGGATGATCTGGATGTGCCGACGTTTTTGCGGAGGCAGGCCCAGAAGGCGTAGTTGGCATCACATTTTGGTTTTTCAGGGCACGCGAGCGCGTGCCCTTTTTCTTTTGGTTGCGCGCGTATTCCTCCAGGTGAGGATACAGAAATTGGGCGAGTCTCTTCTGCCGGCGCTGAGACCATGGGTAAGGCGTACTGGCCAGCGTGCCTGTGCTACTGGAGGCGGCCGTTATAAAGACGCAAGGAACGCGCGGATGGCGGATTCGAATTTGGTGATGTCAGGGTCGTTATAGGGAATCACGGCGCCGAGACCGGTGTGGAGTTCGCTAACCTTAGGGAGGCATGCGAGGGAGCCAGCGTTACCGGGATGGAGGCCGCCGCCGGGTAGGATGGTAATACGTTGACCGGCCTTCCCGATGAGTTGGCGTAAGGAAGGTATGGCATCTGCCGCGGAGCGTGCACCAGCAGAGGTGAGAATCCGCGTGGCACCAGCAGCCACGACATCTTCAAGCGCTTGCGTGAGGCTTTGCGTTTCGTCGAAGGCTCGATGAAAGGTGACGGGAAGCGGGGCTGCGAGAGCAACGAGTTCGCGGGTGCGCTCGACATCCACTGATCGATCTGGTTGAAGGATGCCAGTAACGATGCCCTGTATGTTTTCTCCGTTTAACGCCGCAATTTCGAATTTCATTCGCGCGAATTCGCTATTGGTGTAAACGAAGTTTCCGGCACGGGGACGAACCAGGGCAAAAATAGGGATGCCGACAGCCGCACGGACGCACCGGACAAGATCCATGGCTGGTGTGAGGCCGCCGAGGTCGAGTGAAGAACAAAGTTCGAGACGATGCGCACCGGCGCGTTCGGCGGCTATAGCACGCTCCAGGTCCGCAACCGCAATTTCTAAAAGAATGTCTTTAGACATGAGTGAGTAAAGTCTCGCTGCGCGCCTGCATCAGTCTAGCGCAAGGTGGGGGAAGTCTTGGGAAGGGAATGACTGCGATATCCCTCTCTTCGGTTTGTTGTGTTAGTCTGCTGCCGTATGTGGCGAGTCTCACCCTACGGATAGTTCCTCAGGGGCAGTCCTACAAAAGGAGACTGAGTATGAAGATATTCAAGAATATTTTGAGTTTGACAGTAGCGGCACTGGCAGTTGGCCTTGTGTCGTGCGAAAAGCCCTATCATCAGCCGGAAGAAAAGTATTTTCTTGTGGTGGCCAATACGGGCTTGCCCTACTGGCAGGAAGCACAGGCGGGCCTGACTGATATCGGGAAGACTGCGGGCGTGAAGGTCGAGATGGTTGGTCCCAATACGTTTTCCCCCAACGACGAATTGAAAGCATTTCAACAGGCGGTTTCACAGAATCCTTCGGGAATTCTTGTATCAGCGAGCGATGCGGCATTATTCAAGGAGTCGATCGATAAGGCGGTCCTGCAAGGAATGCCTGTGATCTGCATGGACGCAGACTCACCCGATTCGCGGCGGGTCCTTTTTATTGGCACGGACAATTTTCGAGCTGGCCAGGAGAGCGGGAAGATCATCGCGAAGGTTTTGGGTGGTACGGGGAACATAATATTGATCACGCTGCCGAACCAGTTGAACACCAAGGAGCGGCAGCGAGGGCTTGAGGAAGAGTTGAAGAAATACCCGGGGATTAAAATTGTCGAAACGATTGACGACAAAGGCGACCCGGCAACCGCGGACGACTCTGTGAAGGAACTCCTGCAGAAGAAGAAACAGAAGATAGACGGGATTGTCGGGCTGGAAGCTTCCGGCGGACAAGGAGCGGCCGAGGCGCTACACCTGATGGACCTGACGGGAAAGATCAAAATCGTGGCGTTCGATAAGGATCCGGCAACGTTGGATGCCATCGAAAAGGGATGGATCACCGCAACGGTTGCGCAGAAACCCTATGTTATGGCTTTTTACGGAGTGAGGTTTCTGGACGATTTACACCACAACTTTGTGCATGAATTTAAAGACTGGGCGACCGCACCGGCAGCACCGCTGCCAACTTTTGTGGACACGGGAACGGCCGTGATCGACTCGTCAAATTTGGCTACCTTCCGGAAAGCGCTGGCGGAGCATCCGAAGCCGGTGATGTAAATCGCCGAGAGGACGAGGAGTGTAGTGGGGTAGGAGTTGTGTGGCGGCGGACGAAAGCCCGCCGCCACCGGAAGCCGTTAGCCGCGGGCAAACGCAGCGAAAGTTACGATGGCAGCGACACCGAGACCCGAGCCGAGGATGGCTCCAGCGAGGACATCGCTCAAAAAGTGCATGCCCAATAGAATGCGCGAAACCGCAATGCTGGCAGCGAGGAAGTAGAGTGGGCCTTCAAGGCCCGGATAGTAGAAGCTGATCACCAGAGCGATGGCGAAGGCCGTCATGGTGTGGCCTGACGGGAATGAAAATTGGTCGGGTGGCAGAACCTTGGACCAGCAATGAGGTTCCAGGTGGCAAGGACGCTGGCGCCTGCTGATTCTCTTGAGCGCCTTGAAGACGAAGATGCCGACTATGGCGGCGCTCCCTGCCGCTCCGACGGCCGCGAAACGATTTACGCCACCGAAGAAAAGCAGCATGATGCCGAGCGAGTACCAGAGCCAGCCGTCGCCAATGCGCGTGGCGGCTATCATCCAGTAGCGGATCCACCGCGGCGCGCTCCAGCGGTTGACGCGACGCATAACGCGGTGGTCGCGGTTGACTATGTGTCCCCAGACGGTTCTTGTCAGTGCCATAAAATGCACCTCAACTCGCCCAGTTGGCCTCGAAACGGGAATCGACGTCCCAGAGCATGCGCGGCGATTTCTCGCGGCGCTGCAATTGTGCCGTCCACTGCTTGCAGAAACGAATTTCGTTCAGCCAATGAAAACCGGTGACGGCGGGAATGAACGGCGTCAGGGGAAGAAGGGCAGCCGCGGCGGGCTTCTCTTGGAGCAGGCTGCCCGCGAAGCTGAAAATGTCGCGCGTGATTTTCAGGAAGCTGCCGTCCTGGCCGTGAACGACGCCGCGGCCATTGCGCAAACCGGTGAAGAATTCTTCGACGGTGCGCGCGCCGGGAACTTCGGTATAGGTTTTCGCCACGCCGGCCAGTGTGTGGGAATCGCTGCCGGCGATGCCCGCTTTGCCGAGTTTTGTGGCCATTTCCTGTGCCTGCCGGTTGGCGGCATGCCACATCTGGCCGTTGCGCACTTCGAAAGCTGGAACGTACGATGCGAACCAGTCGAAGTCCTGCACGTCGCGGCGGCCGGTGAGGCTGGAAAACATGTGATTGGCGCTAAAGAAAATTTTGCGCTCGGTGAGATACATCAGGAGCGCAACAAAATCGTTGCGGCGGCGCTGAATTTCCGCATGTTCCTTCTCGCTGATTCCGTAAACGCCAAGGTGCACCTGGGTGCCCGTAGGCATCTGGACGGTGACTTCTTCACTGATGAAGAAATCCGGGTACTTGCGGAGTACTTCCGCGGCGTCAATGGAATCGTGATCGGTTAGGGTCACGATGGACATGCCGAGGCGTTTGCAGCGGTGGTAGACCTCGGCGGGGTCGTTGTAGGACTCCTTGCAAATCCGGCTCAATCCCGGAGTGTCGCACATCCCGGAAGCAGTCGAATGAACATGAAGGTCGCAACGCATGGATATAGGTTAGATGCGGGATATGAACAGGGCATAAAACGAGGACGAATTGCGGATGAAAATCTGCATGGAACTAATTGAACACAAACGACTTTGAGAGTTTTCCACATGGCATGGAGCGTGCCCGGTGGTTTTTGCAGAACGTTCATATTTATGTGACACAATGCGCCCCGATGAAGAAAATACAGGTGTTGTTTCATGATGCCGGTGGGGGACACCGGAATGCCGCCGTCGCCTTGCAAACGATTATTTCTCAACAAGATAGAGGTTGGCTGGTGGAACTGGTGCAGTTTCAGGAGCTTACCGACCGATTGGACGTGCTGCGGAAGTTGACCGGGATCCGCATTCAGGAGCAGTACAACACCCTGCTGCGAAATGGGTGGACGCTGGGGGCAACCCAGTTGCTCCGCGTTTTACAGGCAACCATCCGGGTGTTTCACAAACCCCTGGTGAAATTATTGGCGGATCACTTCCGGAAGAGCGATGGGGATTTGCTGGTGTCCGTGATTCCGCACTTCAACCGGGAGATCGCGGAAGCCTGGGAGTTGGCGCATCCGGGGCGGCCATTCGTAACGCTGATCACGGACATCGCGGATTTTCCGCCGCACTTCTGGATTGAGCCGGTGAAGAACCAGTATGTAATTTGCGGGTCGGAAAAAGCGGTGGAGCAGGCCCGGGCGATCGGGAAGGACGAAGCGCATGTTTTTGCGACTTCCGGAATGATTTTGCGGCCGGATTTCTACGTGGCGGAAACTGTGGATCCGGCGGCGCTGAGGCAGGAGTTGGGATTGCGGCCGGATGTGACCACGGGGATGCTGCTGTTTGGCGGGTTCGGGTCTAAGGTGATGCTGGAGATTGTGGAGAAGCTCGATGCCGCGCGACTGCCGCTGCAGTTGATCGTGATTTGCGGGCGAAATGAAAAACTGGCGGAGGCGTTCCGCGCCCGAAAATGGAATCTGGGTTTGCACGTTTTGGGATTCACGAAAGAAGTGCACCGGCTGATGCGCGGCGCGGATTTTTTGATCGGGAAGCCCGGGCCGGGCAGCGTGGCGGAAGCGATGATGCGGAAGCTGCCGGTGATTCTGGAATGCAATGCCTGGACGCTGCCGCAGGAGAGGTACAACACGGAGTGGGTGAAAGAGAAAAATTTCGGGATCGTGCTGAACAATTTCAGCGAGATCGTAGACGGCGTGGAGCACTTGTTGGAACCAGGCGCGCTGGCGGAGTTCCGGCGGAATGTGGACCGCCTGGAGAATCGAGCGATCTTCGAGGTGCCGGAAATCTTCGCGAAGTTGTTGGGTGAGACGCCGCGAGCGAACTAGTTGCTGGCGCGTTCAGCGCGGGGGGCGTGCGGGTAATGAGGACCAGCGCCAGGAGTTTCGGCAGGGGACTGGGCGCGGGGCTTGGCACAGCTTACGGCCCACCAGCGGGAAGCGTACTTCGGCAATTCACACATCTTGATGCACCCGGCGGTCTTCGATTGAGCGCAGTTGCAGTAGCAGCCGGAGGTTTTGGGCTTGCGCATCTGCCCGGTGGTGTCGGCGGAAGTCGAAAGCGCCAGTGCGCCGGCGAAGAGCGCGAGGTCGAGCGTGACCCAGATGGCGAGTCGGCGGAGACAGCGAAGTGCGGGAGACGTCATACGTGAGGATTCTGGAGCAGGAATTAGAAAAAACCCATAGGGCAGGGTTACTGAGAGATGGATTACCCGGGTTATGGTACGCAGGTGAAATAAAAAAAGCGCGTCAAAGCGGCGTTCCTTTATGGGCTTGGAGCACGGAATTGGGACTCCCACTGTGTCGCCTAGGTTCAACTAAGCGGTGCATTTTGAGAGATTTCTGAGAGTTTTGGAGTGGGATTGGCTTGGCTTCGTTCGTGCAATAGAGGGAGGCGTGGGCGCGTTTCAGAAACGAGGCGCCGGGTTTGGCAAGTGAGGGGGAAGGGGCTTACTTGCCGGGCCAAGCGAATCGTTACCACCTGCCTCTGAGAGGGAAGCTAGGATGGATGACCCCACGCGCCGGTGTGAAAACGACACTGGCATCTGAGATGCGCCTTCCGGGGCTCCCGATCCCAAGCGGGGGCCCCACTTTTTTGTGACTGCCTAATTTGTCGCATCTGCCGATTTTCTCGCCGCGTAGATAATTGCTTCGCGGTTCTCAGAATCGATTGCCTTTGAGATTTGATCCTCTGTCATCCCGCCAATTCGCCCAAGAATTCTCAAAGAATTTGAAGCATGGCCCAGGTCTTTCCAGCGAGCCATCTCAATCAGTGAGGGAAGCGCCTTCTCGCGGATTTGCGTGAGAAGTTCCGAGTCATGGGATTCGGTGAATTGCGCAACCGCCCATGCCGATTTGTTGCGATCCGTCCAGATACAGGAATTGAGCAGAGCTAAGAAGGGCTGCGAGGGAACCTGAATTTTCTTCGCCGATAGCTTGGGTACGTATTTTGTGAACACCACAAGGGCACGCATGGCATTGTTGCGTACCAACGACGAAGAATCGCGGGTCGCGGCAACCAAATCCGGCACGACGGACTGTTTGTCATTGACGTAGCCGAGAACCTGCGCTGCTGTGGCGCGCTGGAGTTCATCAGAAGAGTTGTGAAGAACTCTTCTAAGGTCGGACAAATGCTTGTTGGCGATAGGAATTAGAGCGAGTTCCGCGGTTCGTGCCTGAGGATCTGTCGCGAGCGAATGGCCTTGGGAGTCATCTTCACCTGCGTTTCCGGCGAGTACGGATTTTTCATTGGCATCGTCGACTTTCTTGCTGGCAAGAACAATGTCTCCTGTAAGGGAGACACTACCATCGGGAACTGGTTCGAAGGCTATGCAGGGGGTTGCGGCTTCTTCAACTCCGACATAGAGCATGGATTTGTGGTCGTCGGTGCAGCACACTAGCGCCAAGTAGGCACTGTGAACACTTGGCACATTTTGAATCCGTGAGATTTCGGATTTCTGCCACTTGTAGTAGCGCGACACATCCACGGTGTCGCCTTCATGAACGTCAAGTACTTTTCGAATGCTCGCCTCAGGCACAGTACGAAGTCCATAGAAATCAATAGTGCCAATAAGGGGATAGCTTTCGGGGGCCTGTGAGAATAAAGAAATAAGCACGATCGCCAGAACAGTTTGCATTGCGCAAAGTCTCACGAGCGGAGTGTGCGTTTCTACCGGGGTAGAGAGGCCTTTTCCACGGGCAGTGGGTCGGCGGAGGTCGCGGAGGCTTGCTTTTGGACAATCGGGATACCGGCTTGGGCTAGGGCGTGGGCGACCTGGGTTTCGCGGAGGCGCGAGGCGTCGTACTCGAAGGTGAGGGTCTTGCCGGCGTCGTCGACATGGAAGCGGCGGAGGCCATAAAGATTGGAGAATTCGCCAAGGCGCTGGAGCTGTTCGTAGCTGAGCGGCGAAGAGAGTTCGTACGTGATTTCAAGAAGTGTCATGGACGGGATTATACCAGTGGCGGGAAGCGGTCGGTAGTCGGTAGTTGGAAGCTGCGGAGGGGAAGCTGACAGCTAACAGCTGAAAACTCACCGGGAAGGTTTGACCTTTTGACAATGGATAGGGGATAAGGGTATATATAGGGACTGGGGGTATATGCAGAATGGCGAAGGTGCGGAAGGCGGCTGGAGTGGATGGGGAGTTGAAGGCGGCGAATCTGAACCGGCTGCGGCGGATCGAGGGGCAGGTCCGCGGGCTGCAGAAGATGGTGGAGCAGGACCGGTATTGCGCGGATATTCTGGTGCAGGTGGCGTCTGTACAGGAAGCGCTGCGCGGTGTGGGGCGCAATCTGATGAAGAATCATTTGCAGCATTGTGCGACGAAGGCCATTTCCAGCGGGAAGGCAAAAGAGGCCGCGAAGATGTATGACGAGTTGCTGGAATTGATTTACAAGCACTTGCGTTAGGCACCAGAAAATGGAAATTGGAAAATAGAAAATGGGAGTGCGCGGGTGATGGAACGATGGATGGAATCTGCGTAGTGGCTTAGGGGGGCTCGCCCGCGCACGCAGGAGCGTCTGTACCACATGGTGATTTGGGACGGTGTGAGTGGCAGAGGATGGTGTTGCCGGTCTAAAGCCCGGCCACTACAAGGAGAGGTATGGAGCGGGACCCGGTTTGTGGGATGAGTGTGCAGGCAGAAACGGCTAAGGCGAAGGTAGAGCATGAGGGGAAGAACTACTACTTTTGCTCGGGCGGGTGTGCGCAAAAGTTTCAGGCGGAGCCAGCGAAATATTTAAACAAGGCGAGCGCGCCCTCGATCGCGGGGCATTTGGGAACGACTCCGATGCAGATTGCTCCTGTGCCTACGCAAATCGTGGCAGGGGGAACAAAGCCAGCCATGACTTCGCTGCCAATTCTCGGAGCGGTGCCTCGGGTGAAGGATCCGGTGTGCGGAATGATGGTCGATCCGCAGAGATCCGGTGGAAAAGTGGAGCACGCGGGGAACACATATCATTTTTGTTCCGCGCGATGTGTGGAACGATTTCAGAACGAACCCGAGAAGTTTTTGGCCGCGCCCGGAACGTCGGGGATGGAAGTGGCTCCCATGACGCAGGGTGGCACGACTGCCGGGTCGGAAGGGACACGGGGAATTCGCTACACATGTCCTATGGATCCGCAAATTGTGCAGATTGGGCCGGGAACGTGTCCGATCTGCGGCATGGCGCTAGAGCCGATGGATATGACCGCGGACGAGCAGGCCGATCCTGAATATGAGTCCATGCGGAAGCGGCTGTGGGTGGGAGCGGCGCTGTCGCTGCCGCTGTTAGTGCTTTCGATGTTCGGAGAAGCGCTGGGGCTGCATTTGGCTCCCAGCGTAAAGAATGGGATTGAATTCCTGCTGGCTTCGCCTGTGGTGTTGTGGGGCGGGTGGCCGTTTTTCGAACGGTTCTGGAATTCGCTGCTGAATCGCAGCCCGAATATGTTCACGCTGATTGGCCTGGGAACCGGCGCGGCCTATCTTTACAGCGTGGTGGCGACGTTGTTTCCTCAACTCTTCCCCGAGTCATTTCGCGGGATACACGGAGAGGTGTCCGTCTATTTTGAAGCTGCGGCGGTGATCATCACACTGGTGGCACTAGGACAGGTGCTGGAGTTGCAGGCGCGGAGGAAGACAAGCGGGGCGATTCGAGAATTGCTGAAGTTGGCGCCGCAGACAGCGCATGTCGTTGAGGGCGGAAGCGAGCGCGACATGCCGCTGCAGCAGGTGAAGCAGGGAGATTTGCTGAGGGTGCGGCCGGGCGAGCGCGTGCCGGTGGACGGCACGGTGAAAGAGGGCGCGAGTGCGGTGGACGAGTCCATGGTTACCGGCGAGCCGCTGCCTGCTGAGAAGGCGGCCGGGGACAAGGTGACCGGCGGGACGCTGAATACGAACGGAAGTTTTGTAATGCTGGCGGAACGCGTGGGAAGCGAGACGCTGCTGGCGCGGATTGTGAAGCTGGTGAGCGAGGCGCAGCGAAGCCGCGCGCCCATGCAACGGCTGGCGGATCGCGTGGCGGGGTATTTTGTGCCGGCGGTGGTGGCGGCCGCGGTTGCTGCGTTTGTGGGTTGGGCGATATTTGGACCTGAGCCACGGTTTGCACATGCGCTGGTGGCAGCAGTGTCGGTGCTGATTATTGCGTGCCCGTGTGCGCTGGGGCTGGCGACGCCGATGTCCATCATGGTGGCGGTGGGCCGCGGCGCGACGGCGGGCGTACTGGTGCGCAATGCGGAGGCGCTGGAGACGCTGGCGCGCGTGGATACGCTGGTGCTGGACAAGACGGGGACGTTGACGGAAGGGAAGCCGCAGTTCTTGGGATCGAGTGTCGTGAATCAGTCTGGATACAAGGAAGACAGATTGTTGTCTCTCGCTGCAAGCCTTGAACATCTGAGCGAACATCCTCTAGGGCGGGCGATCGTGAAGGCGGCGGAGGAGAGGGGAATTCCGCTTGAGACGGTGACAGATTTCCGATCAAGCCCCGGGGGTGGGGTCGAAGGACTGGTGAGAGGGCTAAAGGTAGTGCTGGGCAATTCCGCGTTCTTGATGGAGAAGGGCCTGATTCCAAAAGGGCAGACGGAGGCAAAGAAGAAATGGCATATCAGCGCGCCGAGCAGGGTCAACGCGGCCGAAATCTTGTGCGCGGTCAACGGAGAAATTGCAGGAGTGATCTGGATTAGTGACAAAGTTAAGGGAGAGGCGCTTTCGGCTCTGAGAGATTTGCGGAAGGAAGGATTACGGATTGCGATGCTCACGGGGGACCGCCGCGAGGCTGCGGAAGAGATTGGCCGCGAACTTGAAATGAGTGAGGGAGAAGTTATTGCGGAGGTGAAGCCCGACCAGAAAGCGGCGGTGATCGAGCGGCTGAAGAAAGAAGGACGGAAGGTGGCGATGGCAGGAGACGGGATTAATGATGCGCCGGCGCTGGCTTTGGCGGATGTGGGAATCGCGATGGGCACTGGCACTGATATTGCCATGGAGAATGCAGGGATTACGCTGGTGAAGGGAGATTTGCGGGGGATTGTGCGGGCACGGAGGCTTTCGCGGGCGACGGTGAAGAATATCAAGCAGAATCTTGCGTTCGCGTTTGTGTACAACATGCTGGGGATTCCGATTGCGGCGGGGGTATTTTTCCCGGTGTTTCATTGGTTGCTGAGCCCGATGATTGCGAGCGCGGCGATGAGCTTCAGCTCGGTGTCGGTGATTACGAATGCATTGCGGTTGAGAAGGGCAAAGATTTAGGGCGCTTTAGGACGAACATCTGCCAAGCACTTAGATTTGCGCGGTTGGATCAGCCGCGTCGTCTGAAGCCTGTGCCGCACTCGAACAACTAGAGTACAATTCGCGCGGACGTAGCTTTCATCCAAAGGAAATATCCATGATAAGAAATTTTGGCGCTCGATTTGTGTGTCTTGTTTTGGCTGGTGTGGTGCCAACTTTTTGTTTTGCGCAGACAAAGCCGGCGGCGGATCTAATTGTAATGCATGCCAAGGTGTGGACCGTGGATGCGGCGCGTCCGCAAGCTGAAGCAGTCGCCGTGATTGGCGAGCGGATTGTGGCCGTGGGTTCGAACGCGGAGATTGAGCAGTGGCGCGGGCCCCAAACGAAGGTGATTGAGGCGGGCGGAAAGCGGCTTCTGCCGGGATTCAACGATGCGCACGTACACTTTATTTCCGGGGGGATACAACTGGACGCGGTCCAACTGAAGGACGCGACGAGTGCTCAGGAGTTCGCGCGACTGATTGGCGAGAAGGCGAAGTCGATGGCCAAGGGCGAATGGATTCTGGAGGGAAACTGGGACGAGACGAAGTGGAATCCATCCAGCTATCCGGAAAAATCACTCATTGATCCGGTGACGCCGGATAACCCCGTATTTGTGTCGCGCTACGACGGGCATATGGGCGTTGCGAATTCTCTCGCCTTGAGGCTGGCTGGTATTACGGCGCAGACCCCCGATCCGCTGGGCGGGACGATCGTGCGCGACGCGCAGGGAAATCCCACCGGGGCGCTGAAAGATGCGGCGCTGGACTTGATGGAGAAAGCGATTCCACCGCTGACGCACGATCAGAGGGTTCGCATCATTAAACGATCGATGGGATATGCGGCGTCAGTGGGCGTCACCAGCGTGCAGCATATGAGCGCGGATTATGAGGACATCGCAGCGTACGACGAACTTCTGCAGAAGGGCGAATTGATAACGAGGATTTATGCGGCGCCATTGATTTCGCATGTGGACGACGAGTCGAAGCTCGGGATACGCCACGCGTTTGGTGGACCTTACCTGCGGATCGGAGCGCTGAAGGCGTTTGCGGATGGTTCGCTGGGCTCGGCGACGGCCTACTTCTACGAGCCGTTCCTGAATCAGGGAGACAACCACGGATTGCTTTCGGATGAGATGCAGCCACTTTCGCTGATGCTGGAGCGGATCATGAAAGCAGACGCGGCCGGATTGCAGCTTTGCATTCATGCGATCGGGGATCATGGAATTTCTTTAATTCTGGATATGTACGCGGAGACGGAGAAGGCGCACGGCCCGGCCGACCGAAGATTCCGGATCGAACACGCGCAGCACTTGGCGGCGAAGGACTTTCAGCGCTTTGCGGATCTGGGCGTGATTGCTTCGGTACAGCCGTACCATGCGATTGACGACGGACGGTTCGCCGAAGGGAAGATTGGACATGACCGGGCGAGCCGCACGTACGCCTTCCGGTCGCTTCTGGATCACGGAGTGAGGTTGGCGCTGGGGACGGACTGGGAAGTGGCGCCGCTGGACCCGATGCAGACGGTGTATGCGGCGGTGACACGCGAGACCTTGGATGGGAAGAATCCGGGCGGTTGGTTTCCGGAGCAGAAATCTACGGTGGTGGAGGCAGTGGAGGCGTACACGATGGGATCGGCGTACGCGGAGTTCCAGGAGAAGGAGAAAGGGTCGATTACACCGGGAAAGTTGGCGGACATGGTTCTGTTAAGCGACGACATTTTTGCGATTGCGCCGGAGAAGATCAAAAACGTGAAAGTGGAAAAGACGATTTTGGGTGGAAAAGTGGTTTTTGCGCGGGGCGATGCCCCGCAGGGCAATTAGAATCGGAAGACTTGCCGAGCGCCTCTTGGCACCTACATTCAGCGATTGAGCGGTTCGCATGATAAGGCGGGGTCCGCAAAGGGCCTCCCGAAGGTGACCGCTACAAACCTGGCTGACCGAAAGCCGGGTGCCAACGTCTATATCCATAACAAGAGGGAACATTTTTGATTGCCTTACGTATGAGTGTGTAGAAGCGCGCGGTAAACATCCTTGGGGGTCGGTTATGTCCAGCAGTGGCAACGGCTTAACAAACGGAAAAGCGGCCAAGAAGCGCCGCCGCCGGATCATGATTGGCAGCATTGTCGCGCTGCTTGTGGTTGGCGGCGGGTATGGTGTGTTTGCGGCGTTGCGGCCGAATCATGAGATCGACCCTTCGAAACTAGCGGAGGTGGAGCGCGGGGATCTGGCGAAAGTAGTTGTGGCGACCGGGAAGATTCAACCCTTGTCAAAAGTGGAAGTGAAGTCGAAAGCCAGCGGCATTGTGAAGAAATTGTATGTGGATTATGGCGATCGCGTGAAACAAGGTCAGGTGCTGGCGGAACTGGACAAGATTCAACTGGAAGCGAGCCTGCACGCCGCGGAGGCGAATTACCAGGCGGCGCGAGCGGCAAAACTGTCCGCGGAGGCAATGCTGGAGCGGAACAAGGTGGATGCCGAGGGGCCGGACGTGCCTTTCCTGAAGCTGAACATGGAGCGCGCCGAGCAGATGTACAAGGACGGCGTGATGTCGAAGAGCCTCGTGGAAGACTCCGAGAAGAATTACCAATTGGCGTTGAACAAGCAGGTGAGTGCGCAGAGGAACCTGGAAGTTTCGCGAGCGGAGATTGCCAAGGCCACGGCACAGGAGGCACAGGCCAAGGCAGCACTCGATAACGCGGAAGAGGACTTGAGGAACGCGACAATTGTAAGCCCCATCGATGGACTGGTCCTGTCGCGTGACGTGAATGTTGGCGATGCGGTGAGTTCCATCCTGGTGCTGGGTTCGCAGGCCACACTGGTGATGACGCTGGGAGATGTGAGCGAGGTCTACGTGCAGGGCAAGGTGGACGAGGCGGACATTGGTAAGGTCTATCTGGGGCAAGCGGCGCGGATTGTCGTCGAGTCTTTTAAAGATAAGAAATTCAGCGGCAAGGTGACGAAGATTTCGCCACTAGGCAAGGAAAAAGACAACGTCACGACGTTTGAAGTGCGCGTTTCCATTTCGAATTCCACGGGCGAGTTGAAGGCGAACATGAGTGCCAACGCCGAAATCGTCCTGGAAGAGAAGAAAAATGTGCTGATGGTCCCCGAGGCCGCGCTGATTTACGACAAGGAACGCAAGGCGTCGGTGGAGATTCCGGATGCGAAGGCCGACAACGGGAAAAAGAAGATCCCCGTACAGCTGGGGATTTCGAACGGCGTGAAGACGGAGATTGCCTCCGGGCTGAACGAAAAACAGCAAGTAGTCCTGCAATAGCGAGGCAATCATGACTTTTCGCGACCTTTTGCGGGACACGCTGGCGACGCTGTGGGCGCACAAGCGGCGCACGATGCTGACGATGTTCGGCATCGCGTGGGGCATTATTTCCATCACCTTGATGGTGGCGGCTGGAGAAGGCCTGGGCCGCGGCATCCAAAAACAACAGGAAAACTTCGGCAAAGACGTGATGATCGTGTTTGCGGGGCGCACGAGCATGCAGGCGGGCGGCACGCGTTCCGGGCGCGCTATTCGCTGGATGGCGGACGACTACAAGGAAGTGGCAAAGGAAGCGCCCTCCTGCAAATACGTTTTGCCGGAGCTGGGCAACAACGTGAAGGTGCACAGCGCATTTAACAGCGGGGACATTGATACCGTGGGGTCGCTGCCTCCCTTTACGGAAATTCGCAGCGTGGCGACGGAAGAAGGGCGCTTTTACAACTACGAAGACAATGACACGGCCAGGCGCGTGGCGTTCCTGGGCAGCGACACCAAAAAGCAGTTGTTTGCGGAGCGCGAGGCTATTGGGCAGACGATCGAGCTGAACGGGATTCCGTATACCGTGATTGGCGTGATGAAGACGAAGGATCAGAACTCGTCGTACGACGGTGTGGACATTCGCAAGATTTTCATTCCTTTCAATACCATGCTGCAGGATTTCCCGAACAAACCGCCCGCGGAACCCGGCGCGATTGACCGGCTGCTGGTGGCGCCGTGGTCACTGGCAACACACAAGGACTGCGTGAAGCAAGTGCGGAGAACATTAGGACGGCTGCACGACTTTGATCCGCGCGACGAAGAGGCGGCGAGCATCTGGGATACCGTGAAGAATGCGCAGGCTAACCGGATGATCTTCGTGGGGATGGAAGTGTTCATGGGCGCGGTGGGCGTGGCGACGATTTTTCTGGGCGGGTTGGGCGTGATGAACGTGATGCTAGTGAGCGTGCGCGAAAGGACGCGCGAAATCGGCGTCCGGAAAGCGCTCGGCGCGACGCGGGAATCCATTTTGCGGCAGTTTTTCTTGGAGACGGTGATCGTGGTGTTTTTGAGTGGTGGAACGGGTTTGGTGATTTCCTACGGGCTCTGCGGACTGGTGAGTCTGCTACCGAAGGTTCCGTTTTTCGATGGTTTGGACCCAAGTTGGGAATTGGCGGCTTTGACGATTGGTTTACTCGGCTTGATTGCCGTGCTTTCAGCTTTGTATCCAGCAAATCGCGCAGCGTCGGTGGATCCGATTGAAGCACTTCGATTTGAGGCGGGTGGATGATGCTGATTGAGGTGTTCAAAGAGGCGTGGGCGGCGCTAGGGCGGAACCGGGTGCGCAGTTTGCTGACGATGACGGGGATTTCGTGGGGCATCGTGGCGGTGACGCTCCTGCTGAGCTACGGCTCGGGATTTCGGAGCGTGCTGCTCTATACCTTTGAAGTGTTTGGCAAGGGAGCGGTGATCTGCTGGCCGGGAACGACCAGCGAGCAGGCTGGTGGGGAGCGCGCGGGGAAGGAAGTACGCTTCGAGCAGGAAGATGCCGACATCGTGAAGGCGCAGTCACCTCTGATCAAGCGCGTCACGTTGGAAACGGTGAAGTTTCTCGGAATTGCGCACGACGAAAGGCTATCGGACAGTGCGACGCGGGGCATTTATCCGGAGTACGGAGAAATGCGGAATGAAGTGCCGTCGGAGGGGCGATGGATTTCACCCGAAGACATCGCGGAGCGGCGGCGCGTGGCAGTGCTGGGCGCAAGGGTAAAGAAAAAATTGTTCAGCGGTACGCCGGCGGTCGGCGAAACAATTCGCATCAATGGAGTCCGGTTTACAGTGATCGGCACCATGGACATGAAGTTTTCCGACAGCTGCTATTTCAATTGCGACGATGAATCTGTGTTCATTCCGTATCCCGCGGCTGCGGATATTTGGGATGCGCGCTACGCCAGCGTGATGGTAATGGAACCGATCGCTCCGCAATTCGAAGCGCAGGCAATGACGCAATTCCGCGCGGCGGTGGCCGGGCGGCAGCACTTTTCTGCCAACGACAAACGCGCCATCACAATGTTCGGACGGCAGGAGTTCAAGCCGGTCTATGACGGTATTACGCTGGGTATTGAGGGCTTGCTATTCATGATTGGCTCGATGACGCTGGCGATTGGCGGCGTTGGCGTGATGAACATCATGTTGGTATCGGTGGAAGAGCGCGTGCGCGAGATTGGTTTGCGTCGGGCACTGGGTGCAAGGAAGGCACACATACGCTGGCAGTTTCTGCTGGAAGCGCTGGTGCTTACGCTGACGGCCGGCGCTGTCGGAATGCTGCTTTCCGCAGCGCTGACCTCGGCCATTGGGACGCTGCCTTTTCTTGGGCCGGCTTATGAAGATGACTCGGGGAAAGTGGATATTCACTTGACGCTTTCCATGACCACGATGCTGCTCTCCAGTTTTATTCTGATTGTGGTGGGCGTGATAAGCGGCTGGATGCCAGCGATGCAGGCGGCCAAACTGGATCCGGTTGAGGCGCTGCGGTACGAGTGAGACGGCAAAGCAACAAACTGACAATCCACAGCCGAGAGCAAGGCTGATAAAAATAGAAAATAGAATTCCCCTTCCGGAGTGTCGCCGCCCTTTTTAAACTTTTCCTGCTCGCATCCTGCAGCTTTTTATTCCAGAGAAATCCGTGGCTGGCATCGGTGGAGTTGGGGTGAGTATGCCGCGCTGGTATAGTGGAGGTGGATACAACCGCTCAAAACTTGGGTTTCCGCAGGAGAAAAAGATGAGGAACAGGAAGTCTAGATGGACACTGGCACTGGCGGGAATGGTCGCCCTAGTGATGCTGTTGACCGTGGGGTTTGCGGAAGGGCATGCGGTGTTGAAATCGAGTTCGCCAGCGGCCAATGCGACGGTGACGGGACCGGATGTGCCCATTGCGTTGAAATTCAACGTGCGGATTGACGCGGGGCGATCGAAAGTGCAATTGCTACGGCCGGACAGCACACAAACCGACCTGGCAATCGACAAGCAGACCGAACCGGATACGTTGACTTCAAAGGCGACCGGCCTGGCCCCGGGAGCTTACAAGATTCAATGGCAAGTCCTTGCTCCGGATGGGCATATTACGCGCGGCGAAATTCCATTCACTGTGAAGGCCGCCTGAGCGTTCCGCATGATTCAATTGCTGGGCATTTTCGGTTTTATTTCCGTACTGTTCCGGGCGGCCATTTTGTGTTTTCAGAGCGTGGTCGTGGGCGGATCCATCTTCCTCACGCTGATCACCGCCAACGATGGATTGCGCCCGGAGGAATTGAAGCAACCGGCGTGGAAACTGATCCGGTGGAGTGCCGTCGGGCTCGGCGTCTCCCATCTTTCTTTCCTGATCATCAATTCACTCATCCTCATGTATTCGGCTGACCTCTCCTGGCGCGACGTGGCGGGGGCAAACTTTGAGATTGCCGGGATGGTGGCTATTGCGGCCTCACTGCTGATTGCTTTGTGGCCGAAGGCATGGAGGGAGAGCGCGAACCGGCTTGTGCTTGTACCCTGTGCATTTCTGCTCGCGGCAACGGTGGTTACGAGCCATTCGGCCTCGCGCATGGAAGGGCGCGGATGGCTGGTAACTCTGACCACGCTGCACTATCTGACAACGGCTAGCTGGATTGGCGGCTTGCCGTATTTATTGCTGGCCATGAAAAGAGTGACGGAGCCGGGAATCCGCTTGCGAATCAGCCAGCGATTCTCGCGCATGGCGCAAGTGAGCGTGGCGGTGCTGTTTCTGGCGGGGCTCGGGATGAGCCTGGAGTACCTCGGTGCGTGGAATGCACTCTATGGCACGGCGTACGGAATTATGGTCGGCACAAAGGTGGTGTTCTTTGGATGCCTGGTGCTGCTGGGCGCGGCGAACTACTACATCGTGAAGGATGCGGGCACGGCTTCGACGACCGGAACGGTAAGCCTGATCCGGTTTGGCGAAGTGGAAATGGGCTTCGGGTTGGCGGTGATTTTGACGGCAGCTTCGCTGACGTCGCAGCCACCGGGAGGAGATTTAACCGAAGGCCGCGTGACGCTGCACGAAATTTGGGCCCGATATGCTCCGCGGCCGCCGCGGCTGACCAGTCCGCCGCTGGAGGATTTGTCGCCGTCGGGCAAGGAGATGCGCCACAAGCTGGTGGCGGCGGGCGTGAGGGTGCCCGCGGCATTTATGCCCGGGCAGACTTTTTATCACCCGGATCTGCCGGGGGATATTGCGTGGTCGGAATACAACCACAATTGGGCCGGGGTGATTGTGTTATTGATGGGAATACTCGCGCTGCTTTCGCGGCACCGGTATTTTGCGTGGGCGAAGATCTGGCCGCTGATGTTTCTTGGGCTGGCGGTGTTTTTGTTTCTGCGGGCGGACCCCGAGAACTGGCCGCTGGGGCCGAACGGATTCTGGGAGAGTTTTGGGGAAGCCGATGTGCTGCAGCACCGCGCGGCGGTGCTGCTGATCATCCTTTTTGCAGTTTTCCAATGGATGGTGGAAACAAATCGTTTGAAGTCGCATGCGGCCGCGCTGGTGTTTCCGGGGGTTTGCGCGATTGGGGGAATCGTGTTGCTCACGCACATGCACGCGATCACGAATATCAAAGAAGAGATGCTGATTGAGTTGAGCCATACGCCGCTGGCGATCTTTGGGATCGTAGCGGGATGGTCGCGGTGGCTGGAGTTGCGCTTACCGGCTGAGAATCACATGCGGAAGTACCTGGCGTGGGTGTGGCCGGTATGCTTTATTTTTGTGGGCTTGATTTTGATGGATTATCACGAGGCGTAGATGAGCAAAGCAGCGCTGGTGGTGGTGGATGTGCAAAGGGATTTTTGCGAGGGCGGGGCGCTGGCGGCGGGGAACACGCTTTCGCTGCTGGAGCCCCTGAAGAACTTTATTGAGGAGGCACGCCGAAAGGGTGTGCTGGTGGTCTTTACACAGGACTGGCACCCTGAAAATCACAGTTCATTCAAAATGAATGGCGGGCCGTGGCCGGTGCATTGTGTGGCCGGACAGTCGGGAGCGGATTTGATGCCGCCTCTGCGCGCAGAGGCCGGAGATGTGGTGATTCACAAGGGCGTTGGCGTTGATGGGGCGGGGTACTCAGGGTTTGACCAGACGCCGCTGGAGAAAGAGCTTCACGCAAAAGAGATTACGCGCGTTGGCGTCGCAGGAATCGCAACAGAATATTGCGTTCGGGCGACTGCGCTGGATGCCCTGAAAGCGAAATTTGAAACGGCCATTCTGACGGATTTGATTCGAGCGGTGCGCGATGCGGACGTGCCGACGATAGTTGAGGAAATGAAGAACGCCGGAATCAAGCTGGAAAATTCATCTGCCTGGCTGACTGCGAACCGCCAGCAGCGTTAATCCACAAAAATAGAGCATCAGTTTTGCGCGAGCAGGGCGTCGAAGTAAGCGACCATTTCGGCGGAGTTCCAGTCCTGGGGGCCGATGACCTTGCGGGCGATTTTGCCGTGGCGGTCGATGATGTAGGTTTCGGGATACATTACGGTGCCATAGTCCTGCGCATATTTCTTGGAGGCGTCGCGCGAGGTGGGGAAATTGATGCCGTGGTCTACAAGAAATTTCTGGTAGGCTGCCGGATCTTCATCCACGCTGACGCCCAAAACGACGCCATTGCGGTTGGCGATGCGCTTGTTGAGTTCGATGAGCGCTGGTGTTTCCTCAACGCAAGGCGGGCACCACGTGGCCCAGAAGTTCAGAACGACCACCTTCCCGCGAAAATCGGAGAGATGTTCAGCCTTGCCATTGATTTCAAGAGGGATGTCCTCGGCGGTTTTGCCCGCGATGGAGGATTCCCCCTGGCGATAGTGGGGAAGGGTGAAAAAGGCCAGCACAAAGGCGGCAAAACCCATGCTGCCCCAGGCCATGATTTTGCGAAGAATTGTGTTCATACAGGGCTATAATAACGTATAGCGCCCTCACCCGAAAAGACCGGAAAAACAGCCCAAGTCACTAAGGTTATGCGTCACAGCCCCCCCAACATTGAGCGTGTTAGCGCCATCGTTCCTGCACGGAATGAGGAAGAAGTGATTGCTGATTGCGTGAGATCGCTGACGGGGCAGCCGCAGATTATTGAGATTCTGGTGGTAAACGACCACTCGACCGATGGAACGACGGAGGTCGTGCGCGGCCTGATGCGGGAACTGCCGGAGGTGCGACTTCTGGAAGCGCCTGAATTGCCGCAGGGATGGGTAGGGAAAAACCACGCGGTCTGGACTGGTGCGCAAGCGGCAGCGGGTGACTGGTTTTTGTTCACGGATGCGGATGCGGTGCACTTCCCGGCTTCAGCGGCGAAGGCATTGCGGGACGCCGATAAGACCGGCGCGGTGATGGTCTCCTATTCACCGGAGCAGGTGATGGAAAGCTGGTACGAGAAGGCGGTGATTCCCTACGTCTATTCGAGACTGAGCACGCGATTCCGGTTCGACGAAGTGAACGCTCCGAAATCCACGGCGGCCGCGGCCAATGGCCAATTTATTTTGATCCGACGCGATGTGTATGAAGCGGTGGGCGGGCATGCGCGGATTGCCGGCGAGGTACTGGAAGATGTGGCGCTGGCCACGCATGTGAAGAAGGCTGGATATCCCATCTTGTTCGCCAGCGGGATGGGAACCGTGCGGGTGCGGATGTACCGTTCGTTCGACGCGCTCTGGCAGGGTTGGCAGAAAAATCTGTACGTGCTGATGGGCGGGTCGCTGGAAGCGATGATCGGAGAGATTGCTAAGGCGATCCTCCCACTGTTTGCTGTTGCATTCTTGGCTTTGGCGGTGTGGCAAGCAACGGCTTCGCCGCGCTACACAACGATTGCTGCACTGTTTGGAATTTTAGTGTTGTGGCGCCTGGACGAGAGGGCGCTGCGGCTGGCGGGGTTCTCGCCAGAGCTGGCAGTTTACTCTCTGCCCGGCAGGGTTCTCTATTCGGGCATTTTATGGAGTTCCTTCCAGAGCCACCAGCGGGGGCGGCTGGATTGGAAAGGCCGGACGTATCCTGCGGATACCCCTGGTGCATCCAAAGGATAGATAAAACTATGGTTTATCTGACGAGAAAAATGGAGTTTTCCGCTTCGCATCTCTATCACAACCCGGCGATGAGCGCCGAAGAGAACAAGCGAGTCTTTGGGAAATGCAACAACCCACACGGGCATGGGCATAACTACACGCTGGAAGTGACGGTGGCGGGAGAGCCCGACCCGGTAACCGGCATGGTGGTGGACTTGAAAGAGTTGAAGGAGATTCTGGAGCGGGAAGTCGGGCAGCGGATGGATCACCGCTTTTTGAATTATGAAGTGGAAGAATTGAAGGGGCAGATTCCCACGTGCGAGAACATCGCGCGGATGATCTGGAATCTGCTGGAGCCCAAAATCGCAAAAGGGCGGCTGCACAAGGTGCGGCTTTATGAGACGCCGGACCTGTTCGCGGAGTGCTACCGCAACGGAGCGCACAGCGCGTGAAGGACGGACTCAAAATCGAATTGGGGCGGCGCTACCGGTTTTCAGCGTCGCACCGGCTGCACAGCGTTGAGCTGAGCGAAGAAGAAAACCGGCGTGTCTATGGAAAGTGCAACAACCCCCACGGGCACGGGCATAACTATGTGGTGGAGGTCCGCGTGTCAGGAAACGTGGATCCGGCCACGGGCATGATCGCGAATCTGGCGGACCTCGACGGATTTGTGGAAAGGGAAGTGATCGAGCCTTTTGACCACAAATTGCTGAATGAAGAGGTCCCTGCCTTTCGCGAGAACGTGCCCACGACGGAGAACCTATGTAAGGAGATTTACCAGCGCCTGAAACACTTCCCGAAGGCAAAACTCGAACGTGTGCGCGTGGAGGAGACCTCCAACAACGCGTTCGAATACGCCGGGGAAGAACTTTAGGATCGCTTGTCGGTCCAGCAAAAGGGGAAAGTGCCAGTGACGAAACCAACGGAGATTTTGCTAACCGAGCCGAAGATTGAGAAGCCGACGGAGACCATCGCCGAACTGGTGCGGAAGCTGATCGTTCAGTTGGGCGAGGATCCAGACCGCGAGGGATTGCGAAAGACACCAGAACGCTATGAGAAGGCGCTGAAGTTCCTGACCAGCGGCTACCACCAGAACCTGGACAGCGTGCTGAACGGCGCGACGTTCAGCGTCAGCTACGATGAGATGGTGGTGGTGAAGGACATTGAATTTTTCAGCTTGTGCGAGCATCACCTGCTGCCCTTTTTCGGGAAAGCGCATGTGGCATATCTGCCAAGTAAACGCGTGCTGGGATTGAGCAAGATTGCGCGCCTGGTGAACATGTACGCGCGGCGGCTGCAAATTCAGGAGCGCATGACCAGCCAGATCGCCGACGCCATTTCCGAAAAAATCAGTCCGGAGGGCGTGGGCGTGATCATCGAGGCGCGGCATCTTTGCATGCAGATGCGCGGCGTGGAAAAACAGCACGGGCAGGCCGTGACCAGCGCGATGCTGGGATCGTTCCGGCACAATAAGCAGACGCGCGACGAGTTCTTGTCGCTGATCCGATCGAAGCCGAGCTGAATTCCTGCCTGGGGATAGCCATTGAACCACGCAGCTTGGGATGCCGGTAGGTTCTGCGGGGCCGCGAAGACACAGGCTAAACCCTTCGCTACTTGATACGGGCGCGGGAGCGGCGGACACGATCGCGATTGCCGCAGGTGGCGTCGTTGCACCAGCGGCGCACGTTTCCTTTGGTGCGATCCACAAAAACCCACAGACATCCCGGATTCGCGCAGATCTTCAGGCGATTGTGCGGATCGTGCGCCAGCGATTCGGCGAGCGAGGCAGCGATACGCGCGAGCGCGTCGGGCCAGCCAATTTGTGCGGCGGCGCACGCGAGCTGCAACCCATTTTGGTTCTCCACGAGTTGCCGGAAAACCGGTACCTTGAGCCAGTCATTGAGTGCCGCGACATCTTTCGCGCGCAGCGTGGACCCGGCGGAAGCTTTTTGCACCAGTTGACGCAGCAGTTTGCGGAGTTTGCGAAGTTCGCGGATTTCCGCGGGACCGGGCGGCGCGACGCGGAAGTGCCAGTGTTCGAGGAAGTCGGCAATCCATTGTGGATCGTCGAGAAAATCCGTGAGTTTACCGAAGCCGTCCCACATCTCGCTGTTGGTCAGGTCCACCCAGGGCGAGGCGGCGCCGAAGTGGTGGACGCGGAAGGGATGGAGAGCGGGGATCATGGTAATGAGATAAAAGTCATTGACACGTTACGTAGACGCATGTACCGTGTGACACGACTTTAGCACGGTTATCTCGTTACGTCGAAACTTTATGAGCGATACCACCCAAACGATCGCGGCTTCGAGCCCCCTGCTCGAAAGCAAGGCTCACGCCGCGAGCCGCCTGCGCGTGGTACTGGCGTTTCTGGCCATTTACCTCGTATGGGGTTCCACGTATCTGGCGATCCGCTTCGCGGTGGAGACGATACCGCCGCTGGTGACCGCAGGGCTGCGGCACCTTGCGGCCGGAAGCGTTTTGCTGGCGTGGGCCTTGGCAAAGGGGCAGCGCCCAACGCGGGCGCAGGTCCGCGCCAGCGTGGTGATTGGCTTTTTCTTCTTTTTGATAGGGCACGGCTCGCTGCATTGGGCGGAGCAGTGGGTTCCGAGCGGAACGGCTTCGCTGCTGATTGCGATTGAGCCGATCATTGTCTTCCTGATGTCTTCGGCGGCGGCGCGGGTCTGGCGTGTGAATGGAATGCTGGTGGCCGGAATTCTCGCCGGGTTAGTCGGAGTGGGAATCCTGGTGAGCGGGACGCAACTGGGGGCCGGAGGCCGGGGTGCCTGGGGGCCCTTCGCGGTTCTTGTGGGCGCAGTTTCCTGGTCGTACGGAATTATCTACTCACGGAGGTCGAAGCTTTCGGGCAGTCCGCTCTTGCTTTCGGCGCTCTCGCTGCTGGCGGGCGCAGTGATGCTGCTGACAACGGCAGGATTACTTGGAGAGGTCAAAGAGTTCTCCCCGGCGAGCGTTACGATCAAATCGTGGGTTGGCCTGGGCTATCTGATCGTTTTTGGTTCGATCATCGCGTTCACGGCTTACAACTGGCTGCTGGAGCATTATTCGCCGACGCTGGTGGCGACGCACACCTATGTGAACCCCGTTGTCGCAGTGCTGCTCGGCTGGCTGCTGGCGGGGGAAGTGATCTCGCTGAAAGTCGGGCTGGCTGCCGCTTTGGTCATTGGCGCCGTGGTGCTGGTCGACCGTGGCACCAACAAACTGCACCATCTGCGCTGAGCAAATCGCGCAAATCCAACAAATAAATAGACTTTTGCTTGCTCCAGGGCCTGGCCTGTGATGAACTGCTACACATCGGCCATGATTGGGCAAAAATTCGGCCACTACCTTATCGAACAAAAGCTCGGCGAAGGTGGCATGGGCGTAGTGTATCGCGCGCGCGATGAAAAGCTGCAGCGCGACGTGGCGCTTAAGTTCCTGGAGTCCCTTCCCGGCGGAGGTTCCGCGCGGCACGAGCACGTGCTGCAGGAGGCGCGGGCGATTTCCGCCCTGAATCATCCCAACATCTGCACCGTCTACGAAATTGGGGAAATCGAAGGAAAACCCTATATTGCGATGGAGTTTGTAGAAGGCCGCCCGCTGAGCCTGGAAATTCCTTCGAACGGCATGCCGCTGGATCAGGTGGAGCGTTTTGGGATGCAACTGGCGGACGCGCTGAGCCACGCGCACAGCCGCGGCGTGGTTCATCGCGATCTGAAATCCGCAAATGTGATTGTGACGCCTCAGGGGCGTTTGAAGGTGCTGGATTTTGGCATCTCCCGGCGGATCGAGCCTGGCCGGAGCAGCGACGGGACTACGCGGTTCGATGAATCCTGGGAATCGCAGCACACTTTCACCGGCACGCTGCCCTACGTCGCTCCGGAAGTTTTGCGGGGCGAAGAAGGAGATGTGCGCAGCGACATCTGGTCGCTGGGCGTGCTGCTCTACGAGATGGCTTGCGGGCGCCGGCCGTTTCGCGGAGGAACCGCGTTTGAATTAAGCGCGATGATTCTGCGCGAACGCGCCCCGCTGATTACCCCGCCACTGCCGCCGATCCTGCAGAGTGTGATTGACCGCTGCCTGGAGAAGGACCCCGGACAGCGATATCAAAGCGCCGCGGAGGTGCGCGCGGCGTTGGAAGCGGCCACCACGAGTTCGCGCACGCACGAATATTTTAGCGTTCTGGCGGAACGGGAAGGGAAAGCCTATCGGACAAAGTTGACGCGGACTCTCACTCTTTTTGTGCTGGCGCTTTTTGCGGCCGGTGGACTGGGCTATTGGTTTTACGGAAAGTCGAAGGCAAAACCCAGGAAAGTCATGGTTGGGGCGATCCAGTCGATCGCCGTACTGCCACTGGAAAATCTTTCGGGTGATCCGAGCCAGGACTACTTTGCGGATGGCATGACGGATGCCTTGATCACGGAACTTTCCCAGATCAAGAAGCTGCGGGTGATTTCCCGGACCTCAGTCATGCAGTACAAACACACGCAAAAATCCCTGCAGGATATCGCGCAAGAGTTAAACGTGGACGCTGTGGTGGAAGGAACGGTGGTGCGTTCGGGAGACCGCGTGCGTGTTTCGGCGAAATTGTTCCAGACGAATATAGAAGGCGCGCTCTGGGCGGACAATTTCGAGCGGAAGTTCACGGACGTGCTGGCGCTGCAGAGCGATCTGGCCACGGCGATTGCGCGCGGCATCCAGGTGGAGCTGAGTCAACCGGAAGCGAGCGAACTGGCGCGAAGCCGGACCGTGGTTCCCGAGGCGTACGAGTCTTATCTGAAGGGCCGGTACGAAAGTTCGAAGCGCACACCGGATGGGTTCCGCACGGCGCTTTCCTACTTCCAGACTGCGGCCGAGAAAGACCCAACGTTCGCGGAGGCCTATGCGGGGCTGGCGATGACGTACATGAACCTGAGCAACTATCAGCTGAGTCCCGCTTCCGAAGTCATGCCCAAGGCACTGCAGGCTGCCCAGAAATCGTTGACGTTGGATGATCGGCTGGCGGAGGCCCATTTGGCGCTGGCTGCGATTCGGTTTTATGGTTTGGAGCGCAACGGCATCGAGAGCGAATACCTGAAAGCGATCGCGCTGAACCCTGGCTATGCGCAGGGGTTGCATTGGTACGCGCTCTATCTGGCGGCGCGCGGGCGCAAGGAAGAGTCCATCACGGAGATCAAGCTGGCGCGGGATATCGATCCGAAATCGCTGATCATCAACGCCAACGTGGGGTGGTGCTACTACCTAGCGGGAAATTACGACAAGGCCCTGGAAGCGGAAAAGGAGACGCTGCAACTGGATCCGAGTTTTGGCGTGGCCTATGGCTACCTGAGCCAGGCGTACACGGAAAAAGGAATGCATAGCGAGGCCATTGATGCCGGACGAAATTACGTCTCGCTGGCGCCGGGCGATGTGTCCCGGCGGGCCGAGCTTGCCGCCGCTTACGGCCGTGCCGGCAAAAAGAAGGAAGCCGAAGAAATTCTTGCATCTTTTTCCGGCGCCAAGGACGGGCGTTATATCTCCGCCTATGATTGGGCGATGGCCTACTCGGGACTGGGCCGAAAGGCAGAAACTCTCCGCTGGCTGCAAAAAGCCTACGAGGAGAGAAATGGACGGCTGGCCAATCTGGTAGCGCATCCGCAGTTTGCGTTTCTGCGAAAGGAGAAAGCATTTCAGGAATTGGTGGCGCACTGGCAGTCGGCGCCGGGTGAAGACGCGAAGTGAAGCCTTGCCTCGATTGTTCGCGATTGAGAACTTCTTGACGGCACTTGCCGCGTTGCATAGACTGCGCAAGCGGACGTACCTCAAAGCCCAGCGAGGTTTTACGTCCACCGCATGAGATCGAGCGTTGGCGGCAGGAGGGCAAGATGACGAAGCGATTTAAGGTCGGCTACAAGACGATTAATGCCAAGCTGGTTGTAACCAAACACCACCTGATCAAGATCAAGAAGCACGTGTCTTCGAAAGATCAGAAGCACATTACGGCCCAGATCAAGGCCATTGATGTGCTTCTGGCGGCCTGTGGCGGCAAGGGGCCGAAAATGACGAAAGTCTACGAAGGTAAGTAGCTCGAAGGTCCGAAAGCAGTGAAGCCCGGGCGAAAGCAAGCCCGGCGTTCCCGCATGGCGCGTGTGCCCAAAACTGAAAACAAACAAGACAGGCTGCGTGGTGGATTTTTGCGGCGCGCCCCGTTCGTCGTTTCCTACTGGCAGGGCCAGCGGCTTTTTTTTGAAAATTATCTGACGCGAAAAAAGATCGCGGCTTCGGTGGAAACGGCCACGCTGCTGGATTTTTTCTCCGATTGGAAGGGCGAAGAGGAGATGTTCCGGCGCTGGCCGGAATATACGGCGGCATCGTTGCGGCGAATTGTCCGCCAGTTGGTGCAAGAGACATTTTTGCTGAGATCTCCCGTGCGGAATCCGCGGATGGGAGCGGGCGAGAAGGCACTGGGGGAGTGGAAGGCCTGGAATCCGACGGCGGGATTTTTTCACTTTCAGACCAAGGATACCTACTCCGAGGAGATCAGCGCGGAAGAGATTCGCTGGGTGGAAGAGTTGACGCAGCGGGGGCAGGTTCCCGTGCCGGCGAAGAAATATTCGAGAGCGCGGGTGGTGAAGTTGGCCCACATGGAGGAGGCCGCTGAATTTCCGCGGGTCCTGCGCGAGCGGCGCACATGGCGGACATTCGGAAGAAAAGCGGTCTCGAAGGATATTCTCGGAAGATTGCTTCATCTTTCGTTTGGCGTGCAAGGATGGGACAAAGTGGCGAAGCGGATTCGCTACGCGATGAAGACGTCGCCTTCTGGAGGCAGTTTGCATCCCTGTGAGGCCTATATAGTGGCGAGAAATGTGGAAGGAGTGAGCCACGGAATTTATCACTACGACGCGGTAGGGCACCGGCTGCAGGAGATTCGGCGCGGAACAAACCCGGCGGAGATTCAAAAATTGCTGGCAGGACAGTGGTGGTTTCGCGATGCGGCGTTCGTGGTGTTTTTGACGGCCGTGTTCAGGCGGACGCAGTGGAAGTATGACTATGCGCGGGCGTACCGTGCGGTGCTGGCCGAGGCGGGGCATTTGTGCCAGACGTTTTGCTTAACGGCCACTTGGCTGGATTTGGCGCCGTTTTGCACCATGGCGCTGGCGGATTCGAAGATTGAAGAGGTATTGCGGGTGGATGGGATTGGGGAGTCCGTGTTGTATGCGATGGGGGCAGGGAAGAGGCCGAGAAGATAGAAAGGAAAAATAGAAATAGGGAAGAAAAAGCCGCACCCGTAGAATCGCGAGGTGCGGCAAACGAACAATTGTCCGGCGGGACGCCTGCGCTACTAAGAAAGCGGTCGCTACTTTTTCGAGACCATGACCGAGGCGCGGGTAGTCTCCCAGTCGATGTTGAGATTGGCGCCGGCGCCGGCTTTTTCAAACGAAATGGTGAAGTTTTCCACGGAGGAAGGGAGCGTGGAGACCTTCATATCAACGCGCGCCAGGTCATTGGACTGGCCGGGATAATCGGTGCCCCATTCGCCGGTTTTCTTACTGACGATCAGCGTCCATTTGTCTTTGTTGGGGATCGTGAAGAGCGTATAGCTGCCGGCTGGAACGGTAGTGCCCCCAACGTTCAGATCGGCGGCGGTGACCAAGGTAGTAGCTTCATTGGCCCCGGTGCGCCAGACCTGACCAAACGGCACGAGTTCACCGTAGATTTTACGGCCCTTGGCGCGCGGGCTGGAATAATCAATGGTGACGGTCTTGCCGCCGCCCAAGTCGAAGGTGGCTTGCGCGGGCGGACTCGGCCGCTTCGATTTGTCCTGCTGTGCAACGACGACCCAAGCTAGTGCAAGCACCGCCACCAAGGCAGCGCCAATCGCGAGTTTCTTTTTCATAGTTATTCCCCCCGGCCTACTCTATCACGCCAACTATGGTTTTTGTCTTGAACCGGTAGAATTTGGCTTGTCAGGTTTCGGGTTTGGCCTACGCATTTGCATCATTCTGTTGTATTCTCACCGCGAAGCTGCGTCTAATTCTGTAAACGTCAACGATTGGTACCCAACATGTCCAACGGCCACATTGAGCCTCTTGGGAATACTGCAGCCTCGCCTCTAACAGACGATAGCATTAACAATCCCGCGATGATCGTTCTCATTGACAGGGTCACAAAATCCTTCGGCGCGAAGGTCGCACTTAGGGATGTTTCCTTCTCGGTTCCTCCAGGGCAAATTTGCGGGTTATTGGGGCCAAATGGAGCGGGAAAGACAACCTTGTTTCGTTTGCTGATGGGAATCTTGAAGGCTACGAGGGGCAAATTGACCATCGATGGGAAGAATGCATTTGAGGACCGGGTAGAGGTTAAGCGGCTTATCGGATTTTTGCCGGATGAACCTATTTTTTATTCGTATTTGTCGGGAAGAGAAGTTCTGGAACTGAGCGCAGCGATGCATGGGTTGGACGTGCATTCCACAATGGTGCGAATCATCCCGTTGATTGCAAAGTTGCGGTTGGCTGAGGATTTGGACAACTACGCGGAAGATTATTCGCGCGGGATGAAAAAGAAGCTTGGGCTGTTGCTGGCTATGCTGCATGAGCCCAAGTTGCTTGTTCTTGACGAGCCGACAAACGGCTTGGATGTGGAGTCGACTAGACTGTTTTACGATCTGATTTTTGAGACGGCGCAGCGGGGAACTACAGTCCTTTTTTCCACTCACTTGATGGACCACGTGACACGGCTTTGCTCCCATGCCGTCATCATCAACGAAGGGAAACTTGTTGCAAACGGTTCGCTAGAGGATTTGCGCGTTTCCTTCGGCGAAGAAAGCCTGGAAGATATTTTCCTAAAATTGACAGCCCGGCCGCCGCAGCGATGAACAGCGCAAAGGAAAAACAGCCAGCTTTCTGGACCACTGTAAGGTTATTGCTTGGAGCCGCATCGAAACGAGCCAAGGGCCGAAGCAGCCGTCAGCAAGAATTGCTGCATAACCGTTCCAAGGGAAAATCAACAGACTGGGGTGGCTTGGGCTTCGTGTTCCTGGCGATGCTCCTGTGTGGGATGAACGTCGCGGCAGCTTATGTGGTGCAGATTGCGGTGAAAGCGGGGCAAGCCGTCGAGCTGGAAAGACAAGGCAAGCTCGTTGTCACCGAGAGTTTTCGCGATTTAGCCTGGGCTGCGGAGTTTCGTGCGAAGTCTACCCATACCGATTTGGATCAATATCTTCTCGATCAATCTTATTCTGGTGAGGCTGAGCGCCTGCAGAAGATATATGGCGGCGACAAGCTGTCTATACAAAAGAAACTTCACGAGAACGTTCGCGCTCACGGAACACGGGATCTGATCGTCCTAAGCGAGGCCGAGCCGGGTCTGACGAAATTGTCCCAATCGGGCCGGCTCCCGCTCATGCTGGGTTCCCTAATGCTCATCTGGTGGGCCGTGATGTTGGTTTTTCAGGGCGAGGGCCCAGATCTCGATTTGCAGCGTCGCAGACACCCGATGTGGGAGTGGGTGTTTTCCCACCCAGTACCGCCAGGCGCAGTTTTTCTGGCGGAGATGCTGGCGCCAATTGCTGCCAATCCAATCTACTGGGGTGGGCCACTGTTTGTCGGGTTCCTGTATGGCTTCGTGTATGACCCGGGCCTGGGATTTATCGCAGCCCTCGTTATCGGCATTCCGGTAACGATAGCGGCTGCTTGCGTGGGTAAGGCCCTGGAGATTGGAGCGCTTCTGCGCTGTTCGCCGCGAACGCGGGGGGCAGTCATCGGGCTGATGGGGTGGCTTGGCTACGCTTCCATGTTGCTGTCTTTCCTCGGCATTTTTCTGATTCCCAGGATCGTAAATGCAGCGCCGGGGCCGCTCGAATTTATTGCCGCTGCTCCGTGGCCTTGGCTCAGGTTGTTTCTCGGCGGAGGGAGCGATGGAAGTTTTGTGTTCTCGGATGGTGTCATCTATTGCTGGATGTGTTCCGCGCTAGCGATTACCAGTTCGGTGTGGTTCAGTGTTTGGGCCACAAACCAAGGCCTAAGCGGGAGCTTCTCCGCCGTGGATACGGGTCCCAAGAAGTCGAAGGAGGGCGTGACAACCTTCGGGAGGGAACCGCTCTACCGGAAGGAATTTTTGTGGTTTATTCGTGATCGCAGCGCCATTGTGCAGACCATACTGATTCCTCTCACTGTGGCTGGCTATCAGGCTTTTAATCTTCGCGGTATTTTGGGCCACGCGCAGGACGCATGGAACTATTTGTGCGGCGCGGCAATCCTTTTTGGGACTTATTTTCTGTGGGTGCTCGGTCCGAAATCGCTCTCATCCGAAGGAACCGCGCTTTGGATCTCGCTGACGTGGCCGAAAGGCCTGGAGACTCTTCTCAAAGCCAAGGCGTGGTTGTGGTCGTTGATCGCAACGGGGCTAGTGGTTTTGGTCCTGAGCTACGCCGTAATTCTGTATCCGGAGAGCTGGTACAAGGTCTTGCTCGTAGGGGTTGGGTGGTTCGTTTTCAGCCGGAGCATGGCGGAGAAGACGGTAACGCTGGTGACTGTCACTTCGTCTTCTGGCGAACCGGAGAAAATTCCAGCCGGGCGGCGTTGGGCCGCGCAGCTTGGCATGCTGACTTTTGCGATTGGCGTACTTACCCAACAGTGGCAGCTCGCGATTATAGGTATTGTCTATTCGTATGTGACCGCGGCGGCTATGTGGCAGAACTTCCGGGCGCGGCTGCCATATCTCTATGACCCTTGGTCGGAGACCGTGCCTCCCCCGCCCACGCTGATGCACGCCATGATTGCCATCAGCATCATGGTGGAACTTATGGCAGTGCTGTCCGGATTCTTGTTCGCCATCATGGGGCCCGAAAGCCTTGCCGCGATCACGGCAATTAGTTACGGAGTGTCAGCTGTGGTGGTTTCGTTTGGGGTATCAAGTTTTCTGGGCGACCGCGGAGTCACTTCGCAAGAAGTATGGAATTGGAGGGGCAGAGAAAAAGAGATTGGCCAGCCATTGTGGCAGGTAAACTCCTCCTTCAAGGATCGACGATTTTTGCGGATATTTTTGATGGGGGCGCTGGGAGGACTGGTGTTGGGTTTGTTTGCCAGGGGATACATCGAATTGCTGTGGCATATTCCATCCACAGCGGAATTGCTTCGTACGGCACAGGAGCAAATGGCAAAAATTCACGACATAAAGTTTTTCTATGTTTTGATGGCGGTGGGGTTCGCGCCGTTTGCCGAGGAATATTTATTTCGAGGACTGCTTTACCGGGCATTAGATCGCGAGTGGGGAGGATGGCGCGCTGTGGTGGGAAGCGCGGCCTTTTTTGCCATTTACCACCCACCGCTTTCATGGCTCCCGGTCGGGCTACTTGGTGCTGCGAACGCGCTGCTGTTCAAAAAGACGGGAAAACTCGCGCCAGCGGTCTTGTTGCACATGGTATACAACGCTGTTGTCCTCAGCTAATTCAGGCGTCCTTTGGAGGCAAGTGCGAGACGGGCCTTTGTTACACGCGCTTTACACTTTGCGCACAGGTATGCTAGTTTAGATGAGTCGAAGAAAAGAGGAAAATTCAAGGGACGACGGTGAGGGGCACTTGAGCGACGCCAAAGTAATGTTGATCGAACAATTCCGCGCACATGTGAAAGATACGGGGTCGCCAGAAGTGCAGATTGCACTGCTGAGCGAACGGATCAACTATCTGACGACGCATCTCAAGTCGCACGTAAAAGACCACGCATCGCGCCGGGGATTGATCATGATGGTCAACAAGCGGCGTCGTTTGCTGGACTATCTCAATCGCCGGGACCCGGATCGGTATCACCAGATTGTTGAACGCCTTAGCCTGCGCAAGTAGTTGTCAGCCGCATGAAATGCGGCGCTGCTTGTGCCTTCACGAAGCAATCAATACCCAACAGAATCTGTTGCCCGGCGGAGCTTTCGCCGGACGTGATGGCGGCGTGCCCGTTTCGACGGGCTTGCCGGCGTTTGCATTGGTGTAGTCCCGCCTCGGTGCCGGTCTAAAGCCCGGCCACCACATTTCTTCGAGATGCAAGCAGGCGAAGCCTGCGACCGTGCTCCGCCGAAGCGGAGCCAAAGGAAAACAACTATGTCCGAAAACAACCACACGCCAGCGCCGTTTCAGGTATCCATCGAAGTGGGGGGACGTCCGCTAATCCTGGAAACAGGAAAGATGGCCAAGCAAGCCAACGGCGCCATCACCGCAAGGTATGGCGATACGGTCCTGCTCGTGAGCGCCTGCATGGCCAACAAGCCGAATGACCGAGATTTTCTACCGCTAACCGTGGACTACCGCGAGAACACCTATTCGGCGGGCAAAATTCCGGGAGGGTTCTTCAAGCGCGAAGGCCGCCCGACGGAAAAAGAGATTCTGGTATCGCGATTGATTGACCGGCCCATGCGGCCGCTCTTTCCCGACTCCTGGAGGAATGAGACCCAGGTGATCGCCATGGTGCTTTCCGCCGACAGCGACAACGATCCGGACGTGATTGCGGTGACTGCGGCTTCGGCGGCGGCCTACTGCTCCGACCTGCCCTTTACCGACCCTATCGCCGCGGTGCGCGTTGGCCTGCTGGACGGCAAGCTGGTGGCAAACCCGACAGTGGCCGACCAGAAGGTCAGCAAGCTGAACATTGTGGTCGCGGGAACCGCCGACGGTATCGTCATGGTGGAGTCCGGCGCATTCGAAATTTCCGAAGAAAAAGTGGTGGAAGCGCTGGAATTTGGCCACGAGCAGGTAAAAAAGATCGTTGCCGGCATCAAGCAGCTCCACAATCAGATTAAGCCAACGAAGGTGGTGGTAGCGCCGCTGCCGTTTGACCAGGCAATCTACGACAACATCAAGAAGACCTACGGCGCGAAACTGCAGGACGCGCTGAACACCGAGAAGCATCCGAAGAAGGAAAGCTATCACCTGGTGGACGAACTTCAAGCTGAGATTCTGAAAACCGTTCCCGAAGATGACGAGGAAAAGCTGGCTCTCACGAAACGCGCCTTTGAGCGCCTGCGCGAGGATATTTTCCGCCAGGAAGTACTGAAGGCCAAGCGGCGTCCGGATGGCCGCGCGTTCGATCAGATTCGCAAGATTACGTGCGAAGCGGGATTGCTGCCGCGCGTGCACGGCTCGGCGCTGTTTACCCGCGGCGAGACGCAGGCGCTGGCGACATTGACCTTGGGCACCAAGGAAGACATGCAGCGGCTGGACCTGCTCTTCGAACAAGACACCTTCAAGCGTTTCATGCTGCACTACAATTTCCCGCCGTTTAGCGTTGGCGAAGTGAAGCCGTTGCGTGGCGCAGGCCGCCGCGAAATCGGCCACGGCGCTCTTGCCGAGCGCGCACTGGCAAACCTGCTTCCGGCGGAAGTGGAATTCCCCTACGCGATGCGCGTCGTGAGCGACATCCTCGAATCCAACGGGTCCTCTTCAATGGCCACGGTGTGCGGCGGTTCGCTGGCGTTGATGGATGCCGGCGTGCCGATGAAGGCCCCCTGCGCGGGTATCGCCATGGGTCTAGTCGTTGGCGATAAGAACGAATATTCGATTCTTACCGACATCGCTGGCGCGGAGGATCACTATGGCGATATGGACTTCAAGGTGGCCGGAACGCGCGAAGGCATCACCGCGCTGCAGATGGACATCAAGGTGACCAGCATCAGCATCAACATGATGCGCGAAGCGCTGGCGCAGGCAAAGAAGGCGCGCCTGGAGATTCTCGACATCATGGAGAAGACGCTGGGCAAGCACCGCGAGGAGATATCTTCCTACGCGCCGCGCTTGTACAAGCTGAGCATCCCGACGGACAAGATTCGCGATTTGATCGGTCCGGGCGGAAAGAAGATCAAGTCCATCATTGAGCAGACCGGCGTGAAGATCGACGTGATGGAAGACGGCACGGTGCACATCTTCTCGACCAGCGGCCCGGGCGGCGACCAGGCGCTGCAGATGGTGCGCGACGTCACGGCTAGCGCCGAAGTGGGCAAGACCTATCTCGGCAAAGTGGTGCGGCTCGCGGAGTTCGGCGCATTCGTGGAACTCTTCCCCGGCACCGACGGCTTGCTGCACATCAGCGAAATTTCCGAACACCGCATCCGCGACGTTCGCGACGAGCTGAAGCTGGGCGACCAAGTGCTGGTAAAGGTGCTGGCGATCGAGGGCAACAAGATCCGGCTCTCGCGCAAAGCGCTGATCAAGGAAGCACGCGAGAAACAGGCCAAGAAGGACGGCGGAAGCACTCCGGCGCCTGCGGCGGCGGCCGGCGGCGAAGGCAACTAGCAGAAATTCAACTTAAACAAAAAGGGCCTCCGAGTTTCGGAGGCCTTTTTTTTTGCTTTTGTGTAGGTACAGGGCTTTAGCCCCGCACGAATGGCGGCATGGCTAAAGCCAGGCACAAACAGGGAAGACGAGGCTAATTAGCAGCGGCGTGCACAGCCTGCTTGCAATGCACAGCGTCGAGGAGACGCCAGAGGGCGTCGAGGGCTTCGTTAGCGGTGGCGAGAATTTCGTCCTCGCTGCCTTCGGTGTGCTCCAGGAGCCAGTTGCGCCAGGCTTCACGGTGGAGCTTGTCGGCTTCCTCGTGAATTTCAAAATAGGCAAGGCCCTCGCGCGAGGTGACGCCGTAATACTTTTTCAGGCCGGCGATCTTGGTGCTGGCGATTTCAGGCACCTGGGCTTCGTAGGCGTACAAAGCGGCCACGGCTTCGGCAACCGTGCGGTCTCCGGCAATTTCGCGGAAGGTCTCGACGACAGCCTGCGCGCCAGGAAGTGCGGGACACGATGTGATGTCGTCTTCGCCGACGCCCACGGCTGCGGCAAAATCACGCCACAATTTCGGGTGCGGGTTGGAAGGATTTTCTTCCTCCGCCAGATTCTCCAGGATCACGTTGCGAATGGGGCCTTCGGTGCGTGCGGCGAGCACGCGGAGATGCTTCGGGAACGCTTCGACGTGGCGGTAATACTGCGCGGCGTAGAGTTGCAGCGCTTCGCGGCTCAATCTGCCCATTTGCCAGTCCTGATAGAAGGGATGCTTCAGAAGATGCTTCTCGGCGATCGCGGCGTCAATTTTGGCGAGCAACTCGGTATTGGCCATGAACGTCTCCCCTGCAGCGATTTGGCAATGACCGGGAGCCTGGCGCATATCTCCCGATGAGGGCAGCATTCTAGCAGAAATTAGATTTTTGTGTCTGTGAGGAAGAATCGCGGAATGAAGTGCCGCTAATTGTGGAGGCGCTGGATCTCGGCGCCTACGGATTGGAGTTTTTCGACGATGGCCTCGTAGCCGCGGTCGATGTGATAGACGCGATCGATGAATGTGTCGCCTTCGGCGACCAGGGCGGCGAGGACCAGACCGGCACTGGCGCGCAGGTCGGAGGCTTGCACGGTGGTACCGGAGAGTTTCGCTGGGCCGCGGACGACGGCGCGGCGGCCATCGATGGAGATGTTGGCACCCATGCGGATCATTTCACTGGCATGCAGGAAGCGATTTTCGAAGATAGTTTCGGTGATGACGGAAGTGCCATCAGCTTGCGTCGCCAGGGCCATGTACTGTGCCTGCATGTCCGTGGCAAAACCGGGGTATTCCTCGGTGATGACGTCGGAGGCGACAAGCTTTTTCGGAGCGTGAACGCGGAGCGTGGAAGCGTCAATGGTTTCGATAGGCACGCCGGTCTTTTCGAGTTTGGTAAGAACGGCGCCCAGATGCGCGGGTTGACAGTTGGCAATCGTGAGTTCGCCGCCGGTGATAGCGCCGGCGATGAGGAAGGTGCCGGCTTCGATGCGATCGGGAATCACCGAGTGCGTGGCACCGTGGAGCTTCGGGACACCCTGGATGCGCAACGTCGAGCTCTCGTCGCCCTGGATTTGCGCGCCCATTTTGCGGAGCAGGTGAATAAGGTCGGTGACTTCGGGCTCGCGGGCGGCGTTTTCAAGGATGGTTTCGCCATCGGCGAGCGTTGCGGCCATCAGAATGTTTTCGGTGCCGGTGACGGTTATTTTCTCGAAGACGATGTGCGCGCCCTTGAGGCGGCCCCCGTTGGGGACTTTGGCCTGGATGTAGCCATGTTCGGTCGCGATTTGCGCACCCATTTTTTCAAGCGCAGCGAGATGAAGATCCACAGGGCGCGCGCCGATAGCGCAGCCACCGGGTAAAGAAACATGGGCGACGGCAGAACGCGCGATGGCGGGGCCCAGCGTGAGAATCGATGCGCGCATGGTTTTCACGAGTTCGTAGGGCGCGACCGCGTCGTTGAGCGTTTTCGATTCGATGGTGTAACAGTCCGAAGGGAAAGTCGCCGTGGAAACGTTGGCGGACATGAACGCCAGCAGCCTGCCCATGGTGATGATGTCCCGGACCTTGGGAATGTTGTGTAGTGTCACCGGCTCTGAGGTGAGTAGCGCGGCGGCCATGGCGGGCAGCGCGGAATTTTTCGCGCCGCTGATTTTCACCGTGCCATGAAGCGGTTTTCCGCCACGAATTCGGAATTGATCCATTTCACAATTTTCCCGGGCGAGTGGTTCGGCTACTCGTTCAACGCTTTCCGCAAATTCCCGCCCGATTGTTTCAACAAGCGGCGCGCCTGAGCCGCTGAAACCCCTGTTTTTAACAGTATCAACGCGAGACGAAGGTCGTGTCCAGTTTGACGCAGGGCGCGTGTTACCGCCGACACGCTTTTGCCGCTGGCTTCCTCGAGAATCCATTGAGCGCGCTCCCTAAGCTTTTCATTTGCCTCGCCCATGTCGATCATCAGGTTGTCGTAGGCATGGCCGAGGCGAACCATCACCGCGGTAGAGAGCATGTTCAAGACCATTTTTTGCGAGGTACCGGCTTTGAGACGCGTGGAACCAGCAAGGATTTCAGAGCCGACTTCGGGTGTGATGGCGATTTGCACCGCGCGCGTGAGCGGGGAGTGGCGATTGGAACTAATGGCGATCGTGAGGGCGCCGCGCTTTTGGGCGTACAAGACCGCGCCGAGGACATAGGGCGTAGTGCCGCTGGCGGCGATACCGACCACGGAATCTTTGGGAGACAAGCGGAGTTTGCGGAGGTCGCGAGCTCCATCGGTTGCGCGATCTTCGGCTCCTTCGATGGAGCGGGTGATGGCTTTTCTGCCGCCAGCGATCAGCCCATGGACGAGACTGGGGGAAACGCCAAAAGTGGGCGGGCATTCGGAGGCGTCGAGAATTCCGATGCGTCCACTGGTTCCCGCGCCGACGTAAATGAGGCGGCCACCGGTTTTCATGCGCGCGACAATGGCATCGATGGCTTTGGCAATGGCGGGAAGTTCACGGCGGACGGCGCGGATGACCTTTTCGTCTTCGCCATTCATCAAGCGGACGATCTCGAGCGCGGATTTGCGATCAAGATTCTTCGACGCGGGATTGCGCTCTTCCGTAATGCGCTTGGACGGATTTCGCGGTGACCGCACGGAGGCCATTTCCAAATTATAGCGGGGGCTGGTGTCCTGCGGATGTCGGCCGAGACGAAGTTTCGCATTTCCTAACGGCAAGATGGCAACGTGAGGGGATTTGAAGCGGCGTCCCTGTCTGGGGATATGGTAGAAGGGAAGAGGCCCACTTTTGCGCGGGGGCGCGGGCCGCATCTCATGGATATTCTGCAAAAACTTTTCGAAAATCATTTTCACGCCCCGCCGGAGCGTGTTCAGGCATTGCAGGGGGAATTGGGCGGGTCAGGACGCAAGATCATCCGCCTTTCGAACGGCAGCCATTCGGCGATCGGAATCCTATACGGCGTGCGGGAGGAGAATGAGGCGTTTCTCTCGTTTTCGCGGCATTTCTGGCGCCATGGGTTGCCGGTGCCGGAAATTTACGGCGAAGCACTGGAGCAGGGCGCGTACCTCGAAGAAGACCTGGGCGACCTGACGCTATTTGATTTTCTTTCGCGCAACCGGACGGGAGACGCGATCGCGGAACCTGTGATTCACGTTTATCGCAAGGTAGTGGCAGAGTTGCCTCGGTTTCAGATCGAGGCCGGGCGCGATCTGGACTATTCCGTCTGCTATCCGCGGGGAAGTTTCGACCGGCAGTCCATCAGCTGGGATCTGAACTATTTCAAGTATTACTTCTTGAGGCTGGCGGGAATTCCGTTCAACGAGCAGGCGCTGGAAGACGATTTCGGAAAACTCACGGATTTTTTGCTGGAAGCGCCGGGTAATTATTTTCTGTACCGGGATTTCCAATCGCGGAACGTAATGCTACCGGAAGGTAAGCCCTACTTTGTGGATTACCAGGGCGGGCGTAAAGGCGCATTGCAGTACGACATTGCTTCGCTCCTGTTTGACGCCAAGGCTGATTTGCCGCCAGAACTGCGGCAGCAATTGCTGGATGCCTATCTTGAAACGCTTGGCACGCACATCGAGCTGGACCGCGAGGCGTTTCTTCGCTACTACCATGCGTTTGTTTATGTGCGGATTATGCAGGCCATGGGGGCCTATGGCTTCCGGGGATTTTACGAGCGAAAGCCGCATTTTCTGCAAAGCGTTCCTTACGCGCTGAAGAATCTGCGTTGGCTGCTGCACAACGTGGAGTTGCCGATTGCCCTGCCAACATTGCTGGGCGCGTTCCGCTCCATGATGGCTTCGGAAAAACTGAAGTCTCTTATGCCGCAAAAGGAATCGGAATCGCAGAACCTGGTGTTGCGGATTTTCAGCTTTTCGTTTCACCGTGATTTGCCGCGGGACGAATCGGGGAATGGCGGAGGATTTGTGTTCGATGGGCGCAGCTTGCCCAATCCCGGGCGCGAGGAAGAGTTCAAAACGCTCACGGGAAAAGATGCGCCGGTGATCGACTATCTGAACCAACAACCGGAAGCGCATCAATTTCTGGACAACGCGGCGCGGCTGGTCGAGGGCAGCCTGGAGAACTACCAGAAGCGCGGCTTCAAGAATTTGATGGTGTCGTTTGGCTGCACCGGAGGGCAGCATCGTTCGGTCTACTTAGCGGAACATCTAGCGAAGAGGCTCCGCGGGCGTCCGGGGGTGGACGTGGTGGTGCGGCACGTGGAACTGGAGAAGATGGGCCGATGAGGGCCATGGTGCTGGCGGCGGGGCTGGGAACACGGTTGCGTCCGCTGACGAACGACCGGCCCAAGGCGCTGGTGGAGCTGGGCGGGAAGACACTGCTGGAGATTACGCTAACACGGCTGGCGTCTTTTGGCGTGCGGGAAGTAATCATCAATGTGCATCACTTTGCCGATATGGTTGTGGACTATCTGAAGGCTCGCGGGAATTTCGGTCTGCGCGTGGAAATTTCAAGGGAAGACGATCTGCTGCTGGATACTGGCGGCGGACTGAAGAGAGCGGCGCGGTTTTTTCTGCAGGATCCGGCGCGGCTGGATGAAGCTTTTTTATTGCACAACGTGGATGTGGTGAGCACGATTGATTTGCGGCGGCTGCTGGATTTCCACCGCCAGCGAGAGGCGCTGGCCTCTCTGGCCGTGCAGCAGCGGGAGAGTTCGCGACAATTGCTGTTTAGCCCGGAGGACGAACTGGCCGGGCGCTGGATCAACGGTCGTGACCCGGAGTTCGTTCGCCCGATCCCCAATCTGAAAGCGTTTGCCTTTTCCGGGATACACGCGATTTCGCCGCGTTTGTTGCCGAAAATTACGGAACAAGGTGTGTTTTCGATCATTGAGAGCTATCTGCGCCTGGCACGGGAAGGGGAAAAGATATTGGCATTCCGCGCCGATGAGTATCGCTGGCGGGATCTGGGAAAGATTGAAGATTTGCAGCAGGCGGAAAGGGAATTTGCCTAGTTAACGCGCCGGGACGGTTTCGGTGGCGAGGCCGAGCGATTTCAGGATGGCGTCGTGGACGGCGGGGCGGACTTCGGCGATTTTGTGGTTTTCGCGTGTGGGATTGACGCGGTTCGTGAGCAAGACCACGAAAAGTTGGCGATCCGGATCAATCCAGATGGTTGTTCCCGTGAAACCTGTGTGGCCGTAGCTATGGGAAGAAAAGTAGTGGCCGCTCGAGCTGTTTTCCGTCGGAACCACCCAGCCCAGCGTGCGCGTTTTGTTGGCCAGTATTTGCGGCGCGGTGAATTCCGCGATAGTAGCGCGCTTTAAAACCCGCTTGTGCGCGTAAACCCCTCCATTTAACAGCATCTGGCAGAACGCGGCGAGATCCGGCGCGGTGCTGAAGACGCCGGCGTGGCCGGAGACGCCGCCGATGGCGTAGGCGTTTTCGTCATGGACTTCGCCTTGCACCAGGCGATGGCGAAGCTGGCTGTCGAATTCCGTGGGCGCAATCTCCGGCCAAAGGTCTTTCGGCGGGTTGTACATGGAATGCTTCATGGCCAGCGGACCAAAAATATACTCGTTGGCGAGTTGGTCGAGAGGCTTGCCCGTCAGACGAAGGATAATTTCTGCCATCAGGATGATGCCTAGATCGGAATAGACAACCATCGTTCCCGGTTCATACTCCAAAGGTTCGGCGAAGATGCGGCGCAGGGTTTCTTGTTTGCTTGTGGAGGTGCGCCAGTATTCCTTGAACGGCGGAAGGCCGGAGGTATGCGTCATCAAATGGCGCACCGTGGCCTTATGGCGCCATTCGGGCTGTGGTCCGGTGGTCCATTCGGGGAGATAGCGTTCGATAGGCGCGTCGAGGTTGAGTGGAGAAGCAAAGTCTCCTTCAACTAGCTTTTCGACCAGCGTGGTGGTGACGACAACCTTGGTGAGTGAAGCAATATCGTACATCGTGTCTGCCATGACCGCCGGCGATTTCGAGGAGTAGCTGAGGCTGCCAAACGCATGGACGCTGACTTTGCCGCGATAGCCGACGGCAAGTGTGGCGCCGGGAAAGGCTTTGTCCGCAATGGCTTTTTCGACGACATCGAATGCGGGCTGGAGTTGCGCTTCGGCGCGTACGTCCATGGGCTGAAGTGTCATGGGATTCGCGGGAAGCTGCAAGCCATAGCCGGCTTGGAGATTTACCCCGGGAATCGTGACCGGCAGATGGCCGCGAATTGGGATCTGGCCGAAGAGCGCTCGGGCCACGGAAATTTGCGCGACATCGCTGATACCGAAAACAGAGAGCCACGTTTCGGCTTGTGGAAAGCGTTCGATCAGATATGGACTGCCAAGGCCGACCGAAATGACCGGTTTGCCGGACTGGTAGAGTTTCTGGATCAACGGGAACTGATCGGCAGGGACGTCCACGTCTCCCTTGCGGTCGCTGACGCGGACGAAGAGCGCGAGGATGGCGACGTCATAAGCATCAGGCGAAGGCAACTTCAGATTTTCGGCTTTTGCGAATTTCGTGTCGGCACGCAGGGTGACCAGGGAATCGAAGCGCTGGCGCAATTCGCGTTCGAGGTCTTCGCCGGGATACGGTTCCGGGTCAGCATAGAGGCAGACCAGCAGCGCGCGGCCGGGCTTCGTGCCATCGAGTGGCAGGCGGTGCGGAGTGTCGCGCAGAAGCGTGATGCCGCGATCGGAAATTTCCTGGGAGTCGGCTTGCCAGGCCATGCGGCCGAAGTTGTCATTTAGCTCGGCTACGTCCACAAAGCGGTTGGCGCGAAGGCCGAGGCGCGCTTTGGCGAGCAGGATGCGACGCACGCTGGCGTCCAGTCGTTCCTGCGAAATCTGGCCGGATTGCACGGCGGCGAGCAGCGATTCGTAAGCCGCATCAGGAACGGGCGGCATCAGCAACACATCAACGCCAGCGAGTACGGCGCGCACGGCGGCATCCCCCGGGGCGTAGCGAACGGTGACCCCGCCCATGTCCATGGCGTCGGTGACGATCAATCCTTCGAAGCCGAGCTGCTTGCGCAACAACTCCGTGAGGATGCGCGGCGAAAGCGTGGCCGGTGTGTTGGGGTCAGGCTCCAATGCGGGGACGTTCAGATGTCCGGTCATGATGCTGCCGACGCCAGCGGCGATAGCGGCGCGGAAGGGAACCAGTTCGACCTTCTCCAGATGCTCACGGTCCGAGTGGACCACGGGCAAATCAATGTGAGAATCGGCGGTGGTGTCGCCGTGGCCGGGAAAATGCTTTGCCGTGGCAAGCCCGCCATTTTCCTGCACGCCGCGGATGAACTGCGTCACGAACTCAGAGACGCGTTGCGGGTCCTCGCCGAACGAGCGAGTGTTGATAATCGGATTGCCGGGATTGCTGTTGACGTCGGCATCGGGCGCGTAAATCCACTGGATGCCGGCAGCGCGCGCTTCCAGGGCGGTGATTTTGCCCATCGTATAGGCGTCTTTGGGATTTCCGGCGGCGGCGAGCGCCATGGCGGTGGGGAAGGAGGTTCCTTCATCGAGGCGCATCGCGGTGCCGCGTTCGAAATCGGCGCCAATCAGCAGTGGCAGCCTGGATTTGGCCTGTAGCTGATTGTTGAGCACGGCCGTGGGATACGCCTGACTTTTCAGATAGCCGAGCGGCGAGCCTTGCGTGACATTAATGAATCCGCCGACGTGAAGCTGCTCCACATCATGAAGAATCTGCGCGTAAGCGGCGGAATCCGTGGGAAGAAAGCTGCCGTGATAGGTGGTGAAGAGCAGTTGGCCGACTTTTTCTTCGACGCTCATCTGCTGCAGCGTGGATTCCACCCACTGCGCATCGGTCTGTGCTTGTGGCGCGGCGGCGTTTGCGGATTGCGAAGGGCTTTGCTTCTTCGCGGACTTCGTTGCGGCGGTCTTCGCGGTTTTGCGGGCGCGCGCATGGCTGCGGGCTTTCGGTGTCATAAAGAATAGAAGGAGCAAGGGGAAAAGCAACAAACAGGCGGTCCGCCGGTTCATATTGAGAAAATCCCTGCCGTGCCCCATGCCTTGACTGTATATAGCACGCGCACTTCCCGCTCACAATGAAGGTGCAGAATACACGTTCCAGAATATCATTGGGGCATATGAAACCTCGCTCCCCCGCTGGCAGCGTCTTCTCTATCCGCGCCATTTTCCCTTTGCCACTGTTTTTCCTGCTTTTCTTAAGCATCAGCTATCCCGCCGCGGCGCAGAAACACGGCAAGCCGGCGAGCACGCAACGGCACGTGGGACGCGTGCAGATGGGAATTGACGTGCTGGAGGCGGAGAAGTTTGCGCCGCTCAAGGGAAAACGCGTCGGGCTGATCACGAATCACACGGGCGTGGATTTTCAGGGAAAGACGACGATTGAGCTGCTGGCGCACGCACCGGGCGTGCAACTGGTGGCGCTGTTCAGCCCGGAGCACGGGATTGCGGGGCATTCGGATGAGAAGGTTACGACCTCAAAGGATCCTTCCACGGGATTGCCGGTCTTCAGCCTGTATGGCGATCATCTGCGGCCGACCGACGACATGCTGCAGGGAATCGATGCGCTGGTATTCGATGTGCAGGATGCGGGCGTTCGGTTTTACACCTACACCTCAACGATGGGCTACTGCATGGAGGAAGCCGCGAAGCGCAACATTGAGTTTTACGTGCTGGACCGGCCGAATCCGCTAAACGGAGAGATTGTGGAAGGGCCGATGCTGGATGCGGAGAAGACTTCGTTTGTGGCGTATTATCCGCTGCCGATTCGCTATGCGCTGACGATTGGCGAGCTGGCGCAGTTTTTCAACACGGAGAATCACATCAACGCGCCGTTGCACGTGATCCCGATGAAGAACTGGCACCGCAACTACTTTTTCGAGAGCACCGGATCGCGGTGGATTCCGCCTTCGCCGAACCTGCGCACGCTGAAGGGCGCGATTCTCTATCCTGGACTGGAGATTTTGCAGAATGCCGGCGTATCCGTGGGCCGCGGGACGGAGACGCCGTTTGAGGAGTTTGGCGCGCCGTGGATCAATGGCGAAGAGATTGCCGAAGCGCTCAATGAGAAGACGCTGCCGGGCGTGCATTTCGTGAATCAGCCGTTTATACCGGTCAGCGGGTTATATGCGGGGCAGCGCTGCGGAGGCGTGGGAGTTCGCGTCACGGATCGCGCAGCGGTGCGTTCGATGCGCGTGGGGCTGGAGATTGCGGTGGAGCTGCACAAGAGATATCCCGAGCATTTTGATTACAGCAAGATTTTGCTGCTGCTGGGGAATGACCCGACGATTCAGCAGCTCGAAGCTGGCGTCGCACCGAACGAGATCATCGCCAGTTGGGGCAAGGATTTGGCGGCCTACGATGCGGTGCGCCGTCGCTATCTGCTCTACAAATAACCCTTACGGGTGGTGTGGCCCTCGGAATCGGTAACGGCTCAGGTTTCCCACTGCCGCGTTTATCATACTTCGAGGTTGCCACACCAAATTCAACCGTTCATCTCACTCGTCATTTTCGTTCGGGATACTCATCTTTCTCAGGTGGTTCAGTCCATCTGACTTGCATAGCGCGAAGAACACCCATTTCAAGGTTCTGTTCGCCGAGTGATTCGAACCGGCCAATTCTTGTAAAGGCGTCTTCTGGGATGGTTAACAGAGTCCTGTCCAGAATCCCTTTGATCTCTGCGTGCCGTGCAGCTTCTTGCGGTAGTGCCGGATGTGTGCTCATATCCGCCTTTCCGGCCTTGAAGGCAAGTTCCCAGCGTTGCCAGATGCCCCAATCTTCCATCGCCAATTGAAACGTCTCCGTGTCAATAGGGGTCAATAGAAAGTGGTCGGAAAACTGATCCCTGGCCTCATCAAAGAGACACTCATACAGGTGTGGTACTCCAAGAAAATGTGCAATTCCTTTACGAGGGCCATCGTAATATTCGGTGACGGTAAATACACGCTCGTATCCAGGCTTCAATTGTTCCGGGTTCATCTTCTGCAGCGGTTGGCACCTCACGAATTGTCTTATAGCACGATTTGAACCGACTCCGGCAAGTCCGGTCGCGGGAGCCTGTCTCCGACCCCCAGAATCGCTCCATTGGCGGGAATGTGCTAGAGTCCGCAGTATGCGAATCGTTTCGATATTGCCATCGGCTACGGAAGTGCTCTTCGCGCTGGGGCTGGATGAGGAGATCGTCGGCGTCAGCCACGAGTGCGATTACCCGTTGCGCGCGAAGACAAAGACGACCGTGGTTTCATCGCGCATCCCGAACGACACCCCAACGGCCGAAATTGATCGCCTGGTCCGCGAGCACGTGGAGCGAGGCGAATCCATCTACAGTGTGAACCGCGAACTACTGGAAGAGCTTGCGCCAGACCTAATTTTCACGCAGGACCTGTGCCACGTCTGCGCGGCGACGCCCGAGGAATTAGGTGCGGCGTTGGCGACCCTTTCGAAGCAGCCGCAAATCATCAGCCTGGACCCGCACGATCTGGGCGACGTTTGGCGCGACATTTTGTGGATCGGCGAGGTGACCGGACGCCGCGAACACGCACAGCATCTGGTAACCCGAATTGGCGAGCGGCTGGGAATGTTGCAACAACAGCTGGCGGCGCATACCCGCAAGCCAAGAGCTATTGTGCTGGAATGGCTGCAGCCGTTTTATGTGGGAGGGCATTGGGTGCCGGAAATGGTGGAGCACGCGGGCGGCGTGGATGTGCTCGGCAAAGCGAAAGTGCCTTCACGGCGCGTGACGTTGCAGGAGATTGTGGCGGCGGCGCCAGAGGTAATGTTCATCGCGCCATGCGGATATAACGCGGAGCAGGCGCGCGATGAATATTTATCGCTGACGTTTCCGGAAGAGTGGTACAGCATCCCGGCGGTGCGCGATGGACGCATTTTTGCGCTGGATGCGAATGGGCACGTTTCGCGTCCGGCAGGGCGCCTGGTGACCGGCACGGAGTCCATGGCCAAGGGGATGTATCCGGAGATCGAAGTGCCCGTGAAGGCGATGCTCGGGATGTTGACGGTGCCGGCGAATGCGGCGAGGAATCGGGCGGCAGCGGCGGGCGCGCCGAGTTTTTAAAGGAAGTCGACGGTTGAGCGAAGAAGGCCATTATGCCGGTTGGCGTTTTTGCCAGTAACGGTAGAACGGCAAGCCCGCGAGGATCAGCAGCAAGCCAATCGAAGAGCGGCCGGGGCGTTCGATCCATACGTTAATGGTGAGCGCTAAGGCTCCCAGCACAAATGCGCCGGGAATCCACGGGTAGCCCCAGCAGCGATACGGGCGGGGAAGATTGGGTTCCGTGCGGCGCATGCGGAACAGCGCAACGACGGCCAGTCCATAAAAAATCCAAGCGGCAAAAATAAAAAGATTGGTCAGCTCTTCGAACGTTCCCGTGAGAGCCATCAGGCTGGTGAGCACGCACTGAAAGATCAGCGCGCGGCCGGGCGTGCGGTATTTCGGGTGAATGCCGCCGGCGATCTTGAAAAAGATACCGTCGCGCGCCATGGCATAGGGGACGCGCGCGCCGCTTAACACGGAAGAGTTCATGGAGCCCAGGGCGGAGATAGCCATTGCGAGTGTGAGCCAGGCCGCAGCCGCAGGGCCGATGGCGCGCTGAGCCACGTCGGATGCGACATGCGCGGAGTTCGCGACCGTTTCAAACGGCAGGACTCTCAGGCACGCCGCGCTGAACAACAAATAGATGATCGCAACCAGGGCGACGCCTCCAACCAACGCGCGCGGAATGTTGCGTTCCGGGTCCTTCACTTCGGACCCAACCAGGTTGAGGTCTTCCCAGCCGTCATAGGCCCAAAGCGCGGCGGCGAGCGTGGCGAGGAAGGCGCTTAACAGACTGGTGCTTTGCGCCGAGGGCCAGATCGGATTCGACGCGTGAGAGCTGGAGGGAAGAAAGAACGCAACGCCAATCACGACGAGAACGCTGAAGACTTTGATCGTGGTGAGAAAGACTTGCACGCCGCCGCCGAGGCGTACGCCCAAATAGTTGATGCCGGTCATGAGCACGAGCCAGAAGACAGCCAGCGGTTGCGCCCAGGTAAAAACAAAATCGTAAGGCTTCAGCCAGCTCGTTAAGCCAGGAACCGCGATGTGCCAGGTGAAAAGCGGAGTAGCCACGGCAGGAATAAAAAATCCCACAAAGCGCATCATGCCAGCGGCGATCGACGCCGCCGAAGAGGGGCGGCCAACAATGGAGTGCATCCAGCCGAAGAGAAAGCCCCAAACTGGGCCAAACCCGCGGCGTAGATACGCGTATTCGCCGCCCGCTTCGGGGATTGCGGCGCCCAATTCCGCAAACGCCAGCGCGCCGAAAAGCGAGAGAATTCCTCCGACAATCCACGCGGCGAAGACAACAGAGACGCTGCGGCCTTCGCGGGCCATTTCCGCAGGTTTCAGGAAAATGCCCGTGCCGATCATGGTGCCGACCACGATGGCCGCGGATGCCCAGGGGCCTAGTCCGCGTACAAGTTCTAGCCGTTTTTCGCTCATAGTCCCCCGTGGAGCTGTGGGGGAGAAGAGTGTAGCGTAAGCGGCCTCATCCCGTTCACGAAGTCTTTCTGGGCTGTGGAAGTGCGCGGCTGACCACGGCGCCGAGGACGAAAGTGGCACAGGAGCCGATCAGCACGTACCAGGTGAAGGCGACGTGCGTGAAGAAGAGCACAACCAAAACCGCGGCCAAGCCGCCGAACATACCAATCAGTGAACCGTTAGCGTTGGCGCGTGTATCGAACGTGCCCAACAGGAAAAGTCCTAGCAAGCTGCCGAAGGGAAGCGATGCGACGGTAAGGCCGGCTTCCAGAAGATGGCCCCAGGGTAGAAGTCCGAACATAAGGAGGACCGATCCCCACACAAGGGTCATTTGCCGCGACAATTTCAAAAACGCGACGGGGTCATTTTCCTTGCCGCGCAAGCGCGCAAAGTCCACAACACTGGAGGCGGCCAGGGAGTTGAGCGAGCCACTGGCATTGGACATGGCGATGGCCAAAATCGAAGCGAGGAGGATGCCGGCGAGTCCGGTGGGCATTCCGCGAACGAGAAAAGCGGGGAGGATGCTGTCGATGCGGTCGCCGGGCGCCAGCAGCGGAGTATGCTGCGAAAAGGCAAAAAGGAGTACGCCAACGAGCAGGAAAAGAGTGAATTGAAACAGCACGATGAAGCCACTGGCCATCAGCGCTCTCGCGCTGTCTTTCTGGTCCTTCGCAGCGAGCAGCCGCTGGACGATAGTTTGATCGGTGCCGTGGCTGGCCATGGTAAAGATGGCGCCGCCAATCACGCCGGACCAGAAGGTGTATTTCGTGGCAAGATTCCAGCTGAAATCGAAAATCTGGAGCTTGTTGCCGTTCGCTGCCGCGAGCTGCGTAACCTCCATCCAGCCTCCGGGCACTCGATGAAGGAGGATACCGAAGGTCACGAGGCTGCCAAACAGATACAGAAGAAACTGAGCAACATCGGTCCAGATCACCGCCTTCATCCCGCCTTCAAAGGTGTACAGCACCGTGAGGCCGATGACGAAGAGCACGGCAAACCGCTGCGAAGTGCCCAACGCCACGCTGACGACCAAAGAGATTGCCGCAACCCGCACGCCCTCCGCTAACGTCCGCGTTGCAAGAAACGTGACCGCCGCCACGGATCGCATGCGTTGACCAAAGCGCTCTTCGATGACCGCATAAGCGGTGAGGAATTCGCCGCGAAAATAGCCCGGCAAAAGGATCAGGCAAATCAGCAACCTCCCCAACAGATAGCCGAACACCCACTGCAAGAACGTCATGTTGCCGGAATAGGCCAAGGCTGGGGTGCCGATGATGGTCAGTGTGGAGGTTTCCGTGGCGACGATGGAGAAGGCCAGCGCCCACCAGGGGGCAGTGCGGCCGCCGAGGAAGTAGTCGCGAACATTGTGCTGTTTCCCGCGGAAGTGCACGCCCAGCGCGGTGACGCCCAGCAAATAAGCGATGACGATGACCAGATCGAGGGCGTGGATGTGCATGCAGTGGCCTTCGAGGGCGTTGCGCGCCGCGAAGTGAGTCGAGGATAGTGATTGCCTTCCCGGGGGTCAAGGAAACGTTGCCAATTGTGCAATGCGCTGGCGACGCTTTCGGCACTCACGCAGCCCGTTTGGCACGCGAATCATGCGCGGCTCGCGTATCCTTTTCTCATGCGCTATGTTTTGGGTTTTGATGGAGGAGGCACGAAGACCGAGTGCGTCCTTATGGATGAGGAGGGGCGTGTGGTGTCGCGCGGCCGTGGCGGCCCATCGAATCCGAATCGTGTGGGATTTGGCGGGGCGCTGGCATCGGTGAGCGATGCAGCGCGGCTTGCGCTCGCGAATAAGGGGGTTTCGATGGCGGAGGTTGCGGCGCTTTGCGCAGGCCTGGCGGGTACGGCTCACCCGGAATCGGCGCAGAAAATGAGGCGGCTCTTGGAGGAAGAATTTCCGGGCAAGGTGGTTCGGGTGTGTACGGACCTGGATTTGGTTTTGGAAGGTACTGGCGAAGGCGCGGCGATGGTGTTGATAGCGGGTACAGGCTCGGCGGCCGTGGGCCGCGATGCGCTAGGCAACAAGGCCCGCGTTGGCGGGCACGGCTATTTGCTGGGCGATGAGGGCAGTGCCTATCACGTGGGGCAACTCGCTGTGCGGCAGGCGCTGGCCCATTTCGAACGCACCGGGACGGACACGGCGCTGGGGCAGCGGATTCTAGCGGAAACCGGGGAACCCAACTGGGCGGAACTCCTGGCGCGTATCAACGCCGGGCCGGACGATGTGTTTCCGCGCTTGTTTCCGTTAGTGCTTTGCGCAGCGGAATCAGGAGACGCGGCGGCGCGCCAATTGCTGGAGCAAAGCGCGGCGGCGCTCGCTGGGCTGGTGGAAGATCTGGCTTGCAGGCTGCAACTGCAGTCGCAGAAGTTCTTGCTGGCCAGGACGGGCGGGATGTTGGGCAGGTCGGCATATTTCGATCAGCGGCTGGATCAGCATTTGCGCGGTGCGGTTCCGTTTGCCGAGTTTGCGGAATTGAAGATGACGCCCGCGGAGGCCGCGGCCCATCTGGCCTTGCAGTTGGCGGCGCGCGTCTAAGGAAGCAGGGCGTGAATCCCATCGAGCAGCAACGCGAACGGGCCCGCACGGCCACCGGGGAGGAGCTGAAGTCGTTCCTGTATCACCCCTCCGCCGATGTGCTGCTGGCACTGCTCGAAAATCCAGCAGTGGATGAGACTTCACTGGGTCTGTTGTTGGCTCGAAAAGATCTGCCCGCCGAAGTGCTGGAGCATGTAGCCGCCAGCAAAGCATTTCTGAAAAGTTATGGAGTGAAGAGGGCGTTGGTGTTTCATCCACGCGCGCCGCGGCTGGTGGGGCTGCGTCTGTTGCGCGATTTGTACCTGATGGACCTGGTTCAGTATTCGCTTTCGCCTTTGGCATCGGCGGAATTGAAGCGGCACGCGGAGGGATACATCATCGCGCGCCTACCTCAATTGCCGCTAGGCCAGAGGATCACGCTGGCGCGGCGCGGGCCGGCGCGCGTGGCGGGCGCTTTGCTGGCCACCGGGCACGCGCAGGTGTTGGAGATTGCGCTGGAAAATCCTCGGCTCACGGAAGCGCAGGTCCTGAAAGTGTTGTGGCGAGAGAAACTCCCGCAGGCCGTGGTGCTAACCGTGGCGAATCACCGTAAGTGGTCCCAGTCTTATAACGTGCGGCTGGCGCTGGTGCGCAATGCGGCCACGCCACTTTCGATGGTGCTGGCTTTCCTGCCAGAAATGAAGGTGGAAGATTTGCGTGAACTGGCGGCGCCCGGCGTCGTCCCGGAAAACCTGCGTAAATATCTGTTGGCCGAAGTGCACCGGCGGATGCAGGCGGCGAAGCGCGGAGCGGCCGAATACGTTGCACGGAGTGATTCCAATTCACTTGCGCAGACGAAGAATCAGGAAGGCTCCGAGGAAGAATAGGACCGCCGAGAACGAAAAAGCTGCCTTCGCGGAAATCGCGGACCACAAAAATCCGACCAGCAGGCTGGAAAGAAAGTCGCCGACGGCATTGACCGCTGCGAGCGTGCCGAAAGCCATGCCGTGCTGTTCTTTTGGCACAAGTTCGGCAGCGACCGAATCTTCCAGAGCCTCTTCCGTACCGACGTAGACGCCCGCCAGCACAAAAAGACCGGCAAGTAGCCAAAGCGATGCTGGAGTGGCAGTCAGGAAAGCAGCCGTCACACCGGCGAGCGCATAGCCGCCGGCAAGAATCGCTTTGCGATTTGGCACATGATCGCTGACCCAGCCGCTAACGTAGGCGGAGCCGGCGTAGAAAACGTTATGCAACGTGTACAAGCCAATGGCGAGACTTGCGGCTCGCGCGGCGCCATGAACCGGAGACAGCAGCCGCGTGGCATAGAGAATCAGCAGCGTGTGGGAAAAATCACCAGGACCGAAGACGCCGACACCGATGAGAAACTCCTTAAAGTTGCGCGGCAGGCTGCGCAGTCCGTGGAGAAACGAAAGTTTCTTTCTGGCCTCGATGGGGCGCTCGCGAACGAGAATCCAGAATGCCAGCGCGGCAATCATGCCGGGTACGAGCGTCCAGAGAAATACGGCGCGGTAGTTATGGTTTGTCGCGTCGAGCAGCCAGAGCGCCGTGAGAGGACCGGCGATGGCGCCGACCGTGTCCATCAGACGTTCCAGGCCAAAGGCGCGGCCATAGGCGCCGGGCGCGACATCGGCGGCCAGCAAAGCTTTTTTGGCGGGAGAACGCACGCCGCGGCCAAGCCATGCAGCAGCGCGTCCAAACAGAACGTGGGTGGCGTGCGTGGCGAACGCAAACGAAGACGTGGCCAGCGCGGTGAAGGCGTAACCAAAGACCGCGAGCGGTTTCCTCTTTTTCAGGCGATCCGTGTAATGGCCCGCCCCCAGCTTGGCGAAACTCGAAAGGCCGTCCGCGATGCCTTCGATCGCTCCCAGCCACGCGGGTCCCGCTCCGATGGTGGCCAGGAACGCGGGAAGAATCGCGGTGGCGATTTCGTGGCTCCAGTCACTGAAGAGGCTGGTGATGCCGACCCCAAGAACGGTGCGGTTCAGCCAGCCTTCGGAGCGATTCTGCGGAGCGGGCGTTTCAGGATTCACGCGAGGTAGTCTACCGTCTATCGCTTGGCGGGTCTGTAGAGAATCACGCGGACCTTTTCCAGGGTGATCAGGCCGCCGTCCACCATTTCGTCCAGGCGCGGTAACAATTGCTCGATGCGCTCCTGCGTTTCCACCACTTCCAGAACAATCGGAAGGTCCTGCGAGAGGCGCAGCAGTTTGTCCGTATGATAGACGCTGGAAGAGCCGTAGCCAGCCACGCCGCGCAGCACCGTGACGCCGGAGCAGCCGTCTTTGCGCAGCATCTCCACAATGGCTTCGTGCAGCGGGCGCCCGTGCCACTTATCCGATTCGCCGATGTGAATGCGCATCAGCGTTTGTTCGCCTTCAAATTTTTGGTGAGTCATGGCGCCATCCTAGAACTGATTGGCCAGCCGGATGCCGGCGACCGAAAGCAACAGGCCAAATATAACGCTGGTGGCAACATACGTGGCAGCGCGCAACCACTCGCCAGACTCCAGCATTTTTGCGGTTTCCCAGCCGAAACTCGAAAACGTGGTGTAGCCGCCAAAAAAACCGATGGCAATGGCCATGCGCCACTCTGGCGAGACGATGACGCGGTTGAGCAGAAGCTGGCCAATGAGACCAAGGAAAAAGCAGCCGGTGAGGTTGATCAGCAGCGTGCCGTAGGGAAACGTGCTCCCCATCTTGATTTGTACCAGGCCCTGCAAGCCGTAGCGCGCCAGCGTGCCAACTGCGCCGAACGCTCCAATCAGGAATAAGCGCAAAGTGTCTCCGATCCGGCTGCGCGCCGCACCCAGAACAAAAAACTCCTGGTGCCGCCGGGCAGCCAGGAGTCATCAGCCACGGCGCGTGCGGCCGCAGCGGTTATGGCGAACTCCATCGCCTTCAAATTCCAAACAGTCTAGCCTCTCCAAAGCGGCAATCGCAAGTATCAACACCGATTAGCTTGCATGAATTACGGATTGCACCTCTTGCGCGACATCAGAGGGGTTCCAGTCGTTGCCGGAATACCAGTCGGCGACTTTGCCGTCGGGGCCGACGAGAGTGGTGCTGAGGGAGTGCACGATCTGAGCTTGCTCGGGTTGGTAGACGAGGCCGAAAAATTGCGCGAGGGCAGGCAAGTCTTTTTCGGAAGGCGCGGCAAACTGCCATTCGAACGGCTTTTCACCGGGCGCGGATTTCTTGTAAATCGAGCCGTAGTGTTTCAGAACTGTTGGCGTGTCGTGCTTGGGATCGAAGCTGATGCTGAGAAACACCAGACGCTGGGTGGCGTCTGGCGTTTCCTGCAGGAGTTTCTGCACCGCGCGGAAATTTTCATTCATTCGCGGGCAGAAATCGGGCAAAGGACAGCGGGTGTAAACAAAAGTGATCAGCAGCGTCTTGCCATTAAAATCGTGGAAGTGAATCAGCTTGCCGTCCTGGTTGACGAGCGCGAAATCGGGAACTTCGTCCCCTTTTTCGGGGATGCGCTGCGTAGAGCCTGGCGAGGGTTTCCCATCACCCTTGCTGATGAGTTCGATTTTCTCGAGGCGCCCGACGTCTTCGGAAACGACCAGGTCAGCGGAAATTTTGTCGCCCGGCTGCAGCTTGGCGATCTGGCGTGGATCGGCCACCTGGTAAGTCATGGTCATGGCGGGCATCAGACCGGGAATGTCGCCATGTTTCACGGTAATGAATTTCTTGTCGGGTCCGGCGGAGATAACCTCCGCAAGTATCGCGTAGTGTTTCGCCGGCTTGGACTGGCAACCGGCGAAACACAGGGGAAGCAGTGCGAAGAGAAGAATCAGCCGTTGTTTCATCATTTCCTCAATAGTGGAAACGATAGCGCAACTGGACGTAAATCTCTCGCGGATTGTTCCAGTGCGTCCCGCCGAAGGTGAAGCTGTTGTCGAGCAGAACGCGCCGGTTCGCCACATTCAAGCCGGTGACGGAAAGCGATAGGTGCTCGCCAAATTCCTTGCCCAGCGTCAGGTCAAACGTCGTGTGACCGGGTAAGTGGCTGTTCGGGTCCGGTGGAGAATTGCCATTCGTAAAGCCCGATCCGTAGTAAACGTCCGTGGAAGCAAAACTCCGCCACGGCAGGTTAACCTCGCCGCCGATGTGTAGTGTGTTGCGCTGGTCGTGGTCCAGATAGCCGTAGCCGTCGCCAAAGGAGAAATCCGTAAGGCCGCCGTTGATGTCGCCGTAGCCGAGAGCAAGTTGATTCGAGTACGTCAGGTAAACCTGCGCTCGCCTGTAGATTCGGGGTGAGTGCAGGGTGAGTTCCCAAGCGCTTATGCGCGCGCCCTGAATGGTAATGGGAAAGAATAGGTTGGAGTTGTTGAAGTTGTTGTGGTCAAAGAAATTCTTTGCGCGAGTCAGAAAAGTGTCCGCGTCAATGGTCCAGCCCCACAGGGGAATGGTCACGCCATACTGGTGCTCTTCATCGCGCTCGCCGTGCAGCGGAATGAAGCCCAGATTCTGGTTATTCGCCGCATCGAGCAGCGGCCCGGAAACGGTCAGCAGCGGCGGGGCTTGATAGAAATGTCCGTAAAACGCGCGAAAGACCCAATTGAGTTTAGGCACGCGCAGGGACGCGCCAACGCGAGGGCTGGTGGCATTTTCCACCACGCCACCCGAAAAGTGCGTCTGGCGAACGCCACCCGTGAGAGACACCCACTTTCCCAGTTTCACCTGATCGTCCACATAGACGGCAGCCAAACCTCCCGCAGGACTCGAGGTAGCCGGAGGGTCCACGTTTTCGCAGTTGCCTGGTGAGTTGCAGATCAGTCCAAAGGTTTGCGTGCTCTGCTGGGCAAATCCGTAAAGGCCGGCACGAAAGCTATTGATGCCCGCGATCCAGGAGATATTGGCCTCGCCGCCCTCATAATTGGAGGTCAGATCTTCCGTGGCCGAGCTTGGGATGTCCAGCGGGCTGCTCTCATATTTGACATTGTTGTAGTGATAGAAGGGCGAGACGCTTAGGACCAGACCCGGGCTGAAGGTATGCAGCCAGGTAACCAGCACGTAGCCGTCGCGCTCCTTGTTGGTGTCACTCTGGAAATCGCCGGGAGTGACGTTCGGATCGTTGGGGTCAAATGGGACCTGGTAGAAGTCCTGGCGCAGTTGCGCAACAAAACGCAGTTGATTCTGCGCGTCCACGTTATAAGTGAGGGAAGTGAAGCCACCAAAGCCATTGGCTTGATCGTGAATCACGGCGGAAGTTGGTGTTTGCAGCCCCAGATCCGTGCGGTTGCCATTGAAGCTGGCATAGTAAGCGAAGCGGTTGGTGTGACCGCCAAAGTTGATTTGATTGTCGGTCTGGTAGAAATTTCCGCCACTTAGAATCAGTTCGGCCTCGTTGTTGCGTTCAAAGCCCGTCCGCGGGGCTACATTGAATATGCCGTACGTGCGGTCGCCATAATCGGCCGAATAACTGCCGCGCTGGACCTCCAGCATGTCAATGTCGTTGGGATTGATTTGGGGCCCCAGGTTGCTCGCGATGTTCGTGTTGGGAATGGAGACACCGTCAATCAGCCAACTGACCTGGTGGCCGCCGCGGATGTGCAACTGGTCGTGCGTGACGTATGATCCCGGCACATAGTTCGTAACCATATTGAAGCTGTTCGTTTGGTTCGCACCCGGCGTAATGGTGATGTCTTCACGGCTTACCAGCGTTGTGGGCGTCACCGTTTCCGTCTGCGCCGGTGGCGCTTCGGAGACCACCGTAACTATCTGTTTGGCTTGCCCCACAAGCAATTCAAAATGAAGAATCGGCGCGGTGCCGGAGATGACGCTCAGATTCTGCTGCTGAGGTGCGAATCCTTCTTTGGTTAGTGCCAGGGTGTATTCACCGACGGGAATGGAATCGAAATGGAAGCCTCCTTCCGGATCGGTTTTCACGGTTTGCGTAAAATCGGACTTTACAGCTTTAAGGACCACTTCCACATCGTTAACGGGCCGGTGCTGCTGGTCGTGGACGATGCCGCGCACGGTGGCAAAGACCGTGGCAATCGCCAATGCACCCACTGCGAGCATAAGGCCAAGCGATACTGCAATCTTTTGGAACATGAAATTTTCTCCTGGAGTATACGAAGCAAGCGGCGATGGCCGCGCTAGAGCGAATGCGCTCTCAGGGTAGAAATTCAGAAAATAGAAAATCGAGAATAGAAAACAGCCGATTAGCTTCGGGGAGGGGGAGAAGCGGGATCGAGGATCGAGGAGTCCAAGGAGATCGAAGGTTGTAGCGTGGCCCCAATGACGATTGGGGAAACGGTCAGAGCGGAGACGGGAGGCAAAAGGAAAATCACTGCCCCGGTGATCATAGGTGTTTCCGGGTGGCAACAGGCCATGCTGCAATCCATCGCGGCTTTGCCCCCGTGGTGCTCGCAGGTCCTGGGCTGCACACTATTTTGTGAGTGGGAATTCCGAGAAGTTTTCTCCGAGGGGTGTCCGTGGGCCGGGCACATGCCATCGGTGCAGCAGGCCATACTGTGGGACTGGTAGGCCGCAGCCCACGCCGGCGTCCACAGCAAAACCAGCGCCAGCAAACACACACACGCCCGCCACTTTCTTCCCGGAGCGCTGGAATGTGGACCTTTTAGCTTCATTTTCGCGAAACGTAAGAATACCGCACCGGACGCCATTCGCAATAGGGCTTTGCCGTGCGAACGCCTCAGGGCCGTTTTCGTTCTTGGCCCAAACCGAAGGGACTTCCCGGCCGGGGATTGACGTGTCTGCCCTCAAAATGTATCCTCCCAACCGTGGCCCCTTCGCTCCGCCTTTCCTCGTCTTGTCGCGCCGGTCAAATCCTGACCGAGCGGGACTTCCACGCCAGCGCCTAGAGCGCTTCCAGCGAAGACCAGCAGTTTTTCCGATGCCCGCTCGCCAGTCCTTCTGGTTAGCGGGCATTCGCTTTTTCCTTAGGGCCAGCGAGCCGAACTCACAAGGAGAATCACCATGGAGCTTTGGAGACCTGATCCGACGTTCTACCCTTCACCGAAACTCGCGGCTGAAGCCCCAGCGGAAAAATTGGGATATGTCGCTCTGCTGAACCCAACCTATAGCGGCCGTCCCGACGCTATCGGCGTGGTGGACCTTGATCCCTCCTCCGCTTCATACGGGAAGCAAGTGGGCCAGGTTGACATGCCGAACATTGGCGACGAATTGCACCACTTCGGCTGGAATGCGTGCAGTTCCTGCTTGTGCCCGTACGCGCCACACCCGCATACGGAGCGCCGTTACCTGGTGGTGCCGGGGATTCGATCCTCGCGGATTCATATCATTGACACGAAACCCGACCCGCGTAAGCCGAAAATCATCAAGGTCATTGAGCCGGAAACGATCGCCGCACGCACCGGCTACAGCCGCCCCCACACGGTGCATTGCGGGCCAAACGGAATCTTTGTCAGCGCGCTCGGCTCGCCGCAAGGGGAAGGGCCCGGCGGGATTTTCATTCTCGATCCCGAAAGCTTCGACGTGCTGGGCAAATGGGAGATCGAGCGCGGGCCGCAATATTTTCACTACGATTTCTGGTGGCACCTCGGGTACGACACGCTGCTCACCAGCGAGTGGGGTACGCCCAACATGGTGGAGCACGGCGTGAACCCGGAAATTCTCTCGAAAGGCGGCTACGGGCATGCGCTGCACGTGTGGGATTTGCGCCGCAGGCGTCACGTGCAGTCGCTCGATCTGGGCGCCGAGCAGCAGATGGTGCTGGAACTGCGGCCGGCGCACGACCCCTCAAAAGCCTATGGATTTGCAGGCGTGGTCGTTTCGCTGAAGGATCTTTCGGCCTCGGTTTGGCTGTGGCATCGCAAGAACGGCGATTGGGCGATTACGAAAGTAATTGAGATTCCCGCCGAACCCGCCGATCCGGAAAAACTTCCGCCGTTGCTGAAAGGCTTCAAGGCCGTGCCGCCCTTGGTGAGTGACATCAATTTGTCGCTCGACGACCGGATTCTGTATGTCTCTTGCTGGGGCACCGGCGAGTTTCAGCAATACGACGTTTCCGATCCATTCCACCCGAAGCTGACGGGATCGGTGCACCTGGGCGGAATCGTGCGCCGCGCGCCGCATCCCAGCCGCCCCAATGTTGCATTGAATGGTGGCCCGCAGATGGTGGAAGTCAGCCGCGACGGGCGCCGCGTCTACTTCACGAATTCGCTTTATGCCCCGTGGGACGAACAGTTTTATCCCGACGGCGTGAAGAGCTGGATGGTGAAGCTGGATGCCAAGCCAGAAGGCGGGCTAGCGCTGGATTCCAAATTCTTCCTCGAGTTCGATGGATTGCGGAGCCACCAGGTGCGACTGGAAGGCGGCGACGCTTCTTCGGACTCCTACTGCTACTCGTGATGCACTCCGAGATCTGGGCATGGTCGGCGCTGTTTCTGCTGGGAGCCTGGCACGGTATCAATCCGGCGATGGGCTGGCTGTTTGCCGTGGCGTTGGGGTTGCAGAAGCAGAGCAGCCGCGCCGTTTGGGAGTCGCTGATTCCTATTTCGGCGGGACATCTGCTGGCGATCAGCTTGGTCGTGACGCTGGCGCTGCTTGCCGGCGCCGCTTTGCCGTTGCAACTGGCTCGCTACGTGGTGGCCAGCTTGCTGCTGATGTTCGGCGTTTTCCGCCTGGTTTGGGGCAAACATCCGCGTTTTGGAGGGATGCAAGTCGGGTTCCGTGATTTAACGATCTGGTCCATGCTGACGGCTTCCGCGCACGGTGCGGGCTTCATGTTGTTGCCCATTTTGTTGGGCATGAGCGGGATGCATGGCTCGCATGCGATGCACGCCATGCCGGATTCGGGTGGATGGGCCGGTCTATACGCCGTAACGATTCACACGCTGGCGTATCTCCTGGTCACCGGAGTTGTCGCGTGGATTGTGTACACGCGCATTGGGCTGGCAGTGTTGCGGCGCGCCTGGTTCAACCTGGACCGGATCTGGGCGATTTCCCTGGTGGTCACCGCAGGACTGACCCTGCTTCTGCCCATACACCACTGACACCCTGTGGCACAGGCACTCATGCCTGTTCAGCTTGTACCCAGGCCACGAATCAAACAGCCCAGACAGGAGTGTTTGTGCCACTGCCTTGACACTCGACCCGTGCACGTCACAGACTCAACGTATGGCCCACATTTACATGCAGTTTGATTTTGGCAAGGACGAAGAGAAGGCACAGGCAGCCCGGCACAAGCTGGAAACGTGGAAGCAGGCGTTTCGCCTCGATAAGAAATTGCTCTACAAACTGGCCCGTACGGAAGATGGGGCGGCTGCACCAGCTCCCGCGGATAAGGCCGAAAAGATAAAAGGCAAGAGCAAGACGAAGGAAGAGCCGGAAACGAAAGCTGCGCTCGTAAACGTGAAACTCCTTGTGCGGCTGGCATTTTCCAACCACGAAAAGCTCTCCGAGCAGCGTTGGGTGCAGCGCATTCCCGGCGAAGAACAATTTCATGCCGCAAAGCCGGAAGTGGTGAAACCCGGCGACGCAAAGTTCGCCGAGGTGGAGAAGCAGTTCGACGAATTGGCGGGCTAAAGAGACATATTGGCCTGTTTCGCCAGGAGCCATACCCAATTAAAGGGATGCCGCCGCGCCCTGCGGAATTACTGGCGAAATCTATATTTCCCGCAGCCGCGGGTTCCATCGGGCGCTGTAGCCATCCGTCCAGTACTTCGGTTTTTCACAACCTCACCGACGTCCCACTGTGCGGCTTCGCGGCCCTTCGCTATAATTTAATTTCGGCCGGATTTTCCTACTCCAACGCGAGGCACAACTGCATGGCGGTTCAAACGCGCGTCAAAGTAGCTAAGTTGGAAGCACTGAAGCATCAAGGGCTCGATCGCGACACCCTGATCCATCTCTACCGCACGATGTATCTCTCCCGCCGGCTCGACGACCGGGAAATTCAGCTCAAACGCCAGAATAAAATTTTCTTCCAGATTTCCAGCGCCGGCCATGAAGCGGTTTCTGCCGCGGCCGGCTTGCTTCTTCGTCCCGGTATCGATTGGCTGTACCCCTACTATCGTGACCGCGCACTCTGCTTGATGGTGGGTGTGACGCCGCTAGATACTCTGCTCCAAGCCGTTGGCGCCGAAGCCGACCCCAGTTCTGGCGGGCGCCAGATGCCTTCGCACTGGGGCCATCGCAAGTGGAATATCGTCAGCAAATCATCCTGCACCGGCACACAATTTGTGCAGAGCGTTGGCGCGGCGGAAGCGGCGCTTTATTACGAGCATCACCCGAAGGCCCTGGCCCAGGCGCAAAAAGCCCCGCTGGGCGATAACTTGGATCATCATCCGGAAGAAATCGTTTACGTTTCCTCGGGCGACGGCGCAACCAGCGAAGGCGAATTCTGGGAATCCTTGAACGCCGCGTGCGCCAAGAAGCTTCCTCTCTTTTATCTGATTGAAGACAACGGCTACGCCATTTCCGTTCCGGTCGAGGTGCAGACGGCGGGCGCGAGCATTTCAAAACTGGTCCGCGGCTTCCCGGGATTACACGTGGCCGAATGCGATGGCACCGATCCTCTGGAAAGTTACGCGGTGTGCAAGGAAGCGATTCAATACGTTCGCGAGCGCCGCGGACCGGCGCTGGTTCATGCCCATGTCACGCGGCCTTATTCGCACTCGCTCTCCGACGACGAAAAACTTTACAAGACGCATGAAGAACGTGAAGTGGAAGCACGCCGCGACCCACTTTCTAAATTCTCTCTTTTCCTGATCCGCGAAGGCGTCATGGATCAGAAGGAAATCGAAACCCTGGAAGGCGAAGTGGATCGCGAAGTCCGCGACGCCGCCGACCAGGCGCTCGTCGCCGCAATTCCACCCGTTTCTTCCATTTATACCAACGTCTATTCGCCCGACATCGATCCGGCTTCGAGCGCGTTTGAGGCGGAACCGAAGTTTCATGGCGGGCCGAAAACGATGGTCGAGATGGTGGCCGCCACGCTGCACGACGAGATGGCGCGCGACGAACGCATCACCGTATTTGGGGAAGACGTGGCCGACGCCAGCCGCGAAGAGACGCTTAAGGACGTAAAAGGGAAGGGCGGCGTCTTTAAAGCCACGGCCGGCTTGCAGCGTAAGTACGGTGCAGACCGCGTGTTCAATACCCCGCTGGCCGAAGCCGCCATCGTGGGCCGCGCTATCGGCATGGCCACGCGCGGACTGAAGCCCGTCGCGGAGATCCAGTTTTTTGACTACATCTGGCCGGCAATGATGCAGATTCGTGACGAGCTATGCGTGATGCGTTGGCGCTCCAACGGCACATTCAAGAGTCCCGCGGTCCTGCGCGTGGCCATCGGCGGATACCTCACGGGCGGCGCGGTCTATCATAGCCAGAGCGGCGAATCGATCTTCACGCATTGCCCAGGCCTTCGCGTGGTCATGCCTTCCACGGCGCTCGACGTCGCCGGATTATTGCGAACTGCAATCCGCTGCGACGATCCGGTGATGTTCCTGGAGCACAAGCATCTTTACCGGCAACCCTATAACCGTTCCGAGTACCCCGGCACGGATTTCACCATCCCGTTTGGCAAAGCGCGCGTGGTCAAGGAAGGTACTCAGGTGAGCATCATCACCTACGGCGCGGTCGTACACCGCGCGGAAGTCGCCGCTGCGGCCCTGGAGCGCTCCGGCGTTTCCGTCGAGATCATCGATTTGCGCTCCTTGTCTCCCTACGACTGGGAAGCCATTTCCGCCACTGTGCGCAAGACGCACCGCGTCATTGTGGCCTACGAAGACATGCTGAGCTGGGGTTATGGCGCCGAGATTGCCGCTCGCATTTCCGAAGAGTTGTTCGAAGAGCTTGACGCGCCGGTGAAGCGTGTTGCCGCCACCGACACTTTCTGCGCTTACCAGCCCAGGCTGGAAGACGAGATCCTGCCGCAGACCGACGATATCACGTCTGCCGTGACGCAACTTCTCGAGTACTAGGTCCGTTTCAACCTATCGGAAACATTCTCCGCCCACTTTTCGTATCATTGGTTAGAATGCGGGTGGAAACCGCTCTGTGGGGGTGAACCATGGTCTGTCCGAAATGCGCGAAGGAAGTCGTGGAAGGCTCCAAGTTTTGCTATAGCTGCGGCGCACCGCTGGCGGGACAATCGCCGGCCCCTGCGGCCGCCCCGCACGTGAAGCGGCTGATGCGCTCCAGCGCCGATAAGAAAATTGGCGGCGTGTGCGCGGGACTCGCGGACTATTTTGATCTCGACCCGACTGTCGTGCGTATTGTGTGGTTGCTGGCGATCTTGTTTGCGGGCACTGGCTTTTTGCTTTACGTCATCCTCTGGATTGCCTTGCCGCTGGCTCCGGCGAGCAGCGCCATGACCACCACACCAGGAACCCCCGCGCGCGTATGACGCCGCGCTTATTCTTTGCTGCTTTTTGACGAACGGCGTCTCTTTTCGCCTTCGCCGAAGAGCAGGTGGTCGATGGAAAGAGCGCCTGCCCCCACTGTCGCCAGGGCAAAACAGGCAGCGCCGAGCGCCAGCTCGAGCTGGTAATCATTCACCGCCAGTACGCTGTGCGCCAGCTTCACTTTCCAAATCACCATGCCCATTTCGATGGCCAGCAGCAGCGCCACGGGCCGTGTGAATAATCCAATCACCAATAGCCCGCCGCCGAGGCACTCCAAAATTCCCGCCAGGCCGACAAAGTAGCTGGGGAACCCGTGCTGCACAAAGAAATCGTGCATCCCCGCGTCGGCGCGCACGAGTTTTGGGTAGCCGTGATAGACAAAGACCACCGCCAGCGCCAGCCGCAGGATTAGAAGTCCGAGCGGCTGCAATGCATTCAGGAATTTCATCGCTTTCCCTCCGCCAGGCAGCGCACGGTGTTGATTCTACAGGTTCCACGGCCCCATGTGTCACCTCGGTGCCGGCGCGGTTTCTAGTACAATCGTTCAGGCTAACCTCGAGGAAACATGAAACCTGTTCGTACGATTGGTATCGTCAATGGCGGCGGCGATGCGCCCGGACTTAACGCCGTGATTCGCGCCGTGGTCCGTGCCGCGATTTCCGAGCACGGCATGCGCGTCATCGGCATTCGCAACGGCTTCGACGGCCTGATCTGGCCGGAAGGCGCCAAGGAGATGACTGAAGACTCGGTAAGCGGCATATTGCCGCGTGGCGGGACGATTCTGGGCACCACCAATCGCGGGAACCCGTTTGCCTATAAGACCATGGAGAACGGCGTCGAGAAGATTCACGACCACTCGTCGCTCTGCATGGACAATGCGCGCCGGTTGGGGATTGAAGCGCTGGTGGTCATCGGCGGCGACGGCACGCAGCACATCGCGCGCGATTTTTATCGCCGGGGGCTGAACGTTGTCGGCGTTCCCAAGACGATCGATAACGATCTGGATGCCACCGAAGTCACCTTTGGATTTGATACCGCGCTGGTGATTGCCACCGAGGCGGTTGACCGCCTTCACACCACCGCGGAGTCGCACCATCGCGTGATGCTGATTGAGGTGATGGGGCGCGACGCCGGGTGGATTGCGCTGCATGCAGGAATTGCCGGCGGCGCCCACATCATTCTGGTTCCGGAGATTCCCTTCAAATTTGAAAATATCTGCGATGCGGTGCGGGCGCGCGAACTTCGCGGCAAACGCTTCAGCTTGATTGTCGTTGCGGAAGGCGTGAAGCTTCCGGAGACCGACCCCTTTGGAAAGCCCATTCCTCCAGCGGGCCCCGGGAACGTCGCCAACACTATTGCCTTCACCCTGCGCGAAATGCTGCATAAGGAGATTCGCGTCACGGTGCTGGGCCACGTGCAGCGCGGTGGCTCGCCCACTCCCTTTGACCGCATCCTTGGCACGCGCCTTGGCGTCGCCGCCACGGATCTGGTGGCCAAGCATCAGTTTGGCCGCATGGTCTGTCTGAGGGCGGGGCGCATCGAATCCGTATCGCTGGATGAGGCTCTGTCGAAGATGAAATACGTCGATCCGAATAGCGAAATTGTTCACGCCGCCCGCGCCGTCGGCGCCACCTTTGGGGATTCCGCATGAAGCGCAAACTGCTCGTGGCAGTGCCGCTGCTTTGCGTGGTGGTGCTGTTGGCCTGGTATTTCCGTCCGAAACACGAATCGCTGGGAGAAGCATACGTCAGCGAACGCAGTGTAACCCTTTGGAGCAGCGTGGCGCAGGTGCGCGAACAACTGGGTGTACTCCTCTATGGTGACCACGTGGACGTGCTTGCGCGTCGCAACGACAACGTGAAAGTGCGCACGGCCTCTGGACAGGTTGGCTGGGTCGAGGGGCGTTATCTGATGGAGCCAGAGTTGTGGCAGCGTAGCGCCAAGCTGTTGCAACAGGCGGAAGCGATTCCGGTGCAGGGACGTGGCCGCACCAAAGTGCCCACGAATTTGCGCGTGGCGCCGGGACGCACCGAGCCGCGCCTCTACCAGTTTTCGCGGAATACGCCCGTGGAGATTGTGGGGCGCGCCACCGCGGATTGGGTGCAGGTTAGCGAGGATAAAGAATCCGAAGCCGAACCTGCGGAAGCGAAAAAAGAGGATTGGTTCCTGGTGCGTGCCATGGCCACGCGTCCGCCGGGCGAGGGCGTGGTTCGCAATTCCGCGATCACCACGACGACGCAGCCCGGAGATCAGACCATCCCCATCGCCGGATGGGTTGTCGCCCGATTCGTCTCGCTGGATCTTCCGGATCCCGTGCGCGAGGGCGCGGAATCGGCGAATATCCGTCCGCTGGCGTGGTTTGAGTTGAACCGCGTGACCGATTCCGACGGCGAGCATACGCAGTATTTGATGGCCGCCACCAAGGGGCCCGAAGGCGCGCCCTGCGATTTCACCACCACCCGCGTGTTCACTTGGAATTCGCGCAAAAGCCGTTACGAGACCGCCTTCATTGATAACAATTTGTGCGGCGCTTTCCCTGTTCGCATTGGGAAAGACGCCAAGGGCGAGCCGGAATTCCGCTTCCACATCATGGGTGACCCCGACGAACGCGTTTACCGGCTGATTCAAACCGTGGTCCGTCGCGTCAAAGAAGAAGGCGGCTCCAGCAAGCGCCCGCCACAAAAGGCCAAGACGAAACCTGAGGCTTATAAGAGATGAAAAAACGACCATTGATTTGGCTCTCGGCTATTAGCTTGACGGCTTCGGCCGCGCCTCTGCTCATTTGTTGCACATCTTTACAGGCTTGGCCGTCAAAAACGCAGGAACCCCCGAAAGAAAATCTATACTTCCCCCTCGTTCAGGGAACGAGTTGGGTCTACCAGGGTACAGTTAGGTGGTTTAACGCTGAAACGGATCAGGAAGTTTCCTCTGAAGTAACACTCACCACAAAAGTGGAAAGAGTGATTCATAAGCCTGGGATCACCTTTGGGGTCTTGTCTGGATTCCCGGCTGATCTTGATTGGTCGACCGGGGAAGTGGAGCCCAAGCCGTTCCTTCTAGTCGAGACTGACAAGCACGAAGTATTTCTTGATCCTGTGCCGCCTGACTTCGATTACGCCAAGCTAGAGAAGGACTCCAAGTTACTGCAGCCGTTTCTGGCCGAGGACAACCTGTTTTTTCGCTGGCCGTTGAAGAAAGGAATTAAGTTCGGCGACCCTGAGCAGACCAAACGCGAGGATAACAAGTATTGTTGGGTTGTTGATGAGCATGCGGCAAAGGAATTGCGCGACATTCGGGGAATTCCAGTGCAGCGAACGGAGGTTTCTGTATTACGGTTCGTTACCAATCCGGACGACACCAAAGTAGAGTTGACTCCCGGAATCGGCATTTTGAGCTATGAATATCACCATCATGGCAGCACGGCCGATACCAGTGTGCGACTTATCGAATTTCGTCCGGGTTCGGTTCCTGCAGCAACTACAGGAGTTGTTAGGTGACATTGCTCATCAACGAAGCGGAAGTTCGCCAGATTCTGACCATGCCGATGGCGATGGAGGCCGTCGAGCAGATCTCGAAAAAGCAGGCGGCGGGTAAGGTGGTTGTACATCCGCGCCGTCGCTTTGAGCTTCCTGCTGGTGGCGGTTTTTTTCACTATATGGCGGCGATGGACACGGAAGCGGGCTTTATCGCCATGAAGCAGTACACCTACGTGAAGGGTGTGCTGCCTTTTCTCGTCCCGCTATACGAAATTTCCACCGGCGCGCTTTTGGCTCTGATCGAAGCCGATTTTCTGGGGCAGCAGCGAACTGGCGCCGCTTCCGGTGTGGCCACAAAATATCTCGCACGGCAAAATGCCCGCACCGCGGCGATTCTGGGAACCGGGGGACAAGCACGGACACAGCTCGAAGCGGTTGCTCTCGCGCGAAATTTGGATGTCGCCCGCGTTTATGGGCGCGATCCTCAACGCCGCCAGGCCTTTTGCGAGGAAATGTCGAAGCGCCTGGGCATCCGCGTGGAGTCCGCGGATTCTGCCAGTGCGGCGGTACGCGACGCGGACATCGTCAACACGGCGACAACGTCGGCGAAGCCCGTCTTCGATGGCCAAGACATCGCCGAAGGCGCCCATATCAACGCCATTGGCGCAAATCACGCCCACAAGCGCGAGTTGGACGACACCGCCATCGCGCGCGCCAACCTCATTTTCGTGGATTCCATCGAACAATCCCGCCAGGAGGCCGGCGACCTGATCATCCCATTCGAAAAACACCCGGAAAAGTGGAACGCCGTACGGGAACTCGCCGAACTAATCGCGGGAAAAGTCCCTGGGCGGACTGCGGACAAGCAGATCACTCTTTTCAAGTCGAATGGAATCGCTTCTTGGGATCTCGCCGTCGCCGAAAAGATATACGCCATAGCCAGAGAGAAAAACCTCGGCAGGGAATTGCCTCTCTACCAAAGCTGACAGGTCATAGTAAGAACCAAAAATCAAAAAACTCTCTATATTTCTCAAAGTAATTTGAACGGAGGCTCGAACCGGAGGGCTTCACTGCGGGGTCTGATCTCTCTCATTCCGGGGGCGGGGAATTTCGTCGGGCCCCCGGAATGAGAGCGCTGTTGCGTTCAGCTGGGAAGTACCTGGGGCTTCTGGGTCATCAGCGGAGTCTTGCGAGCAGAGTGCTCGTTCCAGGTGCCCTTCCAGTTGGAGCGATTGCTGGCCGAAACTTTGCGGACGATCACGCAGCAAGTGCAGAGAATCGCGACGGCCAGCAACGGGCCGGCGGTGAGAGAAAAGCTGGGCGCGCTGAGTTCTCCCATTTCGTTGGTCGCGCGAATCGCGGCACCCATCGCTGGATTGTAAACCACCTGGGGATTTGCGGCGGTGGTGTTCACAGCCGCGGAGGAGTTGTTGTTGAAGTTGTCTCCGGCCAACGCAGCGGGCGTATCAAAATTCGTGTTTTCGATCTCCTGGGAGTAGACCCTGCCCGTCAGGATCAAGCAAGCCCCCAGCGCCACGACCACCAATTGCCATTTAAAATTTTTTGCGAAGTTCATAAGCCACCTCAGTTTTCTTTTCTTCACTGACCGACGCCTTTCCTTAGGGCAACGCGGCTGCCAAACTTGCGCGCGCCTCCACAGCCTTTCTTCTAGTCGTCCGTAGGTTGGCAATTGCAAACAAGTTAGCGGCGCAGAATGGAACAAATGTGCCCCGGCAGAGTGGGATTAGGCCACGTAAAGTTCGTCTCAATTTATATCCATTCGGATAGAAATCGAATATTTCTTCGGAGAGACAGTCGAGTGCGAGATGTACTGACGATCCTTTCAACCGATTATTTAGAGCTAACTGTTTATATTCAAATAGCTTAGAAGAATCCGATTAGGGTCGGGAGCCTTTGGGCTATTGGCTATCCGTTTTGTTTGTGTAACTATCCATTAAGATAGTCATTGCTTTCTGATTGGCAGTCCTGCAGTTTGTCGATAAAATCGCCCATCATGCGCCCCAGACTTTCAGCGATCAGCGGACCATGGAAGGACGCCCATTTCACGGTCGTCGATCCTTTGGCCATTGGCAGCGATGCGTCGAACGCCTTGCGGCTCGAAGATCCCTCCGTCGCTCCGCAACACTGTGTAATCCGCGAAGAACCTTCAGGATTTGTGATTCGCGATCTGGATTCTCCCGCCGGCACTTTCGTCAATGGCATTCCGGTCGCCGAGCGCCTACTTGCCTATGGCGACCAGATTTCGGTTGGCGAGTCCTCCTTCCTTTTTCTTCCGGAAACCGCAGCAAACGGAAGAAGCACAGTCGAGCTGGATGAAACGCCAGGCATCAGTCACTTCGCACAGCAGCGCAAACCGGAGGAACTTCTCTACCTCACACCCGAGTCGCTCGCCGCCCTTCCGCCCGCGGCGCGGCTGGCGCGTACGCTCTCTGCACTACTGAAAATCAGTTCTGCCATCGGCTCGCTGCGGGACATCGACGCCCTGCAATGGCAATTGCTTGGCTTGCTCTTTGACGTGATTCCCGCGGAACGTGGTGCCATCTTGCTGCGCGACGCTGCTACCGGGGAATTTTCCGCGCCCACCGCCTGGGACCGCGTCGCCGGCCCGGATCATCCCGTGCACATCAGCCGTGCCCTGGTCCAGCGGGTTACCGAAGAGCGTATCGCCGTGCTCGATGCCAGCGATCCCCCAGCAGCGACCGGGAATGCGCAGGTACTTTGTGTTCCCCTTACAAGTTCCGAGGAAACCCTGGGCCTCATCTATCTCGAAACTCGCAACTCCGCGGCTCCATTCTCGAATGACGACCTGCAGTTGCTGACCGCCATTGCCGGGCTGGCTTCCGTAGCGGTTGTGAACGCCCGGCAGTTCGAACGCCTCGGAAGTGAAAATCAACGCCTGCGTGCCCAGATGCAATTTCAGCACGATATGATTGGCCGTGGCCCGCGCATGCGGCAGGTGTACCAATTCATCGAGCGGGTCGCCCCTTCCGATTCCACCATTTTGATTCTCGGCGAAAGCGGCACGGGCAAGGAACTTGCCTCCCGTGCTATTCATTTAAACAGTCCGCGCAAAACGTTTCCCTTCATGGCGCTGAACTGCGCGGCTCTGACGGAAACGCTGCTCGAAAGTGAACTTTTCGGCCACGAACGCGGCGCTTTTACCGGCGCCGTGGCGCAAAAAAAAGGTCTGCTCGAAGTCGCCGAAGGCGGCACCGTTTTCCTCGACGAAATCGCGGAGATGCCCCTGACCATTCAGGCGAAGTTGCTGCGCGTCTTGCAGGAGCGGGAATTTGTGCGCCTGGGCGGCACGCGCACCATCAAGCTGAACGTCCGCTTTATTGCTGCCACCAACAAGGATTTGCAAAAGGGCGTACGCGATGAAAAATTCCGGCTCGACCTCTTCTACCGTCTCAATGTTGTCTCGCTTTCCATGCCGCCACTTCGCGAGCGCCCGGAAGATATACCGCTGCTTACGGATCATTTCATCGCCCGCCACGCCGCCCGCGCGAACCGTAAATTGAAGGGGCTCTCTCCCGCCGCGCGTGCCGCCCTGGCGAGCTACGACTGGCCGGGCAACATCCGGGAGTTAGAAAACGCCATCGAGCGGGCCGTCGTGGTCGGATCTTCGGACTGGATTTTGCCGGAAGACTTGCCGGAAGCGGTGTTTGATACCGCGGTGCGCGTCTCTTCCGACAGTGGCAGTTTTCACGAATCCATTCGTATGGCTAAAAAGCAGTTGATTCTGCAGGCACTGGAGCAAGCGCAGGGCAGTTTCACTCAAGCCGCCAAGCAGTTGGGGCTGCATCCGAACTATCTCCATCGATTGGTGGCGAATCTGAACTTGCGGGCGTCCGTGAAGCGGGCAGGGAAGGCGTAGGTACGATTTGCTCCGTGTGAGAAGCGTCTTGACAGAGATAGTGAGAGGCATTAGAGTTTTCGAACGAACGTTCGAGAAGCCTCATGCCATCCTCTCCTTCCATCCCCCGCGATTCCGAGGCCAAGCTCCGGCACATTCTCCGCACTTCGGCCCGAACCTTTGCCGAGCACGGCTTTGAAGCCACCTCCATCCGGGATATCAGCAAAGCCTCCGGAGTATCGCTTTCCGGTCTTTACTACTACTTTGAAAGCAAGCAACATCTCTTGTATCTCATTCAAAACGCAGCGTTTGAATACGTGGTAGATCACCTGATGATTCGCCTGCAGGGTGTGACTGACCCCGTCGAGCGCTTGCACCTTCTCGTGTTGAATCACATTGAATACTTCCTTTCCCACCCCAACGAGATGAAGGTTCTCTCGCACGAAGAAGACGCCCTTGCCAACCCGTACCGCGAAAAGATCCAAGTCATCAAACGCCGCTACTATTCGATGGCCCGCGAGACTTTCAATGCCTTATCTGCGGAAGGTATTGCGCCGGGAATCAACCCGCGTATCGCCGTGCTCAGCTTGTTCGGCATGATGAATTGGCCTTACAAATGGCACAAACCCGGTGTCGATCCGGACGCGCAGGAGTTAACCTCAGCCATCGTGGGGATTTTTCTGCACGGCGTTCTGCCGGGCGGCGTCGAGACGCGCGCGGTTGCTTCCGAAGTTGGGGCCCGCGGGCAAGGCTGACACGGATTTCACAGACAGTCGATTTCAGACAGGGAGACCTGGAGAGACTATGGCAACCACAACAAGCCTGGGCAGCAAGGAACTCGTCAAGTATCGCGTGGAGGAAGGCGTCGCCATCTTCGAATTGGATGATGCGCCGGCCAACACGTACACCTATGAAATGATGCTGCAACTCGACGCAGCAATTCTAAAAGCGCGCATGGACGAAAATGTTCACGTGCTGGTCTTGCGCGGCGCGGGGGAGAAGTTCTTTTCCGCCGGCGCCAGCATTCCGATGCTGACGAAGGCCGACCCGCAGTTCAAATACTACTTTTGCTTGCACGCCAACGAGACGCTGAGCCGGCTGGAGCAGACCCCGAAACTCGTGATCGCCGCGCTTAACGGCCACACCGTCGGCGGCGGCCTGGAAATTGCTCTTGCCTGCGACATTCGTATCGCCAAGAAAGAAGGCGGCAAGATCGGCCTGCCCGAGGTGAACCTGGGCGTGCTGCCGGGGACAGGCGGTACGCAGCGCTTTGCCCGCGCCGTAGGGCGCGCACGCGCTCTGGAATTGATGGCCACCGGCCGCACTTTCAGCTTCGAAGAAGCGCTCGAAATGGGGCTGATCAACTATGTCTACGAGAAGGAGACCTTCTGGGACGATGTGCTGGCCTACGCCAAGCAGTTCTGCCCGCCGAACAAGGCCGCGCGCGCCGTTGGCCGCATCAAGCGCTCCGTGGTCACCGGTACGGAAATTCCGTTCGCCGAAGCCCTTGGCCTGGAGCGCGAACTCCAGCAACTTCTCTTCACCAGTGAAGACGCCAAAGAGGGTCTTGCCGCTTACGTCGAAAAGCGTGTTGCCAATTTCAAAGGGAAGTAAACTCATAGGGTAGCTACGAGAGCCCTAACTCAAATGAAGACGCTTCCTGACTATCTCCGTAAAGGCATGAAATTAGTGATTGTTGGCTGCAATCCCACGGAATCCGCGGTACGCGCCGGGCACTACTACGCCGGCCGCGGCAACCCATTCTGGCCTTTGCTCTATGACAGCGGCGTGGTGCCGGAGCCCTTCGATTATCCCGACGATCGCCGCATCATCGAATTCGGCATCGGCCTCACCGACCTCGTGAAGCGGCCCACTAAGACTATCGAGGAGCTCAAACGCGAGGACTTCGCCGAGGGGCGCTTTGTTCTTTCGCGCAAACTTGAGGAGTTCCTGCCCCGCGTGGTGGCCTTCAACGGGAAACTTCCCTACGAGCAGTTTGCCCAACGCAAATGCAAATACGGCGTGCAGAAAGAACTTCTATATGGGGCAAAAGTCTACGTTCTTCCCACAACGGTCGGCCTCACCGGCGGGGCACGCGGTGAACGCCTGAAACACTTTCGGAAGCTCGCGGAAGTGGTGAAGCAGACCGAAAAGTCGCGCGAGACGCAGCACGGATGAGCCGCAACGCATCCAGGAATGAGGAGGCATCATGAGCCACGCTACACCTGCGGCTTCCACATCGCCGGTATTGCTCGAAACACGCCACGGTTCCATCACCACCTTGGCCATGAACCGCCCGGACAAGCTGAATGCCCTCAACAACGAGCTTTCCACGGCCCTCAACGAAGCCCTGCAGCGGATTGCGAATGATGCTTCCGTCCACGTCGTTGTCCTCACCGGCGCGGGCCGTGCGTTTTGTGCCGGCGGAGATTTGGGCGCCATTGGCAAAGGCCGCGAAAAGGGCGACGCCGCGGAGATTGCGCCGATTCTGTGGTCAGGGATGCAAGCCGTTCTGCATCTGCGTTCGATGCCGCAACCTGTGATTGCCGCGGTCAACGGCCCCGCCGCTGGAGCGGGCATGAATCTGGCGCTTGCCTGCGACATTCGGCTGTCTGTGGATGGCGCCGTCTTTGGCCAGAATTTCGCCAAAGTTGGACTCTATCCCGATTACGGCGGGACGTATTTTCTGCCTCAGCTTGTCGGTCCTTCGGTCGCGGCGGAAATGTTTTATGCCGGAGAAATGATTGACGCGCCCACGGCGCATCGCCTGGGCATCCTCAATCACTTGTATCCCGCGGATCAGTTTGAGGCTGCGGTTGCGGCTTTTGCGAAGAAAATTGCGGACGGCCCGCAACTCGCCATACGCGCCGTCAAGCGGGAAATCTTTCACCGCGACAGCGCAGCCTTGCAGGAAGCTCTCGAACGCGAAGTAGAGGCGCAGCTCAAGTGTTTCCATTCGCACGATTGCCTGGAGGGCATTCGCGCGTTTCTGGAAAAGCGCCCGCCCAAGTTTCAAGGTAGTTGATTTTCATAGCGCCCAGTAATTTAGCTAAGGAGGCAATCGCTCATGCCGGCAACACGACTCTCTACTTTCGACGACTGGGTGGATCTGTTTCGAGTCTGGCAAAAAGACATTGGCGTGGACTATCCGGAAATCACCGGTTATAAATTCGAAGCCAAATTTGGCCCGACACGCTCCAACGAAATCGAGTTTGGCGCATACAAGGGCCGCCCGAAGTGGGACAAGGTAGTCAGTATCCCTGACCAGCGCATGCGCGACGCGCTGCTGAACCTCATCATCTACCAGGGCGATACGGAGTTCGCTTCCGTCGAGCAGCAGCGGCGCCTCTTTGAAACCGCTCCCAGCGATCATGATCGCCAGTCGCTTTGCCGCGTCGTCACCGAAGAGATGCGCCACGGCTGGCAGATGTGCTACCTGTTGATGAATCACTTCGGCTATAGCGGCCGTGTGGAAGCTCAGAAAATGCTGGAGCGCCGCGCCTTCGACCAGAAACGCCTGCTCGGTGCTTTCAATCAGGACGTCGACAACTGGCTGGACTTCTTCGTGTACACGGACTTCGTCGATCGCGACGGAAAATACCAACTCACTATGTTGAGCTACTCGGGCTTTGCGCCCCTGGCGCAATCCATGATTCCAATGCTCAAGGAAGAGTCCTTCCACCTCGGCACGGGTCAGGACGGCATTAAGCGCATTGTGAAAGCTGGGGCGATTCCCATTGCCATCATCCAGAAATACATTAATAAGTGGATTCCCGTGAGCCTCGATCTGTTTGGCGTGGATCGTTCGAGTTCCGCACACTGGTTCTATGTCTGGGGATTGAAAGCTCGTTATGACGAACCCACGGCCCTCACGGAAGTGAATCTGGAGCGCGTGAACGAGCACAGCCGCGAACTCTACTACCAGGAATGCATCAAACTGGTGGAAATGATCAACAAAAACGTGCCCGCTGGCCAGCCTTATCTCTATGTGCCGGACTTCAAGTTCAACCGCTTTATCGGCGAACACGCCCGCAAACCTTACAGCGTCCACGGCGAACTATTGAGCGGCGCGGCCTATGCGGATCACTGCAGGGAAATGCTGCCGCAACCTGAAGACGTGGCCTTGGTGAATGAAATCCAGGCCATCGAAAAACAGTGGATCGCCCCGAAAGGCTCCATCCAGTAGACTGCTACAATTATCCAATGCGTACGGCTGCCCTTGTCGGTGGCCGCATTTTAATTACCAAGGAAACCTTGTGGCACGTCCTACTCCTGCCAAATTTATTGGGCTCCTCCTGGGAGGGGCCGTCGTAGTCGTGATGCTTTTCATGATGTTTGTCTTAGTCGGCAGAATCTTTTGGGGAGATCAATGAGCGACCTGGAGATTTCCGTCTCGGAGTTGAAGAAGCGTCTGGACGCGGGCGAAAAGATTACGGTCGTTGACGTCCGCGAGCCCTGGGAACACGCGCAATGCCGCATCGAAGGCGCCGTATTGATTCCCATGGGTGCGATCCCCACCAACTTGCAGAAGCTCGATACGGATGAACCGGTTGTGTGCTACTGCCATCACGGCATGCGAAGCCTGGATGTGGTCAACTGGCTTCGTCAGCAGGGCGTGACCGATGCCAAATCGCTCGCCGGTGGCATTGACCGCTGGTCGCTCGAAATTGACACCAAAGTCCCGCGCTATTGAATCATTTGCCGCATGGCTAGAAACGGAGGCCCAATGCCCAAGAAACTGATGTACTACCAGAAGCCCACTTGAACTACCTGCCGCAAAGCAAGAGGTCTCTTGCTCGATCTTGGCTTGCCATTCGATTCCCGCGACCTCGATAAACAGCCGCTTTCCACCGCGGAGCTCGAAACCCTCATCGGTGCACGTGACTACAAGGACTTTCTTAATCCGCGCAACGCGCTTTACCGCGAACGCGGCATGGCCCAGAAACCTCCGTCGCGGCCTGACGCGCTAAAGCTCATGTCCCAAAATCCGAATCTCATCCGGCGTCCGCTTCTTGTCTATGGCTCGCAGATCCTCATTGGTTTTGACGAAACTGCCTACCGTAATCTTGCCAAAGTGATGAAGACCGGCTGAAGCTGCTCGCCGGCGCCAGCGCCATTCGAATCTGATTTAAACTATCGTGTATGAACTCTCTCACGGACCGCATTCGGATTCTGCAAGGCGATCTCACCGAGATGGATGTGGATGCCATCGTCAACGCCGCCAACAACGATTTGATTCTTGGCGCGGGCGTGGCAGGAGCCATCGATCTAAAAGGCGGTGTCGAAATACAGAAAGAGTGCGATGAAATCGGTAGTATCCCGGTCGGCTACGCAGTGATTACGGGCGGCGGCAATCTTAAGGCGCGCCACGTGATTCACGCTGCGAGCATGAGTTTGGCCGGAATTCGCACAACGGCTAAGTCTCTTCGGACTTCAACGGCGCACTCGCTTCGTTTGGCCAGCGAGCATCAACTGAGAACGATTGCCTTTCCCGCCGTGGGCACAGGGGTGTCCGGATTCCCAATGCAGGAGTGCGCGGAGATCATGCTCGCTGAAGCGCTGCGGCACTTGAAGACCGAAACTTCGGTCGAAACAATTTCTTTTGTTCTCTTCGATCCCGATTCGCGCGACATTTTTCAGTCTGTCTGGAAAAAACTCAGCGAGGAAGACTCCTCCGGAGCCGCTTCGGCGTGACCCCGCTTGGTTCGCTTCTCGCCGCCCGCATCCAGCTCCACGGCCCGATCACCTTTGCCGAGTATATGCGCGAGTGTCTCTACCACCCGCTGCTTGGCTACTACGCCAAGGCCGAAGCCCGCCGCTATCAAGACTACTTCACCAGCGTGGATGTCAGTCCTGTCTTCGGCAGATTGCTTGCCAGGCAATTCGCGGAGATGTGGCAACTCCTCGGACAGCCTCGGGAGTTCTTACTGGTGGAAGCGGCGGCGGGCTCGGGCCGCCTCGCAGGGGACATTCTCAGGTTCGCGGAACGGCAGTTGCCCGAATTTTATGGCTCGTTGCAGTACGTCGCGGTCGAGCGTTCCGTTGCGCGATGCGAACAGGCGACGGCGCACCTGCAGCCGTTTTGCAAAACAGGGAAGTGCGTGGCCACCATTGAATTACCCGCGCGAATCCCCGCAGGCTGCGTGTTTTCGAATGAACTCGTGGATGCTCTCCCGGTTCACCGCATCGTGCAGCAGGAAGGCGCGTTGAGGGAACTGTTTGTCACATCCGAGGGCCACTCCTTCTCGGATATCGCCTTACCGCTTTCTTCCTGTGCCATCACGGATTACTTCGCCGCGCAACAGATCACCTTGCGCGAAGGTCAAATTGCTGAAGCGGGCCTCGAGGCTTGCGACTGGATCACCGAAATCGGCCGCCGCCTAGAGCGCGGTTTCGTCCTCACGATAGATTACGGCCACGATGCCGCCGAACTTTTCGACGACCATCACATGGCCGGCACGCTCATCGGCTATTCGGGGCATCAGGTATCCGGCAATTTCTACGATTCGCCAGGAGAGCAGGATCTGACCGCGCATGTGAACTTCACCGCGCTGCGCCACTGGGGCGCCCGCCAAGGCCTCGAAACGCTGGGCCTGGTTTCGCAGACCGCGTTTCTGCTGGCCCTCGGCAAAGAGAACGATTTTGCGGATTTGTACGAGGAAGGAATGGATGAAGCCGCGCGCACCCGGGCGCGCCTGCAACTCAAGACGCTCATTTATCCAGAAGGAATGGGAGAGCGCTTTCAGGTCTTGATCCAGCAAAAAGGCTTATCTAACACGGCTCTCACTGGCCTTCGCCCTCTGTAGCTAGCCTGCTGGCTACGGATTCGGCCGCTTTAAAGTAGGCTTCTCGCCGGAAGACGGATCGGCGATGTCCGCCTGCTTGCCCTTAGCCGGAGGCGCTGCCGCAGGCGTATCCGCTGGCGTGGGGGCTGGCGTCGCACCCTCGGTGTACGGCTTCTTGACCAGCGATTCCACCACGCTTTGCGCACCGCTGGTATTGTCGTTCAACTGCCGAGCCTTGTTGTACTCGTTCAGTGCGCGTTCCCGCTGCCCGAGAATGTCGAAAATCTTCCCCAGGTAAATGTGGCTCCACACCTCGGTCCACTTTTCCGAAGGTTCCGGCACGGTAGCCAGCGCTTCGCGAAAGGCGTTCGCGGAAGCCTGGTAGTTCTTTTGGTAAAAAAACGCTTCACCCATGCGAAAGTTGGCCAGTGAACGGTTCGGCTGGATACTCAGTGCCCGTTGGTACTGTTGCACCGCGTCGTAGTATTTGCCGACTTCGGCCAACTCCTCGCCTCGCGCAATTGCCGCCCTCGCGCGCAGGCTTGGCGTGCTCTTCAGAATCAGGTTGTTGGGATCGATGCGGATGCCGCCGGGCTTTGGCCTGCCAAACGTCTCCTCGAAAAATTGCGTCTCCGTGCCCACCACCTCGATGGTCTTCATCTCCGGATTGCCTTCCGTATCAATGCGCAATTCCAGCGGCATGCTGAAAGTATCGAGCGGTTGCTTGATCTTGCCTACGATCCGGAATCCTTTCCGCGTCCGGTAGACCACGTATTCAATGGAAAATTCCGGCACACCCGTCGAATTCAGCCACTGCGCAAAATAGCCATGCAGGTTCGGCGGCTCCTGCCCCGGCTTCACGTTGCGGGCGGCGATGTTCGTGGCCATCGTTTCGAAATCTTGGATCGTCGCCGTTTTGCCCTGATATTTGGCGAAAAACGCGTGCAGCAGCGATTTGAACGCCAGGTCTCCCATCTGTCCGCGCAGCATGTGAAAGAGCATTGCGCCCTTGTTCATCACCACGGCGCGGTATTCGCTCGAATAGGGCGCCAGCCGCGCCGCCTGCGCCACCGGCGGCGAATTGTCGTACATCAGCGCGCCGACGGCGAATTCATCCAGCGCCCGCAGCCCAGCCTCTTTTCCAATGCTTTGCTCGGCGTACAGTTCTTCCGAGTACCGCGACAATCCGTCGGTGATCCAGGCGTCACCCACGCTGGCCGGCAGGATCTGGTTGCCCCACCACTGGCTGGCCACCAGCCGCGCCAGCGTGCGGTCGCTATATTTGGGATCCCAGATGTGGTGGCTGAGCATCACCACGCCTGGACCAGAGAAATCACGCAGCGTCCCGTCGGGCAGCTCGACCACCGTCAGGTCCGGATCCGGCAGCGAGCCGAACATATCGGAGAAGATCACTTCCTGGTGTGCCACCTCGTTGGCAAACTCCTGCACCCTCGCGGAGTCCGCTTTCGCTGCGTACACCGCGACGCTGAGGCCTTCCGCTTGCTTTGGGCTCAGCTGCAGCGGCCCGGCCACGAACGACCCGTTCGGCGCTTTCTGCTCGCAATGAAACGTGTACATCACTCGCGCGCCTTCCGCCGAGGATCGCGCCGGCAAAGGCTGCGGCGCATCGGCTTTTCCGGTGCCCGCGATGGCCATGGTGTCTGGCACATTCAGGCGAAATGTTCCGGTGAAACGGTTCGAAGGATAATTGGTTAGCGGAAACCACCGCGCGGGTAATAACAGGTAGGCCCATTCTTTGTTGATCGCCGCTACTCGCACGTTGGGTACCGGGCTGTTCTCTTCGTTCGCCAGCAAGCCGCCATACGCAAAAGTCAGCGTGACCGTTTTCCCGGCTCCCACGGGCGCTGGCAAGGTGACCGACACGAACATCGGATTTTCGTTTTCGCGTGCGAACTGCAGCGGTTTGCCGTCGGCTCCCTTGACTTCGCGTATTTCCAGATTTTCGTGCAACTCTACGCGCACCGTCTGCGAAACTTCCGTCGCGCGGAATTCCACTTTTGCGATGGAGTTGATCGTTTGCGCCGTCGTGTCCAGATATGCGGAAAGCTGATAATTCTCGGCGAGAAATGTAGGCCCCTGGGTTTCCTGTGCGGCGACACTCCAACCAAAGCACGCCACAAGCAAAGCACCCGCTAGCCAGTACGCACCTCGAACCCCTTTGCGTCGCCTCATCAAAATCCTTTCAGAGCTTGCACCTTGGGACCTTGCTTCGATGTATATAGGATAACAATCCTCTAGAAAGCGTTGCCAGCCGTCCTGCCCAGCATGGCGGCGATTTCGTCCGCCGCCCGTTCCACCGCTCCCGCCGGCCCCAGGCGCTTGCGGACCTCTTCCAGGCCTCGCCGCTGCGCTTCGCGGGCGTTTGGCTCTTGCAGCAAACGCAGGGTTTCGGCGGCCACACGCTCCGGCGTGAAGTCATCCTGCACCAGTTCGGGCACCACGCGCTTTTCCGCGATCAGGTTGACCATGGCAAAATGCGCCGTTCGCACCAAAGGTTTGGCAAGGGTCGCGGTCAACGGCGAAACGCGATAGATCACCACCATCGGCACGTTCAGCAGCGCTGTTTCCACCGTGGCGGTGCCACTGGAAACAATCGCCGCATTTGCCGCCGCCAGCGCATTGTAGGTCTCGCCTTCCACCACGCGGACGATCAATCCCGGCGGCCAGCCGCTCCTTAGTTCTTCGACGCTCTGCGCGTGCGCCGCCGCCACCACAAACTGCGCCGGAACCTTGCCATTAATCAGCGTAGCCGCCGCTTGCAGCACGGGCATATGATGGCTCAACTCCCCCGCGCGGCTGCCTGGAAGCATGGTCACAATCGCCCGGCTCGCATCCAATTCCTGCGCTTCGCAAAACTCTTTGCGGTTTTTCGTGGCTTCCACGGCTCCTACCAGTGGATGGCCGATGAATTTCGTGGACACGCCCGCGCCGGAGAAGAATTTCTCTTCGAACGGGAAGATGCACAGCGCCTTCGCGAATCGCCGCCGCACCAGATTCACGCGCCATGGACGCCAGGCCCAGAATTGCGGGCATATGTAATAGACGTTGCGAACGCCCCTGGGCTTAAGTTTACGTGCCAGCCGCAGGTGGAAGCCGGGGAAGTCGGTCAAAATCGCAAGCGCGGGATGCCGCTGCTCCGCCGCGTTTACCAGCCGCTCCATGGCCTGCAGCAGGGAAGGAAGGTGCCTTAGAATTTCCGTGATACCGACTACCGCGACTTCCGAGTAGTCGGTGATGATCTCCACGCCGGCCGCGCGCATCTGCGGCCCGCCCATGCCGAAGAGCTCCACGTCAACGCGTTGCTGCAGCGCCGTTGCCAGGCGTGCCGCGTACATATCACCGGAAGCTTCACCGGCGGAAAACAAGATAGGGATGGGCGGCATGAAAGAGAGCGGCTGCTCCTAGCGTTTGTAGCGGCCACTTTCTGAAGCGGCCACCTTCTCCGATATTGTAGTGGCCGGACCTTAGACCGGCCATCCTGATGCAACCCCAAAAACAGCAGCCTTACTCCGACGCTCCCCAAATTCAATCACTTGCCGGCGTTGGCGCCGGAAGAATCGTGGAGCCCGCCGGCGACGCCGCCGCGTGACCATTGCCTTCCGGCAATTCCTGTTCTTTATACTGCAACTGGTACAGCCGGTAATAAATACCTCGCTGCGCGAGCAACTCCTGGTGCGCCCCCTGCTCGCGCAGGCGGCCTTTGTGGAACACCAGGATGCGGTCGGCATGCTGAATCGTGCTCAATCGGTGCGCGATCACCAGCGCGGTGCGACCGCTCAGTAGCCGGTCCAGCGCCTCGCGGATCAGTAATTCGGTCTTCGTATCCACACTCGATGTCGCTTCATCCAGAATCAGAAAGCGCGGATTATGCGCCAGTGCCCGCGCAAAGCTGATGAGTTGCCGCTGACCTACGGAAAGCGTCGAGCCCCGCTCGTTTACCTCGGTGGCCACGCCCTGTGGCAGCGACCGGACAAAATCGCCCAGGCCAATCTCGTCCAGCGCTCGTTCCACATTCGCGCGCGAAATGCCCTCTGTTCCCAGCCGCACATTCGATTCGATCGTGCCCGTGAAAAGGAACGGATCCTGCAGCACGATGCCGAACTGCTTGCGCAATTCCTGCAAATCAAGCAACCGGATATCCACGCCGTCCAGCAGAATCTGGCCGCGCTGAATGTCGTAGAAGCGCAGCAGCAGGGAAATCAGCGTTGTCTTGCCGGCCCCGGTATGCCCCACGATCGCAAATGTTTCACCAGGCGGGATGCGGAACGACACGTCACGCAGCACCCAGTCTTCCTCCGTGGGATTCTCTACATGCCGGTAACTAAACCACACGTTGCGGAACTCCACCTCGCCACGCGGCGAAGGCAGCCGCTGCGGACTTTCGGGCGATTGAATGGTAATCGGCTCATCAAGCATCTTGAAGATGCGCTCCGATGCGGCCATTGCCGATTGCAGAATGTTGAATTTCTCGCTTAAGTCCTGGATTGGCCGGAAAAACCGCTGCGCGTACATCGTGAATGCGGTCAAAACTCCCAGCGTCAGGTGGCCCCCCAGGATGCGCTGGCCGCCCTGCCAGTAGATCAAGGCAATCGTTGAAAAGCTCAGGAATTCCACCGCTGGATAGAAAAGCGCATAAGCCAGAATAGCGTCCCGCCATGCCAGCATGTTTTCCTGATTGCGTTTCTTGAATTCCTCTCGCGCCTTCTGCTCGCGGTTAAACAGCTGCACCACGGCCATTCCAGAAATGTATTCCTGCAGGAATGCGTTGATGCGTGCAATGGCTGTGCGGATTTTCCGGTTGGCGTCGCGCACGTATTTGCGAAAGATCAGCGTGACCACCAGGATGAACGGCAACACGGACAGCGCGGCCAGCGCGAGCCGCGCGTCCACATAAAACAACAGCCCCGCCATCACTGCCAGCAGGAAGAGATCATTAATCATTGTCACCACGCCGGCCGCAAACAGATCGTTCAGCGCGTCTACGTCTGTGGTGACGCGGGTCATCAGCCGCCCAACGGGGTTTTTATCGAAGTACGACATCGGCAAGCGCTGCAGGCGCGCGAAGATTTCCGTGCGCATGTCGTACATCGTCTCCTGGCCCACCCTCTGCATAATGCGAATCTGCACATACTGCGCCAGAAAATCGAATACCAATACACTGATGTAGATCAGCCCGATCCACATCAATCCATGTCTCGCAGCCGCCCGGCTAAGTAAGCCGCTCGTTCCGGGCACCAGGTAGGTATCGATGGACTTCCAGAATAGGGCGGGCGGCGCCAGTTCCAGCGGCGTCACCACAGCCACCAGCGCCAGAGCGAAGATTACGCGCCACTTGTAGGGCGCCATATACTCCAGCAGCCGTTTCATCAGCCGCGAGTCGTACGCCTTGCCCAGCGCCTCTTCTTCGTGAATGTTGCTCATGCCCGTTCGAGCTCTTCTTCCAGCAACTGCTTCTGGTACAAATCCGCGTAGTAGCCGCCTTGCGCCAGCAATTCTTCATGCGTGCCGCGCTCGATCAACTCGCCGTCTTTCAGCACCACGATCTGGTCCGCTTCGCGCACCGTCGAGGTCCGGTGGGCAATCAGAATCGTAGTCCGCCCGTGCATCACGCCGCGCAGGCGGCTCAGGATTTTTTCTTCCGTCTGCGTATCCACCGAAGAAAGGGAATCGTCCAGTATCAGAATCCGCGGATCGCGCACCACCGCGCGCGCGATGGCTGAGCGCTGCTTCTGCCCGCCGGAAAGCGTGATGCCCCGCTCGCCCACCATCGTCTCGTACTGATTGGCAAAGTCCTGGATATCTCCCTCCAGGCTGGCGATTTCCGCGGCATTGCGGATCAATTCCGTCTCTGACTTTTCGAGCCCGAATGCAATGTTCTCGCCGACGGTTTCGCTGAAAAGATAGGTATCTTGTGGCACGAACCCGATTGCGCGCCGCAGCGTCTCCAGCGGCCATTCCTGAATCGCGTGTCCATCCACAACGATTGTGCCTTGCGGGGCTTCCCAGAGCCGCGCAATCAGCGCGGCCAGCGTGGTCTTTCCGCTGCCCGTCGGACCAATAATCGCCAGCGTGGAGCCGGCGGGAATCTCCAAATTAATATTTCTGAGAACGGGCTGCGCTTCCCCGCCATGGCCGTTCGCGCCGCTCACGCCGCCGGCAATCGTTGTCGGATAACGAAACGTCAGGTTGCGGAACTCGATCGCCCCTTGAATATGCGCGGTCTTCGGAACCGTGGCGCTCCGATCGTCAATTTGCGGTTTGGCGTTCAGAATGTAATTCAGCCGCCCCATGGAGGCCGCGCCGCGCTGAAATATATTTGTCACCCAGCCCAGCGCAATCATCGGCCAAACCAGAAAATTGAGATACGTGAAAAACGTAATCAGCGCGCCGATGGACATCTGCCCGTCGAGAATTCGATATCCGCCTTGCCACAGCACGATCAGGAATGTCGTGCCGCTCAGCGACATCAGCGACGGCATGAACATGCTCCACGCGCGGATCAATTGCACGTTTTTCGCCACGTACTCGCGGTTCGGCTGGTCGAATCCCTTGATTTCGGTTTCCTCCTGCGCGTAAGCGCGGATCACGCGCACACCGGAGAGGTTTTCCTGCACCTTGGCGGAAAGCGTGGCCAACGCCGCCTGAATCTTTTCGTACAGGCGGTGAATCACCTGCCCGAAATACCATACGGAAAACGCCACGATGGGCACGGGCAGCAGCACCCACAATGTCAGCGAAGCGGAAATCTTCAACATTAAGGATATCGCCAGCACCATGGTGACAATCGTCGTGCCGCTGTACATGATCCCGGGCCCCAGCACCATGCGCACCGCGTTTAAGTCGTTCGTTGCGCGCGACATCAGCTCGCCCGTGCGGTTGCGCACGTAAAACTCCGGTTCCATCACCAGCAGCCGGTCCAGCAGATCGTTGCGGATGTCGAATTCGATGTCCCGCGAAACTCCGATCAGAATCCACCGCGTCGCAAAAGACAGTATTCCCTTCACGGCAATGAAGGTCACCATCAGCAGACAATAAATCCCAAGCGTCCGTAGGCTGCTCGGCTCGTAAAAGGGAACCAGCCGCTCCAGCCAGTCACTCATCATGACTGTCGGGTGTCCCTTTTCTGTGTGCAGGAAAGGCCGCGAACTCCCCGCCAGCGTATCCGTCATAATGCCCGCGGCCAGCGGCACCAGATTGCCGATAAAGCCCATCACCGCCAGGCACAGAAGTCCCAGCGCAATCGCCCCTTTATAGCGTCCCAAATAAGGCAGCAGCCCGCGCAGATTCTCCCTTGCAGACACCGCGGGATTCTTCGGTCCACCGGCTCGCAGGACTGCCGCCGAAGTGCTCATCGCAGCGAAGACCTCGGGCTTACCAGCGAAGGAGTCTCATATAGAAAGTTTTCATAGTGCAGGTCGAGCGACTGGTACCGCTGTACCTTGGGATTCCACGCAACGGCGATTGGCAAGGTGCGCTCGTTCGCATCTGCCTTGATCGGCGTGAAGTACATCGTCAGGCCCTTCGTGGCGCTCTGCTCGGTTTGCAGCTTCCAGCCGGTCACGGCCTGCAGCGGCGTCAGGCCCAGGAAGCCTTTCGGGTTCTTCAGGTATTCATCTACGCGCATCACTTCTTTCCACTTGCCGTCGTCGTTTTCCGCCACCACGGCGCGCGTCACCACGGTTCCCGCTACTTTGCTCTTTGGCGTGTTTGGCACCACGTTGGCCGCCAGAAATTGCTGCTTCCCGGTTTTCGCCAGATCGCCAAAAAGCAGCACTTGCGAATCGCTGCCCAGCAGGATGTGCGCCGCGTCGGTTATCTCCTCTGGTACCGCCGGCTCCGCCGGTTTGCTGTCTGCCGCTGGCGCTGCTTTCGGCGTCTCTGATCCGCACCCTGCCACGCACAGGCTTGCTGCTACCAGGAATAAAAGGGGACGCTGCATTCCGATCCTTTCTAGATGTAGACGCGCCTTCAACCGTTGCGTAACCAGGAACTTCGGCAAAAAATGCCCTGCCGTTACAGGCTCGGCGCCGCCAGTGTAATCTCCACCACGCGCCCGGGCTTCCCATCCACTTCTCGGGTGCAAAGCACTTCCATCACCTGCGGCACGTTCTCCCCAGCCCAGTCAAACGCGTAATACCACAATTCTAACGGCTGCCCGTCCCGCGTGCTAGGGCTCTTCGAATCCGGCGCTCCATAGAGTCGCTCCAGTTTGGGCGTGGCGTCCCCCACCTGCAGCCCAAGCCCGGTTTTCCAACTGCCTGGCATAAGCTTCGGGCAATCTCCCGGCGCCCATTTTGCCTCAACTGCTCGAATCACCTGAATTCGCTTGGCATCGTCCAGATCAACCAATAGATTCTGCGTCTGGCAGGTGGCTCCCCATAGCAATTGGGAATCACCGGGCTTGTTCTTGCTGCTCACCTTGCCGTACATCTGGATTGCTTTGCCCGCCGTATCTTTGCCGGGGCGAAGTCCTGCCAACGTAAGTTCGTTCGCTCGGTGGACAGCGGTCTTCTTCGTCGCGGGATTTGGGGAGGCCTCCTGGCCGCAAGCAATTCTGGGTAGCAATACCAAAGCAAAAAGCGCCTGCCTCCCCACCTTTGCCAAGGCAAGCACACGAGGGACACTACAACGAGCGACTTTAGCGTCATTGGTCATTCGAAGCTCAAGACCTAAACTCAAAACTGGGAACTACCGACTACGGACTACGAACTACCGACCCTCTTCTCACCGCTGCGCCAGTATCGCGTCCAGCCGCGCCTCAAAATTTTCTTCGCCTTCGCTCGCCAACACGCTGCGCTCCACCGGCAATGCCGCCTGGATCGCCTCCACCCAGTTAAACAACTGTTGGATGTTTTCCCGCGTCCGCTGGTGATATTGCTTCAGGTTCTCGCCACTGCCCATCCATGCGCGGAAACGCTTCTCCACAGGATGGTCCGAACCCGCAAACGGATTTGTGGCAGCGCCAGGCGCGAGCAAGCCCGCATGCCCCGTGAACAGATGTTCAAAGCCCAGGTCAGCGACGAAATGTCCTTCAGCGGCCGCCGCACCGTTTTCAAATCCCGGCCCCTGGCAAATCAGGGTCAGCGGCTGCGGCGAGTTTTCCCATTTCAGTGTTTCCACGTCGAAATTCCACAGCTTCCACTGCGCTTCCACGATGTACGCCGTATCTGCGTTGAAATGCTGCATGGCCAGCGCCGCGATTTGTGGTGGCCCGATTCCGGCCTCGCGCAAGTCCCATTCCACCTCGCTGGGCTCGGTGTAGTCCACCGGCTGTACGGATAGCAGATGAAAGCCCGCAGGAGCCTCAAGCACGGGAGCGGTTGTCAGGAATCGCGCAAACTCCGCGATCATCGTCTCTTCGGAAAAGTCGCGTGTCCACACGCGCAGATATGCCCGGTTGGCCATAATCAACCGTTGAATTATACAGGTCTCCGCCGCCCGTAGCGACTTTTGGAGTGAGTTGCTTTTACGGTTCTAAGTATTGTCGAGGATCCGCCCGTCGACTGGTTTCCTGTTCGCAGTTACCTGGCTGCCGCTTGCAATCCTATTGCTTTGCCGCCTGGCCCTTCTCGAATCCCGCCGCAATCTGCTGCAGCTTCTCCCGCAGCGTATCTCCAAACCTCGCAAAAACCTCCGCCGACGCTTCGCGCAGCCGCTCTTCCGCCGCCGTCGCGATCTGTGCAATCACATCCTTCGACTGATGATTGAGGGTCGCCACGGTTGCCACCATCCAGGAGTTCGCAATATTTTCCAGCCGTCCGCGGAATTCGCCCACGGCTTCGTTGCCCAGTTTGTGGAAGTTGCCGCGCACTTCGTTCTGTTGTGCCTCGCTCATGCGCTTCCACGATTCCCAAAGAGCCTGAAACTCGCCCTGTACTTTCTGCTGCGATTCCTTCAGCCCTTTATCCACGGTAACCTCCAGGCCGCCCTGGAAACGCCGCAGGAAATCCTCTTGCTGCATGGTCACCTTGTAATTCAGCTCTTCTCGCGCCGCATCCAGCCGTTCGCGCGATTGCTCCACGGTCTTCTGCATCAACTCCATGAAGCCTTCCAGTTCCTGCCGCGCGTTGCGTTGTATCTCGTCGGTGAACGCCGCCGAAGTCGTATCCGCCGCCTCCGCAAAAAGCAGCCGCACGCGTTCGAATGCGTCGCGCACTGTCTCTTCCAGTTGCTGGTGGCTTTGCTCCACATAGCTCCGGCTCGCGTGGCTCAATTCGCTGGCAAAAAGACTCGAAATTTCGCCGGCCCTTTCCCGCAGGTTGCTTCCCACCTGCTCGACCATCTTTTCCGACGTATTCTGCAGCTGCGTTTGCGCTCGCTTTTCGTACCACTCCGCGGACTTGAACATCTCTTCCATCGTGTGGTGCTTCAGGTCCACGGCCTTATTCTCAAGCTCTTCCAGGTGCCGTGCGGTGATGCTCTGCGAAGACTCGTTTAGCAGCGCTTCCACACTGCCCAGGTTCTCCCGGAAGCGCGTCAGTGAATCCGCAAACGCCTCGTCCGCCGAATTGCGGATGCGGTCCTGCTGCATGGTCATCGCAGCATCCAGCAGGGAACGCCCACCGGCCAGCCGGTGCACGGCTTCCTCGGTGGCCGTGATGTGCGGCCTTACCATGGATTCCACATGCTGTTCGAACTTTGCCAGTGCCTCGGAATTCGCTGTCTCAAAACTGCTGCGGATCCGCGCGTGAATCTCTTCGAATAGATTGTCCGATTGCCGGTGCAGTTCATTGCGGTGCAAGCTCAGAACATCGTCAAGTTGTGCCTGGAATCCACTAATGGCCTGCTGCTGCACTGTCTCAATGCGCGCGGCATATTGTTCCAGTCGTTCTGTCGCCTGATTCGCACGCACTAGCGTATCTTCCAGTTGCCGGGTTTTATCGGCCAGCGATTCTGCCAGTGTCGTGCCGTGTGCCGCGCTCTCCTGTTTCAGCTGCTCGCGCAGACTCTGAGCATGCTCTTGCAACGCTGCTGTGGCATGCTGCTGCGCTGCGCCCAGCTCCTGGGTCATCTGCTGGCGCACCGCATTCTGCGCTTCGGCAAACGTAGCGCTTACCTTTTGCTGAATGTCGTTCAGGATCGTGCCCAGCGAATCCCGCTGCTGTCCCGCACTCTCTTCACGGCGACGCGCTTCCTCTTCGGCTTGCTGCTTGGCTGCTTCCAGCCGCGCGGCCACTTGTGTTTCCACTTGCTCGGCTTGTGTGCGCAGCTTCGCCGCTGCTTCTTCGGCTTGCAAGCACAGCGTCTGCAGCATCTCTTGCGCGCCGGCCAGCTGTTTTTCGTGCTGGTCGCGCTGCAAAGATCCTTCCCTGGCAAGTTGCGCTGTCAATTCATGGGTGAGCTGCTCGAGTTGCGGCGCCAGCCAGCGCGGCAATTCAGTCTTCAGCGATTCTGCCGCCGCTGCTTGTGCGGTCCGCGCCCGCGCCTCGGTCTCTTCCTGGATCACTCCGATCGCATGCGCCGTTTCCCGCGCCACCTCTTCGCGGAATGCCGTGTACTTCTGCTCCCACTCGTCGGAACTCAGCCGGCGTTCGGCGGCCACCGATTGCGCCGCCGCTTCTTTGGCTGCCGCGTGAATCTGCTGCTTGGCGTCGGACAGCAGCCGCGCCACCTGCCGTGCCAACTGCAGCGAAGCATCTGTCGCGCTTGCCGGGGCAGGGAACACACGCACGTTATCCGGCGCGGCTACACCCGGCTCCGCTTCCACCAGCGGCAGCGGCGCTTCTCCAGGCGGCAGACCGATGCTCGTTGGCAAGTCCAGTGGCGAAGAGGGGTTCGATACAAACTTGCTCGATTCGGGGAAGACAAACCAGTCATCCGGCGGAAACGCGATGCCCCAGGCATTGCCCGGCTCTTCCAATTCCAGCGCTACCTGAAACAACTGGCGCACCGTCCGTGGCCGCTGAATCCACGCCACCTTGCCGCGCACCCGCCGCGGTGGATGCCCCTGCTCCGGATGCGGAACTTCCAGGTTCACCCACATGTTTTTCAGCACGTAATGCTTGGATTGGTAGCGGCAACCGTGGCAATTAATAATGAGCGTTGAGGTACGCTCGGCAAACGGGCGGCCCAGCGCGTCCACGCCCGTTACCTGAAGCGGTACGGCTTGTACAATGCGCGTGCTCCGCCGTTTCCTCAGTTCCGTGCCGGTGTTGGCTGCGCCTTCGGTAGGCATTTCGCTCGCTTCGTCCTTCAAGTCAGGGCCGCCGGGTTCGTTCTGCATGGTCGCCGTACCACTTCATAGGTTATTCGTTTTCAATACCTTATGGTTTCTTGGGAGCCTCGGCGTCTTGCCTGCCATGCGTCCCCGCCAGCGACTCCCAGATCTCTTTGGCCACCCAAATGGGCCCGACCAGTAGATAAATGGGACCTTGAAAGAAAGCCGGCTTGTTACCTTCAATCCGATGGCCCAGGAATAGCAGCATCCAGCCGCCCACGAAGCAGATCAGACCCCATTGCCACTGCATCATCACTAGAAGGATGATTCCCGCGAATATCAACGGGATCCCGATGCCGTGCAGCAGTTTGTTCCACATCGAATGGTGTTCGTGGTCATACTGCGCCATGTAGTGCTCCAGTCCAGGCACTGGGCACCTCCTACTCCAGTTCCTCACGGAACTAGCAGCGATCTGCGGGGACTTTTACCGCTGGCCTGCACTCTACCTTGATTCGTAACGCTTGCCTAGAGGGACAATCATTCTGTACGTACTAGCTCTCGCGGCCCAGTGGTTTTTCCCCTTTTAATTCCAGTGTTTTACGCAACTCGCCTTTTCCACAGCGCCAAACGAGTTGCCGCAATTTTTCCATCTGAAATTTTGTCGAGTTCGCTCCTTATGTGCCGCTTTACCTCTTCTCCCAAAACAAAAATCCCCGGAAAAAATCGCTCCGGGGATCAACGCCGCTCTCTTCCTATCTGCCAACTGCTGGCTACCAACTACCAACTACCAACTACCAACTACCGACTACTAACTTTCCTAAAGCTCTCTCCGTCCTTCCATTGCTTTCAGCATCGTCACCTCATCTGCGTATTCCAGATCGGCCCCCACCGGAATTCCCACGCCAATGCGCGTCACGCGCACCCCGAGCGGCTTCAGCAGCTTCGACATATACACCGCCGTCGCTTCTCCTTCCGCTGTCGGATTCGTCGCGATGATAATCTCCTCGACCGTCCCGCCCTTCAGTCGCTCGATCAAGCTCTTGATATGGAGTTGCTCCGGCCCGCGCCCTTGTAGGGGAGAGAGCGACCCGCCCAGCACGTGGTACATCCCGCTGAAGGTCCGCGTCTTTTCAATCGCCAGGATGTTGTGTGGCTCCTCGACCACGCAGATCGTCCGCTTGTTGCGGTTCGCGCCTGTGCAGTAAAGGCAGGGGTCCGCATCCGTGATGTTGTGGCAGATCGAGCAGGTGCGAATCTTCTCTTTCGCATCGCGAATCGCGTCGGCCAGCGCCAACGCATCCTCCGGCGCAATCCGCAGCAGGTGAAACGCCAACCGCTGCGCGGTCTTCTGCCCGATCCCGGGCAGATGTTTCAGTTCGTCAATCAATCTTTCAACAGGTGCGGCGAAATCAGGCATGCTCTTTGATTAACACAAGCCTCGCTTCTCCGCAAATCGCATGGCACGACGTCCGCCCATCCGCCATTTCAGTGCAAAGCCACTCGAAACTTATTTCAGACCGTGGGGCTAAACGAAGCAAGCGAAATGGGTGTGGGCATTCGCACGAATCCAGCCGAAGCCACTTTGGGGAAGGAACTTCTCTCTTAGAACAATCCGGGAATCTTCATGCCCGCCATGCCGGGAATTCCGCCGGCCAAACTCTTCATCTGGTTCGCCAGTTCATCATCCACGCGGCGCGAAGCCTCGTTCACCGCCGCCCGCACCAGGTCCTGCAGCATCTCTTGATCCTTGCTTGCAAACACTTCCGGCTCGATCTTCACTTCCAGCACTTGCTTCTGGCCGTTCATCTTCACGCACACCATGCCGCCGCCGGCCGTCGCCTCCACCGCAACCGAATTCACCTGCCGCTGCAGGTCTTCCTGCACCTGCCGCAGCCGCGAAAGCATTTGTTGTAGGGCGTTCACTTCCATGTTCATCTCAGCCTCACTTTTCTGTGTGGCCTATTCTTCGCCTTGCCGCCGCACCTTGGAAATTCTTCCGCCGAAGCGCTGCAGCATGGACTTCACGATCGGATCGTTCTCGAACTCCGCGCGAATTTCCTGCGTGCTGTTCGCGGCGCGCGAGCCGTTCGCATCTTTTGTCGCGCCGGATTCAAGCTTAGCACAGACGCGCACCGCGCGCCCTAGTACCTTGCCCGAAACGCTACGGATTTTTTCCAGCGTGTCGCGTCCTTCGATCAATCCCGCGAACGTGCTCTTCTCCGCCGGAAAATAAATTCGCAATTCTGCGCCTTCCAGCTCCCAGCGCGAAGAATGTTCCAGCAATTCGCCGATAAATTTCTGCTGAGCCTGAATCCCTGTCTTGATCTCCGCCACCTGCGTCGCATCCAATCCCGTTGCCGCCACCTCTGCCGTCTTCTTTTCCTTCACCGCCGGCGCAGCCGGCACCTGTGGCACAGGCATTCTTGCCTGTGCAGCGTCTAGTGAAGGCTCAGAACGCTCGACGACTTCAGTCGCAGAAAGCGGAGCACTCACGCCCTCTTTCTTTTCAAACGCCGGCGCCACAGCGGCACCCATTCCTCCCGCCGCAACCCCGCTCGCCCGTGCCTCAGCCCGCTCTTCGCTCTTGTAGGGCCCGCTTTCCGAAGTTGGCCGCCTTTCTGAAAACGCTAAAGATCCCGCCGTCGCCGATCGGGAGGGGAAAGACGTTCCAGCAGAACTCGCCCCGGATGTGCGTAGCCAGCCTCCACCGCCCGAACTTCCCCCACCAGCGTTTTTCGCCTCCACAAGAAACTCTTCCAGTGTTCCCAGTCGAGCCGCATTCACCAGCCGCAGCAATCCCATCTCCAGGTGCACGCGCGGATCCATGGCTCTCCGCAACGCCTCATCGGTCTGCAGTAAAATCTGGAAATACCGCGTCAGGTCCTCTTCGCTGAAAAGCGCCGCGGCCTTCGCCAGTCCGGGCCGCTGATCCGGCGTCGCCGCCAGCAAATCCGAATCCGTTCCGCAAACCCGTGCAATCAAAAGATTCCGCATATGCCGGATCGCTTCCCGGCAGAAATGCTGCAGATTGCGACCCTCTTTCTGGAAGCGGTGCACCAGCCCCAGTGCGCGTTCCGCCGATTGCCCCGCGATTGCCTGCACTAGTTCGTTCAGTGCGTCTTCCGGCACCACACCCAGCAGATCGCGCACCGCCTGGTCCTGAATGTCGTCGCCGCAATACGCGCGCGCCTGCTCCAGCAGCGATAGCGCATCGCGCATGCTGCCTTCCGCCATTCGTGCAATCACCGCTAGCGCGCCGTCGTCGATTTTCAAATTTTCTTTCGAAGCGATAAGTTTCAGCCGGCTGGTAATTTCGTTGAACGTCAGCGCCCGGAAGTGAAAATGCTGCGACCTCGACCGGATCGTATCTTCCAGATCCTCCGGTTGCGTCGTCGCCATCACAAAAATTACGCGCTCCGGCGGCTCTTCCAGCGTTTTCAACAAAGCGTTCGAAGCCTCACCGGTCAGCATATGCGCTTCGTCAAGGATTACCACTTTGCTGCGCGCCGCGGCCGGCGCATACCGCACCATCTCGCGCAGTTCGCGAATCTGGTCGATGCCGCGATTGGACGCCGCGTCAATCTCAATTACGTCGAGGGAAGTCCCCGAGGCAATCTCCTTGCACGAATCGCACACGCCGCACGGCTCTGCCGTCGGGCCTTTCACGCAGTTCAACGCCTTCGCCAGGATGCGCGCTGCCGTCGTCTTCCCCACGCCGCGCGCTCCGGAAAAAATGTACGCATGCGCCACGCGATCCTTCTTGATCGCATTCGCAAGCGTTTCTGTCACATGCTCTTGCCCAACAAGATCCGCAAACGTCTGCGGCCGCCACTTCCGTGCAATCACTTGGTAAGTCATGTGTGTCTGGGGTGCCCCATCCTTTGCGGTTTTTGCAAAGGTTGGCTTCATTTTCAGCGCCCGCTCCGCAAAAGTCAAAAACCAAAATGTAGTGGCCGAACTTCAGATCGGCCACCTGCTAAATCTCCCAAGGCAAAACAATTTGCCAGGCCTTATTCCCATCCCAGGACTACCACCCAACCCCGAAGCGAAGTGATCCTGAAGCGCGCGTTATGTGCGCGCTGAAGGATTCCACCGCCAATGTCATATCTGTAATTTCTGTGGAAGAGCTATTGGAACAGGACAAACGGAAGCAAAAACTGTCGCAACAACTGATTACTGCTCTCTGATTACTGATACCCTTCTTCAATTCGAGGAACTTCGGGGTCTCCGCGGCACACTCGGCTTACCCGGTACCGTTGCTCCCTTCCGGGCCTGGCGGGGTTCGCGGGACCTCGTTGCACGAAGCCCGAAGTTCCACGCTTCGACACTCGCCGCAATCGCGAATGTTCTGTTAGTCTAACACACCCCTCGCGGCCCCAAAACGCGCACTCAATCCACCTTCAAAGGCGCTGTTACGCTTCCCGTATTCTCATTCACCCTATCAATCACCGCAAAGCTCAACGCGTACTCCCCCGGCCCCAACTCCATTTGGCCAGTGAACAGAATGCCCTTCTCTTTCACCTGCCTCACCTGCGCTTCGCTCATCTTACCCTGCACCACCTTCGTGAAGCTTCCCTGCATCTTCCCTTCTGAGTCTCTCGCCACCGCCCCGAACTCCAGTTCGAGTTGGTTTCCGGTCTGCTCGTCCAAGCGCACCGCTCCGCTCGGAATCGCGTACTCGAACGCAACTATTTTCTTCTCCTGGGGGCTTACCGTTGATGTCCCCGTGAAACGCACACTCAGCGGAAGCCCGGTGTAGTCGAACGGCGAGAAGAGCGCCGTCTCCATTAATTTGGTGTCCGTCGGACGATCGTGAGCCGCCGCGTTGAGGTAATACCCGCTTCTCGCTCGGATTTTCACTCCCTCGCGAGCAGTCCGAACGCTCAGCTTTCTCCACCCCGGTTTTTCCGTGCCGCTCCTGTCATAGATCCCCAGCAAGTAGTAATCGGAGGAATCGGCCGCCGCTTCTTCAAAACATTTCTTCGCGTCCACGCTTCGGTCGCAGAATTTGCCGCCGGTCACGTCCGCGAAATTCTCCAAATTCGCGACGTGAGTATCCAGACTGAGGTGCTGCGGTAATGGCTCGCCCATCCCCGCCGAAACGTACGCCGGATTCACAAGTTCGCTCACATCGAGCGGATAAACGGCGATGTTGGCTTCTTCCAGAACACGCCAAGTCTGCTCATACAAGGGCAAAAGGCCCTGAGCATCCGCACCCTTTCGCGATCCCTCCTTTGAGAAAGCTGCCGCATCATTTACTTCAAACGGGAATCCCGCCGTAGCCCAAATCAAGGATTTCCTGCCGGGAATCCCGATAAACGCATTGCCAATCTCAAGGAGCGATAAGAGCGTCAGGCGAATTCGCTCGTCAGCACTCGCGTCTTGAAACCCAATTGCCGTTTGCAGCATCTTTATACGGGCTTCCAGCGCGGCTTGGGCCCTCCTGGGATTCTTGGTGTGCCAACCCGCAAAAGTCTTGTACAGCTCCTCTTCGGGGTTTTTCGGCGGACGATCCATTTCGGTTGGCTCTTGTCTTAGCGCGTTCACGGCATCCGCGAGCGCCTTGGGATCGCTCGTGAAACCGTGTATCAACCAGACTCCATTTGCGTCCACTGCCAGGAGGCACAACGGCTCTCGTCCGTTCAGTGACTTCGACAGAAAATCCAACAACTGCTTGCGCGCTTCCTTTTGATCTTCGATCTTTGAATTCAACAGATCCAACACAAAGATGGTGATGCGGCTCTGGCTCTGCTCCACCATGTTCGTGAAAATCCCTCTCGGCACAGCTGCTGGCCTCATCACCTCCGCCTTTGTCCTGATATGGTCAAACAGCGCAATTTCTTGCCGGTTCCCATTCTCAAACACCGCAAAGTCTTCCTTCTTCAAATCCGTGACGCGGTTGCCCTTGGCATCGGTCGCTTCGGCCGGAATCAGCACCAGTTCCGTCCGCACCTTGATGGCCGGAACATGTGTCGCTCCGCCATCGGCCTTGTTTTGCGATAAGCTTCGTGCCGGGAGAATCAAAAACAGGAAGAAGGGAAGTACAGCCCATATCCGGACGGCCCATGTTCGGATGCGATGGCGTGAAAGCAACGCTGACTCCATGGTTCGGATTCTCACTTCTAGCATGGACTGCTCGAAAGTGTACTACTCTTCGGCTATGCAAGCGCTTCAGTCGCTTGCGTTACTCCCTTTGGCGCGCCCTCCCCTCCTCTAGTTACTCCGCCTGCACGACCTCGCATGATTGGGTTGCATTCGTCTTCCGCCGGTTCTACTCTTTCTCTCAGGTTGGAGTTCCTCCCCAACCGCCTTGTTTCCGCCTGCAGCGGGAGCCAGGTCCGCGCGCCAGCGCTTAGTCGCCTTCACGGCGGCCCTCCCCACGTCACGGGGAAACCACACCTGCACGCACCGTGCAGCAGGAGGATTTGCATGAAAGTTGTCGTCTCGTTCTTTTTAGTGATTGCGCTGGCCTTCTCCGCCGTTCTTCCCAGCTACGCGGAACCCCGCCAGCTTATCCAGGGTACGGAAATCCATCTCACTTTGCTCACTCCCATCAGCAGTTCCATGAGCCGCGAGGGCGATCCCTTCATCGCCGAACTGGCGCAGCCCGTCGCCTTCGATAGCCGCATCATTCTTCCGAAAGGCACCCGCGTCCACGGCGTTGTCGGCACCATTCAGAAAGCCAAAAACTTCTCCCTCTTCCGCGGCCAGGCCTATATGAACCTGGCTTTCAAAAGCATCGAAGTAGACAGCCGCCTGATTCCCGTGCAGATGAGTATTGTGGCCATCGGCCAGCCGCGTGTCGACTCCTACAGCAAGCCGCGCCGCGACGTAAAAATCACGGAGGGCGAAGTTGTCCAGGAAAAGCATGATTATAAAGGTGACGCCTACGGAATGCTCATTGGTGGAGGTGGCGGCAGCCTCGTCGGCGTCCTCTTCAGCAATGTCACTCGAGGTCTCGGAATCGGCCTCGCGGCCGGCGCAGCCTACGTGGTCGCTCGCAAAGGTAAAGAGGTGGAAATGCCCGCGCAGACTGGCATGCTCGCCCGCCTCGATAGCACCATCACTGTACCTTACATCTCGGCCTCAAACGACCTGCAACCAGCGTCCGCGAACACACGCTGAACTGCATACGACCCGCGCATTCTCCGAGCCCGTTGCTTACAGCAGCGGGCTCTTCTTTTTCTTTCTCTGCGCCCTCTGCGTCTCTGAGTTTAGTTTTCTTGTCTTTTCCGATTGACCCAATCTCCAACAAGGGAGGAAGGGGCGCCGCAGACCATTCAGGGTGAGTCCGCGGCGCCCGTGGGGATTCTGGCGGGCTAAATCGAGGTACTTTCTTGGGGTTCGTTCCAAGCCTCAAGGCGCAATTTGCAATCCGAACATTGCGGCCTGAAGCTGACAGCGTACTTCTGCAAGCACTAAATGCAGGAATCATGCCAACGTCCCGATCTCAAAATTCCTTGTAAACACGAGCCTTAACAAGACCCTGGCTTTTTCGTTCTTGCATCAACTCCGCCCTCCTGTCCCATTCCGAAACGCACCCCCCTTATCTCGGCGGTCTCTGTGTTCAATCTCTCCCAAGCCAACCCGCCGCCATGACCCACCGATTCACTTTTTTGAATCCTTTCCATTCATTTTTCCTCTTGTGGAAATTCCTTTTTCCATTTGACGCTACATTTCCCATCGCGCTACCTTTATCTCCGCTAGGGATGTCCACTCCCAATTTGCCAATCTGGCTCCATACGCTCCAAATCAAGGAGATTCATGTCCACTGAACTGCGGAATTTTCTGGCTCTCAGCTACGATGAACTCGAAGACCTTAATCTCAAAGCCAAAGAAGAGCGCAAGAATCGCGTCGCCACTCACAAGATCCAGGAAGAACGCCTGAAATACCTCGCCGACGAGAAGCGCATCAAGGCCGTCACCGTTCTCTTCAGCGACCTTGAGGGCCGCCTGCACATGCTCGATTACGACAAGAAATTCCTCCTCAAGAGCTGGGACAACCTCACCTTCGACGGCTCTTCCATCCGGGGTTTCACCGCGCAGCGCGAAAGCGACCTGCGTCTAGGCATTGATTGGGGCTCTTTCTATTGGGCGCCTGCCGATTTCTTCGGAGCCGGTAAGGTTCTCGTTTTCGGCGAAGTGATTGACAAGGACGGCTCACCCTATTCCGCGGACATCCGCGGCGTTCTGAAGGGCTACGCCGGCGCCCTCTACAAAAAGGAAGGCTACACGCTCAACGCCGCCAACGAAATCGAAGGGTTCCTCTTCAAAGGACCCGACGCCGAACGTCACTACCACGAAACCGGCGGCAAATTTGAATACGTCAACACGGGCGGCTACTACCACTCGCTCCCCGGCGATCCCTTGCGCACCTTTATTGACACCACCGCCGAAGTGCAGCGCGCCATGGGTTTCCAGAACGAGAAAGACCACCCGGAAGTCGCGCCCTCGCAGTTCGAAATCAACTACAGCTACTCAGAAGTGGTGAACGCCGCCGACCAGATTCAGCTCTACAAACTGATCTGTCGTCAGGTCGCCAACAAACTGGGCCTCACCGCCAGCTTCCTTCCGAAGCCCGTCGTCGGCGTTAACGGCAGCGGCATGCACACCAACGTTTCCATCAGCGAAAAAGGGAAGAACCTCTTCTGGGATCCCAAGGGCGAAGAGAAGCTCAGCAAGCTCGGCTGGTCGTTCGTTGACCGCATCCTCACCCACGGCAACGATATCTGCCTGCTGCTTAACGCCAGTGTCAACGCTTATCGCCGCCTCGACCCGCACTTCGAAGCGCCCAACCAGATCAAGGCCTCGCCCGTGGATCGCGGCTCCATGATCCGCATCCCCATAGGCAACGAAAAATCCATGCGCGTCGAAGTCCGCTCTGTCTCGCCGGACTCCAACCCTTACCTCGTGATGTATTCGATCTTCAAGACCGGCCTCGACGGCGAAACCGCCAAGATCAAGAATCTCCGGCAGGCGGAACGCTATCTGCCTGACAACATCTACACCGCCATCGAAAATTTCCAGAAGTCGGATTGGACCACCAAGCTCCTCGGCGCCGACGTCAAGTCGCGCTACGCCGATCTGAAGCACGCTTCCGCCGATCGCTGCCCGCGCGCCCTTGGCACTTTCGTCAAAGCGCCCGAAGTCCAATACCACCACGAGGTCTACAACCAGTTCCTCTGGAACCTCTTCTAGAAACGTAGTGGCCGGACTTTAGACCGGCCGGTTTGCCTCTGGAACCTATTCCAGACCCACACAATTTCAAAAGTTAAAATGGCCGATCCTGAGATCGGCCATTCTCTTTCCGCTTCCTTCCGACTGCGAGCAATCATCCAAATCACATCTCCGATGTCTCCGTGCCCTCTGTGCTCCTCTGCGGCCTCTGTGGTTCCTCTTTTTCTTCCTCTTTCATCGGGTGATCTCGGTTTCGCGATTCCGATCAAACCACCAGACCCACGCCACAATCACTACCGTTGCCATCAATCCCGTTAGGGCCACCTCTTGCATACTCTCCGGCGTCGGACTGAACCGGTCGGCCACAAACACAAAAAGCAGCAACACCACAAATGCCCACGTAATGTATTTCCCAACCCAGTTCTTCGCGCGCGTCGCCGTCACATACATCCACACCCCGGCCGCATACATCGCCATTTCCACCACCATGGTTCCCGCGATCGAGTTCCACAATCCCAATCCAAACTTCGGCCCGCCCGGATAGAGCGCCATGTCCGTCCGGTGCGTCACCCAATCCAGCACCCAGTGGCTCACCACGCACACGCCCACAATCCACGCGCCCAACGTGTCCTTCCGAAGCAGCCAGTACACCCCGCCCAGCAGCGCTCCCCACACGATCAGCATCAGTAAGCTGTGCGACCACGGATAATCGTACAAATCCAGCGGCGTATACTTCGTGTCGCCCGGCACTATGCGCGCATGCTCCCAGCCCAGCATCAGAAAAATCGTCCACAAAATATCCGCCCACGCCACTCCCGCCATCAGCAGTGCCAGCGAAACCCGCGGCGCATACTTCTTCGCCCCAAATCCCACCGCAAAATGCCCAATGAACATGCCACCCCCAGCGCCAGAAAAGTCCGGCGTCGATGGATTCTATCTCGAATTCGTAGCCACGGAATTCTCTCGGCTGTGGTGGGCGGAGCGCTTTGAAGAATGGGGCGAAGTGCCACCCCTTCTACGGCTGTGGCCAGCCGGCTTGGTGCTGGTCAAGACTACCTAAGCAAACTAAAATACCGCCTCATGACGCGCAAAATGAATCCCAAGGTTGATGGATTCCTGCGGAAAGCCAAAAAGTGGCAGCAGGAATTCAAGAAATTGCGAACCATCATTCTGGATTGTCAACTGACCGAAGAATTGAAGTGGGGCACCCCATGCTACACGTTCGAGAACTCGAACATTGTTTTAATCCATGGATTTAAAGAATACTGCGCGCTTTTGTTCTTCAAGGGTGTTTTGTTAAAGGACGCCAAACGAATTCTCATCCAACAAACCGAGAATGTGCAGGCGATGCGCCAGGCTCGCTTCACCAATGTTCGAGAAATCGTGAAGCTGGCGCCCACCTTGAAAGCCTATATTCGTGAAGCCGTGGAAGTGGAAAAGGCCGGTCTGAAGGTGAATTTCAAAAAGACCGCGGAGTTCAGTATTCCCGAGGAATTTCAAAGCAGATTAAATCAAGCCCCTGCGCTGAAAACTGCCTTCAAGGCTCTGACGCCAGGGCGCCAGAGAGCTTACCTGCTTCATTTTTCAAAGCCTAAACAATCCAAGACTCGAGAGTCCAGAGTGGAAGAATGCATCCCGCAAATTCTCAACGGAAAAGGATTAAATGACTAGCGCGATCAGAACAGCGAAAGGTGGCGCTTTCTCTTGCGCGTCTTTCTTTACCGGCGCCGCGCGCCCCAGTAATACGCAAAGCTCACTACGGCTCGAAGATTTCCCTGTCCCGCCAGGGCGTAATTCGCATCCCAATAGCTCGTGTGCATATAATCCGCGCCAACCCGCAGCGCAAACTCCCGCGAGGTGTGAATCTCCAGCCCGCCTCCACCCGCCCATGCCAGCTCATTCGCATACCCGCGGATGTACCCGCCATTTCCATCAGGCGTAGCTCCCGTCACGCGCGCTCCGCCCACCAGTAGTTCCACGTAGGGAGAAGCGCGTGGTGTCCTGATCGGATAAAACACCGGCCCGCCCATGTAGCTCAAAATATCGCTCGGATGTCCGGAGCTCAGCAGATTTTGCGTACGCGCGTAACCCAGATCCAGCCTTATCCCGAGCCTCCGCGTAATCCCCACCGTCAATCCTGAATCCACGCCGTACATTGGCTCTCGGGAAGTTACCGATGGCACCTGCTGCCCGATGTACTCAAACCCCGCATGCATCTGCATCTCAGGACCTGTCGCCGTCACCAGTGGCGGGCCCTGCGCCACCGTTTCTTGCGCAGCGCCTGACATTCCCCACGCTATCCCGCAGCACAATGCCAACTTCGAGAGAAGCTTCATACGTTCCCCATTCCACAGCGATTTTTCCGTGGTGAGCACACCCCTGCGCTCCTCCGCGGCCCATCCCATGAGCCCGGACCCCTTCGCTGCGTCTTGACTTGAACTCCCGATGGAGGTGCCTGCCGCGGTCTTCACCTGCGAGCCCAAGGCAGCCCGGATTTCTCCGGGGTGGCTGGAGATGCCCTCCGTGCCAAACATTAGAATTGTGTATTGAGCTTGTCTACGGTACGGAAGGGCAGCTTGCAACCGCTCACTGGGACTGCACCTGGTACAGTTCTCCGCCTGCACCTTACGATTGAATAATTGATGCAGAGCCGGCTTTTGGCCGCCTCTTGTGCCTTCGCAGAATTTGCGACTCGATTATCTGGTGCTCAGTCCGGAGAATTCGGGTCGAATCCAACCGAGATCTCGACCGCTTCTTCTTTCTCGGAGGGCGCAAATACCCACTGTTTCACGGCTTTGGATGCACTGTCCGATAGAATCGGATTCCCCCCCAGCACCTGCACGTCTTTCACGGTGCCGTTTGCATTCACCAGCACCCGTAGCTTCACCGTCCCGCCGATTCCCCGACGCTTGAGCACCGATGGATATTGCGCCGCGACGGATTTCACCACTTTTCGGTTCGACACTATTTCTTGCGCTTTCCCCAACCCTGCGCCGACCGTCAGCAACACTACTCCCGCCAGGATCCCCCGGAGATTCCTGTTGTTACTCATATCTGCCGACCATCCTTAGCTTGCCGGTCAGGCCGCCCCTGCTCTCGGCATACCTCTAGATGGCATTTCAATGGAGCAAGCTATTGTCCACCAGCCGCGATTTTTGCGGGCCGCCGCCGCAAGGCTAACTCCCTATTAAAATGCTGATAAGTAAATGGTTACATGCCAACCGCAAACGCTTTAAGTTCATCAAAGATTATCGCCTCCGCCCGTTTCTCCTATTTCTCGCGACTTGCGTCTCATTACTGAGATTACCGCCCAGCACCTGCGACACCACGCTCATCTTTCTTCCTCTCAAGGCAGCCCGCCCCGCATCCTTGTCATTTCGTCTCCTCGAATACCCCCACCGCTAACACAACGTGGGATGCCGCCCGCATCAGCTCCCTTCACCCGAGCGTAACGTAATCGGCAAGACGCAACCTCTCCCGCTCAAACGCAAAAGTGGCCGCTTCACGGCGGCCACTTTCTTTCCCTTGAGTTTCGGACGCTTCCCTCTAGAGCGAGCGCAGAAAATCCAGAATCGCCTGCTTGTCGGTCGCCGATAGGGCATCAAACTTCCTCATCACACCGTTTGCCTCCGACGGCCCATAGCATCCGGTTGCCTGTTTTCCGTCTTCCCCGTCGCAGTCCGCTCCCGCGGAGCGGTGCGCTTCGATCGCCTGCAGCAAATCGCTCGTCCTCCCGTCATGCAGGAAGAATCGCCGCTGCCCTACGCCCCAAAGCGGTGTTGTCCGGAACATGTCTCCCGTCGCCTTTCCCTGCGTGATGTCGTCGGCGAGTCCTTTCCCCATATGGTGGGTTAGCAAATCGGAAAAGAGATGCGCTTCCAAGCTTTGCAGCGCCTGGGTTTCGCTTTGCGGCGGCGTTATCATCACCGGAGAGTGGCACGCGAAGCAGCCCACGCCGGGATTGTGCACGTCCGTTCCGAACAGCTGCATGCCGCGTTGCGCGCTCGCGCTCATCGGCGCCGGCTGTGGCGCATCCAGGAAACGCATGAAGATCGCGAACATCTGCCAGTCCGGCAGCAGGTGAAATGGATTGTAGAAGCTCTGGTTCCGTTCGTCGGTCGGATCATTCCGGAAGATGTCGTTCGGCTCGCTCTTGTTTACTGTGCAGCTTGGAGCTTCGTCCGTCGCTTGCGGGAAAAGATCGTTCGTCACTCCCATCTCCACGTTGTAGGCCTCGCCCGCAAAAATCATGATGGACTTGTTCTGCGCCTTCCATCCGAATCGCGTGATAGTTCCGTCATTCCCGCTACGGTTCGGCGTGCCCTGAATCCCCAGCTCCTGCCGGATGGCCGCCGTCGCCGCAAACCTTTCCAGAATTTCACGGTCCTGAATGCTGTCAATAATTCCTAGCCCGTAAAGCTGCAGCGGAATCCGGAAGCGCACGTTACCCCGCCGATATTCCCCGTCAAAATCGATCGGCGGCAAATCGTTCACGGTACAAGACCCGTTGGTACCGCTCGGAAAAATGTCCGAGCGCCCCACCACCGTGAACAACTGGTGCACGCCCCCGTCCGGCGTTCCATCCGGCTTGTGCGCGAACCGCACCTCCCGAATCGGCCCGTACTGCTGAATGAACGACGGCACATGATTGATTGCGCCCTTGCGGTGGGCCATCAAATCAAACATCGGATTCTCCGGCGCTCGTTGCTGGCTCGGCGCGTCCTGCGGGTTCGGCACTAAAAAGCCCCCTGAACCTCCCAATGCCGGCTGGTTGTGGCAGGCCGTGCATTGGTCCCCGTTGAAACGCACGCCCAGCCCCGAGGAATTTGTCTGTGTCACCAGATTTCCCTTCGCGGGATCGGTGAACGAACCCAGCGTAATATCGCTGCACTCATCGCAAACTGCCTCTAGTTGCAGCGCACGGCTTAATCCCTCTTTGAACATCTGCAGTTCAATCGGCGTTAATCCTGGTAACGGGCTTCCCGCACCCGGCGCTCCCCCACGCAACCCGGGATCCTTCTGCGCCATACCCAAGCTCGCGCTCATCGCCAGGACTCCCACACATGTCCACACCTTCCACACTGCCGGTACGCACACACGCATAAATGCATTCTCCTCGGAATTGGTCTATTGATGGGCGCAGACTGCCCTCGAACACGCCGTAGCCCCATGGGGATGCGGCGCTGATGGGGCGACTCTAGAGCCGACCAACTCAGGCAGGCAATGGATTGCGAATTCGCTCCACCTTCCTTTCTCCTTCCCTGATAAGTAAAAGAATAGACATTGGTTACAGGTCCAGCGCGTTTCCGCACCCCCTTCAAATGAACATTCCCATTTCCCTCTGCCCCCCTCCCAAGCTACAATTCCACTTAATTCTTTCCCGCAGAGTCACGGAGACCGCCCTGCCCCAGCCGAACCTTCTTTACCGCTTCGACCCCTTCGAGGTGGATGTCCGTGCCGGCCAGCTCCGCAAGCACGGCCTCAAGCTTCGTCTGTCCGGACAACCTCTGGAAATCCTCATCATGCTCCTTGAAAACCCCGGCTCGGTCGTCACCAGGGAGGAGATCCAGCAACGCCTCTGGTCCGCCGAGACCTTCGTTGATTTTGAAAACAGTCTTAACAAAGCGATCAACAAACTCCGCCAGGTCCTTGCCGATTCACCAGATAAGCCAACCTATATTGAAACGCTCCCTCGCCGCGGTTACCGCTTCCTCGTTCCTGTGCAGCGTCTCGAAACCCAGCCCGTGCCTGCCGAACTCCACTCTTCCGCTTCCACTGCCGCTCCTCCGCAACCTTTGCCTCAGCACGTCCCGGCTGCAAGCAAACGCCTGGCAATCCCACTCTTCATTTGCGCCGCTGTGGTTCCCCTTGCCATCCTGTGGTTCGTGGTCCGTCCTCAACCTGTTCCGCGGGTCGTGAAAATCACTCCACTTTCGGCCTCTTCCCGCGTGGATGTGTTCGGCCGCCTGCAATCCGACGGCGTACGCCTCTTCTTTTTGGAACGCCGCGGCCATCGCTGGCAGCTTTCCCAAATGCCCGCCTCCGGCGGCGCCGTCGAACCATTTCCCACTTCTCTCCCCAACGCCAAGATCTTCGCCATCTCTCCCGAAAAATCCGAATTCCTTCTCGCTTCCTTCACCGAGCGCGATCGCTTGCTCGCTCTTTGGTCCATGCCTTCGGTTGGGGGTACGCCTCGCCGCCTCGGGGACATCATGGCCACCGATGCCGTCTACACGCCCGACGGCGCGCGCATCACCTTTTCCACGGACGAGGGAATCTTCGAAGTCGGCCGCGACGCTTTGAATCTACAAAAACTCCTGGTTGCCCCAGGTCCCAAGCAAAGCCTTGCGTGGTCTCCCGACGGAAAGGAACTCCGTTTTGAATGGATTACTACACCCGGTGCCGGGGCGACGCTATGGTCATTGCGCGTCGGTTCGCAAAATCCCACCCAGGTTCTTCCCGCCTGGAAAGATGCTCCCGCGCAGTGCTGTGGTCGCTTTTCTCCTGATGGCCGCTATTACATTTTTGTAGGCTTTCAGGCCAATGGCACCCATGCGATTTATGCCCTTCGCGAACCTCGGGGTATTTTCTCTTTCCGCTCACGGCCTTTTCGTCTCGATACCGGGCCCATTCTACTGAATGACCCTATCGTCAGCCCCGATGGCCACCAGCTTTTCGCGCTGGCGTATGACGGGCGCAATGAATATTTCCGCTTCGATCCGGAAACGCACGATCTTCGTCCCTTGCTAGGCGGCGAAAGCGCTGCGTGGCTCTGCGTCTCCCTGATCGCGGACCAGGCTGTGTTTCACGGAAATGATGGCAATCTTTACATGAGCCGCGCCAATGGTACCGAGCGCCACCAGCTCGTGGCCGCATCCCTGAATCCCGAATTGCCTGCCATCAGCCCTGACGGCAAGCAAGTCCTCTTCGTCGCCACCTCTTCAGGCTCTTCGGTCAAAAAAATCTGCTTGGTGTCCACCGAAGGAGGGCCTGTTCGCGACGTCATTTCCCAGCCGTTTTCTGTTTATGCTCCTTCGTGGTCTCCAGACGGCCAAAAAATTCTCTACTCGGCTGATCCTAACGACGCGGCTCACACCGGCGTCTACATTTTCGACCTCGCCTCCCGGCAATCGCAGAAAATCTCCGGCTCCGAGGGCTTCTGGAAGTCCCGCTTCTCTCCGGATGGAAAATTCATTGCTAGCGTTTCCGGGGAAAACAAATTCGTCAACCTCTTCAATCTCTCCGCCCAGCAATGGACTACCATCGCGCGCGGCAATGTCTTTAGCCCCGTCGCCTGGTCCTCGGATTCGCGCCTCGTTTTCTATCAGGATGTCCTCGAAGACGGCGAACCTGTCCACCGTTACAACTTGCAAACCCGCCAGACCGATGTCGTCATGGATTGCCGTCCTTTGCTCGAAGGCGGCGTCCTCCGTTGCGGCTTTGAAGACCTTCTATCCGACGGCTCCCTCCTGCTGCAACTCACCCGCGGTGATCACACCGTCTATTCCCTCACCCTCGACCTCCCTTGACCCTTTGAACTCTTAAACCTCGGAACCCCCCGACTGCGGGCTAACCAACTTCCTTTTCCCCGCCTCCCCGCGTAAACTGCCTGTGTCCAGCTTGGGGGAAGGGAATGATTCTCGATTTCTACGGCCTGCGCGAACAGCCCTTTGGCGTCACGCCTGACCCCGCCTACCTGTACCCCAGCCACACCCACTGCGCTGCACTCGACTCCCTCACCGACGCTATTCTCACCGACCGCGGCTTCATGGCCCTTATCGCCGATCCCGGCATGGGCAAGACCACGCTCCTCCAGCAGGTCCTCGAGGGCATGCCCGAAAAAGCCCGCGGCGTGTTCCTCTTTCAGACCCAGTGCGACTCCCGCGAATTTTTCCAGTACATGATGAGCGAGCTCGGCGTCGACTTTACCCGCATGAGCCTCGTGGCCATGCACAACAAGCTCAACGAAATCCTCTTTGCCGAAATGCTCGCCGGGCGCCGCTTCGTCCTCATCGTGGACGAAGCCCAGAATCTTCAGGACTCCGTCCTCGAAACCATCCGCATGCTCTCCAACTTCGAGACCACCCACGCGAAGCTCATGCAGATCGTTCTCTCCGGCCAGTCGCAACTTGGCGAAAAGCTCCAGCAGAAAAATATGGCGCAACTTCTTCAGCGCCTCACCGTCGTCCAGTATCTCGAGCCCTTTTCGCCCGAAGACACCGCCGGCTACATTCGCCATCGCCTCAAAGTCGCCGGCTACCCCGGCCCGTCGCTCTTCGACGATTCCGCTCTGGCCTTGGTCGCCGAAGAAAGCCGCGGCGTTCCCCGCGAAATCAATAAAATCTGCTTCCGCGCGCTGCTCGAAGGCTACGCCGCCGACGCCACGCTCATCTCCGCCGATCTCGTCGCCAAAGCGATCAGCCGCCTCAAGCTCGTCACCAAAACGCGTCCCCAACCCGTCCTGGCTCTCCCCGCTGGGCCGCCGCAAACCACAACCTCACAAGACGCGCCCTCCGTCGAACCAACCAACGTCATCTCCATCTCCCCATCCCCGAATCTCACCTATCCCGTAACCAGGCGCTCCCGCTGGAAGTCCTGGGGCACACGCACCTCCGCCGCCATCGCCCTTCTCCTCGGCGGCACTCTGCTCTTGCCGCACAGCGCCATTTCGCGCGTCTCCGAATCCCTCCGTCAAAAAATCTCTGCCACTCGGATGCTTGTGCAGCGCAGCGTCACCCGTGCATCAAGAAACTCCGTGCCTTCGGACGCTTCCGTCTCCGCCGGCAATCAGCCGCAGCCTGCGCCAGCTTCCGCCAACTCCACGAATTCACAATCCACCTTCACCACCAACAACGCGCTCCCCTACAACTCATCCGAACAAGCCTATTTCGATCTCAACCGCGCCGCTGTCGCTTCCGCCGCCACTCCCCGCGATCCGCTCGCCGCCTCTTCGCCGCGTTTCTCCCTCGCTCACGAGCTCGGCCTCAAAGTCACGCGCATCGCCATTGACCCGGGCCACGGCGGCTATGACACCGGCACCACCGGCCCGCACGGCCTGCTCGAAAAAGATCTCTGCCTCGACGTCGCCCTCCGCCTCGGCCAGCTCATCCAGAAAAATCTTCCCGGCACCGAAGTCGTTTTCACGCGTACCGACGACCGCCACGTTTCCCTCGAAGAGCGCACCGCCCTCGCCAACGACGCCAGCGCCGACCTCTTCGTCTCCGTTCACGCCAACTCCAGCGACTTCCACTACATTCGCGGCGCCGAAACCTTCTATCTCAGCCTCGCCGATTCCTCCGAAGCCCGCGATCTCGCCTCCCGCGAAAACGCGCTCACCGAATCCTCGCTCCACGAACTCCCCGACCTCCTTCGCAAAATCGCCCGCAATGATAAGGTCGTCGAATCCCGCCAGCTCGCCGCCGATATTCAGCAGTCCCTCGCTTCGCAGCTCCAGTCCGTCAGCCGCCAGGAAGCCGACCGCGGCGTAAAGCACGCCCCCTTCCTCGTCCTCACCGGAGCCAACATGCCCGCCGTCCTCTCCGAAATTTCATTCGTCAGCAACGCCGCCGATGAACGCCTCCTCTCTGATCCCGCCCAGCGCCAGCGCATCGCCGAAGCCCTCTTCCGCGGCATCTCCGCCTACCTCCACCGCAACTCCGCAGCCCCCACCCCCCCCCCCCAAAAAATCGCCACCACCACCCACTCCCCCAATCCCAAACCCCTGTAGGTGCCAGGCTTTAGCCCGGCTCTCTTTGCCTCTGTAGCGCAGGTCGAGCGCCATTTGCTCGCCCTGCGGTTTTTCTCTTATCCCCTCCTGCCCCTGTAGTGGCCGGGCTTCAGCCCGGCTCTCTTTGCCTCTGTAGCGCAGGTCGAGCGCCTTTTGCTCGCCCTGCGGCTTTTCTCTTACCCCCTCTTGCCCCTGTAGTGGCCGGGCTTCAGACCGGCACTTCCTCTTTGTAGCGCCCACCATCCAAGTCGCAGGTTGTGCGCCCCGAATGCTTTTGCCGCCCGGGCACCTCTTGTAGTGGCCGAACTTTAGATCGGCCTCCCATCCCACGCCAGGCCGCTCTTTAGTTTCACCGTGTAGGGGCGGCTTTATGCCGCCTTCTTTTTGCCGACTCTCAGCTCAGATCGCCTCAGGTAGCGCCTCCCGCCCCTGCCCGATGTCGATTACGACCGACATCGATGTCTCAACCGTGCAGCCGGACTGGAGCTTGTACTTCCATGCCTGGATGCTCTTGACCAGGCCGGCATCTACCTTGGGAGAGCCTGTGCCTTTGAGAACCTTCACATTGCCGATGCTTCCGTCCTCTTTGACAACGAACGAGACCTTAGGACGGCGATTTAATCCCGTGAAGTCCGCGACCTTCGGTACGAACTGAAATGGATTGAAGTCAGGTGGGTTCGCGGATACGAGTTGGCACACTTGCTTTGTCGCTCCGCTGTCACTACTGGGAGCCTGAGCCATGAGCACAACTGCGACCAGGAATAGCACCGCCAGCGTCGTCAGTTTTATTGACATTTGTACGGCCCCAGTTTGTTGTCTGGGGCCCCCTGGCTACCGCTGGCGACGCTCCGTCAAGGGAGTCGAAGCCTGCTTATCCTGGCCTTTTCATCCGCAGAGTCATACTCCTTCGTGTAACCAACGATCTGCCATTTCCCAGCTTCGTCTTGCTTAAGCTGATAGGTTCCACGTCTTAGAGTTTGGGCGAAGTGTTCGCCCGGCCGAACGGTGAGATCGTCTGCTTGAACGCGCATGCTAATCACTCCGGCTGAGTCCCTCTGAAGTTTGTCGATGAAGATCCGAAGGCCATGAGAATAATCTTTGGGATGATGCTGTCCACCAGGGGCCATAGCAGGCTGACACACAGCTTCGTCACTAATTTCGAATCCGCCCTTGCGCAAGTATCGTACGAGAGGCTCGGTAGGCATCCCGGGGGGCATTCCAATGCATATCGGAAATAGTGCTCTATTCCCAAGAGCTGAGATTTCCTGATTGTAAATGAGCGCAACGCCGTCATATTCATCAGGCTTAAGGCCCTGCGAAGCGCCTTGTCTGGCTATCGCTGTAATCGTTAGCCAGCAACTTACGATCAGGATGAAACCGCATAAACCAATTCTTCGTTGCACAGTTGCACCTCCGATCGAGATTACTTTTTTGTCCGTCGCAACTACACTTGAATTTCTTGAACTGGTCATTGCTTAATATAGTTGATGTCACTGCCTAACACACTTGCGACTGGAGAACTCTCCAAGCACTCTAACTGCTTCTGGTAACCTCTGCATCCCTCTTGATTTTGTGCATCACTGTTCGGTGGAAGACCGGGCTTATCGCCATTTCTTCTCTCCCTGCAAAAATCAGAAGGAATCCACGGATTGGCGGGTGGGGCAGGCTTGAAGATGCACAGGGCACAAATCTCGAGCACAAGGCAATATGGATGGTTTAAAAGGCAGGGTGCTCGTGTACACAAAGACGGAGTCACCAGATTCGGAGAGCAGTTTTGCAAAGAGGTGTGTCCATGGGTCTTGATGCCGTTGTCTATCGAAACCGAGAGCACGTGGAAATGGGCCGTGACGGAGAACATGCCATAGTAATCCCAGAGACTGGGGAGGTGTATTTTGAAGATGACAGATTGGCGAGGAAATACGACCATAAACGCAAGGCTGTCGAGCATCGGCTCGGGAACATTTCGGCTGCAGCTGAGTTATGTGACGAAGTGACTCGATTGATTGGACCCGAAAGCATGACAGTCCAGAGAATACTCTATTCAGGAACTCACGGCGGGGACACGATTCCTCTTAGCGATCTGCCCGAACTGTCCGCCGAACTACACGTCATTCGCAGGTCTGGTCGGGCATCGGCTCACTTGCATCAGTTAGTTGGTGCCTTGGAGGAGCTCATCCAGGCCGCCAAGGAGGAAGCCAATCCCATCGTTTTCGTGTGAGGCGGGCTGATGGGATGAGGGTGTCGGCTCCTCCGACGAGTAAACTTGGTTGCGCTAACAGCCAGGGCTCGGAAGAAAGGAGTCGCTCAACACGGAAATCCTATGCTCCACCCGTCAAGCCCACTCCTGATCCTCTACAATAAGGGCGATAGGATTCTTGAATGACGGGGCCTACGCTAAATAACGTCACCCTCTGGACGCAGCGCGCGGGCATGGGTGTGCTAATCCTTCTGACCCTGTTCGGATGTGCGTTGGAGCTCAGGCACCGCTCGAAATACGGACATTTTGCCGCCTACGGAATTCACACGGATGTAGTGTCAGAGAATCACGATCTTGGTATCCCTGGGGTCCAGACAGTCTACTGCATGGTTCTGACAAACCTAACCTTTTTCCCTGCGAAGTTTGAGGCCATTAAGTTACCTGGTGGGTTTATTGGAAGTGGCTACAAATATCACGACCAGTTGCAAAAATGGGACCAGAAGTCTGGGTCTTGGGTAACGGTGATGGACACGGTGGCAGTGAGCGCAGGAAGCGGCTGGGACCGGCCCAACATAACCCGCACTATTTGGCCTGGCCAGTCAATTTATCCCATCGGCTGGGACGCGATTGCAGCCACGGAAGGTGTCACCAGCGGAGATACTGTGCGGATAGCCGTCTTTAACACCTTTCGCCCAGTCGCAGCCTTGCCCGAAACACCTGCCTACTCACCAGTGTTCATAGTGCGCCCGTGACCCGAAGTGGGCGGAGACACACGTTAGGGGAACGTTCCTATCTACTTCTCAATTCCTTAGGCGGCGTGCGTCCGCCCAAACGTTCGAATAGATACTCATCAATTAACTATTGACTAAGTTATTCCTTGTATGCTACTCTTCCCTGTGACGTTAGCGCACCGCTGTCCTTGCTCGCCTCCGGAAACTTCTTCCCCCTTTTTCCCGCCCCTGTCCCCATCGCCCGCCCACGCTCCTCAACAGCCAACCTCTTGCAATTTCATCCACTTCCCGCCGTCCATCAACTGCAAGCCTGGCCCTCTTCCGCTAACCCCCCACACATGCCAGCCAGCAAAATAAACCCTTTCTCTCCTATCTCTTCCGCAAAACCCATGGTACCCCCTCCCAACTGGCCCCACCAATCCACCCGCCTACGCACACACTTCCGCCACCTTTCCCACTTTCTATTTTCGATTTTCCCTTTTCGGATTACTGCAAAGCAGCGGGTTGCCCATTATTCGTGCCGCGGCACACGGGACACGTGTCGCCAACCACCCGCGACTATCCCTTGAACAGGGTGCGGAATGTGAAGAACAAAATGCCGGAGAGCATCATGGCCGCAGGAAGCGTCAAAACCCACGCCAGCGCCAGGTTGCGCACCGTGCTCAACTGCAATCCCGAGCTGTTCGCCATCATGGTTCCGGCGACGCCGGAGGATAAGACGTGGGTGGTACTGACCGGCAGACCCAAGCCATCCGCCGCGCCAATCGTGGCCATCGCCGTGAGTTCGGCTGCCGCGCCCTGCGCGTAGGTAAGATGCGTCTTCCCGATCTTTTCGCCCACGGTGACCACAATGCGCTTCCAGCCGATCATCGTGCCCAAACCCAGCGCCAGCGCCACGGCCACTTTCACCCACAACGGAATGAAGCGGGTCGCGCGATCCACGTGGCCCTTGTAGTTCTTCAACACCGCCACGTCGGCCGCGGCAAATTTGGGTGTCCCGGATTTCTGCATCAGCCGCAACGCTTCGCTCACCAGGTACATATCGTTGCGGAAGTTGCGCACGTGCTCGTGCGGCACGGAGGCGAGTTGCTTGAACTGCGCCATTTCCGTGCCGATATCGTTGATCAGCACACGCAGCGCCAGCATGGTGCCGGGCTTGAATTGTTTCGTGCGAATGTATTCCGTCACGTCGTCGCGCGGATCGCCCACCACCGCCGAGGTTTCCACGTATTTCCCGATGGTGTCCGCGGCCTGATGCGAAACGGCGATGAAATCCTGCGTTTGCCGGGGCGTAACTGCATGATTGAGCGCATAGGTGGTGGGCACAGTGCCGATCAGGATCAGCATGATCAGGCCCATGCCTTTTTGCCCGTCGTTGGAGCCGTGGAAAAAGCTGACGCCCGTGCATGTGAAGATTAGCAGGCTACGGATCCAGAATGGAGGCGGTTCGGTGCCCTTCGGTGCTTCATAGAGGCGCTTGTCCCGAATCACAAATCTCATGGTCAGAAACAGGAGCGAGGCCAGGATAAAGCCGAAAATTGGTGAGAGCAGCAACGACTTACCGATGTTCAAGGCTTGTGCCCAATCCACGCCGCTGGTTCCGCTCTTCGTGCTCATCAACTGATTGGCGATGCCCACGCCGATAATCGAGCCGATCAGGGAGTGGGAACTCGATGCCGGCAGCCCCAACCACCAGGTTCCCAGGTTCCAGATAATTGCCGCGATCAACAGCGCAAAAACCATCGCAAAGCCCGCGCTGCTGCCAACTTGCAAGATGAGTTCCACGGGCAAGAGCGAGACGATACCGAAGGCCACCGCTCCGGTCGAGGTGACCACCCCCAGAAAGTTCCAAAACCCGGACCACACCACGGCGATGTTCGGATCCAGCGAATGTGTGTAAATCACAGTGGCGACTGCGTTTGCCGTGTCGTGAAACCCGTTCACAAACTCAAAGCCCAATGCCACCAGCAGAGCAATGCCCAGCAGAAGATACGGCCAGGCGGAGCCCAACACCACGTCACCAAGATCTTTGGCGATGCTGGTGCCTATAAAAATCAGTCCCCCAATCAGCACCAGCCCAAAAACCAGGGTTCCGACCCGGCTGGGTGGTTTGTTGAGCTTTTCGTGCACGCCGTGGGTTGTGGTAGCAGCGGCGGTAGAGACTGTGGAGGCCATAGAAATCCTTCCGGACCGAGAGAGTCCGCCTTGAGCGGGCGGTAAACCCATGCCTTGCTAGAAAGTAACGAAAAGAGGCTGTGTTTATACGTCGCGAATGTTAAAGAGCAATGAATACAATGTTTCGGGTTAAAGTCACCTAGAAGACGCGGCCCAATTGAAAGAACCACTTGTGATGGCCGGTGTCGCCTCCGCTCCCGCCAATCAGGATGGGACCAAAGGCCGTTTCCGCGAGTAAGCCGGCGCCCCCATCGGCCGAAAGCTTCGGCGCGTTGAACGGGTCGCCGTACATCTTGCCCAGTTCCGCAAAACCCGTTAGATAAACTTGCTTGCCGACGAAGGGCGGTAATTGAAAGATTTTGTGCAAATAACCGGTCCGGCCGAGGAAATACTGATTGCCCACCAATTCGTTCAACCCGTAGGCGCTCAGGCGCCCCACGCCACCCAGAAAGTAGGCGGGGGTGCCAAATGTGACACGCCCGAACGTCGAGCCGCCTTCTCCGGTCAGATAAAACGATCCTTTTGTGGATACCGGCTGAAAGTATTGAAATAGTTGGGTGAGCGACGGATAAGCCTGCAGGGCCAGAGGTGTTGTATCGTACCACTGGAAATTTGTTTGTGCGTAGATGCCTTTTGTCGGAATCACCGCTTCGTTCGTGTGATCCAGGATATAGCGGAGATGGAATTCGCCAATGCGTCCACTTGTTGAGCTGAAATCCGGGGTGCCGAGCCGCAAGGCGTAATTCTGGTAGCCGACACCGTAGCCCACGCGCAGCTCACTGAAGCGATTGAAGCCATATCCAAGGTCCAAGCCGCCATCCACGTCATCCACACGGTAAATCGCCCGGGGATCTTGTTTCTGGTAGATCTTGAAATTCGTTTGCCCGGCATTTATGTAGGGAGCGAAGAACCATTTGCCCAGCGGTTGAAACGGGCGGTACAGCTCGCTATGGATGCCATAAGTTGCGCCAAAGGCCAGGTCCGTACGCCACTCGGAGCGGTAACCCCAAACGTCCATGGCGGTAATGCGCGTACCGAAAGTGAAGTTCACGTCCTGTGGTTCGCTTCCGTCAAGCTGCACCGACGGCAGCAGAAACGGAGGCGCGTATGTTTTTTCGTGGACGCGAACCAAGAGACCTTGTTGACCGTCATTGCCCACCACGTCGTAGGTGATGCTGTCATAGCGACCCACGCCGGTCAGGCGTGTCAGCAAGCTGTCGAGTTTCTGGGTGTCCAATGGTTTGCCGACAAACGCCTTTAGCAAATTCTGTATGTTCTTTGTGCCTTCGGGATCCGCTCCTTCCACGCGGATGAATTGCGGCATGCCGGCAGCCCCGCGCTTCCGAGAGTTCTTTTGCCGCAGGTATTCGGCCCAGGCTGAGTCATCCAGGGAGTAAGCTTTCAGAATTTGTGCTTTGGCCTCGGCCGCGTCATAGCCCTGCTGAATCAGTTCTTTCGTTTTGTCGTAATCGGAGGTCGAAAACTTTTCCACGTCCGCCTTGACGATCAGGTCGGCGCCGGCCATGCCGCGGATTTCCGTTTCCGCGATCACCAGTGCCACGGAGCGCCCCAAAACGCTGAAAGCGGACTGAATGTCTTTTGCGCTCGAGGGAGAAATCTGCAGATGCACGGCGATCACCACGTCCGCGCCCATCTGCCGCACCACGTCGGTGGGTAGATTATCCACCAGGCCGCCGTCCACAAAGATCTTGCTGTCCTGCCGGACCGGGGCGAAGACACCGGGAATGGACATGGTGGCGCGCATGGCATCGGAGAGCGAGCCGCTCTGGAAAATGTACGGCTTACCGGAGATGATTTCCGTGGAGACGCAGCGGAAGGGAATCGGCAGGTCATTGAACGAGGAAATATCGGAATAATTGATAGTCTCGCGGTCGATCATCAAATTGATCTGGTGCCCGGAATTGAGACCCGGTGGAAGGGTGGCTCCATTCTTAAGGCCAATGGTGATGGAATTCGGCACTGCTTTTGCATCTTCTTTCCGGCGAAACGAAAGACTCTGATACGGCGTCGCTCCCCCTAGCAGCAGGGGCCAGTCCGAGGTTTCCACCAGGTGCCGCAAGTCGTCCGCGGATTTACCGGTCGCGTACATGCCTCCCACCAGCCCGCCCATGCTGGTTCCCGCCAGGTAGTCGATGGGGATGTGGTGTTCCTCAAACCATTTCAAGACCCCGATGTGCGCTTCGCCAAGCGCGCCACCTCCTTCCAGTGCGAGGCCAATCTTGGGCCGCCCTTGCGGTTGCTTCACAGTAATTTGTGGCTTATCGGGGCTTTGCGATGGGGCCGCTGCGATGGGGCCGGTAGTTTCTTGGGAAGCGCAAGGCGTGGCAAGAACAAACAGTACAAGGAAGACTCGAAGTAAGCGCATCAAAGACCTCACGGAAGGACCGAATGGGGGCGGTACGTTTGCGAAAGCATGTTACCTAGGATTGGCAGGGGATGAAACCAGCATGTCGTGAGTTTCCTCCCGGGAAAATCGAAGCGGTCCGAAGGGCAGCGAACAGCGAGGTTTGCCGGTAAACTAGAGACAAGAGAAAATCAGCGCAGGAGCGCTTAGTCGCCATGACAACGACGGTCCAATCTTCCGTGAAGCTCGACACCATGCACCACGTCGCTATCAGCGTCTCCAATGTGAAAGAGACCGTGGACTGGTACACCAAACATTTCGATTGCAAGGTCGCTTATCAGGATGAAACCTGGGCCCTGGTGCAATTCGCCAACATACAACTGGCCTTTGTTTTGCCGCAGCAGCATCCGCCGCACATCGCCGTGCTCGGCGATCCCGCGCAATACGGCGAACCAAAAACGCACCGCGACGGCACCCGCTCGGTCTATACAAAAGATCCCGCCGGGAACAACATTGAGATCCTCGCTCTGAAGTAGAAGGCAAGATTCGGAACAGGGAAGTATGCCGCGCGCCTCAACCATTTTTGTTTTGCATCTTTCTGCCACCGTATTCATGACCGGCGTCATCTGGGTCATTCAACTGATCCACTACCCCTTGTTTGCCCGCGTGGGACAGGAGGGATATGTGGCTTATCAAAGCGAACACGAGAAGCGCATCACATGGATTGTCGGCCCGATGATGCTGCTGGAATTGGCCACCGGTGCCTTGTTGCTCGTCAACAGGCCAGCAGCGATGCCGCGCACGATCCTCGTCCTGAATCTTGCCCTGCTTGGAGTGATCTGGTTGTCCACCGCGTTCCTGCAAGTGCCACAGCACCGGCGCCTGGAAAGCGGCTACGATGCGGTTGCAATTTCAAGACTCGTCCAGACCAACTGGATTCGCACCGTCTCCTGGTCCGCGCGTTCGATAATGCTGATTTGCGTGCTTCTCCGGGCAGTTTTCTAGAGTTTGTCTCACAAATCGGCACAGGACCGGAGAGGCAATTCCTCAGTGGCAAAAGCCCAGTGTTTCTAGCTTTTTTTTGATGTCGGAGCTAAAGCTCCGACCCCCGCTACTCCATTTATGAGGAGATGGCTTCCAGGACGCCGAGGACAGATGGACTTGCTCAGACGTTGGCTTCCTCTTCAGGGTGCGGTTGCCGATGGGCCAGCGCGACTCCTGCCAGCACAAGAACACCGCCGAAGATCTGCGATGCCGCCAGCGGTTCACCCAATAGCACGGCGGCCATCGCGGCGGTCAACGGTCCTTGTGTCAACAAGCTGATGGAAGTTAGCGTCGCGGGCAGGTGCCCCAGTGCATAGGTTAGGAACAGATAGCCACCCAGTTGCGACACGAGCCCTAGTCCCAGAACGGCCCAAAGAGTTCTTCCGTGCGGCATCCGCAACGAAATTCCCATGGCCAGGTTCATCAGCAGCAGCGCCACCGTGCTGGAAATCATCGCCAGCCGCAGAAACGCCAGTGTGCCCGTGGAGCTTCTGATCTTCTCGGTAACCATCAGGTAGACCGCGAAGCACGCCGATGCCGCGAGCGCCATCAAATCTCCCACACCGACTCCCGCGTGTTTCCCCAGGTCCGTCCAGAGAATCGCCATGCCGCCCAAAATAGCCAAGAGCAAACCAATCCAGAAGGAGCGTGCGGGAACGCGCCGCAGCACCAGCCAGCTCAGGAGTCCCACAAAGATCGGCGTATTATTTCCAAACAAGGTCGCATTCGCAGCGGAAGTGCGCAGGATCGAAGTGTTGTAGAGCGCGAGGTCAAACGCGAAGAAAAGCCCGCCAAACGAGATGATGCCGAGCGTGCGCCAATCCACAGGCGCGCGCCGCCGGCCGAACAAGAAGGTTGGCAGCAGCACCACCGCAGGAACCAGCATGCGGTAAAACGCTGAAGCTGGGCCGGGAATGTCCGTCCAGCGGACGAGAATCGCCGACCATGAGATGCAGACAATGCCTCCCACCAGTGCCAGATAGGCGGGCAAGCGCTTTGCCCGGGCAGCTTCTTGCATCGCGATGGCGTGTTCGGAGGACAAGTTTATCTCTGACGGAATGCTGGCCGGTCTAGAGTCCCGGCACTACCTGCGAGTATGGCACGCGATGCCCGCCGGGACAGGTGCCGAATTGGCCTCTTCCGTGGGGTGACTCACTTGCTGCAACTTCTCCCGAAGACTAGGGTTTTAGAGAGAGCCTGCCCGTGTGCGCAGGCCGAAAGAAGCAAGCCATGCCAGCCAACCTTTCCCAGCCAATACCGGAATCGCCGGCCACTGCGCCTGTTCCCGAGAAAAAGGTCAGCCCGTTAACCTGGGGGTTTCGTTTCCTGCGCTGGTCCACCTACCTGGCCGCGCTCATCACCATCATTCTTATTCTTCACAAGTCGCCGCCGCCTCCGGTCGCTGCAACTCCGCAAGCCGCGGCAAGCGCGGAAGAAAAACTATCACAAGCCCAGCAATCGATTTCCCAGGGGCAGCCCACCACTCTGCGGCTAGATCAGGCGGAAGTGAATTCGTACTTGGCGAATCACCTTGATCTTGCCCCGCAAAACTCTGCCTCTTCCCAATCCACCCCGCAATCCGCGCCTTCCATGCCGGGCAGCGGCTCAGGTCCCATGACCTCCACCGACATTGAGCAGGCCAAGTCTTCGGTAAAAGACGTGAAAGTCACGATGGAAGGCGATCAAGTGCACGCCTACGTTGTATTCGATCTGCATGGCAAGGATATGACGCTCGACCTGGTGGGAAAACTCGGAGCGCAGGATGGCTACCTGAAGTTTGAACCTGTCAGCGGGAAAATCGGCTCGCTGCCTATTCCGCAGTCTGCCCTGGAGAGCGCGGTTCGCCAGTTGATGGAGTCTCCAGAAAATCGCGACAAGCTCAAACTGCCCGCGGATATCTCCGACTTGCGCATCGAAAACGGCGAACTGGTCACCACCTACCACTGAGTTCCGCAAGCCAATCCCTCCGCCCCGTCGAAATCAGCGGCGCCCGAAGAATCCAAGACCATCGCAAATAGCTGGGCCATAATTGACGCAGCGCTTTGCCAAGCGACGTGGAACCAGCCCCGGCGAGTAGAATGGAAACTGAGGAGTCGAAGGTAGAAGGCAATGAGCAAGACGCGACTTGTGCTATTCGCCCACGGCAGCGGCGACCCACGCTGGAGAGCGCCCTTTGAAAAGCTGGATCGCGAGCTTGCCGCTGAACTGGGCCGAGAGCGCGTAACGCTAGCTTATATGGAATTCGTCGGGCCCACGTTGCTGGATGCCGCGTCGGGTGCCGTACGAGACGGCATCGAGGAGTTGCGCGTGCTTCCCCTGTTCTTATCGGCCGGTGCGCATGTGGCGCAAGACATCCCCGAGCAAGCCGCCAAGACTCGCTCGAAATTTCCCAAACTCCAGGTGCAAGTGCTCCCGCCCATCGGCGAAGACCAGCGTTTTGTGGACCTCATCAAGAAAGCGTCCCGCGAGTCTCTCCTTTAACACGGGGCTGGTCCGAACCTTGCTGAAATTGTGGAAGGATGCGCGGGTCGCGTTATACTGAGACTCCGCACGCAGGGGGAATTACGCATGGGGCAGCTGAAGGACGATACGAAGCGCGATTCCGAGTTGGGAATGGGCCGCGAAATCACCCGCCGGGACTTTCTGAATGGAGTGGCGATTGGAACCGGCACAACACTTTTGAGCGGCATGCTGAGCCCCCAGCAACTGCTGGCGGCCGGCGCGCTCGACGAGTTTGCACCCGAAAAGGCTCCCGACTACTACCCGCCGGCGCGCATGGGCATGCGCGGAAACCACGATGGTTCCTTCACCACGGCGCACAAGATGCGCGACGGCGCCAGCGAAGATTCGCTGGGCGATCCTATCCAAACCGGCGAGACCTATGACCTGGTCGTTGTTGGCGGCGGCATCAGCGGGCTCGCAGTCGCCTACCGCTTCCGCCAGCAAACCGGGAAAGCCGCGAAAATACTGATTCTGGATAATCACGACGATTTTGGGGGCCATGCCAAGCGCAACGAATTTCAGGCTGGCGGCCGCCTGGTTCTTTCTTACGGCGGCACGCAGTCCATCGAAAGTCCCGGCGAATACAGCGACGAGGCGAAAAAACTGCTTGTCGAACTCGGTATTGATACGCAGAAATTCTACAAAGCCTACGACACAAGACTCTACGCCAAAAGCGGCACCGCCGCGTTTTTCGATAAGGAAACGTTCGGCGAAGACCGGATGGTCACGGGGATGAATGCCATGCCCTGGCCGGAATTTCTGGCCAAGGCGCCGCTCTCCGATGCGGTGAGGAAAGACATTGCGCGGATTTACAGCGAGAAAGTCGATTATCTGCCGGGCCTCGCGACAGAACAAAAAATTTCCGCGCTTCGCAAAATCAGTTATGCCGAGTACCTGACGAAATACTGCAAGTTGACGCCCGATGCCTTGCCTTTTTTCCAGACGTTTACTCACGACCTTTATTGCGTCGGCATTGAAGCGGTCCCGGCCCTTCGATGCTATGGGTCCGGCGACGATTACGGCTCGTTTTCCTACCCGGGTTTCGATGGTCTCGGGCTTCCGAAACACGCCAAAGAGGAACCGTATATCTTTCATTTTCCCGATGGCAACGCCTCCATCGCGCGCCTGCTCGTGCGCTCTCTAATCCCAGACGCAGTCCCCGGCGGCAGCATGGAAGATGTTGTCCTCGCGCGGGCCAACTACGCGAAACTCGACGACCCAGGCAATGCCGTCCGCATTCGCCTGAACAGTACGGCTGTGAACGTGAAACACTCCGGCGCAAAGGAAGCAGCGAAAGAAGTGGAGGTTGCTTACCTGCGCGGCGGCAAGCTGCACGTGGTGAAAGGGAAGTATTGCGTACTGGCTTGTTACAATGTGATGGTTCCCTACATCTGCCCGGAATTGCCGGACGCCCAGAAGGAATCGCTGGCCTACATGGTGAAGGCCCCGCTGGTGTACACACACGTGGCCCTTCGCAACTGGACTTCCTTCGCCAATCTGAGGATTCACCAGATTATCGCTCCGTGCGGCTATCACACTTACACAGCCCTCGATTTCCCCGTGAGCCTCGGGAAGTACGAATTCCCCTCGAAGCCCGAGGAACCCGCGGTGCTCTTCATGCTTCGAACTCCCTGCAAACCGGGCTTACCGGTGCGCGATCAATATCGCGCGGGCCGCTACGAGCTGATGCAAACGCCCTACGCCAAATTCGAGCGCAACATTCGCGAACAGCTAAGCCGCATGCTGGGCGGCGGCGGATTTGATCCAGCGCGCGACATCGAAGGCATCACCGTGAACCGTTGGGCCCATGGGTACGCGCTTGAGCCTTTTGGTCTGGACATGGGCGGCTGGAAATCGGGCGAAGAACCCTGGGTGCTCGGGCGCAAGCCGTACGGGCGCATTGCCATCGCCAATTCCGACTCCGGGGCCAGCGCCTATACTGACGTCGCCATTGATCAGGCCTATCGGGCCGTCGGTGAACTTCTCGCCAAGCAATCCTAAATCCCTTGGCCCAGTCTGCAGTCATTGACGTTGATTTTTTGGCAAATGCCTTGCAGGAAACTGCGGCTAACGCATCCGCTTGCCTTACTCTGAAAACGAAGCCCAACTTCAGATCCACAGAGTAAGAGGTATCTCCCCATGAGGACCAAGATCGTTTATCTGGCGGCTCTTTTCATTGCAGGCGCAACGTTGACAGCACGCGGGCAGAACTCGGAAAAGGACGAAGCGGGACACATCCAGGCGTTGGAGGTGGCCTGGAATCATGCGCTCGAGTCCAAAGACGCCAACGCTTTGGACATGCTTCTGGCCAACACCATGGTTTCCGTGGACATTGACGGCAGCATCATGAACAAAGGGGAATTTCTCTCCAGCATCAAGGCGCCGGATTATCAGCCCTCTCAGGCCGTGACCGAACAGAGCAATGTCCAAATGTATGGTACCGCCGCCGTGGTTGTCGGAGTTTTTCGGGTGAAGGGAATGGACAAAGGGAAAGCCTACGTCCATCGCGAACGCTTCGTAGATACCTGGATCAAGATCAATGGAACCTGGCAGTGCGTGGCCACAACTGCCGCGCTGATTACGGCGAAACAACCGGCCGACTGAACCTAGGATCGCGCGAACTCGGGTGGGCGAGTTGGAGAAACCTTCTCGTGAACATAACGGTCGGCGAGCTTCTTCCCAAGCTCCAGCATCGGCTCTTCGAGCAGATGGTAAAGGAGAACAGGAAGGCCCGTGGAGATGACCACGAACGTACCGATCCTGAAGACGGTGGGCGCATTGGCCAGAACTTCAAACGCGAACCAGATGCAGAAGAAGTGCGTCAGGTATACCCCGTAAGAATACTTGGCAATGGTATGAAAGGCAGCGCACAAGTGCGGTTGTGTGATTTGCCGGAAAAAAGGAACCGCCAGGCCAATCACAAGACAAAGAATCCATTTCTGGGTCCAGATCATTCCCGGTCCCGATGCTAGGAACGCAAGGCCCGGAACAAGGATCACAAGAGGCCAAATCAGCCCCGGAAGGCGCGGTTTTGCCGTGCGCTGGAGCTGATAGGCGAGCACACCGGGAAGGAAGCACGGAAAGAAAAGCGGGAGACTTGGGTTGGGCCGGAAGTGCAGGACCACCGCAGCTAATCCCACACCAATTGCCCATGCAGCGATTGCGCGTGCAACCGAACGCACAGGAATCAGGAACAGAAACACCCAAGGCAGGAACAGATACATCTGCAATTCATAAGGCAAGCTCCACAGTGGGCTAAGCAGCGGTGTCCGGAAACTCAGATTCTGCACAAGGAACACGTTGGAAATAATGTCGCCGGCGTCGGGTGAATAGCCATAAAAATGACCCGGTGAAAACGAAGTCAGCGGCAATCGGAAGATAACGATCAAAAGGACGACTACGATGCTTAGCGGGTAAATTCGGAAGCAACGCCGAATCATGAAATCCACAAAAAAGATCCAGTTGCTGAGGGGCAGGGTCGAAAGCCGCTGGAAATAACTCTTCCATTTTCTTTCCAGCGAAAGCATCAACACGAAAGACGTGTGCACAAAAAAGAGCATTACCCCGAGTGTGCCCATCAGAATCAGGTTGAACGGGCCGACCTGCTGCACGCCGAAATAGGTGGTCAGATGCGCGAAGAATACGAACAGCACGGCCAGCGAGCGCAGTAGGTCCAAGTTGCTGGAACCCGTTCCGGTGCCCGCGTTGCCAGCAGAGAAAGGCAGCGAATTATCGGGCTGCAGGCGCATGGTTTCCAGCTGAAGCTCCTAACTCGTTCAGCTTACTGACACCAGCGAGTGCTTCCTTATTCGCGGGGTCCATCAGCAGACAAGCTTCGAATTCCTTCTGTGCCTCGGGGTACATGCCTTTTGCCAAATAGATGTGCCCCAGCGCGAGATGTGCCTTCGGATCGAACCGCTCGAAAGTCAGAAGGTGTTGCCAGGCATCTTCCGCCTGGTCGTTGCGGTTCTCTGCGCCGTAGATTTCTCCCAGCGCGCGCCAAGAGGGAAGATCGGGGACAACACTAACGGCCACGAGAAATTGCTGCTCAGCGTCCTTCAGCCTGCCCGCCTTCAAGTACAGCATTCCCAACGCTTCACGCGCCTCGGTGTTTGCCGGGTAGATTTCCACGGCGCGGCAATATTCGATTTCCGCGTCGCTGGTTTTCCCCTCCGCTTCCCATACCTGACCCAAAAGGACGTGCGCCATGGTGAAGTGTGGCTTCAAGGAAATCGCTCTTTGGAGCATCCGGATCGCCTGATCGTATTGTTTCGCTTCCAGCATGGCACGCCCCAGCTCGGCCATGGCTTCCACGCTTTCCGGATTCAACATGAGCGCAACTTTCCATTCCATTTCCGCCTCCGCGTGCGCCCCTTCGCTCCAGCGGAAAATTCCGTATTGCACATGAATGTGCGAGGAATTGGGCTGCGCGCGTAGTGTGCTGACCACCAGAGAGCGGTCATTTCGCCAATCGAAGGTACGCGCGACCGTAGCGTAAGTCGCGAAGCAAGCCAACACTCCCAAGCCAGCCGCGAATGCCCATCGCAGCGTTCGCGCGCTCTCCCTTGTGCCCGCGCGACTCCAAATCCAAAGCATCGCTCCAGCCACCAGCCAGGAAAACGCCACCGAAGGCAGATACAAATAACGCTCCGCGAAGACCGATGCGGTCATCCAGCGGGTGTTCAAGGCGGGAGCAACCGCCAGTGCCATCCAGATCAGGGTGAAGGAATAGAGATGCGCGTGTTTCCAGAGAAGGAAGAAGAGCCCAACGAAGAGCAGAAGTACACCAAATCCCACCAGCACAGGCAGCTCAAACGGCGAGGTGCTCTTCTGAAATGGATAAAACGCGATTAGCGGTGTCGGCCATACCAGCTTTCGCGCGTATTGCCCAATCAAAGCGAGAGCACTGTAGAGCGCCTCCGAGCGGGTGACTTCCGAATGAAGCTGCGAAGGGATGAATTGCCCAACGGCGGCCACGCGCAAAGCCAAGTATGCGGCAAGTGCCAGCCATAATCCGGTATAGCGTGAGAGTTTTTGCGTGATGGGAATTGCGGATCGGTCCGGGCGAAAGAAATGTTCGAACACCACGGCCAGCACAGGAAAAATGATCGCGGTTTCTTTCGTGAACATCCCCGCCAGGAATGCCAGGATTGTCCCGGCGTAGATCCCCCAACGTGGGCCGCTTTCTTCCCCGAGCCGCAAATAGAACCAGAAGGCCACAAGCAAAAAGGCCGTGACCAGCGGATCGCCGATTCCGTCAATCCATGCAACCGGTTCCACATGCACGGGATGAAGCGCAAAGAGAAATCCGGCCAGCAGGCCCAACCACTCATCCCGGAACAACTTGCTGCCGACGACAAACACCAGCCAAACCGCCATGCAGTGTACGAGCACGCAAACCAGGTGATATCCCGCAGGTGATTCGCCGAAGAGTTCGTGGCAGATCAGATAGAAGACGTTCGAAAGCGGCCGGTAGAAATTTGGAGGGGCTTGCTTTCCCTGCTGCGCGAGAAGGGAAGTGCCAAACAACTTGCCGATGTATCGAAAACTGTGAACGTAAGGATTCGTCTCGATTTGTGAATGATCGTCGTAAACAAATCCGCTAAAGACTGTGTTCGCGTAGAGCAGGAAACTCAGGAGAAGCAGGCCGCCCAGCAATAGGCCGCGTCGCGACGGAGAGAGGGTTCGTGTTTCCTGGCTGGCCATGGTCTAAATCCATCTCTGTAATCCCAATAATCACGCTATGCGCCCCGCGCATCAGGGTCAATGGAACGGGGGCCATCATTTGCCCATACAGTTATTAAGTTAGGACTTTATCGCGAGATTCTGCGGTTCCAGAACGGCTAATACGGATGTGCCCAGCAAGTGCTGCGGTAAGAACTCGCAAAGGGAAAGCAAACGAAAAACTGAATTCAAAAGGTCATTGCGAGAGTCAAATCCTGCGGCAACTGTGGATTCGCGGCCCTTGTGAAGGGCCAGCCACGCTTTGCGGAGGACCAACATGGGAATAAACGGCAGACCCCAATAAGTCCAACGGGTGACAGAGAAGCCCGCCGATTGAGCTACTTTCTGCAATTCCGCATACGAATAGCGGCACACGTGGCCATTCGCGCGGTCATATTCGGAAAAGAGCCACTGTCCCGCTGGCACATTCACGATTAGTTTTCCATTTGGTGCCAGATGAAATGCCACCGATTGAAGAAAGCCGGTAGCGTCGGGGATGTGCTCGATCACATCGAACAGAAAAATGAGATCGAAATGCTCGCGGAATTCCACGTCTCGCTGATGGATGTCATAGCAGCAGACACGGCTCTTCCGGCTGAGATTCACCCGCAAAGCGGCTTCGTTCAAATCAAATCCTGTAACCGGCATACCGTAAAGATCTTCAATTTGGCGTTGCAAAAGGCCGTGGCCACAACCAACTTCTGCCATTTCTGATGCGCCCGATATCAATTCGCCCGCCAAAGACCGCATGGCCTCAAAACGACGTTCCACCCAGAAGTGCTTGAGAGGTGCAACTCCAAACCACTCATTGCTCATTCGAACCTGCATCGGAGCAGAGAGGTACTCGATCGTGTGAGCTTCCGGCGTTGCAAGGGGAGACTGGCTGGAGGTCATGACGGCTGGTCCATCACCGCGACCGGCGGGGTGACGCATCAGGCATTTCGCCGCTCCCGGCCTTCGACTCGCCGAAGCCAAGACGATTCACAGGATGAGACCGGCTGCGAAGCACTTCATCCACAATGTAATTCGGGCGCCGTTTGGTCTCTTCGTAAATGCGGCCGACGTATTCGCCGATCACGCCCAAAAAGAAAAGCAGCACGCCGGAAAGGAAGGTCATCAGCAGAAGCAGGGCAGTAAAGCCCTGTGGCGATTTGTTGAACACGAGCTTAGCGATTACCGCGTAAACTCCAAACAGCATGGAAGCGCCAACGGCGATGACACCTAACATCGCGGCCGCGCGAATCGGCACGATTGAAAATGCAAAGATTCCATCGGAGGCAAGTTTCAACAGGCGAAGGAAACTGTACTTGCTCTTACCGGAGTGCCGCTCCGAACGTTCCACGGCAACTCCGATCTGTTTGTAGCCAACCCACGTGCGCAGGCCCCGCAAGTACCGGTGATGCTCCGGGAGACGGCGGATTTCATCCACCACGCGGCGCGACATCAGCCCGAAATCGCCCGAATCGAGCGGCAAGCGAATGTCGGAAAGCTTCGCCATCAAGCGGTAGAAGACGAAGTAGCACATGCGTAGCGGCCAGGCTTCCTTGCGCCTGGTACGTTGTGCATAGACCACGTCGAATCCTTCGTGAAATTTCTGTACAAAGGAGGGAATCGCCTCGGGAGCGTCCTGCAAGTCGCCGTCCATGACCACAATGGCGTCTCCGGTCACGTGGTCGAGGGCCGCGCTGAGCGCCGCTTGGTGCCCAAAATTTCGCGAGAGAGTCACCAAGACTATGCGCGAATCGCCTTCCGCTGCTTCCCGCACCAACGTCGCGGTGCGATCACTGCTGCCGTCATCCACAAGCAAGAGCTCGTGTGGACCGCCGGGAAGTTCGTGCAGGACCGCAAGCACCCGGCGCAGGAGTTCCGGCAGCACGGACTCTTCGTTGTGTAGCGGAATGGCCACGGAAAGTCGGAAGCCGCCGTTCATCGCTTAGCCCTGCCCTTGCCGTAGATCAGATTCCAGATGGGAAAACCGAGGGCTCCCAAATTGTAAGGCTCGCAGACCACCAAATCCAGATGCTCACTAAACATCTGCTGCCACTGCTCGAAGGGACGCGGAAATTTGCCGCGATCTTGATGCGCCATGAACCGCGCCAGCGAACGCTCTTTAGGCAGGACAAGTTCAATCAGATGGATATGGCCGTCGGACGAAAGCCAGCATGGCAACCGCTGCAGGATCGTGGCGCAAGCCGCATCGTCCACGTGATGCAGGAAGCTATTGACTAGAATGAAGTCGTAGCAGGGGCCCGGCGGCTGGTCGTAGGTGCTGACGTCGGCGACGAGGAAGTTGCGGTTATACTTTTTCCGGGCGTGCGCGATGTACCCAGGATTAATATCCACGCCAAGATAGTCGGCGTGCGCAAAAAGGCGCGTATTCGTTCCGGGTCCACAGCCGACATCGAGAACTCGTCGCGCCCGATCGATGGAGTTGTGAGTGTAAAGCGGCGCTAGCTTCGCGGAAGCAAAGGGCGCTTGCCACAAGCTGTAAACAAAGGTTTGTTCCAGCAGGTAGTTGAAGAAGCTCATCGTCAGACGCTTATTAGGCTATTGCAACACGGCGAGGCTGGGAATAGAAGGGCGAAGTTGGGCGCGCGGTGCCCTGCCAGTGAATCGCCGAGCGAAATCGCCAGGAGGAAATAGAATGCGGCGTTTTGCCTTAACCCTCGATTTGCACGACGACCCACAATTGATCGCGGAGTATAAGCGATACCACCAGCAGGTCTGGCCAGAGATTACCAAAAGCATCCGCGGAGCCGGCATCCTGGACATGCAGATTTATCTGCTCGGCACTCGTTTGTTTATGATCATGGAAACAGAGGATGACTTCTCCTTTGCAGCCAAGCAGGTGGCTGACCTGGCGAACCCGAAGGTGCAGGAGTGGGAGAAGCTGATGTGGAAATTTCAAAAGCCTCTCCCGCAAGCCAAACCGGGGGAAAAGTGGTTGTTGATGGAGAAGATTTTCCAGCTCGAGTAATGCGTTTTAAACAGGTGTTAGTGGCAATTTCTGGCGCGATGGGTCACCATCGGACAATTGTGGAAAAGGGAATTATGACGGAACTCAAAATCTCTCAACGTAAAGTGACAAAGCTTGCCCCCGGCGACAACGTCGCGGTCGCTCTGGTCGATCTTCCTGCAGGCGCGCGCGTAGATCTATCCGGCGTCCCCCAGGATGTGATCACGCCCGTTCCTGCCAAGCATAAATTTGCACTGAACGATCTGACCAAAGGCAGTGACGTGGTCATGTACGGCGTGGTCGTTGGAGAAGTGACCGCAGCGATTCGGAAAGGCGAGCGCATTTCCACCGAGAATCTTCGCCACCGCAGCGGCCCGATCCAGGCAAGGTGCAGTGGCTATACGTGGCACGCACCGGATGTTTCTCGCTGGCGCAACACAACCTTTCAGGGTTACCGGCGCAGTGATGGCCAAATCGGCACCCGCAACTGCTGGCTGGTCGTCCCACTGGTTTTCTGCGAGAACAAAAATCTCGAGTCGCTGCAACGCGCCTTTGGATATTCGCTGGGTGATTCGCAGCCAGAAGTTTATGAGCGGCACGTTGCCGACCTTGCGCAACTTTACCGCGCTGGGCGACTTGATGAAATTCAGTCGTACACCTTCCCTGATTACGGGGCGCCCGGTCATGCCAGCAAAGTATTTCGGAATGTAGATGGAGTCATGTTCCTCACCCACACCATGGGCTGCGGCGGCACACGTGACGATGCTCGTGCCCTTTGCGGCATCATTGCCGGCTACATCCACAATCCCAACGTTGCCGGTGCCACGATTCTCAGCCTGGGATGCCAGAATGCCCAGCCAAACCTTCTTCGCGAAGAGATTCAACGCCGCGATTTAAAATTCGACAAACCACTATTCATTTTTGACCAGCAGCAGAGCCAACTGGAATGCCAGATGTTGCAAGGGGCGATCCGCGAGACGTTTCGTGGCTTGATGGAGGCCGATAAAGCCCGGCGCAGCAGCGCTCCCCTGTCCGCGCTCACCGTTGGTCTGAAGTGCGGCGGTTCGGACGGTTTCTCCGGCATCAGCGCGAACCCGGCGATTGGCCACACCTCGGACCTACTCTGTGCCCTCGGCGCTCGCACCATCCTTTCCGAGTTCCCCGAACTCTGCGGCGCGGAGCAAAATCTTGTGGACCGCTGCGTGAATTTTGAGATCGCCGAGAAATTCCTTCACCTGATGAAGGCTTACAATGCACGTGCGCAGGCCATTGGCTCCGGCTTTGATAGCAACCCTTCGCCCGGCAACATCCGCGACGGCCTAATCACCGATGCGATGAAATCCGCCGGGGCCGCGCGCAAAGGCGGCACGTCTCCGGTCACGGATGTCCTTGACTACCCCGAATACGCCACAAAACCCGGGCTGAACCTGCTGTGCACTCCGGGCAGCGACGTAGAGGCGGTCAGCGCGCAAGTCGGCAGTGGAGCGAATATCGTGCTCTTCACCACCGGCCTGGGCACGCCCGCGGGGAATGCCATCGCTCCGGTCCTCAAGATCGCCACTAATTCGGAATTGGCCGCGCGCATGTCCGACATCATTGATCTGGATACTGGCGCGATTATCCGCGGCGAGGCCACCATCGAAGAAATGGGCGAAAAGGTGCTCGACCTTATCGTCAAAACCGCCAGCGGAGAAGTTCGCGCGAAGGCCGAAGACAACCGCCAGGAAGACTTCATCCCCTGGAAACGCGGCGTTTCGCTCTGATCCACCCCTCACGAACCCCAGTCTTTATGCATAGTTAAACGTTTTCTCTAGCCAAACGGCACGTACTTGTGGAGAATGTTCGATGGCCCGCACCTTTGTTGCGCGGGCGATGGCGATCCATTGGCAGGGGGAATCAACGATGGCTTGGGAGTCGCGGCGCGGTTTCTTGCAGAAGGCAGCTGTCACCGGAATCGGACTATCGGCCAATACACTCCTTTCTCCACTCCTGAAATCCCAAGACAAAGCCGCGACTAGTTCCGGCGTTTTCCGAGTTTATCTCGACACGCGCCGCACGCTGCCCGCCCTGGACCGCAACATCTTCGGTTCGTTCCTCGAGCATCTCGGCCGCGCCATTTACGAAGGCATCTACGATCCGAATAATTCCAAGCTGGCCGATAGCAATGGCTTCCGCACTGACGTGCTCCAGGAAATTCGCAAAATCAAAGTGCCCATCGTGCGCTACCCAGGGGGGAATTTTGTCTCCGGCTATCACTGGCTAGATGGCGTTGGACCTAAGTCCGATCGCCCCACGATTCTCGACAAAGCCTGGAACACCACGGACACCAACCAATTCGGCACCAACGAATTTCTCACTTGGTGCAAGGCCGTCGGCACCGAACCGCTCTTCGGCCTGAATCTCGGCACCGGCACTCCCGAATCGGCTGCTGCGCTCGTCGAATACTGCAACATCGACAAAGGCACCAAATGGAGCGAACTCCGCCGCAAGCACGGCTACGCCGAGCCGTGGAAGGTCTCGCACTGGTGCCTGGGCAACGAGATGGATGGCCCGTGGCAGATCGGCCACATGTCTGCAACCGAATATGGCGAAAAGGCCGCCGATGCCGCCCGCCAGATGCGCTACGTGGACCCATCCTTGCAGCTCATCGCCTGCGGCTCCAGCCACCCGCTGATGTCTACCTTCCTGCAGTGGGACCGCGAGGTCCTTGAACAATGCTATGAATATGTGGACGCCATCTCCCTCCACCGTTACTACGAAGAGGGCAAAGAAACCGACAATGATTCGGCGCATTTTTTGGCGATGAATCTCGACTTCGAACGGCAAATTGCACAGGTAGCCGCGGTCTGCGATTACGTCCAGGGACGCAAGAAATCCCCGAAGAAGCTGTGGCTCTCGTTTGACGAGTGGAATGTTTGGTATCGCGCCCGGACGGCCGAGGACATGAACGGTCATCGTGGAGTAGCACCGCACCTCCTCGAGGAAATCTACAATCTGGAAGACGCGTTGCTCGTCGGTGGCCTGATCAACTCCCTGATTCGTAATTCCAGCCGCGTGCGCATCGCTTGCCTCGCGCAGCTTGTTAATGTGATTGCCCCGATCATGACCAATGTCAATGGCCTTTATCGCCAGACCATTTTCTATCCTTACTCCTGGGCGCTGCAATATGCGCACGGCGCGGCACTCGAGGTTTTGCAAGAACCCGGCCCATCCTATGAAGTTGCAAGTTTCGGCCAGGTCCCTTATCTCGACGTGGCAGGCACTCTGGACCCCGCTGAGGGAACCGTGTCCGTCTTCCTACTCAATCGCGACTTGAACAAGTCCCACGAGTTGGAATTGAACTGGGAGACTAAGGCGGCCACCCGTCTTTTGGCGAGTACCATGCTTACCGGAAACGATCTCAAGGCCGTTAACGGCTTCGACAAGCCGGACCGCGTGGCTCCGCAGGATGCCGTGAAGCCTTCGACCAGCGGCAGCACCACGCGTTTGGAGTTGCCGCCGCGGTCCTATTCGATGTATCAGTGGGCCATCTAATGTCTGGAGGAGAAGAGAATGTCCGTTCCACGTCGCGGCATGATACTGTTCCTGGGTCTTACGCTCATGACACTCACAGCTTCCGGTAATCCTGGCAGCACCGCCAAAGTAGAAGTGAAGCCCTTCGGGTCCCTGAGTTCCGGCCAGAAAGTGGACCTCTACACGCTTTCCAATGACAAAGGGATGGTCGTCACCATTACCAACTATGGCGCGACGGTGGTCAATATCAAGGTGCCCGACCGCGCCGGCCACGTGGAAGACATCACCCACGGCTTCGACACTCCGCAGGAGTACGAGGCTGGCAAGGCTTTTTTCGGCGCCACCGTAGGGCGCTATGGCAACCGCATCGCTCACGGAGCCTTCTCCCTGAATGGAAAGGCCTACACGCTTCCGAAGAACGACGGCGACAATACGCTTCATGGCGGAATCACTGGCTTCAATAAGAAAATCTGGACGGCCAAGGAAGTGCCAAGCAAGGAAGGCGTCGCCGTTCAATTCACCTATGTAAGCCCCGATGGCGAAGAAGGTTTTCCGGGGACGCTCACGGCTGCGGTCCAGTTCACGCTTTATAAGGATAAGAACGAACTGCACATTGACTACACGGCAAGCACGGACAAGCCCACTGTCGTCAATCTCACCAACCACAGCTATTTCAATCTAGCAGGCGACAATCAGGGCACGATCCTTGACCAAACCATGCAGCTCCAAGCCAGTAAGTTCACGCCTGTGGATTCCACGCTCATCCCCACGGGCGAACTGCGCGACGTGAAAAACACCCCGATGGATTTCACCAAGCCCTTCGCTATTGGCAAGCGGATTGACGACGATTACGAGCAGCTCAAATTCGGACATGGCTACGATCACAACTGGGTTTTGGACAAGCCATTAGACGCCAAGGGGCCGCAACTTGCTGCGGTCGCTCACGACCCCAAGAGCGGACGTGTCCTTGAAGTTCTCACCACCGAGCCCGGCGTGCAGTTCTATACCGGCAATTTTCTCGACGGCACGGTGAAGGGGAAGGGCGGTTACGCTTACTCTCGCCGCTCCGCCTTCTGCCTGGAGACCCAGCATTTCCCGGACTCGCCGAATCACGCGAATTTTCCTTCGACGACGCTCGTGCCGGGCAAGGACTTGCACTCGACCACGATTTTCCGTTTTTCCGTGAAATAACGAAGTAGCGCAGGAAGTTTGCAGGCGATGTCGTTCAGAAATTTCAGGGACTGAGACGATGCTTCTTCCTGAACTCCGTGCAGCCGTGCTGGAAGCGAACCTTGACCTGGTCCGCTACGGCCTGGTCGTATCCACATTCGGCAACGCCAGCGGCGTGTCTCGTGAAACTGGGCTGATCGTCATCAAGCCAAGTGGTGTGCCCTACGACGGTATGAAGCCGGAACACTTAGTGGTCACCGACCTGAATGGCAAAGTTGTGGAAGGCGATCTTCGCCCTTCTTCCGACTTACCCACGCATGCCGCGCTCTATCGCGCTTTTCCCACTATCGGTGGCGTTGCGCACACGCATTCCGAATATGCCACGGCTTGGGCCCAGGCCCGCAAGCCCATTCCGTGTTTCGGCACCACGCACGCCGACTATTTCCACGGCGCCATCCCCGTAACGGATGCCATGACCGACACGGAAATCGGCGGCGATTACGAAGCCAGCACTGGCGAGGTCATTATTCGCACGTTCAAGCATCTAGACCCCGAAGCCATACCCGCCGTGCTGGTAGCCAACCACGCCCCGTTCGCCTGGGGAGCTGATGCACGAAAGGCGGCAGAGACTGCGCAAATGCTGGAAATTGTCGCGCGAATGGCTTACTTTACCGTGGGCGTTAACGTACACGCGCAGGGCATCGGCAAGTCTCTCCACGACAAACATTTTTTACGGAAGCATGGTAAGCACGCGTACTACGGACAGGTGAGGAGCAAAGAATGAATCTATTCCTGGCTTGGATAGGATCATCCCAGATGGTCCATCTCTCGAAGATCGATCTGGCCATCGTTATTTTCTATTTCGTCTTTGTGCTGCTGATCGGCTTCTACTTAAAGAAGTTCGCCACTACCGGTGAGGACTTCTTCATGGCCGGCCGTGAGATGACCGCGTGGGTGGCGGGGCTCGCCTTCGTCTCGGCAAACCTCGGTTCGCTCGAACTTCTCGGCTGGGCCGGCTCCGCCTACCAGTACGGCATTCTCGCCGCGCACTGGTATTGGATCGGCGCCATCCCCGCCATGATCTTCCTCGGCCTGGTGATGATGCCGTTCTATTACATTTCCAAGACGCACTCGGTGCCGGGTTACCTGCAAATGCGCTATGGCACGGCTGCCAGCGGCTTGAGCGCGGTCACCTTCGCGGTGATGACCATTCTCATGTCTGGCGTGAATATGTACGCCATGGCCGTGGTCATGAAGGTTGTGCTCGGCTGGGACATCAACTTCAGCATCTTCGTCTCCTCCATCACCGTGGCCATCTATGTGGCCGCCGGCGGATTGTTCTCCGCGATTTTCAACGAAGTCCTGCAGTTCTTCCTGATCTGGTTTGGCGCTCTCCTGATTCCCATCCTCGGCCTGCTGGAAACCGGTGGCTGGAATGGCATGGTGGCGCGCATCCAGGCGAACTTCCCCAACCAGGATTTCACCCACATGTGGCGCTCGCTGGGCCACTTCAAAGACAACCCCATGGGGATGCATTGGACGGGCATTGTCTTTGGCTTGGCTGCCGTGCAGTCCATGGGCTACTGGACCACGGACTTCCTGGTTGTGCAGCGCGTGCTTTCGGCCAAGGACATCCGTTCCGCAAAATTGGCGCCGGTCATCGGCTCATTTTTCAAAATGGCAGTGCCGCTGATCGTCATTTTGCCGGGCTTGCTGGGACTTGCCGTGCTGCCCATGCATCTGGTTCCGGCATCGGAAGCGCAGGCCGGACAATACACCTATAACGACGTGTTGCCGCTTATGCTGGCTCGCTACTGCGGGCCGGGATTGATGGGACTCGGCATCACCGCCCTGGTTGCGGGCTTCATGGCGGGCATGGCTGGGAACGTCAGCGCCTTTGCCACCGTTTGGACCTACGACCTCTACAGGCCGTTTATCCGCAAAACCGCGCCTGACGCGCATTACGTCTCCATGGGCCGCTGGTGCACGCTGATTGGCGTATTCATCAGTATCGGCACGGCCTACCTGGCCATGGGCTTCGCCAGCATCATGGACTACGTCCAGGCCCTCTTCGGATTTTTCATCGCCCCGCTGTTCGGCACCGTGCTCCTTGGCATGCTGTGGAAACGCGTAACCCCGATGGCTGGCTTCCTGGGACTGCTGGCGGGTACAACCGCATCGGTCACCATCTTCTTCCTGATGAAGTTCAACCACGACTGGGTTGCGGTATTCGCGCTCTCACCGGATGCGAAGGGCCTGGCGCAGGATATGTACCAGTCACTGTGGGCCTGCACCACCTGCGTGGTGGTGACCGTGCTGGTGAGCTTGTTCACCAAGCCCAAGCCCGATTCCGAGCTGCGCGGTCTGGTCTATAGCCTGACCGACGTTGCGCACGAAGAAAAAACCAGCTTGTTCCACCGTCCTGTTTTCTGGGGTTGCTTGGCGCTGGCAACTTTGATCGTACTCCAAATCATTTTCTGGTGAGGCCATGAGCGAAAAAAGCGAAATCATTCCGGTTTGGTTTTTCGTTGGCGTGCTGTTTCTGGTTTATGGCGTTCTGATCCTCGCAAGCGGTCTGGCGGAATGGTCGCACCCTCCCGCCACGGTGCTCTCGGAACTCCACGCTCCGGTTTGGTGGGGCGCTCTGCTCATCGCGCTGGGCGCGTTCTATTGCCTGGCGTTCCGTCCGCGCAAGTCCAGTTAGCTGGATCGTGCAGGGAACCCTATGGCCATTGTCGCAGGCGTCGATTTCGGCACACTCAGCGTCCGTGTTTCCATCGTGGATAGCGAACATGGTCTGTTGGCTTCCGCTCTCGCGGAATATCCACTTCACCGAACCAAAGAAGATCCCGAATACGCCACGCAATCGCACGAAGATCACCTGAAAGCATTGGCTGCGGCCACGCGCGAAGCTGTGAAAAAAGCAGGTGTCGCGGGCGAAGCCGTTGCCGCCATTGCGCTCGATACCACCGGCTCCAGCGTCATTCCCGTTGATGAAAACCTGCAACCCCTCGGCGAATATTATTTGTGGTGCGATCACCGCGCCAAGGGCGAAGCCGCCGAAATCACGGAGGCCGCGCATCGCCTGAAACTCGAAGCCATCCAGTGGTGCGGCGGCGTCTACTCCTCCGAATGGGGTTTCTCCAAACTGCTGCACTGGCTGCGTCATAATCCCGATAAACGCAGCCGCTTTGCCAGCGCGTTCGAACACTGCGACATGATTGCCGCTACCCTCTGCGGCATCACCTCCCCGAAAAAGGTTAAGCGCAGCATCTGCGCCACGGGCCACAAGTGGATGTGGAACGCGGCCCTGGGTGGCTTGCCTTCCGAAGAGTTTCTGAAAAGTGTTGACCCGCTGCTCGCTGGTGTGCGCGAAAAACTCGCCGGCGAATACGCGACCTCGGACAAGATCGTGGGCCACCTATCGGAGAAATGGGCTGCGGAGCTCGGCTTGCGCGCGGGCATTCCCATCCCTGTAGGCGCCTTCGATGCGCATTGGGACGCCATTGGCGCGGGATGCCGCACCGACGACATGGTCAACGTCGTCGGCACCTCCACCTGCATGATTGGCATCACACCTTCACCGAATCTGGTGCCTGGAGTCTGCGGCGTAGTGCAGGGAAGCGTGCACCCACAGCGCACCGGCATCGAAGCCGGCCTCTCTGCCGTCGGGGATATCTTTCAGGCCATCGCCACGCGCGCCGGAACAACCGTGGCGAAATTAAGTGAAGGTCTCGATTCTTTCCGTGCTGGCCAGACCGGCCTGCTGCGCCTCACCTGGGACAACGGCGACCGCACCGTCCTGGTCAACCCGAATCTCCGCGGCGTCACCCTCGGCTGGAATCTGCAAACCACGGCACAAGACGAACTCTTCGCCGCCATCGAAGGCACCGCCTTCCACACCCGGGTCATTCTCGATCGCATGGCGCAGCACGCCATCCCCGTGAAACGCATCATCAACGCCGGCGGCATTCCCCAGAAGAATCGCGTGCTCAATCAGGTTTACGCCAACGTGTTGCGCCGTCCGGTGCTTGTGCCCAGCCAGAGCGTTGTCAGCCTCGGCTCCGCTATCTTTGCCTTCCTCGCCGCAGGCACATTCAAAACGGTCGAAGAGGCGCAAGACAAGCTTTGCCCCACCTATGAAACCTACCAGCCGGAGCCGCAATCGGCGGCGGTTTACGAAAAAATCTATCCGCTTTTTAGCCGGCTTTATTTTGCGTTTGGCGATCCAGGCGATCGCGCCTTCGGCGACGTTTTACCGGCTTTGATTAGCACGGCGAAAGTCTGACGTTTGCAGAACATCGCGGAGAAAAGAATGCGAGCCACAAGGAGAACTGTTCGAATGAAGGCACGAACTCTGGCCGCTTTGCTCTTCCTCTTGGGAGCCACCTATCTTGCCTCGGCTCTTCCCGGCGACGATTCGGTTTCTTCGATTGCGGATCAGAACACGTCCAAAACCGTCTCCGCATCCCTGCTTGCGGCAACTCCTCCTCTGGGCTGGAACAGTTGGGATGGGTACGGCACTACTGTTAACGAAGAGCAGGTTCGCGCCAACGCCGATTGGTTTGCAAAGCACCTCAAGCCCTTCGGCTGGCAATACGTCGTGGTGGACATGGAATGGTTCGTCAGCAACCCCACGCCCGAAGGCAACTCCAAGCAATCGAATTACACGATGGATGCCAACGGCCGTTATACGCCCGCTGAAAACCGCTTTCCCTCCGCGGCAGGCGGTAAGGGTTTCAAGCCGCTCGCGGATTACGTTCATTCCCTCGGCCTGAAATTCGGCATCCATATTCTGCGCGGCATTCCGAAAAAAGCCGTGGAGGCGAATGCCCCTATCGCGGGTTCTTCGTTCCATGCGGCGGATGCGGCGGACGCGGCGGACAAAAACGAAACGTGTCCCTGGAATCCCGATAATTACGGTGCGGATGCCGGCAAGCCCGGGGCACAGGCTTATTACGATTCGATCGCCAATTTGTACGCTGGATGGGGAGTCGACCTGATTAAAGTCGACTGCATCAGTAGCCGACCTTATCGCGCCGACGAAATCCGCATGCTCAGCACGGCTCTCGCAAAGACTGGGCGTCCTATCGTTCTTAGTCTGTCGCCTGGTCCGGCACCGCTCGAAAAGGCTGAAGAGATGCGGCAGTATGCGCAGATGTGGCGGATCTCGAACGACATTTGGGATCTCTGGCACAGCAGCGTGGAATATCCGCAAGGTCTCGATGACCAGTTCCCCAATATTCTGAAATGGTCCGGCATCGCGCGCCCCGGACACTGGCCGGATGCGGACATGCTGCCGCTCGGCTATCTTGGCCCTGCTCCCGGCTGGGGCAAGCCGCGGCAATGCCAACTCACTCACGACGAACAACGCACTCTCGTCACTCTGTGGTCGGTCTTCCCGTCGCCGCTGATGATTGGCGGCGATTTGACAAAAGCTGACGAATGGACGGAGTCTCTCCTCACCAATAAGGAAGTGCTCGCCGTGGATCAACAATCCGTCGCAAATCGCCCGGCCATCGCGACCTTCAGCACGTTCGTGCTGCTGGCGGAAACGCCAGCGCATGACGCTTATTACCTTGCGGCGTTCAATCGCACAGAATCACCGGCCGATCTCGCCTACGCCTGGAAAGAACTTGGCTTGCAAGATGGGGAATATTCCGTCCGCGATCTTTGGGAACACAAGGACCTCGCTTCCGCAAAGAATTTTGCCGTGCATCTCGCGCCGCATGCCAGCGTCCTTTATCGCCTCCAGGGGCGCGCCTCAGGGGGTAAGCACTAACCATGGCTTCGTCGCTCTTCAGTCTGGTTGGCAAATCAGCCGTCGTGCTCGGCGGCACCAGTGGACTGGGCCGCACCATCGCACTCGGTTTGGCCGATGCCGGAGCCGACGTCCTCGCTTCCGGCCGCAGACAGGAGCTTGTCGACGAAGTGGCCACGGAAGTCGAGGCCAAGGGACGCAAATCGCTACGCATCGCTTCCGATGTGCGCAAACGCGAATCCGTTGTTGCGGCGCGCGATGCGGCGATCCAGGCTTGGGGCAAGGTGGACATCCTCGTCAACGCGGCCGGCATCACCAAGAAAGTTCCCACGCTTGAAATGGCGCAATCCGATTGGGATGCCATCCTCGAAACCAACCTCACCGGCGCACTGCAGGGCTGCCTCGTTTTTGGCGAGCACATGTTGCAGCGCCGCTCCGGCCGAATCATTAATATCGCCTCAATTGGCTCGTTCCGTGCCCTCTACCAGGTGGCCGCATACAACGCCAGCAAGGCGGGCCTCGCTTCCCTCACGCGTTCCCTGGCCGTCGAGTGGTCGCGCCACGGCGTGCTGGTCAATGCCATTGCCCCCGGCGTGTTTCGCACGGACATGAATGCCGCGCTGCTGGAAGGAACCGAACGCGGCCGCGAATTCCTGATGCGCACCCCCATGGGCCGTTACGGAAAGGCCGAAGAACTGATCGGCGCAGCGGTGTATCTTGCCTCCGAGGCGAGTTCCTTTGTCACTGGCCAGCTTCTCGCCGTGGATGGCGGCTTCCTGGCCAGCGGCGTCAACCAGTAATGGCTAGGAATTTTTATGACCAAGACCGAAGCTCTGCGGCGCATCTGGCACACCGGAATCATTCCGGTGCTCCGTGCGCGCCGCTCGGAAGACGCCGAGGCCATTGCCCACGCCGTAAAGGCTGGTGGCGTGCCAGTGCTGGAAATTACCATGACCGTGCCCGGCGCTCTCGAAGTGATGCATCGCCTCGTTGCCACCTTTGAAGACGCGGTGCTGGTTGGCGCGGGAACCGTGCTCGATGCGGAAACCGCGCGCGCTTGCATCCTTGCCGGCGCGCAGTATATCGTCACGCCGTCCCTTAAGATTGCCACCATCGAAATGTGCCATCGTTATTCCGTTCCGGTGTTTCCCGGCGCGCTGACGCCCACCGAAGTGGTCACCGCGTGGGAAGCGGGAGCCGATGCCGTAAAGGTCTTTCCCTGTGGCTCGATGGGCGGCGCGAAATATATCAAGTCTTTGAAAGCCCCATTGCCGCAAGTTGAATTGGTGCCCACCGGCGGCGTTTCGCTGGCCACGGCTGCGGAATATCTCGCCGCGGGCTCCTTCGCATTAGGAGTTGGCGCGGATTTGATTGACGGCGACGCTTCCAGTCCGGAAAAGCTTGCATCCGTGGCAGAGAATGCCCGGAAGTACATGGAAGTGGTGCGCAATCATCGCCCCGCGGCCTGAGCGCGTGGCGGAAAAGGTTACGAGTTCACACGGAATGCCAGGTACCGCCATGGAATATCACAAACTCGGACAGACGGACCTGAATGTCTCGCTCGTGGGATTTGGCACGGCTACCCTCGGCGATATCTACGGCGCCGCCGACCCTGCCGAAGCCGCGCGCGCTGTGCATCTCGCGATCGATCGCGGCATCAATTTCTTTGATTCCTCGCCCTACTACGGAAAGACGCTCTCCGAGAATCGCTTGGGCGAAGCCCTCATCGGCAAGCGCGACAAAGTCCTTCTGGCCACGAAGACTGGGCGTTATGGCCTCGACGACTTCGATTTTTCCGCCAGGCGGACTCTCGCCAGCATTGACGAATCGCTTCGACGCCTAAAAACCGATTATCTCGATCTCTTCCAGGCCCACGACGTCGAATTCGGCGACTTCGATCAGATCGTTCATGAAACGCTCCCGGCGATGCGCAAGGTTCAGGAGTCCGGCAAGGCGCGTTACATCGGCATCACCGGTTATCCGCCGCAGTTTCTGCGCAAGATCGCCGAGCAATTCCCCGTGGACACGATTCTCAGCTATTGTCACTACAATCTGTTGAACACTCGCATGGACGACGTCCTCACTCCATTCGCGCGGAAGCATTCCATCGGGCTCATCAACGCCTCCGCATTGCATATGGGTATACTCACCGAGCGGGGTGGGCCTTCCTGGCATCCGGCTCCCAAGGAAGTGCACGATGCGGCGAAACGCATTCTGGAAATCTGCAAGCGCCGCGCCATGGCCATTTCTCCCACCGCGCTTCGGTTTGCGCTGGATCATCCATATGTCTCCAGCACATTGATTGGCATGGCCACGCAGGCGGAAGTAAACGAAAATCTGAAGCTGCTGCAAATGAAGTCCGATCCCGAAATTCTTGCGGAGCTTCGCGCCGCCGTGGGCTCCGCTTTCAACATTGATTGGCCGTCGGGAAAGCCGGAAAACAATGCCTGAGCGGATCGACGCCCACCATCATCTCTGGCAATACGACCGGCGCCAGTACGCTTGGATCAACGACGCGATGAAGCCTCTCGCGCGCCATTTCCTGCCTGCCGACCTGGAAGAAGCAACGTCCACAGCCGGAATTCAGGGCACCGTTGTCGTCCAGGCCCGGCAATGCCTCGACGAAACGCAATGGCTGCTTGAACTCGCCGAACAATCCAGCCTCATTCGCGGGGTGGTGGGCTGGGCGCCCATTGCCACGCCCGATTTGCAGGGAGTCCTCGAGGAATGGCGGTCCGAGAAGAAATTGGTTGGCTTGCGCCACGTTGTTCAGGACGAGCCGGACGAACAGTTTCTCCTCCGGCGGGAATTTAACACGGGAATTTGCCAGCTCAAGAAATACTCGCTGGTCTACGACATCCTGATTTATGAAAAGCACCTACCGGCGGCGATCCCTTTCGTGGATCGCCATCCCAATCAGGTCTTTGTCCTTGACCACATCGCCAAGCCGCCCATCCGGGAACACTGCCTGGAGCCTTGGAACAAAAACATCCGCGAACTGGCGCGCCGCCCGAATGTTTTCTGCAAGCTCTCCGGAATGGTCACTGAAGCCGACTGGGTCAACTGGCGGCCTGCTGATTTGCAGCCTTATCTCGACGTTGTGCTGGAGGCCTTCGGCCCACGGCGCCTGATGGCTGGCTCCGATTGGCCTGTCTGCCTTCTGGCCACAACCTACGCGCGCTGGTGGACCACTTTGCAAGAACTTCTTCGTCCGCTTTCCGCTTCGGAGCGCGACTTGATCCTCGGTGAAGTTGCGTCTCAGGTCTATTCCCTCACCGGCCGAAAATCCGTGCCCTGGGCGGCCTCATGAAAGCCCTGATATTAAAAGAACCCGGCATAGCGGTCATAGGCTCCGTTCCCGAACCACAGCCCGATCCGGCTAAGGTTCTTCTCCGCGTCCGGCTGGTTGGCTTGTGCGGCAGCGATCTGAATTCCTATCGCGGTTTGAATCCGATGGTGAGCTATCCGCGCATTCCGGGCCACGAAATTGCCGCAACCATCGTTGAGAGCCACTCTTCTTTTCCCGCACTGACGATCGGCGCGGATGTCACCGTTTCTCCGTACACGAATTGCGGGCGTTGCGCCGCCTGCCGCCGCGGCCGCGCGAATGCGTGTGTTTCCAACGAGACGTTCGGCGTGCAGCGTGACGGCGCGCTCACCGAGTTCATCCAGGTCGCGCCGGAAAGAGTTTATCCGGCGCCGCTCAGCCTCAAGGAACTCTGCATCGTCGAACCCCTCACTGTCGGGTTCCACGCCGTTGCCCGCGCGCATGTTACTTCGGCGGACATTGTCGCCGTCTTTGGTTGTGGCGGCGTCGGCTTGGGCGTGATTGCCGCGGCGCAATTTGCAGGAGCAACCACCATCGCCGTGGATGTGGACGACGCAAAGCTCGCTATCGCTCAAAAAGCGGGCGCGGTCTCTGCGATCAACGCGAACAAGACTTCTTTGCACGAAAAACTCCAGGAAGCAACGAAAGGCCGCGGGCCGGACATCATCGTCGAGGCCATCGGCAAGCCGGAAACCTTTCGCGCCGCCGTCGAAGAAGTCGCCTTTACCGGCCGCGTCGTCTACATCGGCTACGCCAAGCAACCCGTTACTTACGAAACGAGGCTTTTCGTGCAGAAGGAACTCGACATCCTCGGTTCTCGCAATGCCTCACCCGCCGACTTTCAACGCGTGATTCTGATGCTTCATGAACGGAAGTTCCCCGTGGAAGAGGCCGTGGGCATGACGATTCCTTTGAATGAAGCGCCGCGCATCTTCGAGGCCTGGAGCGCCAGTCCGGAAAAGTTCTCCAAGATCATGGTGCAGGTAAGTTGATCGTGCCGCGAATCACAGGGAAGGAAGAATAATGGCGGAAAATCCACCGAAATTAGGCGCCGCACCGAACCCTAAACTGGCCGCCCATTCTCTTTTTCCTCCGGGCCAGATGGTGCCCTTTATTCTGGTGACCTTCCTCTTCTTCCTCTGGGGCGTTCCCAACAATCTCAACGACGTCCTTATCCGCCACTTCATGAAGTCGTTCGAAATTTCGCGATTCCAGGCGGGCCTTGTCCAATCTGCGTTTTATCTGGGCTATTTCTTGCTGGCGATTCCCGCGGCCCTGATCATGAAGCGCGCCGGCTACAAGGCGGGCTTTGTGATCGGCTTGTTTCTCTATACTGCCGGCGCCTTTCTCTTCTGGCCCGCTGCTTTGCAAGGTAGCTATCCGTTTTTCCTGTTCGCCTTGTTCGTCATCGCCAGCGGCCTTTCGTTTCTCGAAACCGCCTCCAATCCGTTCATCGCTCAACTCGGCGATCCCGATAGCTCGGAGCGCCGCCTGAACTTCTCCCAGGCCTTTAATCCTTTCGGCGCCATTACCGGCGCGCTTGTAGGAACGGTTTTTATCTTTTCCGGCGTGGAGCTTACTCCCGCCGAAATCGCCGCCCGCCAGGCTCAGCACACCTATCAGACCTATCTCCGTTCCGAGACCTTGCGCGTCGTGCAGCCATATCTCGTGATCGGCGCCATCGCCTTTATCTGGGCGTTGCTCATCCTCCGCACCAAATTTCCTGCAATCGCCAGCGAGCAGGAAACGCTGGAAGAGCACGGCAGCTTCCGCGAACTTCTCCACCACCGCCACTTCCTTCTTGCCGTCCTCGCACAATTCCTTTATGTCGGCGCGCAAGTCGGCACCTGGAGCTACTTCATTTCCTATGTCCAGGAGTACGCGCATCAGCCGGAAAAAATTGCCGGCTACTTTCTCACCGGGACGCTCGTGGCATTCGGCATCGGCCGCTTCTTCTCGGCTTACCTGATGCGCTACGTTTCTCCCAGCCTGCTTATGGGCGTCTACGCCTTTGCCAACATCGTTTTGTCGGGCATCGGCGTGCTGCGTCCAGGCTGGATCGGACTTTGGAGCATCCTGCTCACCAGCTTCTTCATGTCGCTGATGTTCCCCACGATTTTCGCTCTCGGCCTGAAGGGCCTTGGCCCCAACACAAAAATTGGCGGCTCGTTCCTCGTGATGGCCATCGTCGGCGGCGCCGTGCTTACGCCCTTGATGGGCTGGATCTCTGTACACTTTCAAAGCCTCGCGCTGGCTTACAGCGTTCCGCTTCTCGCCTATGTCTATATCTGCCTCTACTCCTTTTTCGGCTCGCAGCGCGTCGAACAATTTTCCGTCAACAACAATCCTGTGAGGTCATCTAATGTCGCCTGAATCCTTGTATCAAAAAATCGCTGTCGCGATTTCCGCCCTGTGGCTATTTGCGGCCGCGCCCCTTAACGCTCAGGTGCCCGCGGCGATGAAGCCCACGGCATCGGAAACGCCGCAGCAGATCGACGACACCTGGCAAAAAGCCAGTGCCAAATACGACGACGCACGCAAAGCCCTTCTCGCCGATGCCGACCGCTTCTCCAGCGCCGGCCCCTATCGCGCCGATTGGGAATCGCTGCGCAATTACGAAGTTCCGGACTGGTACAAGGACGCCAAGTTCGGCATCTTCATCCATTGGGGCGTCTATTCCGTGCCCGCCTTCGGCAGCGAGTGGTATCCGCGCATGATGTATCAGGAAGGTTCCAACGAATACAAGCATCACCTGGCTACTTACGGTCCGCAGTCGCAATTCGGCTACAAAGACTTCATCCCGAAATTCACTGCGCAGAAATTCGACGCGAACCAGTGGGCCGCGCTCTTTCAGGAAGCCGGGGCAAAATACGTTGTCCCGGTCTTCGAACATCACGATGGCTTCGCCATGTACGATAGCGGCCTTTCCGATTGGACCGTGGTGAAGATGGGTCCCCACCGCGACGTCTACGGCGAACTAGCCAAGGAGGTGCGTGCCCGAGGCATGCACCTTGGCGCCTCTTCGCACCGCATCGAGCACAATTTCTTCCTTGATGGCGGCCGCAAGCTCGAGTCCGACGTCAACGATCCGCAGTATGCCGCCTTTTATGGTCCTGCCCACGCCTGGCTGCAATCGAAAACCAATCTGCTCGACGACTGGACCTATGTCAGCGACGCTTATCTCAACGACTGGCTCGCCCGCGACACCGAAATCGTCGAAAAGTATGATCCCGACATTGTTTATTTCGACTGGTGGATCGGGCAGCCTCGCGCGCGCCACCAGGTCGCGAAATTTGCCTCCTTCTATTACAACCACGCCGCCGCGGGCGGAAAAGTTCCCATCATCAATTACAAGGACAACGCGATGGAGCAGCACTCTGGCGTTCTCGACATCGAGCGCGGCCAACTTGCCGGCATCCGCCCGCTCTACTGGCAGACGGATACCTCCATCAGCATCAAATCGTGGGGCTACATTGAAAACGACGAGTTTAAGCCTGCGGAGACTATCATTCATCAGCTTGTGGACATCGTCAGCAAGAACGGCAATCTGCTTGTCAACATCGGCCCGCGCTCGGACGGCACCATCCCGGAACAAACCCAAGCCGTGCTTCGCGAAGTCGGCGCCTGGCTGAAAGTGAACGGCGATGCTATCTACGGGACGCGCGCCTGGTCAAAATTCGGTGAAGGGCCAACGGGTGTTGTCGCCGGCGCATTCCACGACACCGAAACGAAGCCCTACACGCCGGAAGATTTCCGCTTCACCACGAAAGGCAATTCACTCTATGCCATCGAAATGGCTTGGCCGCAATCCGGCGAGGCGGTTGTTCATTCGCTTAACGATGCGGGACTTGCAGGCCAGACAATCACTTCGGTCAGTCTGCTGGGTTCAGCGGCGCCGCTGAAGTATCAGGTGCAAGCCGATGGCCTACATATCCAGGCGCCTGCGCAGAAAATGGGTAACCACGCCTACGTCTTCAAAATCGATTTTCAGAAGCAGATTCCAAAGTAGAGGCGGGTTATTGTCTGCGTGAGGCGGATAAAGCCTTGCTGCCTGCTTCGAGCCTTGCCGCCTGGCCAACGAGTTCGGCGAGGGTTTCGCAAACTTCGGTGATCTGTTCCTCGCTCAGCCGGTTAAAAAAAGGCAGCGCAATACATCGCACGGCTTCCCGTTCGGTAACGGGCAAGCACACCGCCGGTGAAATTGAGTGGCGATAGGCCGGTTGCCAATGAATCGGCGCAAAGTACCGCCCGCAACCAATGCCACGCAGGTGCATCTCTTCCACGATCCAATCGCGCTGCGTTTGTGAAAACCGTTCTGCCAGCCGCACCACATACACAAACCAGCTGATCTTGCGTCGCGCTGCTTCGAGAGCGGGGAGCCGCAGATCGGGAAGGGAACTCAGTTTCCGATGGTAACTTTGCGCGACTTCTTCGCGGCGTGCCAGAATGCTTTCGATGCGTTCTAACTGCGCGATTCCCAGTGCGCAGTTGATCTCCGAAATTCGGTAGTTGTACCCAATTTCTGAATGCTGAAACCAGTCATCCGCGGGCGTCCGACCCTGATTCCGCAGCGTCCGGATGCTCGCCGCAAGCTCCGCATTGCGCGTAACCACTGCACCGCCTTCTCCGGTTGTTATCTGTTTGTTGGGATAAAAGGCAAACATGCCCGCATCACCGAACATGCCCACTCTCTTGCCGTCGTATTCCGCGCCAATCGCTTCGCACGCATCTTCTATTACAAAAAGCCGGTGCCGTCTGGCAATGTCCAAAATCTCTCTTAGCGCCGCTGGGCATCCAAACGTGTGCACCAGCAGAATGGCCTTCGTCCGCGGAGTAATCGCCTCTTCGATACGCGCTGGATCGAGATTGAGCAACTCGGGCTCCACATCCACAAAAACCGGAATCGCATTTTCATAGCGCAAGACATTCGCCACCGCCACAAACGAAAACGATGGAACAATCACTTCATCGCCACTGCCGATGCCCAGCGCCCGCACGCAAAGATGCAATCCCGCCGTGCCGGAACTCACGGCCACGGCATGTGGCGCGCCCACATATCCCGCAAGCTTTTCTTCGAATTCCACCAGCTTCGGCCCCAGGCTCAACTGCGGCGTGCGCAGCACCTCCACCACCACCTGAATCTCTGCCTCGCCAACATCCGGAGCCGACAGCGGAATTCTCATAAGCCCGCCGCCTTTTGCGCTGCGCTCTCCATCGCTCCCAGCGAAACATGCTTCTTAATCAGCAAGTCACGTCCCAACGGAACGTTCGTGAGCACTTCCACGATCTTCTCCGAAGCATGGCCATCCCCGTAAGGGTTCACTGTCTCTTCCAGCGATTTCCGGAATTCCGGCGATCGCGCCTGCGCCACCGCACGCAGAATCGCATTCTTCTCCGGGGCCGCATCCAGAACATTGGCTGCCCGCTCGCGCCCCTGTTGCCGCATCCCGACATTTACTGTCGGCAGTGCAAACGAAGCCGTCTCCATAATTCCGCTGCTGGAATTTCCAATCAACATCGCCGCCTGCCGCAGCAAGCTCCAGTAAGTCACCGCGTCCAGATTCGTAAAGATGGTGCCATTCCCTCGCGCAGCAAGAAACGCCCTCGCCCGTTCAATCAGCGTGCGGCTTCCCGCGTCCGCATTCGGATAGCAGAAAATCAACTGCTCTGGGACCTCGGCCAGAGCGGCAAACAACTCATCCGCTTCTTCCGTTGTATCTTCCGCAAGCGTCACCGGATGATACGCCACCAACGTGGGCCGGGCGGAAAGGTCCAAGCCAAGTGTTGTTTGCAACTCCTCGCGCGTCCAAAGTGTCCGCCGCACCAAATGATCCAGCGAAGGCGCCCCCGCCCGGTGCACGCGCCATTCCTCTTCGCCCATGGCGACTACGCGCTGCCGCGCCGACTCCGTTGAAGTGAAATGCACATGGCTCATCTTTGTTAACGCGTTCCGCACCGCATCGTCGATTGCGCCTTCGCTGATTTCTCCACCTTCGATGTGCGCAATGGGGATGCGCAGTGCCAGCGCCACCGAAGCCGGCGCCAGCATTTCGTAACGATCTGCGATCAGCAGCAGTAAATCCGGCCGCATTGTTCCGAACAAATCCGCCAAACCCAGCGTCGCCACGCCGATTGTCTTCGCCATCCCCACGTCGCTATCCGAACTCAGCAGACATTCAATACGCGCTGCAATCGGGAAGCCATCTTTTTCAATTTCCTGGAAGGTATTTCCGAATTCGGGAGAAAGATGCGGACCCATCGCCACAATCTGCAAGTCCACAAGCGGCGATTCCGAAAGATCCCGCAGCGGCCAATAGAGATGCCCGTAATCCGCCCGCGACGATGTCACCACGGCAATTTTCCGTTTCATCGCGAATTCGACTCCTGCTTCAGCCCTATTCCAAGTGCCGTCTGGCTGGGGCGATAATCTGGCACCAGGCGGCAAAGCACGTCCAGCACGCTGGCAACCTCGCGCTCCGCAGTGCTCTGCTCGAGCGATTCGATCGCGGCATCAAATTCTTCGCGGGATGGTTCCGGCGAATGGACGAGCCGCAGCTTTGCGTCCGAACTGTCAGAAACAGTTTCGTCCCGCGAGACAAACGCTTCCGTCAGCTTGTCGCCGGGCCGCAGGCCAGTAATCCCAATTGTTATCTTTCGCCCTTGGCCGTGCTCAAGAATGAGCTTCTTTGCGAGGTCCAAGATTCGAACCGCCTCTCTTGGTTGCGGGATGTAGATCCCGCTCTCCCCAGCCAGTAAGGTGGCCAACACAATCAATTCAACGGTCTCTTCCATGCTGAAGAAAAACCGCTCTGCGTCTTCGTGAGCCACCGTGACCGGTCCACCCGCGGCAATCTGCTGCAAAAATGCCGGCACCACGCTGCCTTGTGAACCGACAACATTCCCCAGCCGCACGGCGCGCATCCTCGTCCGCGGATTGCTCCATCGCAGCAGCCCCAGTTCGGCCACGCGCTTCGTTGCGCCCATGACGCTGCGCGGCCCCACGGCCTTATCCGTGGAGATCATCACCACCGCTTCCAGCCCATTCCGCGCCGCCATTCTTGCCAGCAGGTTGGTTCCCAACGCATTATTCCGCGCGGCGGCGATGACGTTACTTTCCATCAGCGGCACATGTTTGAACGCCGCCGCATGCAACACAATCTCCGGCCGTTCTTCCTCAAGAATCTCCCCAAGCAGACTTTCATCGCACACGTCGCCGAGCCGCAGCGAATAACCTTCCGGCTCAACTGCTTCGCTCAGCAAAACGCCCAATTGATAAAGATTGCCTTCGGAATGATCCAGCAAAACCAGCCGCCGCGGCTTCTGCCCGACAATTTGCCGCGCCAGCGCGGATCCGATCGAGCCCCCGGCTCCAGTCAGCAGCACGCGTCGGTCGGTGAAGGGAAGGAGCATAAGAATGGTTCCGGGGCCTGGACTCGAACCAGGATTCTAGGCTCCAAAGGCCCATGTGCTACCAATTGCACCACCCCGGAAGGGTGTGAACAACCCTACTAGTTTACTTGAGACCCCGTAGCACACAAAATCCCGAATTCCTGCCTGCGGTGCGCCCCGTCCAAATCTTTGCTAAAATAGAAAGGTTGCAGTACACGCCGGAGAGGTGGCCGAGCGGTTTAAGGCGCACGCTTGGAAAGCGTGTGTAGGTTAACCCCTACCGTGGGTTCGAATCCCACCCTCTCCGCCACTCCTGCCGTGGTCCCGGCTTCACCGAGGGCTCCGGTGGCCCGCAAATCGCTTCAAAGTTGGATCCTGTCCTCTCCGCTGAATTTCTATCCTTCGATGGCCACACACCCGGACTTGGCTGCGCAGTCACGATCCACGGATTAATTGTTGGATAAGAAAATCAGGGCAGAGCTAAACGAGCGCCATAAATATCGGAATTGCTGCGGTCAAGACCAATGATAGGCGAGCCGTTCGGCGTGATTGAAACGAGAACGCAGCGTACGATGCCGGCATCCAGCTCTTTTTGGAACGAAACCACTTCTTTCTTCGCACCATCTCCAAGGTGCACGCGGTAAACAGGCTCACCAGGTGAAAGCAAATCCTGGAAATATACATCGGCGCTGTCGGCCGACCAAACGGGATAGCTGACGCTTTTGGCCTGCGCGGCCATGTGCCAATTTCCTGTGGCCAGCTCAAGCACGTGCATTTCATTCCGGTTGCCCGTGTGCGCGGCGATCCATTTGCCGTCCGGCGACCACCGTGGCATGTGTAAATCTTCCGACCCCGGGATATCTGTAACATGGCCTGTCTTGATATCCAGCAGCGATAGAACGGAAGAGCCCGGCTTACCCGGGCGGGCATCCAGATCTCGATCCACGACAAGCCGCATTCCATCGGGGGACCAGTCGGGGTCGCTGGCTTTTCCTTCGTTGATCGCAGGCCGCGGCGTTCCCCCCTCGGCTGAAACGACATATACGTTGTTGCCCTTGCCATTGCCGTATCCCGTGAACGCAATCCACCGATTGTCGGGAGATACGCGCGGAAAAGCCACCTTGATTCCAGATAGAGGAATCTGCTTGGCGGCAGTTCCATCGACGTGACTTGTCCAAAGCACGCCGTTCGCGCTTTGCACATAAGAAACCCATTGGCCATCGGGAGAAATGCTCAGCATGACCGGCCGGGCCTCGTGAAGGATGGCAGCGAACTGTCCCGATTTCAGGTCCAGGGTTTCCAGATCACTTTGAAAGTTCGTGCCGTAATAAAACACGTGGCTACCATCCCGGCTCACTAGTGGGCTCATCGCCCCAGTGGCTTCCGATGCCAGCAAGAATGGGCCAGATGGGCTGCGCCGCCACCATGAGCCTTTTTCACGAACGGCATACAGCCGGGAGTTCGGCTCCACATTCTCTGTGTATAAGAAATACTTTCCATCCGGCGTCCAGGTTCCACAGCATTGTTTGGGTGCCTGCTCCACGGGCAGCACCAGGTGCAAGTGGCTGCCGTCGGCGCCAATCTCCCAGATTTCGCTGGCGTCGCGTCCCAAGAATTTGCAGCACGTTTACGGCTATGTGGATTCCACGGGGACGCAGGTGCCGTTGAGCGCGCAGGCCTTAATTTCCTACGGCTCAGATTTGATTCTCGCCAACCAGAACACCTCGGTGGCCAATGCCAAGGCCCTCACGTCGCAGAATGCTCCCTATACAATTCTTCACACTACGGCCTCCGGCTTCAGTTTCTTCAACAACACGCAATCTGGCCCCGGCGGCTTTTCGCCTAGTGTTTACATTACGCCCGGTGCCGCTGGAATCAGCGTCGTCAGTGCAGCTAATGGCGCAACCGTTCTCGGGTATACGGCTACGGGAGGCGCGGATATCGATTTGAGGGGGACTAATCTCTACCGCTTCGCATACAACGCCACGTCATCGGGTTTCTTCAGCGTCACACCAACCCAAAACACGGGTGCTTTGATCAAGTACAACCTGGCCACTCAGACGGAAACGCTGTTGTCCCCTCCGAGTGGATTGCCACTCGCCAATGTTTATCCAAGTCCGGAGTTTCAACCGTGGAGCCAGTTGACGTTTAACCCTCAAAATAACCATGCAACGCTGACGATCCCATCAGCGTTGGGGATTTCCAGCTCCGTCCTCTGCTCGAGCGTTTCCATTGACCAGGTCCTCGGCGGCGGCTTGACGTATGCTTCGCTCGGCGAGGCTGCCACGAATTACACAAGCGGGTACGTCTATGACACGGAGTCCATCTACCCGAACACGACGCTTTACTATGTAACGCCTCCGGCTTCCTGTGCTGCGGCAACGCTCGCAATCAGCCCCACTGTGCTTCCGACGGGCATTGCAGGACAGCCTTATACACAACAGTTCACCGTTCCCTCCGGCGCCGTGGGTAGCGTCACGTTCACTCAGGTCTCCAATGTGGCAGGGGAATCAACCTTGATGGCAACGGCAACTTTGCCGGTACCCCGACGAAAACCGGCACGTTTCCCGTCCCCGTTGCCGTCACGGACTCGGCGGGCAACGTCGGCAACGAGAACATTCCTCTCACCATTAGCTGTCAGACGATCACGGTCGGTCCTGCGGCCCTACCTTCAGGCATTCAAAACAATCCATATAGTGTCACTTTCACGCAGACCGGCGGGATTGGGGCGGTCACGTTCCAGTCGTTTGGTCCCTATCCGGCCGGCATTAGTGCAACGGCAAATGGCCTCTCTGGAATTCCTTCGGTGACGGGCTCGTTCCAGATTGGCGTCCAGGCTACTGATTCGAACGGATGCATGTCCGCCAACACCATCTTGACGCTGACCATCGCGGCGCCCAAATTCACGATATCGCCTCTTCCAGCGAATGGGCTATCCACCTGCGCTGCTCCAGGGCCGGGCTTCCCGACGGGTATCGTCCCAACAGTGAGCTTCAACTCCGTGAACTCTTATGAAGTGAACGTAACCATCTACAACAGCGGCAACGTCGCCGGAATTGCAAATCTGAACTTTGCCATTTTGGGTGGCTTCCCGACGCTCAACTCTCCACTGCCGGGTATTCCTATAATTCTCGGGACTTCTGGAAGCCCACTCGCGCCGGGACAATGCGTTTCTCTAACCTTCTTCTATCCAACCTCGGACTATGCGAGCGCCGCGCCTTTGGCGGGATTCACCTTGGCCAATGTTCCCCAGGTCCTCCGGCTCTCCGGAACTTACAACATAATCGCCAATGCCGGTGCGGGTCCAACCACACCTTGGAGCCTGACGGATCGCGCCGTACTTCTGAGCGGCATACTTTGCTGCACCAATACCGCTGGAGTCCTTTCTGGCTCTACGTCTTACAACCCGAATGCGGGTGGCCCGATTGGGGTCGGAGGTAACCCCTGATGCGGCCGGGCAACTTTTTGATTTTTTGCAGTGCAATGGAGAACAAACGGGAGGAAGTTATGCATGGAAATCGCATTTGGATGGTAATACTCGCTATCGCGTTGCTGGCTATAGTCCCTCCGCTGGCCAGCGCGGACGCTTTGGATGTGGTCATGGACAACCCGAATGTCACGGTGGCGCAGGGTGCGGTCACGCAGATCCAATTCTTCGGAACTGTCACCAATCCGTCCTTAACCGATACTATTTATCTCAACGGAGATATGATCAGTGGCAAGCTGCTCCCTTGCTTCGCAACAACGGGGAGTTGCGTGGATGATTCCACGATTGTGCTGTGGCCGGTGTTTTTCCAGCCGTCCCTGCCAGGCATGCCAACCAGCGCCAACTTCGTCATTTTTAATGTGAACCTGTTCGGGGACCTGGCTCCGGGAACCTACAGTGGAGTTTTTGAAATCCAGGGTGGTCCGGATGGCGGTGCAATGACCGCGTATGATCCGCTTGCGGACATCAACTTTTCCGTAACCGTTACCGGCCCCGTGCCGACGCCCGAGCCCCCAAGTTTGTTCCTGCTGGCGGTCGGCTTGCTTGGCCTCGCTACGCTTAAGCGCATCCTGGCGAACTGAAGAACTCAGATTCGTTCCAAGCTCACGCTTCCGGCCGATGCTACGCTCTCGACCGAAAGAATTCTCGAAGCCGTGGTCTATGAGCGCAACTCCACACGCTCCTATTCCTGATTTTCCATTTATTTCTGATTTGTAAACGATTGAAAATTTCTTCCGCGCGCCTTGCACAGCGCAAACTATGGCTCCGCGGGGCATATTGCTTCGCGCCCCATTTGCGCTCACAATAGTATCTCCCTCGCTTCCGCCCCGAGGCGCACATGCTCTTCCGGACGATCGATCAAGTTCGCCGCTTCTTCAAAATTCTCGCGGGCTTCACTCTTTTGGCCCTGGGAGCGGTAATGCTGTTTACACCCGGCCCCGGCTGGCTGGTGATTTTTCTGGGCCTGACGCTGCTGGCTGCCGAATTCGTGTGGGCCAAGCGGCTGATGGACCGCATGAAGGAACAAGGCGCGCGGATCAAAGACACTGTGCTCCGGCTGGGCAAGACCGACTCTGCCGACTCCGCTTGAAGTAGAATCTCCTCGAGGGATTTTTCATGACCACAGAATGGAAGGGCAAGTGGGCCCTGATTACGGGCGCGAGCGCGGGGATTGGTGTGGCGCTGGCGGAAGAACTGGCCGCGGGTGGCACGCACCTGGTGCTGACCGCGCGGCGGCTGGATCGGCTGCAGGAAGTAGCGAGGAATCTCAGCCAGAAGCACGGGATTCAAACCCACGTGTTTACCGCCGATCTGGCGAAGCGGGAAGCGCCGCAGCAAATCTACGAGTTCACGCGCGAAAAGGGGCTGCGGATTGATTTGCTGATCAACAACGCCGGCTTTGGGCAGTATGGCGAGGTCCCGCAGGTCGAGGCACAACGCCTGGTGGATATGGTTGAGGTGAATTGCACCGCCGTGGTGCATCTAACGCGTCTCTTTCTTCCGGATATGGTGGCGCGCCGCAGCGGCGATGTCCTGATTCTCGCCTCCACCGCGGCGTTTCAGGCCGTTCCGTATATTTCCACCTACGCCGCGACCAAGGCTTTTGATTTGTTCTTCGCTGAGGGCCTGGCCGAAGAGATGAAACCCTACGGGATACGCGTTTGCGCATTGTGTCCTGGCTCGACGGAATCCGAATTCCACGCCGTCGCACAACAGGAAGCCTTCACGTCCAAGAATCAGGAGCCAGCCGATAAGGTCGCCCGGACGGGCTTGCAGGCGCTGGCCGCAGGCAAAAGCTACGTGATTTCCGGGCTTGGCAACTATCTGGGAGCGCATTCGCAGCGGATCGTGCCGCGACGAGTGGTCACGCGGATTGCGGCAAAGATGTTCCGCCCTAGCAAGACTCGGTAGCCCCATCGCAGCGGGCCTCCAAGGTCCGCAACTTCTAACCTATTCTTGGTGTTCAATTTAGGGTTACGATTGGGGCCTGCCCCCTGCACTTTTGAGCGGACCCCATCTGCCCGGGAACTTTCTTCGATGAAATGCGGAATAGTCTAAAGGAACCGAGCGTCCCCAGGAGAGATGCAAATCGAAGCTCAGGAACGAGACGACGTCCTGCTGAAACGCTCGGCTAAGGGTGACGAAGAGGCATTCACGATCCTCTATCGCCGCCATCAAGCGCAGATCTATCGCTTTGCCCTGCGGATGACCGGGCACCCCTGGGCTGCCGAAGAGATTGTGCAGGATGTGTTCATGACTCTGGTGCGCGAGCCGAAAAAATTCGATCCCGAACGCGGCACCCTGAGAGCGTTCCTCTATGGGATCGCGCGAAACCGCATCATGAAACACCTGGAGCGGCTGCCGCGGGAGTTTTCTCTGGAGATTCCAGGGGACGAGGGCGAGCCGAGGAGTCTGGAGGTCGCCGACCAGCGAACGCCGGCTCACTGGGCGGAATTGAGGGAGCGGCGGGAGCAGGTTCGCGCCGCGGTGCTCTCCTTGCCGCCGGAATTTCGCGAGACGGTGGTGCTTTGCGAGCTGGAAGAAATGAGTTACGAGGAAGCCGCGAAAGCGCTGGAATGCCCCGTAGGAACCGTACGTTCCCGGCTGCACCGCGGCCGCGCCTTGCTGCTGGCCAAGCTGGAAATGCTGCGCGAGATGCCAAAACGAGCCAACGCCGCGCTCTAAGGTTTTGTAGGAGAAGTGAAAATGAACTGCGAAGAATTCGCCAATCTGGTCCCGGACCTGGATGCTCTGGCAAAAAGTCCGGAGACCATGGCGGCCCGCGAACATCTGCGGTCCTGCCCGGCTTGCGCGGCTTTTTATGAGAGTTCGCAGCGGCTGCGCACCGAACTGCATGACCTGGGCCTGGCAACTTCGGAAGCAAGCGCGCCTTCGCGTGTAGAGATGCGCCTGCGGCAGGAGTTCCGCACAAGGCATAAGACAGAAAAGAATCATGGCCGCGCGGTGGTGGCCGGCTGGTTGTTGGCCGCGGCGACACTGGTTCTGGTGGCAGGTTCCTTATTCTTCTGGCACTCCCCGCGAGTGAACGTGGCAAGTCAGCAGCCAACGGCCAAGGCGCCTGTGGCTTCCACGGTAGCTTCTGAGCCTGAACTGGGCGGAACGCTGATCGCTGCAAACGACGGTGACGATGAATTCGCCCTGATTCCCGGCGCGCTGCCCGGTTTGCAGGACGAAACATCCGTGGTTCGCGTGCAGATGCAACGCGGTTCGCTGAGTGCCCTGGGGCTTACCGTAAATGAAGAGCACGCCAGCGACGTTGTGGAAGTGGACCTGCTGCTCGGCGCCGACGGGCAGCCGCAGGCTTATCGCCTGCCGCAGCAGACGGCCAATTAAGAGTTTCTGCGGCTTTTGAGCCGTATGTGGAAGAAGAAACAGGAGAGAAGTAGAGGAGAAACTGGAATGTCCAAGAAATGGCTACTTTCTGCTTTGATGGGAGCGGTGCTGTGCAGCCCCGCGGTTCTTTCCGCGCAAGACGCGCCGCCGCCCGGGCCTCCGCCAGGCCACGGTCCGTTCGGTCCTCGGATGGAGGTTCTCGGCTTTGAGGAGATGCATCCCGGAAAGACGGTGACCGGCGCTCCTTATTCCGCGACCACCGTGATTGAGACCACGCAAACGCTGGCCGACGGCACCAACATTAACCGTAAGGTGCAGTCCAACGTTTACCGGGACTCGCAGGGCCGTGTGCGCCGTGAGATGACTCTACCCGCCGGCGGGCCGCTGGCTACCAGCGGGCAATCCAAATCGTTCGTCCTGATTCACGACCCGGTCGCTGGGACTGCGTATGAACTGCGGCCGGACGCCAAGACCGCAACACAACTTCCCGCGCACAAGGGCGGCCCGAGAAACGGGGATGCCCTGCAAAACAAGTTTGAGGCTCATGTGCAGGAAGAGATTGCGAATGGCACGTTGAAGAAGGAGGACCTCGGCACCCAGGTGATCAACGGCGTTTCGGCGCAGGGCACGCGCTATACCCGGACGATTCCCGTCGGCCAGATGGGGAACGATAAGCCGATCTCGGTTGTTAGCGAGCGCTGGTACTCGCCGGATCTGCAGATTGTGGTCAAGAGCACCCGGACCGATCCTCGCATGGGCACAACCACCTACACGGTTACCAACGTGCAGCGCCAGGAGCAAGCCGCTACGCTCTTTGCCGTTCCGTCGGACTACGCCGTAACGCAGGCGAAGGGTGGGCATGGCAGACACGGTGGCCCCGGTGCGGGAGCGCCGCCTCCAGACGCCACACCCGTCGAATAGTTTTCGGCGCCAACGCTCTTCTCTCCTGAAGACGGCACGCCCTTACCGCAGCTACCCCCATTGTTGCGGTGAGGGCGTCGTCGTTTTTGCGGACGAATCATGGTGATACTCAACCGGGCGAAGTTGATGTATAAGATGAAGCTCATGGAAGAAAAGGAATTGGTGGATCAGCTTCTCACCGACGGCTACGCTCATCTCTATGTTTGGGAAGACGGACCAAACGTGGAATACCCGGAACATAGTCATCGCGCCGAATCCGCGCACATTATCCTGCGCGGCGAGATGATCATGACCGTGAACGGCGATACAAAGACCTACGGCCAGGGCGAGCGCTTTGATCTTCCCGCCGGTGTCCCTCATTCGGCGAAGACCGGCCCTGCCGGCTGCCGGTACCTCATCGGCGAACGCTAATCGGCGCAAGCCCGATCCAGCAATTCCACTACGTGTAAGACTTCCTGCCCCGTTTTGTGGAGTTCTGCGCCCGCCCGGAGTTGCAGCAAACACCCGGGATTTGCCGTGGCGATGATCTCCGCCTGTGTAAACCTGGCGTAGTTCATCTTTTCCATCAGCAAGGCGAGGGAGGCTTCCGTTTGCGTGACGTTGTAAACCCCCGCCGAGCCGCAACAAATCTCGGCGAACGGAAGCTCCACAAATTCCACGCCGGGGATGGCGCGGAGCAGTTTTCGCGGCGCTTCCCGGATCTTTTGTCCATGCAGCAGGTGACACGAATCCTGATAGGTCACACGGGCTGCGATTTTTTTCAGCGGCGTGCTCAGGCCAAGTGCAGCAAGAAACTCGGTTACATCCCGCATTTTCTTGGCGAAGGCCGCTGCGGCGGCGAATTCGGGCTCGTCCGCGGAGAAGAGTTGCGCGTATTCCTTCAGCGTGGAGCCACAGCCCGCCGCGTTGGTCACGATCGCGTCGAATTCGCCGGTTGCAAAGGCGCCGAGATTCCGCCGGGCCAGATCGCGCGCCACGTCGCGTACTCCCGCATGCAGCGGCAAGGCTCCGCAGCAGAACTGCCCGCCGGGCACCACCACTTCGCAACCATTGGCCGTGAGGACGCGGATCGTCGCTTCATTGAGCGCTGTGAAGGTGACGTTCGCCAGGCATCCCGCAAAGAACGCCACACGCGCGCGCCGCTCTCCTCTGGCCGGGTAAGTCCTGCCGAGTTGCTCAAAGAAAAAGCGGTGATCCACGCGGGGCAAGAGGCGTTCGCGATCGGCAAGCCCAATAAGCTTGAGAATTCCCGTGGCCCTGGCAATCGCCTGCAAGCCCGAGCTCTGATAAACGCGGAGCAGGTTTCCGGTCATGGCGATGCGCTCCGGGTAAGGCAGCAAACGCCGAAACACGAAATCACGCGCTACACGTGCAAACCACGGACGTTGATATTCGTTTTCGATGCGCGCCCGCGCATGTTCCACCAACTTTCCGTAATTCACCGCGGATGGACAGGCCGATTCGCACGAACGGCAGTCAAGACATTTATCAATGTGATCGACGAAGCCGTCCGTGATCGGAATCTCCCCCTGGTTGACCAGCAGCATCTGCCGGATGCGGCCGCGCGGTGAATCTGGTTCGAGATGCCACAAGCGGTAGGTTGGGCACTGGTTCAGGCAAAGCCCGCAATGGGTGCACAGGGAAAAATCTTCAAAACGTGGAGCTTCGCCGAGCGTCTGAGGCGTTGCCACAGTTCAGATGCCTCCTACAAATCGCCCGGGCGCGAATATATTCTGTGGATCAAACGCCGCCTTGACTCGCTGCATCAGTGCGAAGTCGGGGCGCGATGGTCCCCATAGATTCATGGTTCGCTTCAGCGCCGCCGGCGCATGAAGTACCGCCGCGCTGCCCGCCGCCACCGAAACCGCAGAGAAGATAGAGGAGACGGAGCGACTGAGCACAGCTATTGTTGGCTCGTCCTCTTTCTCCGCGAGCAATGCCAAATAGGCGACATTGCATGCGCGCACAACGAAGGCGGAGTGCAGCCACGGCGTCTCCGCCGTGCGCAGAATCTCTGCGATTGTCGATGCGTGGAGTTGCGGCAGGACGATGCGCAACAGCGCCACGCAAGGGGCTGCGGTGCTAAGCAATTGATACGCGGTTTGCGATAAGCCCTGAAGTTCCTCGTTTGCGGGCTCTTGCAATGCCGCCTGATTTGCGCAATTCGTGGAAGATGCTATCCGTTCCAGATCACCAACGATTCTCCGCACGACAATCGCGTTGTCGGCACAGCTCGAGTAGACGACCCATGAATTCGATTTGAGAAGCGGGCTCACATTCTGATTTACGGCATCGAACAATCTTCCAGCCATTGCCGCGTACTCCGAATCGAACAACTCGAGATTCGAAAGTGGCAGGCCAGACTGCGACACTTTGGCGTGGTAATGCAGGGCCGCATCCAGACTCGAAAACGTAGCCAGATGTCCTGCATGCGCTTCGGGGAGCGGAAACGTCCGGAAGTTCAGGCGGGTGATGACGGCCAACGTGCCGAGAGAGCCGATCAAGAGCTTGTGGATATCGTAACCGGTGACATTTTTCACCACGCGGCCACCGCTTCGGCAAAGCCGGCCGGTGCCATCAACAAATTCCGCGCCAATGAGGAAATCACGGCCCGTGCCGTATTGCTGCCTCAGCGAGGAATCGATCCCCGAAGCCACCGTGCCGCCGATAGTGCAAATTTCCATGCAGGGAACAGCCAGCGGAAGAAACTGTCTCTTCGCGCGAAGCGCCATCTGCACGCCGCCCAGCAGTTTGCCGCTGTCCACGCTTAGAGTCAGATCGTCCGCATCATAGTGGGCGATTTCCTGAAGGCCTCTCATGTCCAGAGCGATGTCGTAGCGCTGCGGCGGCATGCCGATGCCGAGTTTGCTGCCCGAGCCGCAAGGAATCATGGCCAGCTCTTCGCGCGCGGCCACCTTCACAATTTCGGCTACCTCTTCCGCGCTCGCAGGGCGCAGAACCGCGCGGGGCGGCATTCCATCTATCGCGTACTTAGACAACTGCGTCTCTGCGGTGAGAACGTGATCCGCTCCGAACAGACTCTCCAGGCGCACCGGCAGACTTGTGGCGCCGCTCAAGAAGTCACCCGCGCCAATGGAGATTTTCGATTCACGCGGATTTCGCCGCAGCCCTTGCTGATGGGGAACATCTTCCCTGGATTCAACGAAGAGTTGGGATTGAAGGCGTCGTGCAGCCGCCGCATCAGATCAAAATCGGCGTCCGTAAAAAGCAGCGGCATGAGTTCGTTCTTCTCCATGCCGATGCCATGTTCGCCCGTCAACGATCCGCCCATCGCAACGCACATGCGAATGATGTCTTCCGCGACGGTGACCGCGTTCTTGAACTGTCCCGCGTCGCGCGGATCAAACAGGATGATGGGGTGGAGGTTTCCATCTCCGGCATGAAAAATGTTGCCAATGCGGAAGCCGGCCTTCGTGCCGATTTCGTGAATCCGCTCCAACGCCTCGGGAAGTTTCGAACGTGGAATCACGCCGTCCAACACATAGTTGGAAGGCGCGAGCCGCCCCATTGCGCCAAAAGCATTTTTCCGTCCTTTCCACAATAAGTCGCGTTCGTGATCATCTCGAGCTGTGCGCACTTCCCGCGCGTGATGCGTTTGGCAAATTCCGGCGACCGCCGTAGCCTGTGATTCCGCGGCTTCACGTAAGCCTTCCACTTCGATCAGCAGGATTGCCGCGCTGTCCTTGGGGAAACCCGCCTTCAGATAATCCTCGATGACGGCCAGCGTCCAGCCGTCCATCATTTCGCAGGCGGACGGCGTGATGCCGCGTGCCGTAATTTCAGCGACGGTGCGGGAAGCGTCCAGGACCGTATCGAACACGGCCAGCAGTGTTTTGACGAGTTCCGCCTTGCGCGACAGCTTCACGGTAATCTCGGTGATCAACGCCACTGTGCCTTCGCTGCCGACAAACAGCCCGCAAAGGTCATAGCCGTTCACGTCGCCGTGCCGGCTGCCCACGCGAACTACTTCTCCATCGGGCAACACCAACTCCAGCGCGGTGACATGATTCGTGGTCAGCCCCGCTGCCAGCGTGTGCGGCCCGCCGGAATTTTCTGCAACATTGCCGCCAATGGTGCTGGACTTCTGGCTTGACGGATCGGGCGCAAAATATAATCCCGCGTGCTCTACCGCGCGTGTGATGTCCAGATTCACCACACCAGGTTGCACCACGGCGCGCCGGTTCTCCAGGTCCAACTCCAGAATGCGGTTCATGCGCGCGAATACGATCATCACGCCGCCGCCCCGCGCCAGCGCGCCCCCGGAAAGACCGGTGCCCGCTCCGCGTCCGACAATTGGAACCTCATAGCGGTCCGCCAGCTTGACGATGCGTGAAACATCTTCCGTTGTGTGTGGAAACACCACCACTTCCGGCCGGCCTTTTTCGACCGAACCATCAAATTCATAAAGCATCAGATCTTCGGTTTGCGACAGCACATTGGCGGGGCCGAGCAGCGTTTTCAGTTCGCGGATGATAGCGGCGTCCATAACCTTCCGGTGGCAATTTCTGCGGCGCTCCCACTATAGTCATTCACGCGTCGCGCTGGCAATGCCGCTAGCCGCTCCCCTGTGGCGCTGTGCTAGTGTAGGAGTCCAAGAATCCGCCCCCGAGGGAGCGAATGCCGAAACCGAAAGTGTATTCAACGCATCAACTGTTTGAGTCCGCAAGAGAAATCCTCGAAGCCGCCTGTGACGTGGAATATTGGGCCAACGAAGAACGTCCGTCCCGCGAAGAAGTTCTCCGCCGCGTGAAAGATAAAGAGGGCTTGGTCTGTCTGCTCACGGAAAAAGTGAACGAGGAACTTCTGCGTGTCGCACCCAAGCTGCGCATCGCCGCCAATGTCGCCGTCGGCTTCGACAATATTGATGTGGATGCCTGCACCAAACGCGGCGTGGTGGCGACCAACACGCCGGGCGTCCTCGATGAAACCACGGCTGACTTTGCCTGGACCCTGCTGATGGCCGTGGCCCGGCGTCTCGGCGAAGGCGAACTGCTCGCGCGCTCTGGCAATTGGAAGGGCTGGAATCTCGATCAACTCTGCGGCACGGACGTTTGGGGCAAGACGCTTGGTATTGTCGGCTTCGGCCGGATTGGCCGCGCATTGGCCCGCCGCGCCCTCGGCTTTCGAATGAAGGTGCTATACACCGACGCTGCGAAAGCTCCCGAAGATCTGGCACAGGCTCTCGGTGCCGAATATCGCGACATGAACTCACTGCTGGCCGATTCCGATTTCATCAGCCTTCATGTTCCTTTGACGCCGGAAACCCGTGGCCTTTTCGACGCGCCCAAGTTTTATCGCATGAAGCCCACCGCTTTTCTTATCAACACCGCGCGCGGCCCCGTGGTGGACGAAGCCGCGCTCGTCGCGGCGCTCGAGGCCAAGAAAATTGCCGGAGCGGCGCTCGACGTCTACGAAAATGAGCCGTTCATCCATCCTGGTCTCAAGCGGCCCAACGTGGTTCTCGCCCCGCACCTCGCTTCGGCTTCCATCGAAACGCGCACCAGGATGGCCGAGATCGCCGCCGGCAACGTCGCTTCCTTGTTTACGGGACAACTGCCGCCAAACATGCTCAATCCCTCGGTGCTCAAGAAATCCTGATCGGACCGCTCCGGGCGCCATGAACTCCGGGAAACAAATCGCACGGCAAATCTTCCAGGAAACTTTGGCGGCACTCGACATTTCTGCCGTCCTGGCCCGGAAACTCACTTTCGATCGAGACACGCTGCTCGTGGAAAATGCGGCGATCTCTTTGCCACACCGCGAGCCGCTCTACGTCATCGCCATCGGCAAAGCCGCGCACTCTATGGTCACCGGACTCCGAGGCTTTCTTTCCGAGCGCTATTTGTTTCGTGGAGTCGTTGCCGCTCCAACGCCGCCTACGGGTCCTGTTGAAGGACTCCGCTATTTTGTGGCCGGCCACCCGAATCCCAATCTTGGCAGTTGGCAGGCGGCCGAGGCGATCCTCGCGCTGTTGCGGGACGCCAATGAAAAAAACGCCGTATTTTTTCTGCTCTCCGGCGGAGGTTCGGCTCTTGCCGAGCTTCCCCTGATTCCGGGAATGACTCTTGCCGATCTGCAAGCGGTGAACCACGCCCTGGTCACGTGTGGTGCACCGATCGAAGCGATGAACACCGTCCGCCGCCATCTCTCGGCAATCAAGGGAGGTCGTTTGGCCGCGGCGGCCCCGGCCGCTGTCAAAGTGACGCTGGCCATCACTGATGTGCCCGCCGGTAAGGAGCATGCGCTTGCCTCAGGCCTCACGGTTCCCGATCCTTCCACGGTTGCGGACACAAATCGCGTGCTCGACGAATTCCGTCTTCGTGAAAAATTCCCGCCTGTGGTTACGCGCTGGCTCGAGGCAGGCAAAATGCCCGAAACCCCCAAGCCCCACGACCCCGCGTTTCGCCATTCGTATTTCGAACTGTTGCTCGGCATGCACGATCTTTTTCACGCCGCGCACCACGCCACCGAAGCGCATGGTTATCTGACCTGCTGCGACAATTCCACCGACGATTGGCCCGTCGGCCAGGCCGCTGATGCGCTGCTGCAAAAATTGCAGGAATGGAAGAAGGAGAACCCCGGCCAGCGCGTTGCGCTGATCGCCGATGGCGAATTAAGCTCGCCGGTTACGGGAAATGGCCTGGGTGGCAGGAACTCGGCATTTGTGCTTGCCTGCGTCGAGAAAATCGCCGGAGGCAAAATCACTGTCCTCAGCGCCGGAACCGATGGGATGGATGGCAACAGCCCGGCAGCCGGTGCCGTCGCGGACAGCCAAACGCTCGAGTGCGCCAGGCAGATTGGCATCCAACCGGGCGAGTTCTTTCGGAGGAGTGACGCTTACTCGTTTTTTCACCGGCTGGACGACGCCATCGTCACCGGACCCACCGGCAACAACCTGCGCGACTTGCGCATCCTTCTCGCCGAACCTTGAAGGATTCTGTTACTGCTTCGGCGCTGGCGGCAGGCGCTTCTCGATCTCTTTCAGCCGTTCGTTCATCTCCTGCACCAGTTGCTCGAGATGGCCCAACCGCCCATCCTCGCCGGGTTTCGCGGCGGTTGGACCTGCTTCCTCGTGACCCATGCCGTGATGTCCACCTCCGCGCGCCACGGGATTTTTCAGCCGCTCGATCTGTTCCTTGATCATCGGCTCCATTTCGATGCTCAGCGATTTGCTCTGCAGCATCGCTTCCAGCGCCGGAATCGCGGAAGCATCACCGCGTCCCCCCAGTGCAAAGATCGCCGTTCGCCGGATGGAAAAATCCGGATCCTGCAGATAGGCGGCGATCTGCTGCGTGAGTTCCTTGTTGTCTTTCTGCAAGCGCGCCAGGCTGCCAAGCGCCGCCTCGCGGGAGTTCATGTCTTTCCCGGGTGCGGTCCACTCTTTCAGCAGTGGCACGGCCTTGTTGTCGCCAAGCGAACCCAGCCCGCTCAACGCTGCATTCCGCAAAAAACCATCCGGCGATTCGCCATTCACGGCCGCCACCAGCGTGTCGTAGCTTCCCGGCGCTTTCATCCATCCGAGCGTGCGCAGCGCTGAGGCCCGTGCGCGGATAGAAGCGTCCTCGCGTGCAACGCTCTGCAACCGGGCGGCAACCGCCGCATCGTCCTTAAAATTCTCCAGCGCCTGCACGATGGTCGCACGCACGACCGGCGTCTTAACGGTATCCATCGCTCCCAGCAGTTGCTTGGAAGCCGCCGCACCGCCAATCTCTCCTAGCGCCTCCGCAATCGTCCGCTGCACGCCGCTGCTCTTGTCGTTCTTCAGCGCTTCACCCAGCGCCGCAACCACGGCCTCGTCGTCTTTGATTTTGCCAAGTTCTTCGGCGGCATCCGCGCGATCCGCCACTTCGCCGGCATTCTTCAGTTGGTGGAGCAATTCCTTTTTGTCCTTCTTGAACTCCGCCGATTTCAGGATTTGCGTGCCCTTGTCGAATAGCACCATCAGCGGCGCGGAATCCGACGGAAACGTAAATACTTCGGATTCCTTGCTTACATGAATCGGATATAGCCTTGCGCCGCTTGCCGTGGTGATCTCCACATCCACCGGTACCTCAAATAGCCCGACGCGTCCCTCGCGCTTCTGCGTTTGCTTCACGGTCAGCGCCACCTGCTTTTTGGCTTCGTCATACGCATAACTGATTTCAAATTTCGGCGCGCCTGCTCCATAAATCCACTGCTGGAAAAATGGATCCACGTTCGTGTGCGTAGCTTCTTCGATTGCCCTGCTCAGATCCGCCGTCACCACATTCTTGCCGCGGTTCACTTCCAGATAGTGCTTCAGCCCCGCATAGAACGCCTGTTCGCCGAGTTGCCGCCGCAACATGTACAGCACCCAGCCGCCCTTTCCATAGGCGTTCCCGTCGAACTCTTCCGATTCCTCGAAGTCATGGCGAACGATCGGCTTGTCGAAAAGCGAGCGCATCGCAAACCACTGCCGCGCGCCCTGCCAACGTTCGTAATCCGCCGCGTCCTTTCCATAGTGCGATTCGGCCCACACCGTTTCCATGAACGTGGCAAAGCCTTCGTTCAGCCAAATGTTGCCCCAATCCTTGGTGGTCACCAGGTCGCCAAACCACTGGTGCCCCAGTTCGTGGGAAATCAGCGGGTCTTCGTCTTCTTCATATTCAGGAACGAGCTTCGGGTGCCGCAGCGATTCCGCCGTGTTTGTGGTAGCGCTGGAGTTTTCCATGCCTCCCGCCACGAAATCGTCCACCATCGCCTGCGCATATTTTTCCCACGGATAGTCCACGCCCAGGGTTTTGCTGAAGAGTTCGATCATGGCCGGTGTCCGCGAATAGTTGGGCACCAGGCGGTCGCCGCGATCCTTCGGGGCATAGTAGGTCACCGGCATATTCCGCCAGGTGTCCTTGATCTCCACGAACTCCCCCGCCACCACTGTGAACAAATAGGTGGAACTCGGCAGCGATTCTTTCCACGTCCACGTCTTCATTCCGTCACTCGCTTCGCTCACGCTGACGAGCTTGCCGTTCGAAACCGTCAGCCAGTTCGCTGGGACCGTCAGGATCGTCTCCGTCGTCAGCCGGTCATTCGGGTAGTCATAAGTCGGCAGGTAATAGCGCGTGTCTTCCGATTCACCCTGCGTCCAGATCTGCAGCGGCCGGTTTGGGTAATCCTTGTTCGGCAAAATGAAATAAAGACCTTTGGTCGGCGTCCCGTGATACTTGATCTCGACGTCGTATCTCGCGCCGGCCTTCGCGCCCTTCGGCAGTGTTACTTCCAGCTTGCTATCCGTGGTTTCGAACTTCGCTTCGCTCTTATTGATTCGCACGCTTTCGATCTGGAGCCCCACCGAGTCAAACGAAATCTTTTCCAACCCGTCACGCAGCAGCGTCAACGTGTGCGTCACGTCGCCCATCACCTTTTTCTGTTGCGCCTCAAACCGCAGCGCCACTTTCGAATGCTCCAGATCGTAACTCCGGCTTCGCGCATAGGGCTCGTCGGCCCAAAGATGGACGCTTCCGGCCAACAAGGCCACGGCCAGCGCCAGCGCTCTGCATAGGGGGAGTGACACACTTGTAGTCTTTCGACGGATCATTCCTCTCGCTCCTCGCTCGATTCTAAGAAGTCAGCAATTCCAGATTCAAAATACGGTGGCCCGCGTGCTCCATCGCTTCGACCGCCGCGGGTGCTTCCTCCTGCTGTACCAGCAGGTAGTCGGTGTCGAACGTGGATATCACGAAAATCCCAATACCTATCCGCGCCAGTGGCGTAGTCAACGACGCCAGCACGCCCACTTCATTGAATGCGAATGGCCCGTGTACCTTGAACATCCGCCATTCGCGCGAGGCGTCCAAAGCTTCCGGAACGCTTGCTTGTGGTGTCACCAGCGAAAGCTCGTCCGCCGTGCGCGTTACGCTGAAAAACGTCTTCTGTGTCGCCCAGTCCGGGATCGCCGCATCGGGCGCCAGCTTGGCGATCGCAAACAATCCGTCCATCACGGAAAGAGTCAGGGTGCGCTGGGTGGGTGGCATGCGGCGTTAGAGCAAACTCCTTGTCGTGCCGCCATCAATCGTCAGCGATACGCCGTTCACGTAACTTGCCTTCTCTGAAGCGAGAAATGTCACCACCGCCGCAAATTCCTCCGGACGTCCCAGGCGTCCTGCGGGAATCAGCTTTTTCCATCCGGCGAAGACTTCCTCCGGCGTCGCGCCGGTGCGGCTGGCCATCATTCCGGCCAGATCGTCCAGCCGGTCCGTGCGCGTATAACCGGGGCAGACGTTGTTCACCGTGATGCCGTGCGCTCCGTATTCGTTCGCCAGCGTGCGAACCAGCCCGGTCACTCCCGCGCGCAGCGAATTCGATAGCAACAATCCTTCCACCGGCTGCTTCACCGAATACGACGTAATCGTCAGGAAGCGGCCCCACTGGTTCTTTTGCATCCGGGGCAGCGTCTCTTGCGCGAAATAGACCGTGCTCATCAACAGTTGGTCCGTCCACAAGCGCCAATCTTCATTCGTCGTGGCGCTGAATAATTTAGACGGCGGGCCCCCCGTGTTGGTGACACAAATATCAACCCGCCCAAACCGCTGCTCGGCGTCGTTAACGAACTGCTTTACCTCTTCGGCCTTACCAACGTCGACGGCTTTCCAGAAAATTTCGCGTCCGCCAGCGGCTTTAATTTGCGCCGCGGCTCTTTCCAGGTCCGCGGTCGTCCGCGCGCAAATGGCTATCTCCGCGCCCTCGCGTGCCAGTTCCTCGGCCACAGCCCGCCCCAACCCTTTGCTGGCCGCCGCCACGATCGCCACACGTCCCCGTAAACCCAAGTCCATCCAAGCCTCCCGGCCCAATCTTTTATGTTCTCCCGAACGCCGATTTCACGTCAAATCAGGCTTTCACAAGAACCAAAGCGTTGTAGGCTCACGGATGAAGCCGTCGTCCCACGAATGTCACAAGAAGGGTAGGATATTGGCGACCGCTCACCGCGAGGTTGTGATGAAAATTCAAGACTTTCGCCGCGTCGCCCTTAGCTTTCCGGGCGCGGAAGAAGGCTCACACATGGGGGCAGTGGACTTCCGCGTCGGCGGGCGCATCTTCGCGACGCTTGCCTCGGCGAAGCAGGGCTACGGCAATCTCATTCTCACTCTGGAACACCAAACCGCCTTCGTTGAGGATATGCCTGATGTGTTTCTTCCAGTCCCTGGCGGCTGGGGACGCATGGGTGCGACGCATCTTCGCCTGGAAGTCGTCAGCGAAGACGTTCTCCACGGTGCGCTGCAAACGGCCTGGAAACTGCGCGTGGAGAAAAACGCCAAATCAGCCAAGAAGACAGCCCCGGGTAAGCAAGCCTCACCTGCTCAACGCCCTCGCAAAAAGCGCTAAGCTAGCTCAATAGCCATGCAATGGCTCAGTGACAACCTTCTCAACGAGCTTCGTCAAATCGCATCCGCGCGCAGCGACCGCCGCGCTGCCCTGCAAGCCGCCGCCGAAGCTCTCCGTCGTTCCGGCGGTTACCGCTGGGTTGGCCTATATGACGTGGATCATGCCAGCGCCATGGTCCGGAACATTGTCTGGAGCGGTCCCGGCGCTCCCGAATTTCCCATCTTCCCGCTCACCAAAGGCCTCACCAGTTCCGCCATCTCCACGCGCAAGGCCGTCAATGTCGGCGAGGTCGCTTCTGACCCGCGCTATCTCACCGCCTTCGGCAGCACGCGTTCGGAAATCATCGTACCCGTGCTCGATCCCGCGAACGATCTCGTTGTCGGCACAATCGACGTCGAAAGCGAAGCTCCGAATGCCTTCAGCGACAGTATCCAGCAGCTCCTGGAGTCTTGCGCCGAAGTCATAAGACCGCTCTGGCACAAATAATCATAAATGCGCTCTCTCAGAGCCACTCGAACCATTTGCACTCCTCCGCCTTGCGCACTAAGATGCGGGGTAATCGGTTACTCGCTCCCTGAAATCCTGCTTCCAGGAGGTACGCATGCTTCGCCTACGAAACCTGGTCGTCCTGCTGGCTTTCTTCTGCTTCGTCTCTCCGCTGCGCGCGCAAATCGGCAAGGCCATCATGGTCCCCGCCGGATCGGACGCCGACCGCCAACTCAACGACATTAATAACGCCACGGACCCCGAAGCGAAGCTCAAGCTGGTGGATGCATTCGCCGCTGCCCACCCCGAACCTGATTATCAGATTCTCGCCGACGAGCAGTATGTTCTCTACTATCTAAACGCCAAGCAGTACGACAAGGTTTACGATTACGGTGCCAAGCTTTACGCGCTCGACCCCGACAATTTTGCGAACGCCGTCAACATGATTCGCGCCGCCAACGAGCAGAGTGACGCCAATCGGCTGTTTACCGAAGGCGAAAAGGCCGGCGCGATCATCCAGCGCTTCAAGGCCCAGCCTCCTCCCGCCGGCACTGACCCAGGCAACTGGAAAGTCCAACTGCAGCAGAAACTCGATTCCGTGAAAGACAACCAGGAATATATCGAAGAGTCGCTCATCAACGCGGCTTATCACCAGAAAGACGCGGCGACCCAGGCGGCCTTCCTCGTGCGCTACGCGAAGGCGTTCCCCGATTCGCCGCGCGCCATGCAGACCCTCGACTCCGCCGCTCTCCTTTACCAGCAAGCGCAAAACCGCCCCAAAATGATGGAAGTGGCCAATTCCGTTCTGGCGAAGGACCCCGACAATCTGGGAATGCTGCTCCTGCTGGCGGATGATTACAGCGAAAAGGGGGAGAACCTCGACAAGGCCGAAGCCTACGCCAAGAAGGCCGCCGCGCTCTGCGATACCGCCAAGAAACCCGACAACGTTAGCGACGCCGACTGGCAGAAGCAGATTACTTTGCAGAAGGGGTTGGCACTCAGCGCCCTTGGGCAAACTGGCCTGCAGAAAAAAGACAACGCCGGCGCCGTCGATAGCCTCACGAAAGCCGCGCCACTGCTAAAAGGCAATTCCGTCATGTATGCCCGCAATCAGTATCGCCTCGGCTTTGCCTACCTGAACCTCAAGAAGGCCGCCGATGCCCGCCAGGCTTTCACCGAGGCCGCCTCCGTAGACAGCCCATACAAACAGCCATCCCTGGACAAACTCAAGACCATTCCGCCAGGGGCTGGCAAAACGGCAGCCAAGAAGCCAGCCTGACGCGATAACTGCGGCCAAGAAAATGTCGGGATTTGTGCCGCCTAGAACGTGAATTTTGCCGCAAGCTGCACGAGCCGAGGAGGCATACTGCCGATGATGCGGCCAAACGTCGTGTCGCTGATGTTCCCGTCCACACTCGCCGCCCCAAAAAACTGCGCATGGTTGAATGTATTGAACGATTCCAGCCGGAATTGCAGCGCTTTCGACTCCGTGAGCCGCAGATTTTTCTGCAGCGCCACGTCAAAGTTCAACATGCCTGGCCCAGAGAAGAAGCGCCGGGGCGATGTTCCGATTTCGCCCAGGGCCGGAAGCGAAAAAAGCGCGGTATTGAATGCCGGTTGGCCATTGCGCGGATTGTTGTTGATCTTCAAATCGCCGGGCGTGAAATCGGGAGTGTCCACTCCATTGTTGTTGATGCCGTTGGGAATGCTGCCCAGTAGCGAAGTGTCGTTGTTATTGTAAAAGGTCACCGGCAGCCCGCTACTCACGCGCGTCACTCCGGAAATCGACCAGCCTTCCGTCCACCGGTTTTTCCGGCCGAAGAAGTGATCCGGCAGGAAGTAGTTGTAGGAAACCACAAAATTGTGGCGTAGATCGAAAGCGGAAAGTGCGCGGCTCAGCCCCGGGTTAAGCGGATTGATTTCCTCGGAAAGGCTGGAAGAATTGTCCAGCGATTTGCTGTAGGTGTATCCCGCCAGAAATTCAGAATGCTGGCCACGATGCCGGAAGCTCGCCTCCAGGCCATTGTAATTCGAACTGCCAATCGTCTTCTGATAGGTCACCGCGTCAAATTGCGGACTGAACGGCCCCCGCACCACCACGGTTTCCCCATCCGCCTTGGTAAACACGCCGCCTTCGCTGAAGGGGCCACAAGTCGCGCTGCCCGGCGCCACTTGCGAAAGCTGACTGACGCTCAGGCAGAGCGCCGCATTTCCCGGATTCGCCGGCACAATCGCCAGCAAATGATGCGCCTGCGAACCCACATAGCTGATCTTCAGCAGGTTGTTCTTCGCAAATTCGCGTTCCAGGGAAAGAGTGTAGGTCTCCGCGTACGGCGGGACATTGTCTCGGTCAAACGCCGGCACGCCGGTAATGGGCAGATACTTCGACCAGTCCACGCTGGTGTTTGGCTGGCTTGGGGATGCTCCATACGCCGGTATGGGGGACGGAAACGGCTGCACAAACTGCTGCCCGCTGGCCGCCGAAACGAACGGTGTGAAGAACAGCACGGGCGCTAGACTCGTGTAATCGTATCCATAAGGCGGATTCGCGCTCAGGATGCCCGCCGACAATCCCTCAAACGCCGTGTAGAACATTCCATAGCCGGCTACGATCCTCGTTTGCCGCTCCGTGCCAAAGAGTTTTCTCAGCAATCCGTTGGAAAATTGAGGTGCGTATGCCACTCCCAACCTCGGTGCAAAATTCGTATACTTTGTCGGCGCCAGCGTCGAGGGAACTCCCTGGTCGCCCGCAAACACCAGGCCTTCCGGCGCGCCCGGAAACACCTTCGATTGTTCTCCCAGCACCAGTCCTGGAAACTGGTTGTACTTTTCCCTCCAGGCCGGCAATAAATCCCATCGCAACCCGTAAGTGAAGGTCAGGTTCGGTGTAACCCGCCAGGTGTCCTGCGCAAACAAGCCCACATATTTATTCCGCGGATAAAAACTCTTTGAATCGCCTTGCGAATAACTGCTGGCCACGCCGATCAGAAAATCGGCAAAGTCCAACCCCGTCTCCGTTCCGCGAAATGCAAACGACCCGTTCGCAGCCGTATCTGGATTCGTGTTGATCTGATCCAGGTGGAAGGAGCCGCCAAATTTCAACGCATGTTTTCCCACCATTCGCGTGTAGTTATCCGTCCACTGGTAGGTGTTGCTGGCCTGGGTCAGGCCCGTCACGTCTACCCCGAATGTCAGGCTGTTCAGCGAAATGTTTTCGATGCCTTCAATCGCCGGATCCAGCGGCACGATCCCGGCGCCTCCGGTTACAAAGCCCTGCGACTCGAGCGACGGCCCAACTCCTCCCACCGGCGCTCCGATGTCGTTCGAATTGCGCATGTAGCTGAAGTGAAACTCGTTGATGGCATTCGCGCTGAAATATTTCGTGAAGCCCAGGCTCAACAATTGCGCCCGCCCTTGCGAAATCGCGTTGAATCCCGGTACGTTCGCGCCGCCCTGCCCCGTCGGATAAGGATTGTCGAGCCAGTAGTCGTCGGCGAAGTAATAGGCAGACAGCGCGCCCCAGCGGGTTGTGGCGTCAAGACGGAGAGCGCCTTTGTCGTCGCGCAGCGATTCGTTCTGCGCCGAAGTCGAAAACAGCGAACTCCCTTGATTCGCTTGCGGAATGTATTGCAGCAGCGTTTGCGCCGGCGTGGACCACGCGCTCTTCGGAATCAGCGCATTGGGAAAGACGCACTGGTTATTCACCGTGCAACCGGCCACGTAATAAGGCTCACCCGCCGCCACAGCGTATCCTAGCTTTTGCGAAAGCTGGGTAGCCAGGTACGGCCCGCCAACCGTCCCCGTCAGCGCATTCGCGTTTTGCGAGAAATCTCCTTCCCGCTCGAGCGCTGATGGCACGGAGATCAGCCCAGTCTCGATGCCCTGGCTCATGCGCGTCCCTTGGTAATCCCCGAAAAAGTGCAGCACGCCCTTGCGGAGCGGGCCGCCCACCGTGCCCCCAAACTGATTCCGGTCAAACGCTGCGCGGTCCGGTGAAAAATAGCCCTTCGCGTCCAGGCTGGTATTGCGCACAAAATCGAACAAGCTTCCATGGAACGAATCCCCGCCCGACTTCGTCGTTACGAGCACCTGCCCGCCGCTGTAATTCCCGTACTGCGCATCAAAATTCCCGGTGAGCACCTTCAATTCCTGAATCGATTCCAGGTTCGGCACAATCGCGGTGCCCATATTCACGTCTTCTTCCACGTCGCTGTTATTCACCGCGAATCCGTTGGTCGTCTCCCGGTGGCCGCTTACCGAGAGATTTCCGGCGTCCGCATCTCCGGAAGGCGGAGTCGTTGTCACGCCGGACATCACCACTGCGTTCGGCTGGACCGTGCTCATTGGCACAATCCCGGGCTCCAGACTCATGAAGCTTGTGAAGTCCCGCCCATTCAGCGGTACGCTGGCGATTTTCTTTTCCGCAAATTCCTGCCCCAGTTCCGTGGATGTGGGGTCCGCCACGATCCCCTCTTCCACCACTGTCACTACTTCCGCGTGCGCTTCCAGCAACAGCTGTGCGTCAATGCGGATCGGGCTGGCCTCGTCTAATACAACTCCAGACTTTTGAAACTTCTGAAACGCTACCGCAGAAATCTCCAGGCCGTAGGTTCCCTTGCTAACTTCCACGGCATAGCACCCCTGCTCGTCGGTGCTTGTAGATTTTGAATTCGCCGGCTCGACTCCCTTTAGCAGAACAGTGGCACCCGCGATAGGCGCCCCGCTGGGATCGGCCACGCATCCGCTCAGCGAGGGAACGCCGGCCTGGCATGTGACGCCAAGCACAGCCAGAGCAAGTGTGGCGAGTACGATTCGCGTGAGATTCGGGATGGGCCGCGGGCGTAACATTGGACCTCTAATTGTTAATGATTTGCATCTATAACTGCAAGTCATTTTCAACTAGGAATCGAAACCCGTCTGTGACCCGAATCACTCTTGCTTCAGGAATGTGGTGGCCTTCCGTAAGGTATTGTAAATAAGCAATATAGACTGATTTCGTCAGCAACCCGCCTTCGTGCCCGGGGAAACCTTTTCCTGTTTACCGACTCTAATCGGTCAGCGTAATGATAGTTCCAAAGGGTCAAAGGGGTCATTTTCATCCTCCTGCGATATTCTTTGACCTTTCCATGTAAGGCCGAGAGGGGAGTTAACCATGCAAGAAATCGCAACATTTGGCGCGGGTTGTTTTTGGGGAGTGGAAGCTGCCTTCCGCAAGGTTCCAGGTGTGCTGGATGTCGCCGTCGGCTACAGCGGTGGTCAGACACAGAATCCGACCTATCGAGAGGTCTGCACGGACACCACCGGCCATGCCGAGGTTGTACAAGTCACGTTTGATCCGGAGAAAGTCACTTACGACCAGCTTTTGAATGTCTTCTGGACGATCCACGACCCAACGCAGATGAATCGCCAGGGGCCGGATTTCGGGAAGCAGTATCGCACCGCGATCTTTTTCCACTCGCCGGAGCAGGAAGCGGCCGCCAAGAAGTCCAAGCAGACACTGGGAGCCAGCGGTAAGGTTCGCCGTCCAATTGCCACAGAAATCACTCCAGCCGGTCCATTCTGGCGCGCCGAGGAGTATCACCAGCGCTATCTCGAGAAACGTGGCGCGGCAAGTTGCCACATCTAAGCAATAGCTTTGCGGCATTCACTCATATAGGGGCGGCATTGTGCCGCCCTTCTTTTTTGGGATCTAGTTGCCTTCGCTGAGAATGTGCTGGTAAGCCGGCACGGTGAGGAATTCCACAAATTGCGGCGCGCGGATCAATTCACGCATGAGTTCCGCCGATTTTTCGTAAGCTGCCGACCGCGCTGGGTCACCTGCCTGTTATCCTTCGCTGTCGCTTGATAATCCGCCAGCTTCTTCTCGGTCTGACTTGGCCCCGGCATCAGCCGGTCGAACACGTCCATAGCTACCGGCACCAGCCCCGAACCTTCTTGACTTTGCAATGATAAGCAGGTAATGCATGCCCTGCACAACGCGAAATCCAGACGATTCCTGCGTTCGATATTCCCTTAGGGAAGGGAACTCTTCTTCCTCGCGCGTTGGCAAACGCCTGCTCGACGGAGGTCTGCGCATGACCTGGACGCAAGTCTACGACCCGTTTGGCCACTGGTGGCTCTCCACCCTTGTGGCCGCGTTACCCGTCATCGTTCTTCTCGGGGCCCTGGCATTGTTCCACTTGAAAGCGCATTGGGCCGCTATCCTGGGCTTGGCCGCTTCGATTATCGTGGCTATTGGAGTTTTCAAGATGCCGCCGGTTATGGGTTTCCGTACTGCGCTGTATGGGGCCGCTTATGGCGCGTTTCCTATCGGTTGGATCATTCTGAATGTCATCTTCATGTATGACATGAATTGTGCCACTGGCCGGTTCAAAGTCCTCCAAAACAGTCTGATGGGGATTACGCAAGACCGCCGCTTGCAGCTCTTGCTGATTGCCTTCTCATTCGGTGCCTTCTTCGAAGGAGCGGCGGGATTTGGCACGCCGGTAGCCGTCACTGCAGCCATCTTGATCGGACTCGGATTCAAACCACTGCAGGCCTCGGGCCTTTCCCTGATTGCGAATACCGCGCCCGTGGCATACGGAGCGCTAGGCACACCTTTGATCGCCCTGCAAACAGTGACAGGTCTCGATCTTCTGCAACTCAGCGGCATGGCCGGCAGAATCCTGCCCTTCTTTTCCATACTGGTTCCTTTCTGGCTGTTGTGGGCGTTCTGCGGCTTCAACGGAATGATCGAGGTTTGGCCCGCCCTTTTGGTGGGTGGAGTGTTCTTTGCCATCCCGCAATTTCTTATGTCCAATTATCATGGGCCTTGGCTGGTTGATGTGGTGGCTGCGGTTTGTTCAATGATCGCCGTGGTGGCGCTGCTTTTTGTCTGGCATCCGAAAAGAATCTGGGGGTTTGAGGGACACGAAGCCGATCGCGCTGCCCGTGGCTCCCACGGACATACCACCGGCGAAGTGGTTCGCGCCTGGGTGCCCTGGAGCATATTAAGCGTGCTCGTGTTTCTCTGGGGACTCCCGAGCGTCAAGAAGTTCCTGGATACTATCTCCATCGTCAAAATTCCTGTCGCTGGCCTGCACAACATGATTCTGCGGGTGCCGCCGGTGGTGGCAAAGCCCACGCCGGAAGCCGCAATTTTTAACCTGAACTGGCTATCTGCCACGGGCACCGGGATTTTAATCGCTTCGATTATTGCTGGCTTCGTCATGGGCTATGGGCCCTTGCAACTCGCCAGCCAATATCTCAAAACTCTTTATAAGGTGCGTTTTTCTCTCATCACGATTTCGGCGATGATGGCCATCGGATTCATGACGCGTTATGGCGGATTGGATGCCACCATGGGCCTTGCTTTCGCGCGCACAGGGATGTTCTATCCGTTTTTTGGCACCCTGCTGGGTTGGCTTGGAGTCGCGCTTACCGGTTCTGACACTTCTTCCAACGTGCTTTTTGGTAGCCTCCAGAAAATCTCGGCGACGCAGGTCGGTGTTTCGCCCACCTTGATGGCCGCGGCCAATAGTTGCGGCGGTGTCATGGGCAAAATGATCGACGCCCAGAGCATTGTCGTGGCCAGCACTGCAACCGAGTGGTACGGACACGAGGGGGACATTCTGCGCTACGTGTTCTGGCACAGTATTGCCTTGGCAAGCCTTGTGGGGTTGCTCGTCTTCCTGCAAGCGTACGTTTTTCCGTTCACTAAGCTTGTCATTCACTGACCTGAAGGCGATCGGGATACGTTTTCCGGACCGCAGGTTGCACATCCAGGCCCTTCTCCTTGTCCGGGCGCCGTACTATGCTGTCGTAGCCCATGGGAATAAGCTCGCGCCTCCTCCAGGAATTTCGCGCCATCGTTGGCCCGCGTGGTCTCATCTCTTCGCCCGAAGAGTTGCGCACCTACGAGTGCGATGGCCTCACGAATTTCCGCGTCATGCCCTTAGCCGTTTTACTTCCATCCACCACTGAACAAGTTCAATCCATCGTCCGCATCTGCCATCGGGAACGTATCCCCTTCGTCGCCCGCGGCTCTGGCACCGGCCTCAGTGGCGGCGCGCTTCCTGTCGAAAACGGCATTGTCATCAGCCTCGCGCGCATGAATCGCATTCTGGAAGTCGATTTCCCCAACGCACGAGTCGTCGTCGAACCCGGCGTGATCAATCTCGACGTCACCGCTTGCGTCCAGCCACAAGGTTATTTCTATGCGCCCGATCCTTCCTCGCAATCCGTCTGCAGCATCGGCGGCAACGTCGCCGAGAATTCCGGTGGCGCACACTGCCTCAAATACGGCTTCACCACCACGCACGTCCTCGGCCTGGAAGTCGTCCTGCCCGACGGCTCGCTCGTGCATCTCGGCGGCAAGTGCCTCGATGCGCCGGGCTACGATCTCCTCGGCGTCTTCGTAGGCTCCGAAGGCACGCTCGGCATCGCCACAAAGATCATTCTGCGCGTTGTGAAGCGTCCTGAATGCATCCGCACATTGCTTGCCGCATTTCCCGGCACCAACGAAGCGGGCGCCGCGGTCAGCGACATCATTGCCGCTGGCATGCTCCCCGCCGCCATTGAGATGATGGACAACCTCGCCATCCAGGCTGCCGAAGCGGCCGTCCATCCCAACTATCCCGATTGCGGCGGCCTTTTGCTGGTCGAGCTTGATGGCCCCGTCGCCGAAGTCGAAGCGCTGATGCAAAGTGTCGACGCCATCTGCCTCAAGAACGGCGCCACCGAAATTCGTCTCGCCCAGACCGATACCGATCGCATGCTCGTCTGGAAAGGCCGCAAAGCCGCCTTCGCCGCCATGGGCCGCATCTCGCCTAACTATATCGTCCAGGATGGCGTCATTCCGCGCACAGCCCTTCCGCGGGTCATGTCGGAAATCGCCCGCCTCAGCGGGGAAGCGGGCCTTCGCGTTGCCAACGTCTTTCACGCCGGGGACGGCAACCTTCACCCGCTGGTTCTCTATGACCGCCAGATTTCCGGGCAAGAACACGCTGCCGAAGCGCTCTCCTACAAAATTCTAGAGCTGTGCCTCGCTGCAGGCGGCTCCATCACCGGCGAACACGGTGTTGGCGAGGAGAAAAAGCGCATGATGTCGCAGATGTTCAACGAACCGGATCTCGACACCATGCAGCGTGTCCGCTGCGCTTTCGATCCGCTGCTGCTTTCCAATCCGACAAAAGTTTTTCCCACTCCGCGCCTTTGCGGTGAAAAACCCGGCGAATATGCTCCGCACCCGCTTGAGACCGCCGGCATCGCGGAGCGCTTTTGACGAAAACGATGCGTCCAGGCAACGGCCATGCTTGAAACCCAATCCATCCGTGAAGAACTTGCCGCCATCGTTGGTACGGCTAATCTGCGTGCCCCCGTTGCGCAAGATGCGGTCCTCGGTGTTGTTCCTCAATTCATTGTCGAACCGGAAACGGAAAAACAACTCGCCGCCGCTCTTTCCTGCGCAAACAACGCCGGACTCGCTGTCATCCCCCGCGGTGGCGGCACAAAGATGGAGTGGGGCAATCGCCCAAAACGCGCGGATCTGATTCTTTCTACATCTCGACTCAACCGCATCATCGAACACGCCTGGGCCGATCTCACCGTCACCGTCGAAGCTGGCTGCACTTTGCAGGCGTTGCAATCCGCTCTGGCCACGCATGGCCAACGCCTTGCCTTCGATGGCCTGTGGCCCGAGCGCGCCACCATTGGAGGCGTTCTTTCCACCAACGACTCCGGCGCCCTTCGGCTCCGCTTCGGCTCGCTGCGTGATCTCATCATCGGCGTCACGATCGCGCTTCCCGATGGCACGCTCGCCAGCAGTGGCGGCAAAGTTGTCAAGAATGTCGCCGGCTACGACCTCCCCAAACTCGCCACTGGCGCTCTTGGCACCCTTGGCGTCATCACTCGTGCTGTTTTCCGTCTCCATCCGCTGTGCCCGAACTCCAGGACAGTCGCGTTTTTCGCAACAAACTGGGACGAAATGCAGTCAAAACTCCATGCCATTCAGGATTCCAAGTTGGCTCACAGCGCCTTTCAAATTCGTGCTGCCGCCGGGAAAGTTCCGGAAGCTAATTTGATGTTCGAAGCCACAGAAGCAGGCCTCTCCGCGCAAACCGCCTGTCTGCGGACAGTCCTTGGAGCCACTTCCATTTCCGAGACTTCTTCTTTGGAAGTTTGGCGGGCGCGCGAAAATCTCTTCGCCAACCTGCAGGAACATTCCGTAGTCGCAAAAATCAGTGTTCTGCCTTCGGAGATTGCCAAGACTGTGCAATGGCTCGATGGCCTTCACACGTCCGCCCACATCAGCTGGCAAGCCATAATTCAGGCTACGGGCATTGGCTTCTTGCGACTCGATGCGGATGCATCCACGCTGCCCAAAGAGCTCACTGCGCTCCGCGCGCAGTTCGAACGCAACTCTGGTTCCTTCGTTTTGTTGCATCGTCCGGAATTTCTTCGCTCGCTCGATGCCTGGGGCGATCCGGGCGACGCGCTGCCTCTCATGCGCGCCGTCAAACATCGCCTCGATGGAAAGAACACACTTAACCCCGGCCGCTTCGTCGGAGGAATCTAGCTTCATGTCCGCCAACACTCCTCCATCCAGCCCGCGCGGCGCTTTCGACGCACACAACCCGCCCGCCCTCGCCATCATGGACAAGTGCGTGCACTGCGGCTTCTGCCTTCCTGCCTGCCCCACTTACGCCCTTTGGGGCGAAGAGATGGACTCCCCCCGCGGCCGCATCTACCTGATGAAAATGGCCCTCGAGGGCCAAGTCCAGATGAATGAAACCTGGGTCGGCCACTTCGATTCCTGCCTGGGCTGTGTCTCCTGTATGACTGCCTGCCCCTCCGGTGTCGACTACGGCAAACTCATCGAGGCCACTCGCGCCCAGATCGAACGCAATTTCCCGCGCCCCCCCGCGCAAAAAATCCATCGCCGCTTGCTCTTCGAAACTTTCACCAGGCCTGAGCGGCTCCTACTTCTCCGTTGGCCTCTCATGATCTATCAGAAATGCGGCTTGCAATCCGTGCTTCGCTCTCTCGGTTTGCTGAAGCTTCTTCCGAAGTCCCTCTCGGCCATGGACACATTGCTTCCCTCCGTAAAGCCGATGGAACCTGTCGCCCCGCTCATTTCCGCCCACGGCGAAAAGCGCAAACGCGTCGGCCTTCTCCTCGGTTGTGTCCAGCGCACTTTCTTGTCGCACATCAATGCCGCCACCGCCCGCGTCCTGGCCGCTGAAGGCTGTGAAATCGTAGCTCCAGCCGAGCAAACCTGCTGCGGAGCGCTCTGTGTCCACGCTGGAGAAGAAGCGCAAGCCCTGGCTCACGCCCGAAAAATGATTGATGTATTTGAAAAGGCCGATGTGGAAGCAATTGTTATCAACGCCGCCGGTTGCGGCTCCACGCTGAAGGAATATGGCTACTTACTCCGTGACGATCCCGCATACGCCGCCCGCGCCCGCCGCTTCGCCGCCAAGTGCAAGGACATCTCCGAATTCCTCGCCGAACTTCCGCCGCGCGCACCCCGCCAGGCGCTGCAGGCCCGCGTCGCCTTCCACGATTCCTGCCACCTGCAGCATGCGCAGGGCATCCGCTCGCAACCCCGTGAGTTACTTCAGCAAATTCCAAATTTACAATTAATGGAAATTTCCGAGGCGCCAATCTGTTGCGGCTCCGCTGGAATCTTCAATCTCATCCAGCCCGAAGCGGCACAGGAACTCGGCGACCGCAAAGCCAATCTTATCACCCCGCTGAAACCCGACATTGTGGCCACCGGCAATCCCGGCTGCCTTCTGCAATTGCAATCCTCGCTCGATCGCGCCGGGCACCGCATCCCCGTCGTCCATACCATTCAACTTCTCGACGCGTCGATCCGCGGCCTATCTCTCGATTCGCTGGGTTAAGCGTACGCCTTATAGAAGAAATAAAGCGTCATGGTAACGCCAATCACAATCACGCTCGCGCGCACCAGCGCCGGCGGCAGCTTTTGCGCAAAATGCGCTGCGGTGTACCCGCCCAGCCCGGCGCCAATAATCATTACCACCGCCTGCGGCCACAACACCGCTCCCGAAATAATAAAGGTCACCGCTGCCACGCCGTTAATCACTGTCACCAGCACGGTTTTCAGCGCATTCATCTCATGAATGTCCGTCATGCCCATGGCCGAGAACATCGCCAGGTTCATGATTCCGATTCCACCGCCGAAATACCCGCCGTAGGTCGCCACCAGCAATTCGATGAGCGAAGCGCCGGCCACGGCCCGGCTGCTGGCCTCATGTGAAATCCCGGTTGAGATTCGTCCTGTGAGCAGCTTCCCAAACGTAAACAGCAGGGTTGCCGCCAGCATCAGCCAGGGAATCACGCGCAAGAACGTCTGCGCCGGCGTCTTGATCAGCAGCAGCGCCCCGGCCAGCCCGCCCAGAAAGCTCATCACCAGCAAGGGAATCAGCACCCGCCGCGCAACCTTCAGCCGGTTGCGATACGCCCCGCCGCTCGCCGTAGTGCCCACCCACAGCGAAAGAGTGTTCGTGGCATTCGCCGCAATGGGGGCAACCCCGGTGAACAGCAACGCCGGAAACGCAACAAAGCTGCCGCCGCCGGCAACGGCATTCATCGCGCCGCCGATGGCGCCCGCAAAAAACAGGAAAATGGCCTGGGAAAAGTTCAAGCTGCTTTTTTACCACGAACCATATTCGGTTCTCCATCCCGCATTTGTGTCTTCCAATTTCTGGTCTCGGAGCCAGGCTGGGTACCTTTCTTTTCATCGTGCGTCTATAGTTTATAGAGCCATCACAAAACTCAGTCCACAAAAAGGTATACTGGCGAAGCCTGGATAATTTCAGGAAAGCAACAAATCCGCCGGGCAATGCATCGAGTTCAGGGAAATGGAACCACTTCATAATCCGCACACAGCAGCAAGGCGGTTCTGGACATGGTCAGCGCTGGTCTGCCTCGTGATGTTGTCAGCGGTCTGGTTGCTCCCAAAATTGCGCCCGGGTGTAACATCGGCCTCCCGGGAAGCTTCCGTTAAAACGGCTCGGGTGGTCCGCGAAGAATTTGCTCCTGCCCTGCGATTGAATGGAACCACGCAAGCTGAACGTTCCTATGTTGCGGCCACTCCCTTTCTCCGCGGCGCGCAAATCGGCACGCTGGTCATCACCAGGTTGATTCCCAGCGGGGCACGGGTCGGCAAAGACGACGTGCTGGTGGAATTCGATCCGCAGGCGCAGCAAAAAGACTTTCTGGAAAAGCAGAATACCTACGTCTCCCTCTCCGGTCAGTTGGCGCAAAGGCAAGCGGAAGAGGAGATAGCGCGAGCCAAGGATGATACGGCGCTGCGGCAGGCGGAAGATGATCTGGGCCGCGCGAAACTCGATGTGCAGCGGAACGAAATTGTCTCGCGCATCGATGCAGAGAAGAATGATCTGGCTCTGGAAGAAGCGCAAGCCACCCTGAAGCAACTCCGGGAAACCTATCAACACAAGCGCGCTTCGGCCGCGGCCGCCATTCGCATTTTGGAATTGCAGCGCGAGCGAGCCGATGAGACGATGCGCAACGCGCAAGCCAACGCGGCGCGAATGACCTTGCGCTCTCCGATGGAGGGTGTTGCCGTTTACAACTCCATGTGGATGGGAGACCGCATGCGCACCGCGCAATTAGGGGACTCTGTGCGCCCCGGATTGCCGCTGTTGCAGGTGGTGGATCCTTCGAAAATGGAAGTTCGCGCGAATATCAATCAAGTGGATTTCTCCCGCATCAAAATCGGACAAACAGCGCAAATCCACCTGGATGCTTATCCTGGGCTGGTTTTTCAGGGCATCTTAAAGGAGCTCTCGCCGCTTGCCCACGGGGGGCAGTTCACCGAAACGGTTCGATCCTTTACCGCGCGATTTCAAGTGCAAGGACAGGATCCCCGCCTGCTTCCCGACCTGTCGGCCTCTATTGATTTCGAAATTGGTCCGAAGCGTAATGCTCTGGTGATTCCGCGCGACGCCGTGGTATCGGAGGCCGGTGGGAACTATGTCTACAAGCAGACCACGACGGGATTCGAAAAGCGCGCGATTCAAGTCGCCTCCTGGGGAGACTCCGAAATTGCCGTGGAATCCGGTCTGGACACCAGCGATGTGGTCCAGCGGCAGGTGAGTCAAACGCCCGCGGGGCAGGCTGCGCGATGAGCAACGCGTTTCGAAGTGTGCGCGAACGCTGGGCAGCGGCCCTCGTTTGTGCGGGACTCTTGCTGCTATCCGTGGGATTCCTCGTGGTGCGAAAAGTACGTTCCGCGCCCAACCTGCCGGCGGCAACCGTGCAAAGAAAAGAGTTTGTGGATTACAAAGTCGTTCGTGGAGAGGTCAAAGCTCTGCGTTCCGTCACGATTTCCGCCCCCGCTGGCGTGGGAGATCTTTTGATCCTGAAAATTCTGCCAACGGGATCTAAGGTCAAGAAGGGCGACGCCCTAGTGGAATTCGATGCCTCCACCCTCCAGCAGAGGCTGGCGCAAGACAAGTCGGCCTTGAGGTCCGCCGAAGCCAGCATTGAGCAGTCCAAAGCCCAGGACACTCTGAAGGAACAGCAGGACCTCACCGACGTAATGACTTCCAGGTTCGATTTGCAGAGCGCCCGCCTGGACGCCAGCAAGCAGGAAATTCTTTCGGCAATCGAAGGAGAAAAAGCGGCCCTGAAAGTGAAGGACACGGAGCAAAAGGTAAAAGAGAACGAGACCAAGCTGGAATCGGATCGTATTTCGGCCAAGTCCAATCTCGCCAGTAAGGTCAAGCTCCGCGATCGCGCGGCCTTTCAGGTGAAGCTGGACGAAACCGGGATTGCTTCGCTCATCTTGCACGCCCCCTTGGATGGAACCTTCACGGTGCTGAACCACTGGGAACCAACGGGTTCCGTGCCCTACAAACCCGGAGACCGCGTCTGGGCCGGCGCGGGACTGGCGGAACTCCCGGATGCCTCCACGCTGCGGGTGTCCGCCCGCGTCGAAGAGGCGGATCGCGGACAAATGCGCGCAGGGCAAACGGTTTCTGTCCACCTGGACGCCATACCCGATCGCGCCCTGGCGGGGAAAGTGGAGGAGATCAGTCCAACCGCCTCATTGGATTTCAATGGGGGCTGGCCGGTTCCTCGCAATTTCTCGATTGAAATCACCCTCGCCGATAACGACCCGCGCCTTGCGCCGGGCATGAGCGCCGTCGCGCGCGTCGCCGTGGATCGAGTCCCGGACGCCGTGATTGTTCCGGTCGGCGCGGTATTTCGGAAATCAGGCCGCAACGTGGCTTACGTGTTGCACGGCTCCAAATATGTACAGACAACGATCGAAGTGTCCCGACGCACCACCGAGGAAGCATTGATTACCAGTGGGCTCACCGGTGGCGAACGCGTAGCGCTGCTCGAACCGCCGACCACGGAATAAGGTATGAAACGCCACAACATCTTCCGCCAATGGATCTACGGCTCGCTCCTCACGGCATTCCTCGTCGGATGTGCGGGCTCCGACGTTCGCATTGATTCGGGCGTGCCTACAACCAAAGTCCAAAAAGGGGACATTCAGGTAAAGGTAGTCACCACCGGGCAATTGAAAAGCGTCGAGTCGCGTGTTCTGAGCGCGCCGCCGGTCGGTGGCGGCACACTGCAAATTGTCGAGCTGGCTCATACCGGTGCTCCGGTTCACGCCGGCGATGTGGTCATACGATTCGATCCCTCCGAGCAGGAATACAACCTGGAGCAAAACCGCAACGACCTGGCGCAAGCCGAACAGGAAATCGCAAAGGCCCGCGCCGATGCGGCGGTGCAGACATCCCAGGACGAGTTGGCTTTGTTGAAAGACAAATTCGCGGTGCGGCGCGCGGAACTCGAAGTCAGCAAGAACGAATTGGTCAGCGAAATTGACGCAAAGAAGAACCTTATGACATTGGAGGAGGCCAAGCGCGCTCTGGCGCAGCTGCAAGAGGATATCAAGTCGCACACGGCGGCCAATAATGCCGCGATTGCCCTGAGCGAAGAGAAAAAGCATAAGGCGCGCCTGGCCATCGACCAGGCGGAACTCAACATACAAAAGATGACCGTGAAGTCGCCGATTGACGGGCTCATTATGTTGAATGTCAACCGCGATGCGACCGGCGGGGCGTTTTTTGACGGCATGCAGCTTCCCGAATATCAGGTAGGAGACCAGACGCGTCCCGGCAGCACGGTCGCGGAAGTCATCGACATTCGCCAATTGCAAGTAACCGTTCAAGCGAAAGAAACCGATCGTTCCCAGTTGGCAGCGGAGCAGAAGGCGGAAGTCACCGTCAACGCGCTCCCCGCCGAACAATTCGGCGCGACGATCCAGACCGTCGCCGGCGCCTCCGCCCACGAATTCTGGGACGATAACCCGCAGCGAACCTTCGAAGTCACTCTAAAACTCCTGAAGCCCGATGCGCGCCTTCGCCCGGGCTATGCCGCCAACGTCGCCGTCCTGGGAAAATTGATGCCCGGCGTTTTGTTTGTTCCTCGCGAAGCCATCTACGAAGACGGCGACAAAAGCATCGTCTATTGGAAGAGCGGCGGGTCCTTTGAACGAAAAGTGGTCAAGGTTGTGGCCTACACCGAGGGGAACGCAGTCATCGAAGGCGTGCCCCTTGGCGGGGAAGTCGCGCTGGTCAACCCGGAGAAACAAGGAAAGCGGAAAAAAGACAATGCAACTGCCGGACCCCCTTTGTCCGCGGGCGCCAGCTGACCATCCAAATCCATGACCAGTTCTTCCCAAAGCAATTCTCTGCAACGCCCCTCCTCTGCCAAACAGTGGATGCCAGACCTCGCCCTGGGCTTTGCCAACCTCCGCGACCACAAGCTGCGTTCCTTTTTAACCATGTTAGGCATGATTTTCGGCGTGGCAGCCGTTGTCGCCATGCTCTCCATTGGCGCTGGGGCGCAGCAAAAAGTGATGGCGTTCATCGAGCAACTTGGTATCCGCAACCTGATTGTTCTGGCAAAGGAAGCGCAGAACGGGCAGGCCTATCAAAAGGTGCGCCGCATTTCTCAGGGGTTGACCCTCACGGATTATCGCGTCATCCGCGACAATCTCTCCAATATTGAGGCAGGAACTCCTCGCAAGAGATTTGAACCCAGCAAGCTCCTCCCCAAGCCGCAGCAGGATCCTCCCGTGCTCTACGGCGTTGAGCCTTCCTATCTCCTGATTGCCGGGCTCCGGGTGATGGAGGGAAGATTTTACGACGCAACGGAGGAGCAATCGGCGGCCCCCGTCTGCGTGCTAGGCGCGGCCGCCAAGGACAGTCTATTTGGAACCTCCGAGGCCGTTGGCCAGTACGTGAAACTCAATGAACAGTGGTTTCACGTGATAGGTGTCGTCGTACCGCAATTGGCTGCCTCCGGGGATACCGCGGGTGTTCCCAACGAGGATTCCAACAATGTCATCTATGCCCCGCTGAACGCCGTTCGTCTGCGCATGGAAGATGCGGAAACATGGCGAAAGGATGAGATTGACGCCGTTTACCTGCGGCTTAAGTCCACCGACAGCAGTGTCACTGACGCGGAAATCGTCCGAAGCATATTGAACTCTTCGCATCACAACGCCGGCGATTTTTCGGTGGTCGTTCCCGCGGAATTGCTGGCCCAGCAGAAAAGAACCGAACAACTCTTCAACACCGTGATGGTGGCCATTGCTTCCATTTCCTTGCTGGTCGGCGGCATTGGGATCATGAACATCATGCTGGCCGCTATTCTTGAAAGGACCCGGGAGATTGGAGTCCGTCGCGCGGTCGGGGCAACGCAGAGCGACATTGTGCGGCAATTCGTGGTGGAAGCGGTGCTGATCTCCTTCGCGGGCGGCTTGCTTGGGCTAGTGCTGGGATTCGCGATGTCGGAACTGATTGCTTGGTTCGCCGGTTGGTCGACCGTGGTGACCCTCGGCTCGATTCTGCTGGCCTTTCTCGTTTCGATATCGGTGGGACTCATCTTCGGCATTTATCCGGCTTTGAAGGCGGCTCGCTTGGATCCTGTCGAAGCGATTCGCTACGAATAGGCAGTTCGCGGGAATTTATCGGAGGCATTTCGGGGAGGCTCGGCATGAAGCGTTATCTCCTGCTTGCACTTTCAACACTATGGCTTGCGGCTGGCGCGGCGAGAACTTTTGCGCAGGATCAGGTCCTGCGCGAACGCCTGCTGGGAATTCCCGCGCGCGTTGGGCCTGCGGAGCCGCTGCCTCCGCCGCAAGGCTTTCAGGATCACATTCTCGGCGGCAAGCTGGTGCTTACCCTGGACGACGCAGTTCGCCTGGCCATGCAAAACAACTCGGATATCCACATTGACCAGTCCAACGTTGATTTTGCCCGGAATGACCTCCACCGCCGCTACGCGCCTTTCGATCCCGTTGCCACCGGCAGCTTTGTGGATCAAAGAATCAAAACGCAGACATCCAGCCAATTGCAGGGCGCGCAAGTGCTCAATTCGCTGACGCAAACCACCCAGTTCGGATACACCCAGGTATTTCCCACGGGAACAAATTTCCAGTCTTTCTTTGGCAATGTGAAATCTTCCACCAACAGCGCCTTCGCCACCCTGAATCCCAGCTACAACACCTCCTGGAGCTTTCAGGTGACCCAGCCGTTGCTGAAGAACTTCGGCATATTCCCGAATCGCGCCCCGATCTATATCGCGCAACGCAACCTGAAGCAGGCGCAGGCTACCTTTCAGGGAGAAGTGAGCGACGTGCTCCTGAATGTCATCTCTCAATATTGGAACGTCGTGCTGGCGGGCGAAAATCTCAAAGTCCAAAAAAAATCGTTCGAAGAGGCGCAACAAAGCTACGAACGGGACAAAAAAGCGCTCAGCCTGGGCGCTTTGCCTCCGCTGGATATTTACCGGTCAGAGTCCGAAGTTGCCGCGCGAAGGGTCACCCTGATTCAAGCCGAATATTCCCTGAAGCAGGCGGAAGATCAGTTTCGCCAAGCCATCGCCGCCAACCGCGATCCGGCAATAAACGCGCTGGACCTGGAGTTGACGGAACGGCCGGAGCCCCCGGAAACCCTGCTTCAGATCGACATCGGCACTGCCATTACCTTGGCCATGGCCAACCGCCCGGAACTCGAAGCGACCGCGCAACAATTGGCCGCTGACCACTTGGGCATTCAACTCGCGCACAACAATCTCCGGCCGGATTTGGAATTGAGCGGCTACTATTCGCCATCTGGACTCGGGGGGAACGCCTACGATATCAGCACGGTTCCGCCGACATTGCTTTCCACCGGTGGCTTGGGCGACAGCTTGAATCAGCTTTTCACCCTGAAGTATCCCACTTACAGTGCGTCCTTAACCCTCACTCTGCCGATCAAAAATCATGGCGCGGAAGCCGATCTGGCGGATGCCAAAATAACGCAGCTCACCGATCAGTACAGGCAAGCCAGGCTTACCCAATCCATCTCGCTTGAGGTGACCAATGCCGTTCACCTCCTGGAGCAAGCCAAGTTGTCCTTGCAAGCCGCAAAGCTCTCCGAAGACCTTTCCCGCAAGAACCTGCAGGCGGAGCAGCGGAAATATGAACTGGGCGGGACCACCATTTTCTTTGTTCTGGACGCGCAAACCCAGTTGGCCAGCGCGGAATTTGCCCTGGCTCAGGCGCAAACCAGTTATCAGACCGCCGTGGCAGCCGTGGACCACGCCACCGGCCAATTATTGGAACACCACCATGTGGAAATTTTGCCGCTGCACAAATAGAGGCTAGCCGAGAAGTCCGACAATCCAGAGGTGCTGTAGCGATCCAGTGCCCCTAACTGTGTCTGCGCAGGCAATGCGGCGGATCAAATTGACAAGCACGAGGCTTCCTAGGTGGAAGAAGAATCTACCCCAAGACCCACGTTTCAAAACCAAACTTGGGGCACCCTCAGCGTAGCTTTGATTTCAATATAGATTTCGACCGGAGATTCCGGGCCACCCGCCCGAGTCGTCAATTAAGCCTGACTAAAAGCGAAATCGTCCATGTTCGTACTATGAGGAACTTGTCCGGTTAGCCGGGTGGTCTCAATGGGTCGACGCAACACTTTCCTGGAGTTTACTCGCCGGCGTCTGAAAACCCAAAGTTTGTCGTGGGCGTTGATTTAAGCGCAGCGCCACTTTGTTCAGATCCGACTGAGAATAG